>ERZ809224.3-NODE-3-length-422772-cov-32.527206_pt1 | contig 422772 bp, 459 predicted proteins | sample MGYA00520513_ERZ809224 | MGnify/ENA primary metagenome ERZ809224 (study PRJEB31576, sample SAMEA3212658) | Homo sapiens | biome: human-gut; feature: human gut; material: fecal | place: Sweden | collected 2012 ... | reverse complement strand
CTGTATATCAAATAGCTTCCTGGAACAATATAATTTTGTGGTATAAATAGAGTAAGTACTGGGTATAGTACTGCTGCTGCTATTGAACCTACAGAAACCATTTGAGTTAAAATAATTAGTATTAGTGCAAAAACTAAACATATTAATCCTATTTGCCAGTTTGACATAATTAATACTCCAAGAGATGTAGCCACCCCTTTTCCTCCTTTAAATTTAAAGAATATAGGAAATGTATGTCCTAATATAACTGCTACACCTGCTATTTGCACAAGTAAAGCTCCGTTTGCATCTTTAAATATTTTCCCAAAAGCAATTGCAATTAATATTGAAATTACTCCTTTTAATATATCACATATTAATGTTATAGCTGCTGCTTTCTTTCCAACTGCTCTTAGCATATTAGTTGTTCCGAGCATTACCGCTTCCCTTTTCTCTAACATCAAATCCAGCCATTTTTTTACTTAATATAACTGAAAAATTAATACTTCCTATTAAATATGCTATTATTGCCATTACTGCACATTCTATCATATATTTTTCCTCCTTTATTTAGTTCCTCTCTATTATATATTAAATTTTTCTTTTTCAATAGCTTTTTTAAAAAATTTTAATATTTTTTATAATTTTATTAAATATTATTTTTTCTCACCTTTATTTTCTTCAAGTTTTTTTGATAAACTAGACAATTCTTCTCTAGTATCTGAATTACTTCCAACATGTTTACCAACACTTGATTTCATTTGATTTAATATATCTTCTTCTATTTTTTCTTCTTCAAATTTTCTTAATAAAATTATCTGTTTTTTATATTTTATAAATTCTTCTGGTAAATCATCAATTGGAATTCCTTTAGTCTTTTTAAATGCAATAAATTCTGGTAATCTACTTACTCTATAGTATAAATTCCTTTCGTATTGTTCTTCCTTGCTTAATTCATTTGTTTTTAATCTTCTTCCATTTTTTGCAATCATTCCTCTTGGCATTTTCCCATTATTATTTGTAAGCCAATGTAATAGTTCTTCGTATGTACTTTTTCCTAATCCATATTTTCTTAATTCTTCTATTTGATCTTTAAATTTTATATATTCTTCAGGTAAATTATCTATATCTATTCCTTTACAAGCTTCTAAAGCTTCTCTTTCTTTAGATCTATTCCATCTTGCATATAAGTTTCTTTCATATTGTTCTTCTTCTGTTAAATCTTCTACTTTATACACTATTCCTTTTTTCATTTTTGATCCATGAGGCATTTCTCCATCATGACTATTTAGCCAGTCTATTATTTCTTCATATACGGTTTTAGATTTTATACCCAAGCCATAGCTTCTCAATGTTGCAATTTTTTCTTTATACTCAATATATTCTTCTGGAAATTCTTCTAATTCTATACCTTCACATGCTTTTAATGCTCTATATTCTCTTGAACCTTGCCATCTTCCATAAAGATTTATTTCTCTTTTTTCTTCATCAGTTAAATCTTCTATTCTTAATTTTCTATTGTTTTCACTTATTGAAGCTCTTGGCATCTTTCCATCATGAGTTTCAAGCCACTGTATTATTTCTTCATATGCTGATAGTACTTTCGTTCCTAATCCATAACTTCTAAGTAATTCTATTTTGTCTACATATTCTTCAAGCTCTTTTGGAAATTCACTTATTGGAACTCCTGCATACTCATCTAATATTCTTTTTTCATCAGACCTTAGCCAACGTAAATATAGACTTCTTTCATCATGCTCATCTTCTGTTAATTCATCTGTTTTTAATGTTTTTCCATTCCTACTTATATTACCTCTTGGTAAATTACCATCATGAGTTTCAAGCCACTGTATAACATCATCAAATGTATTTTTCGAATTATAATTTAGCTCTTCTCTAATTTCTTTAAGAACATCTAATAATTCTAATTCCTCGTCTGTAAGTCTTAATGTATCTTGTGTTTTATCATAGTCGCCTTTGTTACCTTTTACTCTACTTCCTCTATTTACTGCTCCTTGTAATTCCATATATGTATCAATCTGTCTAATCCAGTTATTTACTGCATCTACTATTACTGTTTCATCCGCTAATTTATCAGTAGATAAAACTCTTCCTACCATCTGTTTATATCTAATCTTAGAATTAGTTGGCTTAAATTGTATCTCTCCATCTAAACCTTCTATATGTACTCCTTCATTTAACATATCTACACAAAACAATAAATTTAAAGCATCTGTTTTTTCTCTTGCTTCAAATTCCTCAATAGTTTTCCTGTTTTCTCTTTGACTTTTTCCTTTTCCATCTTTTTTACTTATTACATAATCTACTTTTATATTGTTATTTACTTTGCCAAAGATTGCTTGAACATTTTCCATTTTTTCAAACATTTCTTCCCTATTTTTACAAAAGACAATATATTTTCCATTTTTCTTTTTCATTGAATCTTTCATTATATCTGCAATGTCAGGAGAATTACTAACAATTGAATTAAGTTCTTCAAATTTTCTTAATAATCTTTGTTTTCTTTTCTCATCGTCTAATGATTCAATCTGTTCTTTATATTGGTTGAGTTCACCCTTTAGTTCTGATAAAACTCTAGAATATCTTGCCCCATTTAATACAACTTCATTTTCTTTAGATCCACTTAATGCTTCAGTTAAACTCATTTCATAAATAACATTTTTTCCAAACTTTTCATAAGCCATATTTCGTTTATCAGTTCTTTCAGGTGTTGCTGACATTCCTATAATTTCCGCATCAGGATTTGCCTGAATTAATCTATCAATTGCTGGTTCCCAATTCTCAGCACCCATCCTATGTATTTCATCAAATATTATAACATCTGGTTTAAAATCCGATAAATCTTGTGCTAAACTAATCTTTTGATATGTTATTGCTCTAAAATTACGATAAGTATTTTTTGTCACTCTTTTTCCGTCAAGAAGATATTTACTAATATATCTTTTAAACTGATTTATAATTCCAATATTTGGACTTACGAATAATACCTTTTTATCAGGATTTTCTTCCATGTATTTTAAAGGAGGAAAGCTTTTTCCTCCTCCCATTGGAAATATATATGCTGCTCTCTTAAATGCTTTTAGAGCATCTTTCATTAATTCAAATGTTTTTCTCTGATGTTTGTATTTTAAATCTACACTCATTTTTTCTCCTATAAATTACTATATCTATTTAAAATTATTTAAAATAAAGAAAAATATTATAAACTATATAAAATATATAAACCATATAAAAATATATTTAACCAAAATATCTTATATATCCTTTTCATTTCTTTCTCTAACAATCATTCTAACTGGTGTTCCTACTAATCCAAATTCTTTTCTTATTTGATTTACTAAATATCTCTCATATGAGAAATGGAATAAATCTTTATCATTAACAAATACTACAAATGTTGGTGGTTTTGTTGTAGCTTGTGTCATGTAAAAAATACGAAGTCTTTTTCCTTTATCTGTTGGTGGTTGTACTATAGCAATTGCTTCATTTAAAACCTGATTTAAGACAGATGTTGAAACTCTTAACGCATTTTGACTTGCAACACTATTTATTAATTCAAATAGTTTATTTACTCTTTGACCAGTTTTTGCAGAAATAAATAGAATTGGTGCATATGATAAATATGATAATTTGCTATATACTTCTTTCTTATATTTCTCCATTGTTCCATTATCTTTATCATATTCATCCCACTTATTTACAACTATAATTATTCCCTTTCCTGCTTCATGAGCTTCCCCTGCAATTTTAGTATCTTGTTCTGTTACGCCTTCATTAGCATCTATCATAAGTAAACATACATCAGCTCTTTCAACAGCAAGTAAACTTCTTATAACACTATATTTTTCAATATTTTCCGATACTTTATTTTTTCTTCTTATTCCTGCTGTATCTATAAATACATATTTTCCAAATTCATTTTCAAATTCTGAATCTATAGCATCTCTTGTTGTTCCTGCAATATTACTTACAATCATTCTATTTTCACCTAAAATCTTATTTACAAGTGACGATTTACCTACATTTGGTTTTCCTATTATTGCTACTTTTATTATATCTTCATCATCTTCGTTTTCGCCCATTGGTGGTAATTTTTCATATATTGCATCTAACACATCGCCAATTCCAATTGCATTTGCAGCAGAAACTCTATATGGTTCTCCAAGTCCTAGATTATAGAATTCATATATTTCATCCGGTACTTTTCCATAATTATCAGCTTTATTACATACAAGAACTATTGGCTTTTTTGATTTTCTAAGCATTAAAGCAATATCATTATCAGCAGCTGTAATTCCTTGTTTTATATCAGTAATAAATACGATTACATCCGCCATTGAAATTGCTAAATTTGCTTGTTCTCTCATTTGAGATATAATTACATCATCAGATTCTGGCTCAATACCACCTGTATCTACTAAATTAAAAGTTCTACCTCTCCAGTTAGCTTCTGCATATACTCTGTCTCTTGTAACACCAGGTGTATCTTCAACAATTGATATTCTTTTACCCACTACATAATTAAAAAAGGATGATTTTCCTACATTTGGTCTTCCTACTATTGCTACTGTTGGTTTACCCATTTTATAACCTCCACATCTAATTTATTAAATATATTTTTCTATTTATTATTTTTATTTATTATTTATTGTTATTTTTTATTATTTGTTTTTTATATTTGTTTCTAATTATTTATTATTTGCTATTTATTGATATTAGCATTAATTAATATTAGTAAACAGCACATAATAATTTTACTATAATAAGCAAAAAATAGCAAGAAAATCTTGCTATTTACTATATTTAAAAGCATTTAAATAAATTATTTTGTTTCTCCTGATTCTTTTCTAAAATTAATATATTCCTTAATTATAGACATTAATCCTTCATGGATATCCTTATCTGTTTTAAATATATATACATTATTGTAATAATGTACTAATTTTTCATATAGATATAGTTTTCTATCCTTACTTTTTTCCTTCTTTAAAGCTTCTTCTAAATTTTTTATAACTGTTAAATATGTTGATATAATTTTATCATTTGCCTCATATTCTAATCCCTCATCCCTAATATATTTAACAACACCTATATCTGGTATGTTTCTTAGTTTTATACCAACCATTTTTGATAAATATTCAATCTCATCTTCATTTTCCTTTCTTGGAAATATTAAGAATGAATATCTTAATATATTATATGCTAATTCATGCTTTTTTTGTTCAATACAAAAATATGCATATTTTCTATATAACATAGAAACTTCAACTGGTTCTAGTATTATTTCTTTAGCTTTATTAAAATACACTTCAAAATTATGAAAATCATTTAATCTAATATAATTTTCCAATAACTCCAAATACATTTTTCCACTATTTGGATTCCATTTAAATGCATTATTTATTTCTTTTATTGATTCATTGTACATTCTTTTTTCAAAATATATTACAGCTTTTAGATAATATAGCTCTGATATAAAATTTCTTGTCCATGAAATGTTTACTTGTTTTTCCATATTTTGACAAAATAGAATAAATTCTAGTTCATTTGCAAAATCATAAACTCTCCCATGACCATTTATTTCAACTACATCTATATCATTAAATAAACTATCTAATTTTTTATCTGCTTCTTCTATATTTTTATGTCTTATAAATTCATTAATTTCTTCTATTCTTTTTATAATTTCTGAACTATTATTCATTTAATTATCTACTTCCTTTTTATTATTAATAATATACTTATTTTAAGCAGCTACTTGATTTACTTTTTTTCTAATAATCACAAACATATTCACTATAATTATTATTAAAAATGTTATAAAAGATATTAAATATGCTGCTTTCATTATTGCTGTTCCTTTATATTTTACAACTATTACTCCTTTGTCCACATTATTTAAATTAATTTGTAAAAAACCATTTTCTGATTCTTCTATATCAATTTTCTCTGTTTTATTATCAGTTTTTAAAGTTACATCATACCCTAAATAATATATATATGGCAATTCTAATTTTGCATTTTCTCTTACTTCTGACACATAGAATTCCATTTCAGAGCCATTTTTTTGTTCATTTTCAATATTAACATGTCCATCTAAAATATATATTGTATTTTCTCTATGCTTAATATATTCTAGATTATTATATGCTTTACTAGGTAGATACTCAAAAGTGGCACATCCGGCATGAACTCTTCCTGTATAATCATTTACCGAAACAGAAGGCCAAATATCTTCTTCTGACCAATCTTTTTGAAAATCTATTCTTCTCGTAAATGGAATAAATAGTAATATACTTATAGTTGAAAGCACAATTATATCTTTCATTTGAAAATCTTTTATTACATAGCTATAATTTACAGCAGCAATAAATGCAAAGAAGAAAGAAGAAAATTCTAATAATCTAAATGTAAATTGTATCATTTTTAATATATATGGAAATTTTTCAAATGGAAATATTTTTAGTGATATTATTATACACATAATTCCACTAATTAGTGAGAATAGATAAATCATTTTATTCTCTTTTTCTATTTTTTTAAATGCAATAAATGTAAGTAATAATCCAATTAATGTAACAAAACCAATTTCTCTTACAAGTTCTCCATTTTCTGTATAGATTAAATCAATTAAGTCCGTTTTACTATCTATAATGGTAGCATCATTTTCCATTCTGCCTTCTTTGAAAACTTCATATTCTGTATCTAACTTATGCTCTAACATAGGTAATAGATAAAAACTAGAAAGCAAGATTATTAATAAAATATTTATTAATAGCATTTTTAATACTTCAACATTTTTTAGTTTTTTAATATTAATAAGCAGATATATAAATGAAAATATCGCCACATACATTGCTATTACAATATGTGTAATTATGAGCCCAACAGCACCTAATAAAAGTGCCATACTGCTTCTAATACTCTTATTATCATTATTAAAAATATTATACAATCCAAGGAAAGTTATTGGAATAAATATAAATGAAGCTAGCTCTGCTATTGCTACTCTTAAATACATATCTGTTAGCCTATATGGAGCAAAAATATATATTACACTTGATATAATTCCTGCATATCTATTCTTTGTAACTTTTTTTGTAAATTCATACATTGCAATACCACTTAAAAAGCTTATTAAGACCATAAACATTTTAAGTATTAGTTCATATGAATTAGTAAATAGTCTAAAAATCATTGGAACATATGCTGTAAAAGGACTATAGAATATGTTCCAAGAATATCCAAATCCATTACAAAAGTTTGACATTATTACAGGAAATGATTGGCTATCTTCTATGGACTGATATGTTCCCATAAGTCTTGCTATATGTTGAATTCCATCATCCCTATATATATCAATGTTTTTACTTAAAAATGGAAGTGAAACTATTAATGTAAATATTAATATTATTAAATAATCTTTAATCTTTTCTTTCATTTATTTCCTCTTTATCTTTTTTTCTAAAGTAAATTATATAGCATATAAATAGTATTACACTAATTCCAGAACCAATATATGCAGTTTTTTCTATGGTTGTACCAGTATAATTTACTATAATCTCTGCATTTTCTATATCATGTGGAATCGTTATTTGTAAAAAACCATTTTCTGATTCTGATGTATTAATTATAGTCTCAGCACTACTTTTTTCTACTAATTTTACTGTATAACCAGGGTAAAATAAATATGGTAATTCAAGTTTGGTACCTTCTTTTGCTTTTTCTAAAGATATCTTCATCTTTAATCCATATTTTTCTTCATTACTAATTATAGCTTCACCGTTAATTACATAGGTTTCATCTGTTCTTGTATACAAATATCCCCTCTGTTCTTTTAATGCTTTAAGAGGCATATAATCTCTGTTTACAGAAAAATAGTGAATTTTAGGATTTTGCACAATTTGTTCTTCATAAGAACTATCTATAGTTTGATATCCTATTTGATAGCTTGATAATTCTTTTAATGTAAATATAAATAAAATCAAAATTACTATCATATATATACCATCTTGAGTTTTTTTGTTTTTGATTTCTTTAATTAAAAAGTAAACATTTATTGCACATATTGGAGTTAAGAAAAACAAAGCAAATCCTAATAGTCTCCATGGATATTGTAATGTACATAAAAAGTCTGGCATGATAATCCATGGAAAAAACTTCGTGCACATAATAATTGAAATAACTGCAAGTACAATATTTGTTATATATAAATCTTTTAGCTTTTGATCTAATTTTTTAAATACAAATATTCCTAATAATAGCATTGTAATAAAAGGTATTCCTATAACAAATGATACTCCATTTTCTTCATTTTTATCTTTTAATAATTGCCATAATTCAATAGTATTATTTGCTACATATTTTCCACTAGTCTTTAGTGCATCAGGTTCGAATATTGCATATTCTGCACTTTGTTTAAATTCTAACATAGGTACCCAAAATATTGCACTAATAAGTAATATGAAAATTACATTTATTAGACATTTTATAAGTACATCTTTTTTAAAGAATAATTTCAAATTAAATAAAATATATATTAAACAAAATACAGCCGTATATATAGTAGATATAGTATGTGAAAGCATAAGTCCAGTTGCTCCAATAGCTATATAATAATGTTTTTTTCCATTGCCATTTAATAAATTATATAATCCCAAAAATACAAGTGGTATAAATACAAATGCTGTAAATTCTCCTATAGCAAATCTATTATAAATATTTTCTAGTCTATATGGTAAAATCATATAAACTATTGCCCCAATTAATGCCAATTTCTTTTTTTCTGTTATTTCCATTAGAAATTGATACATAGTTATTCCTGAAAGAATAACAGTTATTGCAGCAAAAATTTTTATTCCATTTATAAAAGATCCCATAAATATACTTAAAAAATATGGAACGTATGACACAATGCTTGGATAAAATGCTGTCATACTATAACCCCAATCATTGCAAAAAAATGGCTGTATTAAAAAAGGAAAGCTTTCATTTTTTATCGCATTGTCAATCCCAATTATTCTAATTAAATGAAGCCACCCATCATCTGTTCCTCTTATTTGCAAGCCTATTAAAGGTAGTGAAACTAATATGCCTATAATTGTAATAATAATATATGGAACACATCTTTTATTTTTTAAAGCCTCTAACTTTCTTTTCATATTATGCTTTAGCCCTTTCGTCTTATGTTTTAATATGTAATTTTTCCTTCCAATAGGTCATCATGTTCAATCCATTCATTTACATCAATTTCTTGATAATCATGATCATTTATTCTAACAAATACTTTTATTATTCCTGTATTAATAATCATCTTTCTACACATTTGACAACAGCCAGGATTCTCTTCATATTCTCCTGAATCTGTTCTATATTGTACAAGATAAAGTGTTCCTCCAATCATATCTTTTCTTGCTCCACTAATAATCGCATTTTGCTCTGCATGTACACTTCTACATGCGTCATATCCAGCATGTCTCACATCAGGAAAATATTTCTTTTTAGAGCAAAAACCTAAATCTATACAATTGTCTCTTCCTCTTGGAGCTCCACTATATCCTGTTGCTATTATTTCATCATTATTTACAATAACTGCTCCTGATTTTTTTCTTAAGCATGTGCTTCTATCTGCTACAGATTTAGCTATATTTAAATAATAATTTACTTTATCTATTCTTTCTGTCATTATTTACATCTCTCCTATTACAATTTTTAACATTATATCATTATAAAATTATTGTATCAATTATTTAACTAAAAAAAATACTATTTAGAATTATTTTCCTAAATAGTATTCTTATTTTTTATTTTTATTAGTTTTCTTTTTTAGCAATTACTTCTTTTCCATCATAGTATCCACATGCTGGACATACAGTATGTTGTTTTATTAGTTCATGACAATGTGAACATTCAACTAAATTTTGATTTTCTAATTTCCATGTAGATCTTCTTAAACCTGTTCTTGCTTTTGACCATCTTCTTTTTGGTTGTGCCATTTTTATTCCCTCCCTTGAACAATTATCTATTGTATATGTATTTATACTTTTCTCTTATTTGGTACTATAAGATTATACTAACTTTTTTTTAATTTGTCAATACTAGTTACACTTTTCTTCAAATATTCATATACTAATTATATAATTATGAAAGGAATTGATGAATTATATGTGCGGTTTTGTTGGTATTATTAATTTTAGAGAGAATTTAAAACAAGAAAAAGACACCTTAATTTCAATGAACTCTACTCTAAAAAAAAGAGGTCCTGATGAATGTGGTTATTATACAGATTCACATGTTCTCTTTGCTCATAGGAGGCTGTCTGTAATTGATCCAGAAGGTGGAAAACAGCCAATGACATTTAGATATAATGGTAATACATATGTTATTATCTATAATGGTCAAATATATAATACTAAAGAATTAAAGAAAACTTTGTATGATAATAATATAGAACTTGAAACTCACTCTGATACCGAGATTTTACTAAAGTCATATGTATTTTATAAAGAAAAAATTTTAGATAAATTAAACGGAATATTTGCTTTTGCAATATGGAATGAAAAAGAAAAAGAAGTCTTTATAGCACGTGATCATTTTGGTGTAAAACCATTATATTATACTATATATCATGACAATTTAATAATTGCTTCTGAAGTAAAAGCTATTTTAAAATACCCTGGAATAGAAGCAAAAATAGATTCTCAAGGTATTAGTGAACTATTTGGAATAGGTCCTGCTCACACTAGTGGACTTACAGCATTTAAAGATATTAAAGAATTGCCACCTGCTAATTTTGCAATTTTTAATGAATCTGGTCTACATGTAAAAAAATACTGGAGACTAGAAAGTAAACCCCATGAAGATAGCCTCGCAAAAACATGTGATAAAGTTAAGTATTTATTGGAGGATTCAATCCAAAATCAATTAGTTAGTGATGTTCCTATTTGCACTTTTCTATCTGGTGGATTAGATTCAAGCATTATTACATTATATGCAGCTGATTACTGTCACAAAAATAATCTGCCTACATTAAATACCTATTCTGTAGACTATATTGATAATGACAAAAATTTTCAAAAAACTGATTTTCAACCTAATTCAGATAACTACTATATTAATTTAATGCAATCAAAATTAAATACTAATCATCATGTTATTATGTTAGATACTCCAGAACTTGCAAAAGCATTAGAAGATGCTATGATTGCAAGGGATTTTCCTGGTATGGCTGATGTTGATTCTTCTTTGCTTCTATTTTGTAAAAATGTTAAACCTGAAGCTACTGTTACATTAACTGGAGAATGTGCTGATGAGATATTTGGAGGCTATCCTTGGTTTTTTAGAGAAGATGCTTTAAATAGCAAAACTTTTCCATGGTCCATTGCAATTTATGAACGTCAAAAATTACTAAATCCTGAAATTTCTAAGAAAATTAATTTAAAAGAATATATAGATTATAGATATAACGAAAGTTTAGCTGATGTTGTAATATTAGATACTGATTCAAAAGAAACTGCTGAAAAAAGAAAAATATCCCATCTAACTCTAAACTGGTTTATGCAAACTCTTTTAGATAGATCAGATAGAATGGGTATGTACAACGGATTTGAAATAAGAGTTCCTTTCTGTGACTATAGATTAGCTCAATATGTATGGAATATTCCTTGGGAAATGAAAGCATTAAATGGAAGAGAGAAAGGATTGTTAAGATATATTATGAAAGATATTTTACCAGAGGAAATTGTCGATAGAAAGAAAAGCCCTTATCCTAAGACTTGGAATCCAACATATCTAAATACTGTAAAAGAAATGCTAACAAAAATAATGGATAATAAAAATGCTCCTATTAATTATTTATTAAATAGAGAATATATATTACAAATATTAGAAACAGATGGTAAAGCATTTTCCAGACCTTGGTTTGGTCAGCTTATGACAGGACCACAACTTATGGCATACCTTTGCCAGGTAAATATGTGGCTTGAGAGGTATCAGCCTAAGATTGAGTTATAGAATTTAAATAGGTCACTATGTGACCTATTTAAATTAGATTTTAGTTATAATTACTTATTTTGCTTATATATTCTTCATCATCTATTCTTGAAATTGCATAACATTTCTTACCTAGATCTTTTAAAGAAGCACCTACGTGATACAATTCTTTATTATCTATTACAATAAATCTATCATGAAATTTATTGGTATACGCTACTTTTAAGATTGAATATTGTTTGTTAAATTTATTGATGTCTAATTTATTTAGATTACTATTCTGCGATGTCAAAATTACAACTTCTACATCTTTATTTTTCTTTGATAACATTTTCAAAATACTATCATCTATGTAATTGTCTATGATTAAAATTTTTTGTTTTGCTTTCTTTATAATATCTATAATTAAACTATATGCATCATAGATTTGTCCATCAAAAAATATGCTTTGTTTAAATCCTATTTTTTCATTTTTTTGAAGTTCGTCAAAAACTTTTTCAAACTTCTTTTCATGTTCTGTTAACATTTTATTTTGTTCCAATATTTTATATTCTACGTTTGTTATCCTTTCAAATACTTGTCCATTGGTTGCTATAAATCTCCTCATCTCAACAAAAGCATTCATTATATTTATACTTACTTGAATTGCAATATCATTCTTTAACAAACCTGAAAGCATAGCAATGCCTTGTTCTGTAAAAACATATGGCAAATATCTTCTACCTCCATAATTTTCTTTTTCTAACCTTGAGGTCGCAAATTGCGACCTCAAAGTTTCTGCTTCAATTTTGGTTAATTTAAAGCAAAAGTTTTCAGGAAATCTCTCGATGTTTCTTCTTACCGCTTCATTTATACGTTTAGTTAGATAGTGATATAACATAGCTACATCACTATCTAACATCACCTGTTTTCCTCTAATTGTGTAAATTAAATTTTTTATTGTTTCTGTTTTATATTTTTCTGCGTCTAAATCTTTATTTGCTAAGACACCATTATTATTCTCTTTTTCCATAACTATCACTATCCTTGTAATATAACTCATAATAACATATTTAGATGATTTATTATTCTATTTTTACTACATTTATTACAATTTGCATGATATTATTGTATGATATATTTTAAAACGCTTGTTTGTTTATTGTCAAGCATTTTTTCTATTATTTTTATCTAAATCATTTAATTTCATAAGTTTTAATATGTACTTTACCTAAAATTAATATATAAAATGTTTTGAAGGTCGCCCAAGCTGCGACCTTCCTCTTATAATAATTCAATTACTTTATCCCATGGGATAAAAATTATCGCCAGTCCCAATAACATAAGTACTAGTGCAGCTTCTTCTTCATTTTTCCATGCTAGAATTCCTGTGACAGTTGTCACACATACGCATGCGACAATCTTTAATACGATAATTCCCATCTTCTCCTCCTTGCCAATTGGCCTTCTAAATTAAGTTTACGTGTTGCTATTTATTTAAACTGCTCTTAAATTAGAACAGGATTTTTAAAAAAATATATATTATGTATATTATCATAACATTTAGTCTTTTTCAACTATACTTGTTTATTTAATTTACTTACTAAAAAATGGGAAGCCTTCAAATGCTTCCCTTTCTTTGAGCTAAAAAATATTTCGGAATTAGAACTCTCATCATGATTATTTGCTGAAGAACTATACCATATATATCTTCATATTCATGGTTATTCTCAAGCATTCTTGTTTCTGCATATGCTTGAGAATACAAGTTCATGAACATATACTGTATTTCTACAGCATTATTTATATCCACGTCCTTAACAACCTTTGAAACAAAATCATAATACTTAATCTTTCCATTTTCAAAGATGATTGTCTCATAAATCCCTCTTATTTCTTTTAGCATATCGTCTGTTGATTCCGACTCAAAACTCAGAGTAGCAATTGCTTCTTCAATAAACATTTTAAATTCTTTATTGAATTCTTTTGCTTTAAAATCAAAATCAGCCTTTACATTATAAAGGGCTTGTTCTCTAAAAACTCGCCCTAAATAAGACGTTAATGCATTAATTGCTATGCTATACTCTGTCTTTTGAATTTTTTTAACAACTCTTTTAGCTTTGTAGCATAACTCACTAAAAAAGCTCATCAGAACTAACGCATAACTAGTTTGGCTTTCTGTTAGCCACCCACCTTGTATACATCCTCTGTGACAAATGATTGAAACGTTGTTACCAGCCGGATTTAATTCAATTGAAAAAGAATCTAAAACATCTATTATTTCAGAAACTCTTTCATCCAGCAAAGTCAGCTTACTAAATTCTTCCCTTGCATAAGCAAGTGCATTTTTCAGATCTTCCGCCTTTTTTTGCGGCAGATTGATTACCTTTGTATAGCACGAATCATCTCTGTCTTTCAATCCCAGGATTTGATCCGCACTAACATTAAACATCCGGTAAATCTTCTGTACTAAATCCGGATCTATTTTTTTGTATTTACCTGTTTCAATTTTGCTTATTTTGCTTTGAGAAATATTTATCATCTTTGAAAGTTGAACAGCAGTTAAGCCTCTCTCCTTCCGAAGAGCTCTTAATATTTCTCCAAAATTATTTGGCATAATATCATCCCTCCTACTTATTTTTATTCCTATATATTATATCTTATAGGTTACATAATGTCAATTCAATAATTTTATATATATTTTAAAATAAAAAGCACTCAATAATATAAAAAAGGTAAGAAGATAAAACTTCCTACCTCTTCACATTATTATTACTATTTTTTCAAGTTAAATATCTCGTTATTTTCAACATTTTGTAATTGGTTATTTCCTATTACCCTAAATTTTTTGTTTCCATTTTGAAAATTAATAATATCATGTTCTAATACATAACTATTTGAATATTCATATCCTGTTCCTATAGAATCATGTTTATATTTTGCTGAACTATCCTTATTTATAGTAAATGAATCTACTCCACATACGTATGTACCATATTTTGCTGTATATTTTGCATTAGATATTCCTTTAGAAGTAGCAGTTAATTTACTATCAGATATTTCTTTCATTTCTTTATCTATTGTTTGTTGCATATTTTGATCAATTACAACAGTGTTTTGATATGTTGTATATAGGTTTTGTAAATCTTGTGATAAGTTTTCTATACTTATTTGATTCATTGATACCATTTTATTTAAATTAATATATTTATAATACATTGTATCATCATCTGTTTCGAAATGATTTATCATACTGTTTTTATTAACTATATCATTTACAAAATAATATTCATTATTGTATTCAACAAAATAGTTTAGTTGATCATCTTCAACATTATATAACATTCTTATATTTGCTTCATAATATTCATTGCTTTTTTGTACTAAGTCACCATTCATTGATAAGAAACCTAAATTATAATCATCCGTTTTATAAGCTAAAACTGGTATAGCATTTTCATCATTTTGTATATTTAAAAATACTGCATTCATACTAGTAGATCCAGATTCAAAAACATTATCTCTTAAATATTGTGCATATTTTTCTATAAATTCATTGTTATTTGTTCCTATATTAGATTCTACTACTGTATTTGTGTCTACTACATTAGAAGTTTCACCACTTGTTTCTACTGTATTATTATTATCTGTATATAGAACAAAAAATATTCCACAAGCCGCTAAACAGTTTAAAATAACTAATATAATAATTGCAATTATTAATTTTTTTCTCATATAAATCCCCCTTATTTTTTATATAATATTATTATATTTTACATATGTTATTATATCAAAAAATATTTTTTTAGTATATATTTTAATAAAATATTTTTATAATTTTTGCTTAATTATTTTTTATTATTATAGCTAATTGCTAAACCATTAATAATATTAAAAAAATATATAAAATAGAACGAATCAATTAAGTAGTAAATTAATTCGTTCTATTATTTATTCTTCTTTTTTTCTACCTATGACAGCAAATCTACCATTATCTGTATGATATGAGCAGGTAGATAATGTAATTAATCTATCTCCATATTCCGCTTCTATTCCTGTTTCATATAGAGAATTTTCCTTAGCATTTTTTACAAATTCATTATATTCATCCTTATCTTTAGCATTTATAAACTGATAATACTTAAAAACATTATTTTCATTTATACTATATACTTTTGTTTTTAATACTGATATTATTTCAAACTCCATATCTTCTTTAGAAGTCGTTAATCTTATTATAGGGTGTGTTTCATAAAAATCTCGTTTTGAATATTTTAATAAATCTTTAAATAACTCACCAGTTATTATATTATGCCCATATATTAATAGGTTAGTACTTGACTTTTCTAAATTATATCTATAGTCTAAAAATATAGAACCTTTTTCAGATTTTTCTTTTTTATAATTGTGTGACATATAATATTCATTATCACTACCTTGTAAAACAGGATAATTAATTTTTGTTCCTTTAATTTCAATCCATCCAATTATATCTTTATTTTGCTTTTGAAGTTCTTTTACTTTAGCTATTCTTTCCCCACTTTCTATTTTTTTCTTTTCTTTTTCATCTACTTTTACTTTTTTATAACTAATATTTTCTTCTTTTATTTCTATTTCATTAAGTAACATACTTTCTTCTTCAGCTTCTTTTCCTATTAATAGAATTTTAAAAATATATATGATTGACAAAATAATTAGTATAATAAGAAGTATAAATATAGTCTTACCTTGCCTAGAGTTATATTCATCAATATTTTTTTTCATATTAACTATCTATATATTAAAAGAATAGACTTTATTAGTCTATCCTTTTATACCTCTCTTTTTCATAATTGCAATTACTATTACAGAAAATATTATAGCAAGTACAGCAACACCTATATAACTCTCTATACCTGTTTTTGGAGTTTCATCTATTACTTCTTTATTATCTTCAACTATATTTTCATTATCATTACTTTCTATTTTTGTTATCTTAGCATATATAGTTGTATCTTCTATTAATTCTTTATCAAAATCAAATTCTGTTTCATAATTTTTATCTGTAAAAAATCCCTCTAGTTTATAATTATCGTCTAGTTCGATATGAGATTCTAATAATTCTTTTGTTATTTTCTCATCTTTATTTACAGTTATTCTTTTTGTCTCATCTCCAATAATTAATGAAATAATAACTTTTTCCTTTTCTGAATTTACAGTAATTGTTTCTGGTACACTTGATTCTGATATAACATTGTTATATTCATCAGTTAAAACAACTTTATTTCCTGCTAAAACAACCTTATTTATAGTATTTTCGGTATTTGTAATTGTAAATTCTGTTAAGTTTCCATTTGTAGCAGGTCTTACAACATTTTCACTTGATTCTGATGTTAAACTTCCATTCATTGTAATTGTAGGATTATTTGTAGCTGATGGACCTTTATCAATTTCTATTCCATTATTTTCATTTGTTCCATTATATCCTAAATGCAAATTTCTTACTTCTATATTTCCACCATTTACTAATACTCCACCATATTTAAAACCTGTAACACTAACATTATCTAATATAACTGTTGCACCATCATAAGCTTGTACACCATATTTAGGTCCGTTATTTAATTTAATATCCTTAAGAGTTAATTTTCCTTCACTTAATTGTGCTGTAATCATAGTCTGATTTCCTGAAGTTGATGTCCAACTATCAGCCCCTGTTAATGTAAATCCATTTCCATCAATTATTAATTCTTTTTGAATAACTATTGGTTTAGTAATTGTAATATTATTCTCTATTTCAATAGTATCACCATTATTTGAACTTGAAATCACATTGTTTAGTGATTCTTCATCATTAGCAGTTAATGTTGCAGCATTACTTATATTTGGAATTACTAATAAAGCTCCAAGCATTAAAATTAAAAAAATTGCAAATTTTATTAATTTCTTCATTTTTTCACCTCCAGTTCATTTTTATTATTTCCAGATTTGCATTTATTATTTAGTTTTTTATTTTTTTATTTTAAACAAAATTTTCCAAATTAAAAATGGGAGCGCCAATTACTCGCGCTCCTTAAAATTAAAAGGTATAACTGGGATGTTAGTCAATAAAAGCGTGCGGATTTGATGAAAGCTCAATGAGCCAGTCTTCTCCACATTCTCCTCCATTAACTCGTGCAGAACAAAGCTTAGGATATAGCTGTGCCTTTACCAGTTCTCGTGCAATAAAGTATCCATAGTCATCTCTCTCTTGCTCAAGAGCAGAAATAACAATATCTTTTATTACATCAATTTTGTCTGGCATTAGACTATCTGCTACTACCCGAATTGAGAGATGATCGTTTACTCTAATATATTCACTATACCTCTCTCTTGGCTCTATTCTTCTTTCCTTCCTTGGAAAATATCCAAAGAATTTTCTTACCCGTTTGTTCATTGTTTATACCTCCTTATAAAAGAACAAATATTATTTTATCATTTATATATGCATAAAGTCAATCATATAAAAAATCCCTTCAGAGCCGTTTTACCGACTCTGAAGGTACAGTACACTGCTGGATTTTAGCAAAAATTAGATCTTTTTACCGCAAGACCAGTCGGAGAACAAATCTCCATTTGGCATTGCTGAGTAGTTGTAAGTTCTTCTTCTTGCTTTTTTCCATTCTTTTCGGAGTTGTTTTTCAGGAATAAACTCCTTCACAGATACTGTCATTTCGACACCTGCCACGGCTTCCGCTTTTATGGTAGGTATGTCCATTCCAGTAAAAGCGAGCATAAGCTGTAATTCCGGTGGGAATATTGTTCCCTCCACTTCTACCTCATATTCAATGATGCCAGTAAATTTCGTGACTCGAAACCCTGCATCAAAGATAATCGGTTCTTCCTCAGAAAAGCCTCTTTTACGAAGCTCTTCTTTTACCTGTTCGAGCAGTTCTGGATCACAGCTTAAGTTCTGCTTTGCCCCAAGTGGTGTAACATCGTCTTGGAAATTCGAAAACATGACGTTTGGAATCTCAACTTTTGCTGCCCACTGGAGGTACTTGATTACCTCCTCAACAGTGTTTATGCCACCCTTTTGGCATAAACATGAAAGCTGCATCTTGTTATGCCTGAGTTCTTCACAGACACTCTCCTGCAAATCCTCAGTAGTCAGAAGCTCTTCACCTCTTCGAGGATTGAAAATCCGTAAGTTAATCTCGTCATCGTAATGATATCTCGATAAAATTACGGTTTCAAACCGTCTGCAGATCATGCAGCTGTCAAATCTGTCGAGGAAGATTTCTCTTGCCCCATTGGTCACGATGGAATATTTTGTCACATCGTCATCACTTTTCGCAAAGAGAATGTTCCTGTTGTCCAGATCTACAATCAGATCCCAGATCTTATCAATCTTATAGAGCGGTTCTCCGCCACCAAAGATGATGTGTCTGAACTGGTTGTAGTTTTCTCTTAACACTTCGTCCAGGATGTAGCGTTTGCCCATCATGGACTCTTCGCTAAATGACTTATTTCTGCAACATGCACAGTTGCACTGGCAGTATCCGTCGTACGTTACATAGAGCTGTTTCTGCTCTACGTGGCCAAAGTGAGTTCTCCGTATCCTTGAAAAATCTTTCGACATAATAATGCCCTCCTTATGTATTTATTTATTGTACAACTTTTATTATATCATATTTTTACTTTTATGTAAATTAAAAGAAGTAATATATTAATTTATACTACTTCTTTTAATATAATAATTTATTTTTTCATAAACATTCTATTTACTTACCTATATATCCTTTATTTGTTCTAATGCTCTTTTTCTACTACTTATTTTATTTTTTTCTTTACTGTCTAATTCTGCTAAAGTTCTTCCATCACTTATTTCAAAAATCTCATCAAAGCCAAAACCATTTGTACCTCTTTTTTCTTTTGAAATATTTCCTTCTAAAACACCTGTATATATATTGTAATTACCATCAGGTCTTACTACAGCAATACAAGTTATAACTTTTGCTTTTCTATTTAGTATATTTTTCATTTTATTTAGAATATATGTATTTCTTTCATCTTGTGTAGCATCTTCACCTAAAAATCTAGCTGTTTTTACTCCTGGAAAACCACCTAATTCTTCAATGCATAAACCACTATCATCAGCAATACATATTTTATTTGTTAATTTACATATTTCTTTTGCTTTTTTTAAAGCATTACCCTCAAAAGTTTCTTGATTTTCTTCAACTTCTATATTAATATTCGCTTCTTTTAAAGATAGTATCTTATAGTCTTTTAATATTTCTTGAATTTCTTTTACTTTTCCTTGATTATTAGTAGCTAAAATTATCTCTTTCATATTAATCTCCTTTAGTTATCTTTTCATTTACATTTTATCATAATAATATATTTTTATCTATATATTTATATAAAAAGACTAGCGCGGGAATAGCTTTCGCTACCCCACGCCAGTTTTAGCTTTTATTTAGCATCTTCAAGAAGCTTTGCCTTTTCTTCATCGGTAAGGCTGTCCCATTCTTCCTGTGCTTTGTCAGGATCAACTTCTATAACGTTGTTTGTCTCGTTATCCTCGACTCCAGCCTTGTCAGCTGTTTGCTCATCTTTCTTTATCTGATCATCTGATTTTTCTTGTGAGAAATCAAGATTATCAAAGTCAGCAATATTCACAGTTCCATTGCTGTCGTCAAGGTACGAAAGCTTAACATTGTCACCCTCACGGGTAATCGCCAGCTCATCTGACAGAGCACTTGAAGCCACATACAGTTTTGTATGATCATCGTTGATAATCATATAGTACGTGGTATTGCCATTGGAAATTTCAGCCGAAATTCTACTTACCACACCTTCTGTGTGATACAGATAGGCTTCATCGCTTCCAATAACAGAGCTGTTTCCACCAGCTAAAATCGCATCAATATACTTTTGTTGTGCCTGTGCAACAGTAGAACCTGTTGCAACAATCGAATAATTCTCGATATTAACAAAAGCATATGACTTGATAAGCCCTGCCTTGTCCTTCATCGTCATGAAGTATGTCGGAATTCCCTGTACATTAAGCGGTACAGGAAGCGTTGCTGTGTACTCTTTTTCCTGAAGCATACCTTCTGCACTCGCTTGTGCAGATTCTTCCGTTGCTCCAGCAAGTTCAAAGTACTTGGCTTCTTTTGTCCTTGTATTTACCATAACAAATCCGGTTGTGGCATCGTCATTTCCAACAGATGTCATACCTGTGTAATAATAACACTCACCATCATTGTAGACGGTAAGAACACCAGGTGTTTTTACAATGACACCATTTTTACCAAATACAGAATTCCAAAAGCCTTTCTCAAATTTTCCATAATTGTCAATTTGAGAATTAATGAAGTCTTCAGGCTGAATCTTATCGACCCATTCTGGAGTATCTTCAATCGAGTACCAATTACATTCCCCCGTCTGAGGGTCACAAATAAGTACCCCTGTAGCTTCAGGAAGTCCCCAAAAGGCTGTGTTCTCATACGTAGTAACCGTCCAATATGGACGACCGCTATCATCAAGCTCAAAGGACATATCAGTAAGTCCAGTAGTTCTGTAACCTGAGCTTCTAATATGCCGTAACAGATTGTCTCCAAACCAAGCACTATTTAAGTACTTAAGTTTTATATCAGAGCCATCTTCAAGCTGTTGTACGAGCTCAACCTCATCCGGATCTGTAGCACTCACAGTCACGTATCCTGGAGTGGACTTATTGTCCGTATATTTCCAGAAGTTTTCATGTTCCAAAGGTGCTACAAATACAAGCTCACCGTCAATCTGCTGGAGTGTAAAATCTCCAACATCTACTATGGAACCAAGACCTCTCTCTTCTCCAAGCTTTTTCTCAGCCTGTTTAAGAGCTAAGTCCTCATCAACTGTCGGAATCTGGGTGTAATCAATAGGTAAAATACTTTCCGTAAAGGATGTTTCCTTCACTTCACCTATTTGATTATATGCCTTGTTGGCATTAAATAGATCGGACCCACCAAATAGTCCAATCAGGAATGCTACAACAACTAACACTCCGACTATGCACGGAAACGCAATACTTATTTCTTCGTATCCCAGTATAGCTCCAAGCACAACCATCTCAGCGATGATAAATGTGCCCCAGAACAGAGCTCCTCCCATGAACCCGATTGAAAGGTTCACTTTTGTTGCATAGGCTAATATAGCCCAAATTACTACCGGGACCAAAAATGATATCCCATAACCTACCTTCTTCATAACTATTCTCCTTATGCTGTCTTGAATCTATTGTTTACAAGTTACGATAAAACTTCTTAAATCAATAAAAGCCTCCTTTCCTTATAGTTACTGTACTATAGGATGTATATATATAGTACGTAAACATAATTATATCACAATTTATAAGTTTTTTCAATTGACATAAAAAGCAGAACTCTATAGTTCTGCTTTTATACTAACATATTATCTTTTATATGTTGTTTTTTATCTTGGATTTTTAATAGCTGCTTGTGCTGCTGCTAGCCTAGCTATTGGAACTCTAAATGGTGAACAAGATACATATGTTAATCCTATTCTATGGCAATATTCAACAGTTGCAGGATTTCCTCCATGTTCTCCACAGATACCAAGCTCTATATCTGGTCTTGTTTGTCTACCTAGTTTTGCAGCATGTTCAACAAGTGTGCCAACTCCTTCTTCATCTATTCTTGCAAATGGATCAAAATCATAAATATTTTTAGAATAATATTCACCTAAGAACTTACCTGCATCATCACGACTAAATCCAAATGTCATTTGAGTTAAATCATTTGTTCCAAATGAGAAAAATTCAGCTTCTTTAGCAATTTTATCTGCTATTAGAGTAGCTCTTGGTATTTCTATCATAGTTCCTACCATATATTTAATATCCATTTTTTCTTGCTTTAGCATTTCATCTGCTGTTTTTGTAATAATATTTTTTACATATACAAGTTCTTTATAGTCACCTACAAGTGGAATCATTATTTCAGGTTTTACATCTATACCTTCTTTTTTTACATTTATTGCAGCTCCTATAATTGCCTTAGTTTGCATAACACCAATTTCTGGATATGTTACATCTAATCTACATCCTCTATGTCCCATCATAGGGTTAAACTCATGTAAACTTACTACAACATTTTTTAACTCATCAAATGTCATATTCATATCTTTAGCTAAAGCTTCAATTTCTTCATCTGTATGAGGTAAGAATTCATGTAAAGGTGGATCTAGTAATCTAATAGTTACTGGAAGACCTTTCATTTCTCTAAATAATCCTTCAAAGTCTCCTCTTTGCATTGGAAGTATTTTGTCTAAAGCTTTTTCTCTTTGTTCTTTTGTTTTAGAAACAATCATTTCTCTAATTGCAGCAATTCTTTCTGGTGCAAAGAACATATGCTCTGTTCTACATAGACCAATACCCTGTGCTCCAAATTCATATGCTTGTTTTGCGTCTTTAGGAGTATCAGCATTTGTTCTAACTTCCATTTGTCTATATCTATCTGCCCATTCCATAAATTTAGCAAAATTTCCTGAAACAGTTGCTGTAACTGTATCTATTTTTTCTCCATAAACATTTCCTGTAGAACCATCTAATGAAATCCAGTCTCCTTCTTTAAATGTTTGACCAGCTACTGTAAATGTTCTTTCTTCTTCATTTACAGATACTTCTGAACATCCAGAAACACAGCAAGTACCCATACCACGAGCAACAACTGCTGCATGTGATGTCATACCACCTCTTACAGTAAGTATTCCATGGCATACATGCATACCATCAATATCCTCTGGTGATGTTTCAAGTCTTACTAATATTAAGTCTTTTTCTCCTGCTTCATGTTTTGCTAGAGCATCATCTGCTGTAAATACAACTTTTCCTGTTGCAGCTCCTGGAGATGCTGCAAGTCCTTTTGCAATTGGTTTTGCTTGTTTTAATTTTTCTCCATCAAAATTAGGATGTAATAATTGATCTAATTGATTTGGTTCAACTCTTAAAACAGCTTCTTTTTCAGTTATCATTCCTTCATTTACTAAATCAACTGCTATTTGAAGCGCTGCTGTAGCAGTCCTTTTGCCATTTCTTGTTTGTAAGAAATATAATTTTCCATTTTCTATAGTAAATTCCATGTCTTGCATATCTTTATAATGTTTTTCTAGCATATTTGCATACATTACAAAATCTTGATATGCTTCCATATCTGTTTCTTTTAATGTTTCAATTGGCTTAGGTGTACGAATACCAGCAACAACGTCTTCTCCTTGTGCATTCATTAAATATTCTCCAAATATTTTGTTTTCTCCAGTTGCTGGATTACGAGAAAAGGCAACACCTGTACCACAGTCTTCTCCCATGTTTCCGAATACCATTTCTTGTACATTTACTGCAGTTCCCCAACTACTTGGTATATCATTTAATCTTCTATATGTTATAGCTCTTGGATTGTTCCATGATCTAAATACAGCAGTTATTGCTTCCATTAGTTGCTCCTCTGGATTAGTTGGAAACTCAGATCCATGCTCTTTTAAATATATTCCTTTAAATATTTCTACTAATTCTTTTAAATCTTCAGCTGTAAGTTCTGTATCTAACTTAACTCCTCTTTGTTTCTTCATTTCATCTATTGCATTTTCAAATAATGGTTTTGGTATTTCCATTACAACATCACTAAACATTTGAATAAATCTTCTATAGCTATCATAAGCAAATCTTTCATTCTTTTTAGCCATAGATTCAACAACTTCTTTATTTAGCCCAAGATTTAATATTGTATCCATCATTCCAGGCATTGATGCTCTTGCTCCAGAACGAACTGAAACTAAAAGTGGATTTTCCGGATCTCCAAATTTCTTTTTAGTCATATTTTCTAATTCTCTTAAGCTTGAAAAAACTTGTGATTTTACTTCATCTGAAACCTTCTCGCCATTATCATAGTATTCTATACAAGCTTCTGTTGTAATTGTAAATCCTTGTGGTATTGGAAGCCCTAAATTTGTCATTTCAGCAAGATTTGCGCCTTTTCCTCCAAGTAATTCACGCATTGATGCATTACCTTCTCTAAATAGATATACATATTTTTTATCCATATTTGTTCCTCCCATATTTATATCTTTTGCATTTAATATTTTTTTATGTATTAAATTAGTTATTTTAAACTAATTTTACTTATAGTTTGTATTAATACAATTATTATATATATAATATTAAAAAAAGTAAACAAAAATTTTTTATTTTTTATAAAAGGAATTAAACTTATTTATTTTTTTAAACTAATAAACAACAAAAAACATTACTATTTTTATAGTAATGTTTTAAATAATATATGAGAAAAAAGGGTCTACCACCCATTTTTTCATTTTATAAAATCATTGTATACCATAAATATTAATATTATCTGCATAACTAATATTACTGGAAATCCAATAGAAAATCTAAGTTTCTTAGTTTTATGTCTAAATGTATACATTCCGGCAATTGCCCCTATGCTTCCCCCTATTAATGCTAATACAAATAATGTTTGTTCTGGTATCCTCCACTTTCCGTATCTAGCTTTTCTTTTATCTAAGTACATAGCTAAGAATGCTATTAAATTAATTATAACTATATATATAATTAAATATTTAATAATGTCATTCATTTATTATCTCCTATCTTAATGGTTCCTTTTCCTCTTTATATATTTTTAATTTAAGTAATATACTATATATTTTTGTTCCATATGGAATCATCATAATATCATCTTTTGATAATGTTTTTGTAAATAATATTAATAAACAATATGATATTGCTCCTAATAATATAGATATCAATGTACTAATTGTATTTCCAAAGAACATACTTAAAATATTATATCCAAAATATACTATAATTCCCATTCCAGCTACTGAAATTACTGGCTTTATAATATGAGTCCTGAATTTAATATTCATATTAACACTTCCATTTAAAACTCTATAACATATTATAAATACAATTACTTGGTAAATAAATGAACTTATAGATGCACCATATATTCCTATATTTGGATTACTTATTAAAATCATATTTAATATAAATTTAGTAACTGCTCCAAGACCTGCAGCAATCGCTGGCACTTTTGATTTATTTACGCCATATAATCCACCTGTCATTGTCTGTGAAAGTGCTGTAAGTATCATTGATATTGATGCAATCATAAGTATTCCAGCTCCATCAGATGCTGTTGGATATATCATTTTTAATATTGGCTCTGCTAGGCTTAAAAAACCTATTCCACATGGTAAAATTATAATCAATGAAGCAAAAAATGAAAATGATAATCTTCTTGATGCTGTTTCGTTATCTTTTTTAGCTAATGCTTCTGATATTGCTGGTGTTAATGCTGTAGAAAAAGCCAAATTAATTGCAAGAGGGAAACTTACTATAGTATCAACTTTTGATAATATTCCCGTTGCACTCATTGCCGCCTGTTCTAATGCCTCTTTGGTCATATTAGCATTTTGTAATGAAATCTGTATACAATTGCTTACAGTTGCTGTATCTATTACTCCACTTATAACTGAAATAACTGAACTTATAGTTATTGGAATAGAAATGCCAAGTATTGTTTTTAACAATTCCTTATTAGATTTTTTCCTTTCAGGTGATTCCACTGAATTACTTGTATCAATTTTATTACCTTTATAATAGCTGATTAAATATACAAATGTTATAATTATGGCTAGTGTTGTTGAAAGATTTCCTGCTGCTGCCATAATGTATGTATCTTTTCCTATACAAGCATATACAAATGTTATAGTTAATACACAGTTTAAGAATTGCTCCAATGTTTGTGATACACTAGTTGGCTTCATGTCTTGTTGTCCTGAAAAATATCCTCTAAATACTGCAGACATTGCCACAAATAATATAGCAGGTGATAATACTTTCATAACATATGCTACATCTGGGACATTTAATATATTAGTTGCAATAAAATCTGCGCCTACAAACAATCCTATTGATAATACAAATCCTAAAATCGAGAAAAATCTAAAAGCGACTTTAAAAATTCTTTGAGCACCTTTTGTATCTCCGATTGCTATTCTTTCTGCTACTAATTTAGATATTACACTTGGTATTCCTATTGATGAAAGAGTAAGTAAAAGTGAATATATTTGATATCCTGCTGCATAATAACCAAGTCCTGTATCTCCAAACCCTTCTATATTTGTAATAACTAATTTATATATGAATCCTAATAATTTAATTAATACTTGAGAACAAATTAATATTACTACATTTTTCATAAAAGAGTTTTGAGTCTTTTTTAATCTTTTTCCTTTCAAAACTAATCTTCTCCTAATTTATATCATTAAAAATTTGTTACTCTCTTATTTTTTCTACAAGTTGATAATATTTATTATATATTAAACTTTGGCATCATACCTATTTTATTTGGTGTATGCCCAGGAAGTTGATATATGTCATGTCCTGGAAATTCATTTCCTTCAACAAAAATAGGTCCATTTGGTGTAAAACATACATCCCATCCTATATATCCCATTTGTGGAACAACTTTAGAAGCTTCTTTGCACATTTCTATAGCTTTATCCCAATCTGGAAATTTAAATCCTTTTATTCTTGCTCCTGTTTTTGGATGAGTCTCATATAAATTTTTGTTTTTATCAATTGCCCTATCCATAACCTCTCCTGTAACTTCATTTACTGGTGCAACCATACCTCCACTATTAAAGTTATCTACAAATTTTCCATTACCAATTCTAAAATATGCACAAATAACATGTGGTACTCCATCTTTTAAAATTGTAACAACTCTAACAGTATTGATTGCATCAGGATAAATTTTACTTACATCTGGATGTTGCTTAATAACTTCTTCTAATTCAAAATTATTGTTTCCTTCAATTAATTTATTATATACCTCATCTAAAGAGTTGTAATCATTAGTATTAATTTTTTCGATTCCATGTCCACAGCCACCATCTATAGGTTTTGCCATAAATTCATTATGTTTTTCCATAAAAGCTATAACGCTTTCTTTAGGAGAATCCTTTACACTAATCCAATCTCTTTTTATATAATCTTTAAATAGTTCATTAAATTCATTTTTATTTTCAAATATATGAAAATATGATTTATCATTATACTTACTAACTAATTCGTTATTTCTTCCTCTAGTTATATAAGTATCACGTTGTTTAGCATTTAAATTATACATTTCAAATAAATCATAATCCATATATCCAGCACCATATTTCATAGCACATCTTTGCATATCAAATAATAGATAAATTCTAGATTTTCCTGTTTTTTTATGTATTGATTTTATCTTATCAAACATGGCTTTTTTATCCATTGATTTTATTCTTTTTAATACATATCTAAGATTTCCCAATTTTTTTCCTCCAAACTTTGTTCCTTTGTTTAATTTAGTTATATACTTTTTTTAAACTAAAATTCTATTTTCTCTTGAAGCCAATTTTCTAATTCGTCAATTTTTACTCTTACTTGTTCCATTGTGTCCCTATCTCTTATTGTTACAGAATTATCTTCTATAGTATCAAAGTCTATTGTAACACAATATGGTGTTCCAATTTCATCTTCTCTTCTATATCTTTTACCGATACTTCCTGCTTCATCATAATCACACATGAATTTCTTAGATAATTTTTCATATACTTCCTCAGCTTTTTCGCTTAACTTTTTAGAAAGTGGTAAAACTGCTACTTTATATGGAGCTAGAGCTGGATGTAAATGTAAAACAGTTCTTACATCTCCTTCTGCAATTTCTTCTTCATCATAGCTATTACATAAGAATGCTAAAGCCACTCTATCACATCCAAGAGATGGTTCTATACAATATGGCACATATTTTTCATTTGTCTCTGGATCTAAATATGTCATATCCTCTTTAGAATGTTTCATATGTTGTGTCAAATCATAATCTGTTCTATCTGCAATACCCCATAATTCTCCCCATCCAAATGGGAATGCAAATTCTATATCAGTTGTACCATTACTATAATGTGAAAGCTCTTCTTTTGAATGATCTCTTAATCTAATATTCTCTTTTTTCATACCTAGGTTTAATAACCAATTTTCACAAAAAGATTTCCAGTATTTATGCCATTCTAAATCCGTACCAGGTTTGCAGAAAAATTCAAGCTCCATTTGCTCAAATTCACGTGTTCTAAATGTAAAGTTTCCTGGAGTAATTTCATTTCTAAATGCTTTACCTATTTGAGCAATACCCATAGGTAGTTTTCTTCTTGTTGTACGCATTACATTTTTAAAATTTACAAATATTCCTTGTGCTGTTTCAGGTCTTAAATATATTTCTGATTTACTATCTTCTGTAACACCTTGATATGTTTTAAACATTAAATTAAATTTACGAATATCTGTAAAATTTTCTTTACCACAATTTGGACAAGTAATATGATTTTCTTTTATGAAGTTAATCATTGCTTCATCACTCATTCCGTCAGCAATCATATCTTTTCCTTGATTATGTGCCCATTCTTCAATTAATTTATCTGCTCTATGTCTTGTTTTACATTCTTTGCAATCTATTAATGGATCTGAAAAGTTACCAACATGACCAGATGCAACCCATACTTCTGGGTTCATTAAAATAGCTGCATCTAGTCCAACATTATACTTGCTTTCTTGAACAAATTTTTTCATCCATGCTTTTTTAATATTGTTTTTTAATTCAACTCCTAAAGGTCCATAGTCCCAAGTATTTGCAAGACCTCCATAAATTTCAGAACCAGGATAAATATATCCTCTGTTTTTACATAGTGCTACTAGTGTGTCCATTGATTTTAACATAAAAATTCCTCCCTTTAATTTTATTTGCTAATATATGAAAGTTTTTATATATGAAAATTAATATATAAGATGTTAATCTTAATAAATTAAAATCAAAAAAACTTTCATACCTAGCATTTTTTAATAGCTAGGGACGAAAGTTATATTCCGCGTTTCCACCCTAATTCTTAAAACTCAGATCATATTAAAATTAATCGAAGTTTTAAGCACCTTAATTTGGTATGTTACTCCAAAGCTCCCCATATGCATTTATTATTGGTCTTCCACCATCACCAATTCTCTAAAAATAAATGTTATCATATTTTTTCTTTTTCACAGTAACTATTTTATTGTCAATATTATATGCTCTTGTTTTAGAATTGTCAAGATATATTTTAGTAGTTTTAAAGATTAAATTTTAAAACATTTTTAATTTTTTAAATATTTTAATTAATTTAAAACTTTATTTTATTATCAGACTTTATTCTACTTTTTTATCAAACTTTACTAATTTTAAATTATATTATGACATTATGTTACATTATTATTCTTTTTTCTTAATTTTCAATTATCCACATACATGTGGATAATGTGGATAACTCTGTGAATAACTACAAATAGTGGGTTTCATTTTCGATATTTTCCACATTAATATTTGAAATATTTTATGCAAACTATTTTTTTGTAATTTTTTGTTCTTTATTAAAGGTATTATGTATAATAGAAAAATAAAGGTAGGATTCCCCCACCTTTATACATCTAGATTTCTATCCATTGCTTCATTGTTTCAAATCTTTTCTTAATTGTTGGTAAGTCTTCATCATTTTCCATGTTCTTCAAGAATTCTTCTCTACATTTGCAATGAATTTCTTTAATGTTCTTTAGCAACTCTTTTCTTTTGTATCCACTTCTTTCTACATAGAATTTCTCGTAAAAAGCCTGCAATTCATCGTGACATTCATCACAGGAGTATGGATAAACAATTCTTTGTTTTCCGTCAAAAACGTTTTCTCTGTTTCCCCACCAGGAAATTGAAATTCTATCAAGATATTCTACTTCTATTCTGTCTAATACCTCTACAAACTCCCAATGATTGATTGGAATATATTTTCCTATTCTATATAAATCACCTAACAAAGTAAAAGTTTTTACATTAATAGGAAAAAGCACACAAGTTGTCTCTTTTGGACAATTCTTAACAGTCCATTTTACCGAATTTAGTGTATCTTGAATCTGTTCTTTTTCAGAAAGCACCGGTGCTCCTGTAATAAAATTTAATTCACAATATATTCCATGTTCATACGCTTTATATATAACAGTTAAAAGAGCATCAAAATTAATATCTTTGTTATATAATAAGAGAACATCGGGATTTACTGATTCTACACCAAATTCAAATTCAACCTGCTTATTATTAAGCATTGAATCGATTTCTTCAAGAACTTCATCTGTAATAGTAGTGTAATGTGTTTCTATTATCACATTACTTATACATTTACAAGAAGAAATCTTTTTGTAAATTTTTCTTCTAAGATTTTTTGATACCTCTCGTTCATCTAAAAAACTTCCAGATGCTTCTAAAACAACATACTTAGTATTTTCTGGAAATTGTAATTCTTCTAATTCCTTTTCAGCTTCTTTTTCATCGAAGAAATCACAAAATCCATAATCACACATTGAGCAAGCTCTATTGCAGCCAATTGTAGCAAAATATAATTGATAAGTATTGCCTCCTGTCCAAATTAAATTTACTGATGGATGAAATTGTTTTAGTTTGCTTCTTTGCCGCAATTTCCATATTCTTTCTGTTATTATTTTATCCATATTATTCTCCTCTCTTCTGAATTGACTTACAAACAATTTAAAATTTATCAATTATATTATATATTTTCTTTATATCAAAAAAGCAACTTTTCTAATATTAAAAAAGTTGCTTTTTTGATATTTTATTTTTTATATTTTTATTTTTTATATTCTTATTTTTATATTTTATATAAATATTTATTCTTATTTTTTAGTCTTTATTATAGGAATGTGTATATATGTAGTTTCATCAATATATTCTTCAATATCAGGTGATCTATCAACATTATACCCAAATTCACTTATAAAGTTTTTATAAATCTTTTTTGTAAATTCAGAAATTTCATCTGCATTAATACTTTTTAATTTAAATACAAGATAATCTTTATTCAAAATTTCTATTTTCTTACCATTTTTAATTTTTTCTTTTGTTGCAACATAATATTTTGCAGAACCATTTTGATTTTGAGATAAGTTATCATATTCAACAACTCCATAATCAAAATTTATACTATCTCCATATTTATCTATTGTTTCCTTCCAAAGTTTATTCGCATATTTAGGAATTTCAAAAACCTTAATCTCATTAGTACTTATTCCATATAACTCCAAACTAAGATTATTTACTTCTTTATATTCAAATTCTATTGTACTATCAGATACATCATTAAAGCTAAGTACAGGGAATAATTTTATAAAATCTTGGTTCTTTTTAATATCTTTAGGATTAAATCCCATCATTTTCTTAAAAGCTCTAGAAAAACTTATACTAGAATCATAGCCATATTTTACCGCAACATCAATTACTTTAGAATTACTATTAATAAGTTCCATTGCAGCCATACTTAATCTTCTTTTTCTAATATATTCTGTAAGAGACATATTAGTAATAAAAAGGAAAATTCTACAAAGAGTATATTCATTGACAGCTAATATTCTTGCAAGTTTATCATATTCTATTTTCTCAGTTAGATGTTTTTCTATATATTGAACCAACTCATTTAATCTATCATTACTATCTTTATACATCTATTATTACTCCTTTTATTTTTAACTTTAAATGCTTCTTACTAAATTTTCCAAACTTTATCCAAATAAACTCATTTGATTACTTTGACTCATACCTTTTAGACATCCTACTCTATCTAATAATTCTATTACTGATTTTCCTATTTTAGAACGTATTTTCATATCATCTATAGACATGAATTTTCCATCTTTTTTTGCATCATCTATTCCTTCTGCTGCAACTGTTCCTAAGCCAGGAATGCTATTTAGTGGAGGACGTATTCCGTCTTCTTCTACTAAAAATTTAGTTGCATGTGATTTATATAAATCTATTGGTAAAAAATTAATACCTCTTTCATACATTTCAAGCACAAGTTCTAAAATAGCATACATATTTTTATCCTTTGTAGTAGCACTATTACCTGCTAAATCAATTTCTTTCATTTTATTTAATACTTTTTCTTTACCATAACACATTATATCACTATCGAATTCATCAGCTCTTATTGTAAAATATGCAGCATAATATGCTTTTGGTTCGTGTACTTTAAACCATGCAATTCTAAAAGCATTTGTTACATACGCTGCTGCGTGAGCTTTAGGGAACATGTATTTAATTTTTTCACAAGATTTTATATACCATTCTGGTACATCATGTTCTCTCATAAGCGCTACAAACTCAGCCCATTTTTCTGGATCCTTTAATGCTTTTCCTTTACGAACAGTTTCCATTATTTTAAATGCTTTATTTGGTGGAAGTCCTTTCTTTATAAGATAAATCATAATATCATCACGACAACATATAGCTTCATTTAATGTTACTGTTCCTTCATCAATTAAGCTTTGCGCATTTCCAAGCCACACATCAGTACCATGTGACAAACCAGATATACGTATTAATTCATCAAATGTAGTAGGTTTTGTATCTACAAGCATTCCTCTAACAAATTTAGTACCAAACTCCGGAATTCCGATAACTTCCTACTTTTGACTTAATTTGTTCAGGTGTAACTCCGAAGAGCATCTGTTGAACTAAATATAGACATTGTTTCTTTGTCATCAAGTGGTACTTTTGTTGGATCTATTCCGGTTATGTCAAAAAGCATTCTTATCATTGTTGGATCATCGTGTCCTAGTATATCAAGTTTAAGTAAGTTCTGGTCTATTGAGTGATAATCAAAATGTGTAGTTATAATATCAGAATTTGGATCATCTGCAGGATGTTGAACTGGACAAAATTCATATATTTCTCTTCCTTTTGGAACAACTATAATTCCTCCTGGGTGCTGTCCTGTTGTTCTCTTTATTCCTGTACATCCTTTAGCTATTCTTAAAACTTCAGCATTATTTATTGGTATTCCTCTTTCTTCATAGTATTTCTTCACATACCCATAAGCTGTTTTATCAGCCACTGTACCAACAGTACCTGCTTTAAATGTTGTGCCTTTACCAAATATTACCTCTGTATATCTATGTGCTTTTGCTTGATATTCTCCAGAAAAGTTTAAGTCAATATCTGGCTCTTTATCTCCATTAAATCCAAGGAATGTCTCAAATGGTATATCTATTCCATCTTTTACCATTTTTGTTCCACATTTAGGGCAGTCTTTATCTGGAAGGTCAAATCCACAAGCATATCCATAATCAGTAAAATCAGAATACTTACATTTAGGACATCTATAATGAGGTGGAAGTGAGTTAACTTCTGTTATACCAGTCATATTAGCAACAAATGAAGAACCAACAGATCCTCTTGATCCAACTATATAACCATCTTCATTTGATTTCCACACAAGTTTTTGAGCAATGATATACATAACTGAGAATCCATTTTTTATAATTGAGTTTAGCTCTTTATCTAATCTCTCTTGAACTAAATCAGGTAATGGATCTCCATATAATTCATGTGCTTTGCCATAAGCTATATCTTTAATTGTTTGTTCACATCCATCAATATGTGGAGCACATTTTTCTGGTGAAATTGGACTTATTTTTTCACACATATCCGCAATTTTATTTGTATTTGTTACTACAACTTCATATGCTTTTTCTTCACCTAAATATTCGAATTCTTTAAGCATTTCCTCTGTTGTACGAAGATAAAGTGGTGCTTGTTCATCTGCATCATCATATCCTTGTCCTGCCATTAAAATACGTCTATATATTTCATCTTGTGGATCCATAAAATGAACATCACAAGTTGCAACTACCGGTTTTCCAAGTTTGTCTCCTAGTTCTACTATCTTTTTATTTATATCCTGAAGTGATTTTATATCTGGTACAGTTCCATTTCTAACCATAAACATATTATTTCCAATTGGTTGAATTTCTAAATAATCATAGTCAGCAGCTATAGCTTCTATTTCTTCATCTGTTTTTCCTGCTACGATAGCTCTATAAATTTCACCTTGTTCACATGCACTTCCAAGTATTAATCCTTCTGAGTATTCTTTATATAAAGACTTAAGTATACGTGGTTTTTTATAAAAATAATTTACATGTGAAAAAGATATTAACTTATATAAGTTTTTTAATCCAACATAATCTTTAGCTAGAATTATCGCATGATATGTTGGAAGTCTTCTAAAGTCAGTACTTCCTGCACAAAGTCTATCTATATCTTCTATTTTCTTAGCACCTTTTTCTTTAAGCATATCAAGCATTACTCTGAAAACTTTAACAGTTGTATCAACATCATCTAATGCTCTATGTGCTACTTCTACTTTAATTCCTAAATTTTCTGCAATTATTCCTAATTTGTATTTTTTAAAATCTGGAAATAATTCTTTTGATAATCTTAAAGTATCTAAATATGTATTATCTAAAGTATATCCTAATTCTTTTGCATTATATTTTAGAAAACCTATATCAAAATCTGCATTATGTGCTACTAAAATACTGTCTCCAATAAATTCAAGCATTTTAGGAAACACCTTATCTATTGTTTCTGCATTTTTTACCATATCATCAGTAATATTAGTAACTTCAACTACTCTTTGTGGTATTGGTTTTTCTGGATTTACAAAACAAGAGAATTCATCTAAAACCTCTCCATTTTTTACTTTCATTATACCAATTTCTGTAATCTTTTCAGTTCTAAATGAAAATCCTGTTGTTTCTAAATCTAGAACACAATATGTTGCATCTTCTATATCTTGTTCTTTTGGAAATGAAACAACTGGTGTTCTATCTGGCGCTAAATATGCTTCTACTCCATATATAACTTTTAAATCTGGATTTTTTTCACAAAAATGATGTGCTTCAGGAAAAGCTTGTACAACACCATGATCTGTTATTGCTATGGATTTCATTCCCCATTTAGCTGCTCTCTTTAATAAATCAGAAGCAGATGTCATACCATCCATTTGGCTCATTTGTGTATGCATATGAAGTTCTACTCTTTTTTCTTTTGCTTCATCTTTTCTTACTTCTCTTTTTATTCCTGTGCTTTCTATTATTACATTAGCTATAACTCCCAATTCTTTTGCAAATGGATCAAATTGAGCTGTTCCTTCAAGTTTAATACCTTTTGCACCCTTGAGTTTCCCTATTAATTCTTTTGATTTATCTCCATCAGAAAATACTTTACATGTAATTGTACTACTTCCATCATAAAGGTCAAACATAACAAGTACTTTTCCACTTTTTAGTTCTCGAGAATCAATGTTAAGAATTTCTCCATCTAAAACTACTCTTCCGCTATCTACACTTAAGTCAATAACTTTAACTAATTGTTCCTTAAGTTTCATACTTCTTCCATATATTAAAGGCGAAGATTCTTCTTTACTTTCTTGTGGTACTTCTATTGAAACACTTACTTCTTGATTTGAATGTTCATTTGCACTTTTATCTTGACTTTTCTTCTCATTTTCTTCATTTTCTTTTCTTAGTTCTTCAGCCATAGCTTGAGCATGTTTTATTGCTTCTTGTTCTAGTATCTTATTATGTTCCATATATTCTTTTATAGCATCTTCTGAAACATTCTCTTCAAATTTCACTTTATATTTTAACCCATAGATATCATTTATTATTTTTTCCAATGCTTCATCAAACTTTTTTGCTTCTAAAACCATTTTTCCTTTCATGGCCATATTTACTATGATTTCATTTTCACTAACTTTAATGTCACTGTTTTTTAGAAAAGCTCTACTTAAAGGATGCTTATGTGCCATATAACATATAATTAAATTCCACTCTTTATTTAAATCAATATCTATTTTATTAGTATATTCTATTTTTATGTTTACTTCAAAAATATTAAATCTTTGCTTTAAATATTGTTCAAATTTATATATATCCTCTATTTTTATAAATTCTTCAGCTATTAAAACTAACTCTAATTTATTTTCTTTTTTAAATAAATTAATAGATTTTATCTTTGATGCATTTAATGAAAAACTCTCTGAATTATAATCTTTAAATATTTCTTTTATTGTTTTTTCCATTAGCTCATATCTCCTAATAACATTATAAAAAATAATATATATTTTATCTAAATATTATTGTATCATTCTTCCTACATCATTAAATCCTACATAAATTGATAAAATAAATAATGCTAAAAAACCAATCATTTGAAGTTTTAATTCAAAATCTTGATTTAAAGGTTTCCTTCTAATTGCTTCTATGATATATATTAAAATTTTTCCTCCATCTAGTGGTGGAAATGGTAATAAGTTCGTTACACCCAGTGACATAGATATCAATGCCATTATATATAGGAAATCAAATATATTGCTAGTCTGAGCAACCACTTCTGAAATTCCTATAGGTCCCATTAAATTATCTACAGTCACTCCTCCTGTAAATAATAATTTAATGCTTTCAAACATTGCTAAAATCAAATTACCTGATGAAGTAACTCCAGTTATAAAACTACCTGTCAAAATCCATACTAATGCAATATATAAAAGAATTGCAAAAACTATATTGACTAAGCCTCCTGCAGCAACAATTGCAATTCTTTTTGGAATACTGGCTTTACTAAAAGAGCCTTCTTCATCTGACTGCTCTTCTTCACCTAACATATTTACAAAACCACCAAGAGGTATCATTCTGATTGCGTATTTAGTATTTTTAGTTTCTTTTTTCCAAATTACAGGTCCAAATCCAATTGCAAATTCTTTCACTTTTATTTTACAAAGTCTAGCAACTAAAAAATGTCCTGCCTCATGTATTAAAACTAAAAATCCTAAAATAATTATTATTTTGACAACAGTAATAAGAATACTCAAAATTATTCCTCCACTTTATATTATGCTTAATAAAAAATATGCAAATGGTAATATAAATATTACACTATCTATTCTGTCTAATAATCCTCCATGTCCTGGAATTAGATTACTAAAATCTTTAATTTTACAATGTCTCTTTATACTAGAGGCTGCTAAATCTCCAATTTGACTTACAATACTTAAGAAAATAGATATTCCTAGCATAAATAGATAGTTAATATTTAAATTCCATACTGTATTACAAACTATTGTGTATATTATACATATTATTATTGCACCAAATAATCCTCCAATACATCCTTCTATTGATTTATTTGGGCTTATTGAAGTAAATTTATGTTTTCCAAATTTTCTTCCAATGAAATAAGCAAATATATCTGTTCCCCAAGAAACAAAGAATACAAACCACAATAATATTTTTCCATTTTCAAGATTATCTCTAATTAGAGGAAGAAATACTAAGAAAAATGGTATATAACAAATACCTAAAAGTGAAATAGAAATATCTGTTATATTATTTTTCATGCTTGTTACAACAACTTGAGTAAATAAAACTAATAAATTAAATAATATTGCAAGTGTAATTGCTGGTAATATAAACTCACTTGGTACTAAGTGTACAAAACATATTAAAGCAGATGTTAAATATCCATTCCAAGTAATAGGCTTAGCTTTTTCTTTAAAAGCTTTATAAAATTCATGTATGCTCATTATTGCAACAATACTAATAAAAACATCTACTACATATTTATTTCCAAATATTAATATAAGTGCCAATATAGGAAATAATAATACCCCTGATATAATTCTTTTTATGCTCATTTTTTTGTCCCTTTCAAGATAATTTTTTTATTATTTTGAAATCTATGATTTCTTTTGTTAATTTTTTATTATTTTCCACCAAATTTTCTATTTCTTTTTTCGAAGACATCTATAGCATTTAATAAATCTTCTTCATTAAAATCTGGCCAATATTTATCTAAAAATAAAAATTCTGTATATGCCAATTGCCATAGTAAAAAATTACTTATTCTTAATTCTCCACCAGTTCTTATCAATAAATCTGGCTCTGGCTCTCCATTTGTATATAAATTTTCACTTATTAATTTCTCATCAATATCTTCTAATTTAAGGCTTCCATCTTTGACACCTTTGGAAATATTTTTTACAGCTCTTGTAAGCTCTGCTCTGCCTCCATAATTAAAAGCAATATTTAATGTTAGACCTGTATTGTTTTTTGATTTTTCAACTATTTTCTTTATACTATTTTTTAGGCTATTATCTAAGCTCTCAATATCGCCTAAAACTCTAATTTTTATATTTCTTAGGCTCTCTTTATTTAAAAACTTATCTAAATAACTATTTAATAAAAGCATTAATGCTCCAATTTCTTCTTTAGTTCTCTTCCAATTTTCTGTTGAAAAAGCATATACTGTTAAATATTTTAGTCCTATATCATTTGCATAAGAAGCTATTTTTTCTAAAGTCTCTGCTCCAGCTTTATGTCCTAATTTTGTATCAATTTTTCTTTCTTTTGCCCATCTTCTATTTCCGTCCATGATGATTGCTATATGCTTTGGCATATAGTTTTTATCTATTTCTTCTATTGTCATATTTTTCTCCTTTTAGTATTATAATTTTGCCTTTTAATAAATGCATTAAATTTAATCAGTATGCTAAAATACACTAATATATATGATTTTTAATCTTTATCTATTTTTTTAATCCATTATTAAAATTTTATATACTCATTACTTCTTTTTCTTTTTTCTCTAAAATATTATCTATCTCATCAACATATTTATCTGTCAATTTTTGAATTTTATCTTCTGCAACCTTTAATTCATCTTCTGAAATTTCAGAATTTTTTTGCATTGCTTTTGCATCATCTATTGCATCTCTTCTAATACTTCTTATTACTACTCTGGCATCTTCAGCCATTTTTCTTATATCTTTTACTATTTCTTTTCTTCTCTCTTCATTTAATTCTGGGAAATTAAGTCTTATTACTTTTCCATCATTGTTTGGGTTTATACCTATATCTGATTTTAATATTTCTTTTTCAATTTCTTTTAATACACTTCCATCCCATGGTTGAATAACAATTAGTCTAGCCTCTGGTACAGATATTCCAGCAACTTGATTAATTGGTGTTGGTGTTCCATAGTAATCTATTGTAATTTTATTTAATATTGCAGGATTAGCTCTTCCTGCTCTTATCTCTGCTAAATTTTCTTCAAATATATTTATTGATTTTATCATTTTCTCTTCATATTTATTATAATCCATAATTTTATTTGTACAAGAACTTTATTCTTGTACTCTCCTTTCTTTTTATTTTACTTTTTAATTTTATTTGTTTTATTTTTTTACTTTTTTTATTTTTAACTTTTTATACCATATGTAAAATTTAATTAGATAACATTAATTAAATTTAGTTAATAAGAAAAATTAAATTATTTTATTAAAGTACCTACTTTTTCACCTTTTACTATTTTTATAATATTATTTGGTTTAGCTATTTCAAATACAATTAATTTTATGTTATTGTCCCTACATAATGATATAGCTGTTGCATCCATTACTTTTAAATTATCACTTAAAATATCTAAATATGATATTTCATCATATTTTACAGCATTTTTATCTATCTTAGGATCTGCAGAATATACTCCATCAATTGTCTTTCCAACTAAAATAACTTCTGCATCAATTTCTGCTGCTCTTAAGGCTGCTGCTGTATCCGTTGTAAAATATGGATTTCCTGTTCCACATCCAAATATTACAACTCTACCTTTTTCTAAATGTCTTACTGCTCTTCTTTTAATATATGGTTCTGCAACTTCTCTCATTTCTATTGCAGTTTGAAGTCTTGTATAAACACCTTTTTCTTCCAAAGCATTTTGCAAAGCTAGTCCATTCATTGTAGTAGCAAGCATTCCCATATAGTCTGATGTTGTTCTTTCCATATTTTTATTAGCACCTCTCCAGAAGTTTCCTCCTCCTACGACTATTGCTACTTCTGTTTTCATTTTAACTAATTCTTTTATTTGTTCACAAATTTTATCTACTGTTTCTCCATCAATTCCAAATTTGTTATTTCCTGCTAACGCCTCTCCACTTAATTTTAATAGTATTCTTTTATATTTGTTCTCAGGCACTTTAAACACTCTCCTTATTATTTATTTTTAATTCTTTCATATTCTATCATATATTTAGTTTTTTTTGCACCATTTTTTCAAAATTTATTAAGACTTTTTTAATTTTTTTATTTTTAAATTTAATAATTGTTTCATTTTTTTCTAATTATATTTTTTTAATTTTGACTAATACTAAATATGAGGAGTTAATTATGAATCAAATTCTATTATCTAAAAAAAATGCTAGTGAACTTAATAAACCTTTTGATAAAATCAATAATATTAATTATGATAAAAATAATATAAACAAAAATAATAAACATAAGCCAAATAAAATTAAATATATTTCATTATTTTCTATATTAATATTTTGTCTAATTTCTTTTGCTAGTATTCTTTTTTATAAAATATATCAAAATTATGTTGGTGAAAAAATCTCGAAAAAATTAAATAATTCTTATTCTGTTTCTACTTTATATTCTAATAATACTACAAATAGCAATATTAATTCTAGTACGTATAATAGTCCTTTTATTATCGGTATATTAAAAATTGATAAAATAAATTTAAATTATTCCATAATATCTGTCTGCAATAAAGAATTATTAGATATATCACTATGTAGATTTGCAGGTCCAATGCCAAATGAAGTTGGAAATTTGTGTATAGCAGGCCATAATTATGTTGACTATAAATTTTTCAGTAGATTAAACGAATTAAAATTAAATGACAAAATTCAAATTTATGATCTAAGTGGAAAATATCAAGAATATTCTATATATGATATATATGAAACGATTCCTTCTGATACATCATGTACTTTTCAAAATACCAACAATAAAAAAATTGTTACACTAATTACATGTAACAATGTTAATGGTAAGAGATTAATTATACACGCAAAAGAAATACCTACTAAATAAGGTATTTCTTATATTTACATATATAATTATTTTTCATTATGCTTTATAATCTCTTATTTTCTTATAAGCATATATAGCAGAAATTGCACATACAACTATGAAGAACATTACAGTAATATCTTCTGTTACACCTGTTTGAGGAAGATCGTTTTCACTACTTCCTTCTGTATCATTTTCTTCTGGTTGTATTATAGATCCACCAGAAACTGTGTTTACAGTATTTTCTGTATCTATTGAATTATCTGTTGTAGTATTTGTTGTATCTACAGTATTTGTATCTGAAGTTTGTAATAAGTTATCTAAACTAATTGATGAATCAGTTGCTTTTACTTGTAATGTGATTCCAAGTACTAAGAATAAAACTACTAATAAAACTACTACATTTTTTAATTTGAACATATCTTTCCTCTCCTTTTTCTTTAGACATCTCTCTACTATTATTTATTATTTTCTTTTTTTTATTCATCCAATAATAAATCCCTACAATAATATTGTACTATCTTTTTTTTCATTCGTCAAGTTTTTAAATTATTTTTATAAAAATTTTTAATAATAATTTTATGTCTACACATTAAATCTAAAAAGTACTATATCTCCTTCTTGCATAACATAGTCTTTTCCTTCTGAGCGTAATAGTCCTTTTTCTTTTACTGCATTCATACTACCTTCTCTGACTAAATCATCATAAGAAACTATTTCGGCTCTTATAAATCCTCTTTCAATATCACTATGAATTTTTCCTGCAGCTTCAGGAGCTTTAGTTCCTTTCTTTATTGTCCAAGCTCGAACTTCTGGCTCTCCTGCTGTCAAGAAAGACATAAGCCCCAATAGTTTATAGCTAGCCTTTATAACTTTATCTAATCCTGATTCTGATAATCCCAATGCTTCTAACATTTCTTTTTTATCATCACCATCTAAACTAGCTAATTCTTCTTCTATTTTTACACAAAGAGGTATTACCTCTGCATTTTCTGTTTTAGCATATTCGACTACCTGTTCTACATTTTTGTCATCAAATGGATTTGCTAATTGTTCTTCTGATACATTAGCAATATATAATATAGGTTTTATAGTAAGTAAATATACATCTTTTAAAAGTTCTTGTTCTTCCTCATTAAATTCTATTGTCCTAGCTGACTTTCCAGATTCTAATGTTGCTTTAATTTTTTCTAATAGTTCTAATTCTTGTGCATATTTTTTATCAGCTTTTAATTTTTTCTTTACATTATCTATTCTTTTTTCAACAGTTTCTAAATCCGCAAAAATTAATTCTAAATTTATTGTCTCAATATCTCTTTTTGGATCAATACTTCCGTCAACATGTACTATATTAGGATCTTCAAAGCATCTAACAACTTCAACAATACTATCAACTTCTCTAATATGAGATAAGAATTTATTTCCTAATCCTTCTCCTTTACTTGCTCCTTTAACTAATCCAGCAATATCTACAAATTCTATTACTGCATGTGTTGTTTTTTTAGCATTGTACATTTTTGTAAGAACTTCCAATCTTTCATCCGGTACTGGAACAATTCCAACATTTGGTTCTATAGTACAAAATGGATAATTTGCACATTCAGCTCCTGCATTTGTTATTGCATTAAACATTGTACTTTTACCAACATTTGGTAAACCTACGATTCCTATTTTCATTTTTATGCCAACCTTTCTATTTATGTAATGATTTATTATATATTTGTTTCAATTGTACTATTTTCTATTATATCATTTTCTTTTATATTATTATCTTCAATATCATTTATAGTATCATCATCTTCTTCTGGGTCTTTTCCATCTCCAGTTTCTTCTTCTCCTTCGTCTGGTTCTTCTATATCTGGTTCATCTACTGTGTTTTCATTTTCTTTATCATCGTCTTTATCTGTATCATCTTTATCTGGTTTCTTATCTGGTTTTTTGCCATCATCTTTGTTAGGTTTTTCTTTATCTTCATCCTTTTTATTTGCTTGTTCTTTTAGATATTTTGGCCAAGGATTTCTTGAATCAGGATCAGTTGGGTCCCATCCTCTTACATTGCTTGGCGCACTTGATATTTTTCTTGTAGAAGGTTTTCCTAAAGGTCCTGGATTTGAACTATAATAAAATTCAACCTGTGTTCCTACTGGACAATTGTTATAAATCCACATAGCATCAGCCACTGTCAAACGAACACAACCCATTGAAACTCTTTGTCCTAGTTGATCATATGCCCAATATTCTAATGAAGATTTATCACCTGATGTTAAATATGGTACTGAGTGAAATAATATATCTCCACAAATCCATGTTGAATATTGTCCATAAACATCTCCCATTAAAGGCCACCAATTACCTTTACCTAATGTTCTATATACTCCTGAAGTAGGTGTGTATGTTCCTGTTGAACATACCATTGCTTTCACAGGTATCGTATATTTTCCATTAGAATCTCTTTCATATACAGTAACTACTTGTGCCCCATAATTAACTTTTATGTAATATTTATCTGCTGCAGAAGTAATTTTCTTCTCTTTCTTTAATTTTTCATATTCTTCTTCATTTTCTTTTTTAGCCTTATCTTCATCAACTTTAGATTCTTTCTTTATTTCTTCTATGCTGTCAATTTTCTCTGTTTCAGCCATTTGCTGTGTATCTGCATTTGCCTCAACTAAATTATTATGTCCTAGTCCTTCTACAATACAAAATGCAATTATCCATGTGAATATAATTGCTATAACAATTGAAAAAGCTGCTGTACGATCTTTAATTTCAGTTTTTAACTTTTGTTTAAATTTTTCCATTATACTCCCCTTTATATAAATTTAAAATATAATTATTCATCACAAACGAGAGTCCTTTTGTTATATAGAACTCTCTATCTTCTGGAGCTTCCAGACAGAATCGAACTGTCGACCCCAGCCTTACCATGGCTGTGCTCTACCTACTGAGCTATAGAAGCACTTTATTGTTGACCTAAACCTTTTATTGCTTTTTTACGAATACGTTGTATTGCATTATCAATTGATTTAACTGGGGTATCTAATTTTTCTGCAATTTGAACATAACTATCACCATTTATATATCTATTTAGCACTTTCTTTTCAAAATCACTTAAAGATTCATCTATAGTCTTTTCTAAATTTTCAAAATATTCTTTTTTAGTGATAGTATCTAGTGGATCTTCTATTAAATTCGAATTAAAAATATCTATTAAAGTAGAATCACTATTACTCTCTTGTTCATCATAAGCAGATATATTTAATGATAAATATGAATTAAGTGGCATATGTTTTTGTCTATTTGAACTTTTTATTGCTGTTATAAGTTGTCTCTCAATGCACATATTAGCAAAGCTTTTAAAACTTGATTTCATGTCTGATTTATAACTTTTGATAGCTTTAAATAATCCAATAAGGCCCTCTTGAACAATATCATCTTTTTCAGCGCCTACTATAAAATATTTTCCAACTTTTATATTTACTAATTCTCTATATCTTTCTAGTAAAACATTTAAAGCTTGTTTATCACCTGATTTAATAATTTCTACTAAATCTTCATCATTCATTTCGTCATAATCTTTATTTTTTTCTGTATAAAAAACATTTGCATTTTCCATATTTATAAAGATACCTCCTGAAGTTTCCTATGTGCTTAATTATATGCTAGCTAATTTTTTTAGTCAATAGTAAATTTGATATTTTTTTAAATTTATGCTAATATATTGTGTGTTTAGGAGGTTTTTTATGGCTTACGATGGTTTAGTTAATTATTCAATTGTTAATGAATTAAAAAATAAAATTATTAATGGTAAAATAGATAAAATATATGAACCTAATTTTGATGAAATTATATTAGAAATTTATTGTAGTGGAAATAAATATTCTTTAAATTTTAATATAAATTCAATGTATTATAGAGCAAATTTAACAAAAAAGTCTAAGCAGAATCCTACTCAAGCCCCTAATTTTTGTATGACTCTTAGAAAATATTTACAAAATACACATATAACTAATATATATACTAAAAATTTAGAAAGAATAATTTTTCTTGATCTTGAAGGATATAATAAAAGTAAAGACTTTTCTAAAAAAACTTTAATAGTAGAACTTATGGGAAAATATAGTAATATTATATTAGTGGATAATAATAATGATATAATTGATAGTTTGAAACATTTCTCTATAAATTCTGGATCAAATAGAAATATCTATTCAGGCTCTACATATGAATTACCTAATTCAAGTAAATTAGATTTTTTTGATGTAATAGATAATGATGAATTTTATAAAATATTAGAAAATAATGCCAAAAAACTAAATTCTAATAGTTTGTCAAAAATTATTAGCTCAACTTTTACAGGAATAAGTAAAAATAATATAAATTCTTTTGAAAAAGATTTAAATATTTCAGATGAATTAAATATAGATTCTTCAAATAATCTATATATATTATTACACAACATTATAACAAGTACTAAAAATATATCATGTAAAAATTTTGAAAAAGATTATTCTCTATTTTTTAGTTCAAATAAAAACGATGAACTAGAAATAAATCATTTTTTAGATGAATATTATATTGAGAAAGAATCTTCAAATACTTTTAAAACATATAAAGATTATTTATTAAAAATAATCTTAGTTAGATTAAAGAAACTAAATTCTAAATTACTTTCAGTAAATGATAAAATTAAAGAATGTCAAGAAGCTGACAAATATAAATTATACGGAGAATTAATAACCTCAAATTTATATAGAATTAATGATTATAATACTGACAAAATAAATATAGAAAATTACTATGATAATAATAATTTAATTACTATACCTTTAGATAATAGTATTACCCCATCTGCAAATGCTAAAAAATTCTTTAAAAAATATAAGAAATTAAAAAATGCTAAAGAGTTTGTTGATGTTCAAAAAAAATCATTAAATAGCAATATAAATTATCTAGAAAGCATTGTTTATGAGATAAATGCTGCAAATGATATTCAAGATTTAGATGATATATATGCAGAACTTAAAGAAACAATGTTAATAAATGAAAAATCAAAAAAAGCAAAAAAAATAACTAAAAAACAAATAAATAATTCTTCTTTACAAGATTATTTAAAGTTTAATATTGATGGTTTTACAGTTTTAGTTGGAAAAAATAATAAACAAAACGATTATCTAACAACAAAAGTTGCTAATAAAGATGATATTTGGTTACACGTAAAAGATTTTCATGGCAGCCACGTAATATTAAGAACAGATAATAAAATGCCATCCCAAGAAACAATTAATAAATGTGCTATGTTAGCTAAAGAACATAGTAAAGCACATGAGTCAAGCAATATTACAGTTGATTATACTTATGTTCAATATGTAAAAAAACCTTCTGGTAGTAAACCCGGAATGGTTATATATACTCATGAGCAAAGTGTTACTGTTAAGTAGTAACACTTTATTTATTTTACTATGTTATACAAATATGATATAATATTATTAGCGTTACGCAAGAGGCGTAACAACAATCCGATTGGAGGAGGAACAATGAATGGTTCTGGCATTGAAATGCGAGTTTTCTTGCATTCTGATTTCAAAGGCACAAGCATGGTCATTCACTTGATAGTGCCAATGTCTTTTGATTTCAGCAATCAAGAAGTCAAGCATCAAATCTACCAGAGTTGGGATAAGTCCCAGTGTCTTCCGGAAGCCTATACTAAAGCAAACGCCTTTATTGCAAAGGCTAAAGAGATTGCCAATATTGAGCAAATCATGTTATGCTCTGACCTCATCAAGGGCAACTTGATAGTTTTGGTAATCAATAAGTCTAGGTATTCCCAAGGCATCATTGACTCTTTTGAAAGGCTTATTAAGTCAAGCAAATAACATTGTCTTAGCTAGCTTTTCTTAAGGTGTTCCGGAGGAGATTCTCACATATTGTGGGGTCTCCTCTTTTTATTTTTTAAAAATTTTACATGATGATAAAAAAATGATATAATAATTATTAATGTTACGCAAAGGGCGTAACAACTATCCGATTGGAGGAGGAGTATCGATGGGTAAGATTGATGGTATTCGGCTCAGCGCATGTTCGAACTATGTGCATGGCACATGCCTTGCACGGATCCAAGTGGATGTTCCACTTTTGTTCAACTACGATGATTCCGAACTGCAACATCAGATCTATCAGTGCTGGGATAGCACGCATCACCTGCCTGAGGAGTATGGTGAGGTCAACGCCTTTATCGACGAGGTGAGGAAGGTTACCGAGATTACCAATATCGCACTTGGAACTCGTTCGACCTTCGGCAACTTCGTTGGGTTGATCATCGTCAAGAACTCAAAGGTGGCAGGTACCATCGCTCAGCTGGAGAAGTTAATCCTCAAGGAGGATTAAACATTTATCTCTGGTTGTGACATGCTTCAAGAGGACCCTCGTATAATAGCGAGGGCCCTCTTTTATTATTATTTACTTTTTTGTTTGTTTTGTTTATTTTTTTGTTTATTATATATTAACTATTTAAACTACATAGCTTCTTCATATAGTTTTATAAAGTCTTCTTTTGTTACCTCTCTTGGATTTCCAGGTTTACATGGATCTTCCATAGCTTTATCAGCAAGCATTGGTATATCTTCTACCTTTCCTCCAACTTCACCAACTGTTTGAGTTATGCCAACTTTTTCAGATAGATCTTTTATTTTTTCACAGAAAGTATTTATAACTTCTTCTTTTGTAAACTTACTAGCATCTGTGTGGAAAGCTTCTATTAATATTTTTCTATATTCTTCATAGCTTGTTTCTCCATTAAATTTCATAACTGTTGGTAAAAGAATTGCATTTGCTAAGCCGTGTGGTGTATCATATACAGCACCTAATTGATGTGCCATTGAATGAACTATTCCAAGTCCAACATTTGAAAATGCCATACCTGCTATATATTGACCAAGTCCCATATTATTTATAGCTTCTTGATCTTTTTCATTAACAGCTTTCTCTAAATTATCATATATTAATTGAATTGCTTTCATTGAAAACATTTGTGACATTGTATTTCTATTTTTTGTAATATAACCTTCTATTGCATGTGTTAGAGCATCCATTCCTGTTGATGCTGCTATTGATTTTGGCATTGAAGCCATAAGTTCTGTATCAACAATTGCCACTATTGGAATATCATGTTCATCAACACATACCATTTTTATTTCTCTTTCTGGATCTGTTATAACATAGTTAATTGTAACTTCTGCTGCTGTTCCTGCTGTTGTTGGAAGAGCTATTATTGGTAATCCTTTATTTTTTGTATTAGATGCACCATTTAATGATACAACATCAGCTCTGTCTGGATTTGTCATAATAATTGATATACCTTTTGCTGTATCTATACTAGAACCTCCTCCTACTGCTACTATTACATCAGCATTAATTTCTTTACACATTTCAATTCCAGCATTTACATTTGCAATTGGTGGATTTGGAAGCACATCATGATATACTCCATATTCAATTCCAGCCTCATCTAATATATCTGTTACCTTTTTACTAACTCCAACTTCATATAAAGATTTATCTGTTACAACTAAAACCTTTTTAAATCCTCTATTTTTTATTTCATCTGCTAATACACTTCTTGCTCCTTCTCCAAAATATGATGTTTCATTTAAAACAAATTTTGTAACTGACATTTTATCTAATCCTCCTTAAATTATTTTTATAAAAATATATAATTTTATAATATATTTTTCAAAACTATTGTTTTTGTTCTACTCATTTCTTGTAGTGTTGTAAGTACGCCTTCGTTTCCTATGCCACTATGTTTCCAGCCACCAAATGGCATTTCAAATGAGCGGAAGAAACTTGCTCCATTTATTACTGCTCCTCCACATTCTAACCTGTCTGCGATTTTCATTCCTAAAGAATAATCTTTAGTTATTACACATCCACATAGTCCATATGAAGACTGATTTGCAATTTCAATTGCTTCTTCTACAGTATCAAATCCTATAACTGGTATTACAGGTCCAAATATTTCCATGTCCTTTGTAACCTCCATATCCTTTGTAACATTATCTAATATTGTTGGATAATAGTATGCATCTTCTCTTTTTCCACCACATACTATTTTAGCTCCTTCTGATACTGTTTTATTAACTTGTTCTTCTATTCTTTTAGCAGCATTTATATTAATCATTGGTCCCATATCTGTATCTTCTTTTCTAGGATCTCCGACTTTTAAGTTTGATATTACTTCTTTCATTTTTTCTATAAACTCTGCTTTTCTAGAATTATGAATTAAAAATCTTTTACTTGCACAACAAACTTGTCCACCATTATATAATCTTCCCCATATTGTTTCTTTTATTGCTAAATTCATATCGCCATCTTCTAATAATATAAATGCATCATTTCCTCCAAGTTCAAGCATAACATGAGTTAAATTTTTTGAACATGTTTCCATTGTTTGTATTCCAGCTGCTGTACCTCCAGTTAATGATACCAAATGAACTCCTGGGTGTCTAGCTAATGCTTGTCCACATGTCGGACCATCACCTGTAAGTATTTGAATACATCCTGCGGGTATTCCAGCTTCTATCATTAATTTTACATATTCTATTAATGTTAACGGATTATAATTTGATGGTTTTATAATTATACTGTTTCCCATAAGTAGTGCTGGTGGCACTTTCTGGCAAAATAAATCACTTGGAAAATTAAAAGGTATAATTGCTGCAATAACACCTATTGGATATCTTTTAGTTATTTGCATTGTTTTTTCCTTTCCTGCTTCTTGTCCTTCTGGTATACTTTCATTATATAAATGTTTTGCTCTTTCTATAAATGCTCTAACACCTATTTTAACATTTGATATTTCTCCTCTTGCTTCTCTAATAGGCTTTCCTGTTTCATCTGATAGAAGTCCGAGCTAATCTTTCTTTATTTTCTTCTACCAAATCTATAAATTTATATAGTTTTTCAGCTCTTTCATGAATAGGTAGTTTTTCCCATTTCTTTTGTTCTATTTGAGCTACACTTACTGCTATATCCACATCTTCATCTGTGCAATTCGGTACAGTATCTATAAGTTCACTTGTTGCCGGATTTACAATTTCTATTTTAGCTCCGTTTGAAGCTTCTTTCCATTCATAACCAATCAAATTTTTCATGGTACATTCCTCCTTTATTTGTGGTTTCTCATTTATTTAGCTATAGCTGTAAATGATAACATTAAACCTCCACAAGTATTTGCTCCATGATCTTTTGATCCATATTCACCAAATGTAAATACAGTCATAAAAGGAACTCCATTAGCTTCTTTATTTAACTTTTTAGCTACTTCATCTATTCTATCACCTATTCCTAATTTTCTTCCTCCACAATGAACTAAAAGATATGCACCAACATCTTCTCTTAAATTCTTTTTAGCCTCTTTTAAAGTTTTTCCTGTTGATTCTATTAGTTCATCTACTGTTGCTTCCATTTGAATAACAGCTGTATTAACTGCTAAATCATTTCCTATATTCATAGAATAATCATCATTTCCATTCATTGGATGACGAATTGCAATTAAATCTCCCAATCTATCTTTTACTCCAAGAGGTGCTAAAATTGTTTCAGAAAGTAATTTTCCTCCTGCCAAATCTTTTAATCTTTTTCCTGTCCATGAAGCATATTTCTTCATTGCAGGAATACCATCTATTTCAACTAATTTTCTTTTTCCTTCTAATTTTGTTATAATTCCTGAATTCGTTGTTTCATGATATGCACCTGTATATACATTTGCCATTTTCTTATCTGTATAGAAAAATGCTATAGCACAACCATCAGAAAATACCGCATCATTTGTATATATTTTCCATTTTCCAGATACCGTATTATCTGCTGCACTTCCTCCAAAAAATGGTACTCTACCAATTATATCTTCTATTCCTTTTAGATAATCTTCTTCTTCACCTGGTGAAGCTACCATATAGAAATAAGCTGGCGCTTTATTCATTCCTGATTTTGCCATAGCTTCTTTTGCAATCATTCTTCCTGTTGCTCTAGCATCTTTTTGTTTGCTTAGACCTGCAACACTTACTGTTGTATCAGGATCTCCTAATGCCATAATTCCTACAAATCCATTTTCTGATGAAATATATCCATCAGGAACAATAATACCTCCACTTGATGTACATCCTATAATTGGTGCTGTACCAAGTTCTGATTTTGCTCCATCAAGGACTTTTTTTACATCATTATCTGATGATGTATATAAAAATGCCACTTTAGTTTGGACTAAATCTACTACAGCTTTTTTTGCTGAATCTTTTCCTGCTTCATAATTGTCTGCTTCTGTACTCCATCCTATGTTAGCTTTTAACATATTAATTCCTCCTTTGTCTATCAAATAAATTTATTATATCCAAATTATATACTTAATATTAATTTTTGACAATAATTTTCACAAAATTGTTACATTGAAAAATTTCATTATTTTATTATTTTTCCTTGTTATATTAAATCAATTAATATATAATTTTACTGTAACTATAAAACTGTATATTCATAAAGGAGGTAATTTTATGAATATAACTTTACCGACACAAAACTTAAATACATCCGGTTTGCATATCCGGAATGGAATTTTGTATTTAAGACATGGTGAATCTTTTCAAAATGTTATCTATAGGCTAACTTATTTCATGAAAGGAAAAAATTTTTGCTACTATTGCAAAAAGAAAATCCCAAGAAATGAAATCACGATGGATCATATGTATCCTCGGTCTGTAGGAGGACCAACAATTCCTCAAAACCTTTTACCTGCATGTAAATGTTGTAACGGTAGTAAATCAGATATGACATATGAACAATATATGACATTATTGTCACTTGGTCCATTTGAAGCTGATAGCTATCTAAGCAAAATAACTGCACTTAAGGAAGGATATAAAAAGATTGGTTCTTTTCAGATTCCATCTGACTGGATTACTCCTGTCAAAACTGATAACATCCATACCAATATAGATTTTGCAAATCTTGTTTCCACTAAATATGACAAGGTTAAAAAATACTATGAAACATATGGAAGTTTTCAATATCCCATAGTACTCGACAGGAAGAACTTTTCTCTAGATGGTTTCTATGTTTTATTTGTCGCCAAATCTCTTGACGTCGAATATATTCCTGCAATCGTGCTTGATAATGTTGAAATGAGATAAGCCAATCAAGACATTTTTTATGAATTGAAAAAAGGAAGAAGTAAGTTTAAAGAAAAGCTTGCTTCTTCCTTTTTGTTTTGTTACTCTGCCACACCAATTTTATATTCTATATTTTCCATATGTGGAAACATTTCTTTTACTCTTTTAAGAGTAAGCATACTATGTCTAGGTTGTGGATTTTTTTCATCCTCTGTTAATAATTTTTGTGTATAGCAATTTTCTGCTGTTTTATATAGTAAATATCTATTTCTTACATATGTGTAATACATCTGATATCCATCATCTAAATTATTTTTAAATTGAATAAAAGTATATTTTCCGTCCATATAGTTCTCCTTAAATTATTAAATCAGAAGGCAATATATCTATTTTACTATCTTTAGAATCTTCGCCTTTTTCTTCTTTTTTATCATCATTAGAGTGTTTTGCTACAACATCTGAATAATCAATACCTTCTACTCTTAAGCTTCCTTTAAAAGCATCTTCGTTATTCTTTTGTTCTTCTTCGTTTACATTTCCCTCTCTTCTTTTTTGAGCTTTTCTTTCCTCCATTATATTTTCAATTGTATTATTTACTCTATCTAGAATAATATGTTCTTCTCTATCTAATATTCCTTTAATTTCTTCTGGATGAACTGTTCTTATTAAACTTCTAACTTCATACGAAATTTCTTCTGCTATATCTTCACATTTTGGATCCATTCCTATTGCTCTTGAAGAATAATATCTAACATTTTGCATAACATCTGATATCATATCTGCAATTTTATTTGCAACAAACTCATTAGTTTTAGACTCATCTATACTTTCTTGCATTCTTTGTGGAATTTCACCTGGTTTAGCCTTGTCAAAATTTTCTGGCTCTCCTTCATATTTTTTTAGAGGAATTAATGATGCTTCTATCAAACTTGGAACATTAGGCATATCACTAAATCCTCCATCTTTCCACTGTTCATAAGTTTTAGGTAAAAGTTTAGACATTAAAATATATTCCTCTTCATCTAAATATCTTCCTGAAAGATTGATTCTTGTTCCCATTCTTTTTCTAAAAATATCATCATATTTTTCTAGTATTTCTCTTAAATCTTTTATTTTACCTTTAGCATAATCCATTAAGTCTTGTCTTCCTTCTTCAGTACTCATAATATCATGTATTATTTCTCTTTTCACATCATCAAAGTCCATCATATCCCCTCCTTATTTAATCATTTCTTCAAAATCACTTTCTGAAATTATTGTTATTCCTAAATTTTGTGCTTTGGTAAGTTTACTACCTGCTGCTTCTCCTGCTAAAACATAATTTGTCTTTTTTGACACATTACTTGAAGTTTTCCCTCCATACTTTTCTATAATCTCGCTTGCTTCATCCCTAGAATATTTTTCTAAACTTCCTGTTAATACAAAAGTCATTCCAGAAAATCTTCCATCACTTTCTTCGTCATTTTGTGCTTCCATATTCACACCATAACTTTTTAATCTATTTATTAAATCTATAGTTTGTTCTTCTCTAAAGAAATTATATATACTCTCTGCAATTATTAACCCTATGTCATCTTTCTCACATAAACTTTCTAACGATGCCTCCATAAGTTTGTCCATTGATTTATATGTTCTAGTTAATGATTTTGCAAGCTTAATGCCTACATGTCTAATGCCCAAAGCATTAATTAATCTATACAAATCTCTTGTCTTACTTTCTTCAATTGCATTAATTAAATTTTGAGCAAATTTTTTACCATTTTTCTTTAATGATGCTATATCATCAAATGTTAATTTATATATATCTGCAATATTATTAATTAATTTTCTTTTAATTAATTCATCAATTATTGCTTCTCCAAGTCCTGTAATATCCATTGCATCTCTTGAAGCGAAATGGATTATTCCTCTGTATAGTTTTGCTGGACATTCAACACCATTACAATACCATGCAGATTCTCCTTCTTCTCTTATAGTTTGAGCACCACATACCGGACAAACTCTTGGCATTTCAAATATTTTTTCATTTCCAGTTCTTTTTTCTTTAACCACATCTACTACTTCTGGTATAACATCTCCTGCCTTTTGTATTACTACAATATCTCCAACTCTAATATCTTTCTCTTTTATATAATCTTCGTTATGAAGTGTTGTTTTAGAAATTTTAGAACCAGCAACAACAACAGGATCTAATATAGCCATTGGAGTAATGGCACCTGTTCTTCCAACTTGACAAGTTATCTCTCTAAGAGTGGTTTCTTTTCTTTCTGGTGGATATTTATATGCTACAGCCCATTTTGGAACTTTATATGTTGTTCCTGCTTTTTCTCTTAATTCTAAATTATTAACTTTAACAACTGCTCCATCTATTCCAAATGAGATTTTTTCTCTGTTTTCACCTATTTTTTTTATTGCTTCAATTGCTTCGTCTATATTTTTGCAAAGAATTTTTACAGGATTTACGTTAAATCCTATTTTTTCTAAGTAAAGTAAACTTTCATAATGTGTTTTAAATTTTATATTATCAGACTTTTGCACATTAAATATATATATATCTAGTGGTCTTTTTGCAGTTATCTTACTATCTAATTGTCTTAGAGATCCGGCTGCTGCATTTCTAGCGTTTGCAAACCCTTCTTCTTCATCCATTAATCTATCTGAATTAAGTTTTTCAAATTCTTCTTTTCCAATAAATACTTCTCCACGTACTGTAATATCAATTGGCTCTTTAAGTTTTTTAGGTATTGATTTAACAGTTTTTAAATTTTCTGTTACATCTTCTCCAACTAGTCCATCACCTCTTGTTGCCCCTTTTACAAATTCTCCATTTTTATATTCTAGTGCTGCTGACAAACCATCTATTTTTGTTTCTACTACATAATCTAATTCTATATTGTTTTCTTCTGCAAGTTTTTTCATTCTCTCATCAAATTCTCTCACTTCTTCAAATGAAAAAACATCTTGTAAACTTTGAAGTGGAACTTCATGAGTCACTTTTTCAAAACCTTTTTTTATACTTGCACCTACTTTTTGAGTAGGTGAATCTTTTCTTATTAAATCTGGATATTCTGCTTCAATTTTCTTTAATTCTCTCATAAGCATGTCATATTCATAATCACTAACAACTTGCTTATCATCAAAATACATTTGTGTATAATATTTAAGTAAAGGAACTAGCTCCTCAACTCTTGCTTTTGCTGAATCTTTATCCATTTTATTTCATTTCTCCTTTGAATAAGTCTTTGCTTCCTTTTAAGTAATCTATACCTGAAAATATAGTTGCTATTACAGATATACTTAATAAAATTGTTGATACTAAATTTATTACAAATGGAACTCCATTTAAATTTCCACTAAAAATAGCACCAAAACTATTTACATCTATAAAGGCTACAACCAATCCTATCATTTGAGTACATGTCTTTATTTTTCCCCATATACTTGCTGCTATTACCTTTCCTGATTTTTCAACTGCTACTAGTCTATATCCTGAAACAATAAATTCACGTATTACAACAATTGCTGGTATCCATGCTGGTAATCTTCCTGCTTCTACTAATATAAGCATTGCAACAATTACTAATATTTTATCAGCTATAGGATCTAAAAATTTTCCAAATGTTGTTATTTGATTTCTCGATCTTGCAATATGTCCATCTAATTTATCTGTTATTGAAGCTAATATAAATATAATATCAATAATTAAATATGTAATCGGTACTCCTAATATATCCCCTTGTATATTTAAAAATGGGATTATTAAAATTACTGGTACTAGTATAATTCTAAATAGTGTTAATTTGTTTGCTAAATTCATGGTTTTCATTCCTCTCACATAATTTTAGATTTTTATATTATTTATATTACAAAAATTCTTAATACATTATATATAAATAATTTAAAAAAATAAATAGTAAAGTTAAATTTTTTTATTTTCTTTTATTAAAACTTTTTTTATTATCTTTATTTCTTGTTACTCTACTAATTTTTTATTCTAAACATAACTATACCACTCCAATATTGCATTTTATGTAAATTTATGATAACAATGACGCTGATGGTGCATCATGTCATGAAAAACACGAAGACAGAGAAAGTTAAAATAATGACTAAAGTTTCAAAAAAATACCATATGGAGGCTCTAAAGCAGTCTCCATATGGTATTTTTTTTATTGAAAATTAACTTTATTTTATTTTTACCAAATTAAGATTAGCAATTTATCTACTATTTTGAACAATATCTACAATATCTGCAATATATTCCCCTATTACTGGAATATTCCATGTAACAACCTTCTGTAATATTATTACTATTATAGCAGTTATAATTGTAACTCCAATGCCAATTCCAATTCCTTTTGCTATACCAGACCAAATATTTCTAAATAACAATTCTTTTTTATTACCTAAAAGTTCAGCTAAATCTAAAACCTTATTTTTCATTAATAAGTAATTTAGATCATCTAATTTTTTATTTAGTTCACTATATAACTTTCTTTTCATAATTTCTCTCTAAAACTTAATTTGTTTTAGTATAAACCTTTAAATTATATTTTATTCATAAAAAACGGGGAAATCTGATAAAATCAAACTTCCCCTTAATCCAAAATTATGGTTTAATATCTCTGTTAATCCACATCACCCACCAGTACTTTTCTTCGATATAATTTTCAATATCATCTGAGTATGCATATGCTTCGAGACCATTTTCTTTAGTCATTCCTCTAACATAAATCATAATTTCATCGATGTTTCTTAGTTTCTCTTGTGACATCAAAAAAACTTCAGTAAGCCTTTTTACTCTAATTTCGCTCTGAGTTTCGGCATCTTTGATTTTAACAATCATACTTATCCCATTGGCATGCTTTGTGATTTCAACAGATATGTAGTCAATCCGTTCAAGTTCTATACCTGAAAAGTAGTTAAACTTTTCGCTAATCTTTTTCCATATCCATCTAGCCACTTCTAAATTATCCATAGACTTGGACATACTTAGTTTTGAATCGATAATTTCCCTTAGAGTTTTGTTTCGTTCAGTTGCCATATTTTAGCACCTCTTAACAGCTATCAAAAGTGTTATAACGGATAAAATCTATTATACTCTTTTACTTATATTATGTCAATTGTCTTGTCCTATTCTTTTTCTTAAAATAAAAAAAGAATAGCTTTTTGCTATCCTAATTTTATTGAATTCCATATTTTTTCTTGAATCTATCTGCTCTACCACCTGTTGTTTCTCTTTTTAAGTTACCTGTCCAATATGGATGACATTTTGAACAAACATCAACTTTCATATCAGCTTTTGTTGAATTTGTTTTCATAACATTTCCACAAGCACATGTGATAGTTGCTTCTGTATAATTTGGATGTAATCCTTCTTTCATTTTGTATTCACCTCTCCCTTATCTTTTTAAAACGCTATTTTATATGATAACATATTTATATATTTTTTTCAAGTATTTCTTTCTTATATTTTAGATTTATATTTCTTCTTCTTTTTTTTGCTCTATATACTCTGCAGAACTTTGTAATTCTTGCTGTAAAGAAGCTTTATGTACTAATTTATTAACTATGTTAAATAAACAAGCAATAATTAAAATTATAAATAATACTTTTTTCCAAATTTTAGCTACCATATCTATTTCTCCTTTTACATATATTATTATACTTATTTTTTTCTAAAATGTCAATATTCTACATATGTAATCTTCTATCTAATTCTTCTATAATATTTTTACCACACAATATTAAAGAAAAGATAAATGTAAATAGTGCTATAGAACTAGATATTATTGTAAATATTGGATTTGTTATTATTCTATCAGAAAGTAATAATATTCCTAAAGGAATTTCACTAATTAAAAATATTATTAATTGATATATTGCATATTTATATTTATGAAAGCTAGATAAAGTAAGTACGAACATAGTAATATTTGCCACCATTATAATTATCGGAATTGCAAGGTTCACTGACCAACCAGAATATCCTATAATATAATCTATGGCTAATAATAAAGCTGATATAATAATAAGTTGTACCATAACATTTGATGCAATATTTACATTTCTATGAATAGAATACATTACAGTTATCCATGAATAAATAATTCCAATTATAACTATAAAGCTCCATAAAAATCCTGTAGAAGTGCATATATTAGTAATTAAACATATAATAGATACTATTATTGATAATATTATCATAACCCTTATAGCCATATTGTCTTTTTTTACGTTTCTAATTTTCGGATATAAAGTCATGAACACCATTCCCTTCTACATTAATTTCAATTCCTTCTTCTCTAAGTTTCATGCAAAATTCTTCTTCTACTTCTGTACTTTCTAGACTAGAAGTAAATGAAAATACTAAATTATTTTCAAATGAGCACGCTGAACATTTTATTTTCTCTACTGATTCTGGGGCAATAAGCATCAAAAACTTATCAATATATTTTTGATATTCCCCTATTATACCAACTCTTCCTATATTAGAAAAAGTAGTAGTTGTATATTTTCTTATTTCTACATAACTTAATTTGACAATAACAAGTTTGAGAAATAATGGTATTAATTTTATAAATAAATTATTTCCTAGTTTAACATTTGATGACATTGTTTTACTTATTTCATCTTTTGTAAGTCTTTTATTAAAATCATCATGAACAAATTTTAATAAATTGTCAAAATTTAAAAAGTTTTTATTATTCATATCAGTCTGAACATTTATATAACTAAAAAAATTACTTACAGTTTCTGATTTAAAATATTTTTTTAAATCTACAGGAATACATATTTTAATTGGTCTTTTTCCTTTATACTTTTTGTAATTTGAATTATATATTGCATAAATAATACATGCTGTTAAAAATTGAGTTATAGTAACATTTTTTTCTTTTGCTTTTGATTTTAATTGTTCTAAATTAATGTTAACATGTATTACTCCAATTGCAGATAAAGGTAATTTTCTACCTTTTAAAATATATGCTTTTTTTCCACCTTTTGCATTTTTTGATTTTTTATTATAATTTTTTAAATAATCATCTTCTGTATTATTAGAAATCTTTCTTTCTATTCTTAATTTTTTATTAAATTCTTCTGGATGTGCAAGTTCAATATATGTATATACTATTTCTCTTAAAAAGATTATTCCACTATTTCCATCAGTTAATGAATGAAATATATCTAAATTAATTTTATTTTCATAGTATGTAACTTTAAATAAGTAATCATTATTTGTTTTTGGATCAATATATTTACACGGATAATTTTTTTCTTTTTCTATTATTACTTTTTTGTTGTTATCTTCAAAATAATACCAAAATAATCCTTTTTTTAACTTTACTTTAAAAGAATTTAAATTTTTTAATACCATTTCTACAGATTTTTTTAATATTTGAGGATTGATCTTTTCATTTAAAACAGCTGATAATCTAAATACACTACTATATTTTTTGCTTGACGCTATAGGAAATATTTTAGCAGAATTATCTAATCTTCTCCAATTATTGGATTTTTGCATCTATTTACTCTCCTTTTTTAATATTTCAATTATTTTTTCATATCCTTCTTTTGCATGTAATACTTTGCTTTTATGTTTCATTAATGGAAAATTATGTATTGCACCTTCATATTCAATAAATTTTATCTTTTCTTTATTAGAATTAGCAAATTTTTTAGCATCTGGATTTAACATATCCTTTGTTCCAGATAGCATATATATATTCTTTAGTTTATCTGTTGGTCCAAGTACTGGATTAACTAAATAGCTTCTTAGTCCATTTTTTCCAGCATATCTTTTTCCAGATATTTTAAGTAAAGGTTTTTTTAAGACTGGATCATCTATTTTATCAATATCTGGATTAGTCATTCTTACATCAAGCCAAGGTGAAATTAATATAGTTTTATCTGGTAATCTTCTTTTTAATTTTCCATTTCTTTGATATAAAGCTAGAGCAAGACCAGCTCCTGCAGAATCTCCCATTAATACAAATTCTTTATTGTCCAAATTTTCAACTATATTTTTATATAATGGTTCCATCATTTTAAAAACTTTAAGATAAGTATTTTCGGGAGTTAGTGGATAATCTGGTGCAATTATTGTTGTATCAGTCTCATTTATTACGTCTTTAAAAAATGTCCAATGATACTTTTCAAGTTCTCCAACATATGAACCACCATGTATATATAATATTATTTTATTACTTTTTCTGTATTCTGGTGAAATAACAAAAACATCTCTTCCCATAAATTTAACTGTCTTAAAATTATAATTTCTAAATACATCTTTTGGAAGTTTGGATGTTGCAACTCTTAATTCATAATATATCATTCCTAATAAAATTATAAGTAAAATAATAAATAGTATTTGCATAATTAATTATCCTTTTCTTTATTTTATATACTATATTATATAATAAAATATAATAAATTTTGCTTTTTATATTTCTTATTTTAATTATTTATTTTTAAATTTTTCTATTTTATAATTTTTTACTTTTTAATTTTTTACTTTATGTTTTTTTATTTCCAATTTTATCATATCAATTATATTAATATTTTTTTATTTTCTGTAAAAAATATTATAAACACATTTTTAAGAGGTGCATTTATATGAATAAAAAATGGATAATATTTCTTGTTTTACTTTTCATAATTATACGGTACTATATTATATTTCATTTTTACAAATAATTCAAGTATTCAAAAAAATGAAAACTATGGTGCAAGTCAAATATCTACAACTGTTAATAATGTAAATAATGATATTTCTAATACTAATAACAAAACTCCTGTAGGATCTAAAATTAGCAGTTTTTCCACTCCAATACTTGATGATAATAAAAACAGAGTAAATAATATTAAAATAACATCTTCTAGAATTAGTGGTACAATCGTAAAAAGAGGGAAAGAATTTTCTTTTTGCGATATTGTAGGAAAACCTTCCAAAGAAGATGGATATAAAGAAGCACATGCATTTGTTAATGGTAAAGTTGTTAATTCGGTTGGCGGTGGTAACTGCCAAGTTAGTACTACAATTTACAATGCAGTTAAAAAAATTGATGGAATAAAAATAACTGAAAGGCATGAACATGATAAACCTGTAGGTTATATTGAGCAAGGAAAAGATGCTACTATTGCATATGACTACTATGACTTAAAATTTGAAAATAACACAAGTTACGATATTAAATTACACGCATATATAAAAAATAATAAAGTTTGTGTAGATGTATATAAATTAACTTATTAAAATCTTTAATTTTATTTTTTATATATAAAACTGAGAAATAGATATTTTTTCTACTTCTCAGTTTATTTTTATAAATATTTTTAATTATTATTTTTATTAATTTTTAGTTTAAAATTTTATTTTTTTCTAATATTTCTACTATATCATTATAATCTGGAACATTATTTTTGTTCTTTTTATAATCTTTTTCAAATTGTTGCAACTCATCTAATCCTGTTTCTCCATTATTATCCTCTATATTTAAGTCAGCATCATTTTCAATTAATAATTCTAATGTTTCTGCTGCTTTATCATTTTCCCAATATCGTATTGCTTTAATTGGTGTATAGCCAAATCTATTTTCTTTATAATTCACATCAGCACCATATTCTAATAATAACTTAGTAGCTCCATAATATCCACATTCTACAGTAAAAGTTAGCGGTGTATTTACACCTGTTGGTGACTCCGAAATTTGTACATTTGGATTTGCTCCATTTTTTAGTAATAATTCTAACATCGGCCATTCATCATTTTCTTTATTTTCTTCACTATTATTTTTTATCGCATAATATATAGCTGACGGACTTTCATTTGGATTCCAGCCATTTACTATGTTTTCTTTAACAACATTATACTTATCATATTTAACCGCTATAATTTCTTTTGATTCTCCTGTATCTTCTGATGATACTATTTTATTATGCACAACAAATATTAATGTGACATCTAGCACAGTCAATATTATTGTTAATATTAAAAACACTATAAATGTTTTCTTAAATTTCTTTTTTACTGCTCTAATAATTCCAAATACTATTGTAAGTACTATTAATGTAAGTAGTAGTATATTAAATATTATAAATATGATAAATAATATTCCTAAAGCTCCCATTAAAACAATTACTGATAAACCTGCCATATATTTTACCTTTCTTTTTATATATTTTAAATATCAAAATAATAAATTTTTTCACCATCATCTAATTTTTCTAGAAATTTAGCCCCAAATTTTTCATAATAATTATTTAATGTTGTTTTCAAATATAATGTATGTATCTTCCTTTTTCTTGCTTCTTCCAAAATAGCCAAGTTTAATATTTTTGAATATCCGCTTCCCTCTAAATTCTTTTTTTACATACATTGTTGCATACCAAGGAGATAAATTTTTTCTTTCATCACAATCATGTTCAAAAATTGATATAAATCCAACTAATTTGTTATTATCTAATAAAATTAATTTACAATAATATTTATTATCAATATTATTAAGTATCTTCTCTATTTTCTTTTTTACTTTGCTATCAAATTCCTCTTTAGTTAAGTGTCTATCTCCCCATTCTATCTGTGTAAGTTCACATACCTCTTGTAAATATTCTTGTTTATCTTTTATATTAAAAATTTCTAACATATACTACTCCTAAGCTATAGTCTTATTTCTAAATTTATTCTATTATATTCAATATTTTCTCTTTCTTCTACACTTACAAAATTAAAACCAGTTTTTACTAAAAAATTAAGCATCTCTCTTCTATTATTTCTAGTCTTTATTCTTAAAACTTTATATCCATTTTTTCTTGCCCAGTTCATCTGATAACGCATAAGCTCAGAAAGAATACCTTTTCTTCTATATTTATAATGAGTTCCTGCCATCCAGCAATAAAAACTATCTTTATTGTCCTTGAACTTATCATATCCTATAATATATCCTGCTGGTTTATTATCATAATATGCTACAATAATTAATTTGTCCGAATCTTTATATCTATTTTCAAAATATTCTTTTTCTGGTTTAGTTTCTTTAAATTCTAATACATTTTTATGTACTTCTATAGCTTCATCTATATTAACTTCTCTTACTTTTATTTTAGATAAACTTGAAATTTTGTCTAAAATGTCTAGTATATCCTTGTATGCTAATAAACATAATTTTTCTTCTCTTTTTTCAATCATTTCTTTTAGTTCTTCTATTTTTATATATTTAATTTTACAAACCTCTTCTTTCTGCATTGTAAATTCATTTATCTTCTTATTAGTTTTTATTAAATATATATAAGAAAAGGCATAGTGAAACATCTCTTTAATTTTTTCCTTGGTTTTCATCACTTTTATTTTAATTAAATCTTCTGCATTAACATCTAAGTCGATTTCTTCCTTAAGCTCTCTTATCATTGCCTCTTCAGGCTGTTCTCCTTTTGAAACATGTCCTGTACAAACTTCCCAATATAAAGGTTTAGCTTCTTTATTTTTAGACCTTTGCTGAAGTAATATCTCTCCATTTTCATTTAATACAAATCCAATAACTTCTCTATACCATTTTCCAAATTTATGAAAATCACTTTTAGGAAATGATTTACCAGTATAAATATTATTTTCATCTATCTCATCTATAAACTCCATATAATCCCAAACCTCTTTAATTTTATTATTATATCTTTTTACTTTTTTCATTTTTCAAGACTTTATAGTGAATTTGTACTATATCATCTTTTTCATTTATTACTTTTTTTAATTTTAATTTGTTTTTAAAAAAGTTATTTTCATCGAATAATTGTATTCCTCTATTTAAAACAAATGGATTATAGTTTAAAATAATTTCATCTACTATATTTTCCTTCATAAAAGCAGTATTAATTTTTGCACCACCTGATATAAATAATTTATTATATCCTAATTTATTACACAATTTCAGACAATCTTTTACAGAAGTACAATAATTTACATTGTCATATCTTTTTGTACTTTCTTTTAAATTATCAATAGCTTTATTACTTAAAACAATAATATTAATATCTTTTAAATCATTTATATAATCGTCTCCCCAACTTAAAATATTATCCCAAGTTTTTCTTCCCCATATAAGTACATCATATTTTTCTAAAAGTTCTAGCATTATTTCCCATCCTCTCTCAGATAAGAAATCTTCACTTCCGTCTTCTTCTGCTATTATTCCATTAATAGAACATGCCATTTCTATTGTTATCTTTTTTAAATTTTGATTTTCCATAATAATTTTACCTCTTAATCTTTACTTATAAGCTCTGCTAATTTCATACCTCTTTCATATCCTAATTTATAAAATTCATCCAGACTCATATTTAAATAATCATATCTATAACAAAGTTCTAATGTAATTGGTCCTGAATAATTACATTCTTTTAATTTTTTCATTGTTTTTTCCCAATCTAAAGTTCCATCAAATGGTAATAAATGCAAATCATCTGATTTATCATTGTCATGTAAATGCACTGCAAATATTCTATCTTTAAAAAGTTTAAAATTAAATTCATCATTAAAATGTACATGATAGTGACCTGCATCAAAACAAATACCAACATTTTCATCTTTTATATTTGATAATACATATTCTAAATATCCCTTTAGCCTAGTATTTTCAAACGCAACTTTAATTCCTAAGTCTTTTGCATAATTTGTTATTTTTTTAAATCTTTCAAGGCCGATTTCGTTATACATAGGAGCTTTTCTTCCTGTTGTAAAATGCATTATAACCATTGGAATATTATTTTTCTTACAATCTAATATATTCTTTTTATATCTTTCTACTAAGTCGTCACCATCTTTTCCTTCTTCCCATATTGCATTTATATTTTGATATCCAAGGTGTGCAAATATGATATTTAATCCTAGTTTTTTACATAATTCAACTTGTTCTTCTTGTGAAATCTCCCAATTTTTATCATACCATTGAACAAAAACATCTTTAAATCCGTTGTTTTTTACTGATTTAATTGTTTCTATCACATTTACATTTTGATTTGAATTTTGTATGCATACTGCTAAGTTTCTCAATTTTTTCACTTCCAATTCATTATATCTATTGTTAAAATTTCTTATAAATCATTACTCTTAGTATCTATATGAGTATTTGGATTAAAAGGTGGATTCATTATTTCTATCATCTTAAAATTTCCTTTAAAACAGAACTCTGTATTAATAGGGATTTCTACCGTATCCCCTTTATTAAGTTCATATTCTTTGCCATTAATATTTGCTTTTCCGCTTCCTTCTAATATAAAGTAAATATGGATGCTTTCAGTTTCTTTTTGATAGTATTTATGTCCAAAAGTCATATCTATATAATCTAGCTCAATACCTAATTTTCCATTACTTAAAGTATAGCCTTTAAAATAGCCGTCTGTTTCAAAATCATTTTTACTTGGAAACTTTCTTACATATTCCATAAACATTACTCCTATTCATTTCTAATTTAATTCACGTTCTCTTAAGTTATATTTATAATAATCTTGCCCGCTTCTTATAAATTTAAATCCATAATCCTCATACATATTATTTAGTTTTATATTATCTGCTTTACACTCCAGCCTTAAATATTTTTTATTTTCTTTTCTTGCAAATTCTTCGCAAATGCCAAATATATATTTACCTAAATCTCTATGCCCAACTTTTGTAACAACTTTATAAATATAATATGCATCTTTATTCTCTTCCCAAAAACTTTGTCTATTAGATAATTCAAATCCCCCAATTAATTCATTCTTTTTCTTTAACATATAATAGTTGTTATTATTTATAGCTTGTATAAATTCTTCTTTTGGATGGTTTGTTAAATAATTACTCCATTGATCTATTCCATTTTCTTCAAACCAATTGCTTCTTTCAGAATACAGTTCTATAATTTCGTCTAAATTTTCTATATTTGCAATTTGAAGTTCTATATCATTTTTTTTTAATTTTTCTAAAACATTATTACCATAGATTTCATGGTATATCATTGTAATTATTTTAACAATCTCTTTATCATAAATTCTCCTAGAAGCTTCAAAATGTAATATTTCATTTCTTAATTTTGGTAATTTTTCTATGATAGAATCTAACTTTTTTCTATTTGTTAAACAATTTTTCCATCTTCTACTACCAATCCATGCAATTTTATCGGCATCTTGAACTATTAAACCTTCTTTAGTTTTTGGAAACATTCCAAATCCATGGTATCTTACAGCCTCTGAACATTTATTTATAAAATTATTATCATATCCTAATTCTTTCATAGTATTAATCATCATATTGCTACTTAATTCCTCATGTTCTTTATCTTTTTCTATTCTTCCTACATCATGCCAATATGCGGCAATAATACATACTTCTTTATCAATACTTTCGTCGAAATTATCTAATAGATTTTTCAAATACTCAAGAACATCTAGGACATGACCTATACTATGTTCCTCATCATTTATTTTCATCATATATTCTTTAGCAATATTAATTAAGTTTTTATGTTTTTCTTCAATTAGTTCATAATTCATTTTTATATTTTTTCTCCTTTGTTATTTTAATTTATTAATTATTAGAACTTCTATTTTTCTTTTTGAATATCTTTTCCTTCTATTCTTTGCTTTCTTTCTATATCGTTTTCTGATTTTGCTTGTGCCTCACGATATCTTTGAAATGACATATTAATATTTTCAGAGCAAGATATCGGATCAAATTTAAAAGGCTCTCCTAAATTATAAAAAGATATTAATCTTTGCACTAGCTGTGAAAAATATGGGTTATAATTTGAATTAAAGATATTGGCATGATTTGTATCTTTACAGATAACCCCACTTATATCATATCCATTTTTTCTTAAGAATTCTATTGAGTTTTTCCATCTTTCATCTAAATCTTGTCCAAAAACTTCCCTTTGTTTTCTTCCTACTTCTCTTGGAACAGTTCTTAATCTATATGACATATCATGCATTGGAGCTGAAATTTGATTTTTATCTATTTTGTTTCCAAATCTGTCAAACTTAACAAGATTCCCATTAATATCATATGTACCATCTTCTTTAGCTTCATTTTCAGCTACATAATATGCAAATTTAATATTCCTATGTGCATTAGCATCAAATTTTTTGCCAAATAAATTCTCATAATCAGATATTCCTATAGGATAGCCTATACTTTCTATAGGAACTGGAATATCTCCAGCTGCACCACCTATACAACATCTTGATACTAATTCTGGATGAATAAAGGCAAATCTTTGCGCAAAAACGCCTGACGCAGAATATCCATGCACAAATGTCTTTTTTTCCATTCTTTTTCCAGTTAGTTCTTGTATTTTATTTTTAGCATTTTCAATACATTCGATAACTTTTAAGTCAATTCTTTTTAATTTAGCATTAGGAAATATAAAACATTCTCGTGATAACTGTTGATAATCTGGTTCTTCTCCATTTAAATCTGGTATCACAGGACATACAATAGGTGCTTTTGCAACTTCTATCAATCTATCTATTGGATTATTTTTTTTACTATCTAAAATATTTTCTTCATAACTATCTCTACTTTTTCCTCCAGAGTTATATGTTTCTAGAAGTATTTCAGCTTCATCTTTAAAATCTTCTGGAATCGCTAAAATATATGCTAATCCGTTATTTATTTCTTCAAAATATATTTTAAATTTTTCTCCTTGATAATTAACTAACTCATTTTGTTCATTATTCATATTTATTTATTTTTCTCCCATTGTTTCTTTTTTATAAGTATTAAAAACTATACTTTTCTATAACATTCCCATCTTCATCATAAATTGTTGACTCTGCATCTTTTATATATAAAACTTGAAAATTCGGATTATCTAATGTATATCCTGCTTCTTCCGCCCAATCAAATTCTTTAATAACTTCTTTTTTTGCTTCAATATTATTACTATCATCTATTAATTTACAATTAATTCTAATCCATTTTTCATTATCATACGCTACTATACATACATTATTATTTTTCTCTATTTGTTTTGATACATTTTTATTTTTGCTAGTTAAAACATATATTTTGTTATCAAAAAGTACAGGATCCCCAAACGGTCTACAACTTGGCTTATCTCCATTTATTGTACTTAAATAATTTACTTTTGTATTTTCTTTTAAGAATTTAAAAGTTTCTTCCATAAAAAACCTCCTATATTTCAAATAGCTATTTATTATCTAACCATTCATAATATTTTAACAAATATTCCCAGCATCCTTCTTTATCTGTTATTCCGTCATAATTATTTTTTATTCTTTTGACTATTTCTTCTTGATTAATCCATTTAACTTCGGAAACCTCTTCTTCTTGTAGTTTTAATTTTGTTTCGTCTATATCTTCTCTTACTATATAATATTCATTAAAATGATTATTTACAACTTCTCCTTTTTTATTAGTAGAAATAGATGAACCTAAAAATATAATATTTTCACCACTTAACTCTATGCCAAGTTCTTCTTTTGCTTCTCTTTTTATTGCTTCAAATCCAAATTCTCCTGCTAATACATGTCCACCTGCAGTTACATCCCATGTATTTGGCCATAATTTTTTTGTTGCACTTCTTTTTTGTAATAATACTTGGTTTTTTGAATTAATTATATACATAGCAACTGCTTTATGCCAAATTCCTTCTTTATGACATTTTTCTCTTGTCTGTATCTTTCCTGTATAATTTCCTTTTTCATCTAATACATCAAAATATTCTTCCATAATTTTCTCCTTTTTTATTAAATGTAATTTACTATATCCTCAAAAGTATCATATCCACTCTCACTGTTGATGTGTCCTGCATTAGGAATAAAAACTTTTTCAGTCGCTACCTTATCTGCAAAATCTTTTTCAGCTTCATATTTTACATATGGATCATTATCTGAATAGAAACAAATTATTTCATTTGCATATTTTTTAACATCTTCTAAATTATCAAAATACATTGACTTATTAACTTCATCATATTCTTCATTTATTCCCAGATAATTATTAAATCCACATACAAATATTAATTTTTTAACTCTCACTTTATTTTCAGTTAAAAATTTTGATATAAATACTGGTGCAATACTATGCCCTATAATTGTAGTATTTTCATTAATTAATCCTAAATCCAAATAATATTTAAATAATTTGCTCCAGTTTTCATAATTTTGATATCCTACTCCAATAGGAAAATCTGGTACATACACTTCTTTTCCTTCATCTTCTATAAAGTCATGTAACCATCCTATCCAATTTGAATATGGACTACTAAACGAACCATGAATTATAAAATAGTTTGACATATCTATTTCCTCCTAAAATTTTAATTTTTAAGTATGTTCTCATCTTAATTATAATTACTTTTCATATTCTATTGGAAATCCAACATTTTTTAGGGCTAAAATACCTTTTTCGCATAATTATTATGATAAAAAGTTTAATAATTTTTGAATAATTTCATCAAAATCAACTTTTGAAAAATCTGTTGTATCAACCAGAATTTCATTATCATCTATTTTAAACTCTTTTGATTTTATTGCTGTTTGCTCAAAGTTTTTGAATTCATTAAATACTCCATTTGCTATTAATCCCATATGTCTTTCAGTTGAATATTCTCTTTCTAAAAATCTTTTATGTAATACTTTTAAATCTCCTTCAAATCTAATCGTAATACTTTTATAACCATATTTTTTCAAAAGCTTTTTCATTATAGGAACAGATTCTTTTACAAAGTTACTTTCTACTATTAATGGCTTTTCCACCTTTAATTGTTCTTCAATTATATAATAAAATATAGAATAGCTCATTGCTCCAAGTTTTTTCTTTGATTCATAATTCAAATTCGAACAATCAAGAGAATCATAAAGAATTTCTTTTATTGCATCCTTACTAAAAAAAGGAATTCCTAATTTTTCTGAAATTTTTTTACCATAACTAGTTTTACCCGCAGCTAATTCTCCTGTTACTATTATAATATTTTTTAAATTTCTGCAATTAGATCTACTATCATCAATCTGACTTTTACTCATTTTTATCCTCTTTTTATCTTTCTTTTTTAAATTATATATTGCTTATTTTACTCTATTTACTTCTTGTAACAATTTTTACTGTCTTTAATACATTTCCATCTAAGTACATTAATTCTTCCTTAAAATTAATAATAAAAAACACTTCTATCTTACACACTTTATATCATAAATTGCATTTATTTACAATGAAAATACTAACAATTTAACACTATTTTAATATAGTATATTTATTTTTTATATAAAATAAGTATCAGCATATATATACTGATACTTAAAATAACTTTGTATAATACTTATTCGTTTCTTAACTTTCTCCTATTGCTTTTGTCTTTCTAGAAGAAATTCTTTTATCTATTTCTTCTAATTTTCTTGTATATTCTCCTTTTTCATCATATCCTTGCTCAATACAATATTTTATATTTTCTCTTTCACTATATTTATAAAAATTTTTAAAAGAAACTTTATCTATAATACTCCTTAAGTCTGTTTCTGGTGATGAGTCAAATCTAAAATTAATATTTCCATTTTCTGAAATTTCAAAACTTAAAGTAGTATCTACATTTATTTTAAACTTAAAAACATCCTGGTTTTCCTTATTTTTTTCATAATAAACAGGTCTTCCATCTGCCAAATAGCAAAAATTTCGACCATCTGATGTCTTAAATATATAAGCTTTCACATTCAAATACTCATCTTCTATTTCATGAAATGAAACATCATCATAATCTATTTCAGGATGATTCTTAAGTAATTTCCCTATCATTGGATAAGTCAAAAAATTATATAATTCATTATCAGAGGGAATTAAATCAGTTTCACTAAAAAAGTCATATACCATTCCATAATTTTTTGCTAATATCTGATTATATAACTGAGGATTTTTGTTATACCATTCATACATGCTAATTGCTGCTTTGTTTTTGTCTTTTCCAAAAGACTTTGAAAAATTATACATGATATTTAAATTATTTAAATTTATTCCTAATTTTGATAGTATTGGTCTTATTTTATCAAACGAAACTCCATTACTTATTAATCTATCTATATCCTGACCCATATGGTTATAATATGACGCATACATTGCTAAGATACAATCGAAACTTCCTTCAGTACATGTTTGAAATATATTATATTTTCTTTGGAAATCCTCTAATGTCTGTACCTCTCCTATCGCATTTGAATAGTTTTTAAAAATTTTATCAGCATATTCATATAATATATAATTTTCATTAGATTCTAATTTTCTTCCTCTACCTATATTCCAAAGTTCTCCATCTTTACCTATAAAATATTGAAAAGCTTCTTCTAACTCCTCATAATTCATATTGTTTTTTTCTATTAATTCTTTAAAATCTTCTGGAGAATAAAAATATGATTGTAAAACTTTATCTTTTCCTATAATTTTAAAAAGTCTTCTTGCTTGTTCAACTATGGTTCTGTATCCTGATATTAAATTTTTATTTCCAGTAATTTTCTCATTTCTTATTTGAGATAAATATTCAGTTACTGCTTCATTAAATCCTCTTCCCATATTAGTCCTCATATCTGAAAATCCTAACATAGTTTCATTACCATTTTCATCTCTAACTGATGTAATAGCATGAGTTAGCTCATGGAATAATAAGTATTTACAGTATTCTTCATCTTTTGTCGTAGATGTTTTTAATTTTACATACCCATCTCTTGAATACTGTCCATCTAGATTTTTATTTGGTAGCTCATCCATTAAAATAATATTACCATTAATGTTATTCATTAACCTTCTTACTACTTCTTCAGTACTAATAATATCTGAAAAACATTCTTGAAACTCTAACACATAGTTTGTAAGCATTTTTATGGTATATTCATCATCAAATTTTTTTCTTAAACTATTTTCAATGTCTGTTTTATTCAAAGTTTTATCCCCTTTTTTAATTATATATTTTAACTTTTTGTTTTTATATTGGACTAATCATTTTAGTTGTATTTTTCAATAATATCTATCACTTCTGGAATCTCTTCTAATCCACTTTTCTTTCCCATATGTCCTATTCCTTTAATAAAAATTTCTTTTGCGTTAATGTCTAATGGATAATTTTTTAGAATTTCAAATGGAACTATATGATCATCATTACTATAAATATCATATCTATAATTTGTTAAAAATTTGAATTTCTCTATTTCTTCATCATTAGCAATAAACTCCTTTACTGCTCTATTTAGATCGTCTCTACCATCATGTTCAAAATATTTGTCAAACCCTGCAAGTCCTATATATAAATTAACTTTGATATTGTATTCTGCTAAATATTTTATTAAACAACCATTTCCTATAGAATGTCCTATTATAATAGTTTCTTCATTAAAAAAATCATTATATCTGCTTATTATATTTTTCCAATCATTATATATTGCACCTTCTCTTGGAGGTAAATTAGGAATTACTACATTAAATCCTTTTTTTGTTAAATTTTCTTCTAACCATGTATATATTTTGGGGATCCCATTATATCCATGTATCAAGATAATATTTTTCATTGTATACACTCCTTATATTTAATATAATTATATATACTTAATATTTTCAAACTTCAAACTATAATTTTATCCTAGTTAATTTTCATTTGTTTCTTCTTTAAGGAATTTATTTACAAATTCCCATCTATGTTTAATAAATTGTCCATTATTTACTAAATCATCTATTTCTTTCCATGTTGCCCATTTAGCATCAGATACCTCATCTTCTTGAAATTTCATTTTAGAAATATCATAATCACATTTTAAAATATATGTATCTATCCAAACATTTCCTGTTTTAAACTTCGTAACTAATTTTAAATCAGTTTTATCAATATCTATATTTAATTCTTCTTTTGATTCTCTAACAATTGTATCTAAAGACTTTTCTCCTAAAATTACAGAACCACCAGTCATAGCCCATACGTTAGGTTCTAGCCTTTTTTTATGTGATCTTTTTTGAATTAAAATCTTGTTTTCACTATTTATTATCCATACATCTGCACCCAAATGATAAAGACCTCTTTCAAAAACTTTTTCATCATATTTTTTCATTATCTCTCCTGTTGGTTTTCCTTCTCCATCTAGCACTTCCCAATATTCCATAAATTACCTCCTATTAATTATATATTTATTTTAAACTCTATTTTTTAGTTTTAGCACTGCTACACATTCCACATGTGATGTAAAAGGAAACATGTCCACAGGCTGAATTTTAGCTACAATATATTTTTCTTCTAAAAGTTTTAAATCTCTTACTAAAGTAGCTGGGTTACAACTAATATATACAAATTTTTCTACTTTTAAATCTTTAATCTTATTTATTGTTGTCTCATCTAAACCTCTTCTTGGTGGGTCTACTATTATAGCGGTTGGAGTAACATTTCTTGTTTCTAATAATTCTTTAAATGCGATTTCAACATCACCTACCATAAATTCAATGTTATCTATATTATTTATTTTTGCATTTTCTTTAGCCATTTTAATTGCATCTTCTACAATTTCTATTCCATAAACTTTTTTTACATACTTCGATGCAAAAATACCAATAGTTCCAATTCCACAATATAAATCACAAAGAACATCATCTTTATCTAATTTAGCATATTCTATTGCTTTATTATATAGTCTTTCTGTTTGAATTGGATTTGTCTGATAAAAAGAATTTGCTGAAATTTTAAAAGTATATTCTCCTAACTTATCTGTAATATATTCATTGCCATATAGCACAGAATTCTCTTTTCCTAATATTACATTTGTATTCTTATCATTAACGTTTTTTATTATAGCTTTAATACAAGGAAATTTATTAGTTATATCTTTTACTAATTCTTTTTCTTTATTAAACATATGTGTATTAGATACAATAATACACATTACTTCATTTGTATTTATTCCAATCTTTACTATAATATGTCTAATTGATCCTTTTCTTTCTTTTTCATCATATATAGAAATATTATGTTGTTTTATATATTCAAAAATTTCTTTTGCTATATCTTCAGCCATCTTATTTTGAATTAAACAATTTTCTACACTTATTATTTCATGTGTTCTTTTTGCATACACTCCCATTACTGGATTTCCGTTTTTTATCAATTCCAATAGGATATTGAAGTTTATTTCTATAATTATATGGTTTTTCCATTCCTATAACTTTATTAACTTCTACCTTATTTTCTAATGTTTTATTTACTAAGTTTTGTACCATATCTCTTTTCATATCTAGTGTTTCTTCATATTGAATATGTCTTAAGCTACATCCTCCACACCTTTTATATGTACTACAATCAGATTCTATTCTTTTTTCTGATTTTCTAATTACTTCTATTAATTTACCAAATGCAAATGATTTATTTATTTTTAATATTAAAATCTTACATTTTTCACCTTTTATTGCTCCATTAATAAATATAGTAAAATCGTTAATTTTAGCTATACCTTCTCCATCATAACCGTTATCAACTATATCCACTTCATATTCTTTATTTTTTTCTACTGGTACTATCATTTTTACCTCTCATTTTATTTGTTACTTATTTGTCTATACTTTTTATTACATCATATAATTTATGAATAGGAAGTCCTACTACAGTAAAGAAATTACCTTCTATTTTTTCTACAAATACACCAAATTCACTTTGAACTGCATACGCTCCTGCTAAATCATATGGCTTTCTTTTGTCTACCCAATTTTCTATTTCCTCTTGTGTCATATCTTTTATATATACGTCTGTTTTATCAACATCAATATATTCTTTATATCTTCCATCTTTTTCAATAAGTACAGCTAAACTAGTTAATACTGTATGTTTAGCATTCTTTAATTCTAATAACATTTTTATTGCATCTTCTCTATCTTTTGGTTTTTCATATACTTTACCATCTTTTAATACCATTGTATCTGATCCAATTACTACTCTATTTCCTTCTGTTTTATCAAATACAGCTTTTGCTTTTATATATCCTAATCTTTTTGATTGTTCTTCTATTGTTAAACCTTCTTCAAATGTTTCATCTGCGTTACTTACAATTACTTCATATTTTAATCCCATTAAGTCTAATAATTCTTTTCTTCTTGGTGATTGTGATGCAAGTATAATCTTTTCTTCCATATGATACACCTTCCTTTTACATAAAATTACAATAATAATTATATCATGTAACTTACATTATTTAAACTGTTTAATAGATATTTAGTTAGAAAATATCCTACTTTTTACGTTTTTTTATTTTTTTCAAAATATTCTAATTAGTATATTGACATTAATTTTTTTGTGTGCTAAAATATATTTTGTTATTACGAAATGCGGATGTGGCGGAACTGGCAGACGCGCTGGTCTTAGGAACCAGTGCCAACGGCGTGGAGGTTCGAGTCCTCTCATCCGCACCAAAAATTACAAAAAAGTTGAAATTTTAACCAATTTCAACTTTTTTTATTTTTATTTAAAAGTATTGCATTATATGCAAAAATGATGTCCGAAATTTATAAATAAATAAAAAATTACTGAGAATTCAATAATATAAATCATTTTTACAATTGAAATACTAGATCTCTTTTATATTTGATAATTTTTGAAATCTATTATATTGTTTTTATCAAATTCATACTTTCCTTCATAATCCATTCCATTAAGTCCATTTTTCACTTTTTCAGATTCATAATAGTCAACTACTTTTTTATACTCATTTTCAGTTACAACATATTCTTGTACAGTTATATGTTTAAAATAATCTAGATAAGATTGTATTGTAATATTGGATAGCAGTTTTTCTATATCATTAATTTTCTTAGTAGAAATAAATATTATTGCATCATGTTCCATTTCATCTGTAATTCTATATTTTCTAAATCCACCATTTTCTATGGTTTGTTCATGTCGTTTTTCATCTAACTTTGAGCTTTGTAAGCTTTCAAAGTTTGTTGTAACGACCACATAAAACTCATCTTTCATTCCGTTTTCTTCTACATAATCATATATAGATTTTTCTAAATCATATTTACTTCTCTTTACCTCGTAATAATCCCATCCACTGTTTTTCTTATAACAAACAATTGCCATCACTCCATCTTCATCTTTAAATCTATATATCATAGAATAATCATAGTCAATATCTTGTCCCAAACTGCTTCCTGAATCTTCTTCAACTACCATATCATCTTTAGATACAAAGGTAAAGTCTCTATTGTATTTTTTTTCTAATTGTGTTTCTATGAACTCTTCTTTATTACCTATTTGAGTTTTTATTATAAATCCATATAAAGTTGGTCCCCAAATTCTGCTTGAAAAAATCAGAACAAATAGCGATATAGATAATATTGTTATAATTATTGTAAAATTTTTTATTTTTTTTCTTGTAATAGTTAATATTATTATAATTAGAATTATCGGAACAACTATAATCCAACCGTATTGAAATGCTTTTAATATAGTATCTAAAAGTCCGACTACTCCCCAAATTATTGAATTCATTAAATTCTCTCCCTTATTTTATTTTTAGGCTTTTGTAAACAACTCTCCAAAATATTAATTCATTTAAATAGATTTTTCCCAAGTTTGTCCTTTTATGCCTACATCAATAGTTATAAAAAGCTGAATTTTTAATCAATTTCAACTTTTTTATTTAACAAAATATATAAAGTAATTCCATCAATATCATTTGCTAACAAATTGCTTTTTTGTAATTAGGTTATTACACTTATAAATCACATTTATTATACATTAATTAATTGTAAATTCTGTTGAACAATATTTTAATTCACCATTGCTTTCAAAACTTTTTACCAATCTATATTCTCCTGGTGATAACTTTCCATATTGTTCTGTCCAGTTTACATCAATCTCTACTACTTCTTCATTACCTCTTTCAATTGCAATTCCATAAACAGTATCTTGGGGATTTAATAATTCTAGTTTCACCCAATTTCCATTTTGTTTTTTTCTATTATAAACCATCTACCATAATCATATTTTTTCTCATTTTTATCTGTTATAATAACTGTTGCTCCTTCATTAGTTAATGTTCCTTCTTTTATTGTCATTGTTATATTGCTTGCTATTTTTTCAAAATTTTCTTCATTACTATTATCTTCTTGTAAGCTAGTTTTTGTTGTGTTTTGAATGTTATAACTATTGTCATCAGATTTTTGAATATTTTTGCTTATTAAAAATATTATTGCACTGATAATTATTACTATAATAATAATTCCAAAAATTAATATCCATTTATTCTTCATATTTTTCCCCTTTCATTTTTTCAATATATTTTAATATTTATATATTACTTATTACATATTATCAATTGTATAAAATATTGTCAATTATATTTTATATCCAATATGTTAAGATATTAAGGACATAAATAATAGAAAAAAATATAAAGCTGTTTTCAACATTGCAATATTTTTAAAGTACAAGAACACTTGTAATCACATGCCAGAACATAGTAAAATAATAAATCTTAACTTTTAGTCATTATTATAAGTAACAATTTTCTCTTAATAATAAAACACAGCCGACTAGTTTTCCCCTAAAGCTGTGTTTGCAAGGATACAATTTTCAAATATCCTCGTTTTCATTTTCTTCACAATAGAGCTTGTCATCTGAAAAGAACTCCGGATACACAATCTTCAGCCAATGCTTTGCAGCATAAAATGCCACTATAATGTCCTCTTGTCTTACTTTCTTTGTTGTGTTACAACATTGAAAGAAGTAATTTAACCCTTGATTTATTTTGTTAATTGTATTGTCATACTTTCCATTTTGCAAAAGTATATAATTAATACATAACATTATGTTAAATATAATTGCAAAAAACATTAAGAATAAGTTGCTAAAGTTTTCAATTTGGCTTAATATCACTGTACATATTAAAGCTTCTAATAGTGATATTATATATGGTATTGTATTTTTTACCAAATCTACCGTTATAAATCTGCTTCCGCAACTCTTACTGAATCTAGAAACGGATTTGATTTCCTGAATGTTTTTGGGTAGTCTTGAATTCGCTTCCAAGAAGTTAATCATCATGTGCTCAGCTGAATGCTTACTCCTTTCTAAAAACGTTGTTCTCCCATATTCAAGAATTCCGATTTCTATTATCGTAAATATCGGTAGTAATAAAACAAAGCTAAAAAGTGCAATCATCGGAACAAAACTTGCAATCAGTAAGTGTCCCAGACAAAACATTATCAAACAAAACAGTACAATTGCAAAAATTTTTTTATGTTCTTTAACAAATTCAACAAATGATTTCTTGCTATCTGTACTATTTGTTTCAGAGTTTATACCTATTTCAACAACAATATAATCTCCTTCTTCAGTTGCCTTGACAAATTGATTTTCATTGACAAAGAACCTAATTTCTTGTTCTGTACTATCTGCTTTGTAGACGATTATTTTCCGTTCTTTTTTTAACAGTTCTTTCATATTCTCTCCTCCATGTAAAATGATGTTCAAAAAGTTCTTATTAGAATCGTATATAATTATACTACAACTTTACATAAATATTAAATAATAATATATACATTACCTATAAAATTTGATAAAAATGCAATTTTATGTTAATATATATTTATGTTATTAAAATATATAAAGGAGATATTATGAATAGAGAAGAATTTGAAAATAGTTTAATAAGAAATGATATTGCAGAATATTATTTATCTAAAACAAAAGAAGAATTGGAAGCTGAATTAGGTCCAGAAATTTCAAGAATGGTAGGTTTTAATCAAAAGAACTCACATCATTGTTATGATTTATGGGAACATACTTTAAGAACAGTTGAAAGTATTAATCCAGAAGGATTAACAGAAGAACAATTTAAACAATTACGTGTATCTGCTTTTTTTCACGATATAGGAAAACCAGATGTTGCTAGATTTAATGAAAGAACAGGACAACAAGTATTCTATGGACATGCTGCTCATTCTGTAGATGTTGCAAGACCAATATTAGAAAGATTAGGATACAGTGAGCAAGAAATTTCTAAATTATCTTTTCTTATTGGTCATCATGATGACTTTATTAGCTATAAATCTAAACTAGCACCATTTATGGTAAATCATGAGTTCATTAGAGGTATTAATCCTACATCAGTTGCTGAAAAAATAATAGAAAACAGATATGATTTTGAAGCAATGGGATATAACAAAGATCAAATAAGAGCTATTTGTTATACTTTAGCCCATGGTGATAAGCCTGTATTTCGTTCAAAAGAAGGTCCTTTTGTAATTGATGTTAACATGGATGAAGTTCAATCCAAAATAGAATCAGGAGAATATAATTCATCTTTTGATCCAAGTTTAGAAGATTATCAAATGCTTTTAAGACTTTGTAAAGCAGATGCAAATGCTCAAAGTGAAATAGCAATGCAAGGTGGTAGACAAGTTGGTTCTAAAAAAGAAAAATTAGAAAACATGGTAAATATTGAAAATAGTTTGCCTGAAGCATATAAAAGTCTTTCAGAAAAAGGCGAGAATGAATTTTTAAATAGTATCATCTCTCTTGCAAAATCAAGAGAAGAGTTAAAAACACAAAATACTCAAGCTGCACAGTTAGCTAAAGAATATGAAAGACAATCACCTAATAAAGGTATATCTATTGATGACAATTAATAAATTTAAGTTGGAGGAAATTAGTATATGAGTTTAAATAAATCAATTTCTAATGATAGAGCATTTATAGATTCTATAAAAATTTCAAAAGATCCAGATATGGATATATTATTAAAAATTCAAGAAGAAATAGAAAAAAAAGGAATTAATAAAGCTAATATATTAGAGTTAACTAAAAACTTATCCAGCACTCAAAAACAAAAATTAGAAAATTTATATAAAAGTCAAATAGAGGAATATAAGTTAAGTATCCAAAAACATAAGGACAAAATTGTTTCAATCAGAAAAAATTTAAAATAAAAAAAGAAAAGGGGTGTGCTTCTCAGCACGCTTCTTTTTTTGACCCTTCTTCTTTATCAACCTCTCTCATAATTGCCTTTACAGTAATAATGATTCCTACAATTACTGCAAAAATGATAATAGCATATAATGTAGGTAATCCTCTTTCAAAGCAATCAAAATACCATTCTACTGCTTCATATGATGTTAAATCTGTAAATATCATCATATATGCATTGAACAATCCCTCTGCATATACTATTTGCATAGCTATTGCTCCAATTACTGCAAATACTACGCATCTTTCTACATTGATGATTAACATCTTGCCAGCTTTTTTGGCATTATTTTTCTTTAGTTTCATAATCTCTTCCTCCTATTTTCTTTACTAAAGATTTTTCGGAGGATTTCTTTTACCCTCCGAAAATAACTCGGAGAGCATAAAAAATTTGCTATCCATTAATAATTATACCATATTATGTAAAATAAAGCAAATTAAATCCACTTCAATTAACCGTGGCTGTTTTGTTTGTAGTTTAGATTAATATATTAATCCACAATTTCCTCGAAGCGATATTTTTGAGTTGCATTTGGGTATTTCTCATGATCTACTTCTGACAAAAACATATCAAGAGGTCTTGCATAGATCCCGTCTTTATGGTTTGTTTTTCCATTGTTATCCATACAACGATATACAACTAACTTTTCTCCTGTTTCACTATGCTCTGCCACAGTAATAACAAAAGATCTTGCTCCTTTAAAGTGTCTCCACATTGTAAATGGTTTTACTTCTCTTTGTTCCATTTTCTTTACTCCTTTATTATCTAAATTTTTCATTTATTTTGTCTATTATCTTTTTATGAATTGGCCTAATAAATCCAACCATATCTTTTCCATATGCTTCTTCAAAAGGAATCCATTTAACCCCTTTACTCTCTTCTTCCCTGTATGACAATTTGTTGTTTTCATCTGCTTCTAATAAATATGCAACATCTAGATGAGTATGTGCAGATACATATTTTCCTCTTTTTACATGACCTTGTATAGGGCATGCTTGAAGAGCATATATGTTTTTATCTAATACTTTTACTTTTTGCGCTGTTTCCTCTTCTACTTCACGGATAGCAACTTGAAGTAAATCATCTTCTCCATCTGCATGTCCACCAGGATATACCCATCCATCAAAAATATTATGATATACTACTAACATTTTAGTATGTTCTTTATTTACAACAAATGCTGATGATGAAAAATGTAAAAATTCATTATTTCTAGTTAATACATCATCAAATGTATCTATACTTTTTAGAAAAAAATCTTTATCTTTTTCTTCTTGTTCATTAATTGGTTCAAACTCTTCAATTTGTTTTCTCAAATCCATTTTATATACCTCTTACTTTTTTTATTTTATTTCTTCTAGCTTAGAAATATCTCCTTTAAGGGGTGTTACTTCCCAAGCAACTAATTCTTCTGAATATGGCTCATAAATATCATTTAATAAATAAATTTCTTTTCCTTTATAGAATCCAAAAGCAAGTTCTGCAAATCCATTTGCACCTATATAATTATCTTGTCCATTTTTACTTTCATTTACAATTAAAAGTGCATCCACATCATCTTTATCTATCTCTGAAAAATGTAAAAGAGAGGCATCTTTTTTCTCCATGTCTACAATAAATTCTCTTGGAACAACTACATTAAATCCCATATTCTTTAATTCTTTTTCTAGCTCAAAAAACTTTGGTATAAATTTTTTTGAGCCACATAATACTATTTTTTTCATATTTTAACTCTCCTTTGTTTATTTATATATACATCATATTTATTAAATTAATTCATCTCTACTTTTCCTATAATATCTGTTATATTTTCTATATTGTATTTTTTCATATATTCTTCAATTCCTTCTACTGTCTTTACACTAGTATATGGATCTATAAAATTTCCTGCACCTATAGATATAGTTGTTGCCCCAGCTAGCATAAATTCTATTGCATCTTCTCCGTTTATTATTCCTCCTAATCCCATTATTGGAATATTTACTGCTTGTGCTACTTGATATACCATTCTAACAGCTACAGGCTTTATAGCAGGTCCAGATAATCCACCTGTGTTATTAGCAAGAACTGGTCTTCTTGTATTAATATCTATCTTCATTCCAAGAAGTGTATTAATTAATGAAACAGCATCTGCTCCACCATCTTCTACTCCTTTTGCTATTTCTGCAATATTTGTTACATTAGGAGTTAGTTTTACTATTAAAGGTTTTTGTAAAACTTCTCTTACTGCAGTTGTAACTTTTCTTACACCTTCATATGTATTTCCAAAAGCCATACAACCTTCTTTTACATTAGGACATGATAAATTAAGTTCTACTCCATCTATATCTAATGTATTTAAAATTTTACAAAGTTCCACATATTCATCTATAGAACTTCCACATGCATTTACAATTATTTTAGTATCGAATTTTCTTAAATTAGGTAAATCATTTTCTGCAAAGTATTTTACTCCAGGGTTTTGAAGCCCTATACTATTAAGCATTCCACTTGCTGTTTCACATACTCTAGGTGGTTTATTTCCACTCTTTGGTTTTAATGAAGTACCTTTTGTTATTATAGCTCCTAACTTTCCTAAATCGAAAAAGTCACTATACTCTCTACCATAACCAAATGTTCCTGATGCAACAGTTACAGGATTTTTCATTTCTATTCCTGCAAAATTAACTTTTGTATTCATTCTTTTTCCTCCATTTCTTCATTTTATTTATTATCCTTCACTTGATTTACAATTTCTTCTAGATCTTTGTCTGAAATTTCATCTATAAATTTAATTACTTTATCTAGATTTAAATATCTAGGTTTAGAATCTGAAAAATTCATATATTCATCAATAATTTTATTTCCAGTTTTCTTTATGCTATATTTTTCTATTAAATATTTGTTTAGTCCATAATAATCATTATAAAAAGAATCTTTGTTATTAACTACTTCTTGCATTTCTTTTTTAAAATAATTTAAATAGAATTCATTATCTGTATATAAATGCATAAAATATCCTTTATAATAGTCTTTTTCCATATCTACATTTGAATCTGCTAAAAATAAATCTAAATGTGATTCTATATCACTAAATCCATTTTTCCCATAATGAGACTCACTTTTTGTTATATTTTTATTTAGTTTTGGTATTAAATCTGGTGCTATAACACCATCAAAAAACTTGTTTTCTTCTATTATTTTATCTTTGTGCTTATTTATGTACTCTTTTGCTATTGCTAAATGAATTACATATCCTGGCATGTTTTTTCCTTAAAATTCTACATCTTTTGAGTTAAATACTGGTCCACCTTTACATACGTGGAAATATTCAGGATTATCTTTTGGGCTATTTGCCTTCTTTACAGCACATCCTAAGCACACACCTAAACCACAACCCATTTTCTCTTCTAATGAAACTTGTGTATTTATATTATTTTCATCAGCATACTTTTTTACAGCTCTAAGCATTGGAGTTGGTCCACATGCAAAAATACATTCATATTTTTCTTTTATCATATCTTCTATTAATTTATCTATAGCAAATCCACTTTTTCCGTAACTTCCATCATCTGTACAAATAGTTAAATTATCTGTTACTTCTTTAAATTCTTTTTCTAACATAACTAAATCTTTATTTCTAAACCCTAAATAACAGTTTACTGTTTTTCCACTTTCTTTTGCTTGTTTAGAAAGTTCATATAAAGGAAATATACCTATTCCTCCACCTATTACTGCTATTTTACTATATTTTTCAAAATTAAATGTTCCAAAACCTAAAGGTCCAATTATATCTATCTTGTCTCCTACTTCTTTTTTTGCCAAAATTTCTGTTCCTTTTCCTTTTACTTGAAATATGAATTCTAAAATTCCTTCTTCTTTATCTAAGTTATATATACTTATAGGTCTTCTTAAAAAAGGATCAATTCCATCAGTTACTCTAATCTCTATGAAATTGCCTGGTTTTGATGTATTTACAATATCTTCAGCTTTCACACTAAATTTATATATACCATTAATAATTTCTTCTTTCTTTATTAATTCTGCATAAACTTGTTTTGCCATTTTAATCCTCCTTTTTTTCCACATACTTATTATATGAATTAATTGCATCTTTTGTTGTTATGGTTATTTTTTCAGGTAAATTATTTAGATTAAACCATTTCATATCCATATGTTTTTTCGGTTCCATGATTTTTGGTACTCCTTTTTCTATTTTACATAGAAAACTTGGAGATACCCAATGTTGATTTTCATTCTTTATGATATGATCACATATTCCAAGCAATCTTATTACTTTTATATCAACATCACATTCTTCTTTTACTTCTCTTTTTACAGCATTTTCAAAAGTTTCCATCCATTCTAATTTTCCACCTGGAATACTCCAATATCCTTTTTCAGGTTCTTTATTTCTCTGCTGTAATAATAATTCGTTTTTCTCATTTAAAATAAATGCTCCACATCCAACTCCTATAAAATCTTTTCCTGGATTCATAAATGCTTCCTTCTTTCAAAATAGTTTATTTTTTTATTGCGTTATTTAATTCGTCCCTCATTCTAATAGCTTCTTGTCTTGTTGCTTTATCAAATTCTTCTTCTTTAAAGCTATCTTTCCATTTGTCCGATTTATATGCACACATAAGTCCTCTTGAACTATTTACAATTCCACCTATACCATTTTTGTCAAATCCAAGTGCTATATCCTCAGCTTTTCCTCCTTGAGCACCATATCCAGGTATTAAGAAAAATGTTTTAGGTGCAACTTTTCTTAAATCTTCTAATTGTTTTGGATAAGTAGCTCCTACAACAGCTGAAATACTACTATATCCATGTTCTCCTACTAAATCTTTTCCCCAATCTTCAACTAGCTTTGCTACTTTAGTATATACTTCTTCTCCACTTTCTAATTTTAAATCTTGTAATTCTCCTGATGAAGGGTTTGATGTTTTAACTATTACAAAAGCTCCTTTATTATATTTTATACAATCTTCAACAAATGGTTTAATACTATCTGTTCCCATATATGGGCTAAGTGTCACAAAATCAACATCATATATAGCCTCTTCTCTTGTTCCAATAGTAGTTCTTCCCAAAAATGCATTTGAATAAGCTTTAGCAGTTGTTCCTATATCTCCTCTTTTTATATCTGCCATAACTATCATATTTTTCTCTTTTGCATATTTGCATGTTTTTTCAAAAGTTTCCATTCCTTTTAAACCATACATTTCATAAAATGCAATATTAATTTTTATAGCAGGTATTATGTCATAAACTGCATCAATTAATTTCTTATTAAATTCTAATATTGATTTAGATACACCTTCTAGACTATCATCATATTTATTTTTTATGCAATCGGGTATCATATCATATTTAGGATCTAATCCTATAACAGTTGGATTATTAGTTTCTTTTATTTTGTCTATTAATCTATCCATTGCATTTTTCATTTTGAAAATTCCCCCTTTTTCCTATTTGAATTATTTCTCCTCGAATCAATATTTTTCGAATTAGTCTTATTTTTGCTATTAGATGGCACTATCTTTACTCTTGTCTTTTTTAACATTTTTTCTCTACTAGATAACATTGTCTCTTCATATACTTGTCTTGCTTTTTGCTTTAATTTATCTTTATTCCCATCATTTTGTATCTTGCTAACTCTTCTATCATTTTTTATTTCTTTATAATTTCCTCTATAATGCGCTAAATCATATGCCATTATTTCTTCTTTAGTTATTCCATCTCTCTCAATTAAAGCTTCTCTTCTATCTGTATAGGCACGTTCTAGCACATAAATTTTATCTAAATCTTTATAAATCTTATGATATCTAATAAATATATCATCTATTACAATTATTCTTTTATCACTAAGTTCATTTATTCTTCTTTTTAATAATGGAGATACAAGTTTTGCTCTAAATTTCATAAAGGCAGAGAAAATAATTTTATTTCTATATAGAAACCTTTTTAAATTTGAATCTACCTTTACTTTCTCTCCTTTATTATTTTCTTTCATTAAGAATTTGAAATATTTTAACTTTAACTCCCTTAAAAGATCATCTACGTGTATGATTCCTATATCGCTACTATTTTGTGCTAAATAGTTGGAAAAAGTTGTTTTTCCTGCGCCAGATTTTCCTGTAATTCCTATAAGTTTCATTCTTTTAGTTATTTTTCCTCCTATTTTTTATTTTATATTGTCAGTTATTATCCTTCATATACTATTCTTCCACCAACTATAGTATATTTAACTTTTCCTTTTAATTCTTTATCTATAAATGGACTATTTTTAGCTTTTGAAACTATCATATCTTCTGTATAAACATATTTTTCATTCTCGTTAAAGATAGTTATATCTGCTATTTTTCCAGGTTCTATAACTCCTCTATCTATATGTAAAAGTTGTGCTGGATTATATGATGTTACTTTAACTAATTGTAAATAATTTAATTCCCTTGTATCTATTAAATTCATTATTTCTGCTGGAAGTGCTGTCTCAAATCCAATTATTCCATTTGGTGCTTTTGATAAATCTTGATTTTTTTCTTCTCTGCTGTGTGGTGCATGATCTGTTATTATGCAATCTATTGTTCCTTCTCTTAATCCTTCTATAATTGCTTCTCTATCTTTTTCTTCTCTTAGAGGAGGATTCATTTTGCTATTAGTACCTGATTGCAAAACTTCTTCTACAGTAAATGTAAAATAGTGTGGACAAGTCTCACAAGTAATTTTAACGCCTCTTTTTTTAGCATCTCTTATCATATCTTTACTTGTCTTTGTACTTATATGGCAAATATGTCCTCTCACATTATTAGTTTCTGATATAACAATTTCTCTTGCAGCCATTATTTCTTCCGCTTCTGGAAGTACTCCTTCTACACCTAGCCTTTCTGCAATTTCACCTGCATTAATAGCACCTTTTGAAACTGATTTTTCTTCGCAATGTGATGCTACAAAAGTTCCAAGTCTATCAGCTTCTATCATAGCTTCTCTCATCATTTTGCTATTTACGACTGGCATACCATCATCTGAAAAAGCAATTGCTCCTGCATCTTTTAGTTCTTCAAAATTAACTAATTCTTCTCCTTTTTCTCCCATACTTACAGAAGCATATGGAAGAACATTACATAAATTTACTCTCTTAGCTTCTGCAATTATTTTTTCTAGTGTTTCTACATTATCTGGTGTTGGCTTTGTATTAGGCATCGGACAAATTGTTGTAAAACCACCTGCCACTGCACTTTTTGACCCAGTTTCTATTGTTTCTTTATATTCAAATCCTGGTTCTCTTAAATGACAATGCATATCTATCATACCCGGTATAATAATTAAATTTGTACAATCTATTAATTTATCAACATTTTCATTTATGTCTTTTTCAACTTTAGAAATTTTATCGTCTTCTATTAGTACATCATACATGCCATCTATCTTGTTTTTATAATCAACTAATCTACCATTTTTTAATAAAGTTTTCATATTTTCCCCCTATTAACAAATTACTAATATTTATTTACTATTATTTAATTAACTTTTCCTTCACAATATTTACATCTATATACTTTGTTCTCTTTATCTGTTAATTCACATATATGTGGTAATTCTTGTTCTATTGAAGTAATGCATCTTGGATTTTTACATTTAATTATATTTACTAATTTTTCTGGTAATTCTGGATGATATTTGCTTACAATTTTACCATCTACAATCTTATTTACTGTTATATTTGAATCTAAATACCCCAATATATCTAAATTAATATCTGTTATCTCATCAATTTTTATAATATCTTTTCTTCCACTTTTCTTACTTTTAGCATTTTTTATAATTGCAACTTGTGTATCAAGATCTCCTAAATTTAAATAATTATATATATCAAAGCTTTCGCCTGCTTTAATATGATCTATAACATAACCATTCTTTATACTATCTATATTCACTTTTATACCTCCTACCAATTTCATGATTTTTATCTTTATTTTACTTAATATTTAATAGTTTTAATATTAATGCCATTCTTATGTACTTACCATATTTTGCTTGTTTAAAATAGCAAGCTCTTTTATCATCATCTACTTCTACAGCAATTTCGTTTACTCTTGGTAATGGATGCATAATACATAGATCTTCTTTTGCATTTTCTAATTTCTCTTTATTTAAAATATAACTATCTTTTAATCTAATATAGTCATCTTCATTGAAGAATCTCTCTTTTTGTACTCTTGTCATATATAAAATATCTAATTCTTTCATATATTCTTCTATATCATTTGTTTCACAATATTCTATATTATTTTTTTCTAATACATCTTTTTTAATATATTCTGGGATTTCTAATTCTTTTGGTGAAATTAAAATGAATTTAATATTTTTGTATCTAGACATTGCTACTATTAAAGAATGAACTGTTCTACCGAATTTCAAATCACCACAGACACCGATAGTTAAATCATTTAGCCTGTGTTTTTCGCATTGAATTGTTAATAAATCTGTTAGAGTTTGAGTTGGATGATTATGACCTCCATCTCCTGCATTAATTATTGGAATTTCTGATTTTTCTGAAGCAACAAGTGGTGCTCCTTCTTTTGGATGTCTCATTGCAATTATATCAGCATAACCGCTAACAACCTTTACTGTATCAGAAACACTTTCTCCTTTTGATACTGAACTTGAAGATGCATCAGAGAAGCCAATTACGTTTCCTCCTAATTCCATCATAGCTGATTCAAAACTTAATCTTGTTCTTGTACTAGGTTCATAAAAAAGTGTTGCTAACTTCTTTCTTTTGCATTTTTCAGCATATTTATCTGGATTACTCATAATGTCATTTGCTACTGTTATAAGATCATTTATTTCATCTGTTGATAAATCTTTAATATCAATTAAATGTTTCATTTTTTCCTCCCTACTAAAAAATTCTCTAATAACTATATATTAAATCTATATTAAAAGTCAATACAAATTAAGACAAATAATGACTAATATTAATATTATATTGACTTATTCTTTTTTTTATATTATTATTCAATTAAATAAATTTAAGGAGGTATTTGACTTATGTCTGATATAATGTCATATCTATTTGAAACAAAAGCAATAAAATTCTGTGAAGAAAACAAACCATTTTGGTACACTTCAGGAAAAATTGGACCATATTTTATAAATACACATTTCGTATATGGTAGTGAAGAAGATGCAGCTAATTTATTAGCATTTATTGATGAATGTTTATCTGATAAAAATACATTACCACAAAAAGTTTTTAGTAAAGTTTTAGAACAATATAACAAAAATGAAATATATCATAATGTAATAAATTCAATGAAAGAATATATAGAAAAAAATATAGATATTTCTGAAGTAGACTATATTTCAGGTGGAGAAAGAAGAGATTGGTTCTTCTCAAACATGATAGCACATCTTTTAAACAAACCTCATATATCTATATATAAAGATTTAACTACTGTTGTAAGTGATAGTAATTTTGAAAATACAACTCCTGCAGAAAAAATATTAGACAAAAAAGTTTTACATATTGCAGATTTAGTTACAGTAGCATCAAGCTATATTCGTGCTTGGATTCCTGCTATAAGATCTCTTGGAGCTAATATGTGTTATTCTTGTGTAGTTGTTGATCGTATGCAAGGTGGAAAAGAAAGAATTGAAAATGAAGGTGTTAAATCTTATTCATTAGTACAAGTTGATAATTCATTATTTGAAACAGCTCTAAATAATGGAATTATCAATAATAAACAATTAGAAATGCTTGAAGGATTCTTTAAAGATCCTGATGAAACAATGAGAAACTTCTTAATTAACCATCCAGACTTTATAGAAAATGCTTTACATTCTGATGAAAAAACTGCTAAAAGAGCAAAACTTTTAGTTGATGGAAATTTATATAATTTAAACTAAAATAAATTCTATACAAAAATATACTAACAATTCTGTTAGTATATTTTTTGCATAAAAAATCCCCCTCCCTTAGTTTGTAAGGTATGGGGGCTTAGTGAAAATCAAGGTTAAATAGTTACCAGACGGACTGCTTTGCGTCAACGTCCACATAGTAACCGGCATTTTCCGCGTATTTGCGGTTGTACCGGCACTTTGGTGAGTTAGATGCACTGCAGGTTTTTCCACATGCCATAACGTTAAGGCAAAATCTGTGGAATTCACCTTTTTCGTCCGTTGTGCCATAATAGGCATATACGTGCACGCCGTTTTCTAAAAAAACGTCAATGCACTGGTCGCTTGACGGCCGGATCTCTCCAACCTTTTTCCCTGTCGTAGCAAGACATACGTCTGTGCCAATAATTTCCACTTTCTTCATCATATCATTTGGTCTCCTCTCATATTGTTTTAGTTCCTTAGAACCGTTATCTATATTTTACCACTTTATGTTAATTTAGTCAAAATTATATGTCTCTACATTTTTAATATATCCTTATAAAATGATTAACTCTCTCCCCCGCATAGCGATAGGAGAGAGTTATGAAACTATCCTGTTTTCTTTGAGTCGACATTTACATAGTACCCCGCTTTCTTTATAGCTTCTGGATTTTCTCTGCAAAAAATCTTCTCACGATGAGGACAATTTTCGCTACATGGCGACTTGCAAAAAGTAAAGTAATGACCTTCGTCGTTTACCACTCCATAATATGCAGCCGTCTTCACGCCATTGTCCAAGATAACATCAATTGGCTGGTTTTCTAAGGGAATTATCCCTATTTTTTCCCCATTTTCCTCAAGCCGTAATTCAGGCAAGAGGACTTTCACCTTCTTATACATTTTGCGCCCTCCTTTAGGCAAGTGTCTTTTTTGACAAGTTTCATGGATTATTTTATTACTTTTTTCAATTCAAGTCAAGTTTTTATTGAGATTTAGCCATTTTTTAGTTCTATTTTATTTATATTAAAATATTTTTCTAAATCTTATTTACAAAATTCGTCATTAAATTTATAATATATTTCTGTGGAGGGATAATTATATGATAGTAGGTCCAACAATTTGTATTTCTGGTGGAATTATAGATAAAGAAGATGCTAGAGAAATCAATGAAGATTTAGTTATTAAAGGTAAAAATTATGCTATTTTGATGGACGGTGCAACAGGTCTTGGTGGTCCTAGATTAGAAAAAGGATTAACTAATGCTGAATGGTTTGTAAAAACATGTGGCACTTTCTTACAGGAAAACTTAAATAAAAGTCCTGATATAGACTTATCTGTTCTTATTAGAAATTGTATTATTTATGCAAAAGAAAAAATAAAAGAAATAGAAAATGAAAGAAATTTTTCCTTGCAACCACACGAAGAACCTTCATCAACAATTATATTAATAAGGGAATTTAATGGAAAAACCGATATTCTTACTTTAGGTGATTCTGTAACAATGATAAAAACTAAAGATAAAAAGTTCACTGTATTAAGGGATTTTAATTTATCAAAACTTGATAATCTAACATTAAATAAAATGCAAGAAATTGCAAAAGAAAGAGATATAAGTATTATTGAAGCTAGATATGAAGATGAAATAAAAGCCCAATTAATTAATAATAGGAACAAAAAGAATTCTGGCAAGCCTGATGGATATTGGATTCTTAGCCTTAATGAAAAAATTGTAGAAAATGCTAAACAATTACATATTCCATCAAATACTATAGAAAAAATAGTCTGTGTTAGTGATGGATTTAACTATAATATACTTGGATTAAATGAAGAAGAATTCTTTGAAAAATGTTTACCATATACTATTAATACATTAGCAAATAAGATTACAGAATTAGAAGAATTAGATTCGAATTGTAATAATTATCCTAGATTTAAAAAAAGAGATGATTGTTCAGGTTTTATATGGATTCCTGATTTTAAACATCATTAATATATAAATAATTAATAAAACAAAGTGCACTTAAATATTAGTTAATTAAATTTTTAACATTTAAGATGCACTTTTATTTTTCTATATATTTATTTAAAATATTAAGTAAATCTCTTGCTGATTTTTCCCAACTATATTTATCTAATGTAGTATTACTATCCTTTACTTTGCCTTTTAAAATTTCTTCTAAATTTACTTTTGGATCATATGGATTTATATAATATACTGTATCTCCATATATTTCCCTTATTGCTGGAATATTAGAAACTATTACTTTTGTATTTACTGCCATTGCTTCAAGTGGAGGTATTCCAAATCCTTCATATAAAGTTGGATATAGTAATGCTTCTGCATTTTTTATGACTGTTTTCATTTCCTCATCATTTAAATATCCTAAATATTTAACATTTTCTGTACTTTCTATCCCTATTTTTTTATATACTTTCTCAGAATTTTTAAATCCAGAAATTAAAAATATATAATTTGGGTTATTTTTCGCAGTTTCTATTACCCATCTCATATTTTTATGTTTTGTCAATGTTCCCATAGAAAAAAAGTATTTATTTTCTTTTGTAATTTCTTTTATCTTTTTTAATATTTCTTTATCTTCTTTTACATTATTAATATGTTGCCATCCATTATATGTAACATGTATGCTTTCTTCGTTTATATTATAGTATTGTGCAATTTCTTTTCTTGAAAACTTTGATACTGTTATAAGGTCTTTACACGCCTTTACTGTTCTCCTATGAAGTATTTTATACCATACATAATTTAGAAAACTAAAATTTTTTCTATTTTTTAACAAATTTATATCATGAATACATACAATTCCGAGGATTTACCATTGGAGCAGTATTTCCTAAGTTTAAACTTATTGCTTTATTTTTATAGACATATCTAGGAAATTCTATTTGTTCCCACAATATTCCTTTTAATTTTCCATACTTTTTAACTTTTATATTCTTAAATTTTGGCATAGAAGCATTTTTTGGAACTATCACTTCTACAATATCTGGCTTAACTATTTTATCTGTCTCTTTTACTATCTCTATTTGATACCTTTGTACACCGCTTATATATTTTTTACTATATACTTTCCCATTTATTATTATTTTCAAAGTTTCCTCCACTTTTATAATAACTGATTTTTTTATGAATAAAATATATCATAAAGTTTTATGTAATACAACTAAAAGATATTATTAAACTCCTATATAATATATAGGAGTTGTTTTTATATTTTATTTAATTACATTCACAATCATTTTTACTCATGTTCCTCATATAAAATTTCTTTTCTGCAAGTTTATCTTGCACTCCTCGAAGTGCTTCTCCAAATCTTTGGAAGTGAACTACTTCTCTCTCACGTAAGAATTTAAGTGGATCTAATACGTCAGGATCATCTCTACATAAATCTATTAGTTTCTCATAAGTTGCCCTTGCTTTCTGTTCTGCTGCTAAGTCCTCTTGTAAATTTGCTATTGGATCTCCTTTACAAGCTATATATGCTGCAGTCCAAGGTGTTCCAGCTGCACTTTGAGGATATACATCTACGCCATGATCTGTATAGTATGCTCCAAGCCCAGCTTTTTCTATTTCTTCTATTGAAGCTCCATCTGTCAATTGATGAACTATAGTCCCTACCATTTCCAAATGAGCTAACTCTTCAGTTCCTATATCATTTAATACTGCTTTTGATTTTTGATCAGGCATTCCAAATCTCTGAGATAAATATCTAAGAGAAGCAGCAAGTTCTCCATCTGGACCACCATATTGAGAAATTATAAATTTTGCAAGTTTTGGATTAGGACATTTTATATTTATAGGGTATTGTAATACTTTATTATAAGTCCACATTAAAATCACTCCTTTCCCATGGCCATGGTTCTTCTAGCCATCTCCATTTATTACATGGAAAATAAATATCAAGTGGTCCAAATATTCTTTGATACTTATCTTTTACATTCTTTAATCTATTTGCATACTCTCTGTGTAAACAAAGTGCTTTCTGATCATTTGGATGTGTGTCTAAATATTCAGCTATATCTACTACAGCAAAATTTAAACATTTTATTTCCTTCATCATTTTTTCTCTTACTCTATTCCTGTTTTGCATACATTCCATTTCATTTTTACTATTACAACAATTCATATCATCCATTAAGCTTGAAGCAGTATTATATCCAAAAGCAGCATTTATTCCTTGAGGAATATATTTACATTCATTTTCATTATCACACATACAATTTCTATTCTCTTCGTTTTCTTCCATTAACCATTACACCCCTCTCCAATATTATTTCTATTTTTTAAATAATTTATAAATTGCATACTTTGACATGGTTCATATGGGCTAACTAGTTCTGGAAAGATTGTTCCATTTTTTAATCCACAACATGGTGTAAAAGTCTTATTCATTGTTTGAATTGGTACATAACTTTGCGCAAGCATTGGATTACTTGGAAATACGTTATATTCTTCATCAAATCCACATTGGCAAGACTCTTTTTTTGCCATACAATCATCACAATTGCAATTTGTATGCATTTCATTAGTATAATCATCACATACATCTTCTAATACTTTATTATTAGAATTCATGCAATTACATCCTCTGAATCTATACATATTATTTCCTCCTATCATAAAGTTATATTATATAATATGTATAAATTATGTATACTGTCACTTATTTATAAAAAAATAAAAGTATAAAAAGATTTTTTTATCTTTTTATACTTTTATTATATTTATTTTCTTATTATTTTATTCAACTCTTAATATTCCACCAATAGTCTTATTCATTTCAGAGTTTTGTTTTGCAAGTATTGAAGCTCCACCTGCTATAGCTATTAATTCACCTTTATGTAATATTCCAACTTCTTTAGCTTTTTCAACACCTGCTTGTATCATATCATCAATATTATCTTTTTCTTCTACTAAGATTGGATGAACATTAACTACTAATGCTAATTGTTTACTTACTTCTTCATTTGCAGTAATAGCATAAATTGGGCATTTTGGCATAAATCCTGCTAAATTCATTGCTGTTCTTCCTGTATTTGTATAAGCAAATATTGCTTTTGTATCTAAGTTCATTGCTGTCATACATGTAGAATAATTTAAATTAAATTCATAATCTTTTTCAACCATTGGAAATTCTTTTCTTTTAAATCTCTTCCAATATTTAATAGAATCTTCTATAGATCTTGCTATTTTATCCATTGTTTTTACACATTCAATTGGATATTTTCCTGCTGCTGATTCTGCTGAAAGCATTATAGCACTAGTTTGATCATATATAGCATTTGCAACATCACTTACTTCTGCTCTAGTTGGTCTTGGATTTGTAACCATTGATTCAAGCATTTGTGTTGCAGTAACAACTATTTTTCCTGCTCTACCACATTTTTTAATAAATTCTTTTTGTCTAATTGGAACTTCTTCCATTGGAATTTCAACACCTAAATCTCCTCTGGCAACCATAATACCATCAGAAACTTCTAGTATTTTATCAAAATTCTCAATTCCTTCTCTATTTTCTATTTTAGATATAACTTTTATATATTCTCCACCATTATCTTTTAAAACTTTCTTTATATTTAAAACATCTTCTGGTTTTCTTATGAAAGAAGCTGCTATATAATCAAATCCATTTTTTATACCAAATAATATATCTGATTTATCTTTATCAGTCATACTTGGTAATTGTATCTTTGAGTTAGGAATATTTATACTCTTTCTGTTTGATAATTTTCCACCATTTTGAACTCTACAAACTACATCTTTTCCATCTATTTTTTCAACTATTACTTCTATTAATCCATCATTAATTAGAATTCTTGTTCCTACTGTAACTTCATTGTATAAGTTTTTATATGTAACTGAAACTCTTGTATTGTCACCATCATTAATGTCTTCATTTAATAAAGTAAATAAATCACCTTCTTTTAAATAAGCTTCACCTGTAGCAAATTTTCCTATTCTTATTTCTGGTCCTTTTGTATCAAGAAGCATTGCAACTGGTAATCCTACATTTTCTCTAGCTCTTTTGAATGTTTCAATTCTTGCTCCTTGTTCTTCATAATCACCATGTGAGAAATTAAATCTAGCAACATTCATTCCTGCTTTGATTAATCCTTCCATCATTTCTTGTTCATCTACTGCTGGTCCTAAAGTACAAATAATTTTTGTTTTTCTTGGCATATAAATCAATTCCTTTCTTAATATTTAATCAATCTTATCTATTATATCATATGTTATAATAAATTTCTAGGTTTATTTAAATTTTTATTTGTTTCTTTTTCCTCATTATATCTGTCTATAAAATATAAAGGTCTTTGTTTCGTTTCGTAAAATGCTCTACCCAAGTATTCTCCTATTACTCCTAAGAATATCAGTTGAATTCCTCCTAAGAACAATATAACTACCATTGTTGACGCATATCCTGGCACATCTACTCCAGATACTATGGTTTTTATAATTATATATATCATATATATAAATCCTACTATAGAAACTAATACTCCTAAAATAGCTGACCATCTTAATGGAGATGTAGTAAAAGATGTGATTCCATCTATAGATAAATTTATTAGTTTTCTATAATTCCATTTTGTCTTACCTGCTGCTCTAGGCTGTCTATCATATAAAATCTCTTTTTTATTATATCCAATCCAACTAAATAATCCTTTTGTATATCTTTGTGATTCTCTTAATGATTTTAATGCTTCTACACATCTTCTATCTAATAGCCTAAAGTCTCCTGTGTCTTTTTGTATCTGAATCTTAGTAAATGCTTGTAATACTTTATAGTACATAGTTGATGTAAATTTCTTCAGCCAAGTTTCGCCTTTTCTTGACTTCCTTTTTGCATAAACATCGTCATATCCTTCTTCCCAGTACTTAATCATCTCTGGTATTAACTCTGGTGGATCTTGAAGGTCAGCATCAATTATAATTACAGCATCACCTTTGCAATAATCTAGTCCTGCTATCATTGCTGTTTCTTTACCAAAATTTCTTGATAAGCTTAAATAACATACTCTTTTGTCTTTTTCTCTAATCTCTTGCATTAATTTTAATGTGTTATCAGAACTTCCATCATTTACTAGTAATATTTCAAAATCGTATTTTGGAATATCATCCATTAGTTTTTTCAGCCTCTCGTATAGCATATCTAATACTTCTTGTTCATTGTATGCTGGTACTAATATTGTTATTAGTTTTTTTTCTTCATTCATTACTAATCTACTATCCTTTCATATTTTAACGCATATATTTTACCACAAATATTTTGAATAGTAAATATATTACTTACTTATTTTCATTTCATTTATTTTTCTATATGTTCTACATATGTTGCAATCATTACATATTTTTACTCTATCTTCAAATATTAATTTTAATGTATTAATAAATTCATCATTTTTATCTATAATATGAATTTCTATTTTGCTTGGTAATATACTAAGTAATGTATTTAAGGCAATGTCATTCGAAGAAAAACTTATATCTGATAAATATTGTATAGTATTTATATTATTATCTAATTTAATAAAGTTTTTTTCTTCATCTAATAAAATAGATTCTCCATTTACATAAACTAAGTGAATTAATTTTGTATTAGCCTTTGATGAATTAACATATATTTTTAATAAACTAATAAATTCTTTATATTCTTTTTCTATTATATATTGATTAACTCCTAAATCCACAATATTATCTATTCTTTTTATATAATCATTCAATCTAAAATTTACTATTCCATCTATATATATTCTTTTATTCTCTTTTATATATTTTTTTATGTTTATAAATAGATTCTCAAAAATTTCTTCTCTTTGTTCATCTAAAAAGTTTAAACAATTATCATATATTAGTAATTTTTCATTTGTTTCAAAATAAAAATAATTTACATTAATAATTTTCTTTATTATCTTTTCTTCATAAAAATCTATAATTATGTTTGTAACTATGTCACAAACTATATTGTCAAAACTTTCAATATCATCTTCTAAATAATGCATAATAAAATTTTCATATTTACAAAATGATTTATTACAATAATATATATTAGCAAAATTTAATATTTTAAATTTATTTAGTAGATATTTTATTATCTGATTATTATTAGTTTTAATACAATATGATTTCATATAGTATTTTCCCCTTTCTATAATTTATATTATCTACTAAATATCTATTAGATATACATATTTTATTCTTATTAATATAAAAACGTGATAAAGGACATATTATTAAAATTATGTCCTTTAATTATTATTTTATCCATAAATTATCAATTCCATTTTTTAAAACATATACATTTGTATATCCCATTTTATTTAATATTTCTTTAGCTTTTCTACTTCTATATCCACTACTACAATAAATTATAATATTTTTTTCTTTGTTTTTAACTATTTTCTCTATTTCATTTTGTATATTATATACATTAATATTGATTGCTCCATTTAAATGACCTTCTTCATATTCTTGATTACTTCTTACATCAATTAAAATTATTTGACTATTTTTTGTTAATTCTTTAAAAAAATCATATGATATTTCATTATTATTTTTTATGCTCCTATACAATATTTGCTTCATTTTTCTAAACATCAAATATCACCTTCTTAATTTAAAATAAAAAAGATATTATTAATATATAATACTAATAATATCTTTTTTGGTTAATTATTATTTAGATACTTTTTGAAGCTTTTTTATTCTTAGCTTCTAATTCAAATTGTGATAATTTTTTCTCATTTAAAAATCCTAAAATAGTTAACACTACGACTAACACTAATAGTCCTATAGGAATAACCATTCTATTTATAGGGAATCTAGTTATTGCTATTATGCTAAGTAAAGTTAGTTCTGTTGCCAATATAGATAATATATATGTTATTATTGTCTTTACAATTCCTAACTTTTTATATCTAATTGCTACAAATATCAATATTATAACCATACTAATTGCTATACTATATACATATGGCATAATTATGCTTGATAATTTTATCTTAGGATTATGTGTTATTTCTATGTCTTCTACACTATTTTCTATAGAATATTTTTCATTTATTTTGTTATTTAACTCTTCAACTTTTGAATTTAATTCATCCTCTGATAAAGTATCTGGAATTTTTATTGAAACCATATCTTCAAATAGTTCAATTTCTTGTATTATTATTCTATTATCTCCGAAAACACTCTTTGCAATATCTTTTATGTCATTTTTTTCAAAAGTTTTTCCTATATAAACATCGATTTCTACATTTTTACTATATATTATATCTGCTTTTAGTCCAATTGTTGCTATAACTACAATTCCTGCAATTATTATACAAGTTAAAATTGCATACATTATTTTTTTCATTTTTAATATCAATCCTTTCCTATTTAGTATTAATTATTCCTTTACAGAGTTTAAGAATAATATTCCTGTTATAACAGCATTATATAAAGCCATTATTAAAACTCCCCAGAAGATTATTGTTCCAAAACTAAATATTGGAAGCCATGTTGAGAAACATAATGTTATTCCTATAATCATTATTGGAATTAAAACTAATACCATTGATAGTATAGATTTTTTATAAGCTTGTTTATATTCTACTAAATTCTTGTCAGTATTCTTTAATGAATGTAATATATATACTAACAATATATAATTAAGAATAGCTGAAATTAATAGTCCAAATATTCCTTCCATAGTTATTACTAAATTTGTATATCTTACAATAATTAATAATAAAGCTAAATATCCAATATATGAGATAATTCCTAAAAGTCCTAATTTTTTATATTTAATTAATAAAACTATAAATCCAATTAAAGCAATTACTCCTACAACTATTGCAGGTATTACAAATTCATCTAATGTAATATCAGATTTTATAAATCTGTTTTGATCTAGTGTATATTGTATTGGTAATTCTCCATCATTAAGTAATACTGCAATATTTGAGCCTTGATTTATATATGATGATAAAGTTTCGCTATCTGAAGTACTTCCAAGTGTTAAAGGTAAAACACCATTTTCTATCTCTTCATCGAAACTTGTTTGTAATAAAGTTGATCCATCAATATTTATAGAAATTTGTTTTTCTTCTTCCCCGTCTTCATTTGTTGTAGTAATATAAGTATTTGTTATGTCTTTAAGTGTTTGAATTGAGTCATCATTAAATACAAAACTTAAATATACAGCTGTTCCTGCTGTTCCCAAATTTTGATATCCAACTTGTACTTTTTTTAAATTTGAATTGTCCATAAGAACATTTCCATCTTCATCTTCTATTGTAAAGACACCTTTTGTATATATCATTTGTACTGCTGTATCTGTCATATCATCTTCTGGAATTTCGGCTGTAATTGTACCATTTTCTTCGTCTAGTCTTATTAAATATTCAGATATATTTAATTCATCTAATCTAGATTGTATAATTTTTTTTGTTTTTTCATAATTTTCTTTTGTAAGTATATCTTCACTATTTACTGGAACTTCTTCAGTTTTTCCACCTTTTTCTTCTTGATCTACTACATTTCCATCTTTGTCATAATATACTGTTTCTGTTTCATCACTAACATTAACAGTAACGGCTCTGTATCCTTCTAAATCCATACCTAATTGATATTCTGGAAGCAAGTTTTTCATAAATTTTGTATCTTGTACAAACAATCCTGCAAAAGAAATCATTGATAATAATACGATTAGTAATATAATAAATGTTATTTTTAATCCTCTGTTCATTTTTTATTCTTCCCTTCTTAAATAATATCTTTAAATTTTATAAAAGTTTTGTATCATTAATTATTAATTCAAACCAAATTCCTAAATATTTAGCTGCATGCTTACTCATCATTGTTCTATCCATAAATATTTCAAAATAGTCTAAAACAGGTGATATTTTCGTATCGATTGTTAAATTTAAAGTTACTTTTCTTTCCTCTTTATTTATCTCAAAAACTGAATTTGTAACTGCATAATTAACTTTATCATGTTTATCAAATGTAGATATATTCTTATTAACTACCCTTGATCTATGAACATCTGACTTATCTGCTAATATAATTGCTGCAGAAATATCACTTACTGCTGTTCCTGTTTGCTCATCATGATTTCCTATAGCCATCATGATTTCTGTTCTTTTATCAACATCCATTCCCATGTTTTTTAATATTTGATATGCTAGTATTGCACCTGTATGAGCATGATCTACTCTATTTATTGAATTTCCTATATCATGCATGTATCCAGCAATTTTTGCAAGTTCTATCCTTTCTTCTGGATATCCTAAAGTTGACAATACTTCTGCTGCTCTATTAGCTACGATTGATACATGTCTAACAGAATGTTCTGTATATCCTAATGCATTTAATTGCTTTTGAGCTCCTTCTACTAAAGCCTTTACTTCTATATTGTTTTTCACATCATCAAAAGTTATCATTTATTTCCTCACTTTCATATACTTTATGATTTTATATTAATTAAGAAAAAATATCAACAGTTTTTATTAAAAATTTACAATTTTAAGATGTAAATGTAAAATCACTTTAAGAACCATTCTTAAAGCGACTTATGATTTAATAATTATTTAACATTAACTCCTATTATTCCTCCTATCATCCCTGTTATTATACTAATGCAAATCATAATAACTGAATTTATATTTAAATAAAACATTCCAGTTATAATACTTGATAATAAATATATTATCATTATATATACAAATCCAATTATCGCTCCATTTATAATGCCTCTTCTCTTTATTTTAATATTTGCAAAAGAACTTCCAATTAAAATACTCATTCCTACAATAACCATTATTACTATTTTCATGGAATCTTCAGACATATTAGTACTTGATAATATAGCCGCATAAATAGTTAATAATATTATGGTTAATATTATTGCAATTATACTTCCTTTTATTATTATACTAATACATTCTTTATTTTTATTTCCAGTTGTATCGTCTTTTAATATATTACTAATATTTTTTACATTATTTTCTTTCATTTATTCTCCTTTCCTTTCTAATCAAAATCTATTAGTGAATATATATTCATTTTTTTTATTTATATAACTATATTTATATAATAGATAATTACTATTTTATTTTTCTAAAAAAAATACTTCTTAAATTAATATTTACATTTAAGAAGTATTTTAGTTTTATTCTTATTTTATAATAATTTATTATGCTGCTGGAGTAGCCATAACTTCATTTTGTACTATAGCATTTTCAGTCGCAACATTATTTGGATCATTAACTGTAGTATTTGTATTTAATTGAGGTTGTTCTACTTTTTCTTGGAAAACATCAAGTTGAGTTAATCCTATTCTTTGTTGTACATCAACCATTTTTCCATTTTGCTCTTGTTGTTGAGTTATAGTTATATAATATTCAACCTTACCTTGAGTAGTTGTTGAATATACTGAATCTAAAATTGCTGGAACATATTCTTTTCCTTCTGAATCAAGAATAGCATATTTTCCTTCGGCATTTCCCATAACTATTGCCTCATATTCTGGTATAATTAATACATTATTTGTTACCATTTCTTTATTTGTTTTATTTACACATCCTATACTTGTATAATTTAAAGGAATTATTAATTCTCCATCTGTATTAAATACTCCCCATTTTCCATTTTGCATAACTGGTATGCATTTATCATATAACAAGTATGGATTTTCAATGTCATTTGAAGTAAATTCTTTTGTATCTACTCCTATTTGATCATATTCTAAGAATATAAGTAGATTTCCATTTTGATTAATTACACCATATTTATTATTATTTTGTACTAAATAATAATTTAGTTCTTTACTAATTTGCTTTATCTCTGAATAGTTAGGTTCTATTTTAGTTGTTCCGTCTATTGATAAAATTCCTTTTTTACCTTCATCTGTCATAACAGTAAATTCGTTACTACCTTCTTTATACTCTATATTTGCATATTTAGTACCAATTATTTCATTTCCATCTTTATCACATACACCAAAATGTTCATCCTCAGTCATAATAACGACTAAGCCTTGTCTAAGAGCTTTTTTATTATTAAAATTAACTTTATCAGCTTGCATATTTATTACAGAGTTTGTAAATTTTGATGCATAAGCTTCTGCTATATTATTCAAAGTATTTACTCTAATTGTATTATTAGATTCATTATACGTAATTAAAGAGTTAGTTCCTATTTCCATTCCATCTTTTGAAACATATAATTCATTATTTCTTAATATAACGGGTTTTTCAATTTCAAAATATTCATAATCATATGATTCTTCAGTATTATTCTTGTTAGGTTGTACTTGTTTATACATTGTAGCTGAATTTAGTGAATATGATGCATACTCATTAGTTGATCCATTTTCTTCTCCATCACCATCAGCTATATAACAATTAGCTGTATCTTCTGAATATTTATTTTTAAAATCTCCATTATATGTGTGATAACCTACTAGTTCGGCAAATTTCTTTATATTAATATATAAAGTATCATTTTCAGTTATAAATAAATTTTCTGGTATAGTTGTTGATTTTCCATCAACAATAAATTTTAATTTACTATTTTCCACTTTTTGAATTTGTATTCCTATAAATACACATGCACCTATTAATATAACTATTAATATAGCAATAATAATCATTATTATTTTTGCCTTTTTATTCTTTTGGTTTTGTACTTCATTTTCTAATAGATTCATAGAAACCTCCCATTTTATTCATTTGTATATCCATACTTTTTATAAAACTCATCTCTGAATTTTAATAAATTATCATTCTCTATTTCTATTCTAACCCTTTCCATTAATTTAGTCAAGAAATTTATATTATGAATTGATAATAATCTAACACCTAAAATTTCATTAGTCTTTACTAAATGTCTTATATATGCTCTAGTATAATTTTTGCATGTATAACAGTCACATTCAGGATCAAGTGGTCCGGAAATCTCTTTCATAAGTTGCATTTCTAACAACTACTTTTCCATTCCATGTCATAGCTGTTCCATTTCTTGCTATTCTTGTTGGTAACACACAATCACACATATCTATCCCAGCAATTGCTGATTCTATCAAATAATCTGGTGTCCCTACCCCCATTAAATATCTTGGTTTATTATCTGGCATTAATGGAGTTGTATAATATAGCATTTTTAAGAATTCTTCTTTTGGTTCACCTACACTTATTCCACCAATTGCATATCCAGGTAAATCTAAATCAATTAGCTCTTTAGCACTTTGCTTTCTTAAATCTTCATAAAATCCACCTTGTATAATTCCAAACAATGCTTGATTTTCTGTTTTGTGTGCTTCTTTACAACGTTTTGCCCATCTAGTTGTTCTTTCCATTGATTGCTTAGTATATTCATAACTTGCTGGATATTCTACACATTCGTCAAAAGCCATTATTATATCAGCACCTAAATCTTCTTCTGTTTTCATAACACTTTCTGGTGAAAAGAAATGTTTACTTCCATCTAAATGAGATTTAAATTCTACACCCTCTTCAGTTATTTTTCTAAGTGGGCCAAGGCTAAACACTTGAAAACCTCCACTATCAGTAAGAATAGGTCTATCCCATCTCATAAATTTATGAAGTCCACCAGCTTCTTTTACAATTTCTTGTCCTGGTCTTAAATATAAATGATATGTATTTGACAAAATAATTTGTGCTCCAATTTCTTTTAATTCTTCTGGTGTCATTGATTTTACTGTAGCTTGAGTACCAACTGGCATAAATACTGGGGTTTGTATATCTCCATGTGGTGTGTGTACTATTCCTCTTCTTGCTCCTGAATTTTTATCTACATGTAATAATTCATATGTTACTGCAGGTTTCATTACTCCTCCTCGTATAATGAACATATAGTCCATTATATATTTTTTTATTTTTTAAATTTTCATCATTTTAATTTATAAACATTGCATCACCAAAGCTAAAAAATCTATATTTTTCTTTTACAGCTTCATTATATGCTCTTAAAATAAAATCTCTATCAGCTAATGCTGAAACTAGCATTAATAATGTAGATTGTGGTAAATGGAAATTAGTAATTAATCCATCTAAACATTTAAATTTATATCCTGGATAAATAAAAATATTTGTATCCCCTTCTGTTTCTTTTACCATTCCATTTTCATCAGCTATTGTTTCCAATACTCTGCATGATGTAGTTCCTACAGAAATTACTCTTTTTCCATTTTTCTTTGCTGTATTAATTTTTTCTACATCTTCTTCTTTTATGTAGAAATGTTCTGAATGCATATCATGTTCTTCTACATTTTCTTCTTTTACTGGTCTAAATGTTCCAATTCCAACATGTAATGTTACATTTGCAATACTTACACCTTTTTCTTCTATTTTATTTAATAATTCTGGTGTAAAATGAAGTCCTGCTGTTGGTGCAGCTGCAGACCCATCATATTTTGCATAAACTGTTTGATATCTATCTTTTTCTTTTAATTCTTCGTGTATGTATGGTGGAAGAGGCATAAGTCCAATTTTATCTAATATTTCATTAAATATACCTTTATATTCAAATTTTACTTTTCTTGTGCCACCAGGCATTGTATCTATGATTTCAGCCTTTAATATTCCATCCCCAAATATAACTTTAGCACCAACATGAAGTTTGTTTCCAGGTCTTACTATTGTTTCCCAAATATCCCCTTCTATATTATTTAATAATAAAAATTCAACATTTGCACCAGTCTCCTTTTTTCCATAAATTCTTGCTGGAATTACTTTTGTATTATTTCTAACTAAACAATCACCAGGGTTTAAGTAATCAATAATATCTTTAAAAGTTTTATGCTCAATTGTTTTATTTTTTCTATTTAAAACCATTAATCTAGATTCATCTCTTTTTTCAATTGGAACTTGTGCTATAAGTTCTTCTGGTAAATCATAATTAAAATCTGATACCTTCATTATTTACGTCTCCTCTTTTCTAAACAACTGTGTTAACCTTTTTATAATGCTTTCTATTTCTTCGATAAAATTATCAGGATCTTTTAATTCATTTAACTCAATTGGACTAATAAAATTGCTTTCATGAATTGGTTTTGAGCTAAATGAAAAATCTGTTAACCCTTTATTTTCTCCACCGTTTATAGTATTTTGCATATAATCTTTATACCAATTTTTTAGTCCAAATACACTGTCACTCATATATCCATATGCCATATTATCATGTAGTCTTGCAATATCATTTCCATTTTCTAGTTCGTTTCTTTCCAATGTGTGCAAAAATTCATGAACAAAAACTTCTTCTGGAAACATATTAAATACAGAAAGTTTATAAATATCGCTATTTTCATCATCTGGTAATCTTATATTTGAAAATCCTATTTGATCATATTCCATAGCTCCGAAGTCCTATCCAGTCATGAACTAATATATCACTACTTTGATTAAGATCTCCTAATCTAACAGCAACATAAATATAATCATACTCATTTTGTGTTATGTATTTATCTATTAGTGGCTTTGCATCATCTGGATCAACGTAATATTCATTTTCCGGATCATATGAAATCGTAGTTAAAGGATCTTCAATTCTTATTATTTCATATGTCATGTCCATTTTATTAGCACTTAATTCTTTTAATGAACTTTGCAATCTATTCATATTACTTTCAATTGTATAAATATCATCATTTGTCATACTTAACTTTATATTTTTGTTGTTCACATTTAAATCAATGTTTTCAATTATAAAGCAAGCCATCTTCCAATTATTATCTGTATCTGGTTTTCCCTCTTCTATTTTAAAATTAGAAAACCAAGCTATACCTTTACTATACTCTTCATAACCGCCTAACCTAAATCCAATCTCTATTTCAGACCTGTTATTTGAATTAAACATAAAAGTAAGCTCAGTCCAATCATTAGTTCCAGATAAAGATCTAGAGCATTCTGTAGTATCATTTATAGCAATTTGTGCTCCTCCAGAAGCTTTGTTTTCTTTATTTACTACATTTTCTGTTTTTACCATACATGTTACTTTATATGGTGTATTAGGATTAACTTTTATTTTTTTGTAAAACATCGAATCATTAAAATCTTTATTTTCTATTTTATAACTATTATCTTTTGAATATTTAGTCGCAAAATCTCTCGTGAAGGAGGTTTTCCCTTCTTCACGAATTGCTTTTGTGTAATCATAAAAATTATATTTTGAATATATTATCCAAGCAACAATAATAATTATTATCATAATAGTATAATAAATAATAGCTTTTACATTTATTTTTTTATTTATTTTATTACTATCTTTTATATTATCATTTTTCATAAAACTCTAAATATATTCCTTTCAAAGTTATATTTACTTTAAAGCTTCACTACATCTATGACATATTGTAGGATTTTCTTTATCTTCTCCAACTGTTTCAGAATACATCCAACATCTTTCACATTTTTCTCCTGGAGCTTGCTGTACTTTTACTCCTAATTTTATTTCATCTTTTCTAGCATTTTCTTCTATATCTATTGCTGAAATTATAAATACTGTCTTTAACAATTCTTCATTTTCTTTCAAGAACTTGTATTCTTCATTTTCTGCATATATTGTAACTTTTGCATTTAAAGATGATCCTATTTTCTTTTCTGCTCTCGCGTTTTCTAGTTCTTTTGCAACTATATCTTTTACTTTTATGATTTTATTCCATTTATCTGTTAATTCTTGATTATCATACATATCATTTGGCTCTGGATAATCTGTAAGCATTACACTTTCTACATCTTCATTTTTAGTGTGCTTCATTGCTTTCCATATATCCTCAGCTGTAAATGGTATCATAGGAGTAAGAAGTTTTACTAATGTATCTAGTATTATATACATAGTAGTTTGTGCTGCTTTTCTTTCTAAAGAATCTTTTTTAGATGTATATAATCTATCTTTTATAATATCAAGATAAAAACTACTCATATCTACAACACAGAATTGATTTATATCATGATAACAACTTGCAAAATTATATTCATCATAATCTTTATTGCAATCTTTAACTAATTTATTTAATCTTGTTAAAGCCCATTTATCAATTTCTAATAACTTACTATATTCTACTGGTTTTTCTGGATCATAGTCATTAGTATTTCCTAATATATATCTTGCTGTATTTCTAATTTTTCTATATACATCAGATATACCTTTTAATATATCATCTGAAAGATTTACATCCATAGAATAATCTGCTGAAAGAACCCATAATCTTAAAATATCTGCTCCATACTTATTGCATACATCTATTGGTGATACTCCATTTCCTAAACTCTTAGACATTTTTCTACCTTGTCCATCAACAACAAATCCACAGCTTAATACTTCTTTATATGGCGCAATTCCTTTTGTAGCTACAGATGTAAGAAGTGATGATTGAAACCATCCTCTATATTGATCATTTCCTTCAAGATATAAGTCTGCTGGATATGAAAGTCCACGTTCAACTAATACACTTTGATGTGTAGAACCAGAATCAAACCAAACATCCATTATATCTGTTTCTTTTTTGAAATGAGTACATCCACATTTAGAACATTTTGCTCCTTTAGGCATTAATTCTTCTTCTTTCATTTCATACCATGCGTTAGATCCTTTTTCTCTAAATATGTCTTGGATCTTCTTTATTGATTCTTCTGTTACATATGCATCTTCACATTCTGTACAATAGAATATTGGAAGTGGAACTCCCCATGTACGTTGTCTTGATATACACCAGTCATTTCTTCCTTTTATCATTTCTGACATTCTATCTTCTCCCCATGCTGGGTGCCATTTAACATCTTTTATTGCTTTTAATACATCATCTCTAAATCCATCAACTGATGCAAACCATTGTGGAGTTGCTCTATATATAACTGGTTTTTTACATCTCCAACAATGTGGATATGAGTGAAATACTTCAACAGCTTTTAATAAATATCCATTTTCATCAAGCCATTTTGTTATTTCTTTATTTGATTTAGCATAGAACATTCCTGCAAATGGTCCTGCTCCTTCTGTTTGATGACCTTTAGCATCAACAGTAACTACTATATCTAAACCATTTTTTAATCCTGCTAAATAGTCTTCTTTACCATATCCAGGTGCTGTATGAACTGCTCCAGTACCTTCTGTTAATTGTACATCAACAGTATCTTCACTACCCATTATAACTACTGAATCTCTATCTAGGAATGGATGACGGCAAAGAACGCCTTCTAAATCTTTACCTTTGAATTTTTTTACTTCTTTATATTCTTTTATTTCTGCAAGTTCCATTACTTTTTTGACAAGTTCTGTTGCCATTATATATTTTTCTTTTCCTGTATCAACTATACTGTATTCAAAATCTTCTCCTAATGTTATTGCAAGGTTACCTGGAAGTGTCCATGGTGTTGTTGTCCATATAACTATAAATGTATCTTTTTCGTCAAATTTTCCTTTTGAATCTTTTACTGGAAATTTTACATATATAGATGTTCCAGATACATCTTTATATTCTATTTCAGCTTCTGCTAAAGCTGTTTCACAATCAGTACACCAATAAACTGGCTTTAATCCTTTATATATATATCCTTTTTTATACATATCTCCAAATACGCCTATTTGTCTTGCTTCCATTTTTGGATCATATGTTACATAAGGATTATCCCAATCTCCTAAAACACCTAATCTTTTAAATCCTTCTGTTTGCATTTCCTTATATTTGCTTGTAAATTCTTTACAAGTATCTCTAAATTTAGTTACAGGTATTTTATCTCTATCTAATCCTAATTTTTCTATTGCCTTTTTCTCTGTTGGCATACCATGTGTATCATATCCTGGTATATATGGTGCATAATATCCTTTCATAGATTTATACCTTACTATTGTATCTTTCAATATTTTATTTAAAGCATGTCCTGCATGTATTTCTCCATTAGCATATGGAGGTCCATCATGTAGTACAAAGCTTTCATGTCCTTCATTTTTCTTTAATATTTTTTCATACAAATCATTCTCAAAGATTTCATTTAATATTTGTGGCTCTCTTTCTGGTAAGTTTCCTCTCATAGGGAAATCAGTGCTTGGTAAATTTAAAGTCTTACCATAATCTTTCTTTTCTTCACTCATAAAAAATCCTCCTCTATAGTAATTTTAAATACAAACAAAAAAAGCTATCTTGCCAACTAGGACGAAATAGCTTTAATTTCCGCGGTACCACCTATCTTAAAAGAATCTATCTTAATAAATATTTAATAAAAAATATTTTCTAATTATTATTCTTTTCTCTCAATTACTTTTAACGCAAGTATACGGCTTTATTTAATAAAAAAATTATATCAATTAATTGTTCGATAAAGCAACTAAAAGGTGATAACAAATATATCTTTATTTACCAAATCTCAGCTTTTCTTGGCTCTCTGTAAAATTTTTATATACTTATCTTGTCCTTTATTACAGTTTTTTACTTTAATAGCAATATATTATCACATTTTTACATAATGTGCAAGTATGAATTTTTAATTTATGCAACTTTTCTAGAAAAAATTAAACTTTACTTATACTCATATTTATGATAAAAATATATTATATATTTTTATAGGAGATTTTTAAAATGACTAGTTTTTCTTTAAAAATAGTTGCATTAATCACAATGTTTTTAGATCATATAAGTTATCCTTTATTTGGTGGATATAGTTATTTAAATTTAGCTGGTAGAATAGCTTTTCCCATATTTGCATTTCAAATAAGTGAAGGCGTTATACACACAAAAAATATTAAGAAATATATGTTTAGACTTGGAATCTTTGCAATAGTTTCACAAATTCCATATCAATTATTCCACTTTAAATTTATTAATCCTAATGATATTTCTTTAAATGTTTTCTTTACTTTATTTTTAGGATTAATTTCTATTTGTATTTATGATTATATTAAAAATGTATTTTCTAATATAAAAAATAACAAGCTACATTTAGATAAGATTATTGGAATTATATTAGCATTTTTTGTTGCATATATCGCAGAACTTTTACATACTGATTATGGTTTTTGGGGAGTTATCGTTGTGTTTATGTTTTATTTCTTTAAAGAAAATAAATTAGCGATGATAATTTCATTTATCGCACTTTGTATTATAAAATATGGGTATAGATTAATAGTTTATGGATTTAATATTCCAACATTTCTATTAGGTATATTCACTGCATCATCAATTATATTTATTAGCCTATATAAAGGAAAACAAGGTAAAAAAATTAAATATTTATTATATTTTTTCTACCCTATTCATTTATTACTTTTATACTTTATATTTTAATTATAAAAGAAGAATTGAAATTGTTTTTCAATTCTTCTCTTCTTTTTTTATTATTTTTTATTCCAATCTTCTTTGTTTGTCTGTCTTTGTCTTGCTATTGCTAATGCGTAATCTGGAACATCATCTGTTATTGTTGAACCTGCTGCCACAAAAGTTTCGTCACCCAAAGTTACAGGTGCTACTAAGTTTGTATTCGAACCAATAAATGAATGATTTCCAATAATTGTTTTACTTTTATGAAATCCATCATAATTACATGTTATTGTTCCACATCCAATATTACATCTTTCTCCTATTTCGCAGTCACCCATATATGATAAATGTGGTACTTTTGTTCCTTCTCCTATTATCGCTTTCTTTATCTCTACAAAACTTCCTATTTTTACTTTGTTAGATAGTCTGCAACCTTCTCTAATATATGAATTTGGCCCTATTTCACAGTCTTCTCCTATCTCTACGTCTGATTTGATTATTGTATTTGGATGAATTACTGTATCCATTCCAATTTGAACGTCATCATATATATATGTATTATTTACATCCTCTATTGTTACACCATTTTTCATATGTTCTGTATTTATTCTCATTTGTAATACTTTTGTAAGCATTTCTAATTGTATTCTATCATTTATTCCTAATATTTCTGTATTATCTTCTACTATTACGGCTCCTGTTTTTAATCCTTTCTTATTCATAATGCTTATAACATCTGTAATATAATATTCTCCTTGCGCATTATTAGGTTTAATCTTTTCTAATGCTGAAAGTAATTCTTCAATATCGAAACAATATATACCTGCATTAATTTCTTTGATTTTTCTTTGATTAGCTTTAGTATCTTTTTCTTCTACAATTCCTTTTATGTTTCCGCCTTCATCTCTTATAATTCTTCCATACCCTGTTGGATTATCATAAATAGCTGTTAAAAGTGTGGCATATTCTCTGTTTTCTATACTTTTTTCTACTAATTTATTTAATGTCTCTGGTCTTAATAGAGGAACATCACCATTTAATACTAATACTTTTCCTTTTTTTCCTGCTAAAAATTCTTTTGCTTGCATAACTGCATGACCAGTACCTAGCATTTCTTCTTGGACTGCATATTTTACTGAATCACCTAATACTTCCATTACTTCTTCTTTTTGATATCCTACTACTGCAACTATGTCATTAATTCCTGATTTTTTTGCATTTTCTACTGCTCTTTTTACTATCTCTTTTCCATATATTTTTTGAACTAATTTTGATTTTTTTGATTTCATTCTCGTGCCTTTTCCTGCTGCTAGTACAATCGCCATAATATTATCTTCCATATTAAAATCACTTCTCCTTTTTATGTTTTAGTAATATTTTATGTTTTAATTTACTAAACGTACTCATTTTATCATATTTAAAAATTTTTAGCAAATTTTTTAACTTTAATTCTTCTTTTATATTAATATTTTTTTAGTTTTTGTCATAAGTTAAATTTATCTTAATATATATTAAATAAAGTTTAGTACAAACATTTTTTAAGGGGGTTATTTAATTCATGGATGAAAATTTAAAATTATATCAAGATATAGCTAATCGTACTCAAGGAGATATTTATGTTGGTGTTGTAGGTCCAGTACGTACAGGTAAGTCTACTTTCATTAAAAGATTTATGGATTTACTTGTAATTCCAAATATAGATAATGAATACAAAAGGGAACGTGCTAGAGACGAACTTCCACAAAGTGCTGGCGGTAGAACAATAATGACAACAGAGCCAAAATTTATTCCTAATGAAGCTGTTGAAATTACTATTGGGGATAATTTAAAATTAAAAACAAGACTCGTTGATTGCGTTGGTTATTTGGTAAATAATGCAATTGGCTATCTAGAAGATGATGTTCCTAGAATGGTTAAAACACCTTGGTTTGACGAAGAAATACCTTTTGAGCAAGCTGCTGAAATTGGTACAAAAAAAGTTATAGAGGAACATTCTACTATTGGCATTTTAGTTACTTCTGACGGAAGTATTACCGATATACCTAGAGAAGATTATGTTTCTGCAGAGGAAAGAATTGTTAAAGAATTAAAAGAACTACATAAACCTTTTGTAATTGTTCTAAATTCAGATGATCCTTTTTCTGATTATACTAAAAACTTAGCTAGAGAACTTGAAGAAAAATATTCTACCTCAGTTATTCCAGCTGACTGCTTAAGATTAGATATGGAAGATATTAGCGATATATTTAGTAAAATTTTATATGAATTTCCTATAGAAAAAATAAATATTAATTTTCCTAAATGGATTGATGGCTTAGATTCTTCTCATTGGCTAAAAGAAGAACTATATTCTGAAATAAAATCTGGATTTGAAAATGTATCAATATTAAAACAAGTAGATAATGCTATTTCAAAAATGCAAAAAACACAAATAATTGATAAAACTCTAATTGATGATATTAAATTAGGTGAAGGAACTGTTAATATATCAATTAATTTATATGATGAACTATTTTATAAAGTGCTTACAGAAATTTCAGGTGTATCTATATCAAATGAAGGAGATTTATTTTCAACCATTACAAATTTAGCTAATGTAAAAAAAGAATATGATAAAATTTCCAATGCTTTAGAAGAAGTAAAGGCAACAGGATATGGAATTGTTACTCCTTCTATTGATGAATTAATATTAGATGAACCAGAAATTATTAAACAAGGAAGTAGATTTGGTGTTAAATTACGTGCGCGAGCTCCATCAATTCATCTTATAAAAGCTGAAATTGAAACTGAAGTATCTCCTATAGTGGGTAGTGAAAAACAGTCAGAAGAATTAGTAAATTATTTACTTTCAAATTTTGAAGATGATCCAACAAAAATTTGGGAATCAAACATATTTGGTAGAAGTCTTCATGAGCTTGTTAATGAAGGTTTACAAACTAAACTTGCTAAAATGCCTGTAGATGCACAAGGAAAATTACAAGAAACATTAGAACGTATAGTAAATGAAGGTAGTGGCGGATTAATTTGTATAATATTATAAATAAAAAAGGAGCTTTACAAAACTCCTTTTTATTTTATATTTTTAAACTTTCCTTTTTATATTCTTTTTCGTTTTAATTTTTATCAATATTTTAATCACTTAATCTATATGAAAACATATATGATCCTTCTACTCCCCATAATACACCTTGATTTACTTTTGTAGTTTCTAATTTAAGTTCAATTTGGTTATCTTTTAGTGTTATAGTACCATTTCCACTTGTTCCCCAGTTATCCATATATGTAAATGTTCCTACATTATTATTTAATTCAACAACTACATCCTCTATCCTAGCTACTCTTTGTGTTGGAGCAGGTCCTGTTAATTCAAAATCAAATTTTATTCTATTTTCTGAACATTCATCGACTTCAAGCTCTGCTATTTCATCATTTTTCAAAGTTTGCAATTGAGTTTCAAATTCTTCGTCTGTAATAAAATGATCATCTCTTTTATCCATTAACTCATCAATTTGTCTTTCACTCATATAAGCATCTTGATTAATAAACCATTCTCCTTCATATAATATAGAGTTTTGATTTTGTACATTATTTGGATTAGTAATAACTAATTCATTATTTGAACCATTGTCTACTACATTTAAGTTATCTACATCATTTAAAACTATTGTATCGTTTTCGCTTGTACTAGATATAACATTTGTAGGCTCATTATTATTTCTCATATCCCATATTGCAAATCCAAAAATTCCTGCAATAACAATTACCACAATTAAAAATATTATTATATTACTTGCTTTCATATTCTCCTCCTATTAAATAGAATTTCATAAAATCAGTATATCACAAAATATAAAAAAAAACTATAATTTTTACATTTTATACATAAAATATTTTTTTTAGGAAAATATATTAAAAATATTTTCTTAAAATTTTACTTAATCATTTATCAAAGGAGATAGTATAACTTTATGAAATTCATGGATGCTCTTCATAATCTCTTCTATCCAATAGAAGACGAACCTCATAATTTTATTCTTCCTACAGAAGAAAATTCTATTAGCAACAATAATCAAGTTAATGAAATGTTTAATAAATTAGATGATGTTAAAGAAATTTTTCCAAGCATTGATGTAAATATTGAATACATTAAAACAAAGTATAATTTATTGATAAATAGCGATATTATTTTAAGAGAGTTCACACTTTCTGCTAGGAATAGACAATATAGGGCTTTTTTGCTTTTTATAGATGGAATGGTTAATATCGATTTAGTAAATAATTATGTTCTTAAACCATTAATGTTAAAAAACAGAGCTAATTCCTTTGAAGGCAATCAAAATCAAGTTATTTCAGAAGCTGTTACTAATAATATTACTGTAAGAAAAATAAAGAAGTTCGATTTAAAAGAATATATTTATAATAATCTAATGCCTCAAAATAATATAAAAATTAGGCATGAATTTAAAGATATTTTTTCAAGTATTAATTCAGGTGCATGCGCATTATTTATTGATACTTTAAACATTTCCTTTGATATTGATATAAAAGGATTTCAAACCAGAAGTATATCTAAACCAGAAAATGAAGTTATTATACGTGGTCCTCAAGAAGCTTTTGTTGAAAACATGCGTACTAATACAACATTAATTAGAAGAGTAGTAAACAATGAAAATTTGATTATTGAAAATATTAAAATTGGAAAAATTAGTCAAACAAATTGTTCTATTTGTTATATTAAAAATATTGCAAATTCTGATTTAGTTGCGGAGGCCAAATATCGCCTCAATAATTTAGAAATAGATTATCTTATATCTTCTGGGCAATTAGAACAATTAATTGAAGATAATAGTAAATATAGTATTCCTCAAATTATTTCTACTGAACGACCTGATAAAACAGGATCTTTTTTACTAGAAGGTAGAATTGCAATTTTAGTAAATGGTAGTCCTTATGCTTTAATTATTCCAGCAATCTTTATAGACTTTTTAGAATCATCCGAAGATAAAAATATTAAATTTCAATTTGCAAACCTATTAAAATTAATTAGAGTATTTGCTCTTTTTATTACATTACTACTACCTGGCATATATGTTGCTATAACTAGTTTTCATCAAGAGTTTATTCCAACAGAACTATTATTTGCTATTGTTGCATCCAGAGCGTCTGTTCCGTTTTCTATTATATTTGAAATATTAATTATGGAATTATCTTTTGAATTAATCAGAGAAGCTAGTTTAAGAGTTCCAACACCTATAGGACCTACTATTGGTGTAATCCGGTGCTCTTATCATTGGTCAAGCTGCTGTTGATGCTGGAATAGTAAGTCCAATACTTATAATTATTGTAGCCATTACTGGTATAACTTCTTTTGCCATTCCAGACTATTATCTTGCATTCCATTGTAGAGTTAGTAGATTTATATATATAATTTTAGGTTATTTTGCTGGACTTTTAGGAATAGCAATGGGAGTATTTATACATCTGCTAATTGTAAATAATATTCAATCATTTGGAGTTTCATATTTAGATCCATATATACCTTCAAAAGGAAAAGTAGATAATGGTATTTTTACAAAGCCTATATGGAAAAGAGAAAAAAGAGATGATTTCATAGACCCTAAAAGACCTAATAAAGAAGGTCATATAAGTATGAAGTGGAAATATCCCAATAATTAATCAGAAAGGAGTTATTTATGAATTATACAAAATTAGGCAATTTTGAAGCAATCTGTCTTATTGTTATTTTATTTATAAATCATATTGTATTAAATTTGCCACAAATGATTTTAGATAATTCTGGTTCCGCTTCTATATTAAATTGCTTATATATTTTAATTCTAATATTACTTTTTACATTATTGGTCTCAAAATTATTAAAAAACTTTTTACGGTTTAGATATTATTGATATTTCTGAATATACAGGTGGAAAAATATTAAAAACCATAGTAGGACTACTTTGTATAATTTATTTAATATTAGAATCAGCTTTTTTAACAAGAATATTTTCTAAAAACTTATTATTACTTTATTTTGAAAATTATCCTATTGCATTTTTCTTATTTATTTTTCTTTTTATTGGTATTTTGGCTAATTTTCTTGGAAAGAAATCTATTATTAAGACAAATACTATTATAGTACCTATAGCACTTATTAGTATCGTATTAACATTTATCTTTGTTGTTGACTTATTTAGATTCGAACATTCTCTTCCGCTTTTTGCAAATGGTGCTAATAAAATATTCTTAGTTGGAGCTAGTAATATATTTGCTTTTAACGGGTTATTTTTCTTATTCTTTATATCACCTATGTTGAATAAAAAAGAAGATACTTCTAAAATAGCTTTTACTTCTGTTCTCATATGCGGACTATTATTGTTATTTGCAATCTCAACACTGGTATTTGCGTTTTCAGATATATACTATATATCTAGACTATCTCCAATTTATTTCATTATTGTAAATAGTCAGTTAAGTGGATTTTTAGAAAGACCAGAATTAATCTTTATATTCATATGGACTTTAGCTTTAATGTCTTTTATTAGTATAGCTCTAATGTTTTGTAATAATATATTTAAAAAGTTAACTAATATAGATAGCAAAAATATAAAGCCATTATCATTAATGTTTTCTTGTATTATTTTTGTTGTTGCCCTTGCTATAGATAATATTTTCGATTTAGAAATTATATCAAATTCATTTTATAAATATGGTACTCTTGTACTTGTATTTGGAATATTCACAACAATTTTAATAATTGCAAATATTAAGAAAAAAAGGGGAAAAAATTTAAGTACTCAAATTAAACATAACAAAATAGATGGAGGTTAAACTTAAGTTGAATCTAAATATTAGAAAAGTTTTTACAATTTTAATTTTAACACTATTATTAATAATTTCATCTACTAATTATTATGGGATTAAAGGAATTGACAATTTAGCTTATGTTGTCGCAATAGGATTAGATGTTGGAGATGAAGAAAATCTAAAATTAAGTCTACAAATATCTGTACCTAATAGTGATGATTCATCTTCAGGTAGTTCTTCACAATCTTCTTCTGTAGTCGTAAATTCAATGGATTGTCCATCCATAAATACAGGACTTACTTTATTTAATAGTTATCTAGGTAAAGAAGTAAATTTATCTCATTGTAAAGTTTTGGTTATATCAGAAGAACTAGCTCACCAAGGTATTGCGGAATATCTATATACTCTTATAAATGATGTTCAATTCCGATCTGATTCAAATATTATTATAAGTAAGTGTGATGCTAAAAGCTATTTAGAATATTCTGCTCCTGTACTTGATAAAGTCTCTGCTAGATATTATAAAATAGCTCCAATTTCTAGTGAATATACAGGTTATACAGAAAGTATTACATGTAACGAATTTTTATCAAACATAACTTATAGTTCTTCTGAACCTGTAGCAATATTAGGATCAATAAATACTCCTCAAACTCAAGAAATAAAGTCTGAAGTTTCAAATAAAGATGTATACTATACAGCTGGTCAAACACCAATCTCTGGTGAAAATGGAGTAGAAAATATGGGACTTGCTGTATTTGAAGATGATAAATTAATTGGTGAATTAAATGGATTAGAATCAATTTGTCATTTAATAATTTCTAATAAATTACAAAATGCTCAAATTAGAATTCCAAGTCCAATTGAGAACTTAAATTATATAGATTTATATATAGAACTTGATAAATCCACAAAAAGCTCTGTTTTCCTTACTAATTCTACACCATATATAACCTCAGAGATATTTATAACTGCCAAGATGCAATCAATGAATAGAGATATAAATCTTGTTGATGATGAAGTTGTAGCAAAAATAGAAAAAGCTTCTGAAGAGTTTTTAGAAGAAAAAATATATAATTATTTATACAAAACCTCAAAAGAACTACATGTTGACATTGACAATTTTGGTTTATATTCATTAAAATATTTTTGGTCACAGGATGATTGGAAATCATATAACTGGCTACATCATTATAAAGATGCATTCTTTAATGTTAATGTAGAGTTAAATTTACGTTCTAGCTATCTCTTAGTAGACACTTTAGAAGGAGAATAATTTATGAATTTTATAATTTTTTTAACATCTGTATATATTTTTGTTGAAATTATTGTTGCTGGCTATGCTGAATTTAAATCTAAAAATAAAATAACAGGTATTGTATTATATCTATTATCTATTTTTTGCTTAATTGCACCTAATTTAGTATTATAAAAGGAATACCTTTAAATAGTATTCCTTTTCTTTTTTTCCTAATCTTCTTCTATATCTTTTGTAGTATTATCTTCTTCTATAACTTTTTCAAAATCTATTTGTCTAAGCTCTTTACTTGCCTTAATAACTCTTATTCTAATATGATCCCCTATATGATACATTGTTTTCGTTTTTTCGCCAAGTAATGTTTTTGTATTTTCGTCATATATAAAGTATTCATCTCCTAATTTATCAAATCTAATCATTCCTTCTACAGTATTCTCAAGTTCAACAAACATACCAAAAGACATTATACTTGAAATTATTCCATCATATTCTTCTCCAATATGTTCTTGCATGTATTCAGCCATTTTGATATCTACACTTTCTCTTTCAACTTTTTGTGCTATCTTTTCTCTTTCCGATGAACTTTCAGAATATATAGTTGACTGATAAGAATATTTTTCTATTTCTTCTTCTGATAAATTAAATCCGTTTTTTAGATATTTAGATATAATTCTGTGTATGAATAAGTCTGGATATCTTCTTATTGGTGAAGTAAAATGACAATAATATTTACTTGCAATTCCAAAATGTCCTTTATTCTCGCTTTCATATCTTGCGACTTTTAAAGTCCTTAATATTAAATTTGAAATTACTCTTTCCTCTGGTTTTCCTTTTATATCATCTAATACAGTTGCAAATGCTTTAGGATGAACTTCATCTTTACTTGTTTTAATTCTATATCCTAAATTATATAAAAATTTATTAAGCTCATCTACTTTTTCCATATCTGGTGCTTCATGTACTCTATAGATAAAAGGTGCTTCAAGCCAGAAAAATTTTTCTGCTACAGTTTCATTTGCTGTAAGCATGAATTGTTCTATAATTTCATTTGCAAATGTTAATTCATATTTTTTTATATCCACAGCTATACCATTTTCATTTAATACTACTTTAGTTTCTGGAATATCTAAATTTAAAGCTCCATCTTTATTTCTTCTTTCTTTTAATATATGAGCTAATTTTTCCATTAGTTTAAAATGATTTATATATTTTTCGTACTCTTTTACAATTTGCTCATCTGAATTATCTAAAATTTTTTGAACATTTGTATAGCTCATTCTTCTTGTTACATTTATAATACTTTTAAATATATCTGATGAAACAACTTGTCCTGATTTATCTATTTCCATTACACATGAAATTGCAAACCTATCTTTTCCTTCATTTAAACTACATATTCCGTTAGATAATTCAACTGGGAGCATTGGTATAACTCTATCTAACATATATACACTTGTTCCTCTTAAAATAGCTTCCTTATCTAATGCAGACCCTTCTCTAACATAATTACTAACATCTGCTATATGCACACCAAGCATATAGTTTCCATTAGGCAATTTCTTAACATTCACAGCATCATCTAAATCTTTTGCATCTTCTCCATCTATTGTAAATATTTCTTCTTCTCTTAAATCTTTTCTATTTATTATATCTTTTTCATCAATAACTTGATTTATACTTTTAGCTTCCTTCATAACTTCAAAAGGAAACTCATATGGCAAATCATACTCTTTTATTAGAGACATCATGTCAACGCCGGCTTCGTCTATATTACCAATTATCTCTATAATTTTCCCTTCAGCGCTTTTGTCTTTAAAAGGCATTTTGGTTATTTCTACTACTACTTTTTGATTATTCTTTGCTTTCATAGTATCTTTTTTTGATATAAATATATCAGTTCCTAGCTTTCTATCATCAGGAACTACAAACCCAAAATTCCTACTTTTTTGAAAAGTACCTACTATTGTATTTTTTTCTAATTCAAATATTTTACTATCTTCTTTTACTTTTATTCTATTACTACTTTTTTTATCTTTATTATTCATTTTTTTATTATTAATTCTAATTCTTTTTAAATGATCCTGTTTTTTATTAAATTTATTTTTTCTTTTTCTTTGCTTCATTTTAACTTTCCTCTTTATTTATATTTTTTGTTTTATTATTTAACTATACATTTTTTGTTTTTCTTTTTTATTATTTTTTACAAAAATAAAGACATATATATTATAGCATATATATGTCTTATTTTATATAACTTTTCAATTACATAACCATTAATATAGAAAGTGCCACTGCTAATATAACAAACAAAACTCCTGAAAAAACTGTTAATCTTTTTAACTTTCCTTCCTTAGTTCTTCCTTTGTTTTGCTCATAAAAGTTATTTGCTGCAGCTCCTGTAACAGTTTGTGATACTCCACTTTGATCCTTTGCTTGTATTGTTGCAAGTACAATTAAAACAATACAAACTATAACATATATAACTAATACTACATTTCTAATTATTTCTACCATATTTTTCCCTCACTTCATCTCTTTTGATAACATATGATATTTTACCATATATTATTTTTTTATTCAAGTATTTTAATAAACATTTTATTATTTTATTGTATCATCACTTTAGTATTTAAAATATATTTCTTAAAATAAGGGTATTTTTATCTCTTATGTGTTCTAATAAAAAAATACATTCTTCTATTTGTGGCAATATATCATCATATTTTTCTACTTCTTCCATACCTTTAATATTTGCTATTCTTGTTTCTACCTTTTCTAATTCATCATGTTCTATATAAAAAGATAATTTATCTTGCATCTTATGCCATTCTTCATCTATTTTTGTGATTTTATTAGATATTTCTTTTTCATTTTCGTTTTCTAAAATTTCTTTTTCTAAATTACTTAAATAAATATTCATCATTTCTATAGATTTTATTGTAAACTTTTGTGCAATAATATTCATTATAATTATAAGTCCTATAATTATAATGCAAATAATCAATTCTTTTTTCATCATTTTCCTTTCTTTATTTTTCTTTTTTAATGTATAAGCTATGATGAACTTTTTTCTTGACAAAATATTTCCCCTTTTCCATCTATTGTAACTATTAAAGCTTGTTTAGGTTCTATTCCAAATTTAGAAACTTGTTTTTTTAACCAATTATAATCTTTATTTAATATTTTTAAATTCTCATACATAACTTTTCCATCCACAACTAAATCATATGGAATTCCTTCGTATTCAGCATTTATTTTTAAATCTCCTAATGTTACATTCCTTTTTTCAGGTTTTTCTATCACAGTTATTTGTCCACTTGTCTCCAAAATCGCATATTCTACATCTCCTATATTTATAATATTATTACCTCTTAATCGCTCTTCTAGTTCATTAACAGTGAACCTTTCTTGCTTTAATACTTTTTCGTTTATTTTTCCTCTATAAATTAATATCGATGGCTTTCCACACAAAATCGATCTAGCTTTAATACTTTTCATATTAATCATAGATATCAAAAGATGCATAACTAATAATGCAAGTATTGGTATAATACCATTAGTTATCGGAATTCCTGTATCTGCCATTGGTGTTGATGCTAAATCCGCAATCATAATAGATATGGCAAGTTCAAAAGGTTGAAGTTGTCCGATTTCTCTTTTTCCCATTAACCTCATTACAATTAAAACAATTATGTATAATAGTATTGTTCTTAAAAATGTTATTAACATTTAAATCTCCTTCTATATCCAAAACAAAATCTTAGTAATGTTTGTTTTTTATTTTTTGATTTATTATTTTATTTTGTTTTGTTTTTTTATTTTGTTTCTATTTATATTTAGTTTCTTCAAATTTTATTTAATTATTCAGCTTTTAAATAACTTGTATAAAATATATTTTTTTGCAAATACTATTATTAATATCAATGAATTAATAATATTTTTTCGTGTTAATAATTCTTTGATATAGATTATATATCTATAACCTATACTTTTAATTTTTACATTTTAATCTGTTTAAATAGATTTATATGAGGAGGTTTATATGGAAAATAATCAAGCTCAATCAAGAGATAATACTACTTCTACAGTATGGCAAATAGTCGGAAGATTAGTTACAGCAGCAATAGTTCTTGCTATTACAGCCTTTTTTACTCCAGGTTTCCAAATTAGCAATATATGGGCTTTAGCTGCAGCTGCAGTAGTTCTTACTATTATAGATTATTTAATTACTAAATTTACAGGATTACATGCAAGTAGTTTTGGTAAAGGATTTATAGGTTTTGTTCTATCAGCAGTTGTTTTATATGTAACTCAATATTTCGTTGCAGGATACACAGTATCTTGGATTGCAGCAATAGTAGGTGCATTAGTATATGGCGTTGTTGATTACTTCCTACCAGGAGAACAACAATAAAATTAGCAATTGGGGACGGACCCCAATTGCTAATTTTTTCTTTATCAAATATCAAATTGTGTTGTATATCTTTGATAGATGAAAAATTATTTTATACTTATTACAAACTATTTTATTCTTCCTCTTCATCAAATTGACTATTATATAAGTCTGCATAAAATCCACCTTTTGCGAGAAGTTCTTCATGCGTTCCTTGCTCTACAATATCTCCCTGATTCATAACAAGTATTAAATCAGAATTTTTTATAGTAGATAATCTATGTGCAATAACAAAGCTCGTTCTACCTTTCATTAAGTTATCCATTGCAGCTTGTATTTGAATTTCTGTTCTTGTATCTATAGAACTTGTTGCTTCATCAAGTATTAATATTTTCGGATCTGCTAAAATTACCCTTGCTATAGTTAATAATTGTTTCTGTCCTGCGGATATATTAGATGATTCTTCATTAATAACTGAATTATATCCTTTTGGTAAAGTTTTTATATAATGATGCACATGTGCAGCTTTAGCAGCTTCTATTACTTCATCATCTGTTGCATCTTCTTTACTATATTTAATATTATCTTTTACAGTACCTCCAAAAAGCCATGTATCTTGAAGTACCATTCCAAACATCTTACGAAGTTCTCCTCTATCAAAATCTTTAATATTATGTCCATCTACTAGTATTTCTCCATCAGTTACATCATAGAATCTCATCAAAAGTTTTACCATTGTTGTTTTTCCTGCACCTGTAGGTCCTACTATAGCTATTTTTTGTCCTTCTTTAACTTTTGCACTAAAATCTTTTATGATTGTTTTTTCTGGATTATATCCAAATTTAACATGTTTAAATTCAACATTTCCTTTCAATTTATTTATATCAATATTTCCTTTTGCAGTATTTACTTCTTCTGGTTCTTCTAAAAATTCAAAAACTCTTTCTGCAGCTGCTACCATAGATTGTAATGTACTTGATATTTGAGCAATCTGATTTATTGGTTGTGTAAATTGTTTGTTATATTGTATGAAACTTTGAATATTTCCAACTGTAATTGTTCCTTTTATTGCTAAATATCCACCTGCTACTGCAACTCCTACATATCCAATATTAGATATAAAATTCATGACTGGATGCATTAATCCAGATAAAAATTGTGATTTCCATGCTGATTTATATAATTCTTCATTAGCTTCATTAAAGTTCTTTTCAACTTTTTCTTCTGCGTTAAAAGCTTTTACAACTGTAAGCCCTCCATATATTTCTTCAACTTGACCATTTACATGACCTAAATATTCCTGTTGTCTACTAAAATATTTTTGTGACTTTCCAACAATTATTTTAACCAATATTCCTGCAATTGGTAATATAATTAATGATATTAAAGTCATTTGCCAACTAATTGAAAACATCATGATTAAAATACCAATTATTGTACAAATAGATGTAATAATTTGAGTAATACTTTGACTCATATTCATACTTAGTGTATCAATATCGTTTGTAATTATTGATAACACTTCTCCATTTGTTCTTTTGTCAAAATAATTCATAGGAAGTTTGTTTATTTTTGCAACTATATCGTTACGTATTCTATATGTTATTTTCTGTACTATTCCTGTCATCGTAAATCCTTGAACGAAGGAAAATACTGCACTTAATAGATATAGTCCTAAAAGTAGAATTGCAATTTGTGCAACCTTAGTAAAATCTATACCGCTTCCACCAGATAATTTACTAACTAAGCCATTAAATATTTCAGTTGTTGCATTTCCTAATATTTTTGGTCCTACAATAGTAAATATTGTACTTCCAATAGCAAATATAATTACTATTATTAGTCCTATTTTATATTTTGATAAATATGAATCTAATAACTTTTTAGTTGTTTTCTTAAAATCCTTTGGTTTCTCTATAGGCCCATTTTTTCTCATAGGTCCTCCCATTGGTCCTGGCATCTATTTTCCTCCTTTCTCATTTAATTCATCTTCAGATAGTTGTGATAATGCTATTTGTCTATATGTCTCATTATTCTTCATTAATTCTTCATGTGTTCCCTGTCCTACTATCTTTCCTTCTTCTAATACAATTATTTTATCTGCATTTAAAATTGTACTAATTCTTTGTGCAACTATAATTACTGTTTTATTTTCTGTCTTTTCTGTCAAAGCTTCTCTTAGTTTGCTATCAGTCTTAAAGTCTAATGCTGAAAAACTATCATCAAATATAAATATTTCTGGATCCTTTGCTATTGCCCTAGCTATAGATAAACGTTGTTTTTGACCTCCAGATACATTGCTTCCTCCTTGAGCTATAGGATCTTTATATTTTTGTTCCTTTCCTTCTATAAATTCTGTAGCTTGTGCAATCTCTGCTGCAACCTCCATTTGCTTATCTGGCATATTTTCATCTGAATATTTAATATTAGATTCAATAGTACCAGAGAACAATACACCTTTTTGTGGTACAAATCCTATAATATCTCTTAGGTCTTTTTGTGGTACATCTTTAACATTTACACCATCTACTAAAAGTTCTCCACCTGTAACATCATAAAATCTTGGTATTAAATTAATTACAGTTGATTTTCCACTTCCTGTACTACCAATAAGTGCAGTAGTTTTACCTGGTTCTGCTGTAAAATTAATGTCTTCTAATATTTCTGTATCAGCATCTGGATATCTAAATGAAACATTCTTAAATTCTACTAATCCTTTTTTATCTGGATTAAATTTCTTAGTTTCATCTTTATCTTTTATACTTGGCTCAGTATCTATAACTTCATTAATACGTCTTGCTGAAACGGCTGCTCTTGGAAGTAAAATTGAAATTACTGAAATCATTAAGAACGCCATAACAATTTGCATAGTATATTGTATAAATGCCATCATATCTCCAACTTGTAATGTTCCACTATCTACATTATGAGCTCCTACCCATACAATTAAAACTGTAATAGAACTCATTATAAACATTAAAAGTGGCATCATCATAGACATAGCTCTATTTACAAAAATATTTGTTTTCATTAATATACTATTTGAATCATCAAAACGTTTTTCTTCTTTCTTTTCTTTATTAAAAGCTCTTATTACTGGTAGTCCTGTTAAAATTTCTCTTGAAACTTGATTTAATTTATCTATTAAATCTTGCAATCTTTTAAATTTAGGCATTGCGACAATAAATAAAGTTCCTACTACAAATAATATTGCAAGTATTGCTACTCCTGCAATCCAAGCCATTGCATTGTTACTTGTTGTTAGTACCTTTATAAATCCTCCAATACCAATAATTGGAGCATATACAACTACTCTAAACAAAAATGTTATAAGTTGTTGTATTTGTTGTATATCATTTGTACTACGTGTTATAAGAGAGGCTGTTGAGAATTCTCTTAATTCTGCAGTTGAAAAACTTAATACTTTTCTAAATACTTTATCTCTTAAAGTTCTTCCAAGTGTTGCTGCAATTCTTGAAGATAAAAGCATAATAAGTACAGCTGATATCATACTTATTAAAGCTACTCCTAACATCTGTAATCCTGATGTTAGAATATAATTATTTTGTAGTTTATCAGTATCTACACCTAAGTCGATATATACTTCTTTTACAGCACTAATTGCAGCTTGACTTTTAATAGAATCAGACATTTGTGATACATAACCTGTAAATTGCTCTAAAACGCTTTGTAATTTATCTTCTGGAATTTCTTTTAATACATCCATTATATCTTTTTCAGATAAACTATTTTTGTATTCTTTAATCATTTTTTCTGATGTAGCCATTTGTGATGTTGCTTCATTTTTATTCATATTGTCTGACATATTTTGCATCATCTGATCTTTGATTTGTTTTGCTGTTTCCTCATTAGTAACTGCATTATATTCTATAAGTGGTGTTACTAATATATTTTCTAAACTATTTAGTTTTTCTTCATCAATATCTTTTAGGATATATAGGTTATTTTCTTCAATATTATAATCTTTTCCTAAATATTTTTTGATGATTTTTTCTTGATGAGAATTAGGATTACTTTTAACTAATTCGTAATTTTCTAAAATTTTATCATCTTCATCTGAAAATAATAAAATATCTTCCATCATTTCTTCATTCATTACTTCTGGTACTGCTTCTTCTATTCCACCATATTGTATGCCGACATTAACAATCTTAGATGTATAATCTGGTAGAGCTAAATCAGTTGTAGCTTGAATACATAATAAAATAACAACTATTAATACTGTAACCCATGATTTTTTTAGATTCTTTAAGACTTTTAGCATATTTCCTCCTTTTATTAAATTTAAATAATTTTCGTTTTTATATAAATGTTTATTTTAATTGCAGTTATATATTATACTTCTTTTTTCAATTTCTGTCAATTAGTTTGTGTCCTAACTTTTGTGAATTTTTTGTGAACTAATCTTTTTTCTATATATAAGTATATTCTATTTATAATACAATAAACAAAAAAATAAAATCCCCCTTTTTTAGGGAGATTTTATTTTTTATGTTATCTTAGTCATTAACTTCTATTTTTATTGGCATTGATTTTCCTTCTACTTGTGGATTATAGTAATCATATGCTTTAACCGCAAGTCCCGTAATATTTACTGGATAAGATGCTCTAAATTCTAAATCTAAATCTAAAAGCTGACTTACTTCAAAATTTCGTAAATATAGATTTATACTTGTATATGATGTTTCATATTTTTCAATTTTTCCATCATTTTCTAGTTTCATCAAACTTTCTTCTATTACAGTAAATCCTTGTGGTATAGATATTGTTACCATTCCATTATAGATTCTATCTTCTCCATTATTTGTAAGTTTTATATTTGCTTTTAGAATATCATTTATATTTAACTTATTAGTATTTACTGATGTACTAATATCAATATTATCTTCAGAAGTTTCCACCTTTTCATATGGTACATAATATTCTTCTACAACTTCATAATATGCACTTCCGCTTTCTATATCTATATTTAATTTATTTTCTTTTCCAAGATTTGAGAATGTTAATTCATAATATTCTAATGGATTATCATTAATCTCTATTTTTTGTTCTTCTGAATTAATTCTTACTGTTATTGTTTGATTATCTAATTTACTTTTATCATTACATTCATTTAATGCTTTAAGTGATAAAATAGTTGCTTGTGTAGAATTCCATGTACCATCTACATCTTTGTTACTAATCAAATAATTTATTAATAATTTATTAGTATTTTCATTTTCTGAAGTCTTTGATAATGCCATTGAAGTCAATGCTGTAGTTTGATTTGTTTGAGCATAACCTCTCGCTCCATAATAATCTGTAATATTTGCTGTAATATACGCTTTATCATCTTCTATATTTATGTTGCTTATTAATCTTTCTATAACATCTTTTACTTCTTTATCATCAACATTAGCAAGGGCATTAGCAATTAATGCTAAAGTATAATTATCATCAACTTTATCTAAATTATTTTTCAAATAATCTATCGATTTTGACAAGTTACTATTATTTGGATCACTTTCTGAAAGAGCCCAAATTATATATGCATTTAATGCTAATTCTTCTCTACTTCCTACTATACTTGTAGAATATCCTGTTATTTTAAATGAACCATCAATATTTTGTTTTTCATATAGGAATTTATTCATATCATTTATAACTGATTCATCAACACTATATACTTCTTTTAAATCAGTTAATTCCATCAGACCATATGCAGTTAAAACTGTTTCTGCAGGAGATTTTCCATATAGTGAATATCCTCCATCTTCACCTTTTACTTCATATGTTAACAATTTCTGATATCCAGATGAAATATATTCTAGTGCCTTATTCTTTATTTCTTCATCAACAATTTGATTGTCTTGCATATATTTTAAAGCTAAGATATTTGGATATAAACTTGATGATACTTGTTCAAAACATCCTGAAGGCATTTTAAATATATTTTCCATTCCTTCTACATTTTGTGCCATTGGACTTGCATAGATTTTAACTTTTGCAGAAGCTGAATTTTCTACTATATCCTCTAATATTAAAATATCTTCTGATATATCGTCATCTAAATTTCCTGTTGAAACTACTTTTTCTACTTTATATCCTTTAGGTGATATACTTAATTCTTTCTCCACAATATCTGTTAGAGAATTACTTGTAGCTTCTACTCTAAATTTATGGTTTCCACTTTCTTTTACTACTATTGGCACATATATCAATTTTGTTTCTTTTGCATTAATTGTCACATTATATTCGTTTTCTTCTTTTAAATCAAACCAATTATCTTCTTGAATTTTTAAAGTTGTAGTAATTGTACTATCTGTATAATTATAAACAGTTACTGGTATGCTGATTTCATCATCTTTTACTAAGTTTGTTGGTAATTCAAAGTCAACAAAAAATTCTTTAAATACCTTTACATTATCCATCATTCCATATCCAACTTTTCCATCTTTCGTATTTCCTACTACTTGAATAGTCCATGTTGTGATATTATCACTTAATTCTAAATCTAATGTTGCATTTCCATTTGTTGTTACAAGCTCTGGAACAAAGCACATACTTTCTAAAAATATATTTCTAACATTATCATCAACTACTGTTTCTGTTGTATCTACATTACTCATATTATCTTCTATAGAATTTGTTTCATCTTTATTATCTACTTTTGAAGAATTTGTAGTTTTATCAAAACCATCAAATATTGATGAAAAATCAAATAAACTACCACTTTGAGTTCCCATAACACCATCAGTAGCACTAGTACCATCAGCAGTTTTATCAAAAAGTGAATCTACCGTATCAGAACCATTATCAAAGTAGTCTGTACTTATTTCAGCACCATCATATAATAAAGAATCAGAATATGAGTTTAATGCTCTAACTATTAATACAAAAAGCGTAAATGCACCTATAGCTGCTAAGATAATTATAACTTTTTTGTTGATTTCTTTCTTTATTTCCTCATTTAAATTATTTTCTTTTCCTCTATTAAATAAATAATTAAATACATATATGCATACTAGCATTACAGTATAGCTTAAATAATCTGCATCAGTAATTTCATTTAATAATATTCCTATAATTATAGCTAATGCAGCTGCTCCTATATATTTTGCAATAGAAATTGTTTCTTTTCTCATTTTAGCTATAATTTTTGAATGTTTTTTCTTTCTAGTATCATCTATCTTAAAAGCTACTATTAATCCTAGTAAAATAACAACTATTATACAAAGTATTACTGTTATATCTATATCTAATTCATATAATAAACCATTACATAAATATATTAAGATAAGTGATATTATATAATATATTGATGTTTTATATATATATTTATTTATTTTTGAAACCCATAGCACATAGGTTGTTATACTTGCAGCCACTAATAAAATTAGTAACGCTAAGCCTCCTCTTATATAAAAATCCAAAAGTCCAGATAGCAAAAATTCTATAAACATTGCAAGAATTTGAGTATATACTAATACATTTGCAGCATGTTTTAAAAATTCTCTGAATTTAGAAAATTTAATAATGCAATAAACCACTACTATAAGCAGAATTATAATAACTAAAATAGTTGCATTTCTTATTGCATAAAATTCTGTATCAGTATCTCTTATTGATGTTTCTGAAATATTTATATCTCTATCGCCTTGTTTTAACAATAATCCCATCATTGTTTGTTCTGACTCATCATCAACTATACATGAATATAATGTTGCTGCATCTAAGTCATTTGAAAATTCTATATCTGATAGTGCAAGTTTAATATTGTCTATTGAAATATCATTATTAGCTAATTCTAATATAGAGTTATCTAACATACTAACTAATAATGCACTATCTACATTACTATTTGTTTCATCTTTTGTATCAAAAGTTATTTTTATGTTATCTCCTGGTCTATATTCTTCTTTATCAGTACTTATATTAATATTTAATGCTTTTGTTGGTTTAATAAATATTGTTCTTTTATATGAATCTTTTTCATTTGCATTTTTTTGTGTAACATATATATCTACTAATCCATAATTATCTTCTAGATTAACCGTTGTTTCTTCTGAATCAGTACTTATCATTTTTAATAATTTATCATTTTTAAATAAATATATGTTTTTTGTACCAGCTTCTCTTAATGAAGACATTTTAATCTTTATATCTTCTCCTTGGTTATATTTAACTTTATCAGTAGAAACCACAATATTTTTTGATACAGTGGACAAATAGATTTCTTTATTTACTTTATCTCCATTCATATTTTCAGCTTCTACATTAAAAGTTTTATTCTTTGAACTAGTATTTCTATAATTAGATGAACTTGAAGATAATAAGTCAGCATCTATAACGAATCTACCTATTCCATTTTCATCAGTTGCTACTTGTTTTACAAACTCACCAGAAGAAACAGTTAGATATGTTTTTACTGGTGTTCCATCAGCTTCTTTTGTGAATACATATACTTCATTTTGTATTCCTTCTACTAATCCTCCATATTCTGGTAAAAATTCTATTTCAAATATATCTGTACCAGCTGAAAAGCTTGCTGTTTCTTCTACGTAATAATTAGAAGTATCTACTGCTTCTGCTTTTACTGTATATGATTTTGCCTCACTAATTTTATATTCTAATTTTGCATTTCCATCTTTATCTGCTTTTACTGTATCAATTTTTTTATCATCAATATACACGGTAAATTCTGTATCAGCTGCTGGTTCTCCAAAGAAATATTTAGCATTTAAATTAATTGTCGCTGTGTCTCCAACTAAATAACTTTCTTTATCTAAATCTATTGTCACATCATATTTAGGTGTTACATAAGGATTTACTTTAAATTCTTTAGTTGTAGAGTTTGTATTAGTTGTTACTACCAGCTTATAAATTCCACTATTTAATTCATTAGCTAAAGTAAATTTACCACTTATTATTCCATATTCAGATGTTTTTACATTTTCATTATATACTTTATTGTCATTTCCATCAAAAATACTAACATTAACATCTTTTGTAATTGGTGTGTCATTATCTTTACTTGTTAATAAAGCTCTAAAGTTAACTTCATCTCCTGGTTTATATATTCCTTTGTCCATTGTAATAGTAATATTTTCTTGTTTTCCATCTGTAATATATATTTCTTTTTGTACAGTATCTTTTCCTGCTTTACTTGATACTTTCGCTTCTATATAATAGTTACCTTGCTCTACCTCTGGAATACTTAATGTAGCATTACTACCATCATATGAAACTTCCACATCTTTTACTTTTTTTCCGTTTGAATCTAAAAGTTTAATTTTTGTCTTTGATTCTATTTCTGCCCCATTTTCTTGAGCTATAACAGAAACAAATAAATCACTATTTGTAAATGCTTTTTCTGATGTACTTATTTTAATTGTTTGTTCCCCAGTTACAATCGCTTTATATATATTGTAACCTGCAACTATTATTAATACTATGAAAACAGCTATAAGCAAATAGTTTACTATTTTTTTCTTCATTTTAATTCCCCTTTCTTTAGTATATATACTTAACTATATCGTAACAAACCCAAAAAAACAATACATAAATTTATTTTTCTGTAATATTTTGTAATATTATGATATAATATTACATATTTAGCTAAATTATACGATAAATTTTTATGAATTTTGGAGAAAATTGATGCAAACTTTAATTGTAAATAATAAAAAATTTGATGGAAAACTTTTATCTGATTTTCTATATTTTAATTTTAATGGACTTACCAAAAATACTCTATATAAAGCATTAAGAAAAAAAGATATTAGAATAAACGATATAAAAATTAATGAAGATAAAAAAGTTTATCTTGGTGATAGCATAACAGTATATATTATAGATGATTTATTGTTTAAAAATATTAAAATAGAAAAAATATATGAAGATGAAAATATTTTAATAGTAAATAAACCTAATAATATTGAAGTTACTGGTAATAATTCCTTATCAAGTATATTAGAAAAAGAATATCCATTTATAAAACCTTGTCATAGACTTGATCGAAATACATTTGGTTTAATTCTTTTTGCCAAAAATGACTCTGCTTTAAATATTTTACTAGATAAATTTAAAAAACATGAAATAGAAAAGCATTATTTAGCAAAAGTATATGGAATTGTAAGAAAAAATTCAGAAAGATTAAATTCATATCTATTTAAAGATAATAAAAAATCTTTAGTATATATTTCAGATATACAAAAAAAAGGTTATGTTCCTATAGAAACATCTTATACACTTTTAGAAAAAAATAGTAAAGAAAATTACAGTATATTAGATATTGAATTACATACTGGAAAAACTCATCAGATCAGAGCTCATTTAGCTCATATAGGATATCCAATAATTGGTGATGGAAAATACGGAAATAATGAAATTAACAAAAAATTTAAATCTAAATCTCAACAATTATGTAGTTATATTATAAAATTTAATTTTAAAACAGATTCTGGAATTCTTAATTATTTAAAAAATAAAAAAATAATGTTACAAAAAGAGCATATCTTTTAAAAAAAGATATGCTCTTTTTATTATTAATTTTCTTACTTCACACATTCTTTATTTTATTAACTCTTGGAATTCGTCTGCTGAAATAACTTCTCTTTCTAATAATGCATTTGCTACTCTATCTAACTTTTCTCTATTTTCACGAATTAATTGTTGAGCTGTATTATATGCATTATCTAATAATACTTTTACTTCTGCACCTATTGCGTCACCAAATTTGTCACCTAATAATTGTAATTCATATGGATCTTGTTCTGTATTAATTGAAATAGGACCTAAAGTTTCACTCATTCCATATTTAGTAATCATATCTTTTGCAATATTTGTTGCTACTTCAATATCATTACTTGCTCCTGTAGAAATATCATTAAGTACTATTTTTTCAGCTGCTCTTCCTCCCATTAATGCTACCAATTTTTCTTGCATTTCAGTCTTAGATATATAACATTTATCTTCATCTGATTTGTACATTGTATAACCACCAGCAACTCCTCTTGGGATTATTGATACTTCTTTTACACCCTTTTGAGTTTCCAATGTAGAACTTACAATAGCATGTCCTGCTTCATGATATGCTGTTAATTTTTTATCTTTTTCTGATATAACTCTACTTTGTTTTTCAAGTCCTACTGTTACTTTCTTTACAGCATCTTCTATATCTTTATTTGTTATAGATAAATTACCATTTATTGTAGCTATAATTGCTGCCTCATTTAATATGTTTGCCAAATCTGCTCCTGTAAATCCTGCTGTATCCTCTGCAATACTTTTTAAGTTAACATCATCTGCAAATTTTTTCTCTTTTGCATGAATTTTAAGAATTGCTTCTCTTCCTCTTAAATCTGGAAGTCCTATTGTTATTCTTCTATCAAACCTTCCTGGTCTTAATAAAGCTTTATCAAGCATTTCTGGTCTATTTGTTGCAGCTAATACTATAATAGTTTCATCTGTGTCAAATCCATCCATTTCAACTAATAATTGATTTAGTGTTTGATTATTTTCTGATTCTGCTCCACCATTACTATTTCTTCTAGAACCTATTGCATCTATTTCATCTATGAATATGATACAAGGAGATATTTTTTTTGCTTTTTCAAACAATTTTCTTACTCTTGAAGCTCCAAGACCTGCAAACATTTCAATAAATTCTGATCCACTCATCGAGATAAATGGTACATTTGCTTCTCCTGCAATTGCTTTTGCTATTAATGTTTTACCAGTTCCAGGCTGTCCACATAACAATACTCCTCTAGGAATTTTTGCTCCCATTTTATTAAATCTTTCTGGATTTTTTAAGAAATCAACAATCTCAATCATTTCATGTTTTTCTTCATCTAATCCAGCAACATCATCAAAAGTCATTTTTGATTTTGTTGTTTCACTATCATAGACCTTTCCTTTATCTCCTAATCCTTGCATTTTAAAGAACATAATTATTAAAATTACTAAAAGTATTGTAGGTAATAGTGAAAATAATGTAGAAGAAACTTTTACAAATACATTAGTAGGTTTTTGTATAAAATTTATATAGTTTCCATCTTCAGCTTTTTGTTGTATTAACTCAACAAAAGCTTGTGTACTTGGAATTAATACATTTTTTTCTTCTTCTTCATTTTTTATTTTTACTTTTGCTGTTGTACTTCCAGCAGTCATCTCTATTTTTTCTACATTTCCTTCATCAACTTGTTTAATAAGCTCTGTATATGCCATTTCGTTTTCATCTATTTGTTCTTCATCATTGTTGTTTTTATTAGATGTATAATATAAAAATCCTCCTATGGCAAATAATAATATTAATAAGATTGCAAGTATAATGTATTGTTTTTGTTTATTTTTGTCATTGTTTTTTTGTTTTTCTTCCATTAATCTGCTCCCTTCTTCTCTCCTTATGCATTATCTCCTTCTGGTTCTTTATTTATACCATCATTTTCTTCTTTTTTTTCTTCTTTCTCTTTATTTTTCTTTTCTCTTTCTTTTTTACGACGTTCTTGTTCAGCCTCTTCTTTTTCCTTTTCTTCTTTTCTTTTTAATTCTTGTTTTACTCTTTCTTGTTCTTCAATTATTCTATTTAATTCTAGTTGTTTTTTTATAACATCTGATTTAATCATAAGAATAGCAGTAATTATATATATTGATGCTATAGCTGTATACATTACTTGAAAATATTTTATTGTAAATCCAGTTAAACTATTAACTATAAAATACAAAATATTTAATATTATTGGTAATGTCAAAGAATATGCTGCAATATTATATACAGCTGTATGTTTTAATCTTAGCCCTGCAATTCTTGTAACAATATATGTTAAAACAACCAAAAGTAATATATCTATTAGTACAGTAGAAAAATATATAATAAACATATATAGTATAGCTTTTGCAAAGAATATAGCAATTGATATATACATTTCTTTGCTAGACAATAAGTTTATTATTTCGTCTTTACTTATATTTGTAATATTATATTTCTCACTAATAGTTTTATAATCTATTTCAGTTAAATTATTTGAAAGACTGCTTTTTATTATTATTCTGTTTTTTAATACTATTATTCCATTATCAGAATTGCTAATTTCACTTTTTAATTCTTGCACTTTACTCTCATCATCTGTTCCGAGTATTAATGATTACTTTCGCAGATATTAAATCATTTATATCTATTCTAATAGTTTCTTCTCCATTTACTGGAACTACGTTAAGAGTATTTGACTCATATTTAATTTCAGCTATATTTGTATTTATGTAATTTTTTGAATTGTTTATTAATTGAAATATTTCAAATGTATATATCAATGAAATAATAATACTAAATATTAGCATTAAAATTGCTATATATGCTATTGTTCTACTAACTTTTTCAGCAGCTAGATCTTGATATCCATCAAAATCAAAGATACTGGTCTTAAGTCTTTTAAAGAACGAAGATTTCTTCTTCTCCAATTTTGTTCTCCTTTCACTAGATCTTTTCGACTGTTGTTCCATCTTTTGTATCTTTTACAATATATCCTTTTTCTTTTATTTTATCTCTTATCTCATCTGATAATGTCCAATCTTTATTTTCTCTTGCTTTTCTTCTTTCTTCTATTAATACCTTAATTTCTTCAGGAATATCTATATTTGATTGTTCTTCTATATATCTGTTTGAATTAACTAAATCTAAACCTAGAACTTTATCAAATTCTAATAATAGATCTGCCAAATTCTTAGATTTACAATCGTTTCTAGCTACTTCCCATACAGTACTCATAGCTAAAGGCATATTTAAATCATCATTAATTGCTTCTATAAATTTTTCTTTGTATTCATCTACTATACTTTGATCTATTTTCTTTGTTCCTTCACTATGTTTAATATAACTTTCTCTTAATCTATTTAATGCTTTTTGAGAAGATAAAGCTCCTTCAAATGTAAAATTAAGTTTTGTTCTATAATGTGCTGTATAGCAGAATAATTTATATGCTAATGGTTCTATTCCCTTTTCTTGTAGTTGTGAAATTGTATATACATTTCCTAAACTTTTTGACATTTTACCACCATCAACTTGTAAAAATTCAACATGCATCCAAGTCTTTGCTGGTATTTTTCCAAAAGCACCTTTACTTTGTGCAATTTCATTTTCATGATGTGTTGGTATATGATCAACTCCACCTGTATGTATATCAAATACTTCACCTAAATATTTTCTAGACATTGCAGAACATTCTAAATGCCATCCAGGATAAGAAAGTCCCCATGGACTATCCCATTTCATTATATGATTTTCTGGAGCTTTAATCCATATAGCAAAATCATAAGGATTTTTCTTTTCTGGATCAACATCTACTCTTGCTCCTGCTATTTGATCATCAACATTTCTATTAGATAATACTGGATATTTATCTAGTTTTGAGACATCAAAATATATAGCTGTACTTGTTTCATAAGCATATCCATTTTTTACAATTTCTTTTGCAAATTCTAACATTTCTGGAATATGTTCTGTTGCTTTTGCTATTATTTCTGGTCTTTCTATATTAAGTTTATCCATGTCTTTAAAAAATGCTTCTGTATAAAATTTTGCAATTTCATATGGACTTTTATTTTCTTTTTTTGCTGCCTTTTCCATTTTGTCTTCGCCTTCGTCAGCATCTGATTCTAAGTGTCCAACATCTGTAATATTCATTACATGTTTTAATTTATACCCGTTATATTCTAATACTCTTCTTAAATTATCAACAAATACATATGTCCTAAAATTTCCGATATGAGCATAGCTATAAACTGTTGGTCCACAAGAATATATTCTAACTTCGTTCCCATTTAAGGGAACGAAATCTTCTTTCTTTTTAGTTAATGTATTATATAATTTTATTTGCATATTTAAAATCCTCCTACGATTTTTAAGTCTCAGGGTCTTCTGGATCTTCCGGAGTAGTTGGCTCTTCTGGATCCTCCGGCTCTTCTGGATCTTCTCCTGGATCCACTACATCATTAGGCTCTTCTGGATCTGTATCAGCGATTTTATTTACTGTTATTGTTATTTTATCGCCTTTTGTAAGTGTTTTTCCTTCACTAATACTTTGGCTTAATACAATTCCATCTTCTTTAGATGTATCACTTTCATATACAACTGATATATTAAGACCACTTAAAGCACTTTTTGCTTCAGATTCTGTCATACCCACTACATTTACTACTTTTATAGACATTGTCTTTTCTGTATGTTTATCACATGTTTCTGTTATCTCTTTATATTTACTTCCTGCACTAGTATCCCAACTTGCATCTATTTCTTTTTCTGGTGTAGATAAATATGTTTTTGTTTTTGTTTCAGGACAAAATTCTGTTGCTAACTTTCCTGTTTCTGCACAAATTTTAACTGTTTTATGCCCATCACATTCATCTGGAACTGTTCCTTCAACAAATTTATATGTTGCTGTATGAGTGCATTGTTTTGTTGCAAGTTTGCCAGAATCAGTACATATCTTCTTTTCAACAATATTATCTGGTTCTTCAAACCTAGCTCCGTCTAAATCTTCATGAATATCATCCATTATAGCTGACCATATATCCATCGCTGGATTTCCACCATAAATAGTTTCTGGTGTATCATAACCATACCAAGTTGCAGCTGCATAATATGGAGTAAATCCACAAAGCCATCTATCTTTATAACTTGTTGTAGTACCAGTTTTTGCTGCTACATCCATTCCTGAAATTGCACATATGCTAGCTGTTCCATTTGCACCTGTTACAGGTGCTTGTAATATATATGATAATATATATGCATTTCCTTCTGACATTACTCTTTTTGTTTCTTGCTCTGATTCTAATATTACATTTCCATTTCCATCTTCAACTTTTGTATAGAATGTTGGTTCAATATATTCTCCACCATTTGCAATCATTGCATACCCTGATGCCATTTGAAGTGGTGATGCTCCATGCGTTGAACCACCTAATGCAAGTGTAAGCATCTCGTCTTCCTCATTAAATTGTGTCATTCCAATTTCATTTAAGAAATCTACTGATGTACTTGGTCCTACATTAGATATAATCTTCATATTAACAACATTTGAAGATACTTCTATTGCTTTTCTAACAGTTATTAATCCAAAATATCCTGTTGAGTTATTATATGAATCACCACCAAATTTTGTTGGTGAATCATCATATACAGTTGCCGCTGTTATAACATTGTTTTCAAGTCCTGGTGCAATTGCTGCTAATGTTTTCATTGATGATCCTGCTTGTCTTTGTGATGTTGCTCTATCCAATCCATATGTTGGCGAATCATCTCCAAGACCACCCACACATCCTACTACTCTTCCATTTGTATGATCTATTATAACCATACCAGATTGTGAATGTGCTCCTTTTTCTGCGTCTTTATCAGTTGCATCTTTTATATATTTATCTTTTAAATACTCTTCTTCCATTCTATCTTGAATATCAGGATTTTCTGTTGTATAGATTTTATAACCATTATTATATACTCTGCTTTCTGCTGCATCTCTATCTATTTCGTATTTTTCCATCATGTCTTCAATTACTTCATTAATTGCTTCAACTTCTAAGAATGATAAGTCAGATGTATTTGTAAATTTACCCTTCTTAAATTTTAATCCTTTATCTACGTCTGCAACTGCTTTATCATATTCTTCTTGTGTTATAAATGTTTCTCCATTTTCATCTTTAACTTCTAACATTTTTCCTAAAACTAATTTAGTTTTTTCTTTTATAACTTCGGTTTTATCTTCTTCTCCAAAAGGATTATAATAATTTGGTGAATCGTTTATTCCTGCCAAAAATGCTGATTCTGCTAGGCTTAAGTCTTTTGCTGATTTATTGAAATAGTATTTAGCACCACTTTCAACACCATATACTGTATCACCCATAAATATTTCATTTAGATATAGTTCTAATATTTGGCTCTTTGATAACATTTGCTCAACTTTATATGCACGAGACCATTCTCTTATTTTTCTTGCAATACTATCATCATCATCATCCATTAAGTTTTTAACTAGTTGTTGTGTTATTGTACTACCACCAAAAGATGATTTACCAAAATGTGTTATATATGTAAATACAGCTCCTGCAGTTCTATATAAATCAATTCCATTATGTTTATAGAATCTTTCATCTTCTATTGCAACATAAGCTTTTGGAATATATTCTCCCATTTCTGATAATGGTATTATTTTCCTATTTTCTTCACCACTTAGTTCATGTAATAATTCACCATTTTGATCATAAGTTGCTGAGTTTTGCATTTTTATTACTAAATCTTCTTGAGTCATATTCCATTTATCACTAAAGAATATTGCTGCAAAAACTCCTACTGCTGCTAATACTAGTAATATACACAATATTATAAATATCTTTATAAATTTGCGTAATTTTGGATGTTTCTTCTGCTTTCTTTCCTTTTTGCTATTTTTATTATTAGCAGTACTTCTAGTACTACGTTGTTTAGTACTTCTTCCATCTGTTCTTTGTGCTGCTCTTTTTCCTCTTCTTGATGGATTTATTTCATATCTTTTAGTTCTATCATTATCTATATCCATAGATAAACCTCCTCTTAAATTCACTATCTAATATTATATTAATATTTCATAGAAAATTACTCATTTATTATATAATATAATAGATAAAAAGAAAAGCTTTTTCATAAATTTTTAATAATTAATACACAAAAAAGGCACAATTAAATTGTGCCCTATTTTTGCTTTATTTTTCAAGCTTTTTACCGACTTATAATATGTCTTTCATATTCCTCATAAATATAAAACTCTCTATTAAATCCATTAATGCATACACTAAAATAATTACTCCTAAAGTAACAATTAATGCTCCTGGATAAAATGTAACATATATTCCTCCAACAATCATAGCTACTGCAAGAATTAATACAAATACCCATAATTTAGTATTAATATTTTTTAGTCTAAATGATACTGTAAGTCTCATAAATCCACTATATATAATCCAAATACCAATCATTATTCTAAGTATACTTTCTATTGCACCACTATAAACCATAATTACAAGTCCAATAATTATTGCTATCATTCCCCATGCAATATCATTTGAAAATAGAGTAGAGTTATTTCCCTTTCCTATAAAATAATTTATTAGTTTTATTATTCCAATAATCACAAAAAATACACCAAGTATTGTTGATATAAACATCATTATAGTTGTTGGATTATATATCATTATAATTCCTATAATTGCAAAAATAACTGATGTTAATATTGATGTCCAGCCAGCTTTTTTCAAAAATTTATCCATATACTATCACCTTTCTTAATTATGTTATTTTATATTTACAATGCAAATAAAGAATTATTACAAAGAATCTCTTAAGTAAAAACTTTTAGAATCTTCATAATAATTCTTTGTTATTTATGCTGTTGTAACATTTTTCTTTGCATTTACTTTTTTATTATTAGATTTTTTAGGTACTTCTCTATTATTATTAATAATAATTTTTGGTGGTTCATTATTTGCAACAGTTTCTTTAGTTATTATACATTTTTCTATTTTAGGGTTTGATGGAATCTCAAACATGATATCCCTCATAATTTCTTCTATAATAGAACGAAGTCCTCTAGCTCCTGTCTTTCTCTCTATTGCTTTATCCACTATTAATCCTAATGCTTCATCTTCAAATTCAAGTTCAACATTATCCATAGCGAATAATTTTTTATATTGTTTAACTAAAGCATTCTTTGGTTTTGTTACAATATCTATTAATGCATTCCTATCAAGTTCTTCTAAAGTTGCAACAATTGGCAAACGACCAACAAATTCTGGTATTAAACCAAATTTTAATAAATCTTGTGGTAATAATTGTTCAAAAACTTTGTATTTGTCAATATCTTTGTTGCTTTCAATAGTTGCTCCAAATCCCATAGATTTTTTACCAATTCTGTCTTTTACTATTTTTTCTAATCCTTCAAAAGCTCCTCCACATATAAATAAAATATTTGATGTATCAATTTGTATAAACTCTTGATGAGGATGTTTTCTTCCTCCTTGAGGTGGTACAGATGCAACTGTTCCTTCTACTATTTTTAGTAAAGCCTGTTGTACTCCTTCTCCACTTACATCTCTAGTAATTGATGGATTCTCTGATTTTCTTGATATTTTATCTATCTCATCAATATATATTATTCCTTTTTGAGCTTTTTCAACATCATAATCTGCTGCTTGAATTAATTTTAACAAAATATTTTCAACATCTTCGCCAACATATCCAGCTTCTGTAAGAGTTGTAGCATCAGCTATAGCAAAAGGTACTTGTAATATTTTTGCAAGTGTTTGTGCTAAAAGAGTTTTTCCACATCCAGTAGGTCCTAATAATAATACATTACTTTTTTGAAGTTCTACATCATCATCTTTTTTATCTTTATCATTTTTGCTATTAATACGTTTATAATGGTTATATACAGCAACAGCCAATGTTTTTTTAGCTTCTTCCTGTCCTATAACATAAGTATCTAAAATTTCTTTTATTTCTGCTGGATTTGGTAATTCTTGATCATCAACTAGAGTATATGTCATTTCTGTATCTTCATACAAATCATCTTCCACAATATTTGCACATACTTTTACACATTCATTACAAATATATACGCCTGGTCCTGCAATTATTCTATCAACTTCTTCTTGTGATTTACCGCAAAAAGAACATCTAATATTTTTTTGTTTACCATTTGACATATTATTTATCTCCTTATCTTTCTATTATTTTCTTTTGTCCATTATTCCGTCTATTAATCCATATGCTAAAGCTTCTTCTGCTGTCATCCAATGATCTCTTTCAGTATCTCTTTCAATTGTTTCTATACTTTGACCTGTTTTATCGCTTAATAATTTATTTAGTTTTTCTCTTGTTTTTATCATATGCTCTGCATGAATTTTTATTTCTGTTGTTTGTCCTGCTATACCATTTCCACCAATTAATGGTTGGTGAATTAAAATTTCTGCATTTGGAGTTGCATATCTTTTACCTTTTTCTCCGTTTGCAAGAAGTACAGCTCCAAAACTTGCTGCAAGTCCTACACATATTGTAGAAACAGGACATTTAATATAGTTCATTGTATCAACTATTCCCATTCCATCTGTAATTGATCCTCCAGGGCTATTAATGTATAAACTAATTTCTCTATCAGGATCTTCTGACTCTAAGAATAATAATTGAGCTATAACTAAGCTTGCTGTTGTGCTATTAACATCTTCTCCTAAAAATATAATTCTATCTTTTAATAATCTTGAAAAAATGTCGTATGATCTTTCTCCTTTAGCAGTTTGTTCTATAACATATGGAACTAAACTATTCTTTTCCATAAAAATTCCTCCTTATTTATTTTATATAATATAATTATCTTATGTGAATAAAATATGAATAAAGTATAAAAAGTTAGTGGCAAAGTATTTATTTTTAATAAATCTATTTTCCCCCTAACTTTTATTTTTTTATTTATAAATTATTACCATTTATTATTTTTTCTTTGCGTTTTTTACTATAAAATCAATAGCTTTTTCTGTTTTTAAGTTTTCAGCTATATATTCTTTTAATTGTTCATTTTCTAGAAGCTCTTCTTCTTTTCTACCGTATTGTGAAGCCATTTCTTTTACTTTATCTGTAACTTCACTTTCTTCTGCTTCTAATTTTTCAGCATTAACAACTGCTTCTAAAACTAATCTAGATTTAATTTGTCTTTCAGCTTGCTCTTTAAATTCACCTCTTACATCTGCTTCTGTTTTTCCAAGCATTTGCATATATTGATTTAAATTTAATCCTTGATATGACAATCTTGTTTCCATGTCTTTCATCATATTATCTATTTCAAGTTCTACCATTCCATTAGGTATATCTATTTTTGTATTATCGCAAACTGTTTTTATAGCTTCTTCTTCTATCTCGTATTTTGCTTTTCTTTCATTATCTGTATCTAATCTTTCTTTTATACTATTTTTTAATTCATCTAATGTATCAAATTCACTAACATCTTTAGCAAATTCGTCATCTATTTTTGGTAATTCTTTTTTCTTTATGCCATGTAAAGTTACTTTAAATACAGCATCTTTTCCAGCTAAATCTTTTGAGAAATAATCATCTGGGAATTTTACTTTTACATCTTTTACTTCATCTATTTTCATTCCAATGATTTGATCCTCAAAACCTGGTATGAATGTATTACTTCCTATTTCTAATTCGTGATTTTCTGCAGTTCCACCATCAAATTTAACTCCATCAATAGAACCCTCGAAATCAATAGTTGTAATATCACCTTTTTCAACTGCTCTATCTTCTATAGTAATAAGTCTTGCATTTCTTTCTGCCATATGTCCTAATTCATGTTCTATATCTTTGTCAGTTGTATTATACTCTATTTTCTTTATCTCTATACCTTTATATTTTCCAAGTTTAACTTCTGGTTTTGTATCAACTGTTGCAGTAAATATTAATTCTTTTCCTTTTTCCATTTGAACTATATCAATACTTGGTCTGCTTACTGCTTCAATTTTGTTTTCTTTAATAGCTTCATCATAAATATCTGGTACTAGTTCATTAAAAGCATCTTCATAAAATATAGCTGAACCATATTGTCTTTCAACTAATTGCATTGGTGCTTTTCCTTTTCTAAATCCTGGTATATTAAAATATTTAGCTGTTTTTGAATATACCTTTTTCATTGCTTCTTCAAATTTTTCAGCTTCAATGTTAAATGTTAATTTTACTTCATTCTTACCTTCAGTATTTTCTACTTTTACGTTCATTTCATTCATCCTTTCATGATATATATTATAATAAGCTTAATTATTATATCACATTATTTCAATTTTGCAATAGTTTACATATTTTTTCTGAATTTTTTACCAGTTAATACATATAATTTTCTATATGTTAATCGATTTTTAATAAGTCAAATTTTAAATAATCTGCACTAACAAGTTTATAATCTATTCCATTAATTCTTCCTTCTACTGCTTCGTCATGTGCCTTTCCATGTAAATGTCCATAATAGCATTTAGTAACATTATATTTATTAAGTATATTAACAAACTCACTTTTTTCTGGCACAGATTTATATTCTTTGATTATAGGAGGATAATGCAAAAATGCAATTATTTCTTTATCAGTTCCAAATTTTGTGATCCCATCATTTATAGATAATTCTAATCTTGCACATTCTCTTTTTATCATTTTAGAATCACTATCTCTGTCTAGTAAATTCCATCCACGTGTTCCGACAATTATTTTATTTTCTATCAAAAAGCTATTATTGTATAAAATATTAATATTTTGAATTGCATTTTCTTTTAAAAATTCATTTATTTTTTTAGTAGTTCCCCACCAATAATCATGATTTCCCTTTAATAATATTTTCTTACCTGGCAATGAATTCAAATATTCAAAATCTAATTTTGTATCTTCTAAATACATCGCCCATGAAAAATCACCTGGAAGAATAATATAATCATCTTCTTTAACTTTTTTTGTCCAATTATTTTTTATTTTTTCTGCATGATTCTCCCAATTTTTGCCAAATATATCCATTGGCTTATCATTAGAAAAAGACAGATGTAAATCTGCTATTACATATATTGACATTACTAATCACCTATTTTTAAATTTGGTACTGCATTTAAATCCAATCCTGATTTTACTCCTGACATAAATCTATAGTATCCAGCAGATGCAATCATAGCAGCATTATCTGTACAAAGTATTGGCTCTGGATAATATATTTTATATCCTTTATTCTCTAATTCTATAAATTTACTTCTTATATATGAATTTGCTGATACTCCTCCTGCTAAAGCTATATTATTTATTTTAAGCTTTTCTGCAGCTTTAATTGTATTTTCAATCAAAATATCTGTAACATATTTTTCAAAACTTGCACATAGATCAGCTTTATTAATATTAGGTTCTTTATGATGTAAATTGATTATTGCTGTTTTTATTCCACTAAAACTAAAGTCCAATCCATCTATATGAGTCTTAGGAAGTTCTATATTTGGTTTTCCTTCTTTTGCAAGTTTATCTACTTTTGGTCCTCCTGGATACCCCAGTCCTATTACTCTTGCTACTTTATCGAATGCTTCCCCTATTGCATCATCCTTGGTTTTTCCTAAAATTTCAAATTTATCATAGTCTAAGATATGTACAAGATGTGTATGTCCTCCAGAAATTATTAAACATAAAAATGGTGGTTTTAAATCTTTGTGAGATATATAGTTTCCAGCAATATGTCCTTCAATATGATTTGTACCAGTTAGTGGTTTATTTAAAGCAAAACTTAACCCTTTTGCATATGATACACCAACTAATAGTGCTCCAACTAGTCCTGGTCCGTATGTACATGCTATATTATCTATATCATCAAAAGACATATTTGCATCTTTTAATGCTTTATTGGTCACATCAGAAATAGCTTCTATATGATTTCTAGAAGCTATTTCTGGTACAACTCCACCAAATTTTTCATGTATTTTTATTTGTGAATTAATTACATTGGATAAAACTTCTCTACCATTTTTTACAACAGCTACTGAAGTTTCATCACAACTAGATTCAATTCCTAATGTTATTATATCTTTCATTTTATTTTCTATATCTCTCCTTATATGACAGTTAGTCCAAATATGCTAGCACTTAAAGTTACTAATCCGTTATATACAATATTTATTAGAGGTGAAACAATTAAACTTAATAAACCAACAACCCATAATACTATAAATATAATTTCAAATATTTGGCTATGTGAATCCATCCATTCTCTTGCACTATATGGTAAAAATCCACCTAATATTTTTGAGCCATCAAGAGGAGGAAGTGGTATTAAATTAAATATTCCAAGACCAATATTAATACTAACTATATATCCTAAAACTAATGTTGTAATACTTCCTGCTTGTGAAACATAAAATTCTGGTGCAAATCTAGCAATTACACATATAATTATTTGAAAAATAATTGCTAGAAGTATGTTCATAATTGGACCTGCTGCTGCTACTATTGCTTCAGCTTTTGCAAGAGAGTATTTTCTATTAAAATTGCTTGGATTTATTTCAACAGGTCTTCCCCAACCAAATCCTGCGAAGACAAGCATAATCGTTCCGAATATATCTAAATGCTTAAACGGATTTAAATTAAGTCTGCCTTGTCTTCTTGGTGTGTCATCTCCAAGTCTATCTGCTGCAAATGCATGTGCATATTCATGAAATGTAATAGCAATTAATAAACCTGGTATTGAAAGTACTAGTCCTAGTAATGCTCCTTCATTTGAAAGTAAAGACATTACTGAACTAAATAGCATTAATGCTACAATTAAAAATATCATTCTTTTATCAATAAACATATTAACATATTCCTTTTCTATTGTTTTTATAATTTAAAATAGAGTGTATATCTAATAAAGTTTTGCACCTGCTGGAATACAATCATCTACCATTAATAAATTTAACCCTTCTTTTCCATCTTCTTCATGTACTGCTGAAATTAACATTCCTTCAGAATCTATTCCCATCATCTTTTTAGGTGGTAAATTTACAATAGCAATTGCTGTTTTTCCTATTAATTCCTCTGGTTCATAATATTCGTGAATACCACTTAAAATAACACGATCTTTACGAACCCCATCATCTAAAACAAATTTTAGCAATTTTTTAGACTTTGGAACAGCTTCACAATCTAAGATTTTAACTGCACGAAAATCTGATTTACTAAATGTTTCAAAATCAATATTTTCTTCAAATATTGGCTCAATTTTTACTTTTGAAAAATCAATTTTCTTTTTATTTTCTTCATTTCTATTTACACTTACATTGCTTTCTTTTTTTGCTACGTCAATAGGTTTCATTGTTGGGAATAATAGTACATCTCTTATTGAAGCTTCATCTGTTAATAGCATAACTAATCTATCAATTCCCATTCCCATTCCACCTGTTGGTGGCATTCCATATTCAAGAGCAGTTACGAAATCTGTATCCATCATATTTGCTTCATCGTCTCCTGCTTCTCTTTGTTTTACTTGATTTAGGAATCTTTCATATTGATCAATAGGATCATTTAATTCTGCAAAAGCATTAGCATATTCTCTTCCACCAATAAATAATTCAAATCTTTGCGTCATTCTTTCATCTTCAGACATTTTTTTAGCAAGTGGTGAATTTTCTATTGGATATTCGTAAATAAATGTTGGTTGAATTAATGTTTCTTCTACTTTTTCATCAAAGAATGCTGCAATAATATCTCCTCTTGTAGTCTTAATAGGATCTACTGGCACTCCTGCTTTTTTAGCAGCTTCCATTGCTTCTTCATCTGTATTAATTGTATTAAAGTCTACTCCTGTCACCTCTTTTACAGCATCAATCATTGTAATCCTTCTCCAACTTCCTGGTGTTAAATCAATCTCTTGTCCTTGATAATTAATTTTAGTTTTTCCTAAAACTTTCATAGCTGTCTTTGTAATTAATTCTTCTGTAATATTCATCATATCTTCTAAATCTGCATATGCTTGATATAACTCTATACTTGTAAATTCAGGATTATGTTTTAAATCCATTCCTTCATTTCTAAAAATTCTTCCAATTTCATATACTCTATCAAAACCACCAACAATTAGTCTTTTTAAATATAGCTCTGTTGCAATTCTTAAATACATGTCTATGTCTAGTGAATTATGGTGTGTTATAAATGGTCTTGCTGTTGCTCCACCAGCTATAGTATTTAATATTGGTGTTTCTACTTCAACATATCTTTTTTCATCAAGAATTTTTCTTATTTCTTTTATTATTTCTGTTCTTTTTATAAAAGTATCTTTTACTTCTGGATTAACAATTAAATCTACATATCTTTGTCTATATCTTAAATCTGTATCTTTTAATCCATGGAATTTTTCAGGAAGTGGTCTTAATGACTTTGAAAGAAGTGTAAGCTCTTTTGCATGAATTGATATTTCTCCAGTTTTTGTTTTAAATACAAAACCGGTAATACCTACTATATCTCCAATATCATCTTCTTTAAAAGCTTTATAGCTTTCTTCTCCCAAATCATTTATACTTACATAACTTTGTATCTTTCCTGTACTATCTTGTATATGACAAAACGATGCCTTACCCATTATTCTTTTTGCCATTATTCTTCCTGCTATAGTAACATCCTTACCTTCTAATTCATCAAAATTATCTTTTATTTCACTACTCAAATGTGTTCTATTAAATTTTGTTATTTTATATGGATCTTTTCCTTCTTGTTTTAATTTATCTAATTTTTCTTTTCTAACCTTCATTAATTGATTCATGTCTAATTCTTGTTCAACACTATTTTTGTTTTCACTCATAAAAATTCCTCCATTTCAAGTATATAATACCTAATACGTTCAATATTATATACTATTTTAGTACTTTTGTAAACCAATTATATTATTTATCCTAGATAAAACAAAAATAAACTTAAATTATATAAATTTATTTTTATTTATTTATAATTATTTCTTCTAGTTCTATCCAATTATTTACTCTTTCTAATTTGGTTCCTCGTTTCATATTAACTATAGAATTAAATACAATTGCTCTTATTCCATCATCAAAAGTTTCTTCACATAACTTTATAGAATCATCTATTAGAATATCTATATTGTTCTCTTTACATATTTTAGCCTTATCAAAAGCATTAAATATTATTTTGTCATAATTTATTTCATGTTTTTTTAAATAATCTAATGTTAGATTTTCTGTTCCTTTAAATTTTTTCTCTCCTCTTGATGTTATAAATATTATTTGATTTTCTTTTTTTAGTCTTTCTAAAACTTCTTTTGCATTATCTTTTATTTTTACATTATTCATAATTTGCAAAATATTATTATCAATAAATTTAGAAATTATTTCATTTGGTATATCTCCTCTCATAATTTCTTCCATATGATTTATAATATCTCCATTATTATCTAATTTAGTTATATGATCTCTTATTAATTTTGAAGTATCTACTAATACGTCATCTATATCTATTCCAATCTTCATTTTTTCTCTCCTAAATAAATTTAAAATTAATTATATATAAGTTATATTATTATTTTTTCTTTATTAACATTAAAAAAGATTATATATTATTTAATTTTTTTAGTAAATAAATATTTTAAATTTAATAATATTTTAATAATTTATAACTAAAAAGATAATTTTGTAAGTAATTTTTCTCCTTACTAAAATTATCTTTTATTTTATCATACTATATTCTTTATTATGATACTTTTCTTAATTCTTTAGCGTGTTCAATAGATGTCTTAGTAATGTCACCAGTAGAAATTCTCGCTATTTCCTTTATAGTTTCATCTTCATTTAATTTTCTAATATTCGTATAAGTTTTGTTATTTTCAACCCTTTTACTTATAAAATAATTATAATCACCTTTTGCTGCAATAGAAGCTTGATGTGTAACAATAATAACTTGATGATTTCTAGAGATAGTTTTTATTTTCTCTCCAACAACTTTTGCTGCTTTTCCACTAATACCTGTATCGATTTCATCAAATATTAGAGTATATACTTTATCAACATCTGCAAGAACAGTTTTTATTCCAAGCATTACTCTAGACATTTCTCCCCCAGATGCTATTTTGGTAAGTTCTTTTTCTTCTTCTCCTTTATTAGTAGATATTAAAAATTTTACTTTGTCTAAACCATTTTTATCAAATTCTTCATTACTATATACTTTAACTCTAAATGTTGCATTACTCATCTCTAAATCGCTTAACTCTTTATTAATTAAATTAGCTAATTCTATTGCTTTATTTTTTCTAACCTCAGTCATTCTGTTACATATTTTTATCATTTCATTTTTTATTTTCTCTTTTTCTAATTTCAATTTTTTATTTATTTCATCTAAGTTTTCTATTTCATTAATTTCATTTTCTAATTTTTCTTTGTATAAAAGTATTTCTTCAATACTATTTCCATATTTTCTTTTTAAAGTATATATTTCATCTAATCTTCTTTCTATGGTATCTCTTTCTTCCTCATCAAAACATATTTCAGAGCTCATTTGTGAAATATCTCTTGCTAACTCTTGAACTTCATAATATATATTTTTAAGTTCAGAAAGTTTCTCTTCATATTGTACCCCAAATCCTGCTATTTTTTCTAAACTTCTTATTGATTCTGAAATGCTTTCTATTGCTTGATTAGAAAGATTATTATCTATTATTTGTAAGTTTTCTTGTAATTTTTCAGAATTCTTCATGATATTATGTTCTTCTTGCAATTTTATATCTTCATTTGATTTTAATTTAGCATTAGTAATTTCTTTTAATTCATAATTTAATAAATCTAATCTTCTTTCTTTTTCTTTGTCATCACCATAATTTTTATTTAATTCTTTATTTATTTCACAGTATTTATCATATAAAGAACTATACTTTTGCTTTAATTTGCTTAATTCTGTCCCAGAAAAATCATCTAAGTATGATATATGTCTAGATTCATCTAATAAATTATAATTATCTTGTTGTCCATGGATATCTATTATATTTGACATAAATTCTCTTAATTCATTAACTGTAACTAATCTACCATTTATTTTACATAAATTTCTTCCATTTATATGAATTTCTCTAGAAATAATAATATTTCCATCTATTGAATTTGGATTTTCTGGACAATATATACATGCTTCTATAAAAGATTCTTTTTCTCCATTTCTTATCATTTCTTTTAAAAATCTTCCTCCAGAAATTATATTTAAAGCATTAATAATAAGTGATTTTCCTGCCCCAGTTTCACCAGTTAATACATTAAATCCTTCATTAAAATCAATTGTTATGTCTTCAATAATTCCTATATTTTTAACATGTAATGTAGATATCATAATAGTTATCCTCCTACTATTAAATTATGAAAATCTGTTCGTATACTTTTACATTTTACAACCATTTGTTTGTTTTGTCAATAATTTTTCACAAAAAAATAATATCTACTTTTTGTAGATATTATTTTTATTGTTTTTACTATTTTTATTGTTTTTTTATTAAATTTAACTTACCAAATAGCTGAAATAATAAAACTGATGATAAGAATGATAAATAAAATAATTGATGCAATTTTTAATAATTTCATTCTCTTTTTTAGATTAATATTGTTTAAGTCATTTTTAGATTTTTTTCCTACTATGATATATCCTATAACATCAAATACTAATATTATAAATAAAGAAGTTCTTAATAATGGATTAACCTCGTCCATTATTTCTATTGGTGTTGGTTCATATATAGGACCTTCAGCTATAAACTTGTCTTCTTGAATAAACATTGCTAAAGATCTAGTATTAAGAATTATATTAAATATAAATATAAGTAATCCTATTTCCTCTAATTTTATATTTTTTATATTAATATTTTTTAGTGTAGAATATATTTTTTCTTCTTCTGTTATATTTTCTATTTCCATTCTTTCCCCTTATATTTTCATCTATTTTATTAATTTATTCTTTAGATACATATTCAGAATCATATTCATATATTATAATTTCTTTTGTATCATAATCGAATTCATTTAATTTATGATTAATATAAAATTTTTCTTCTCTTATAAAGCTTAAATTTAGTTTATCAACATCAATTATAACTTCTGATGATAAATTCATTCCTATAGGTAATGTTTTATTGAAATTATCATAAAGCATTATATTACTATAGAATACAGCTGGTGTATTTTCTTTTATATTAATCTTACAAAGAATTATTTTTGATTTTTTTCCTTCAAGTTCCTCTTTCATTGCTTCTTTTGGATTTATATTAAATAAATTAATTCCACTAATTGTCTTTTTATTATTTATACAATATACAGACATATCATATGGTGATTTGATTTTATTTAATGCTTCTTTAATTAAATGCAAATACTCCTCTAAGTTCTCTGTATATACTTTAATATCTGTATCTAAATTAATATTAAGTACTTTAAATTTATCTTTTTCTATTTCTCTATGTTTTTCATTATTAATACTTTTAATTTTCGTTTTATCTTCTATAAGTCCGCCAAATATATCAAAATCTTTAGCATTTATTATTTCAATGTCTTCTTCATATTCTTTTTTTAGATTATCTAAGTCTTTATCTAATTGACTAACTTTCTTCCTGCTTTTTTTCTTTTGACCTTTTACTTCACTTTCTTCTTTTTCTAAAAATATTTCTACATCTGTCTCACTTTCACTATTTATTTCTTTAAATGAATTTGGTACTTGTTTAAAAGCAAAAACAGCATCTGTTTCATTTTTAGATAACTTTCTTCTTTGCGTTTCGTCAACGATTTTTCCTAAATCTTCTAAATCATCTTCATAATCAAAATACTTTTTCATTTTGCTACTTTCTACTTCTTCTTGTTGCTCTGCTTCATTTAATGTTTGTACTTCATCTTTACTTGTAAATTTCCAAAACTCAAAAATACTTTTTTTATGTTTGTCTATTTCTTTAATATATAAATCTGCATTTTCTATTTTCTTAGCTAATATATCTTTCTTATTTTCTATTGCTTTTATGTCTAATTTTATATTTGTATTCTTTTTTACAACTTCTTCTAATTTTGTACATATATTTATTAAATCTTCTATAGTATATAATTGTTTTAAATTATATAGTTCTTCTAATGTTTCATCCTTCTTTTTAACTATTTTTTCTTCTTTTTTTATGATTTTATTTTGATCTTTATATTCTTTTATATTCTTATCATCTTTTTTCTTTTTGAAAAAATATTTAACCTTTCCAAAGAAAGTTTTTTTACATTCAAGAAAAGTTGCAATTTGTTTTTGTCTTAACAAATAATCCTGTGTTAATTCTTCTATAACAACTTTAAATTTATTTAGTTTCCTTTCAAGTTCAGATTGTTCTTTGACTTCATTTTTTAATTTTTCAATTTTATCTAAATATTCTAATTTAATATATTCAGATAAACTATCATATTTAATTAATTTATCATTATGCCAAAATTCTAGATTTCCATCTTGATTTATCTTTGTAGAAAAATTATATTCTTCTTTAGCACCAGTAGCTAATATAAACATAGCCTTTAAAAGTTTATAAAATTCTATCGATTTTTCTTTTGTTTCCAATGTTATACTATATGTAGTCTTTATTTTATCAAAAACTTTAGTGATTCCGACAATCTTTATAAATAAGTTTCCATCTTTATCAAATATTTCATATACATTTGGCCATTCTTTAGTAAAATACCATAAATAATTTTCTATATCTGATATTTCTGATTTTGTTAAAAATAGTCCAGAATATTCTAAATGACTTATTGGAACAAAAATATACTTACCTTTTCTAGCTCTTGTACTTGCTAATTGTTCTTTTAATAAATAAAATAATGCATTATTATCTTGTTCCTTTGTCGTTGCAAGCATAAAATATTTTTTTGCATAGTCTGAATAATATATTTGCCATATATAATTATTTGGATATTTAACTTCATATGGAATTTTTTCATTTAATTCTTCTTGCTCTTTTGAAATTTCTTCTATTCTTTTTACGTTAATAGAATCCACTAATTTTAAAAAGTCAGCATGTTTTTCTGCATTTATTTCGCTTTTTCTATCTAAATATTCAAGTATTGGACTTGAAAGTTTATATTTTTCTTTTAAATCTGTTAATCTATCACAAGGAGTAATTAATATTTCTATATTTTTTATGTTTACATATCTATACACTTTATATATTGTATCATCATATGATTTAGAAGGTCTGAAATTTAGGCTTTCATGTTGTTTTAAAAATGCTGGTATTCTGCTTAGATTAAGTCCAATATATTTTAATTTATCATCATCTTTATTTTCTGCTTCTTTTTTTGTAACTCTAGCCATTTTAACCTCCTTTTATATTTTTATTTAATATGATTTGTATTATATCATAAGTTTTAGTATTATTCTATATTAAAAATATAGTTTTTAGAATTTTATTTCATATTTTTCAATTTTATATTTCATAATTATAAATTATATATTTAATATTTTATTGAATATATAATATAAAAATCGATTACCCGTGGAATTCTCCACGGGTAATCTTAACCGTTATGCAGCTGGTGGACACTTAGCGGAGCAAGTTAAGCGGATCAACCGCATGGACAAGCCCCACTCGGTCATAGATCGTTCCATCCGGCAAACAGGTAAAACCATCGATATTAACTTCATTGAGATTTACGGGAATCTCAATTCCGTCATATCTCAGGAGTTTATGAGTTCTGTGAGAAGTCTCATCGTCGTACTCGGCTCTGAGCTCCATTTCCTGAGTCCCAACCTGGATTTCAATCTTGCGTCGGGATTGAGGATTTACCGGAACCGCGTGAAGACGCTGATACTTCTTCTCCTTAATATAGAAAACGTAATCTTTTACGTTATCTTTAAAAGGAGGAAGAACTCCGGATTCTTTGGGAATCAAGATTCCCTCAAAATCCCTCCTTATGGTCTTGTCATACTCCACCACATCCAGAGTATTTCTCTTCTTCACGACGAGGTACCTAAGCACCTCATTCATGATGTCGTAACTCATCTGTTGTGCCTCTGGAGTATCTTTCTTGCCGGTTTGGGCAACGATTCTAATGCCCAGGAAATCCTTAAGTCCATCAAGTGATGCAAAGACATTCTTGCCTTGCTTTTCCCCTCTTTGGATCAGAAGGATCATCTTGGCAATCACACCAATAAGCGCTTTTTGGCGCCTCGTTACGGTAATGATATGCCCATACCTTCTTGAGATCTTTCGCAAGACCTCTTTAATCTCCTGGACGTCCCGATCCAGCTCAACAATAACATTAGCGTCACGCATTGTGTTAAACTCAGTGAGTGTATTAGCACAAGCCGCCATGTCAAGATTAGCTGGATCTGAACTAAACCAGCTGATCAGCGAATCCCATACATCGTCGATGGTACTCGCTTTTACTAGAATCTCCTGAACATCAGGAAATTCTAGGGTGTCCGTTACTTTCATAAGCCAACCCCTTTCTGTAGTTTGTAAACGGTTTACTCTTTAATTATACCATATTTACTGTTTTTTCTCAAATAAATCATTTTCATGTTGATAACATAAAAAAACTAGGCATTTTTATACCTAGTTTTTTTTATTTATTTAGCAAAAGTATCTATTTCTTCTACTATTTTAGCTATAAATTCATCTAAGTCCATTGCACCTATATCTCCATCTTTTCTAGAACGAACTCCTACTGAATTTGATTCTCTTTCTTTGTCTCCCAAAACTAACATATATGGTATTTTTTGAAGTTGAGCTTCTCTTATTTTGTATCCAATTTTTTCATTTCTGTCGTCTAATTCTACTCTTATTCCAACATCTTCCAATTTTGCTTTTACTTCATTTGCATAATCCACATGTGCATCTGCTATAGGAAGTAATTTTACTTGTACTGGTGCAAGCCATGTTGGAAATGCACCTGCATAATTTTCAATAAGTACTCCAATAAATCTTTCGATACTTCCAAATATAACTCTATGAAGCATAACTGGTCTATGCTTTTCTCCATCTTCTCCTATATATGTCAAATCAAATCTTTCTGGCATTTGGAAATCTAATTGTATTGTACCACATTGCCATTCACGTCCTAAAGAATCTTTAATATGGAAATCTATCTTTGGTCCATAGAATGCTCCATCACCTTCATTTAATTCATATGGCATATCTAAATCTTTAAGCACTTTCTTTAACGCTCCTTCTGCCATTTCCCATTGCTCATCAGATCCCATTGAATCTTCTGGTCTTGTAGATAGCTCTAATGTGTATTCAAAGCCAAATATACTATATACCTCATCTACAAGTTTTATTATTCTTGAAATTTCATCTTCTATTTGTTCTGGTAAACAGAAAATATGAGCATCATCTTGAGTAAAACATCTTACTCTAAATAATCCATTTAATTCACCTGATTTTTCATGTCTGTGAACCAATCCTAATTCTCCAGCTCTAATTGGTAAATCTTTATATGAATGCATTTTGCTCTTATATACTATCATTCCTCCAGGACAGTTCATTGGTTTTATACCATAATCTACATTATCAATCTTTGTTGTATACATATTTTCTTTATAGTGATCCCAATGTCCTGATCTATGCCATAACTCTTCATTTAGTATCATAGGAGTTTTTATTTCTACATATCCATTTTTTCTATGAATATCTCTCCAAAAATCTTCTAGTACATTTCTAAGTACCATTCCTTTAGGTAAAAAGAATGGAAATCCAGGTCCCTCTGGTGCAATCATAAATAATTCTAATTCTTTTCCTAATTTTTTATGATCACGTTTTTTAGCTTCTTCTAACATGTTTAGATATTCTTCCAATTGACTTGCTTTTGGATATGATATTCCATAAAATCTTTGAAGCATTTTATTATGTTCATCACCTCTCCAATAAGCTCCTGAAGAAGATAATATTTTAACTGCTTTTACTTTTCCTGTACTCATTAAATGTGGCCCTGCACATAAATCTGTAAATTCACCTTGTTTATAGAATGATATTTCTTCATCATCTGGAAGCTCTTCAATTAATTCTACTTTGTACTCTTCTCCATTTTCTTTCATAAATTTAATTGCTTCTTCTCTAGGTAATGAAAATCTCTCTATTGGTAAGTCTTCTTTTATGATTTTTTTCATTTCTGCTTCTATTTTTTCAAAATCATCTGATGAAATATTTTCTTTCACATCAAAATCATAGTAAAATCCTTTATCAATAGCAGGTCCAATTGTTAATTTAACATTATCCCCATAAATTCTTTTTATTGCTTGTGCCATTATATGAGCTGTTGTATGCCAATATGCTTTTTTACCATCCTCACTATTTTCAAAAGTACATATTTCAACTTCTGAATCCTCAGTTATTTTATATCTTAAATCCCTTACTTTACCATTTACTTTTGCACATGTTGCCATTCTTGCTAATCCTTCGCTTATGCTTTTTGCTAAATCTAATACACTAATTCCGTTTTCGACTTCTTTAATAGAGCCATCTTTTAAAGTAATCTTCATAATACCACTTTCCTTTCTTAATTTTAAAAATAAACTAAAGGAAGAATAAAAAATCACCCCTCTATAGAAAACTTTTCTATAGAGGGGTGCATATATTACACGGTTCCACCCTTTATTTATCTTAATTAACTTTTAACGCAAGCTTACGTCTAGTTTTTTCTAGAAACAATGAGGTAGTCTTTCAAATACGTTTTTTTAGAATAGCTTTCAGCTTATAACTATTCCTCTCTGTAAATAACCTTTATTTTACTTTGTCTCATTTATGTTTTTTTATTATTCAATACATTTTTTATTATACACCCGTAAAATATATTATGTCAATACTTGTTTACTAAAATAGTGACATTACACTAGAAATTGAAACAACTAGATTTATTAACAATACAACAAATTCAACAGCACCTACTGCTACACCTGTTATTCCCATCCATCTATATTTTTGTGAATCTGCTTTAAAGTTATATAATCCTACAATACCTAAAATTGTTGCGGCAAGTCCACAAAATAGTCCAAACATTATAATTCCTACCATTGAGAATATAAAACTTAATAAACAACAAATGTTTAAGCTTTTTTCATTAGTAGTATTATTAGGTTGTACATTTTCATTCTCCACTACATTATTTGTGTTTTCTGTTACCTCATTTGTTTCTTTTACTTCATTTACATTATTATCCATACTATTCTCTCCTTTTATTATTTATCAATATTTCTATATCTTATAAATTTATATATACCTATTCCTAAAAATAGTATTATTGCAATTCCTATAGTAATTACTCCTGCTTGAGGAATTGTACCTTTTGCTATAGTATTATCATTTTTATTATTTCCTATTATATTTACGACATCATCTATATCGCCTAATTCATCGTCGTCTCCATAAAATTTTATCTTGGTATTTTCAGTTTGCATTACTTCACTTGCATTTATTTGACTTAGTACTTTTCCTGAAGCTTCCGCTTCTTCTTTAATATATAAATATAACTTATCCGAATCTACAATCTCAGCATAATTTGATATATTTCTAGAATCCACACTAAATACTATCGATTTAGAGCCATCTTCTTCAGTTATAATTTCTGGATTTTCTATTTTTATCCAATTTTCAATATTTTCCTCTTTATCAGATGATGAGAAATAATAATAATATGTATAATTTGTATCTATACTACTATCTAATATATTTGATATCTTAATTTTCATAGTTATATAAGAATCTTGTTCAGTTGTATATGTATATATTGAAACTTCTGAAAATTCGCTCTTAATATTACTCAAATCAGATAATTTAGGTTCTATAATTTCAGGATCTTCAGGATTATCAGGATCTTCAGGTTGTACTTCACCTTCTTTATTGACAATTATATTTTGAGTTGTAGTTTTTTCAATTCCGTCTTCTTCATATTGTATTGTTACACTTGTTTTATCTACACTTAAATTATTTCCATCTATAATTGTATAATTTGAAATTACCTTTGTAGAACCATTACTATAGCTTGCAACCACAACCATTCCTGTTGGATCAAAATCCTCACCTTCTATATAGCTTAATTTATTTGGTCTTGTTTGTACATATATATTAGTTAGTGTAATTTCTGGGTTTTCAGGTTCTTCAGCCCCTGATGGATCTTTTATAATTTCAACTTCAAAAGTTAATTTTCTATTCATAAAAGTAAGTGTAATTGTTTGTTTTCCAAGTTTTGTATTATCAAATCCTGATGCAACAATAGTTTCTGTTTCCATTTTTAAATATTCCATAGTATTATCACTATATGTTACTTTTATTAAGCCACCTTTTAAATCTAATACTTCTTTATATTGTATATATTTTAATTTGTTTGGTAATTGATATATACTAGCACTTGTAATATTTAGATCTCCTGACACATCTTTTGTTTTTACATTTATTTCTTGAGTTGTAGTCTTTGATATTCCATCTTCTGTATATTGTATTGTTACATATTTCTGTCCTAAATATAATGAATCACCATCTACTATAGTGAAGTTTGTTACTTCTTTTTCTGAATGATCCGTGTATGTTGCTGTTATTTTTAGTCCTTCTTTTTCGAAGTTTTCTCCTTCATAGTATTCAGTTTTTGATGGTGGATTTGTTACTCTAATGCTTTCTAATTTAGCTTCCACCTTATCTTCTTTTGTATATGCTTTTATTGAAACATTTCCTTTTACACTCTCCACATCATAGTCACTTAAATCTTCCCACACGTTATTTTCATATAAATCTGCTGTTGTAAAGAAACTTTCATTTGGATTAACTTCAAAATTTTCATCTGTATTTCTAGTTTCTGCCATAAAGTATGTAGTTTGTTCTGCAGGACTATATGATGAAATTTCAAGTGCTACTGCAAATGAATCTCCTGTTAATTGCACTGGTTCTGATAATTCTAGTATATGATATCCAGGTTCTATAATTAGATTTTTTCCTTGCTTTAAACTAACTTCTTGTAACTTATCTTTATTTAAATCACTATCATGTGGATTTATTAAAACATTACATACTATTTTCTGCATTGTGTAAAATCCTATTTTGTCAACTACTTCTGTATCACTAGAATTTCTATTAAATTTATTTGCAATATATAAATCTCTTTGTCCTTCTAGATACACAAGTGTATCTGCCATTAATTTATCATGTTGATATAGTTTATCATAATCTTTTTGATTTGTTGCTTTTTTTATACCATATAAATTATCATAGATATTAGCATCTTCATATGATATATACATATATCCTTGATCTCCAATTTCTACAACAACATTATCTCCATCTATTGTAACTTTTTCATCTCCATAACCTTGAGCCGCATATGCTTTTCTTATATATTCGTTATCAATATCTTCTGCTTTTTCCCAACCATTTTCTTGGCATATTGATGGATAGCTTGTAAAGAAACTTTCCTTTAATTCTTTTAGACTAACTGTTTGCTTATCTCCCCATGAATTTTTAACAATCCATGCTCCATCACTTGAAGGCCTATTTGTTTCATTAAAATTATCTTTACTAAAATTATCATCCCATCCAATTATTAAAACAGCATGATTCATTGGATAGTCATCTTCATTAGCACAATATATAGCAGCTGTTTCATTATTATATGCATCAGAAAATATTTGTGCACCATGGACTCCTGCAAAAATTCCTCCATAGTTTGTTATTGTTTCTTTCATTTTTGCCATAAGCTCTGTTTTTCCAACATCATCTATATTTTCAAATTCAATTGTATCATATAAAGTTGTTGCAACTACTTTGTTTTGTATTTCAGAAATATCTATCTTGTCTTCATTATTTTCAAATGGCATATCCTCTTCATTAATAGCACCCATACCATTTACATAATAGCTTTGTACTTCACCAAAATTTCCTCCTGAGGCACTAGTTGAATATCCATAAGGATTTTCTTCATTATTATTAAAATAATTCCTTTTTGCTGAATAAAACATATGTCTTTCTGAAAAATCATATGTCTTTTGAGCATTAGCTTGTTTATAGTCTAGCATGCCAAGATTACTTTCCATTAATGCTGTTCCAGCAAAAGCCCAACATGAATCTGTTTGCATTTGATTTCTAACTTGTACATTATCACCTATTATTTCTCTTAAATCATATTTACTTTTAACTGAATCTTTTACTGTACTTGCTAATTTAAATACATTATTAGTATTTTTTAAATAATCAGATAATTTTTCTGGTGCAATTACATCATATTTTTTAGGTTGTAATACTTTTTCTTTTTCTTCATCAGTTAAATTCATATATTCTTGATATTCTTTTGTAGGTTCTAAAACTTGAAGTGTTAATTCTCCTTCAGCATATACTTTCCCAGTTATTGTTACTGTAAAAAGTATAATTAAAATAAATAAAACTTTTTTTAATATATTTCTTTTTTTATACATAATCTTGTCCTCTTTTATTTTTACTATTTTTATCTTAAATGTTTATATTAATATTTATCTCTATCTTTCATATTTAATTATCATATCCAGGTTTTCCTAATAATTTAAACATATTCTTCTTATATTTTTCTACTCCTGGTTGATTAAATGGATTTATTCCTAATATTGATCCAGACATTGCACATGCAAGTTCAAAGAAATAAATCAATTGTCCCATATTGTTTGCATCTAATCTATCTATATTTACTACAATGTTTGGAACATCTCCTTCAACATGTGCTGCTATTGTTCCTTGCATTGCTTTTTTATTAACATAGTCTAGAGTTCTACCAGATAAATAATTTAGATTATCCATGTCGTCTTCTTCTTTTTTTAATGTTATATCATTTTCTGGATTTTCAACATTAATTACTGTTTCAAATAAATTTCTTCTTCCTTCTTGAATATATTGTCCTAAAGAATGTAAATCTGTAGTAAACTCTGCACCCGATGGATAAATTCCTTTTTCTTCTTTTCCTTCACTCTCGCCAAATAGTTGTTTCCACCATTCTATAAAATAATGCATTTTAGGTTCATATGCAACTAAAATTTCTATATTTTTTTCTTCTTGATATAAAACATTTCTAAGAGCTGCATATTTATAACATTCGTTATATTTTAAATTTTCGTCCGCATATCTATCTTGCGCAATTCTTGCACCTTCCATTAATGCATCTATATCAATTCCTGATGCTGCAATTGGAAGTAACCCTACTGCTGTTAACACAGAATATCTTCCACCAACATTATCTGGTATTACAAATGTCTCATATTTTTCCTTGTCTGCAAGAGTTTTTAAAGCTCCTTTTTTACTATCAGTTGTCACATATATTCTACTTCTTGCCTCTTTTAAACTATATTTATTTTCCATTATTTCTCTGAAAATTCTAAATGCAATAGCAGGCTCTGTTGTTGTTCCTGATTTAGATATAACATTTAGAGAAATATCTTTATCTCCAATATAATTTACTAATTCACTAATATAATTTGGACTTAATGTATTACCTACATACAATATTTGAGGTGTTTTTCTTTGAGTTTTATCTTGCATGTTATAAAATGAATTATTAAGAGCCTCTATAACTGCTCTAGCACCTAAATATGATCCACCTATACCAATAACTAATAATATATCAGAATCAGATTGTATTTTTTTAGCTGCTTTTTTTATCCTTGCAAATTCCTTCTTATCATAATTTGTTGGTAAATTAATCCAACCACAAAATTCGTTTTCGTCATCAGCTTTTTCTTGTAATTTCTTATGAATCTCTGAAACTCTATCTGCATATTTCATAACTTTTTTTTCAAATACCTTTGCATTATCAAAGTTCACTTTTATATTTTCCATTATATTTCCTCCTTTGTAAAATATATTCTAAACTTTTGCCTATATCATATTATACAAATAATTTTTTTACAAGTATTTTTTTATAAAAAAATAAGAAATTATAGCTAAAAAATAAGAAATTGAGGCCCTCAAGCCCCAATTTCTTAATCTATCTCTATAGCACCTGTATATAATCCATAATACATGCCTTTTTTAGCTATTAATTCTTCATGATTTCCTCTTTCTATAATTCTTCCTTGATCTAACACCATTATTAAATCTGAATTTCTTATAGTTGATAATCTATGAGCTATTACAAAAACTGTTCTTCCTTTCATAAGTTTATCCATACCATCTTGTACTATCTTTTCAGTACGTGTATCAATACTTGAAGTTGCTTCATCTAGTATTAATACTGGTGCATTATCCAAAGCAGCTCTTGCAATAGATAATAATTGTCTTTGTCCTTGTGATAAGCCTTCTCCATTGCCTGTTATTACAGTATCATATCCTTGTGGTAAATGTCTTATAAATGTATCAGCATTTGCAAGTTTAGCTGCTGCTATAACTTCTTCGTCTGTTGCATTTTGTCTTGAATATCTAATATTATCTTTTATTGTTCCTGTAAATAAGCTTGTATCTTGAAGTACCATACCAAGCGATCTTCTTAAATCAGCTTTTTTAATTTTTTGTATATTTATTCCATCATATCTAATTTTACCACTTTGAATATCATAAAAACGATTAATTAAATTTGTAATAGTTGTTTTACCTGCACCTGTTGCTCCAACAAAGGATACTTTTTGTCCCTCTTTTGCTTCTAATGAAATATTATGTAATACCACTTTCTTATCTGTATATCCAAATACGACATCATCAAAAGTAACTCTTCCTCTTAATCTTGCATATGTAATTCTTCCGTCTTTATGAGGATGTTTCCAAGCCCAAAGTCCTGTTCTTTCATCTGTTTCAACTATCTTTCCATCTTCCATTTTTGCATTTACAAGTGTTACATATCCATCATCTTCCTCTGGCTTTTCATCAATTAGTTTAAATATTCTACCAGCTCCAGCCAATGCCATAACAATGAAGTTCATTTGTTGTGAAACTTGGCCTAATGGATTAGTAAATGCTTTAACATATTGTAAAAATGCTGCAATATTACCTATAGATAATATTCCATTTACAGAAAGAATTCCTCCTATAACAGCAACCAAAACATATCCTAAATTACCTATATTTAATATACATGGCATTAAAATATTAGCATATGTATTTGCTTTAGCTCCACTTTCACATAAGTTTTCATTCAATTCATCAAATTTCTTCTTTGATTCTTCTTCATAACAGAAAACTTTTACAACTTTTTGTCCTTCCATCATTTCTTCTATATAGCCATTTACTTTTCCTAAATCTTCTTGCTGTTTTACGAAATATCTTGAACTATTTCCACCAAGATATCTAGATACAAATGTCATTATAATAACCATTGCAAGAACAACTAATGTTAAATAAACATTTGTAGTAAACATTGAAATCAATATTGTTATCATTGTCACTGCTGCTGAAAATACCATTGGAATACTTTGACTTAAACATTGTCTTAATGCATCAACATCATTTGTATATGTACTCATTACTTCACCATGAGAGTGACTATCAAAATATCCTATTGGTAAAGTTTGCATATGTTCAAACATTTCTGTACGAATTTTGTTTAATATTCCTTGTGAAATATTTATCATTAATCTATTGTATAAATAAGTTGCTAAAACTCCTATTAAATATATTGCTCCCATAGAAAGAATTGATTGAAATAAAGACGAAAAATCTGGATTTTCATTACCTATTAATGGAACAATATAATTATCTATTAATCTTTGTATAAATTGAATTCCCATTACATTAGCTAATGCGCTAACTATTATTGCTAAGAATACTATAAAAAATTGAAATTTATATATTGTAAATACATATTTTAAAAGTCTTAAAGCTGTTTTTGATTTCTTAGTTTTCTGTTCCATCTTCTTTTTCATCTCCTTTCACTTGTGATTCATATACTTCTCTATATATTTTGTTTGTTTTCAATAATTCTTCTGAAGTACCTACACCATCTATTCTACCTTCATTTAGTACAACTATTTTATCTGCATCTTCTATAGAACTAATTCTTTGAGCAATTATTATTTTTGTTGTATTAGGTATTTCTTCTCTAAATGCTTTTCTTATTAAAGCATCTGTCTTAGTATCAACTGCACTTGTTGAATCATCTAGTATTAATATTTTTGGCTTTTTAAGAAGTGCTCTTGCAATACAAATTCTCTGTTTTTGTCCTCCTGATACATTAGTTCCACCTTGATCTAGTACTGTTTCGTATTTTGCTGGGAATTGCTTTATGAAATCATCTGCTTGAGCTAATTTACAAACTCTTTCTAGTTCTTCATCATCAGCTTCTTTATTTCCCCATCTTAAGTTTTCACTAATTGTACCTGAAAACAACACATTCTTTTGTAAAACCATTGAAACACTATCTCTTAAAGTTTCTATATCATAATCTCTAACATCAACTCCACCGACTTTTATTCTTCCTTTAGTTACTTCATATAGTCTTGGAATTAATTGAACTAATGTAGATTTAGAACTTCCTGTTCCTCCTATAATTCCTACTGTTTCTCCTGGTTTTATTTCTAAATTAATATTTCTTAATGCAAATTTGCTTTTATCTTTTTCATCACTATAACAAAAACTTACATTATCAAATATTATAGAACCATCTTTTACTTCTTTTACTGTTCTTTCTTTATTTTTAATTGCTGGCTCTTCATCTAGTACTTCAACAATTCTTTCAGCCGAAGATTGTGCAATTATAACCATAACAAATACCATTGAAAGCATCATTAAACTCATAAGTATTTGATATGCATATGTAATTAAGCTTGATAATTGTCCTGTTTGCATTTCTCCACCAACAATAAACTGTGCTCCAAACCATGAAATTAATAAAATACATGAATAAACAGTAAATTGCATAACTGGTGAATTAAATGCTACTATTTTTTCTGCTTTTTTAAATATTGTATAAACTTCGTTATTAACTTTTTTGAATTTTTCTTTTTCTAAATCTTCTTTTGCATATGCTTTTACCACTCTTATACCTGATAAATCTTCTTGAACTACTCTATTTAAACTATCATATTTTTTAAATACTCTTTCAAAATGAGGATGTGCTTTTTTTGCTATAAGAATTAAAAGAAATCCAAGTACTGGTATTGCAACTAAAAATATACAAGCAAGTTTGCTGCTAATAGAAAATGTCATAAATAATGCAAATATTAGCATAATTGGTGCTCTAACTAATATTCTAATTATCATTTGAAAAGCATTTTGTACATTTGTTACGTCTGTAGTAAGTCTTGTAATTAAGCTTGAAGTTGAAAATTTATCAATATTTTCAAATGCATATGTTTGTATTTTATCAAACATTGCCTTTCTTAAGTTTTTAGCATATCCTGCAGACGCTTTAGCTGCAAATCTTCCTGAAAGCATTCCAAAAGCTAGTGATAAGATTGCAGATACAATTAAGAATATTCCGATTTCTAGAATATATTTAACATCACTATTTTGAATACCAACATCTATTATTTTAGCCATTAAATATGGAATTACTACTTCCATAACAACTTCAAATATAACAAAAATAGGTGTCAAAATAGTATCTTTTTTACAGTCTTTTACATATTTTGCAAGTTTCTTTATCATATTTTCCTCCTATATTTATATTTTTATTACATTTTATTATTAATAAATTAAAAATAGTATTTTAATCTATATTTTCAGACATTTGTTTTAATGTTTTCATAAAATTATCTACTTCTTCATTTGTTAAACCATTTTTCAAATCATTTTCTACTTTATTTACTTCTCTTCTTATTGCATTTTTTATTTCTAACGATTTTTCTGTTAAAATTATTTGTTTTAATCTTCCATCTACATCATTTGCTTTTCTTATAATTAGATCATTTTTTTCCATTAAACTTAATATCTCGGCAACTGTCGCTCTTCGCATATTAAATTTTCTTTCTAAGTCCTTTGCATAAACATTTTCTTTTTTACTTGCATAATTTATGTATTCAATAAATCCACATTGAACAGATGTGACATTATATTTATCTACTGCCTCATCTATTTTTCTTTTAATTTGTCTTGATAAAATATGAATACTTCTTCCTATATTTTCTGTTTTTATTTTGCACCACCTCCGAATATTGTTAGGCTTCTAACAATATTTTATTATATATTTTTTTCCATTAAATGTCAAGAAATAACAACAAAAAAGATGTTAATTTTTTATTTTAACACCTCTTTTAATACACTGGATAAATACTTCATACTATTTAAACATTGTTCCATAGTATTTCCTGTTGCTCCAACTTCAATTATACTTGCTCCATCAGCTAATTGCTGATTATATCTACTATCTCTTAAAATAATTGGTTTAAATAGACCTGGATACATTTCATTTGCTTTTTCTTGAATTTTTATCGCTAGTTTTAAATTTTTATTCCAATCATCATGCTTACTTCCTCCTCCATTACTTCCAATAACAAACATCATTTGAGCTGCTTCTTCTTCACCAATTTTAACTGTTGGTGCATATGTACTATCACCTATAGCATCTCTATGTATATCAAATAAGATATCTGTATTTTCATTTTCCTCTAATAATTTAGCAACTCCTTTTAAAGATCTATCATATGATTCACTATATGAAGGATAATCATATAATGTTGTATCATGTATCACATTATATCCATAATGTTCTAAATACTTTGTTAACTCTGTTCCAACTCTAGCTACTGAATAGTTTATATCTGTAGTTCTAAAGTTTCCCGATGATTTATATGTATATTTTTCTGTTTTTGTATAGCTTTCACAAGTATGTGTGTGATATATTAATATATTTTTCATATTTATATTTACTTCAGGTTTTAACATTTCTTTAGTTAATTTTATATTATCTGTTTCATTTCTGATTTTTACACCATTATATTCTGTTGTATATTTTTCAGGTACATTAGTCTCTAATACTTCTGTTTTCAATCCAGTTTTAGCCTCTTTTAATTCTTCTTCATCTTTAGAACTTTTTTCTGTATTCTTTTCAATATTTTCTTCATTTTTTTCTAATGATTCTATAACTCCCAACTCAGTTTTTAAAGCTATTTGTAGTGGTTTTGCTTCTTTTATATTTTCTTTATCTTTAATTTTCTCTTTTTTATTTATATTATTAATACTTGTTATTTCTGTATCTAAGCATGAAAGAAAAGAACTTTTTTCTGTATTTAATTTATTCTTAAAGCTTGAAAAATATTTAGTAAGTCCTATAACGATTAATATTATTATCGTTATTTTTATTAAATATTTAATAATATCCTTTAATTCAACAACAGCTAAATTTATCATTTTTCCACCCTATTTGTACAAGTTTACTATATATAAATATATTCAATCAAATAAAAAAATATGACTTAAATTTTGATTTTAAATCATATTTTTTATTATTTTATTTGTATCTCTTTTTTATTTTGTATCTCTTTTATTATTTTATTTAATTGTTTTTAACAATAATATATATATTTAATATTCTTTATTTATTTTTTAATATATCTATTAGTTCTTCTATAGTAACTTCTTTTTGTTCTCCTGAAGTCATATTTTTTAAACTAACTGTTCCTTTTTCTAGTTCTTCTTCTCCAATTATTGCTACATAAGGTACATTTAATCTATTAGCATATTTAAACTTAGCTTTTATTTTCTTATTTTCTAAATATACATCTGTATTTATATTATTCTTTCTAAATATGGCTCCAACTTCTAATGCTCTATCATTATTATCTAGCATAGAAACAACTAGAACATTTGAAATTGATTTATTCTCATTTTTTATTATATCCATTTCTTTTAATTTTGAATATAAACGTGTAAGTCCTATAGAAACTCCTACACCTGGCATTTTTTTGTCTGTATAAAATTCTGCTAAATTATCATATCTTCCTCCAGAACAAATACTACCTAATTCTCTATAATTATTCAAAAATGTTTCATATACAGTTCCTGTATAATAATCTAATCCTCTTGCAATAGTAAGGTCTACACTAAAATTAGTATCTGGAACTCCAAATAATCTTATATTTTTTATAACCTCTGTAAGTTCATCTAATCCTTGTTTAAATAATTCATTAGTAAACTCAAGTTTTTTTAATTTTTCAAGTTTAGAATCTGTATTACCATCAATAGAAAGGAAATCCATTATTTTATTAATTTTATTTCTATCAATTTTTAAGTCCTCCAAACACTTTATAACATTATCTGATCCAATTTTTTCTAATTTGTCTATTATTCTCATTATATCTACAGATTCTTTTTCTAAATTTAATTCTGCAAATAATCCATTTAGAATTTTTCTATTATTGATTCTAATTGTAAAATCATTAAATCCCAACTCTTTTATAGTAGTATATATAACACTTGGAATCTCTGCATCATTTATGAGACTTAATTCTCCATCTCCAATTATGTCTATATCACATTGATAAAATTCTCTATATCTACCTTTTTGAGGTCTTTCTCCCCTATATACTTTTCCTATTTGATATCTTTTAAATGGAAAACTAATATCGTTATAGTATTCACATACATACTTAGCAAGTGGTACTGTTAAGTCAAATCTTAAAGCTAAATCATTATCTCCTTTATTGAATCTATATATTTGTTTTTCTGTTTCTCCTCCTGCTTTTGCCAATAATACATCTGCCATTTCTATTATTGGTGTATCTAATGGAAGAAAACCGAATCTTTCATATGATTTTCTTATTCTATCCATCATATTATTAAACTGTATTTGATCATTTGGTAAAAGTTCCATAAAACCCGGTAATGTTTTTGGTTCCACTTTCATAAGTCCATCCTCCTATTTAATGTATACTCATTTTTTATTCTTCATCATCCATTAAGTTACTATATATTATTTCTTCTTCAGCTATTTTAGTAGATATTCCATGACCTGGATATACTATTGTATCCTCTGGTAGCACTAGTAATTTATTATTAATTGATTTCATTATATCATTAAAATTTCCAGTTGGTAGATCTGTTCTTCCCCAAGTAGTTTTAAACATAGTATCTCCAGAAAATAGCATACTTTCTTCTTCACAATATAAGCTAGAGCCGCCTTTTGTATGACCTGGCGTATGTATTACTTTAAATTCTAAATCACCTATATGAATAATGTCATCATCATTTACTCTAGAATCCGCTTCTATACTTTTTGCATTATCAGATACAACATTTGTTAAATTAATACTTGGATTTTTTAACCCTTCATAGTCATCTGAATGAATAAGGATTTTTCCTCCGCAAATGTTTTTTATGTTTTCAACTGCTCCAATATGGTCTCCATGACAATGAGTCAAATAAATATATTTTACTTTAGCTCCAAGAATATTTAATAGCTCAATAATTTTATCTTCTTCTCCTCCTGGATCTATTACAATTGTTTCTTTTGTTTTTTCATCTTCAATAATATAGCAATTTGTAATTATATTTTCAAAATCAGATTTTACCCTTAATTCCTTTAATATCATTTTTCTCTCCTATGTTAAACTAAATTTATTGTTTCTTTCTCTTTACTTCATATACACTATCTACTTTTCTTAAAGCCTTTAGTACTTGGTTTAATTGATCGATATTTTCAACCTCAACTGTAACTTCAGTAATTGCAATTTTTTCCTTGTTAGCTTTTGAAGAAACTGCTTGTAATTTACATTTTGTATTTCCAAGTACATTTATTATATCTGCAAGAAGTCCTGACCTGTCATTTGCATAAATCTCTATATCAACACTATATGTAGTTTTTTGATTGCTCCAATAAACATCTATAATTCTGTTTCCTTCTGCTAGTAGATTTTTTGTATTTACACAATCAGTTCTATGTACAGATACACCTCTACCTCTTGTTATATATCCTATTATTTCATCACCTGGAACTGGATTACAACATTTAGATAGTTTTACTAGACAGTTATCAATACCTTTTACTATAATTCCATTTGATGATGGTTTTTCTCTATGTACTTTTTCCTTTGATAATTCTTCTAAAGTTTTTTCGATATCATCTTCTTTATGAACTTTCCTATATTCTTCAAGCATTCTTGTTATAATTTTTCCTGCTGATATAGAACCAAATCCAACTCCTGCATACATATCTTCGACATTATTAAATTTATATCTATTTAATGCCGGTGTTATAAATTCATTTTTGAACAAGTCATCATGTTTTACACCAATTTTTTTAAGTTCTCTTTCAATTGCATCTTTACCCTTTTCAATATTTTCTTCTCTTTGATTCTTTTTAAACCATCCTAAGATTTTATTTCTTGCTCTCGAACTCTTTACAAATTTTAACCAATCTCTACTAGGCCCTTTAGATTGATCTGATGTAATTATTTCCACTATGTCTCCATTTTTTAATTTTGTAATTATTGGCATCATTTTACTATTTATTTTACAACCTACCATATGATGTCCTATTTGTTCATGTATTTGATATGCAAAATCTATTGGAGTAGAACCTTTTGGTAATACTTTAATTGCTCCTTTTGGAGTAAATATATATACTTCATCTTCAAATAGTTCTTTCTTTAAGGTAGCCATAAATTCATCTGGATCTTGCATTTCGCTTTGCCATTCTAAAGTTTCTCTTACCCAAGCAAGTTTATCTTCTTGTACTTTTACATTTGCTTTTTTTCCTTTAGCAAAACTAGACTCTTTATATGCCCAGTGTGCTGCTATACCATATTCAGCAATTCTATGCATGTCCCAAGTACGAATTTGTACTTCAAAAGGTGTTCCTTTTGGTCCTATTAATGTTGTATGTAATGATTGGTACATATTTGGTTTTGGAACTGCTATATAGTCTTTAAATCTACCTGGCATTGGACTATATAAATCATGCACAACTCCAAGAGCAGCATAGCAATCTTTTACAGAATTTACTATAATTCTTAGAGCAAATAAATCATATATTTGATCTAAAGTAGAATTATCTCTTTTCATTTTTCTATAAATACTATATAAATGTTTTGCCCTTCCTGTAACTTCTGCATCAATTTTCTGTCTTTTTAGCTCTTCTCTTATTTGATCCATTATTAATTCAATAAATTTAAGTCTTTCTTCTCTTTTTTTATTTATACCTTCTACTAATTCTCTATATTCTTCAGGATATAGGTATTTGAAAGATAAATCTTCTAATTCCCATTTTAGAGAATAGACACCTAATCTATTTGCAAGTGGTGCATACAGTTCCATTGTTTCTTTTGCATTTGCAATTTGTCTATCTCTTGATAAATATTTTAATGTTCTCATATTGTGAAGTCTATCAGCAAGTTTAATTAAAATTACACGTATGTCTTTTCCCATTGCTAAGAACATTTTTCTGTAATTTTCTACTTGTTGTTCTTCTACACTTGCATACTGAAGTTTACCAAGTTTTGTAACACCATCTACCATATATGCTATTTCTGAGTTAAATTCTTTTTCAATATCTTGATATGTAGTATCAGTATCTTCTAGAACATCATGTAAAAGTGCCGCACAAATTGTATTATCATCCATGTCTAATGTAGCTAAAGTATATGCTACTTGTACAGGATGAATTATATAAGGTTCTCCAGATTTTCTTAATTGGTCTCCGTGTTTTGATTTAGCATAATCATAAGCACGTTGAATAAGTTTTGTATCTCTTCTTCCTTTTTTTCTCCTAACTACTGATATTATATCTTCAATTCCTACATCTTTATATTCTGACATACTTCTCCCTCCTTTAGTATGATTTTCGAATATCCTTTAATATAATTTGAACTGATTCATTACCATTAAATGTATTTATATCAAGATTTCCTACTACATCCACCTTATCATCTAATAAATAATCTTCTGATAGATTTCCCATATTAAAGCCTATTGCATCTACCATAAAATTATCATCTTTTAAACTTAACTTTAAATGTTTTCCCTCTGATAAAGCTCTAATTGAATTTATTTTTAAATTTTTGAATAAAAATAGTGGCATCTTATTAGCTTCACCATATGGCTCTAATGCAGATAAACTTTTTACATTATCTATATTAAGAGTTTTTAGTGATAATTCGCTATCTATATTTATTATTGGTACTATACTATCTATCTTACATTCTTTTGCATATTGTTCTAATTCATCTTTAAATTCATTAAATTTTTCTTCCTTTACAGTTACACCAACTGCCATTGCATGTCCTCCAAATTTTTCAAGATTTGTAGAACATTTCATTAATGCTTCATGTAAGTCAAACCCAGGTATACTTCTTCCTGATCCTTTTCCTTCTCCATTTTCAAAACAGACCAATATAGATGGTTTAAAATACATATCTGTTACTTTTGAAGCAACAATACCTATTATTCCATGATGCCATCCTTTATTTCCTATTATAATGCAAGCATTGTTTTTTTCATTTTTTTCAATTATTTCAATTGCTTCATCAAAAATTTCTTTTTCTATAGATTGTCTTTCCACATTATATTCATTTAATTTAATTGCAAGCTTTTTAGCAATATCATAATCCTTGCATAAAAATAAATCTAATGCAATTCTTTCATTTCCCATTCTTCCACAAGCATTAATTCTTGGTGCGATTCCAAAAGATACTGCACTAGAATCAATATTTTTAAAATTAATTATTTCTAATAAAGACCTTAATCCTATATTTTTAGTTTGTGCTACTAATTTTAGTCCTAATTTTGCAATTACTCTGTTTTCATCTATTAATGGAACTATGTCTGATATTGTTCCAATACAAACAATATCTAAATATTTTAAATATTCTTTTTCTGGTAATCCCAATTTTATTGAAATAGCTTGTATTAATTTAAAAACAACTCCAACTCCAGCTAATTGATTAAATGGATATTTGTTATCTCTTCTTTTTGCATCTATAACCGCAATAGCTTTAGGAATTTCTTCTGCAGGTTCATGATGATCTGTAATAATAGTTTCTATTCCTAAAGATGTTGCATATTCTATCTCTTTTATTCCTGTAATTCCGCAATCTACTGTTATCATCAATTTATATCCATCTTGATTTATTCTATCTATTGCATCTTTATTTAATCCATATCCTTCATTTAATCTGTTAGGAATATATGATTCTATTTCTAAGTTTCTTTCTTCTAAAAATTGTTTTAAAACTGTTATACTAGTTATTCCATCTGCATCGTAATCTCCATAAATCATAATCTTTTCTTTTCTTTTTATAGCTTGTATAATTCTATTTACAGCCTCATTCATATCTGGCATAAGAAAAGGATCATGAAAATCATTTCTTGTAGGATTAATAAATAAATCTATATCTTGTTTTTCTGTTATATCTCTATTAACTAATATTTTCGCTAAAATTTCATTAATACCATATTTATCAATTAAATCTTTTACTTTTTTATCATCTATATCATAGCATTCCCACTTTTTATTCATTAAAAACTCCTTAATACACAATATACCATATATTCTACTACAAAAATTACTTTTTTTAAAGAGATTTACAAAAAAATAATTTGATCATAAATATTGATCAAATTATTGCCAAAATACATAAAATTATTATTTTAATTAAATTAATAGATATTAAATAGAAATTAGTAAATGGTATTCCTATACTATTTATTTCTTTATACCCATTTACAATTTTATCTATTTCATCAATTTGCATATTTTTATTTTCATTCATATATGATATCATATATTCTTTTGCAACGTATTCTGCCTTACTCATAGCTTCATTTTCTAAATACAATCTAATTCCAATATAGATTAATGTAAAAATTAAATATGTTTGAATATATATATTAAAATATTCTTTACCTACATTAAATAAAATTAAAATACAAAAAATTAGAAATGAAATAATATAAATATTTGAAAAGAAAAAATTAAATAATAAAATCTTTCTGTTTTGTATAGAATGTAAACATTCATGTGCTATTGTTTGTATTCTAGAAAAACTTTCTTTTATATTTGCTATTATTATTTTATCTGTTATGGCAATATATAAACTAGCTTTTGACTCATTATTTTCTTCTATTTTTACTTTTTTATTATCTAGTTTTTTTAATATTTGTTCACATATTTTTTTATTATCTGGAAATTTATCTGTTATGGCATTTAAATTTTTATCACTACCTAATTCCTTAATCCTTTTAATATCTTTAAATTTTATATTAAATCCTATTTTTAATATAAACATAGTTATTATACACAAAGAAATTAATATAATATAATTTATCATTCTTTTCTCCCTCTATTGCTTTATTAAATATAATATAATTTACAATTATAAATTATATAAATTAAAAAAGATAATATTATATAAAAAGCTTCTGATATAATAATAAATATCATATCAAAAGCCATTAAGAACGTTTTATAATAAAATTTGAACGCGACAAAATTAAAATCTAATTTATAATACATCTCTAATTGCTTCTGCAATAATTTTATTTACATCAGCAATCATAACATTGAATTTTACTTCCAAATCGAAGTATTGTTTAATTTGTTTATCTTCAACTAACATCCTATACATTTCTTCTAACTTTTTTGCCTTATTTTCATCTTTTCCTTCTCCTGTATATTGCATTAATTGAACATCATATCTTAATTTTTCAAATTCTTCTATTTTACTTTTGGTATCAGAATTTGACATTACACTATCTTTTAGTTTCTTATACTCTTTATATTCTTCTGATTCTTGTATTTCATATGCTAATCTATTTGCTGTATCATACACATTCATTTTATTCTATCCTTCCTGTAGTTTCAATCCTAAGCATAAGCATGTTTTTTCTTGAAACTCAATAAATTTGTAATCTCTTTCTCTGTATTTTTGGCTTTAGTTGTTTTCTTAGCTTTTTCTTGTGCAATTTGCTCTGCTTGTCTTTCAGCCATTGTTTTACAAATAGCCTTTTCGTATATATAATGTGTATCTTGTGCAATTTTATTCCAATTATATTCTTCTTTTACTTTCATTTTAGCTTTTTTTGCCACATTTGCTGAAAGTTGTCCATCAAACAATAAGCTTAGTACAGAATCAGCTATAGAATTTGGATTTCCAGCATAGCTTTTCATTCCATCTACTCTATGTTCTACTATTTCATTTAGTCCCCCTATATCTGATACAACTGTTGGAACTCCTGCAAGCATTGCTTCTAATGCTACTATTCCAAATGGTTCATATGTACTAGGGAATACTGCTACATCTGCACATTTATACATTTTTTGAACTTGTTTTGCATTTAAGTAGCCTGTAAAATACACTTTATTTGAAAGTCCCATATTATTTGCTTGTGCTTTTAATTCATCAAGCATACCACCTTTACCAGCAATAATCAATTTTGCATCATGGTAATTTGCTAAAATTTTAGGCATAGCAGAAATTAAATGTTGAACGCCTTTTTCATATACTAGTCTTCCTAAATAAAGTATTATTTTTTCATTATCCATTGCATATTGTCTTCTAAAATCATAGTCTCTATCAATACCATTAAAATTGTTTAAATTAATTCCATTTGGAACTACATTAATTTTATCAAAAGGAAGTCCAAATAATCCTTGAACATGACCTTTCATGTAGTTACTATTAACTATAACTTCTGTAGATTCATATGTTAAAAGCCATTCTGTATCATTTATATATCTTTGTGTATCATCATGTATTCCAGAATTTCTTCCTGCTTCTGTAGCATGTATAGTTGATACTATTGGTATATCAAATGCATTCTTTAGTGTTTTTGCTGCATTTGCAACTAACCAATCATGTGCATGTATAACATCAAATTTTCCGTTTTTATTAATAATTTCTGAAGCCTTAGCAGCTAAATTAAAATTAAGTTGTAATATCCAATCTATAAAATTATTTGGATGTATCATATAATTATCTACTCTATATACATCAACACCCTTATCATTTTCATAATATGGTACATTACCATCCTTATATGTTACTACAGTTACTTCATGACCATCTTTAATTAATCTCTTTGATAAATCATGTACAACCCTTGCTATTCCGCCAACAATTCTTGGTGGATATTCCCATGTTAACATTAAAATTTTCATCGGCAATAGCCCCTTTCATTTTTTCTTTTGATTATCGCTCAAATTCACTAGATATAGTCTATACTAAAAAATGTCAAAAGTAAACATATTTTGATAATTTTTTAAAATATTTTTTTCATTTTTTTCTAAGACTTTTATATTATTTCATTTATTATATAATTTTCTTATTTTTATTAAACTTAAACTATTTTTTTACTTTATTTTTTTATTTATATTTTAGGATAAAAATAAGCGCCTTAGCCTTTTTAGCCCTGGCGCATACATAATTTAGGCATTATGAAATCCTCTTCAAATAAATAATTCCTGTGTCAGTCTTATGATCCAGCTTTACACCAAGTCTTTTCATCACATTCTGTGATTTCTTGTTTTCTTTTGCCACATAGAAGTGCATGAATTTCATATTTGAGTTTTCTTTTAAATATGATTCAAAAAGGCTCACAGCATCAGTACAATATCCATTTTTCCGGTAGTCTTCACCGATAAAGTATGATATATCGATTTTTCCTCTACCTATCTTATCTCCTAAAATGCCACCAACAAAATTGCCTTCTCTATCAACTATTTTAAAACTGATATAATTGGTATTGTCTTGTAGCATATCAAGGATCATTCGTGCCTCTTCCATATCTTCTGGATAAAAAACTTTTACAAATTTCTTAACACCCTTATTTCTTGTGATCCGATAAAACTCTTCCAGATCGCTTTCTTGAAACTCTTTCAGGCTAACACTTGTTTTTCCTAATTCTTCCATTTATTTACCTCCATAATTTGATCTTGTATATTTTATCATAAAGTTATGTCAACATCAAGTGTAATAAAAATTATGTATATATAATTTTCAAGATATAATTTCTTGTATTTTAATATATATTATAGTATAATATATATTGTATTTTATATGGGGATGTATTTGGTTTCGACAATATTTCTGAAGTATAAATAGCGAGTAGTGGATGGTCGCTTTGGCCACTATAAAAAAGCGAAAATTAAAAATAAACGCTGATAATAAAGAATTAGCTTACGCTGCTTAAGATTAGCAGCCCGTTTTACTTTTGCCCCCACAGCTTAAGATAAAACGTCATAAATGTGGGAAACAAATTTATTTCCGTGTCATAGGAATAAAGGGTATTTATTTGACTACCTAAAAATATAGTTTGTTTGTTAATTAGTTTTTAGGGAATTTTTTTAACAAACTGTACTCGGAGAAATTTATGTGGATGGGATATTGGACAGGAGTTCGACTCTCCTCATCTCCACCAAAATAGACATATAGAATTTTAGTTTTCTATATGTTTTATATTTTATTTAAAAATATAAATTATAAGATTAAGAGAAATTTTAAGGATTAAAAGTTATGAATAGAAATTTAGAAATATATTATAAAAATACTTTAAACAAAGAAGTTCATCCTTTGCTTAAAAAATTTATAGATATGAAACTAACAGATTCGCGGAACTGCTATTGATTTAGGATGTGGAACAGGTTCAAATAGTATTTATCTAATTAAAAATAATTGGAAAGTCATAGGAATTGATAAAGAAAATGTATTAGAATATGTCACATGTAAATTACCAACAAATAATTCAGTATCTTTTCATTTTATACAAGATAATTTTGAAAATTTAGATAAGCTTAATTTAAAAAATATTAATCTAATAGTGGCCATTGATAGTATTCCTTTTTGTTCTAAGAATATTTTCAATAATTTTTGGAATAGTTTAATAAATACAATTAATAAAAATCGGATATTTTGTTGGTAATTTTTTTGGTATAAATGATTCATGGAATACTAAATCTGATATTTTATTTTTTAGTAAAAATGAAATATTAAATTTAATTTATAACTCATTTGAATTAATTTATTTTAAAGAATTCGAAAAAGATGTAATAAGTGGCATAAATAGAAAAAGACATGCACATGTTTATAATATAATTGCAAAAAAGATATAGCAAACAAAAGCTATATCTTTTATTATTTGTTATTTGTTATATTTATCTTTTTTCTATTCTTTTATTTTTCTTTATCAGTCTTTTTTTCTATATAGTATATTATTGAAGTTAGTATAGCTCCTAAAGATGCAGTTATTAATTGTGTTAATCCCATTGAAGTTTGAAGCATTGTAACCATCTTTTCAGGGAATATATTAAATAGATTTAATATATTAAATATTCCAAATATAACTAATACTTTTAATACTATTCCTACTATTCCTGCTATAAAATAATTTTTATTTTTAGATAACATTAATAATTTATATGAATATATTAAAACAAAATTTCCTATCCAAATTGCTGGTATCATATATACCATAACAACTGATGAAGTTCCAAATACATATCCTCCAAGTATTGTTGCAATACTTGGCATTGTAACTATTCCTATTATCTTAGTCCAACCTTTTAAGTTAATTGCAGCAAGTATTAATGACATATTAACAATAGTTCCAATTATAATCTGTGAGTTAGTAGCAATCATACTAGTTGATCCAAAAACTTTTGTTAATATTTCTCCTAAAAAAGTTGGAACTAGTAATGCCAACAAAAATAATATTATTGTTTGTATAATATCTACACCTTTTGAGTAATCTCTTACTCTTCTATTTATAACTTTTTCGTTTTCCATCTTCTTCTCCTCCTTAGTATTTAAATTTATTTTTATTTTCTTCATTATATCATAGATTATTAAATTATCAATAAAAAAAGCGGTATCGAAGTACTTTTACATACCTCTCCACCGTAAAAATCTTTCACCTCACTCTTAAATAATAATCGCAAGATTCAGACCGTGCCTCATAAACATCGTTTTTTACATTTACAGTTTGCTTTACACTATTCTTTGGAAAGTTTTTAAGTTTGTTCCCAAAAATGTCCTCAAAATATCCATGCTCTTTTACGTATATTTCAGTAGTAATGGTATTATATGTATTTGTTGCACCATACTGGTAGTACACGCACCTATAGAGCTTCATAATAACATTTGCTTTTTTTGGTTGTACCTCCTCTACTTTAAGTCCAAACTGTCTTAGTTTATCTTCCATCTGTCTTTTTAATTCTTCTAAAGATAATGGTCTTTTTACTTTATCATCTCCATTTACCCTTAAGAAGAAATATTCATTGGCCGACAAACTACAAATCTTCATTTTTTTAGTCCGATTTAGCACATTTTCCTCTCCCTTCAATTATGTCACGGATTTAAAATTATAGGAAATCCTATAAATAAATATTTTAGCACAGTATAACTGAATTTTCAATAATTTGGTGTAATTTGCTATTTTATGTTAATTGTGGTATAATATATTTGTAATCCCCAAATGGGGTAAATACGTCGGACGTTGTCTGACACGATCAACAGGAGGTACATTTATGGCACGTTTTGAGACCGAGGGCTACTGCCCTCACAACGCTTTCTCGCAGTGTGTGGCGAATGCCACCGTCCAGTCCCAGCGGGCACTGGATATCCTTGGAAGCCGCACGGCTTTTATGGTCTACGATAAGGGCTCTTGCACCTATAACGGTGTTGCCTACGTCGTTGACGCGATTTGCGGCGCCACTGGCACCATGGGCATCGAGATCGCTACGGCGATCAAGGTCTTGTCCCCCGTATGCGACTACCCTGAGAAGGGCTTGAAGCTCAGCTGCTTCGACATGATCAACCCGACCGCTATCCCTGGTATCATCCAGAAGAGCGACAACGGCTGGTGTGTCAAGGGCGAAGCTTCCCAGACCACGTTCCTTTTCGAGGACGAGAGGTTCCTGGCTGTCATCGTGGAGACTGACGAGGAGCTCCAGCTCTACTTCTGGAAGAAGTAATTTCTTTCCTAAAGTAGGCTGCTCGGCTCGAGACCCTCACGCGCAAGCTTGGGGGTCTCTTGCTATATTTTATACTTATTTATATCTTTATACTTTTTACTATATTTTCTAACTTGTTATTTTTATATTTAATTTTTTTAATATTTCTATTGCATTAATTAATATTTTGTGCTAAGATAATAAAGTAATTTCATAGGGGTATAGTGTCAATGGTTAGCACGATGGTCTCCAAAACCACAAGTCTGAGTTCGAGTCTTAGTACCCCTGCCAAACATTGATACACAATTATCTAAATTGTGTATTTTTTTAATAAAAATATTATCTAAATAAAGGAATTTTAAATGAAAGAGCTAAAAGAAGAAAATATTGATATATCTAATATCAACGAAGAAAGTGATAAAAAGAATAAATTAATAAAAAGAAAAAATAAAATACATGATTTAATGAAAAAATTATTTTCTAAAGAGGTAATTTTGTATGTCGTTTTTGGAGTTTTAACAACTTTAGTTAATATTGGATCTTTTGCTATTATGACTAGTTTCTTACATTTTGATAGTACAAATGCAAATAATATAGCTATTGTTCTTGCTGTTATATTTGCATATTTTACAAATAAAGACTTAGTTTTTCATTCTCAAGCAAAAGGATTTGGCGAAAGATTTATTGAGTTTTCTAAATTTATACTTGGCAGATTACTAACAATGTTTATTGAATCAATAGGAGGATCTTTAATGTTTAGATATGTTCCTATTCCTGAGTTAGTAAGTAAATGCTTAATTACAGTGATTGTTATAATTTTAAACTTTTTTATAAGTAAATTTTTTGCATTTAAATCAAATAAAAATGATGAGTAAAATAAAAATAAATTTTCGGGGGCTATTAGATTAATCTTTAATTAAATTTAGGAGGTTTTTAATGTCTAATAGTTTTTTTATGCCTATAAAATATTTGATAATCTTATTAATTATTTTAATTATTCTAGTATCTATATTTTTTATTCCCTTTTTTCCAAATTTAAGTTTTGCACAAGATAACAACACTAATTTTGTTATTGATATAAGTTCTTCTGGATATGCATGGCCATCTCCTGGATATACAACGATTAATTCATATTTCGGATATAGAACTTCTCCTACAGCTCGGTGCTTCAAGTTATCACTCAGGATTAGATATAGGTGCTCCAGAAGGAAGTAAGTTAATTGCTGTTACCTCTGGAATAATTACATTTACTGGTTTTTTAGGCGGTGGTGGTTATACTATTACACTATCAAAGGATAATATGAAATTTACATATTGCCATGTATCTCCAAATTACATAGTAAAAAAAGGAGACCCTGTAATTCAGGGTCAAGTTATCGGTTATGTAGGTCCTAAGAATGTATACGGTGTTAAAGGTAATCAATATTATGATGAAAATGGTAATCCAACTAATGGAGCTACTACTGGCCCACATCTTCACTTTGGTGTACGCGTTGATAATAATTATATTAATCCTTTAACTTTATTTGATTAACTAAAAAAGAGACATTTTTGCATGTCTCTTACATATCTTCATCTTCTTCATTATTATTTTTTATGTCTTTTTTATTATATTTTTCTTCATCCTCAGCTACCGCTCCATGACAATGTGAGCAGTTACCATCACATGAACTTTCTTCATCACTATTCCAGTCTAACTCTATTATATTATTACATTGAGGACATTTTATTTCATTTTTTTCTTCATCTGTTATATCAGTGGTAAATTCATAATTACAATAAGGACAAACTATTTCAAATTCAAAATTATCATCCTCATCATCTTCTTCATCATAAATATCTTCTTCGATAGTATCAACTATTGATTGTACATTATTTATCTTTCTATTGATTTCTTCTTGTTTATTTTCTATTTCTTTTATTCTTTCGTCAGTTAAAAATGTTAATCTATCTACTATATCCATGAAAACTACTGTTAATTCCATAAATTTTTCTTTAGCAATTGCTAAATCATCTCTATCTTTCATACTAGCTTCTAACTCTTCTAATATTTTATTATATTTACCCTTTATATCAGACATAAATAATTAATTTCCTCCTTATACTCTTTCCATATATTCACCAGTTCTAGTATCTATTCTAACAACATCTCCAATATTAATAAATAATGGTACTGTAAGTGTATAACCATTTTCAAGTGTTGCAGGTTTTCCTGAAGTTGTTGTTGTGTTTCCAGCAAATCCTGGTTCTGTATATGTAACTTCTAATTCAACAAACATTGGTGGCTCAACTGAGAAAACATTTCCTTTAAAAGATAAGATTTTTACATTCATATTTTCTTTTAAGTATTTTAAACCATCACCTATTTGTTCTTCATTTAAAGGCATTTGCTCATATGTTTCATTATCCATAAAATAATATAATCCACCATCATTATATAAATATTGCATATCTCTTTTTTCTATCTCTGCACCTGGGAATTTTTCTGATGGATTGAATGTTTTTTCTAATACTGCACCTGTAATAACGTTTTTTAGTTTAGTTCTTACAAAAGCTGCTCCTTTTCCAGGTTTAACGTGTTGGAATTCAACTACTTTAAATACATTTCCATCCATTTCAAATGTTGTTCCGTTTCTAAAATCTCCTGCCATATATACTTCTGCCATATATATTTCTCCTTTCAAATTAACATAAATTTAAATCCTAATTATTTTACCATATGTTTTCACTTAAATCAAGTATAATCATCTTTATTTATCAACTATAATATAATTTTTATCCGATTTTGTTAAATTTATACATCCAGATTTTGTAATTAAAACTGTATCTTCTATTCTAACTCCAAAATTTCCTGGTATATATATTCCTGGTTCGTTTGTAACAACCATGTTTGCCTTTAATGAATTATCATTTTTACCATTTATAAATGGCATTTCATGAATATCTAATCCAACTCCATGTCCTAGACTATGAATTAAATTATATCCATTTAGTTTAAAATCGTTTTCTACCATCTTGCTTACTAATCTTATACTTGCTCCATCTTTATATTCTTTTAATGTTTGAAGTTCATTTTTTAAAACTAAATCATATATTTTTTGAATTTGTACTGGTACATATCCTGCAAAAATTGTCCTAGTCATATCAGAACAATATCCTTGGTATTTACATCCCATATCAATAGTAATTGCATCTCCTGCTTCAATTTTTTTATCCGTAGGAACTGCATGTGGTTTTGATGAATTTTTTCCAGATGCAACTATTGTGTCAAATGCTAATCCATCAGCACCATTATCTTTAAAGAATTTTTCTATTTCAAATGCTATATCCTTTTCTGTCATTCCAATTTTTATATAGTCACATAGATGTAAAAAACATTGATCTGTTATATAGCATGCTTTTTCAATACGTGATATTTCTTCATCGTCTTTTATCATTCTTTGTTTTTCAATTAAGTTTTCAGTTTCTTCAAAGTTATTTATTTTATATCTTTCTATATATTTTTTATATGTAGCATAAGTTATATAATTTTCTTCGAACCCAACATTTTCACAAAACATAAAGAAGTTTTCATAGTCGTCTCTTGAGATATTTGCAATATCATTAACTATTATACCATCATCAATTGTTAATGTTGATTTAACTTCCTCCAAATATCTTCCATCAGTTATAAAGAAGTTTTCTTTTCTTGCAATAAGTAATATTCCTTCTGCTTGTATTCCTGTAAGATACCTTATATTAACAGGATTCGAAATAATCATTCCTTGCATATTTTCCATATTAATTTTATCTCTTAACCATTTAATTTTTGGATTCATAATAAGCCCCCTTATATTACTACATATATTATTTATCCTAAATTATTTTAATATGTTCCTAATGAAAATATTTCTAACAATACCATTAATATGTCTGAAGTTGATATATATATTGGAAGTAAACTTGCAACTACTATAAAAGGTCCAAATGGTATATATTCATTAGATTTCTTTTTTCTACTAATTAAAATTACTATACTAACAATTGCTGCGAATAAGAATGACATAACTGATACAAGAATTATATTCATCCATCCGAAGAAAAGACCTAATGCTGCCATTAATTTAACATCACCAAATCCCATTGCTTCTTTTCCAGCAATAACTCCTCCTATTAATGTTATTAATAAAAAGATTCCTCCTCCTACTATCATACCTAACATATTATCTATAAATATATTAATACCTAGGTTTGTATTTTGTAATGTTTCTATAAATGTAAATACAAGACCTGTTTCAAATACTGTAAGAGTTAATCTATTGGGTATTATTTGTGATTTAAAATCAATTATAAATGCACTCAAAATCATTGGTATTAAAAATACATATTTTAATGTTTCTATTGTTAAACCTTTTAAATATAATAAAGCTATATATGAAATAGCTACAATAACCATTAAAAGATATTTTGGTCTAGTATTCTTTAAATATTCTTTAAAAAATTCTTTAGAGAATATCTTTTTATGATCATTCATTCTTAAATTACACCAATCTATAAATTGTCCAACTATTAAACCTAATATTCCTATTAAAACATATGTTAATATATGTAATTCATTTATATACATTTTTCTCCTCCGCTTTATGTGTCTTAAACTATTTAATTTACTTTAAGCTTCTTCTCATTTTATTTTTTTTATATTTATTTATTATAAGTCTTTCTATTGGTCTTTTTAACCTTGTTATTAAATAATCTTTTTCTTCTATTGGTTTTACTAATATAGAAAACATATTACATCTATTTGCACCAATAATATCTGTAAAAATTTGGTCTCCTACTACTGCAATATTCTCATTGTCTAATTTAAGAATATCTTTTGCACGTAAAAATCCAGATTTTAGTGGTTTTTTTCCAAAGAAAATATATGGAACATTTAATATTTTAGCAACTGCTCCTACTTTATCAATCTTATTACTATTTGATAAAATACAAATTTTAATTCCATTTTCTTTAATATTTTTAGCCCACTCAGAAATTCCCTCTGGCATTTTTCTATCTAAGTTTATTAATGTGTTATCTACATCTAAAATTAAACCTTTTATATTATATTTATTTAATAAATCTATACTTATGTCTTTTACACTATTAAAATATTCTTTTGGATATAACACGTTTTCCTCCATTTCTACAACCATAATATTATCAATATGTACCGTGTTTGTCAAGAGTTTAATAGTTTTATATCTATACAATATTTATTCAATAATTAATAAAAAACTAGAAAGAATAACTAATTTTTCTTTCTAGTTTTTTTATTTTAATTATTGTTTATTTCTTATTTAATTATTATTTATATGTTATCTATTACATCCACAATTACAAAATAGTATCAAAAATATTAATATGAAAAATAGCATGCTATTATCACATCCACATCCTCCGAAAATGTTACCTAAAAATCCACCATTATTGCATCCACATCCACAATTTCTTACTTCCTCTTGCATATATATTCTCCTTTCTTTATTATTTTTATATATTATTCTCTTTATACTCTTTTTGTTCCTATTTATTAATGTTTAAGTTTGATTTTTTTTATTCTATATAATATAATTGTTTTTAGAGTTACATTAATACATAAATGTTTTAAGGAGTTTTACTATGAGTTATGATATTGAACTTTTATCTCCAGTCGGAGATTTTGAATGTTTAAAAGCAGCAGTTCAAAATGGTGCAAATAGTGTATATTTTGGTGGTAGTTTATTTAATGCTAGAGCCTCAGCAACTAATTTTGATATTGATGAGCTTGAAAAAGTTATAAATTATTGTGCATTAAGAAATGTTAAAACACATTTAACTCTTAATACACTTATAAAAGATAGTGAATTTAAAGATGCTATAATGCTAGCTAAAAAGGCTTACGAATTAGGTATTGATGCTCTTATTGTACAAGATATAGGACTTGCACAATTTTTAAGGAAACTATTTCCTGATTTAGCAATTCATGCAAGTACTCAGATGACTATTCATAATTTAGAAGGAGTACAAAAATTAGAACAACTTGGATATACAAGAGCTGTTTTATCTCGTGAATTAACATTATCTGAAATAGAATATATTTGCTCTAACTCTAATATAGAAATTGAAACTTTTATACATGGCGCTCTTTGCATTTCATACTCTGGACAATGTTTATTTTCAAGTATGGTTGGTGGTAGATCTGGTAATAGAGGTAGATGTGCTCAGCCTTGTAGACTACCATATGAATTAATTGAAGATCATTTATCTAATAAAAAACATATAAGTCATGTTATAGATAAAGGTTACATTATAAGTCCTAAGGATTTATGCTCATTAGATTATATTCCTTCATTAATTGAGGCAGGTGTTAAATGCTTTAAAATAGAAGGAAGACTAAAATCTCCTGAGTATGTTGCAACAGTTACAAGAATATATAGAAAATATATAGATATGTTCATAAATAAAAAAGAATATATAGTAGATGAAAAAGATATCCATGATTTAAAACAAATATTTAATAGAGGAGGTTTTTCATCAGGACATTTAGACTCACATCCTAATCGCGAATTAATTTGTAAAGAAAAACCAAATAACATGGGAATATATATAGGTAATGTGGCTAATTACAATAAATTAAATGGTCATATTAAGATACTTTTAAATGAAAAACTTTCACTTGGTGATACTATTAATTTTGAAAAAGAAAATACTAGATATACAGTTTCAGAACTTATGCTTAACAATAATAACGAGCAAACAGTAGATAAAAATAACAAAGTTACAATTGGTAGAATGAAAGGTAACATACATGCTGGTGATAAAGTATTTAAGTTATCTAGTAAAGAACAATTAGAAAAAGCTAAACTTTCATATAACTCTGAAAATATCAAAATACCTCTTGGCTGTAACTTAATAGCAAAAAAAGGCTCAAATATAACTGCTAGTGTATATATAAATAATAGAATGAAAAATAGTTTATATAACAATATCACTATAAATTATACTAGTAATATTATTCCTGAAGAAGCTAAAAGTAGCCCTACTACTAAGGAAAGAATTATTTCTCAATTATCCAAAACTACTAATACTCCTTTCTATTTTGAAAAATTTAATATTGATATGGATGATAATATCTTTATTCCTAGTATAAAAGAACTAAATGAAATTAGAAGAGTTATATTATCTCAAATTGAAAACACTATTATTAATAGAATAAAGAGAAATAATAGTATAGATGAAAAAAAGATAGATAATCTCTTAATTAATGAATATTCAGATTCTAATATACATTATAATTTAAGCAAATATAATTCTCAAAAAAATATTTCTGTTTATTTAAATGTAATTAATACTGAATTTGACTATAGTAGTTTGTCAAAAGAATATATAAATTATATATATATTCCATTAAGACATTTTATGAATAAAAATTATACTGACACTATTAAACAAATAACTTCAAATTTTAAAACATATATTTATATTCCTGCTATAGTAAAAACAAATTACAAAAATATTGTAAAACATAGTTTAGATAGCTTAATAGAACAATATAAAAATATCTCTGGATTTGTTTTATCTAGTCTCGGTGATTTTATACTTTTACAAAAATATATAAACAATTTTGAATTTATAGGTAACTTTTCATTTAATGTCTTTAACAGAATAACTATTAATTCACTTTTAAACTTAGGTTTATCTAAAGTAACTCTTTCACCTGAATTAAATATTAATGATTTAAACACTATAGTTAAAAGTAATTTGCCTTTAGAATTAATAGTATATGGAAACACACCTGTAATGAAAATGAATTATTGTGTTTTGGGAAATAGTAATAGATGTTACCCTGATTGTAAAATGAAGTGTACTACATCTAATACATATTTCTTAAAAGATAGGCTTGGTTTTAATTTTAAAATTATTCCAGATAATATTCAAACTGTTACAACTATTTTTAATAGTAAAACAACTTGTATTACAGATATCGATATAAATATAAATAATTTTAGAATTGATTGTATAGATGAAACTATAGACGAAATAAATAATATTGCAAAAGCTACATTCTTTGGAAACAAATTAGAAGGTAAGCAATATACACGTGGTAATTTATATAGAGATGTATAAAATAAACTCCGACTTCAGTTTGAAGTCAGAGTTTATTTTATTTTTTATATTTGCTTACTGCTAAGCTCTATTATTAAATCCATATTATCATCCTTAGCAGCTTTATTTTTTCGAATTGCTCCACATTTTTTGCATCTATAAATAATAACATACCCTTTTTTACTATCAATTTCTAAAGAAACTGGCTCTAAATCTCCATGACATTCTTCCATCCTATCCCCTGGATTAATATCTACATGTTTAGAATGTAAACATACTGGGCAATGATCTCTACAAGAATATCCTAATTTTGGTACTTTATTTCCACAATTTTCGCATATAAATTCTTCATCAATTTCAGTAAATTTTCTTTTCATTTTTACTCCTATCTATTATTCAACATTAAATATGCTTCCACCTATAAATTCTCTTAATAATGAGTTTTTTGGTACAAATTCATCATCTATATCATCAAAGTATTTTAAAAGTTCATATAAACTTTGTGCCTCAGAATATTCAGGATGTGTATTATCTATTGCTTTTAATAAAGGCATTGCATATTTTTTTAATACTGATATTTCGTAAATTAATGATGTATTGAACATACTGTCTGCATCTTCTTGGAATGGATAAATATAATTTTCTTCACCTTTATTAACCATATCCCAATTTTCTAAAGTATGTAATGCTTCATAACCTCTAAAATTATTATCTCTTACTAGTCTACGTATTAATCTTGTATCAGTAGTAGATATCCTATTATAGTAATCCATGTTTAATACTGTTAATGCACTAATATATATTTTATATTTTTGTTCTTTTGGAATAGATTCAGTAAGTTTATCATTCAAACAATGTATCCCTTCTATAACAAGAACTTCGTTATTTCTCATTCTCATTTTATTACCTTTATATATTTTATGTCCTGTTTTGAAATCAAATGTAGGAAGTTCAACTTCTTCTCCATTTAATAGTTTTGTTAAGTGATCATTAAATAATTTTAAATCTATAGAATCTAATCTTTCAAAATCATATTGTCCATTTTCATCTTTTGGAGTATCTTCTCTTTCCACAAAATAATTATCCACTGAAATAGTAAGAGGTTTAATTCCATTTAACTTTAATTGTATTCCTAATCTTTGAGCAAATGTAGTCTTTCCAGATGAAGATGGGCCTGCTATAAGAATTATTTTTACTCCTTTTCTTTTTACAATTTTATCCGCTATATCAGATATTTTCTTTTCGTGTAATGCTTCAGCAAGCAAAATTAATTCTTTAGATTTTCCTTCTTCTATTTTTTTATTTAGTTTATATACAGTATTAACATTTAATACTCTATGTATATCCTCATATTCTTCTAGTGTTTGTAGTAATTTTTTTGTTTCTTTATATTTATCTAGCTTAAATGGTGTTTTTTTATCAGGATACCTTAGTAAAAATCCGTCATGATATTTTACTATATCAAATAATTTGATATATCCTGTACTTATAGGCATAACACCATAGAAGTAATTATAATAGTCTTCGCAAAAATATAATGAAACTTCCTCTTTATATTTATTATCTAATTGTAATCTTCCTCTTAAAGTTTTTTCTTTTTGGTAAAATTTCTCAGCCTCTTCCTTTGTCATTTCTATTTTCTTTATTGGTAAATCACTTTTTACAATTTCAATCATTTCTTTTTTTATGTTTTCAATTACTTCATTTGTAATCTTCATATTATCAGTTTCACAAAATATAGAATTAGAAAGCTGGCAATTAACTGTAAGCAATGCTTTTGGATATACTCTGTAAAACGCCATAGCCATTACATATAAAATTCCTCTTTGATACACTCTTCTTCCATCTCTTGTAGTTAAATCTATTGGAACAACTTCATCTAAATTATTTACTACTTCATTAAGAGATCTTACTTCATTTTTATATTTACAAGCAAGAACATTTTTCTCCTTGTCATCTTTAAATTTTTCTATTGCTAACATAATTTATTCCTCCTTATATCTCTTATATACCTTAATTACGGTTTAAGAAAACAACTATATACTTATTAGTATCTTAATTTACAAATTGATTATATTTAAATTTATAATATCAATAATAAATATTAAGACGACATTTTTTCTTTTATTTTTACTAATGTATTTAGTGCTTCTATTGGTGTTAATTCATTAACATCAACCTTATCTAATTCATGTGCAAGTTCCGCTAATTTATAATTATACATAGTCAATTGTCCATCTGCTACATTTTTATTTTCTTTTTCTATTTTTTTATTATTAAGTACATTCTTCTTCTCAATTGATTTTAAAATTTCGTTTGCTCTTTTGGTTACTACTTGTGGAACACCTGCTAAACGTGCCACATGAACTCCATAACTTTCATCAGTTCCTCCATTTATTATTTTTCTTAAGAAAATTATGTCCTCACCTTTTTCTTTAACAGCTATTGAATAATTCTTTACACCTTCTATTTTATTTTCCAAATCTGTAAGTTCATGATAATGTGTTGCGAATAATGTTTTAGCTCCACATTTTTCTTTGTTTGATATATATTCAGCAACAGCCCACGCAATTGATAGTCCATCATATGTTGATGTTCCTCTTCCTATTTCGTCTAGTATTACTAAACTATTTCCTGTTGCTTCTTTTAGTATTTGAGCAACTTCCATCATTTCAACCATAAATGTACTTTGTCCCATGCTTAAATCATCTGATGCTCCAACTCTAGTAAAAATCTTATCAACAACTCCAATATTTGCACTTGAAGCAGGTACAAAACTTCCTATTTGAGCCATAAGTACTATTAAAGCTACTTGTCTCATATATGTTGATTTACCAGCCATATTTGGACCAGTTATTATCGCTAATCTATTGTCACCTTTATCCAAATATGTATCATTTTGCACAAATTCTCCACTTGGTAAAATCTTTTCAATTACCGGATGTCTTCCATCTTTTATATCTATTATGCCACTATTATCAACATTTGGTCTTACATAATTTTGATCTTCTGCAACACTTGCAAAAGAAGTAAGTGCATCTAGTGTAGCTATTACTTCTGCAGATTTTTGTATTCTTTCTATTTGTGTTTCTATTTTATCTCTTACTTGTGTAAATATTTCATATTCTAAGTTTACAGCTTTTTCTTCTGCTCCTAGTATCTGATTTTCCAAATTTTTAAGTTCTTCTGTTATATATCTCTCACCATTTGTTAGTGTTTGTTTCCTAATATATCTATCTGGTACTAAAGATACATTTGATTTAGTTACTTCAATATAATAACCAAATACTTTGTTAAAACCTACTTTTAACCCTTTAATACCTGTCTTTTCTCTTTCTTCAGCTTCTAGTTGGATTATCCAATTCTTTCCATCAGTTGTTGCAGTTTTTAGTTTATCAACTTCATCATTAAATCCTAGTTTTATTAATCCGCCTTCTTTAACACTAATAGGTGGTTCATCTACAATTGTTTTATCTATTAATTCATATATATCTTCTAAAGTATCTAGATTATTATATAATTCTACTAATAGTTCTGTTTTACATCCTGATAATACTTTTTTTACTTCTGGTAATTGTTTTGCAGAAGTTTTTAAGGATATTAAATCTCTACCATTTGCACTACCATATGAAATTTTTCCTGCTAATCTTTCTATATCATATACTCTTTTTAAACTATCTATAATATCTCCTCTTAAGATAATATTATCTTTTAGTTCTCCTACAGCATCTAATCTCTGATTAATTTTCTTAGGATTTATCAATGGATTATTAAGCCATGTCCTTATTAGTCTTCCCCCCATTGAAGTTGATGATTTATCTAAAACCCATAATAGAGTTCCTTTTTTTGTCTTATCTCTTAATTTTTCAGTTATTTCCAAATTTCTTCTTGCATTGATATCTAAAGCCATATATTTTGTAGTGTTATATATTATTAATTTATTTATATGATCCAAACTATTTTTTTGAGTATCTAATAAATATTTTAAAAGTGCATTAGTTGCTGGAACAGACAAATTATATGAGTCTATATTTTCTATAACATTATTTTCATCATCAATAATTTTATATTTATCCACTAATTGTTCTGTCGTGTTTACAAATTGTTCTTCATCTAATCTCGTAACATAAACTTCAAACCTTTCTTTTATTTTTGAAATTTCTTCTTTACACTCGAACATCATAGGATTAACAACAAGTTCTGCTGGAGAAAATTTTGATAGCTCATCCATAAGACTTGCAAAATTATTTTTTTCTCTAATCTCTGTTGTTCTAAAATCTCCAGTTGTTACATCACATACAGTTACACCAAAGTATATTCCATTTTTATATATGCACATTATATAGTTATTTTTTCTATCATCTAGCAAGTTTGCTTCAATTACAGTTCCTGGTGTTACAACTCTTATAACATCTCTTTTTACTATTCCTTTAGCTTTTTTAGGATCTTCTAATTGCTCACAAATTGCAACTTTATATCCTTTTGATATAAGTCTTGAAATATAGTTTTCTGCTGCATGAAATGGAATTCCACACATTGGTGCTCTTTCTTCCATTCCACAATCTTTTCCTGTTAAAGTTAATTCTAATTCTCTTGAAACATTTATTGCATCATCAAAAAACATTTCATAAAAATCACCTAATCTGTAAAATAAAATACAATCTTTATATTGCTTTTTTGTCTCTAAATAATGTTGCATCATTGGTGAATATTCTGCCATATTTAGTCGTCCCTTCCTTTTTGGTTTCTATTATTTCTATCTTTAGAATCATCTATCCTTCCACTTACAATACTTTCTTTTTTTCCTTGATCTTGTAATTGTATTTTCATACTCTCTCTATATTCTTTTGCCTCATCTTTTTTTGCTTTTTGTTCTCTTTGCATTTTTAGAGTTAATTCCATCTTTCTTTTATCCTGATACATCATCCATATTGTAGCATTACTTGCATACCCTAATTTTTTAGCCGCATCTCTATGTGTCATACCACTATCAACTAATTCTTCAAATTTTGATAATATTTTTGAAACATACTCTAATCTTTCTTCCACAGATTCTCTTTCTGGATTTATATCAAACCCTAATTTTGCTGCTTCTTCATCAACCGCTTCTTTATATGCTATAGCCTCTGACATTGTTCTTTTTCTTTTTATTCTACTTCTATATAATTCATATAATTTTGGATTAGTAGTTTTTAAATGTGCTACTGTTCTTGATATGGTTCTTAATGATATTCCTAAATCTTCTGCCACATTAGTCCTACCATATTTTATAACTTCTATTGCTAATGCAGCAGGATCTATATTGGTATCTCTTGGAACATATGGATTTTTCTCTAATAGCTCCATATATAGTTCTTTATTAGATGTCGCCAAATCATCGATCATATAATTTACTTTTTTTACACTTGTTTCTAATATTTTTGCTATCTTTGTTTTTGTTGTTTTTCCATCTATTAATAAACGTATATATTCTTCAAATTGCTCTTGGCTTACTTGTTTCATAAAATTATATAATCTCTCCTTTTAAATACCATTTATGCTCTGATACAATTTTCACATTAACTATTTTTCCAATTATATCTTCTTTACCTTCAAATACCACTACTTTATTTGTATCTGTTCTACCTGTTAAAAGTTTGTTATTTGTTTTACTATATCCTTCTACTAACATCTCATATATATTTCCAATATATTTTTTATTATTTTCTTCCACTAGTTCTTCATATAATCCTTTTAATCTATCAAATCTTTCATGTTTAATTTTTTCTGGAATCTGATTTTCCATTTTATCAGCTGGAGTTCCAACTCTTCTTGAATATATAAACATAAAAATCTGCTCATATTTAACTTTTCTTACAACATCTAAAGTGTCTTCAAAATCTTTTTCTGTTTCTCCTGGAAATCCTACTATTATATCTGTAGAAAATTTAACATCTGGTATCATTTCTTTCATTTTTTCAACTAATTTTAGATATTGTTCTTTAGTATAAATTCTGTTCATTGCTTTTAGTACATCTGTGCTTCCTGATTGAAGAGGTAGATGAATAAACTTTGATACTTTTTTAGAGTCTCTTATTGCTTCTATTACATCTTCTGTAAAATCTTTTGGATGTGGTGATATGAATCTTATCTTTTCAATTCCTTCTATTTTATTTACTGTTCTTAATAGTTTTGCAAAAGAATTGATTTCTGTTTTACATTCATTTCTTTCTCTTTCTACTCTCATATATGAATTTACATTTTGACCTAATAATGTTACTTCTTTATATCCCTTAGACGCTAGATCTTTAATTTCAGCCAAAATATCATTTGGATCTCTACTTCTTTCTCTTCCTCTTACATATGGAACAATACAATATGTACAAAAATTATTACAGCCATTCATTATTGCAACTTGAGCTCTTATTGAATCACTTCTTGTGATTGGTAATCCTTCTATTATTTCTCCATCAATATCTATAATATCTGTTATTCTTTTATTTTCAATAATTGCATTATATAAATCTTTTGGAAATTTGTATAATGTATGTGTACCAAATATAACGTCGTATTTATAGCTTTTCTTTATCTTATTAACTATATGTTCTTCTTGCATCATACATCCACCTATTGCTATAATAGTTCCTTTGGCTTCTTTTTGTTTTTTTACCTCTCCTAATTTTCCAAATAATTTTTCTTCTGCATTCTCTCTTACGCAACAAGTATTATATATAACTAAATCCGCTTCTAGTATTTCTTCTGTTTTAGAATATCCCATTTTTTCTGTCATTCCACAAATTTTTTCAGAATCATTTTCATTAAGTTGACATCCCATTGTTAAAATATAATACTTTGGATTTTTTCCATCATTTATTTTTTTTACTTTTTCTATGTATTCTAATTCATCATTTATATCAATTTTTTTCATTTAATTTCTATCCTCTCTTATACCTTTAACTATTATATTTTACATGAAAAAAGCACTTTTTTCAAGTGCTTTTTATCAAGTTCTATTAGCAAAATGAAGCTATCTTATTATATATTTTTTCTTATTTGCAGAATCTATGTTTTCCTATAGTAACCGTCATCGGTCTTGACCAAATCCATTTATTAGTTGCTGTACTTGGATTAAAGTAATATATTGCTCCATTTGTTGGGTCCCAACCATTTAATGCATCTTGTGCTGCTTTTTTAGCTGTATCGTTTGGAGTCAAATTAATTTGTCCATCACTTACTACATCAAATGCTCCTTTTTGATATATCACACCAGATATTGTGTTTGGAAATGAACTATTTTTTACTCTATTTAATACAACCGCAGCTACAGCTACTTGTCCTGAATATGGTTCACCTCTTGCTTCTCCATATACTAACCTACTCAGTAAATTCAAATCATTTGAATTGGTTGATGAACTAGAATTACTACTAGTATTTCCTGAGCTATTTCCTGATGAATTAAATATTCCCATTGCTTGCAAAGTTTTTGTTCCAGCTATTCCATCGACAGTAAGTCCATTTTTTCTTTGAAATTTCTTAACTGCTTCTAAAGTCTGACTACCATAAATCCCATCAACATTTCCATTATAGTAACCCCATCTTTTTAATTTTGTCTGTATAGTTCTTACTTCTTCTCCTCTTGACCCATATTTTGATAAAGCATATGATTCGTTGTTTCTAAAAAACACATTATATGATACAAATATTGAACTTATTAATAGTATTATAATGATTGCTTTTATATTCTTTTTTAACTTTATAGCCAATATATAACACCACTTTCTAACTATATAAGATAAATTAATTTCTCTTATTTTATCCGAAACTGGTGTTATTATACATTTATTTAAAATATTCCTATTATATTTCCATCTTCATCTAAATCTATATTCTCTGCTGCTGGAACTCTTGGAAGTCCTGGCATTGTCATTATTTTTCCTGTAATTGCTACTACAAATTCCGCACCTGATTTTAATATTACCTCTTTTACATGAATTTTAAATGGATCTAAACATTCTAAATTCTTTTGATCATCTGATAATGAATATTGTGTCTTTGCAATACATACTGGTAAATTTCCAAATCCAAGTCTTTCTATTTTTTTAATTTGTTCTTCTGCTTCATCTGAAAATTCTACTCCTTCTGCTCCATATACTTTTGTTGCTACATCATTTATTTTTTCTTTTAAACTTTCATTTAAATCGTACATATAGTTTAATTTAGAATCTTTTTTTGTTAATTTAACTATTTTTTCTGCTAAATCAGTAGCTCCTTCTCCACCTTTTTCCCAACTCTCTACTAAGCTTAGTTCTATATCTTGTTCCTTTAATTTATTACGTAAGAATTCTATTTCATTATCTGTATCATGTGTATATTTGTTAATTGCTACGATTACATTTAAACCATATTTATTTTTTAAATTATCTACATGTTTTAATAAATTATGGAATCCTCTATTTAAATACTCTATATTCTCATTTTTTATTTCATCTTTTGGCATTCCACCATGATATTTTAACGCTTTAATTGTTGCCACACACACAACAGCATCTGGTTTTATTTGGGCTTTTCTACATTTAATATCTAAAAATTTCTCTGCTCCTAAATCAGCACCAAATCCTGCCTCAGTTATAACGTAATCACCTAATTTTAGTGCAAGTTTTGTTGCTATTATACTATTGCAACCATGTGCAATATTTGCAAAAGGTCCTCCATGAACAATTGCAGGAACTTTTTCTAATGTTTGCACTAAATTTGGATTTATAGCATCTTTTAAAAGTACAGTTAATGCTCCATCTGCTTTTAAATCTCTTGCTGTTATAGGTTTATCTTCTTTAGTATATCCAACAATTATATTCCCTATTCTTCTTTTTAAATCATTAATATCAGTTGCCAAACAAAATATAGCCATTATTTCTGAAGCTACAGATATATCAAATCCATCAGTTCTTGGCATAATATTTTTTTCATTTGACAGTCCTGTTTCTACTTTTCTTAATTGTCTATCATTTAAGTCTACACATCTTTTCCAAGTTACTCTATCAAATCCTAGGCTATTTCCAAAATATATATGATTATCAATCATTGCTGAAAGAAGATTATTAGCAGATGTAATTGCATGTATATCTCCTGTAAAATGCAAATTAATATCTTCCATTGGAGCTATTTGTGAATGTCCTCCACCTGTTGCTCCTCCTTTTATTCCAAATACAGGACCAAGAGAAGGTTCTCTTAATGCTAAAATAGGTTTTTCTCCAATTTTCTTTAGTCCATCTGCTAAGCCAATTGCCATAGTTGTTTTTCCTTCTCCCAAAGGTGTTGGATTAATTGCTGTTACCAATACTAATTTTCCATCTTTTTTATTATTTAATTTTTTCATTATGTTTAAATTTATTTTTGCTTTATACTTTCCATAAAGTTCTAAGTCCTCTTCATCAATCCCAACACTTGCTGCAATATTATCAATTTTTTCTAATTTTGTGCTTCTTGCAATATCTACATCCTCCATAATTTCCCTTCTTTCTTCTATATAAATATAGACGCTCCATTTTGTAAATAAAAATAATATCATTTTCATTAACCAAATGGGGCGTCTCCCTTTGGTTTTAATATACTTAAAATATCTTATCCAAAGATTAAGCCTACTATTAATCCTATCAAAGCACCAACAAATACTTGTATTGGTGTATGTCCCAATACCTCTTGTAATTTTTCACTTACTTCCATGTTAGAAAGTCCTGGTGTTTGAACTATTTTATTTAAAAGCTTTGCTTGTTTCCCTGCAGCTCTTCTAACTCCTGCTGCATCATACATTACTACAAAAGAAAATACAAGAGATAACCCAAATATTGCAGAATTAACTCCATAAGTTTTTCCTATCATAGTACTTAAAGCAATTACTACTGCTGAATGAGAGCTTGGCATTCCGTCCAGCTCCTAAAATTCTCTTAAAATTAAATTTTTTTGTTGTTACTAAATCATAAATCAATTTAAATAATTGTATAAAAAACCATGTCGCAAATGGTATAATTAAATATCTATATTCGTGAATAAACTCCATCATTTTCTCTAATCCTCATTTTGTACAAATTTATCTTCTGATATGTTTCCATCTTCGTCTTTTATAAGCATAGTAATTTTCTTTTCTGCCTTTTCAAGCATTTGACTACATTCTTTAGACAATTTCATTCCTTCTTCAAATTTTGAAACTGAATCATCTAAATTAAGTTCTCCTTTTTCAAGTTCTAATGCAATCTCTTCTAATTTTTTCATTTTATCTTCAAAACTTGTATTATCTTCCATTATTTTTCTCCTTTATTTTTCTGTAACAGTTTCTGTAGCTAAATCAACTATTAAATATGCTAAAGTTACTCCGTTATTGCTTGCAATAACGACATAATCTCCATTTGTATTTACTGTATCACATCTAAAATATACATCTTCTACATTATCATACTCTGTTTCATAATATTCTTTTGCAAGTTCAACAGCTTTTTCTTCTCTGCTTGTTTTTGTTCCAGATACAACTTCTGAATTTGAACTTTGATTTTTTTCTTCTGTTTGTTTGTCTACATTTTCCTCTTTACTATTATCTTCTTTCTTTATTTCTTCTTCAGTTGTATTAGTCTCCTCTTCATCATATAACTCATTTATTACATTATCTATTCCCATATTTTCATTTGGCAATTCATTAGTTTCATTAATTTGAGCTGGTTCTGCTTTTACACTTTCATAAACAAGCCATATTACAGCAAGTACTAAAATTATTATTATAACTGTTCCTAAAATCTTCTTTGCTCCTTTACTCATATGTATCCCTCCTTATATTATTTTTGCTTTTGCTATTCCGTCAACTACTCTTAAGTCTACTTCGTCATCTTTATTTAAATCTTTAACAGATTTTATTACTTTACTATCTTTTTGAACTATTGAATAACCTCTTGTTAAAGTTTTTAATGGACTTAATGCATCCAATTTTGAAATATGTTTAATCATATTTGTTTTCTTATCTTTATATATATTTATTATACTATTTTGTAATGACTTAACTTTTAAGTCTATAAGCATATATTTTTCATTTATTTTCTGAGTTGGTTCTTTAAAAACTCTACTATTCATACATTTTTCATATCTAAGTCTCATTAATTCTACTTTTTTCTTTAATGCTAGTTTATATCTATTATTATATGATTCAAGTTTTAGAACTATATCTGAAATATTCGGTACTGCAAGTTCTGCAGCTGCAGAAGGAGTTGGCGCTCTTAAATCTGCAACAAAATCTGCAATTGTAAAATCTGTTTCATGCCCTACTGCAGATATTACTGGCAATTCTGAATCATAAATTGCTCTTGCAACAACTTCTTCATTGAAAGGCCATAGATCTTCAAGTGAACCTCCACCTCTTGCTACTATTATTACATCTGCTAGTTTCTTCTCATTCATCAATTTTATTGCATCAGCTATTTTTTGACTTGCACCTTCTCCTTGTACAGGTACTGGAAGAAGTCTGATATATACATTTGGATTTCTTCTTGTAGATACATTTATTATATCTCTTATAACAGCTCCTGTATTTGATGTTAAAACACCTATACATTTTGGAAACACTGGAATTTTTTTCTTATGATTAATATCAAAAAGACCTTCTTTTTCAAGTCTTGCTTTCATTTCTTCATAAGCTTTATATAAACTGCCCATTCCATCTTCTTGCATAGCTTTTGCATAAATTTGATATACACCATCTCTTTCAAATACAGATACTGTACCAAATATCATAACTTTCATTCCATCTTTAGGCTCAAATTTCAAATTAACAGCTGCACTCTTAAACATAATACATTTGATCAAAGAATTCTCATCCTTTAATGTAAAATATAAATGGCCTGTATAATGATGTTTATAATTAGAAATTTCACCTTTAACTAATACATTATTTAGAATTTCGTCTGAGTCTATTTTACTTTTAATGTATTTATTTAGTTCTGAAACACTTATAGGATTATATGTCATTAGTTTTCTTCTTCTCCCCCGTTTATATCTTTGTCCAAATTGTTTTTCTTTACTATACTTGCTAATACTCCATTTATAAAGCTTGGTGCTTTTCCATCTGCATATTCTTTTGCAAGTTCTACTGCTTCATTTATAACCACTTTATATGGAGTTTTTAAATATAGCATTTCAAATATTGCAATTTCTAAAATTGAAATATTTAATTTAGAAACTCTATCATAAGTCCATTTTTCAGATAAACAATCCTCTATTTGTTTTTTTATTTGCTTTCCATGTCTTTTTGTTCCATATACTACGTCTTTTATATATTTAGTTGTAGCTTTTCCATGTATATTTCTTTCTTCAAAGAACATGTCTACATTTTCTTTATAATCTTCGTATTTTATATTCTGTGATTCTAAGCTATATACTATTTCAAATGCTGTTCTTCTATTATCTGACATACTCATTTTGCTTTTCCCCTTTTTACAATTTATCTATAAAATTTTTTAGTTTATCTTTTACACTATTTTTGTTATGTTGAAAATAATATCCTGCATAACCACATACAGCTATTAAAACAATAGCTATTATTAATTCATAGAATTTAGTTAACAATAACAATATAGCTATTATTATTCCTAGTATCATACCACCATATTGTGACATGAAGCTTTTAAAATCATCCATACTAAGCTTCTTCCTTTCCTATGATCATATTTTATTTTAATTTGCTGTCTTTTGTTATTTATTTTCATCTAATATTGTTGGTTCTATTTCTTTTACTTCTTCTATATTTTTAACTTTTATATTTACTTCTTTTACTTCTAAATCAGAAGCTTTTTTTATTGTATCTTTAATTTTAGTTTGTAAATTTGTAGATAATTCTTTTATTACTGCTGTTTCTTTTACTGTTAAATTAACAAATACACTTAAATTATTTTCTTTATCTAATTCTATTTTGGTAGTTACATTTACAGCACTATCAAATCCTTTTACAACACCATTAACTAAATTTTCAATTGTGTCTCTTGTAATTAAAAGTTTTCCATTTGAATTTTCTAATAGTATTCCATTTTTATACTCTTCTTTTTCTTTTGCACTTGAATCAAAGAATATACATTTTATTGCTAATAATATAAATATTATGCTTAATACTAAAAGAATATTTGATGTTATTTCGTTTGTTATTGCAACTTCTAATGCATCTGCTATTAAATTATGATCAATCCACCCAAATATTGCTAAACAAAATAGTACTGAAATTATTAACATTATTGTTGAAAAAAGTACTAAAGTCAATTTTTCTAATTTTTTCATTTATTTTTCCTACCTTTCTATTACTTAGAAAAAGCACTTAAAAATTAGTTTATTTCAAGAAATAATTATATATATAAATAAATGCTCTTTGAAATAATGTAATTTTTTAAGTGCTATAATTATTATTCTGTTTTATTAGATTCTGATTTCATTTCTTCTACATTATTTGCGTCTGTATTAACTCCTTGAACATGAACGTTTACATCTAAAACTTTTAATCCTGTCATACTCTCAACTGCTTTTTTAACTCTATTTTGAATTTCAAAAGCAACATCTGGAATTCTTACTCCATATTCAACAATTATATTTACATCTATTCTTGTTTCTTTTTCCCCAGCTTCAACTTTAATTCCTTTTGCAAAGTTTTTCTTTCCACTAAATACTTCTGAAATACCTCCTGCAAATCCACCTGCCATTGAAGATACTCCTGGTACTTCTGATGCAGCAGCTCCTGCTATAACAGCTATAACGTCATCTGCAATTTTTATATTTGAATTATTTTCAAGTGTTACTTCTCCTTCATTTTCTACTTTATTTGTAGCTTCATTAATTTCTTTGTTTTCCTCCATAACATTTACCTCCTTAAGATTATTAGTAAAGCTTCTCGCCCTTTTTAATACCATTAGTATATCAATTAATGCAACTTTTTACAACAGTTTTTACAAAATTTTAAAAAAGAAATTGGGGAAAATCCCCAATTTCTTATTATTCTTCTTTATTTCCAGCTTCTAAGTCTTTCATTGTTAAATTTATTCTACCTTGATGATCTATTTCATATACTTTTACTGTAACTTCATCTCCGACTGAAAGTACATCTTCAACTTTTTCTACTCTTTTACTAGAAATTTTTGATATATGAAGTAATCCTTCTTTTCCTCCACCTACATCAACAAATGCTCCAAATGACATTATTTTTGTAACTACACCATCATATATTCCGCCAACTTCAATTTCTCTTGCTATATTTTCTATCATCTTCAATGCTTTCTTTCCACTTTCTGGATCATTTGAATAAACACATACTCTACCATCATCTTCAATGTCTATTTTTACACCTGTTTCATCTATAATTTTATTTATCATTTTTCCACCAGGTCCAATTACATCTTTTATTTTATCAACGCTAATTTGAGTTGTATTTATTCTTGGTGCATATTTAGAAATATCAGCTCTTGGTTTATCTATTACAGGTAGCATAATTTCATCTAATATATAATCTCTTGCTACTTTTGTTCTTTCAAAAGCTTCTGCTATAATATCATATGTTAATCCATCTATTTTTATATCTACTTGGATTGCTGTGATACCATCTTTTGTACCACCTACTTTAAAGTCCATATCTCCAAAGAAATCTTCTATTCCTTGAATATCTGTAAGCATTATATATCTACTTGGATCATTTTTATCTGTAACAAGTCCCGTTGAGATACCTGCAACTGGCTTTTTGATTGGAACTCCTGCATCCATTAAAGCAAGAGTACTTCCACATATACTTGCTTGTGATGTTGAACCATTTGAAGAAAGTACTTCTGAAACAACTCTTATTGCATAAGGAAATTCTTCTTCTGATGGAATTACTGGAACTAATGCTTTTTCAGCTAAAGCTCCATGTCCTATTTCTCTTCTTCCTGGTCCTCTTGATGGTCTTGCTTCGCCTACTGAATATGAAGGGAAATTATATTGATGCATATATCTTTTTGCATCTTCTTCATCTATTCCATCTAACATTTGTTCTTCGCTTTTCATTCCTAGTGTTACTATAGACATAACTTGAGTTTGTCCTCTTGTAAACAAAGCACTTCCGTGTACTCTTGGAAGTAAACCTACTTCACAAGATAGAGGTCTAATTTCATCTATTTTTCTTCCGTCTGGTCTTTTATGTTCTTCTAATATCATTTCTCTCACACATGCTTTTTCTAGGTCATGTACACTATCTGCGATATCAGATTTTCTTTCTTCATCTGCTCCTTCTCCATATTTTTCTACCACATAAGCTGTTATATCTTCTGTAATCTTATCTATATTTTGGTCTCTAACTTCCTTATCTGTAGCTTGTACATCTTGGTACATTCTTTCTTTAAAATGTTCTACTATATCTTGATAAAATTCTGGATCTACTGCAAATGATTTATATTCAAATTTTGGTTTTCCTATTTCTGCTTTTATCTCTGATATAAAGTTGCAAATGTTCTTTATTTCAACATGAGCTTTCTTTATAGCTTCTAACATAGTTTCATTTGGTATTTCATCTGCACCAGCTTCAATCATTGTTATTTTTTCTAAAGTTCCTGCAACAGTTGCAGTTAATTTACTTTTTTCTCTTTGCTCTACTGTTGGATTTATTACTATTTCTCCATCTACCCATCCTACATTTACTGCAGCTGTTGGTCCTCCAAATGGTATATCTGATATTGAAAGAGCTGCACTTGCACCAATCATGGCACAAACTTCTGGACTATTGTCTTGTTCTACTGATAATACTGTTGCTGTAACACATACATCATTTCTAAAGTCTTTTGGGAAAAGTGGACGAAGTGGCCTATCTATTGCTCTTGATGTAAGTATTGCTTTGTCTGTTGGCTTTCCTTCTCTTTTTGTAAAACTTCCTGGTATTTTTCCTACTGAATATAATTTTTCTTCATAATCTACTGAAAGTGGGAAGAAGTCGATTCCTTCCTTTGGCTCTTTTGCTGCTGTAACATTTACCATTACAACTGTATCTCCATATTTTACTACAACACTTCCATTTGCTAATTCTGCAATTTTTCCTGTTTCTATTGTTAATTTTCTTCCTGCTAATTCTGTACTATAAGTTTTAAACATATTTCTTTTTTAGTATGATTTATTCATACTACTCCTTTCTTATATATTTAATTAATAGCACTTTAATTAGTTGTAACCTCTATATTATGCTATTTTATGTATAGCACATTATACAAGCTACCTACTAATTATTTGTGCTATTTAATTATCAAATAAAATTAAAATAAATTTCTCGCAAATGGACGTTTAAGCAAAATAGCCAAAACGCCCATTACAAAAAATTATTTTCTTAATCCTAATTTTTCAACGATATCTCTATATCTTTGAATGTCTTTTCTACTTAAATAGTTAAGTAAATTTCTTCTTGAACCAACCATTTTTAAAAGTCCTCTTCTTGAATGATTATCTTTTTTGTGAACTTTTAAATGTTCTGTTAATTCATTAATTCTTTCTGTTAAAAGAGCTATTTGAACTTCTGGTGACCCAGTATCTTTTTCATCTCTTCTATATGTTGCTATAATTTCTTGTTTTCTTTCTGCTGTCATAATTTGCACCTCCTATTTTTTATTAGCCTTAAACCGAGTTACAGTGGTGTTTTAACCTATAACTAAGTATAAGGTAGTTTTGACTTTTAATATTTTATCATAGATTACTTATAATTGCAAGTGCTTTTTATTCTTTAATTTAAACTATTAGTAGTTATAATCTTCTGTACTTATCTCTGGAAATTTAAATTCTATGCTTCCTGGTGATAGATATCCATCTTCTGCATGTGTCTTAAAGAATTTATTTGAACCTCTTAAAAAGTTCTCATATCTATCTTCTTCACTAATATATGCATTTCCTATTGCTACAGGATCATCCCATGTAGTATCTATAGCATACCATGAACTTCCTATTTGAACATAGTTCCAAGCATGTGATTCAGTTTCTCCATTTGAATTTGTTCCAGTTCCACTTACAAGTACACAAGGAATTCCAAGTCCATCCATAATATATTTATATGCTCTAGCATATCCCTCACATACAGCTTTTCCTTCTGTAAGTGCTCCTACTATTGAATATGGTTCTTCTGACTCAAAATTTATATCATACTCAATTGTATTTATTAACCAATTATGAACTTGTCTCATTTTTTCCACATTATCATAATTTGCAATTTGATTTCCTATTTCTGTTCTCATTGCTTCCAACAAGTTTAGTGTACTATCTATCTTTTCTTTATTATTAAAATTGTCTTTTAAATATGAAGCATTGTCTCCATTTGATAATTCAACTGTATGTGTAGAAAAATTTCCTATAGATCTAGTTCTTGTAATTAATGTAAGCTTTTCTACATCTATATAAAACACATCCATATTATCATATGTATATGCGTTCCATGCTGATTGAAATGCTATATTTAAAGCTTCTTCTCCACCTTCTGAATTTAGTAAATCATTGAATTTATTCCCGAAATCAATTTTATATGTTCCTGATTTCATATTTTCTTTATTATCTTCAAATCCTTTATATATTAGTTTTCCATAGGTATCTAATTGATTATAGTAATATTTAGTTCCTGTAGATTTAGCAACAGTCGAATTACTTTCTTTATTGTTATCTGCAATAACAATTGGTTCTGTAGAAACATTTTCGATGGTTGTATCTGGCTCACTACTTACTGGTAAAAGATTATTTACTATTCCACCTATTGAAATAGGTTTATCCTCTCCCATAACTCCAAAGAAATCCGTAACTACTATTTCGTAAGCAAGTAATCCTACTATTCCTAATATTAAGATAATTATTATAATTGATAAAAATGATATCTTTTTCTCTTTTTTCATTAATTTACCTCTTTCAATTGTTTAATCATTAAATCTGCAAATACTCCATAACCAACTTTTGAATCATTTACTAATACATGTGTTACTGCTCCTATAAATTTATTGTTTTGAATTATTGGAGCTCCACTCATTCCCTGTATTATTCCTCCAGATTTTTCTAATAGTCTTTCGTCTGTGATTTTTATTAACATACTTTTATTATCTTCGTTATTTTCCTTAAAAATTTTTTGAATTTCTATTTCATAACTTTCTGTCTTTCCATTTTCCAATTCACAAAGTATTTTTGCTTTTCCAGTTTTAATTTCGTTTCTATCTGCAACTTCTATTTCATCATTTACATTAATATTTAATAAATTTGGATTAGTAACGGTTCCATATACTCCATACTCTGTATTTTTTGAAATGTTTCCTATTACTAAGCTATTATCTATATTTCCTCTTATTTCACCTGGAATACCATTTTGTCCTTTTACAATATCTACAATCTCAGCTGTTACTAATTCTCCATTTGATATATCTATTAATTCATATGTGTCTATGTCATTTATACCATGTCCTAGTGATGCAAAACTACCTGTTGATGGCTCATAAAATGTAATTGTTCCAACCCCTGCTGCTGCATCTCTTACCCATAATCCTATTTTATATTCATTAGCTGTTGTTTTTGTTGGTTCTATATTTGTTATTTTAATTTCATCTTTACTATTTATATATTTTATTTGTATATCTTGGCCTTTAGACATATTTACACATTCTGTTAAATCATCTGCTGAGGATATTTTTTTATTATTTACTTCAATAATTCTATCCCCTGTTTCTATTCCAGAATCTTCATATGGCTTTTTTCCATCAATTTCGGTTAACCCTACTACTAATACACCTTCTGTATATAGTTTCATTCCTATTGTTTTTCCTATAGGTACGACTTTTGTTTTTGGTATTACATTTACAGTCACATTTTTTACTGGAATAAAATTAAATAAATTTAATTCTAAATCTTTTTTTCCTACTTCATCTGTTAACTTTTCATTTAAACTACTTGATGCTTGTAATATTTCTTTATTTTTTATATTTATACCAAATATAGTACTTAATTCTATATTTTCTCCTTGAATAAAAATCATATTACTTGGAAATAAAGTTATATTACATACATACACATAAATAATTATTAAAATAAAAACAATTATAATTTTCTTAGATAATTTCATGGTTACCCTTCTTTCTAATTATAGGATAACCATGTTGAAATTTTTTAAACTATTTTATATTTTTATTTTTTATTTATATTCTACTCATTTGTTTGTAAATTGATATTAGATTTATAAATATCTTGTCTTTCACGTGCCAAAGCTGACATATAATATTTCCTTATATCTGTATATTCTTCTTTTTTTACAGAAATTCTTCCTTCTCCTCCATTTTCTACTCTATCATTAAATATTATCAAATCATTTCCTGCTATAACATCTTGTAAATCATACTCAGAAGTAGCATCTACAATACAATTATAGCATCCTGTTAGATAATCTGTAGAAACATTTTGAGGATAGTAATATTTCGATGTTGTTTCATTAACATCCACTGTCTGTCTTTGGAAACCATATGTAGGATAAGCACCTACAATTTTCATAGAACCATCTTGTACTCCTTCTATTAATTCATGACAACTAGCTTGATGATATTCCCTGTTTCCATCTTTTTCAACAACCACATAAATATTTTCAGGTTTTATTACTTCTTTATTTATATTATTTGTTATAATTGCATAATTATTATAATATCTATATCCCATTGACATTCCTTGTAAGAAAGATGTTAATGATACATTATTTAAAATATTATACCAATCTTCATCAGATAATTTAGGCATAGTATAATCATATAAAGTATTACGAGCTTGATAGTTATCAATAACAACAGATAAAGTTGTTTCTATTGATTTTCTAATTACAGATAATCTATGGTTATTAAAAGCTGATGCTAAAAGCATAGGATCATTTTCATCATCTGGTATAAATATATTACCATCAACATTATTTGATAAATATTGTTTATCACTTCCTATAGTATTTGATGAATCTTCAAATTTTAATAAATCCTCTTGTTGTATTTCATTCATTTTTGTTTCTTCAATAACCCATTTACTAAATGTATATGCTCCATAATAATAATCAAAAGCACTTGTACTACAAATATGTTGTCCTCCACCATATTTGTTTCTATTTTCATTTAAAAATGTAAGTATTTCTGGTGCATTAACATAAGATTTTTTAGATTCATTTGTATAATAGAAATATTTTGCATTATTGCCAGTATCTTCTTGGTATATTTTATTGTTTTGATATACAAGATAGTAATAATCGCCTTCTTTTGTAACACCATAATCATCAACTGTAATTAAATGTTCTTGCAATGATTCAGGTCCTATTGTTATTCCATCATATGTTAATGTTTTAGCATCAACATTTGGTGTAGAAGTTATTTTTGAAATATCTATAAGATATCCTGATCTTGCTGCATATGAACCATCTTTTAAAACATTTCCATATATTGTAATATAATTATCCAATGTATAGTTTACTATTGCTATATCTCCATTATTTAATTTATATTTAGCAGAATAATAAACATATGGTTTTAATCCATTATCATATTCTTTACTGTTAATATCAATATTTACCATATCTTTATCACCATTAAGAACTGTTGTATATACATTATCATATGATGTATATATATAATATCCATCATATAAAGTATATAAAAGTGCTGGTGTATAGTCTCTTAAGTTTTCTGTTGACTGTACATATTCTCCCATTGAAGTGATTAGAGAATTATAAAATGTATTAACCGAGGCTTCTATATCTCTAATTTTTGAATTACTAATTCCAGAATATTTATTGTTAACAGTATTTAGTTGAAATGCTTTTACAGCATCATATGTTGCATTTATTAAATTTGCATCATATTTTGCTTGCAAATTTATTGCATCTATTTGATTTTGAATATATACTGACATAACCATTGAAATTGGTATTAGTATCAATACACAAATAATTGCTAAAGATTGTAATTTCATATGTTCTTTACCTTTCTTACTTTAGTAAAAAATAGAGATAGATATAAAACTCTACCCCTACATATATATCATTGTAGAGACAGATGCATTATCTGCCCAACAATTATTTTTTAAATTATTCTACTCCACTTGTACTACCATTTACTGCTACTACACCTGTGCTTTGTCCTGCTATTTGATAAGAATCATTTCCTGATATAGCATAGAAAAAGTTTCTTAATAATTGTGATATTGTCTTATTAGTATTTTTTGCAGTTACTGTAACAATATCTCCTTCTTTTAATCTAATTCTTCCTGTATCATATAATTCGTCTTCAACTTGTGTAGTATATTTGTTATAATATAAATTTTCACCTATTTTTGTAACTTCTGCTTGAGTTGTTTTAACCCCTGGATTTTCGTCTAGTTCTTGAATTAAAACTTCAACATCAAAACTATTTCCTGTTGCAGAAATTTCACTTAAATATCCATCGTAATCTTCTAATGTCATTTTTCCTGTTGTTCTGACATCTTCTACAAATTCACTAGTAGCAGTTTGTACCGCAAGTTGAGATATATCGTCATTTCTTTCAGCAAGTGACATTAGAGGAAATATAAACATTAATATAGCTGCTAAAAATATTGCTACAACTGTTATTAAACTATCTCCCATGATTATTTCCTCCTATTTATAGATTTTAGCTACATAATTCTCCATTATTAACTATATATCTATATTATACATCTTTTTTTGCCTTAAATCAATATGTTAACTACAATATATTAACTTATACTGGTCTTCTATCCTCTTGTTCTTCAATATATATAGTTGTTATTTTTCCTGATCTTGAATCATATCCAAATGTTATTTCGTATGTTGCCGCATCTAATATATCACCTTTACATGTTTCTCCTGTTAAATACTCTGTTGTTGTATCATCTAAATCTACATCTTGTACATCTACTGTTGCATTTCCTGTTCCCATTACTACTTGGATTTTGTTAGAATCATCTGATGCTGTTAAGTTGTGGTTGTTTACTGTGTCTATTAATGTTTTTGCTCTTGATCCTCTTACTTGTCCACCGTACGCATCAAAGTCTCCATTGTATGCTGCAACTTCCTCTTCTGTCATATCTGTTCCTTGTACTGATTCTTGTGCATTATTGAATACATACATTCCTACTCCTATAATTGCTATAGCTAGTAATATTGCACCTGCTATAATTAGCGCTTTTGAAGCGTTCTCCATAAAATTTTCCTCCTTTTCTAGGATATTTTAATATTAATAATATCCTCCTCTACCATCATCTTCATCAATGTATATAGTAGTTATTTTTCCTGATCTTGAATCGTATCCAAATGAAATATCATATGTTGCTGCATCTAATATATCACCTTTACATTCTTCTCCTGTTAGATATCCTGTTGTTGTTTGATCTTCATCAATATCTTGAACATTTACTGTTGCATTTCCAGTTCCCATTACTACTTGTATTTTATTAGAATCATCTGATGCTGTTAAATTGTGATTGTTTACTGTGTCTATTAATGTTTTTGCTCTTGATCCTCTTACTGATCCAGCATATACATCAAAATCTCCATTATATGCTGCTACTTCTTCTTCTGTCATATCTGTTCCTTGTACTGATTCTTGTGCATTATTAAATACGTACATTCCTACTCCAATTATTGCTATTGCAAGTAATATTGCACCTGCTATAATTAGTGCTTTTGAAGCATTCTCCATAAAATTTTCCTCCTTATATAACCATTACAATATTAATTATGTTATGGTCTTAATCTATATACAATTACTCTTTTCTTGGTCTGTTTTGTGTTTGCTAAAGCACTTTCACTTGATACATATTCTCCTGACTCTCCATCATCTGAAGAATTTGTATCATTATATACATACCAACCAAGATATTCATCAAATTGACTATTTTTAAAATTATCTATAAAACTTGAACTACCAGTCCAACCATGCTGGCTACTATTATCATAATCATAATCAATTCCGTTATTACTTGGTGATTTAAATTCTCCTCCTGATAAGAACATATCCATGTTCATTTTCACATAGTAATCTATAGTATTTCCTCCTGTTCCAGAAGTTGTCCAAGGTTCACGTCTACTTTGCTCTTCATTTGCATCAAAAGAGCAAACCCATTCCTTTTCTGATTCCTCAAAGTATCTATTATGATAGCTCTCGCTCCAATAATGTGGATCTGTACTGGTTTTATATAATGGCATAAATGAATAGTCACTATCTAAAAAAATTACTGTATAATTTTCTCTATAGTAATTATATAATGTTGGAATAATAGTTTCGAGACCTACTATTCTATTCTCTCCACTACCTTCAATATATTCCATATATTCAGTAACATCAGATGCTTGTAAAACCACATCTGATGTTTCTTTCGCTTGTGTAAACATAAACATTGCCAAAGATAAAGCCATAGTAAATACAATTACTGCGAATGCTATTTTTAAAGCATCTACTGCATTTTCCATATACTTTTTCCTTTTCTAAAAATCTATTTTTGTTCATTTTACAACATATTAGTATTGTTTAAATTATGAATTTCTTTCTTGTTCATCAATGTATATAGTTGTTATTTTTCCTGATCTTGAATCATATCCAAATGTTATTTCGTATGTTGCTGCATCTAATATACTACCTTTACATGTTTCTCCTGTTAAATACTCTGTTGTTGTATCATCTTGATCAACATCTTGTACATCTACTGTTGCATTTCCTGTTCCTATTACTACTTGGATTCTATTTGACTCATCTGATGCTGTTAAGTTGTGGTTATTTACTGTATCTATTAATGTTTTTGCTCTTGATCCTCTTACTTGTCCACCGTATGCATCAAAGTCTCCATTGTATGCTGCAACTTCCTCCTCTGTCATATCTGTTCCTTGTACTGATTCTTGTGCGTTATTGAATACGTACATTCCTACTCCTATAATTGCTATAGCTAGTAATATTGCACCTGCTATAATTAATGCTTTTGAAGCGTTCTCCATAAAAAATTCCTCCTTATTTTTTGTTTATTTTTCCTTTTTATATTAAAATTTAATATTAAAATCTAATTAGTAACTTCTGTAAAAGTTAAACTTTTTACATTGTTTGTTTTTTCATGGTATGAAATATTAGTACATTTAAAACTAGCTGTACTATATATATTAACAAATGATTCTGTACCACTATTTGATATTTTTTCCATTGGTACTGTTTTTGTTTCATCTTCATATATAAATTCTATATATAGTTCTATTGAATCTTTGCCATTGTCAATATACATACCATTTTCGTCTTTTTCTAATCCGGCTTTTTCATTTATGTCCACCGTCTTATTAATTATACTAATAAGTTGTGAACCTAAAATTTGTATATTTTCATATGATTTATATATATTATTAATTTCTTGTGATTCTACTAATTGTTTCCTATAACTATATACTCCATATGTAACCATGGCTAATATAATTATGAAAATTATTAGAATTATAAATATCTTTTTTTTCATAAAGCCTCACTTCTAGTTATATATATCATTAAATACTTTTTTATGCAAGTATTTATTAACTAATTTTTAAAATTCTTCAAATTCCATATAGTTAACCATTCCAGTATTAGCAGCTATGTAATAACCTGTGCATTTAAAATACTTTATTTCTGCATCAATATTGTCTGGATTAGTTCCTGTAACTATTGTATCGTTTTGTTTTATTAATTCAATTAATTCGTCTGAATTTTCATTTTCTAAATTTCTATATGTTCCTGTATCAGTTTTTAATGAAATTTGTACATATCCGGAACTGTCGGAAGGAGAACCTAATGGATGATTTTCTGTTTCTGTATAACCACCTTGAGCATTAATTTTATTTGCTAAATTTGCTAATCCAACAATATCATGTATTGTACAAGGAATGTCGGTAGTTGTTCCTTCATCAGTAGATATTTTTCCATAATACCTTAAAAATTGTGCATTAAATTGTGCAATTTGAGTATCCTCTATTTTGCTTGTTGTTTCAGCACTATATTTTCCCATTTCATTAAATAAATATACTCCAATGGAAATAATCATAACGCCTACTAAAACTTCTGCAATCATCATTAAGGCTTTTGATGCATTCTCCATTCCTTTCCTCCTATATTTCAGTAAAATTAATTTCTATAACTCTACCATTTCTATTATCATAAACAAATCCATTTTTTCCACTTGCGTCTCCAGGTCTAAATCTTTTACCTTCTTTAAATTGCGTATATATTGAATCTAAAAGGTCATAATTTCTAACATCTTCTATAAGTTTTTCTATATTGCCTCTTTTTGTTCCCGCATTATCAAGTAATGTTGTTTCTAAATCATATGTTGGTGTGTTTGATGGTATATTAATATCAAATTCTGCTGCAATTTCCCTATAAGTTTTTGTCCAATAATATTTTGGACTTTTATTATTATATTCAGGCTTAGGCTTTTCTAGTTTTTCTATTTCACTTTCAATACCATCTGATCCTTTTACTTCATCATATAATTCTTCTAAATCATAAGTTCCTGCTCTAAAATAATCATAATCTTCACCAGTAAATAGATCATTTGTTATTGTAACATTTAATTGTATTGGTATATAGCCATCTTCAGTATATTGTGCATTATAATCTTCTACATAGTTGATTAAAGATAACAATTCACTTCCATATAGATTTCTATTAAATTGTTCTACCTGTCTTATAAATTCAGTATCAGTTGCAGTTTGCTCACTATCTTCAACAGTTTGTTGCCAATCAGACAATTGCTGATATCCTACAACAATAAGAGTTATAACTAATAATGATATTAGAACCGATCCTGCCATAATAAGTGCTTTTGATGCGTTCTCCATATATTAATCCTTTCCTCAATATACTCTAATAATCAGCTGTCATACCAGACATAGATGTTGTCATACTTGTCATACCTATAAATACTAGTGGTATAATTAAATATCCTACGAATACTACTATCATTGGAGCAAAACCAATAGCTCTACCTATCATACCTTTTCTAGAAATTAATCTCTCATTAGATTCTTTTCTCTTTGCTTGATAGTAGTCTCTTTCTGTATCTAATTCATCAAATGCATCTGCAATTGGTATTTTTTCAACTGCTGCTTGCAAACTTTCAACAATTCTTATAAATTGTTGGAAAGATACATCCTCTTTTAGTTGCTCTAAAGCTTCCCAAGGACCACTTTCATAGTTATTAACACATTTACTAATTGGTTCTTTAAAGATATTTGCATATCTTTCAAGCCATTCTAGTATAATTTCAACATTTACTCTTTCAATTCTCATAAGCATTAAGATGATTGTTTGGAATTGCATTACTTCATCTTCCATTTCAAGTTGTCTCATTTTAGCTTGGAATTTCAACATCCAAACAGGCATGTTATATGCAACTACTGCTAGAACCATTGCTATTATTAATTCAAACCATTGCATATTTTCACTATTAACTAATTGAATTTTTTCCAATACTCTTTCAGCTGCAACTTGGATTTCATCATCCCCTGCATCTATATAAAATTCGTCTATTCTTCCCCTTGCCATTTCTTCTGCTATTGCATCTACAGTAACTTCTGGATCATCTTTAAAATGGTAAATATAATTATTATCAGACTCTGTAATTTCCATTGCATTTGCCAAGTCTTTTTCTGACATCTGACCAATAATATCATAATTTGCCGTAGGGTCCGTATAGACATTATTTATTACCAGAGCATGAAGTTGCATTACCAAAATAATTGTAGCAATAAAAGTAACAATACCTAATATTAACCTATTTATATAAATCCATTCCATCCTATCTTTAGATGCTGCATCTTTCATATCTTTTTGTAAATTTCTATACTCTTTAGTTCCAGGTTTTGGAATAAATAAATCTACAATTCTTTTTACAATTGGATTTCTATATAATTTAGCTTGCCATGGATTTTCAGTATCTTTTGTGTTTAAATTAACAGATCCATTATCTTTTAACTTTCTTGTTAATAGATAACAAACGAAAGTTAGTACAAGTATTAAGATCTGAACAATCATTCCACCTTTTCCATTATAGAATGACGCTGTAAAACTAAATTGTGATACTGCCCAATTTTTTAATGGTTCCATAAATAATACTGGTACAATAGAGATAAGTGATAAACTCTGGAACACATAATCTAATTTATCTCTTTTTAATATCTCTAATTGCATTTCTTGTGTAATATTATTTAAATTCTTTAAATATAATGATGCTCCATTTACTTTTCTATCACCAAATTCCTTTGTTAAATATGAAACTCCGGCGAATTCTTTTAAATATGGGTTTGGAGCTATATCATAGTATTTCTCAAGTTCTCCTTCTGGATCATTTGAAATTAATACTTCATAAATTTTTTCAGCTTGTCTTGACATTTCAACATCTTCATCTTCTTGTGCAACTTGATATATTGCCTCTTCAACCATGTTATATTCATGATAAGCATGTCTTATTTCTGAGAAGAAGTTGATTTGTTCTCTTAATAATTTATTATCGATTTTATCAACCATACCATTTATTAATGTATCAGCTAAAAATATCTCAAATATTAATAGGAATGACATTAATAAATAGTTTTGACTTGTTAACATTATTATTACTATAGATAATGGAACAATAATTAATATCGCTTTTGTTAAAATTGATGCTGCTTGTTTTCTTGTTAAGTATTCATCATCAATGTTTATAATTTCTAGTCTTCTTCTAATTTTTAATATATATCTTTTTATAAAAGGAATTTTTGTATATTTAACATATAATTTTTGATACAAAATTTCCATTGAGAAACTTTTTTCTTTAGTACCTGCTCTTAGTTTTTCTATTTCTCTAATTCCTGATGCCTTTATTTTCCTTTGAAGTAATAAATAAATTATTACTATAATAACAAAGATTGCTACTACACCAATTAATAAATACTTTAATATATCATTTGACATTGATTAAGCCCGCACCTCCTTGTTATTCTTTATTTTTAGCTGTTGCTTTATTTTCATCATTCATCCTCTTTAAATCATCTATATCTTCTGCTATTTTTTCACCATCATCAGTATCATCTGCATATGATTTCATCTTTATACCCCAATTTCTTAGTAAGAATTTATCAAATTCTCCAACATCACTGTCATCCATATTATTTCTCATTTCAATAATATTCTTTTCTGAAATAGGGTTTGTAAGTACATAAGTACCATCATGATATTCCATTATATTTACATATTTATATAATTCTTTATTAGTACTCTTTGTAAAATATATTGTTGCATTATCCATGAATTTATCTAGTTTACCTTCTATTGTCTTTTCTTTTCTATGATCATATGTATATTCATTTTTTTCTTCAACTGGAATACATTCTGTTACTCTTTCAATATATCTTCTACCTCTAAAGTCTTTTACTAAATGTATATCAAAGTTTAAAACTTGAACAACTTGTTCTTCTGCTGTTTTTTCATTTTTGAAAACACCAGCTCTTAGCATTGAGTTACGAAGTGCTGTAACTAAATCTGGAAAAGTCTTAGCATGGTGAGTAAATAATGTAAATTTAGAAGCAACCTGTGCTGATTGAATCATCCAAGATGCTACGGGGTCTGTTGCAACCTCTCCGGATTATATTAACAGAACCATCAGTCTTTTTCTGAACGTCCAAACAATCTTGTCCAGATACTGTTTCTGTTTCTCTCATTGATAAGATATTTCTTGTTGGATAAATCTTTCTTAAGTGAAGCTCGAATGCAGTTTCAGTAATACGAAGGTTCATAGTTTCATATATATTTTCAATCATAGCCATAAGCATTGTTGTCTTTCCGGCATCCTTGCTCACCAGTTAGTGAAATAATTCTAGCACCCTTTACTAAGAATTTTAATAATTCTATTGCTTCTTCTTTTCCAGGGAAACGAATAATTTGTTCTAGCGCTGCACGCTTTACGTCGAACTTTCTTACGAAGAATGCCCATGTTTCTGACATACTTGGTCTAACAACAACGACACGAGAACCATCCTTCATTTCATTTATTTTATAACCATTTGTATCAGATAACTGACCAGGGTTATTGTATTTATATATGTTTTGACATACTCTTTTTAATTCTGCTTCTGAACCAAAAGATAAGAAAGCAAGTCTTATAGATTTACCAGCAAACATTATCCAAATACTATCACAAGCACGTGGAACTTTATGTTCTGCTATTTGAGATAAATAGTCACTATCAGTTTGAGCAACTTGGCTTAGGAATGATTCTGGAAGACCAGATACACCTCCTGAAATACCATCTATGTTCATATCTCTTATTTCATCTATACTACTATATCCTTTGTATTTTTGATAAATTCTTTGTACTACTACATTTATTTTATCTTCTAGAGTTAATACAAAATTTTCTTTTTCATATATATCATTTATCTCTTCTTCAGTTATTACATAACATGGTTTAGATTCACCATCAACATATTTTAGTTGAGCCAAATCATATTTTTTTATAACCTCTGTTAATGCTTCATAACCAAATTCTTTTTTATACATATATAGTATTATTTCGAATTTATCTTGTGCTGTTAATAATGATGGAACATCAAAAGGAATTGCTTTAGATACATTAGTTTCATCAACACCATATTCCTTATATAACAAGTCATAAATTAATTCTTTAACATATTTCTTGTCATTAACATCACCATATGTACAGCCTTTTAAAGCCTTCTTAAGTTCATATTTCTTATTTTTTCTTCTTTTTAGTTCCTCTTCTGAAAGCCCTATATCATATAAGTTGATTTTTGTTGTTTCATCAAGTCTCTTTTTTACAAACTCTATCATTTTTTCTAGAGTATATGTTTTATCATCAACTTCTAAAGTATCTTCGGCTTCTTGTTTTTTTCTTTTATTTAAAAAGCTAAATAGTAATGCAAATGCAACAAATACAACTATTACTATTAATAATACGTTTAACATGCTTTATTCTCCCTTCCTAAAGGATTATATCTTAGCTTGTAGTTCTTGTAATTTAACTATAATACTTTCAATCACTTCATTTATTCCTCTTACAAATATCGAATTTCTATCTGCTGAATCTAATCTTTTTAATCTTAAAAAGTAATCTACAGCCTTACCTTCTGAGCAAGCTTCAAAATATAGTGTGTTATATGGAATAGCAAGTACACTTTTCTTTTCCTTCATATATCTGCTAACATTTTTAACATTATATTTTGAATGAGCATCATATCTTCCTATTAAAAGCATTATATTTCTTCTTTTATAAAATTCGTCATTTTTTCGTAATTCTACAATTTCGTCAATTGTTTTTAGTCTTTGAGTCATATTCATAACCACAACATCTGATGCATCTAATATATCTTTTGCTTGTTTTCCATTCATTCTTCTAGTCAAATCCACAAAAATCATATCATAATATCTGCTAGCTATTTTTAATATCTCAGGATAATTTGATGCGATTCTTTCATATTCTTGATATGTAGATGTATTAGGAGAACAAAGAATATCTAATCTATCTCTTAAAACAGTTCTCGAATAATTTTTTACAATGTCAGGATTAGTCTTACTACTTATTAATGTTCTAATTAATCCTTCAACACCAGAATCTATTCCTACCTGTTTTACACTCCCTCCTAATATTGATGGTTTTTTATTTTCTGCTTGTAAATCCCAAAAACAATCTTCTAAAGTTTTATCTTGGAAACTTGTAGATACTATTAATATTTTATAATTATGTTCTATTGCCATTTGTGTTGCAGTTGCAACTAATGACAATGTTTGTCCTGTTTCCTTTGATTCATTACTTTTAAAAGTTATAATTGACATATGCTAAACTCCTTTTTCCAACTGTTTGAATATCCTTTTTAACGCTGAATATTCTTCTTTTTCTGAAATTTGTTCTACAATATATAATAAAGACTCTTTATATTGACTGCTTAAATTTTTGAATTTTATTTTTGCTACTCTTTGATTTTCGGCAATTACAGTTTGGTCTCCTATTTCAAAAGGAAAATAAATTCTTTCTTCAGACCAATCAATTTTATATCCTAAAGACAAATAATTTAAATATTCATCTTCTTCTGGACTTGCGTCTCTTGAAAACATTACCTTAGTTAGTTTTAAAATTTGTTCTAGTCCGCTTAAAATTTCTAACCCTTTTTTCAAACTATATAAATCTATTCCAGTAACAAAATAATTCACACATTCATTGTTTATATTAAATTCTTTTATCGACTCTGCATCATCTATATCTATTAAAGCAATATCATATGGCAATTCATTTTGTTCAGTCAAACCTAAATATTCTTTTATTTCTTCGAAGTTGCTGAAACCTACAGCAACTTCGATTTCTTCAAATTCAGTAACATAAGCTTTAGTTGGTTTTATAACTGGTACAATGTATTTTGCTTTTTGGCTCATTGTAGAATCAATTACTATAACGCTTTTTCCTAGTGCAACTAAAACTTTTGCTATGTATAATATCAAGTCTGTCTTGTCATAACTACCTATAAAGCTTATTTTTTTCATTGAATCCTCCTAAATTATACTAATGAATCTATATATTCTTCTCTTGCATCTTGTAAGCTTGTTATTTCTTCTTCTGTTTTATCTGTAACTAAGTCTTTTGCTTCTTCTGGATCTTCATATGTAGTTGCATCATCTATTGATTCTCTTACTATCTTATCATTTCCAGATGCTATATCATTATTATATCTATTAACTAATTCTGCTTTAGCTGTTTCTACGATATTTGGATCATTTCTAATTAATGCCATTGTTGATGCATTAGGTATATATGTTTCTTCAGCTGCATTTTGAAGTCCTGGATCAACATATCTTGTTGCATATAATTTTGCTCCATTCATTTCATAAGATTCAACTATAGCACAGCTTAATGTTAAGATTTCGTCTTCTGTTAAATCCATCCAAATACAGTTTGTAGAATCTACTTCTTCTATTACAGGAATTTCAACTTCTTTATGAGATACTACTATTAAGTCTTGTCCATCTGGTAATCTTAATCTTATATCTACATAATCACCAGTTTGAATTTGTGTTGGTAATGAAATAATGTTATATTCTTGTTTTCTAACATCATCTCTTGTCAATTGTCCTTCTGCTACCATATCAGGTGTTATAACTGTATTTGCATACATGTCTATTTTAGCTATTAAAGGCATAGCTTCAAGCATTTCTTTTGTATAATTATATCTTGTTGCTTCTGTAATTGATTGATCTGTTGTTTCTGGTATTAATATATAATATCCACCAACCTCATCATCAAATTTAATTTCACAATTTACATTCATTGTGTTGTTTCCAACTATCATTTGTCTTGTAATGTATTGTGTATTTTCTACTTCAGTTAATTTATTTTTTGTATCATCTTGTATTGCATTATAATCTGCTTCAGAATAAATTATAAATCCATCTCCATCTTTTACAGTGCTTGTTCCTAGTGCATTTGTTGGATCTTTAAATCTATATCCTGTATAAGCTTGATTTCCTTGCTCATCAGCTAGGAAATAGCTATTTAAAACTTCTACATCCCCTATTGCATTTTGTGGTACTGTTGAAGTAAAAACATCTAATGTTTTTAACATGTCATTTGTAATAATTTGACCTGATTTTACATTACTTTTTAATACATATACTTTTGTAAGAGCTGCTTCTTGCTCCTCGATTGTTTTATTTAAATCCATTACTTGAAATATTAAAAAAGCTATTATTGCACCTGTAATCAATAATGTTATTAATATTCCTAATAAAAATGAATTATTTGCTTTCCTTTGCATTGGATTCATTGCCATAATATATTCCTCCTTAAAATTTGACAAAATATTATTTCATATTTTATTTTACAACATTATATTAAAAAATACAATAACATTAAGTCTCTTGTAATATAAACTTAATATTATTGTAATATTTTTGTAATATTCCTCATTTTCTTCCACAACAGCAGTTTCTTCTAGTTTGTGGAACATTTCTATTGCTTAAAAAAAGTACTGGATTTTCTTGATTTGTGTTTAATGTTACATTTGCTCTTAAAGTATTTCTATTAGATGTATCATCATTTAGATTATTACAATTCTGCATTCTACAATATCTTCCTATTTGCTCTATTAATCTTTTTATAATATTAACAATTACTGCTGTAATATATGACAGAATTGAATATGCTATTGCAAAAATCAAAAAATCTGATCCGAAAACAGCATATGTTACAATTAAATATATGGCAAAAAAAGTAGCTGCAACTAATATCGGACATTTTAAAATCTTTTGTAATACTATTGATAAAATTATTGTTGCTACAGGTAAAGCAAAAAATAATAATATGTTATCCATAAAATTTCTCCTTTTTGTTTTTGTATATTTTATGTTCACATATTATTATTTGTGACTTATTTAATTATCATATTCAACTTTTACTAAAAATAACCCTTGAGGCGGTAAAGTCTTTCCTGCTTTTTGTCTATCACCTTTTTCTATGATTTCAGGAATATCACTAGCTTTTATTTTTCCTAATCCTACTTCAACTAATGTTCCTGATATTATCCTAACCATATTATATAAAAATCCATTTCCTGTTAATTCAATTATTATATTTTCATTTTCTTCCTTTATTTTAGCTTCATATATTGTTCGAACACTACTTTTACTGCTAGTTCCACTTGATTTAAAAGCCTTAAAATCATGTTCTCCTTCAAAATATTTTATTGCATTTTTCATTTCTTGTACATCTAATTTTATTGGTAAATGATATGTATAATTTCTAAAAATAGCACTTCCATATTTTGAATTATCAATTATATATCTGTATGTTTTTCTTTTGCAATTATATCTGCTATGAAATCTTTCATCTACTTCTTCTGCACTCTTTATTCTAATTGAATTTTTTATTTGAGAATTAATTGCAATCGGGATTTTATCTATATTTATACTAGAATTAGTCTTAAAATTAGCTACTTGTCCTATAGCATGAACTCCTGCATCTGTTCTACCAGATGCAATAAGTTCTATTTTTTCTTTAGTAATATTTTCGATAACAGATTCTATTTCGCCTTGAATATTCAATTTATTAGGTTGTTTTTGCCAGCCATTGAAATCTTTTCCATCATATTCTATTACTAATTTTATATTTCTCATATCAAATTATTTTACCTTTTCTTTTTATTTATTATTACTATCTTTCTTTTTTTCTTTTTCCTTTTTCTCTTCTTTTTTATTTTCTTTTTTATTCTTCTTAAAATTTTTAATTAATTTATTTCTTAAATTCTTTTTATTATTTTCTTGATTAAATTTCTTCGTTACTAAATTTTTAATTAATATATTCTTTAAAGCTTCTTCTTTTAAATCTATAATTAAAGTTCCGTCTTTAGCTATTGAAATTTTTCCAGTTTCTTCAGATATAACTATAACAATTGCATCTGTTTCTCTAGAAATTCCAAGAGCAGCTCTGTGTCTAGTTCCTAAACCTTTTGTTATTTCTTTATCATCAGATAAAGGTAATATACAAGCCGCTGCTGCAATTTTATTTTTACTAATAATTATTGCTCCATCATGAAGTGGTGTTTTAGGAACAAATAGATTAACTATAAGTTGTGGTGATACATCTGCATCTAATCTTACTCCTGTATCCATTACATCATTTAATTGAATGTCTCTTTCAAGAACTATAAGCCCTCCTGTCTTAGTATTTGACATTTCTTTTGCTGCTATAACAATTTTATATATATCTTCTTTTGTCTTAGTTTCAATATTTTTTTCAAGTCCTATTCCAAAGAATTTAGTAAATTTATTTGTTCCTAATTGTTCAAGCATTCTTCTAAGTTCTGGTTGAAAGATAACAATTAATGCAATAACACCATAAGTTGTAAATATTGTTAAAAACCAATTTAGTATTCTAAATTCAAATATACCACTTAAAATTGTAACAAATATAATTAAAACAATACCTTTTAAAAGTTGCCATACTCTAGAGTTTCTGGCTGATTTTATAAATTTATACCCAATATACCCTACAATTAATATATCCAAAATAAATATTATTAATTTAAAAGGATTTGCCATAATATCAGTTACATATCCAGTTATATTATTCCAAAAGTCTATATTTATCGAAAAACCTTCCATATTTCATCCTCTTTTTCTTATTTCATATATTACTATCTTTAATAAACTGTAATGTAATATATTAATGTTCCAGCAAAAGCAAGTATCATTATTATTGCAAGAATTGCTGCAATTACTCTTATTGCAATTCTTCCAAAATCTCTTCTTGTTTTTTCTTTATTTACTTTGTTTGCTTCTCTTTTTTTCTTCATTTTTTTGACACCTCTTACCTAAGATTTAGTTTATTAATTTAAATATTGTTGATATTGTTGAGCAAATAATGAATTAATATCAAATGGTTTAATTACTTCTGGTGCTCCATAATCAACTCCATATGTTTCTATTGTTATAGATTTGATAACAGGTTCTTTCTTTGGAGTATCTGATAATATTTCATTACCATCTTCATCTTTAGGAGCTTCCTCATCTTCTTTTAAATCTCCATCTCTATAATATACCTCTACATTTGAAATCTCTTCTACAACATCCATTCCTTCAATTACTTTTCCAAAAGCAGAATAAGCTCCATCTAAAGATTGATTTGCATCATCTCCTGAAGTTATAAAGAATTGACAACCAGCTGAATTATATCCTTCTGTCGCATATCCATATTGGCTATAATCACTTCTAGCCATTGATATTACTCCTTTATCATGCTTCAAATTGTTATCTTCATAACCATTTGCAATAAATTCACCTTCTATAGAATAATCAACATCTAAAAAGTCTTCAAATTCAGATTTATATTCTTCTCCTTGATCTATATATTTTTTCATATCAGAATATGATGTAATTGTTGTTGTTTGATCGTATTCTCCTTCGATTTCATATTTATTGTCATAAAATTCATTTAAAATATTTTCGAATATTTTTTTGTTATTCAAAACTTCATCTAAATCATATAAATCACTAAGTTTTGGAGAAGCTGTTGTATCACCATTTCTTGCTCCACCTTGTATTACGAAATCTGGTACTGTTCTATGAAATGTAGATTCATTATAGAATCCTCTATTTGCCAAGCGTATAAAGTTAGCTACCGTGTTTGGAGCTTTATCTGGATATAATTCCACTTTTACTGTTCCATAATCTTCAATTTCGATTGTTGCAACTGGATTTGGAATATCTAAAGTCATTTTTTGATATATTCCATATCCTACATATACAATACCTGCTAAAACTAATAATATTCCTAATATTAATAATATTCTAATTAAATTTTTTTTCATTTTACTTATTCATCCTTTCTTGTTCATTTAAAAATAATTTTATCATAACGTTTTTGTTAATACAAACTTTTATATTATATTTATTAATTATCCTTAAGATATCTTTTATTTTTTCTTTTTTTATTTTCTAAACCATCAAATTATCAAATATAAATTGTTCTTGCATTCTTTTTAATGATTGCTTAATTGTTCTTGCTCTTACTTCTCCAATACCATCTACATCATCTAACTTAGGTATATCTGCTGCTAATATATGTTGAAATGATTTAAATGATTTTACTAAATTTTCTACTATATTACTAGGCATTCTCGGAATCTTACTTAATATTCTATATCCTCTTGTATATACTCCAATTTCATCATAATTATCAAAATCCTCGTATCCTAATAAATTTGCAATTTTATCAGATTTTATCAAATTTTCATAATCTATATTACTTAATTCTTCTGATATCTTTTCAGCAGTTCTCTTTTTACCTGGAGCTATATAATCTTTTATTATTAAAAGTTCCTCTTTAGCTAAATCTCCAACTGTTTCATCAAGCTGCATTTCAAGTAATCTACCTTCTTCACCAAGTTCGTCTATAGCTCTACTTACTTCTTCTGCAATCCTTTTTACCATTTCTGCCCTTTGAATAGCTACTATAACATTTTCTAATGTGACAATATCATTAAATTCATATTCATTTAAAGTATTAATTTTATTATCAAATACTTTCTTGTATTTTTCAACAATTTGCAATGCTTGATTTGCCTTAGAAATTATATCAGATAGATCTTTTAATACATATCTTAAATTTCCTTTAAATAATGTTATTATTCCTCTCCTTTGAGAAATACTTATTACTAGTGCACCTGTTTGTTTTGCTGTACGCTCTGCAGTTCTATGTCTAGTTCCAGTTTCAGTAGTATATATATCTGGTGATGGTATAAGTTGCGTATTAGCATATAGTATTTTTTTGAAATCTGGACTTAAAATAATTGCTCCATCCATTTTAGCCAGTTCATATAATTTTGCAGCACTATATTCTACATCTAATTTAAATCCTCCATCTACCAAATTTAAAACCTCTTGATTATCTGCTACAGCAATCAAAGCACCAGTTTTAGCATTTAAAATATTATCTAGTCCATTTCTAATTGGTGTACCAGGTGCTATCTTTTTTAAAACATCCTCCATAATGCCAGTATTATTAGCCAACTTTTTCACTCTCCTAACACTTTGGTATGATTTTAAAGTATGTAATATTAGAGTAGCTATTTACTAAGTATATATCTTATTGCTTCATTTACATTCTTTACGCCTATTATATCTAATTTATACTCATCTTTCAATAGTTTTTTATTACTTTCCGGTATAATGCATCTTTTAAATCCTAATCTTTCCGCTTCTTTTACTCTTTTTTCTATCATGTTAACTGCTCTTATCTCACCTGTTAATCCAACTTCACCTATAGCTACTAAATCTTGACTAATTCCTATGTTCTTAAAACTAGATACACATGCTAATACTACTCCTAAGTCAACAGCTGGTTCAGCAATTTTTATTCCGCTAACCACATTTAAATATACATCTTGTCCTCCTAGAGCCATTCCTGCCCTTTTCTCAATTACAGCAATTAACACTGCTAATCTATTATAATCTATTCCATTTGCTGTTCTTTTTGGAATACCAAATACACTAGGTGTTGTAAGTGCTTGTAACTCTATTAATAAAGGTCTTGTTCCTTCAATACTTGCAACTATAACCGAACCTGCAGGATTATCACTTCTTTCTGATATAAGTACAGTAGAAGGATTTGTTATTTCTACCATTCCTTCATTTTTCATCTCAAACATCCCTACTTCGTTTGTAGAGCCAAATCTATTCTTAACACTTCTTAAAATTCTATATGAAAAATATCTTTCTCCTTCTATATAAAGAACTGTATCAACCATGTGTTCTAATACTCTTGGACCTGCAATATTACCATCTTTAGTAACATGTCCTATAATAATTGTAGTTATTCCATTATCTTTACACATTCTCATAATTCTAGCTGTTATTTCTCTTACTTGACTTACAGTTCCTGCTGCTGATGTGATTTCTTCTGAATACATTGTTTGTATAGAATCTATTATTACTAATTTAGGAGTTACCTCACTTATTACTTCTTGAATAGCATCTATATTAGTCTCACCTAAAAATATTATATCCTCATTATGAATATTTAATCTGTCTGCTCTAATCTTTACCTGTTCTGCTGACTCTTCTCCAGAAACATATAATACTTTTCCTTCTCCTTTAAGCTTATCACATAATTCTAAAATTAATGTAGATTTTCCAATACCTGGTTCTCCACCAACTAAAACTAATGATCCTTTTACTAGTCCTCCTCCTAAAACTCTATCAAGTTCTCCTATTCCAGTACTTGTTCTTGATGCTTCCATCCCTTTAACATCATTTAATTTTCTAGGAATAGACTTTACTTGTCCCGATTTACTTCCTATCATATTATTGCTAGTATTTACTACCTTTTCTTCATAAAAAGTATTCCATTCATTGCAAGCTGGACATTTTCCTAGCCATTTAGCAGATTCATATCCACAATTACTACACACAAATACAGTTTTTGATTTTGCCATTTCTTTTCTCCTTATTTTTATAGCTTGCTTGCTATTTATAACATAACATATAAAAATATAGCACATTTTTTATAAATATGCTACATTTTTTATTATTATAATAATTATTTTATGTTTAATATTTTTTAATTCTAGTATTATATTTATATAGATAGTATAAACATTGCATGTGACCAAGCAAGACCTATAACCCAATTTGGCTTCATTTCATTATTATCAACTTGTTCACCTAAAAGTCCATGTTCATTTGCTGATCTTACAACAAAATCTATACATTCTTTTGCTTTAGTCTTATCTTTAATTTCATTATAATACATAGACATCCACAAGGTAGATATTACCCAAGGACTTTTTCCTTCTCTATAATGATCTGTTTCAAATCTTAAGTATCCTCCTGTATAAGTTCTTAGTGTCATATTTATTTTTTCAACTGTGTTTAATACTTTCTTTTCTTTTGGTTTATATAATTTAAAAGGTGTTACTGCTCCTATTAAACTTATATCTGTTAATTCATCATTTGTATTTCTCTTTAGTGTATTAGTTTTTTCGTTAAGCATATTAGAATCAATATATTTATATATTTCTTTCTTATACATTTCAATCTTTTTTGTTAATTTATTTATGCTCTCTAATTTTAATCTATTTTTTTCTGCATATTCTGGTTTAAATATCTCATATATTTCAAGTATTGCATTAAAAGCTGCATAAATATTTGCTAAAGAATATAAATGAACTCCTTCACACATTTCCCATAAATCATAACTTAATGGAAGTTTATTTCTATTTTCTGTATGATATGTTTTTTCTATTTCATTTTTTACTACATCTTCATCATCATGTAATCCCAAAATATTATCCATATATATACATAAAAATTTAATAGCATTTTCACACATTTTTAATGTATCTTTTAGAAACTTCTTATCTTTTGTAGTTTTATAATGTTCATATACACCATATACTACACCTGCCGTTTCGTCTATTTGGTATCCCCAACAAGGAGCTAAATTACAATCTGTATAAAATCTTTGCTCCCACATTCCATTTTTACTTTGTGTGTTTTTACAAAAAACTTTGTAGAATTTTTCTGTTTCTTTCTGCATATTAACTTTATCAAAAGCTTTTGTTATAAATACTGCATCTCTTGGCCAACAATATCCGTATCTACCACATTGAGTTAAATTCTCATCAACTTCTACTGCTGCTGCTACTCCACCTGTATCTTTATTTGTAAGAAGTGGAAATAATAACATACTTCTTTTGTAGATTTTATTAAATTTTTTATTATATTCATTTGTTTCTTCTTTTAACTCTATATTTATGTGTTCTTTTACATATTTTTTCCAATATTTTTCTATTACACTTTGCTCATGTGCCACATCAATTTTTCTTATATTTTCTATTTTCTTCCACATTTCATCAACTGAAGTTTTTTCATTTTCTACAAAATACATATAAATATCTAATTCTTTTTTCTCACCTGGTTTTAAAATTCCTACTTCATAATTTATACTTGAATCAGAACTCATTCCTATATAATCTTTATCATGAATGACACCAGTATCTATATTATTGTCCGTATCATTTAATTGATGTGTATTTATTTCATTTTTTGAGAACATACATAATGTATTAGAATGACTATATTGCATTAATACATTGTTTTCTAATTTTCCACCAACCATATTATTAGGATTAGATAATAGTTTTGAGTGTATTAAAAAATTAATATTTAAATCAATATTATTATTATTTTCGAATATATATCTTTTTATCAAAATACTATCTTTTAATGATACAAAGTCAACTTGTTTTATTTTTAAATTAAAATATGTATTCTCTATTTCTGTATTTAATACATTTGTATCTTCTGTATAATATTGATTATATTTATTATTTCTATCCTCATGTAAATAAATCATACATGAATCATTTATCTTTACTCCTGTATGAAAGAAATCAAGAAATTGTCTAAAGTCTGGAGTATTATACATTATTCTTAATAATTCACCATTTTTTGTATAACTTGCTGTTATATTTTTTCCACCTATTATAGCATCATTATAATATTTATTTCTCATATGTTTTTTCTCCTAATATTTAAATTTATATTTTTTATTAATTAGTTTTTCTTTTGTTTAACTCTATTTATTTTCAACAATTCGTACAATTTGTTCTTCTAATTCTTTTAATCTTTCTTTTATTCTAACTATATCTAAGTCACTTGCATTGTCATCAAGATATTCTTCTTTTACTATTTCTGTCATATCTTCTAGTTCTGATTTTAATGTGTTCATCCTATCAATAACTTCTAATCTTAAGTACTGTCCTTTAATGTTATTGATCTTTTGTCCTACCATTTCAATATTTTCTTTTAATTCATAACATTCACCAAATTCAGGTATAGTAATTGGAATATCTGTATTTTCCTCAAGTTTTTCTTTTAACACTAATTGTCCTTCAGGTTCTCCATGAACTAGAAAAATGTGTTTAGGTGGTGTTGTAAATGAATATACAAAATTCATAAGCCATTCTTGATCAGCATGTCCAGAATATCCTTCTATATATTCAACTCGTGCATTTACTGCTATCTCTTCTCCAAATATTTTTACTATTTTTTCGCCATCAACAATTTTTCTACCAAGTGTTCCAGGTGCTTGATATCCAACAAATAAAATCGTACTATTTGGATCCCATAAATGATGTTTTAAATGATGTTTTATTCTACCAACTTCACACATACCACTTGCTGAAATTATAATTGATGATTCTTCACTAGCATTAAGCTCTTTTGATTCATCTGCCGTTCTTGTAAATTTAAGTCCTGGGAACTCTAATGGATTATCTCCTTCATTTATGATTTCTTGAGTTTCTTCATTAAATAAATTCATATTTTCTTTAAATACTTCTGTAGCCGAAATAGCAAGAGGACTATCTACGTAAACTGGTATACTCATTAATTTTTTATATTTTTTATAAAATTCCTCATCATCTTGTGCTTCTGATTTTATTCTATTTAATTCATATAAAATCTCTTGTGTTCTACCAACAGCAAATGATGGAATTACTACTGTTCCTCCTTTTTCTAATGTTTCATAAACAACATCAAGAAAAATTTTAGCTTTATCATCATTTCTCATATGCAATCTATTACCATATGTAGATTCCATTACTAAATAATCTGCATCACTTATCATTGTTGGTGGTGAAAGAAGTGGTATATCATTATTTCCTAAGTCACCTGTAAAAACCAACTTTTCTTGCTTGTCATTTTCTGTGATCCATACTTCTATTATTGCTGATCCTAGCATATGCCCTGCATCATTAAACCTTACTTTTATATTATCATCTATATCTACAATCTCGTTATATTGTACAGGTCTAAATATTTCTAATGATTTTGCAGCATCTTCTGCTGTATATATTGGCGGAATAGGTTTTTCTCCTTTTCTTTCTCTTTTCTTATTTTTCCATTCAGCTTCCATTTCTTGTATATGTCCACTATCAGGAAGCATTATAGCACATAAGTCACATGTTGCTTTTGTTGCAATAACTTCATTTCTATATCCTTCATTATATAATTTAGGTATTCTTCCTGAGTGATCTATATGTGCATGAGTAAGTAGCATAAAATCTATATCATGTACATCATATAAAAAAGGTGCTTCATTTTCAAATTCATCAGCAGCAGAGCCTTGATACATACCGCAATCAACTAAGAATTTTTTTCCTGCTCCTTCTACTAAAAAGTTAGATCCTGTTACGGTTTTAGTAGCTCCAAAAAAAGTTACTTTCATATGTTCCTCTCTTTCTTTGTTATACAAATAATTTAAATTTTTTCTTCAATTTTGTATCATTGCTTTTTATTTTTATTTGGTTTTCTATTATGTTATCATCATAAAATTCAATTGTAATATTCTTTTCATTATATATACATTGAATATTTATATTTTCTAATTTTATTATTTTGGTATCAAATACCTCTCTTAAAATCTGATATACCGTTTCTTCATCATTAGAAATTTTTTCCCAAATTTTAAATTCCTGAGCTTTAGCTATTATTAATTTTATTAATTCTCTAAACTTTGGATTTAATGCTTTTATATCTCTAATACTTCTATTTTGATCTATAGGTATATATCTATAATATCTTAATTTATATATACATTTTATAAGTTCGTTTTTATTTCCTTCATTTATTTTTTTTACTTTTTCTTTTAATAATTTAAGAAAAATCTTACTTGTATTTACTATATCTTCTTCTGAGTTTTCTATAAATACAGACTCTAAAAACTCTACTTCTTTTTCTAATTTAGTTTTTTCTTTGATAAATTCCTTTGGTAAAATAATTCTATTATTTTCTTCTATCTTTTCTAAATATTTGCTTCTTTCTTCTTCTAATGCTTTTACTAAATAACTAATGCTAAAAATCTTTTCTTTATTAGGCAACTTTTCATTTCTGGCATAATATTCTTTTTTTAATAATTCATTGTTATTTAATAATTTATCAATCTTTTCAATATTTTTTGTGCATTTCTTTTTTTCATTAGTTAAATTATTTAAAAATTCTTTTTTGTTCTTAAATAACTCTAATCTATCTTCTTTTTCTTTTTTTATCTTTTTAATTTCTGAATTAAACTTAGAATCTTTCGCTTTAGAAATATATTCTTTCATTGCCATTTTTATTGCAACATCATATAACTCCGAGTTAACATTTAATATCTTGTTTTTGCCATTAATTAATAGTAAAGATTGATACATATAATTACTATAAATATTTCTTACTTTCTTTGTATCAATATCCCATGACCATCCATTAAAATCTCTAATAACTTCTGCCATTGAGTCAATTTTACCTTCTTTTATAAATAGATTTAATGGATTTAATACATAATTATATGGCAATTTAGAATCTATGTCGACACTTTCATCAATTTCTAATATTGCAACTAATAAAGTTAATTCATTAGGAAAGCAAACTATTTCTCCATTTTCCTTATCTAGCTTATATTTCGCATGTATTTTTTCAAGTTCTTCTGCCTCTGGTGTCCCAGGTTTTACTAAAAATACTTTTAAACATTTTTCTTTTATAATTCTTAAAATATTTTCTATATATTCGTCTTTTGATAATGCCTCCACTTTAGTTGTTTTATAGTCCATATAAGCATTCTCTATTTTATATAACATGCTAAGTAATAAATTTTTTACATCATAAGAAAATAATTTGTTTTCCAAAATTTTTTCTAATTGATTATTATAGTCTTTTATTTTTAAATTAAGTTTGGCTAAAATTTTATTTTTTTCCATACTCATCCTCTTTAGTATTAATTTTTATTCACTAACATCTTCTGAATTATTACCACTCATTTTAAGTTCTTCCCATCTTTCTTTAGACATTAATACTTCCCTTGGTTTGCTTCCTTGGAATCCGGAAATTATACCTCTTTCTTCCATTTGGTCAATTATTCTTCCTGCTCTTGCATATCCAACTTTAAATCTTCTTTGTATAAATGATGTAGAAGCCTGTCCTGTTTCAACTACAACTTCTATCGCATCCATTAATAACGGATCTGTATCATCATCTTCATCTGCTGCATCAATCTCTTTGTCAGTACTATTTGCATTTTCAATCTGTTTTATAATTTCATCATTATATGTTGCCTCACCATTATTTTTAACAAAATCAACAATTTTTTCTACTTCCTTATCTGAAATAAAAGCTCCTTGTATTCTAGTAGGTTTTGGTGCTCCTGATGGATAAAATAGCATATCTCCTTTTCCTAAAAGTTTCTCTGCTCCTGCCATATCAAGAATTGTTCTTGAGTCTACTTGTGAAGAAACAGCAAATGAAATTCTTGATGGAATATTTGCTTTAATTATTCCTGTGATTACATCTACTGAAGGTCTTTGTGTTGCTATTACTAAATGCATACCTGCTGCCCTTGCCATTTGTGCTAATCTACAAATTGAATCTTCAACGTCTTTTGGCGAAACCATCATTAAGTCAGATAACTCATCTATTATGATTACTATCTGAGGTAATTTTTGACTGCCACCCTCATTATCTAATGCAGCATTATATCCCTTTATATCTCTTACATTTTTACTTGCAAACAAGCTATATCTATTAACCATCTCTTGTACTGCCCAAGCTAAAGCTCCTGCTGCTTTTTTAGGATCTGTAACAACAGGTATTAACAAATGTGGAATCCCGTTATATACAGATAGTTCAACAACTTTAGGGTCAACCATAACAAGTTTAACTTCACTTGGTTTTGCTTTATATATGATACTAGATATTAAAGTATTAATACATACAGATTTTCCAGAACCCGTAGCACCTGCTATAAGAACATGTGGCATTTTAGCAATATCTGCTACTACTTCATTTCCTGCAACATCTTTTCCTAAAGCAAATGCAAGTTTTGATTTATGATTTTTAAATTTATCGCTATCAATTATATCTCTTAATGGAACTATTTCATTTTCTGTATTAGGTACTTCAATTCCTACTGCTTGTTTTCCAGGTATTGGAGCCTCAATTCTTATAGTTTCTGCTGCTAAGTTTAGAGCTATATCATCTGCTAAATTTGCTATTTTACTAACTCTTACACCTTCTGCTGGTTTTAATTCATACCTAGTAATTGCTGGTCCTACAGATACATTTTCAACTTTTGCAGATACTCCAAAACTGTATAAAGTCTTTTGAAGTCTCGTAGCTGTATCAGCAACAGCTTTTTTACCTCCCTTTACACCTTTCTTTTCTCCCTCTGCTAAAAGTTGTATTGGTGGAAATTCATAATGTTCATCTTCAACAGTTAGTGTATGTTCTAATTGTAATACTTGCTTTACTTTTTCTTCTTTAGTTTCTTGTTCAGCTTTAAACAAATTTGCTTCAAGTACATCTGGGTTAGATTTCTCTTTTTCTTCTTTTTTATCCTTTTTATCTTTTATTCTTCCAGTAATATTAAATGGTATTAGATCATCATTTGAATGATCATATTTTTTTAGTTTCTTACCTTTTTCGTCATTATCTTCACCATTTAAATTAATTGTTAATTGTTCTGCTAATTGTTCTGCTTCTTTTCTTTGCTCTTCTCTTTCTCTTAGTCTACGTTCTCTTTTTGTTTCTTTTCTTTCTTTAGGTTTTTCTTCTTCTGCTTCTTTTACCTTAGCTAATCTTGCCTCTTTTCTTTCAGCTCTTCTATCTTCTTTATTTTCTCTTCTTTCTTCTACCATATTTCCTATTATTTCAGCTGGCTTAATTCCAAACATGAATATAAGTAATATAATTGCTATACCTATACATAAAATTACAGTTCCAACTTCTCCAAGTAAACCTATAAGCCAGTACGCAATTAATGTTCCTATTGCTCCTCCGCCTATATCTTGAGAACCTCTTTCGTAGCCATCACTAACTACAGTAGATAAATCGTCATTTATATGAAATGTATTATTTGAAAACTGAAAAACACTAAGCATTGTAGCAATACATACTAAAAATATTCCATATTGAACTAGTTTTGATATCAAATAGTCCTTATCTTCAGTAGTCATATATATAGCAAGTAAAAAAGTACCAATTGGAATTATATATTTTATTGCACCCATAATTCCTCCAAGCATTGGACTTAAATGCTCTCCTATATATCCAGATTTTGTATATATTAAAATAGCTAATAATATGCTAATTAAAAACATAAATACTACTGCTACATTTATATCTAATTTATTTGTTTTTTTTGCTCTTCTTCCCCTTTTTGCCAAGGCTATTCCCTCCTTTGATTTGGGTTAAATTTACCATTCGTATTATATCACATGGGTTTTAAAAAGCAAATATATATTTGTAATTTGTAATATAAATGTAATATTTATTTAAAACAAAAAAAGAAGTAGTTTTACTACTTCCCCTTTCATTTACTATTTTAATTCTTTTCTATTATTTCTTATAACTTTTAATGCATCTTCAAGTGCAACTTCAATTCCTGCTAAAACTCCATCTGCATATTCTTCAGTACCACTTTTAATTTCTCTTGACATCTCATTTGCAGTTTCAATAATTTCAACTTTCTTTTCATAAGCTTTTTTCGTAATTTCATGTTCATCTATCATAGAAATAATTCTATTTTCTGCTTCTTTTATTATTTCGTCAGCTTCATTTTGAGCTTCAACTAAAATTCTTTGTCTTTCTTCTTTTATCCATTTAGCTTGTTTTAATTCATCAGGTAATTTTAATCTAATTTCTTTAATTATATCTAAAATTTCATCTCTATCTACTATACATTTATTTGAAAATGGTACCCCTCTACTTTTGTCAAGTATGTCTTCCAAAGTTTCCAATAAAGTAAATATTTCCATAATCTTACTCCTTTCGATTTAAGAACATAAGATAAACTCTTCCATATTTTCTTAAATCATATACTTCAACCTCTAATTGCTCCAGCTGTTTTTCTTCTCTTTCTTTTTCATCTGTTTCAATTATAATTATTCCATTTTTTGCTAGTAAATCTAGTGAAACAACTTTTTTTACTGCATCAATAGCTATGTTATCTTTATATGGTGGATCTAAAAATATAATATCAAATTTCATATTCTTATTTTTTAAAGATTCTAGTGTTTTTCTATAATCTTGTATATATATTTCAGATTTATCCATAAATCTAGTTTTTATTAAATTACTTTTTATCATATTTGCAGCTAATTTTGATTTTTCACAAAACACAGCTTTTTTAGCTCCTCTACTGATAAATTCAATTCCTATCGCGCCACTTCCTGCAAATAAGTCTAATACTATACTTTCATCAATTTTATTTTGAATAATATTAAACAATGATTCTTTTACTCTATCAAGTGTTGGTCTAGTATCTAAACTATCAATAGAATTTAGTTTTGTTCCTCTTGCTATTCCACTAATTACTCTCATACAAACCTCTATTGCGATTATATATATTTTATCTGTTATTTCCAATATGTCAATACAATTAACAGAATTGTAATATAGATTTAACAATTTTGTAATACTGTTATATATTTGTAATATTGGTTTTTTTATTATACATCATACTAATAGAAAAGTAAATAGATACAATAAAAGCTAGGATATTACCTAGCTTTATCTTTAGTCTTACACTATTAATTAATCTTTATTTACTTCTTTTAATAACTCTAATTGTGAAATTAATAAAGATTCCATTTTGGCTTTATATACATCAAATTGTTTTTGTAAATCTTCTAATTCTTTTGTTTTAATTGTAATTTGTTGTTCTAATTCCATTACTTGTTGTTTAGCTGTTCCTTGTGCATCTCTTACAATTTGGTCAGCTTGTTGTTGTGCAACTTTTTTTATTTCATCTGCAGTACTTTGAGCCATTACTAAAGTATTTTGAAGTGTTGATTCTAGATTTTTATATTTTACAAGGCTTGCTTCTAATTCTGATATTTTTCCTTTATTTTCATTAGATTCCTTATATAGTTTTTCATAGTCTAGTGTTAACTCATCTAAAAAGTTGTCTACTTCTTCCACACTATAGCCGTTCATCATTTGTTTTGCAAATTTCTTATTTTCTATATCCAATGGTGTATACATATTAGTCCCTCCTAAACTCCTTACATAACTATATTTATTTAATTATTTGAATTGTTTCTTAACCAAGATACTGATAATTTATTTTTTATTTCTTCTCTTGCCATTTCATTTGTTATATCATAATTATATGGTGCTACTAAAAAGATTGAATTTGATACTTTTTGTAGATTTCCATCTAATGCATGAACTGCTCCACTAACAACATCTACTATTCTTCTAGCAATATCTTTATTTACATATTCTAGGTTTACAATAATAGACTTTTTCTCTTTTAATAAATTACAAATACTTTCTGATTGCTCGAAAGTTGTTGGTTGACAAATAACCATTTTCACTTGTTGTGTTTGTGGCATATTTACAACTTTACTACTTCTTTTTCCAAAGAATCTTCTATCTTCTTCTTCCTCTTCTTCTTGGTCTTCTATATCTAAATTTTTATCATAATCTAGCTCTTCTGTTTCTTCCTCTTCTCTCTCTGGTAATCCTAGCATTCCCCATACTTTTTCCATAATAGCTCCTGACATCTTATTAACCTCCTATAAAATATTCGTCATTGGTTTTCACTTGTAATATAGTATCTATCATTTTTTATTTATTGTCAATACCTTTTATTGTTTTGTAATATTTTTTTAACATAATTGTAATATTTTTGTAATATTTCTTTTATAATAAATTATAACTATTGATTAATTAATATCTCGTCATATATAGATATATTTGGCATTTCCCTTATTTCTTCTGAAGTATATCCTAATTCTTTTAGCTCATCACTTGTGTAATTTGTAACTACTGAATATTTATCATTTGATTTCAATATTTTAACTAATACTTTATCTTCATATTCAATTCTTTTACGTGTTACATATGCTATTTTATTGTTATTTTTTTCTTCATAAGAAATTGCTGAATTTGGGACTTTCTTTCCTGTCTCGCTCCACCAAATTATACTAAATGATATTTTTCTATAATCAATTAGTTCATCAATATTTTTTTCTATCTTTAATGTAAGAATATAATTATTATCTTCTTGTGTCTTATATTCTATAGTTGCACTTGTTTCACTACCACTTGGTAGTCTTATTTTTAATGTATCTCCAACTTCAGCATCTTTTGCATAATCTGAATCTAGTACTGTTACTATATAAGCATAATAATTATCAATAATTTTTCCACTTTCACTACTTGTTGGAATTATTTGTCCAGTTTTTAAATTTAAATTATTTAAAAATTCTGTTGTATATTTGCTGAAATCTTCTGTTGTTAAGACATCTTCATATCCATCTACCCTATATGAAACAATTCCGCTTCTTGATGCCTTTAAATATTCTGCTCCTGAATTTAATTTATTCTCATATTCTTTTCTTTGATTAATCAATTTTTTTAGATATGATCCTGCGGGACTTTTTTCTCCTGTTATTTTTGCAATTTTAGTCATACTAGCATTTATTTCTTGCTTATTTTCTTTTATCTTTGTTAAATCGCTTTCTCCATATAGTTCATTTATCTTTGTATCTATTTGTTGTTCTAAGACCTTTGTATCAGACGAAAATAAATTTTCCTCTTTTGACATTGCTTCATCTATTTTCACATCTAATTCTTCGATTTTTTCAACCAGACTATCTTCATTGTTTGAGTAATATCTAAAAATAGCTTCACCTTTTGCTACTTTTTCGCCTTCTGTTTTTATTTGTTCTATTCCATTTTTATAGTTTTTTCCTTTTAGAACTGTTTCATCTCTTATAACATAACCAACTGCACTCTCTTCTTGTTGAATTTGTCCCATCTCTACATATACTGTGTCAGTTGGATTTCTGACTAATTGCACTACCATAAATACTATATAAATAATAATGCATAACAATAACAGCATAATTATCTTCTTTTTATGCTTTTTCAAAAATCTTATAAATTTACTTTGCTTCTTTTTGTCATTATTTTTTTCTCTAGTTATGTTATTCTCTTCCACTATATTCCTCCAAAATAATTTTTATATTATTTTGTATATCGTCTAAACCATTAATCCATTTTATATTATCATATTTTCTAAACCATGTTAATTGTCTTTTTGCATATCTTCTAGTTTCCAGTTTTATTTTTTCAATCATTTCTTCTTTACTACAATTTCCATTTAAATACTCTACAACCTCTTTATATCCCAAACCTTGCATTGCTGTTGGAAATTCTTTATATTTTTTTAGTAATTCTTTAACTTCCTGAACCAAGCCATTTTCAATCATTATATCTACTCTTTTATTTATTCTTTCATAAAGTTTTTCTCTTTCCATAGTTATACCAAATAAGATATAATCATAATCTGGTCCATTTTTTCTAGATTCTATTTCTAACTCTGTTTTAGTTTTCCCTGTTGAATGATAAATTTCTAAAATTCTACAAATTCTTTTTTTATCATTTGGACTAATCTTTTTTATTGCTTCTGGATCAATCTTTTCTGCTTCCTCATATAGTACATCTAATCCTTTTTCATTAACAATCTTATCAAGTTGTTCTCTGTATTTCAAATCCACTTTTATTTCATTATACTCTATCCCATAAATAAGTGATTCTACATATAGACCTGTTCCTCCAACTACAATTGGAACTTTACCTTTCTCTAATATTTCTTTTATAGCTTTTAGTGCATCTTTTTTATAATCTGCAACACTATATCTAATATCAGGTAAAACACAATCTATTAAATAATGCTGCACTCCTTGCATTTCTTCTTTAACTGGTTTTGCAGTTCCTATTGTCATATCTTTATATATTTGCATTGAATCACAAGATACAATTTCCCCATTTATTTTTTTTGCAAGTTCAATTGATAATCCTGTTTTTCCTGAGGCAGTTGGTCCACAAATAACTATTACTTTTTGCATAAATTAAGTTTTCTCTCCTCTTTTAGTTATTTAATTATTCTTCATCTTCAACAATTATATTTTCATCTACTGTATTCTTTTTACTTTTTTTATTATTACTATTAGTTGTTTCATTTTTTAATATATTAGTACCTTCATCTATATCATTTGTTTCATCTTCTGATATAGCATTAGCTACTTCGTTTGTAATATCGTTTTCAGTATCATTAATTACCTCATTAGATATATCGTTTTCTATTATTTTATTGTTCTCTATTTCATTTACATATTCTTCGTATTTGAATTTTCTACTTTCACTAACCATATTAGTTACAGGTACTTGTACATTTTTTATAAATATACATTCTAAAACTACAGCAATTATAAGTGGAATTAATAAAACTGACACTCTTTTAAATAATATATTTAAACTTAATTTATTTTCTTTATAGCTATAATATGAATTTGCTAAAGCTGGCAATACTATTAGTCCATTTATTGGTGCAAATAGAAATATAACAAGATCTTTACCTGTTCCTGTTTTATACATTTCATCTAATCCAATGGTACTAACCCAATGAGCAAATAATGTTAATACATATACTATTGCAACTCCAGCTACAATAAATATAAATTTTTCTTTTTTATCAATATTTTTTAAAAACTTAAACATTAAAAATATACAAAGTGCATTTAATATTACAACAAATAATAAAATTAACCAAATCATATTTTTCTCCTTTTTTTATTATTATCTTCTAGAGAATTTTCTTTCTATATCATTTTTTGTCATTCTAATTGCTGTTGGTCTTCCATGTGGGCATGTAAATGGGTTAGGTAGTACTAATAATTGTTTCATTAAGTTATCCACTTCTTCCCTTGTCAATGCCATATTTGCTTTCACAGCAGCTTTACACGCAACAGTTGCAATGAATTTTTCTTCTATTTCTTGTTTTGCAGTTCTTGCTACAGTATTTATTTCATCTAGTGTTTCTATAAATAATTCTTTTGTATCTAAATCTATACATACTGTTGGAACTCCTGTTAGTTTAATGGTATTCTCACCAAATTCTTCTAATTCAAATCCTGCTTTTTTAAATATATCCATATTATCTTTCGCAATTTGCATATCTTTATGACTTAAATTAATGATATCTGGTAAAAGCATTAATTGAGAATCTTTTTTGTCATCACTATAATAATTAGCTTTTATTTTTTCATACATTATTCTTTCATGAGCTGCATGTTGGTCTATAATATATAGTTCACTATTCATTTCAACTATTATATATGTTGAAAATGCTATTCCTATAAATTTATAATCTGGTACTGACTCTTTAGATTGTTTGTCAAATATAGAGACATTTTCTACAGTCTTTAAATCTTGCTGGCTTATATCATATTTTGTTTCTTGTTCTTCTACTTTAGATTCATCTTTGATTTTTTTACCAAATGTTTTTTCATACATTTCTTCAAAATCTTGATTGCTTTCTTCTACTTTTAAATTTTCTAGTTCTTTTAATTTATTATTAATCTCAGATATATCCATTACTTTAGTAGCTTGACTATCAACCTCTTCTTTTATATCACTATCTTTACCTGTTTTATTGTTATATATTTGTGCTATAAAGTTTTTAGTATCATCTATATCATCTTCTGTAGACTCCTCTTCTTTATTTTCTTGTTTTTCTTCTTTTTTCTTTCCTCCAAACATATTAAATAAAGCTCCAAATCTACTTTCTGTTTTATCGTCATTATTAGATTCATTATTAATGTTTTCTTTTTCTTCTGGTTTTAAATCTTCTACTTTGTTATCTTCTAAGCTTTCTTTATGTTCTTCATTTTGAGGATTATTAGGAGATATATTAGTATTTGTACTTAATTCTTTTTGCAAACTTTTTACTAGATCATTAACCATGTTTACTTTGTTAGATAATTCATCATTTGCACTATTTTCAGAAGTATTTATGCTATTTATTTCTGATATATTTTTTATAGTATTTTCTTTATTTGAATTTAGTTTATTAATTTCTTCTAATATATCTATTTTAGGTGATTCTTGTTTTATTTGAGTATTATTACTTTGGTTATTTTTTATTTGAGTACTTTGCATAAATGAATTATTCATCTTCCAATTATTAGCTTGATTTTTTTCTAATTCAATCTTCGTCTTATCTGGAATTAAATCTTCTTTTAATAAACTATCTTTTATACTATGGTAAACAGCTTTAAATACTTTATTTTCATCTTCAAATCTAACTTCTAATTTAGCTGGATGTACATTAACATCGACTTTTTGAGGATTTATCTCTAAATTAAGAACTAAAAATCCATATTTTCCAATCGTTAATAACCCTTTATAGCCTTGTTCAGCGGCACTTGTTAAAACTTTATCTTTTATATATCTTTTATTAACAAAAAATAACTGATTTGATCTATTTGAGCGCGCAACTACCGGCTTGCCGATAACCCCTTTTATTTTTATATCTTCATATTCATAATCAACATCAATAATGTTTTCAGCAACATCTTTTCCATAAATACTATATATTACTGATTTCATATCACCATTGCCTGATGTTTGTATAATCACTTTACCTGAATTAATTAATTTTATAGCAATATTTGGATTTACTAAAGCAATTCTAGTAACAACATCTTCTATATAACCTGCTTCTGTGAAATCCTTTTTCAAGAATTTATATCTAACAGGTGTATTATAGAATAAATCTGTAACAGTTATTGTTGTACCTTGAGGACATCCAGCATCCTCCATATTTATTACATTTCCACCTTTTACTTCGATTCTTTTTCCTATATCATTATCTATTGTTTTTGAAACTAGTTCAACATGGCTTATGGCAGCAATACTTGCTAAAGCTTCTCCTCTGAACCCCATTGATGTAACTGTTTCTAGATCAGATGCTTCTCTTATTTTACTTGTTGCATGTCTTTCAAAAGCAATTTCCATATCATCTGGTAAAAATCCTTTTCCATTATCAGTTATTCGGATATATGATATTCCACCATTTTTTGTTTCTATAGTTATTTGAGTTGCTCCTGCATCTATAGAATTTTCTACTAATTCCTTAACTACTGAAGCTGGTCTTTCTATAACTTCTCCTGCTGCTATTTTATTAATTGTTAAATCATCTAATAAAACTATGTTTCCCATTTCATTCCTCCGAATACTATTTCTTTTGATTATTCCATAGAATTATATCATTAATATTATAATTTTGTATAGTTTTTTGTAAAATTTTTATTTATTTTTCCAAAATTGAAATTCTAGGTACATGTAATTCATTTTTCATGTATCTGATTTTTTTGTAACCCTTTTTTTAATTTTGAATAATATATACCATACTAAAGAATTAAAAACATTTTAATATATGTTAAGGAGGTCTTTAAATGGGATGTTGTTGTAACAACAGTGAACTTTTATGGTTCATAATTTTATTCTTATTACTTTTCTGTTGCGGTGGTAACCGTTGTTGTAGCAATGAGTGCAATACTCCTTGTGGCTGCTAATTTATTTACATTAATCTTTTCTTTGAAAGGGGTGAATTTTAAGTATGCCGGAAAATAGAGGTTGTGGATGTGGTTTTGGATTTGGAGATGACTGCATCTGGATAATAATAGTTTTAATACTAATCTGTTGTTGTTGCGGTGGTAACAGAAACGGATGTTGCTAACAAAATAAAAAGTGGGATTTAATTTAGTTCCCACTTTTTTCTTTTAATTTGATTTTCTTTATCTGTTTTTTCTTTTTTTGCTTTCATACTTTACTTTTATTTTATTATCAGCCTTTCTTCTGTCTTCAATTCTTCTTCCTCCTGTTGTGTCTATTTCAGTTGTTCTTCTATCAGAATCTTTTTTTCTTCTATCTTCAAATAATCTACCTCTTCTATCTACTATCACTTTATTTTTCCTTTCTTTAACATATATATTTATTGTTCCTATTTTTATTTTATTATAACGTACTTATACTATTCATCTTCTCTAACTCAGCTCTTCTTATATTAATCTTTTCTCTTAATGTCGCAACTTGATCTTTATATAACAATATAAGAGAATTAATTTGTTCATCTGTCATATTATTTGCTGATTCTTCGTTACTTTCAAATTGTTTTTGTAAATTTAAAGTCTCATCAGTTTTTACTTCTACTTTAACTCCATCTTTAAATTCCTTTTTTTCAACAGGAGTTATTATATTTCTTACTCTTTCTTTTTGAAGGATTATATCTTTTTGAGTATAACCCAAATTATTTTTATCCTTTTTAAATAATCCTTTGAAAAAGTTTATAAATTTTGTAAAAAAGTTTTCCTTTCTTACCTGTAAAGATTTATCTCTATCCATACTTTACTCTCCTATTCCTTGTCCTTCGTTTTTATCTAATTGTGTTTTTTCACTTATTTCTGATTCTAATGATTGAAGTGTTTTTTCTAAACTCTTTTTTTCTGCTGCAAGTGATTTTAATTCATCTATCGGACTAGTTTTTTCTGAAGTACCTACATTTTCTATTTGATCGTTTCTATGTTTTTCTTCTAAACTGGCGTTTTGTCTACTAATTTGTTCTACTAAATCTATTTTTTCTCCTGGTCTTATGCTTGAAAAAAATTCTGGACCTCTCTTTGAAAAATTTAAAACTATGGTTTCTGCTATAGCTGCTTGAGTTGCTGATGTTGATTTATCTTCTAAATATTTTTCAACTTGGCTAAACTCTACTCCTTTATTTAATAATTCCATAGCACCTAGAGCCATTTCCACTTCAGTTCCTCTAAAAGTTTCTTTAGCACTTAGTTGAATACATTTTTTCCATTCATCTGTCTTTTCTGGATATATAAATGCTGCCGCCCTTTTGCTCCATTCTTCTTCATGTTCTCTTAGCACCTCATTAGCCTTATACTGACTATTTTGTTCTTTTAATTTACTAATCATGCCTTGAGTATTTGCATCTATGTTTTCATGTCCACCTCTTAAAAACTCATAAAATTCTGGACCTCTTTTTGAAAAATTTAATATTACACTTTCTACTTTTGAATGACTACCTCCAGAAGTATCTAAGCCTGATAAATAGTTTTTCACATTTTCAAATTTTGCACCATTTTCAAGCATTTGCATTGCTGTTATTGCAAATTCCAAATCACTACCGATATATAAGTCATTAGATCTTCTCTCTACACATCTCTTCCATTCATCTAGTCTTTCAGGATATATAAATTGACTTCCAGCTTCTATCCACTCTGGCATATTTTCTTTAAGCCTATCTTTTCTTTCTTCTCTTGATTTATGGTATTCATCTATTTCCTCTTGCATTTCCCTATCAACTTCTGCTTTTGTCTTTCCATACATTTGAACATATACATTATTCACAGTGGCATCACATGAATATAGTTTATGACCATTAAATTCAATCCATATAGACTTTCCTTCTTGTCTACATTTTATTAAATAATCTATACACTTATCTAAATCACCTAAAAAAGATTTATCTTCTACAGCATTTGCTCTCGTTAAATTTTCCATTTAAAGCCCCCTGCTTTTATCCTTACATTTTTTTATATTATTTCATAACTATTATTTTTTTTCAATATTTTATGACATTTTTTTATTATTTTATATAAAAAAGACTTTCAAAAAGCCTTGAAAGTCTTAAATTAACTGGCTGGGGTACTGTGATTCGAACACAGGAATGTCGGAGTCAGAGTCGAAATATTTCATTTTCTATTGTTTGCTAATTTATTCTGTAATGTGCTTGAAATCAATGTTTTTTTCATTTTAACTTTTCTATATTTTTCTTAATTTTTCTATAATTTTCTAAATTAATGGACAAGTTTTGGACAAGTGACTTTTCTATAAAACAAAAAAAGAGTTAGCTTTTATCTCTTAGCTAACTCTTTGGCCGTGTATATTATATTCAATATACAAATATATTTTAACATATTATTTTTGAAAAGTTTGTCGAAACTTGTATGTTTGTTATTTTTTATAATTGACTTTTACATAGAACGCTACTATAATATAATTTATATTTACAAAGGGGTTGAATTTATGAGAAAAAATTTTGAGCATTTAAAGAATTTCTTCATTTATATAAAAGATCATTTACTATGTTTTATTTTAGCAATTTTATTTTTTATAATAGCAGGCATAGTGCTTGTTCATTTACCAATTAATAATCCTACTAATATAGAAGAGCAACAAATTTTAATCTTCGGTGTTTCGCTAGGTAATTGGAGTATTTGGTACACAGCTTGTGGGTTAGTCATTACCGCTTTATGGTCTATGTACCAATACACAAAGAATGTATCTAGAAAACAGCAAGAAAAAGCATCTATGATTGCTCAAGATTTTTCTAACCAGATCATAGAAAAAATATCTATCATTTCATCTGTTTTATTAAAAAATCAAGAAATTAAAAAAATGGTTTCAAAAATTTCTAATTCAAATTTGCACAATTTTACGACCATGGAAATAATAAATATTTTACAAGATAAGAACTGCTTTGAAAAGTTTAATAATTTTCTAGATTCTAAAAAAACTCAAAAAAGATATAAAAAATTATTGAATAGTGTATATTCTAAAAAAGAGCAAGAAAAATTCAATAGTTGTTTTCATGTTTTAGTAGAAAATACTTTAAATGAATTAGAAGCTATTTGTATAAATATTAGTAGTCATGCAGCTGGTTCTGAATATATATATAATTCTTTACATCAATCATTTTTAAATTTTGTCGAAGTTTTGTCAATTAAGATTTCTAGAAATAATAATAACAATGTTGATAAATATTTTACACATATAATACAAGTTTATAACATGTGGAATGCAGAAAAGAAAAAAGATGTTGCAAAATTTAATAAAACTAAAAAGAAAATAGAAAAATTAAGTAATAAAGTGGATAAAGAAATAAATAAAATACTTGAAAAGAAAAATAAAACAGTCTAAGAATTAGACTGTTCTTTATTTATATTTTCATCTTTTTTTCCTTCTTTTTTTACTTGTTCAAATTTTTCAAACCATTCCTGATACATAAAAATTCCTCCTTACATTAATATATTTATTAATGTTTAATATATTATATGTATAAATTTTTATTAAGTCAATATTTTATTGATAATTAATTAAAATTTTATAAATCGGCTTAAAACCGACTCATTAAAATCAATTCTAAGCCTTTTTATTTCCTCAGATATATAATTTATTATTTGATTGTTAATTTTTGTCCAGCATAAATTTTATCAGCATCTGCAATATTATTATCTTTCACTAACTTTTCTACAGTTGTTTTATACTTTACAGCTATTTCAGAAAGAGTATCTCCTGATTTAACAGTATATGTTTTTGTTACATTAGCAACTAAAAGTTGATTTACTTTAGATTGAACTTGATCATAGTCATATCCTTCTGCTTCTAATTTCTTCTTTCTATTTTCTCCATTACCATAATCACCGTTTATTACATCTTTAGCTACTTCTGTAACTGATTTCTTTTTGTTCTCTGATGATAGAATTTCATTTACTCTATTTTGTACTTTGTCATAATCATATCCAGCTTTTTCTAATTTAGATTTTCTTGTCTCTCCATCTCCCCATTTTCCATCTATTACTTCATTTGCTAACTCATCTACTGATTTTTTATCTGTCGTTTCTGCAGAACCTGATTGTTTTATAATATCTTCATTATATAAATAATTCATATCACAGTTACCAGATACTCCACCTACCTTACCAGAACTAGAATACTGCCATATATCTGGATTATTTATTTGTGGTTTACTTACTCCATATTGTGCAACCCAAATGGACAAGTCTTTATCAAAACCACTCATATTAAGTTCATTTTTTAACCAATTTGCATTAGCATATACTCCTGCTTGATATCCTTCATTTTTCACATATTTATTAAACTCATTACATTGTTTTGTAAGACTTGCCTTGCTCTCTCCTTGTATGTCTGAGTCCTCCATGTCAAGATAAATTGGTAAATCTAATTTTTTATTACCTAGTTTTTCAAATGCCCATTTTAATCCTTTCTTTAAAGTATCTACTGAGTTGCAGTAATTATATATATAAGCTCCTACTTTTATTCCTTCTGCTTTTGCATTTTTATAGTTAACATCAAATTTGCTATCTTTATAATTAGAGTCATAATCATATATATTAGCTAGTTTTAATATAGCAAATTCTACTCCGCTTTTTTTCACTTTATCCCAATCTATTGTGCCTTGAAATTCTGATACATCTATTCCTTTTATTGACATAGTTACTTGTCCTCCTTGTTTTCATAATATTTATTACTAGATATTTTTAAAGCTACTCCTAAAAATGTATCTATTGCTATAATTGTTCCACTTATTGCCTCTCCAAATGGCAATCCCCATATTCCTGCTAATGTTAAATATAGTGTCGCTAAAGCAGGTAATATAATTTGTGCTATGTACTTTAATACATCATAAACTTTATTACTCATTTTTAGTTCCTCCCTTCTACAATAAACCTTTTGCTTTTACTTCTTCCCATTTATCATGAACATATGAATTTCCACCGTTTTTACAATATCTTTCATATATTTCGTATGCTCTCTTAATTTGAACATCTGTCTTTTTTTCTCCAAGTTCAAGTTCAGATAAGAAATTAATTAATTGAGTTTTGTCTGAGTCTAAAGTATGCTCTAACATATCTTTTTTACTTTCTGCTCGCATAAAATCAATTTTTTTATTTACATCATCTATATTGTTTATCTTTTTATTTGTTTTTTTACTTATTATTGTGTTTATAATTGTTCCTGCTACAGTTATAAGTGATACTATTATTGTACTTTCCATAGATTAGCCCTCGCTTTCCACAACTTCTTCCCATCCTTGTGGATAATCGTCTGGTGTCCATACACAACCGTCTAGCTTACAAATGTATTTCTTGCCGTTATATGTTATTTTATCACCTATGTGATATGCATCGTGAGCTCCAGTAGGTTGTACATATTCTGGATATTCATCAGCTGGTTCTGTTGGCTCTTCTGTGCCCTCTAAAATATTTAGTCTATTATGTATTAGTTCTATTTCTGCAAAAATAGTGTTTACTTGATCTTGTATACTTGCATAGCTATTCTCTGCTACTGCATTAGCTCTAGCTAGTTCATCTAATTCTGTCTTTTCTTCTTCTGTTATTGCACTTTCTATCCACATTTTATTTATTTTATAAAGTATATCTCTAAGCTCATAATCTTCACTTAATATTACATTTCTAATTATTTCAAACATATTATTTACCTCCTGCTAATTCTAAAATTTGTGTGTTTATATTAACTAATTTTTCATCTATTCTATTGTCTATTTTATTGTTTATATAAGTTTTAGTATCAGCAATATACTGCAATTGTAATAAAGCTAAGTCTTCAGCAGTTATTATATTGTTTGTTCCTTTAAAAAGCCCGAGTTCTTGCAATTGTTGTAAAACTTGTTTTTGTTCTTTTGTCAAATCTAATTCATACTCTTCTACTTCATACCAGAATGTTAAAGGTGTACCTGCCTCTTCTTGATCTGCGACAAATTGATTAAACTCTTCAGCTGTTGAAAATCTCTTCGTTCTAAAATAGAATGATCCCCTTCTTGCTTGAAAACTCTCGTATTGAGTTGCCCAATCATAACAAAGTTTGCTGTGTGAGCAATACTGATTTTTGTTGTTCAAACTGGTATTAGAAATATTACTATTATCAAATCTAAATCTATTTGCTGAGTCAGTTGTTAAAATCCAATTATCAGTTGATTTTGTTGCATATGATTTAAAATGATGAACTTCTTTGCCTTTTTCTAAATCAAAATAGTCTTCTTTTAGCATTGGCTTCTGAATTGGTAATATATAGCTTTTATCTTCATGTTTTATGTAAGTTGTATTAGTTTCATTTTCATTAAATATAGCAAATCTTATTTTTAAATTGTCTAAAATAACTCCTTTAGAAACATATAAATACGTAACAATTGTATCTTGTGTAATTTCTATTTCTTTAATAGAAACTCCATTTTGAGTTGAAACAATTCTCGTAAAATCAGCATAATGTATTGGTTTTATCTCTTCTGTTGGAATTGCAATATTTCTACAATAAAAAGATATATCTGCCGAACTTTCAGAAATTTGAGAGTTATTTTTTTCTAATACTTCAAATAATATTTTATATTTTTCCTTTGGCAATCTATAGCCAGAGTTTGCACTAGCTATTAAATTATATAGATTAATATAAAAATTAGCTGTTGCTGTACCATTTAAAGTAACAATACCATTATCATCAATATTTACAGTTACACCATTTGAATTAATGCTTTTATTAACATTATCAACTTTTGCCATATTTTTATTACTTATTGTAATTTCAAGATTTTCTTTTATACTTTTTAGATAACTAGGATAATCTAGTGAAGGTGATCCTTCTAAATTTGTATAGTCTTCCCATTCTAAATCTTTATTACTATAATCGCCTTCGACTAAAATTAAATTAGTAATAATTAACTCTCTTTCAGTAGAATTACCAATATTATCAGCAATGATATAAAATAATTGATCTAGTATTGCTACATCATTTGATGTTACTACTGTTTTAATTCTTTTTTCTCCATTAACAGAAAATGTTCCAAAATCTATAACTTTATTTTGAGATGATGAGTTTTGAACATATAAATGTAAAGTTTCACTATAATTAGTTTTAACATCTAATTGCAAAGTATATTTTGTATTATTTTTTAGCTTAGTTAGGTCTATTTTTCTACTTATGAATTTCCAAATACTTGAGTTTTCTATTAAGCTGAATTTACAAGCTCTTGTACCCAAATAATTCACTTCTTCCAGTACTCCTAAGTTGCTTGGATTAGTACTGAATGACCAACCTGTTGTACCTTGGTTTGTATTTTCTAGTATTTGAATACCTTCTACTGTTTTTTGTGTATGATTACCTCGTACATCTAACTTTGCAGGCAATTCACTTGCATCTTCTATATGAAGCTGTGTTGCTTCTTCTGTTGTTATATTAATAGAATTATCTTTCAATTTTTGAATTAGTTCGTCTTGTTTTTCATCAACTTTTTGTATGCTTTCGATGTTTTTGTTTTGTGTTTCTTGTTCTTGTTGTATTTCTGATATGTCTTGCTTAATTTTTGAATCGTTATAGTTTTCTAGACTATCTAATTTTGATTTATCCTCATTTGTAAAATCATTTGTAGACAATCCTTTACCATCTACTTTGTCGACTTTGTTAGCAGATAAATCATCGATCAATTCATCTACACTTTCAGCTAATTTCTTAAAATCGCCTGGAACATCTGCAACTTCTTTATAATCGTCAGGATAGTTTATTCCATTTTTTGTAGTAGCCATAATTAGTCTCCTTTCAATTTAGAATACGTATAACTCATTAACTCTTCATATGTTTTTGATTTAATCTCTTCATACGTTAAATAACGAATTGTTTTTATTTTTATTAAAAAATTAGAACCTACAACTATCTTCGATGGCTCTACTATTTTTTCTATTATTTTATTTGGCATAGCAACCTCCTAAATTCTCATTAAAACTATTTTGTAATCGATATCAAAATCAACATCTCTGCTAACGACTGTGTTGCTTGATGAAATATAAATAATTCTAATATCTACATTTATACTTGAAGGTTGTAATTCTATAGTATTTGGTAATGAACCAAGAGTTCCATCACTAATTCTCAAGGTTGTCCCACTTGCAAAACCTCTTTCATTCCCTAAGCCCTTACGTTTATACATTTGACTGACTACTACACAATTGCTGTTGTTGAAACCTTCAGGATAATTGATGTTTGCGTTTCCATTTTTTATGGTTCCTGATAAAACAGCAAAATTATCTTTGTAAACAACTTTACTTCCGATTACTATTAACAATATTATCAGCAGTAATATTTCCATTAAACGTAAAATTTCCGTCAGCAGTACCTCCTGTTTTTAATAAATAAGCAGAACCATCTTTTACATTCTCAAGTTCTGTTTGAAGCTGAATTAGAATTTCTTCATATTTTGTTTTTATTTCATCATAATCATTAGTATATTCTTGTTTTATGTTATCAAGTTCTGTTTGAAGTTTTTTATAGATACTATCAAAATCTAGAAATGTTCTCATATCTTGAAAATCAGATATTCCATTTATTGAATTTCTAAATCTAGCCAATTCATATTGATAAATACCTGATACATTTTTTACTATGTTTGATTGAGTAAGGTTTGGATATCCTGTGCTGCTTTTTACTATTTTATAGGCAACTTGACTTAATTCGCTTTCTGTATTTTCTTTATCTAAATCAATTTCAATCACAAGTTTGCAATACGAATTATCATTTCCTGCAGGGACTTCTGTAGATGTATCTTCTTCAATAAATCTGCCTTGAATACAAACCAAACCAGAATCTACATTTAAAGTAGATCCACTGTATGTTATTTGCATACCATTTTTGAAATTATTTGAGACTCCATCTGTTCCATTCAAAAAAGTATTTATGAAAGCTGCAAAAACTGGATTCTCAAACAATTGCTTACTAAAAACATGTCCTTTTAGCATACTATTTTCTCCTCTCTTTTTTTATTTTATCAATGAAATTTATACGAATATTTCCACATGTATATTGAATGAATTTACTTTGTGTTATTTTTATCGCTGAAATATATGTATCAAATATTAATGACTCTTTTGTTTTTATTGCAATAGGTGTTCCTATTTTTATAAATCTATCAAAGTAAGAAAAAGTTATATTGTGATTGTATGAATTTGATTTTATTGTATCTAAAGCTGCTTGTTCAGCATCTTCATAATTTGTAGTATGAATTACTTTTGATTTTCCTTTTGCTCTGTTTTGATTGTTCATATCTGTAGTAGTTGTTCTATCATTTAATAAATACAAAATATATTGTTCTTTTTCATCTTTATTATTTTTCTTATCATATAAAACAATTACTTTACTTGTTATTGTTGTTTCAAAAACTTCAGTATAATTTGAAATAGGCTGAGCATTCACATCAATCAGTTCTTTTTGCAATTCTTTACATTCTATAATCATTACAAATTTTTTATTTATTATTGCGAAACTATATACAATGTCATAGTTTTGGTTACAATTAGTCATATATGTATGTAAATTGTATATATTATTTGTTACATTAGATACTGTAGTTTGCTTTTTTGTATGTGTTTTTACTTGTATTTCTAAATAATTCAAATTAACAAAAGTATCTTCATTTTCTATAAAATTCTTTTTTATAACTGTTGCTAAAAAATCTTCTATTCCAGTTGTTTTTATTAAATCTTCATCTTCTAGTATCACATCTTGATCAAAAATATTCGTAACAAATTTAATTATATATTGATATGATTCTTGACCATCTTGATTTTGAACTTCATCTATCTTTCCCCAATAAATAACTTCATTATTCTTTTTAACAGCAACTATATCGTCAGATTTTGCTGTAGTTTTCTTTAAAACTTTAATTGTTGTATTAGCATTTGTTTCTTCATCTATATTTATTTCATAATCTGATAACTCAACAATGTCTTTTACTGAAAAGTCACTATAATCAAATATCCACATAAAAACTTTATTTGTTTCAATTTTGGCTTGTTCTTTTGCCCATATTTGAATGCTTAAGCTATCTTCATATTTGACTCCTAATAAATCTGTAAAGTCAATATCTGCTTTATATATTCCGCCATTTTCTGGTGCTTGAAGCTCTAATTCATAATATCCTGTTTGCTTATTATATTTAGCCACATAACTTTCATTGTTAAATGTTACAAGGAGTTGATTTTCATTTTCCATACAAACCACCTCCTAAATCGCCTTATATCTAGGGTAAATCGTTATCTTTGCACTTAGAACATCATTATCTGCAGTAATTCTTAATTCAGATGACTTGTTTTTAGGTATTCTAATAACATTATCATTTTCAAAATCAATATAATCTAGGCTAAACAAATTTTCTAAAGTACCATCCGTTTTTTGTTTTTTTATACTAAACATGTTTTCTCTTGTATCATATAAGAGTTTTTCATATTCTTCTATTTCAATTTTAAATTTAACAGTTTGAAATAATTCGCCTTCTATATAAAGTTCTAGTCGTGGATTAATAACATGTCCATCAATTTCAACATAAAGTGGGGCTTCTACATGTCCTTTGTTTATGTAAGACAAATTTCTTGAGTTGTAATCTGTAAACCTACTATCCCATCGAAAATCCCATCGAATTTCATTTGTTAGTGGTTCTATAGTATAAATTGTTGTATTTTCTTCATACCATAAAGATAGACAATCAAATGTTATTGATTCCGATAGTATTCCATTTGTTTGCAATTGTGTTTTTGTTAAAGATTGAATATTTACATCTTTGAAATATTCTTTAGTTGATCCGTCAGAATACGGAATCTTATATGCAAATTTTAATTGTTCTGCACTTTCAATAAAATTTACAAAAGAAGTATAATTTTCATAATTTATAAAATTAACAGTTCCAGTTATTTGTCCTTGCTCTATTTTTCTTAGAGTATTTATAAAAGCATATCCTAGCTGTTCATATGTAGATGAATATGAATATCCTAATCCGAGCTGGATCTGTTAATAAACAATAATTTCTTATATCGTTTAATGAAAATTGTTGTCCTTTCTCATTTAACAATCTAAATTCTCGAACCATTTTTTCCTCCTTTTGTACATAAAAAAAGAACAGTAAAAAAACTGCTCTTTTTTAATTTATGTTAATATTGATTTTTACTTTATTTTTGAGTTTAATATTCTTAATTCTTGAACAATATTTTTTAATAAATTCAATATTACTAAAAAAATTGTTCCGCAAATCCAACAGCTTAAAATTAAGCTAAATTCTTCTTGCCCTATAATTATTCCACCAACAAAAATAAATATACCAAGAATCCAAAGAAAAATATTATATCCAGTAACATAACTATAATTAGATTCTTCGCTATCTTTTTCTATTTCTTGTGGCTTATAATCATCAAAAATCAAACCACAATATTTGCATTTTTCATCTAGTTCAGAAACTTCTTTTTTACATCTAGGACATCTTACCATATTAAAATTCCTCCTTTAAAGGAAATTCTAATTCATAAGATTATTATTGTCAATATTGTGAACCAAATTTTCTATTTATATAATTAAAACATTGTTGTAATTTAACCTCATCCAATTCTTGAACATTAAAAACAATTTGTGGAGTTGTAAATATTGTTTGTGTACTATCTACTATCTTACTGTTTAATGAGTTCATTTTATTCAAACGAACTGGTGTTTGAGATAGTTTTTTTAATGTATCACTAGAAATCATATCAATTTCTTTATTTAGGCTATTTTTTTCAGATTTTAATCCAAGTTCTGCTCCCCTCATAACGTTTTGAAAAATTTCTTTCGTTTTTCTAGAAGGAGAATGAATATCAAAAGCTGTTTTTAATCTTCCTAAAATTCCGTTTGCAATGTTTGATGCTTGTGCAAATAATGAAGGCTCTTTATTTTTCATTTCAGTAAGCATTGGCTCCATAGCATTCTTCATTGCTTCTTTAGTTTCCTTTGGCATACTATCATAACTTGCTAAAATGCTGTCTACAGTTTTCTTTGTTTCATCGTCAATTTCTCCACCATACATCTCTGTCTGTGCTACCATAGCTAGCCACACGCCAAGTTGTTGTTCTTGGCTTTCGTCCATATCTTCATACATTTGATTCCAAGTTTCTTGCTGATGAAAAGCAAAAGTATCATTTTCGCTTTGAATAGCTTGATTTTTATTTGTAACATACCACAATTCTCCATCTTTTATTTGTTGAATTTTAGTATTATGATTATTAAGCATAGTTTCCTGTTTGTCTGCATAAGTCTTGATTGTATTATAAAAACCATCTTCTTGTTTGCTACGTTCTAAATATCCTGAAGAATAAGCAGCATTAACTTTTGCAACTTCATCGTTTGCTTGAGCAATACGTTGATTTTTTCTTTCGATAACTTTATTATATTCTGCTGCATAATTTTCATTGTCTAAAGTTGCTTTTTCTCCATATTTTTGTTGTAATAGTGCAATTTCTTGAGTTGCACCCTCATTTATGATTTTAATTTGAGCATTCGCTTGGTCTTGAGCAGTTTTTATCCATTCTTGTGAATTAATTTTATATTGCTCTAAACTACCTTGAAAACTTTGAGCATTTTGCACAGCCTGTTGAGTTATCGCTCCTGCAATACTTTGTTGTATTTCCAATTCTCTGTCTTTTAATTCTCTTAATTTTTTAAAATAGTCATTTAATTGTGTGATTTCTTCTTGTGTGTACCCCCTTCTTTCATCTGATGCAGTCTTACATATTGTCGTAATACCGTCTTGAACACTCTGCATATCTTGCTCAAGTTTTTGCTGTTCTTCACTAGATGCGAACAAAGTACTGTTAAATTCATCTAAATGACTTTCTGCATTATTTATTCCAGCAACAAAATCTGTAGCAGCTGTTCCTACATTGCTAAATGATTCTTCAGTAGCTTTTGTCATATTATTGACAGCTGTAATTATTAAACCTATCGACGTAGTTAAGCCTATTGCTGCAATTCCTAATGGACTTGTCAATCCAGAAATAACTTTTGCCATATTATTTACTGAGGTTGAAGCACTTATTGCTTTATTGTTAGCTACTGCTATTGCTTGAGCAAATGTTCCCAAACCTTTTGATACTGTACTAATTCCACTAGATAATTTTGAAACAATTTTAACTGCTGGACCTATAGCAGCAACTAAGCCAACTATTTTTAATATATTTAATTGCTGTTCGTCTGATAAATTTGAAAAATCATCGACTAACCCTTGAATCCAACTTGCTAATTTTTTTATTTCAGGTGCTAATGCTTTTTGGATAGCAATACCTGCTGTTTCTAAAGAACCGCTTAAACTTTCCAAAGCACCTGCTGTGTTATCAAGCATTGTATCAGCCATATCAGAAGCCGAACCATCACATTTTTCAAATGATTTTGTTAAATCTGATAAGTCGTCTGAACCTCTATTAATTAATGCTACCATCCCAGATAGAGATTCCGTTCCAAACAAAGTAGTTAAAGCATTTTGCTCTTGCTCATCTGTTAAGTCTTTTGTTGCGTCTTGAAGCATTCCAATAATTTCTGTTAAAGATTTCATCTTGCCTTCGTTATCATAGAAACTAATTCCTAAATCTTCCATAACACCAAGCATTTTATCAGTTGGTTTTGTTAACCTTGTTAAAGCCCCTCTTAAAGTTGTTCCTGCTTGACTTCCTTTAATTCCTGCATCTGACATGATACCAATAGCTGCTGCAACTTCTTCTATCTTTAGTCCCATTGTATTTGCAACAGGAGCAATATATTTCATTGCTTCACCCATATCTTCTGTTTGAGCATTAGTTCTTGCTGCCGCTTCTGCAAATATATCTGCTACATGCCCTGCTTCAGAAGCTTCTAATCCAAAACCTCTTATTGCACTCGCTGCAATTTCAGATGATGTTGCAAGCTCTGCCCCACTTGATGCTGCTAAATCCAAAAGTCCTGGCATTGCTTCCATAATCTCTTCAGTTGTAAAACCTGCACTTGCTAAGTTTTCCATACCTTCAGCAACCTGTGTTGCACTAAAACTTGTTTCAGAGCCTAGTTGCATTGCTTGTTCAGTCAATTTGTCTAGTTCATCTCCAGTTGCTCCTGCAATGGCTTGAACTCTACTCATTTGAGCTTCAAAACTGTTCCCAGTTGTTACTGCTGCGGTTCCTACTGCTAAAACTGGCAATGTTAATGTAGTAGTTAAGTTGCTTCCTAATGTATCTAATTTTTTAGAAATATTACTAAACTTATCACTTATAGCCTCTAAGCTTTGACTAACTCTAGACCAATTTGATGCTTGTGCTTTAAAATTATTTAATTTGTTCTCTGTATTAATAATTTCTCTTTGTAAATTTCTATAGTTTTCATCAGATATTTTTGTTCCATTTGCAATTGCTTCATCTGCTTGCTCTTGAGTTTGTTTTAAAAATTTTAATTTTTCACTAGTTTCCTGTATGTTTTTTGATAAAACTTCTTGTTTTTGACTTAACAATTCTGTATTTTTTGGATCTAGTTTAAGCAAAGAGTTTATACCTCTAAGCTCCTTGCTTAAGCTAGAGGTAGAAGAGTTTACTTTGCTTAAAGCCTTTTGAAGACCACTAGTATCTCCACCTATTTCAACAACTATTCCTTTAATTGTACCTGCCATTTCTTCCTCCTCTATCCTAACAATCTATCAATATCAGCTTGAGTCGCTTTTCTTACTCCTGTGCTTTTTGTTTCAGATTTTCTATTATCAATTGATAGGAAAATTTTCATTACATCAACATAAGTTAAAAATTTTAAATCTTGAATTGTTAGTCCTAAACGTAAACATGCTAATAAAAAAAGATGCTCAGGAAATAGCGGTTCTTCGCTATCTCCTTCCATCTTCTTAGTTTCCTCTAATACTTCTTTATTAACAAAAGCAATCTACGGCAAATTCCGTTACCTCAACAATCCACTTATCGTTAGTATTAATTCTCTTAATTCCTTTAAGCCAATCTTCATACTCTCCAATTTTTTCATTTGCTGTATAACAACAAATATAAGCAATTCTAGTTACAGCTTCTATGTATTCGTCTAAGACTTTTAGCATTAAATTAGATAATTGCTCAACCATTTTTTCTTTATCAATTTCAGGATTTTCTTCTTTTAATTGATTAGCTTGAAGTACTTGCATAGTTACAAATCTTTGAATAATATCTATATCTTCAAAAATTCCTCTATTGAATTTCTTTCTATAGTTAATATAAGTTAAAGCATTGCAATCAATATCGTATGTTTCGCCATCAATTTCTATTTGTTTCATGATTTACTCCTCCTAAACACCTGCAACAGCATTTTTTTCATATACTTCTGTAAAGAATGTGTCATAAACAGCTTGATTTGTATCATTTGGTTCTATAACAGCTTTTATAACTTTATCAGAACTTCTTGGTGCCATTGTTATAGAAATAGTGTCAGTTTGTGGTTCTTTTGTATCTTCTATTGTATTCATTTCAGCTGAAGGTCTAGCTGCTGTACAATCATAGTATATAAATCTTCTTTTCTTAGCATCTCCTTCTATTTCTCCCATTAGAGCAAACCTTGCGTTTACATCGTCAGAACTTTCAAATATAGCTCCATTGTCATCTTCTTGTTGTCCTAATATTTGAGTTAAAAACTCTTTTGGTGTCATAGCTATTTCAAGTTCTCCAGTATAACCATTGTTTGCTACTGCAACATAGTATTGAATATTGTCAGCATAGAATGGAGTTGTATCACCTTCAGCATCAGCAGTTAGACCAACTGCTCCAGGCATTGCAAACGGAGTACCGTATGTAATTTCTCCATCTGTCTCTGTAATTTTAGCAATATGAACATTGCTTAAACCAAACTTAACTTTATTTTTTGTTTCTGGCATTTTTTGTTCCTCCTTTTTTAAATTTCAAAAAAATAACTTACCTGCCAAACATCTTCGTCTGATAGATAAGTCTCATCTGATTTGTTCCAAGCTACATCGCTTAGAATTTCATTTTCTATTTTTTTCTGTTCTTCTAGATTTTTTTCTAAGTAAGTATAATCTAATTGTATAGGTGTAGATTCATGATAAACTTTATTGTCAGCCATAAAATTATCACTTGCAGTTGATATTGCAATTAAATGTGGAGGCTCTGTTGACTGTTTAAATAAACCATATGCGTATTTAAATCCAGCATTTTCACATCGTGTTTTTAATTCTTCTAATGTCATTTTGAACTCCTCCTTATTTTCTTTTCTAGCAAATCAGCAAACTTTGTTCCATATTTTTCTTGAATTTTGCCTATATGTGGTTGTGCTTCTACCCAACTTGTACCGTCTCTAGTGTGATGTCCATTTTCTAATAAGTGAGTTAATTGATAGTTTGTCTTATTCCAAATAACTTTGCTATAATATCTACCTTTTCTTGTTCTTCCACCATTTTTTACTGACCAACCTTTATAATATTTAGTATTCCTAGCTATCCCACTTCTCGGACTTTCTTTAACTAATTCCTGTTTTGCTTCTTTGATAATACTATTAGTAGTAGTTTCAACATCTTCTTCGATATCCTCTATATAATTTTTCAAGCTTTTAATTAGTGCTTTTTGTAGTTCTTCTGGTTTTATATTATTAGACATCTTTAATCTTCCTTCCGCAAATTAAAACTACTTCATCTGTATATGGCTCACTAGCTCTTATTATTGAATATGTAGTTCCTTTATATATTAGCTTTTCTTCGTTGTTATAGCTTAATGCACTTATTCTCAATCTCAAATTTGGTTTATAACCACTTTGATTAGCTTCATAGTATTCTTCAGAATAAATTTCTTCGACTTTTATAATTGGAACTTCTCTTTCAATTACTCCTGTTGGTCTTTCTACACCTATACTGTCAGTTTCATATTTAGTAGATAATAGTTTGCAACATACATCACGCATCATTATCACCAACTTTGTATTCAGAAGACAATGACATATTATTGATCATGTCTTTATATCTTTTTTCTGCAAGTTCTTTTTCTTTAACATCACACATTCCAAAATTTGCTTTTACATACATTACTATTGCAGCTTGTACAAGTTGATCTTGTATTTTATTCTCAGAATCAATTCCAAGTCTTTTCAAATCTAAAATTGCTGCATTAATATATAATACAATTTCATCATCTTTTAGAGTTGATGTATCCACAATACTTAAACATTGTTTTGTTAATTTTTTTAACTCTGTGTTTGTTAAAACTTCAGAAACTTTTAGATTTTTTACTTCATCGTATGTCATTGTCTACCTCCTACTTTTATACTCCTGCTTCTGAAACAGTCACAGTTATTCCAGATGTTGACTCGTCTGAGTATGTTACAGTCCCACCTGTTACTTTTCCTGTTGAATCTGTTGTTAATTCTATAGTAGTTACACTTTTACCGTCTTTTCCAGGGGTACCTGGATCTCCTTTTTCTCCTGGATCTCCTTTTTCTCCTGGATCTCCTTTTGGTCCAGCAGGTCCTTGACTACCAACACTTTCTTTATAATTCTTTACTATGTAATCTAATACTTCACACACTGTTTCTCCTTTAACTTCATTTTCAGAAGTTGCGGATGTTACTTTTGTTGCTAATTGTTTTAAGAACATTACTTTAGTATCCATTTAATTTCCTCCTATTCTGCTTTTTGGCTATATGCAAAATAATCTGGTCTTGCAACACCGTCATAGATTGCATATCCACCATAAACAATTCTTCTAGGTTTAATCTTAGATTCTCTATCAACTCTTACTGGTGCTACTTCATTTAATATATAATTTTTCATGTTACCACATATTATGTCGTTATCTTTTAGGTATGGATCCACTTCTACAGGTGTTAACTTATTTGTAGCAATTCCTTGTAAAAATGGATAATTCCCATTATTGTCTTTATAGCTTGTAATGTCTATATTTACATTTGTAGAAATATAAGATTTAGCTCCTCTTCTAGCTTCTTTTGACAAAGATTTATAAGCTGCAACTATTCTATCAATAGGACTTTCTCCTTCCTTGATTGGAGTTAGATCTTTAGTTATTCCTTTAGGTTTATTTACTCCATCTCCATATATTATTGCATTTACTAAGGCTATACCCATTTTTGCTGCTAATTCTTCTGTTATGAAAGGTATAAAGCTTTCTACAGCCATTTGTTCTAATTTCCAAGTTATTTCAACATCTTTTGCTAATTCCCATCCTGTAAGTTGTAAATTAGCATATTTTTGTCCTTCATTCTTTGTTTCTTTAAGTTCTGTGTACCACTCTGCATCATCAGCTTCATCTAAATATGGTAATTCAATATTTCCTGCAACATTTAATTTTCTAACATCTCTATATATCGGACTTGAATCCACTATTATTTCCATAATGTCATTTCTAACTGTTTTTGGAATAAATAATCCTCCATTGTTTATCCCTTGAGTATCTTCGTCGGATGCTACAAAAGTTGTATCAGTTGTAGTTATCGCATCACCTAAAGCTCTTTTTTCTTCTTCAGAAAACTCTTTTTCTGGTCTACCCATTAATTTTTTTGCCCATGCTGTTCTATACTCAGGGCTCTCTAAAACCTGTGTTAATGTTCTTTTCTTTTCCTCTTCCATTGGTTTTCCATCCCTTCTAACTTTTAAACTTCTCTTTTCTAAATTTTTTTCATCTTCTTTTAATTGACTATATGCACTTTTTGTTAACAAGCTTCTTTCCTCTTCCTTACTTATTTCTTTTTCTGATCCTTTTTTTATTTCTTCTTCTAGTTTTTCTGCTTCCTTTTCGATTGCATTAATTTCTTCTTCTGTTTTTGCTTCATTTAGCAAATTTCTTAATTTCTCTTTTCTTTTCTTAATTTCTTCTTCTCCCATATATTCCTCCTAAAATAAAAAATAACAGCTATCCAGCTGTTTTATAAAAAACCTATCTTCCTCTCCAGTCTGAAAATACTAACTCTCCAGCTAATATCTTTCGGTCTTATAAACTTAGTAATATCTCTAGTTTCTTCTTTCGTAATGCTAAATTTTTCTTTTTGTCTATAGCTTCAAATGCCTTTAAATTTCTTGCATAAACTTCTGTAGAATCATATGCAGGAATATCTACAACAGAAACATCTGTTAGTGTTGTTATTTTATTTATTATTATAGTTCTACTTTCTGCATCATAGGAGTTCATATCTTCATCAGCAAAAAAGCCAAAACTCATTTTATCTATTAATTTACTTTTTACAGCTTCATAAACTGAAACATGATCTGGTATTTTGTTGTTAAGAATTGCTCTTATTTTTAATCCTATTTCATCTTTTATTAGATTTAATGTTCCTCCTCTTGTCCTAGCTAAAATAACTTTACCATCAGAATGATTGTATTTTAATGGTATATCAGACAAATCTGTATCATCTAATGCTCTTGGACTTATTATTTCTGTATATCCATATAACTCTTTGAATTTTGGCTGTGTTGGTTGGTTAAATTTTATAGCATATCCTTCCAGTATCATATTTTTTTCTTCTTCTAAAGCCCTTAAATTTGCTAAACCAAAATATTTATTTTCCATTATTTTTTCCTCCTTGATATTCATTAGCTATCTCCCTATCTATATTGTTTAAAGATTGTACTATTCTCTCTCCTTCTTCTCCTCCTAGAGGTGCAAAGTCTAGCACTTCTCTAATTTCGTCAGTTTTTATTACTCCTGCAGGAATTACAACTTTTAGTAAATTAGTTTTATCTGTTAAACTTGCATATTGCAGTCTGTTTGCTGTAAATACAATTTTATGTCCTTTTTTTATGCTTTGTTTGTTAAATATTTTAATTGTAAATACATTGCTTAATTGCATAGCAAGCGGTTCAATCACACCTTCATAAAAAGCATTCCATTGTTCGAAAGTATAATCATTTCTTATTATATTTTCGGAAATTCCGTAATAGTCAAAAATATTATAATTAACTTGTTTTAATTGTTCGCTGTCTAACGTGATAGGTTTTAAATTAATGGCTTCAAATTCTGCTTTAGAGTCTATTGCTGCAATTCCGCTCTCATTTTCTAAATTTAAGAAATCTTTAACAAATGCATTTTTGCTTTCTTCAATATCTTTTTGTTTCAAAGTTGCATTATATTTCAAAATTCCTTTCAAGTTTGCAGTTGTTTTTATAGCATTGCTTATTCCTTCATTTGCCGTATGAGCAGTCTCTAAATCAGTTCTTAATACCCTGTTATTAGTTCCAAAAATATCATGCTTATTATAAAATTTCCTTAAATGTATTAGATCTGTATATAATAAAAAATATTCTTGTCCATTTATAAATTTGAATTTTAAAAACAATCTTCCATATGCGTCTTCAAATAAATAATAATTTAGTGCTAAAACAGGATAAAATCCAGTTATAAAGTCTTCTTCATCTCTGGCAATATATATAAAAGCATTGTTATCGTTTTCTAATATCGAAATTGTTTTATATATAAAATTATAAGTGTCCATCAATCCATTTGGTTGTATACTTAACAAATAATTTATATCACCTTTTATATTATTGCTTATGCTTCCTTTAATGTGTCTTGGTATTAATTTAGCTGCATGAGTAGCTATTCTATCAATACATTGTCTGGCACATTTACTATCATATGTATCTCCACTTAATGTCGTAAATTGTGCCTCATAACTGTTAAGCATTTTAAATTGAGGTTGTAATTCATTTTGCTTTTGCTTTTTTTTATTAAAAATCAACTCATATAAACTTCTTCTTTTCTTCATTTTATTCCCCCTGCAAAACTAGATAGTCGTTCATTTTTTCATATAAAACGCAATATGCTATTATCAAACTTACTGCTCCATCGATTCTTTTCCTTTGTTGTTGACCTTTAACTGGACGAATATTGTCGTTTTCATCCCTTTTTACAGATGTATTGCATAAACACCACTTGAGAACTGGATTATTATTATAATTTACTTTTTTTTCAATTAGGTCTGCTTCTAACTGTTTCATAGGATTGCTCATAGTTTTTGCCCCTTGTCTAACTTCAAACATTTCAAACCCATAATTTTTCATCTCTTCAATCCAATATTGTGTATTCCACGGATCATATCCAACCCATAAAGTAGATATTTTATATTCTTCATTCATTCTTAAGAACCATTGCGTCACATCTGTATAGTTAACTTTTGCCCCTTCGCAAATTGTTACTAAACCTCGCTTTTCCCATTTGTCGTATGGAATTTTATCATCTTTTATTTTAAAATCTAATCTTTCAGATGGGATAAAATATTGTTGTAAAACATATTTTTTATTATTCTTAACTATTAGTAAAGTAGCACATGTTAAGTCTGTTGTGCTTGATAGGTCAACTCCTCCAACAGCATAGGTGTCAAATATATCTTTAATATCTATTATTTCTTCATTGTTTGCAACATCAAATGTTAGCCATTTGTCTTGATCGTTTTGTCTAATATTAAAATCTTTACAAAGTAAGTTTGTAAGCTCACTTGGATTATTCTTAGCTCTATTTACTTTATCTCGTAAATCTTTAATATTCTTAATTGTTCCTAGACCAGGATTAGCTTGATACCAAGCTAATTCATTTTGCCAATCATTCGGGTTGTTTAATTCATAAATGACTGGCAATATTGTTTCATCTTTTTTATCACTCTTTCCTTCATATCCTTCTATAATTTCAGAACAATATCCATACTCAATATCAAAAACATTCTCTCTGATTTGTCCCATTGTAGAAGTTTCTAAAAACAATGGTTCTTCTCTTGCTGACATAGAATCATACATAACATCAAGTAAGTTTTTATCTTTCCATGCATGTATTTCGTCTCCAATTACAAAAAAAGCATTTAAACCATCAAGTGAATTAGAGTCACTTGCTAATGCTTTGAAAAAACTCTCAGTAGCATCGTAAAAAAGTCCATTTACAAGTGTTCTTACTCGCTTAGCTAGAACTGGACTCTTCTTTATCATTCTTTTTGCTTCTTCCCAAACAACTTTTGCCTGGTCTTTTTTTGTAGCAACAGAATAAATCTCTGCACCACCTTCTCCGTCAGATGTAAGCATGTACGTTCCTAGTCCTGCATCTAAAGTAGATTTTCCATTTTTCCTTGCAACAAATAGAACTCCTTTTTTATATTTTCTTAAACCAGTATCTTTGTCTACAAAACCAAATAGTGCTTGAATGAAAGCTTTTTGCCACAATTCTAACTTAACAGGTTTGCCAGCCCATTTGCCTTTAGAATGTTTGCAAAATTTTTCAATAAAATTTATTGGTCTATTAGCTTTGTTTAGGTCAAATATGTATGTATGAATTTCGTTTTCTTCTGTTATTTCATTATAAAAAGAAACTTGTTTAGGATTTTGTAAATCCTGTACAAGTTTCTTATATACAGTTAAAACTTTATTTGATGCTTTAATCGGATTTTGTAATAAGAATTGATAGTATTCTTCTATATATGTAATCATGTTAAATTATTGAATTTGATAAATTCATCGTCCTCATTAATTTGCTTTCCTTCTGGCAACATTTCGTTTAATTGTTTTATTATTGCCATGTAATTTTTTATAGTTGTATTATAAGTTTTACTTTCTATCGATTCTTTAAATCCGTATTGATCTTTTCCGTTTGCATAAGTTTCTTTTACCCCATATAAAATAATATCTTTTTTAAGTTCTTCGAGAGATATAGACATAAAAGCAGCATTGTCAATTAGCTTCTCTGATATTTTTTTCTTATTTTCTGGCAAATCTTTGAATAGTTTTTTTAGTCTATTTAATTCTTTTTTTATCTTTTTATTCTTTTCTACAATTAACTCTGGATCTTCTTTTTCGCGAATTTCATATTTTTTTTCTTCCATGTCTTCACCTCCTGATACTACACCCCTCACGCGAAACTGCTTGTGTATTTTTTGAAAGCTCACTCACCGTTCTCCCATAGAGTGCCTTTTAATAGGCTTATGGGGGGGCTATTTATACTGTTGCAAAATCTTTATATATTTCTTTTTCTGCTTTTATCCTTGCTTGAGTTGCTTCTTCTATTGTTGCATAATATCCTATATGTTTATTAGCCACTCTCACATGATATGGCTTTGCTTTTAATCTTTTTAATTTTGTTATGCCTTGTTGCTTATATTTATTTGCCTTTACTCTGTTGTGAGTATTATCTACATGTTTACATTGCCTTAAATTACTTTTTCTGTTATCTAACTTATTTCTATTTATATGGTCTATTTCAAGCCCTTCTTCTATATTTCCATAAACAATCTGATGTAGATATTTTGTTTTTCCTTTTATACTTGTTGATATATATCCTTTATTATGTGTTCTAAAACTATATTGTTTCAGTTTTTCTATATCATCTATATCTATTAATACTATTTGCTTTATGTTTCCATATTTATCAAGTATATGTAATTCTGCATAATCATTTTTTATTATATATTCATTTCTTTTACCTATTGGTCTATAGTTTTTCATATTATCAATCCTTTCTTTTCAATCCTTTATAACAGCATAGAAAAAGAGAGGCGATTGATTTTCCTCTCTTAAAACTCTTGCAATAGTTCTCTATGCTTTTATTAAATTACCATTCTCATCGAATATATAATCTACTTTAGTTGAAAAATGTTCTTTTTGATGACAGTCAAAACATAAGCTTTCTAAGTTATCTATATTAAAGAATACATTATCATCTTCATAATTTGAATCAGTTATGTATTCTTTGTGATGTACAAAAAAAGCAGGTTCATATAACCCGCTTTTTCAAACATCTTTCACATAATCCATTTGTTGATAGTAGCTTCTCTTTTCTTAGTCTTTGCCATCTTTTGCTTTTATATTTTCTAGCTATCTCTGGATTTTCTCTATAAGTCATTATTCAGCTTCCTTTTCTGTTTTACTTTCTACTTTAGTTGTTTTCTTAGTTGCTGTTTCAGCTTTTACTTTTTTAGTTGCTGTTTCTACTTTATCTGTTTTTATTTCTATTGCATATGGTTTTCCTTCTCCTCGTCTAGCTGATAATATCTCTTCAGCTCTTTTATCATCATATTCTTTAATATCTCCTTTTTTTATTTTGTCCTTTGTGTATTTATCGTGAGTATCTACTAAAAATTTTAATTTCTTCATATTCTTTTCCTCCTAATTTTATAATTTATTTTATACAACATTTATTGATCATATATGAACAATAAACTTTTTGTTGATCTAAATCAATAATCTGAAGCATTCTACAATCTTTGCATTGTTTCGGCAATTGAGCTTTTACAGCTTTTATCTTCGCTTCATATTCTTTTCTTTCTAATCTGTCTATCATTTTAAACATTTCCCTACAATCTTCGATTTTACATTCTTTACATTTTCCATTACAATTGTTACAGATTTCTTTTTCCATATAATTTGTTCCTTTGTATTTACTTAAATTATTTTATTCATTGTCTTATGATTTTTAAGAAAATCTTTTGCACTCCAATAAGTCAAACCTTTTTGTTTGGCTTGTTTTATATATTTTTCTGCAGTATCCTTTGTCCACTTTCTCATATCTTAATCCTCCTCGAGTATGATTAAAGAGCCAACATTGATACAACGATGACTCTTTAATTGTATAAGAAATCAGAATTATTAATGAAGCCCCTCATTTGAGAACCTTGCTTGATTATAATTAAAACATTTTTTTATACTATCATTCAATATCATTTCATATCGTCTTTTGTTTTTTCATCAAAAATGTTTAATGCTATTCCATGATTTCTGCATATTTGAACATAGCTATACCCCATCTCGTCCGCTACTTTTACTAATGATTTTCCTTGTATATACACTTTATATAAAATATTTTTATAAGGAAATTTCATTGTTTCTATTTGTTGAACTATTTCTCTTTGTTTTTCTTCTTCTTTTAGTACTTCTTTCATTAATTCATTAAACATATCCATTAGTTCTGATAGCTTTTCTGCTTCTCCATCGTAAACACGTCTACTTCCGCTTTGGCATATCTGATAATATGCTACTTAATTTGTTTATTGTTTCCTTTTGATTTTCTATGTATTCAATTCTGTCTTTTATCCATATTTTTGTATATTTATAGTTTTTAAGGTCTTCTCTATTATTTGTCATTTGATTCCTCCTTGTACTATATATATTTTTTTATTTCTTCTGTTATATTTTTCTTTTGTGTATTATATTTTTCTTCCGCTTCTCTTAATTCATTTTTTAGATCTATTATCTTTTTATCTATCTTTTTAAAATAACTTATTGGTTTTGAATTTATATATTTTAATATACTTTGATATTTATATAAATTTGGATAATAAATTGAATGTGTCCAACTCTCCGATATTCTTTTTATCTCAATATTATCTAATTTAATTGATATAATTTGTTTTGGTAAATAAAAAGTTAAACTTGATAGAGTTGCTTCTTCGTTGATAATTTCATAACTCATTTTATTTTTTATTTTTGCATTTATTTCATCTATTTTTCTATCTAAATAAAATTTATATAGTACTTCTTCATCTGGTTTATCTTTTATTTGTTGTATTCTTTCTAACTTTTCTACTCTTTTCTTTAAATTAAACATTTATACCTCCTAAAAAAAATATATCTAAATTAATTAATGTAATATCATTCCTTTTTATCTTTCTTGATAAGATTTCTGCAATATTTCTTTGTATTCCTCTAGCCATTAATAACTTCTTAAATCTTTTCCTTTTATATGTTCTTATTTTTAAAGTTATTTCTGCAGTTCCTGAAAATGGATAACTTTCTTTTGTAAATTCTTTTATATCTGTTTCAGTTGTTTCTTCTGAAGGTGTTACTGATATCTCAGTGACTGTGCCTAATTCTTTATATTCCGCTTCTCCTTGTACTTTAAAATATAATTTTCTTTTAAGCTCATTTTCTTCTGTTGGCATTATATGTATTCCTCCTATTTACATTTTTGTTTGCTTTTCTATTTTCTTTTTGTACTATTTGTTTTAGATATTCTATATCTTGTATTACATAAATTTCTTCTAGTTGTTTTTTATACTCTTTTCCAGTTTCGTCTATCAATTTAAAATACCACTTATCATCACTTATTACTTCTTTACATTTATTTGTTTATATGTTAAAATTCATATATTCGGAGGCGTGATGAAATTGGCAGACATGTCTATTTACCAAATAGATGGATTTTATAAATCCGTGTGGGTTCGAATCCCATCGCCTCCACATAGCACCTACTTAGTAGGTGTTTTGTTTATTTTATAGCATTTTATAACATTCTGCTTTATATTGTTCATGAGTTAGTATTGATGCTTTCTTTAACTCTTCTTCATAGTATAACTTTCCTGTACATGTATGTATCCATTTTTGACCATCTTCTGACTCACCTATTTCATAAACTTCTGACTTGTTTACAATATCTCCGTACTTCAATTAAGTCTATTGGATTAAAGCTATGTTTTGTTATATATGTGTTTATTTTATTATATAATTCTTCCTCATTGTCAGCAGATATAAAATGAGAATTTTCAAATTTACAATATGGCTGAAACATTTGCATCCCGTGACCAACTACAACATTATGAAACGCTATTTTAATTAGTCTAGTTATTCTACCTTGTCTAGTTTTAACATATTCTCCTACTTTAATTTCTTCCATATCTACTCCTTTTCTAATAATTCTACTCTAATATCTCTATCTAATATAATCCTATCTGACATATCAAAAATATATCTTATTGGTCTAATATGGTCTTTCTCTAACTCTTTTATTAAATCATCTTTAAAATCTACAGCTTGTGCAGTACCATTTTAAACCATATTAAATAGGAATGTTGAGGGTGTAATTTTAAAGCTTCTTCCACTATCTTTGTTTTATATTTCCTTAGCTTTATTGTTTGTATTATCTTTTTCATATTATGTCTCCTTTGTTTTCAAAATATTGTTTATATTATTAGCCACATAAAATCTTCCTTGATTAAATAAATCTGGTTCTTTATTTTCTCTTTTTAATCTATTTTCAAATCCTATGTGGTCTCTTAATTCTTCTTGTATTTTTTCTATAATTTTATCTTTCTTTCTATTTCTTTTACAAACTTATCACAATCATATTCTTTATATATTTTTTCATATTTTTCTATCTCTTCTTGCTGTTCTTTTATTAGAGATAAGACTGTGTCTAAGTCATTTACTCGTACGGTTGTATAAGTCTTCTCTCTATCTGTTATTAGATATCTTTCTAATCTATCCACTCTTACTCTTTGTTCATTTGTCATTCTGTTTTCTCCTTTCACGTATATTTCTCATAGATATTCTTGACTGTTCTCTTCTTTTTTCTTTTTGTTCATCTGTTAAATTTTTATACCATTCTTTATTATTCACTGTTTTTGCACATTCCTTGCAATATTTAGCGTCACTTCTTTTACTTATAAACTCATTTTTACAATTTTCACAAACTTTGTAATGTACATGATTTTTTAATATATCTATTTCTTTTTCTTGTTTTTCTATTAAAGATAAGGCTGATTTTAGCAATTCTATATCGTCCTTAAAATCATTGTTTGACAATCCACATTCGTTAGCTTCTATAGTATTGTTTAGCATTTTAGTTAGTCCTTTTATTATCTCCTCATTTGTCATAAGACTCCTCCTTAAACTTAATTTTTCATATAGTATGACCATAAGCTATCATAGATTTAATTACTTTTTTCAAATTATATTTCTTGTAAAATTCATTTAACTCTGCTATTAGTAATTTTAATTTGGCATTATTCTCAGATTTAGTATTTGAAGTTATTCTTCCTCTAAAATACAGATTATCATTTTCTAAAACATCAACTTCAAATAGTCCATATTTTTCTGATAGAATATTATTAAATTGAATTATTATTTCATTATCTTTGTCGGGCAATTCATTTTCCTTAACATTTTCTAGTTCTAAACCATAATCTAATATATGTTTCACTCTCCCAGCCTCCTTCCACACATTGGGCAATAGTTTATTTGTATTTCTTCTTTCTGATAAGAATTTGTATCAACTTCTAGATAATATAAATTTTCATTTAACATATTTCTTACTATCTTCATTATTACTCTTTGATTTTTTCTTATATTTCTTTTTGCTTCATTTGATAATATCTCTATTTCACAATATTTACACATTTTTATTTTCTCCTTTTTCTAATGTTTGACTATCAAATCTATGTTTTAATTCTTTTATTTTTAAATCTATATATTCTAAATTATCTATTCCTACTTTTAAAAATTCACTACATAATTGTTCATAGTGATAGTCTGTAATATTCGTATTTTTCATATTTTCTAAATGATATTCGTTATTTTCCATTAGGTCTTCAAGAAATAAATTCTCAAAAACTTTATATCTCTTTTTTTCTTTTTGATTAACTTCATTTAATTTACTAATACATTCTTTTTTATTGTTTATATCTTCTATAAGTGCTCTGTATTCTGTTGCAGTTATTACTGCATAACCGTACTTATCCATTTTTCTATTTTTCCTCTCTTTCTTTTAATAATTTTAATAAATAACTTATTCTTTCATCTGGTTCTTTTGTCTTAAAAACTATTTCAGCCTTGCCTGATTCTAATAATTCAGCTAACACTCCTATTGCCAAATAATCATTTATATGTTCTGCCTCATAACCTATTTCATGTTCAAAATCATCTACACATATAATCCCTTTTAATTGAGCAACATTTTTTAAAACTTTTATTATTTCTTCATTCATCTTTAACTCCATTTTCCTGAGCTTGTACAATATATTTGATTACATTCTCTTCACTCATTAAATTTCTTTTAATTACTTTGTTAGCATATTTTTCTAATGCTTTACAATCTTTTATATTAGCTGGTTTATTTTTATCAGCTTTCTCTATCTTCATTAAAAACCATTTAAATGTCTTTAAGACACTTTCATTAGGTTCAATTTTTTCTTGTTCATCTAACCATCTTCTTAATTCTTCTTGAGTTAACTCTGACATATTGCCTCCTTTATAACCGATACCACAACCGAACCAGTTATCGTTATAATCCTACTGCCTCTAAGGTACAACCAGAACAACCGAAAAAAATGCTATCTTATTTCTTATATTTTTTTATTAATATAATTATTTAATATAAATATATATAATTTAATTTTAACTGGTTGTACTGGTTGTAATATATAAATATATATAGTTTGGACTGGTTAACTTAATGGTTGTCTACTGGTTATTTATTGGTTGTTTTTCATAATATCTCTTATAATTGCTCTTTTGTTTTCTTATAAATCCAAGTTTTTTCATTTCCTTTCCAAATGTATTAGGTCTTAACTTGCATCTATAATTATTTTCTCTAGTCCATACTTCAAACGCTGTAAATAACTCTGTAGATTCTACTTCACTTATTTCACTTTCATCATTTCGATAGACTTCATACAGAAAATTTGCTACAGGATTATTTTCTCTTACATATTCTTCTGTCTCGTCTTTAACTTGTTGAGGAATAGTAAATTCTTTTTCTGATAAAACTCTATGAATTGCCTGTATAGATTTATATAAAACATACTCTAAATTTTCTTTTTTCTTTAATTTTTCACTTATATATGGATCATAATTAGGCAATCCTTTTTTAAATACTGCATTAAGTGGTATTATTACTAATCTTCTAGTTAATCCGTCTGTAGTATCATTCATTCTTGGAATTGTATTGTAACTTAGAATTACTTTTGCATTAATCTTCGTACTAAAACTGTTTTGTCCCTTAAACTCTATGCTTGTATAAGTTTCTCCTGTAATACGTTTTATCACTGATGTATCTTCTAAATAACTACTGCTGCAATCATCTGCTATGTTTGCTAGTTTTCCGTATAACTCAGCTTTTCCAAACCTATTTCCAGCAATTTCTTTTAGATCAACGTGCGAAACATTTTCTTCTCCTAGTAGTTTTGTAACCATATTAAGTAATGTTGATTTACCATTTGCTCCATTTCCTACTAGAATAAATACTTTCTGGAACGGCATTCCTCTGTAAATGCAATATCCTATCATTTCATATAATAGCTGGACAATATCACTATCATTGACTGCTAAATTATTCATTATTGTGTCGATTTCTTCATTTTCTGTTTGCTCATAATAATCAATATTTATTTTATTTCTTATAACTACATCTGGAGTATGACTTTTAAATTCCAAAGTTTTCACGTTTATTAATCCATTTTTAACACAAATAATATACTCTGGTGATTCTTCTTTTTCTTCGCATTTATCTTTAATATAGTCTTTTACCTCTCTTTTTTTGTTCATTGATAAATTAGGTATTAAATTTACTATAATCGTTCCTAGGGCATCCTCGCATGAAACGTAGCTACCTTCTTTATACATATAAAGTCTTTTTTCTATTTTTATGATGTTATATTTTCTAATTAAGTAATCTCCAAATGCATCATGTAAAAATTTATCTTCGTTGTAATATTGCATCTTATTAAATTTAATTTCTTTTTCTGCATTTAGATACTCTTCTTTATTAAATTTTCCTTGTGTGTGTAGCTGCGATACATCTTTGCAACAAAACTTTTTGCAACTAATTAATCTGCACTTTTTGTTATCTACATATCTTAGAATCGTCCCTACAAATGTTTCTCCACCTTGGTCTTCCTCATCTTGTATATATACCGTTTTAAATCTATCTAACAAGTACTTATACTCTTCTTTAAAATTACTAGCTCCGTGGAACACCTATAGCCTGTACACCATAATACCAAAGTGTTTGTGCATCTGATTCTCCTTCTACCAAAACTATATAGTCGTCTGTATATTGTTTTAATCTCCATAAGCCATATAGTATTGTTTTAGAGCCTTTTTTCCAAGTAAACCTTTGTGGATTGTTAGGGTGATTTCTATATCTTGTTGCCATTATTTTTCCATTTTCATCATAGTAAGGTATCACTACATTCTTATTGCCATTCCCTAATCCGTAAAGATGTTAGAAATTCGATTGGCAAATGTTTCTCTCTTGCATACTCTGTAACCGTATAAACAATAGGCTCTATATCATTTAGTTTCTTCCATGCTTCCTTTGTAGTTATATTTTCTATTTTAGCTAAGAAAGTAACTGCATTACCTTTTTCTCCACAAGCAAAACAATTATATTGTCCTGTCTGTAAATCAGCTCCAAAACTAGCATTGTGGTCATCGTGAAAAGGACATAAGCCATTTATATTTCCCTTATCTACTTTTGCATTTTTAATATACTGCCTATAAAATCGTTCATAATTCAATTTGTTCACCTGCCTTTTCTTTAGAAAATAAGGCATCATAATTTATTAACTATGATGCCATCACTTATTAGCCCCAACCTAAATCTTCGGCCTCTAAACTATTTGAATTATCAGCAGTATTATCAAATTTTTGTAGAATTTTAAATGTTTTATAACCTTTTTTGTTTTCTTGATAATCTAACTCATATTCGTTGTTAACTATCTTCTCATAGATATTTAATATCAAGATATTATATTTTGCATAACCTTTAAATTCTACTGTCTCGTCAGTCTCTAAACTTCTTAAAAACTCATTTGCAGTATGTATTTGAAATCCTTGTAATACAACTTGATTCATAAATATAAATCTGTCTTTTTGCTCTCCATTTATTATTTGAAACCATACTGAAAGCATAGGATCTCCTTTTTTACTTTGTGTTAATTCTAATTTTGTTATTTTAACTTCATATTTTCCATATGGAACTTCTTCTCCACTAAAATCACTTGTTGATGCTTTTTCAACATCTTTCTCTAAATTTTCAATATCTACATCTTTATCAAATTCTTCCCAATTAATAGCCATTATTTATTACCTCCTATAAAAACTTTTTTAAATTCTTCTACTTTTAACGGTATTTTTGTTTGTTGCAATCCAATTCTATTGCCTCCAAATACATAATCGTTGTATGTAAAATCCATAAATCTATTATTGTTATCATCTAATACAACTCTTGCTGTTATATCTACCATTCCAGCTAATTTCTTTGCTATCTTTTCTTGTAAATTTACTGTAAAACTTGTAATGCTTGTACCATTTCTTAATTTAACTTCTTCTATTTTGTCATGACTTAAAAGTATAATATTGTAATCACTATTTATAATCCTTTTCATTGTTGTTAGAAACTCTGTCTTTATCATGTCATAACCTTTACCATATCCTGCATCTGACTCATGTTCTATTCCTAATTTGTCATACATGTATACTCTACATGCTTCATATACATCTTCAATTAAATCAATAACTATTGTTTTAAATGTGTGTTGTCCTGCTATAATTTCATCTACTGCCTCTTTAAATACTGTCCATGCAAATTTAGTTTCTTTTATTCTTCCATTCATTCTTACTTGGTCACGTATTGCAATATACGGACTATCTACATATTGTATATTTCCATCTGTATTTAATATTAATGGCTCTGGAAATCCACTTGCAAATGTCGTCTTGCCTGACATTGGACTTCCATATAAATATAATTTTACTTTTTTAGATGTTTGTACATCTCTTTTTTTGTTTTCTGGTAACATAATTTATTCCTCCTCTATCATATAATCTATTTTTTCATCAGACTGGCAATACTCTTTATAATCACACCAGTCACACAATTTTGTTTCGTTTTTTTCGTAAGTACTATCTTGTTCTAGTGTCTTTATTTCCTCAAAAAAATCTTTTACTTTCTTTTTGTCATATTCAACTTTTTTAAGTTGTAATTTTTGACTTTTTAATGTTTCTTCTAATCTTTTTCTAAACTTGTAGGTGTCTTCATCTTTCTTCATTCTAATGCTTGTTTTAGGTATAAATAAGTATCCTAGATTTCTTACTTTAAAACCTTGCTTTTCTAAATAGTATTTGTATAAATGAATTTGCTTTGATTTCAAGTAATTATCTATGTTATTAGAATATTTAAAATCTATTACATCTACAGTTCCGTCTTGGTTGTGTATCATTAGATCCACATAGCCTACATATTCAGTATTTTTTATTTCGTACTCATAAACAAATTGCGTTCCGTAAATTCTTTAGTTGCTTTCTTACAATAGGTATCCAATATTCTAGTTTCATCATTTCTTCTATGTGTTTATTTGTTATCCTTGGAAACTGTTGCTTATAATACATTATTGCTACATCTAATCCTTCTTCTATTCCGTAAATGTATAGTCGTTCCAATAATTAATGCATTATCCGCTTCAAAATCGTCATATACTTTTAATTTATCTACATATCTATACTTATATTGTCTAGGGCAATTAGAATAAGTATTTACTCTGCTGTAACTATACAATCTTTAGCACCTCCTCTTTAAATTTTTCAAATTCTGACGGTCTTAGTATAAATGCTTGTCCTCCTGATTGCTTAATTTTTTCTATGTTATAAAGTTGCAACGCTGATGGCTTACCATCTTCATTTTTTAATTCTATTGCTACAAACTTTCCTTTTAAACATAATATTAAATCTGGGATGCCGTGAGCGTTGATATCCTCCACCGCCATATTTTTATGTAATAAATATTGTGTTCTTTTAGAAATTTAATCACTTGTTTTTGAAAATCTCTCTCAAGCATCTAATTCATCCTCTTCAAATAATTTTTCTGTATAATCTCGTCTTTCTTTCAACGTCTTAAATATGTTCTTCTCTATTGACTTATCTGTAATTAAATAATAGTAAAAACATGTATTTTTCTGTCCGTATTCTATGAATACGTTTTTTTGATTGCTCAAATAGTTCTGAGCTAAGTGGTAAACTGTAATAAATAATCTTATTTGCCTTTTGCAAATTTACTCCAGTTGCTCCTGCTTGATACTGGACTAATGTTACAGAATTGTCTTTGTTCTCATAATGTCTTAAGTCTTTCATATCTCCAGATAGTACACTTATTGGTCTATCTAAGATATCTAATATTTGTTTCTTCTCTTCATTAAAGTTGTAAAATATAATTAATCTGTCTGTTGTCGACTCTATAATGTCTTTCAATGCCTCTAATTTATTTTTGTTGTATTGACTTGCTAATTGTCTTAGATATAATAATTTTGTTAGTGATGTATCTCCTACAAGTGTTTTATCCTCTAGATCTACAATTCTGTCTTTCTTAAATTTCTTGTACTCTTCTGTATTTTTTACATATATGACATTATCCATTTGCTCTGGTAAACTTATTGCTTCTTCTGTCTTCATGAATACCGCTCCATATTCTGCCAGTCTATGCCTTAAGTGTTCTACATTTTTATATCCAGTTATTTTTGGAATTTTAAATCCTCCCATATTTACTAAAATATAGTCTATATACATATTCCAATATGTTTTTTTAGTTATGTTCCACCCTAGTAGTTTGCATTGTGTTAAAAGTTCTTCATATTTTCCACCAGTTGGTGTTCCTGAGCACAGAATTAAGTTTTTAAATTGCATTTTCATGATAAACTTAGTCCTTGCTGCTGTTGTGTTTTTTATGAATTGTGACTCATCTAAAATCAATGTGTAATTTTTTAGTTTTAGAAAATCTTTCTTTCTCCAAATTAAATCGTAATTTATTATTATTACTGTCTTTACTGTAAAATCTTTTGGTATTTCGTATTTAAAAACTTGATATTCTGGATAATACAATTTAATATGTGTCTCCCATGTATCTACTACAGATTTTGGACATACAATTATATTTAACTTTTCATCTAATTGCTTCATTTTTTCTGATGCTACAAATGTTTTTCCGTAAGCCCATATCTAAATATAATGCACATTTATTCTTGTCCTTAATTTTTTCTAGTACTTGCTTTTGATGCTCGAATAATTCCACTAGTCTTCACCTGCAATTCTTAGTGTGTCATATACTATTATTGCATCGAAGCAATTACAGCAAAAGATTTCATTATCTAATTCATGATAACTGTCTCCTTCATAAATACCTGCACCACAGTATTGGCATTCAAACAAAGCCTTTTTCTCTTGTTTGTCACACTTTATTCTTTCTTCTTCTATGTATTTATCAAAGTCCATTTATGTTCTCCCTTCCCATAATTTTGCTTCTGCTTGTTCTAAAGTAAATCTATTCTTATTTACTCCTCTAAAGATTGTGCCGACTATTTTAAATACAATTTTATTTATGTCTCTTCTTCCTTCTAAATATTCATTCAATAAATCTGTACATTTTTCCATCAAGCCACACCTTCTTCCCATTCTTTATTTTTGCTATCTTTTTGACTTACTACTATTCCATAAGTCTTTTTCTTAACATTCACATAAAAGTACGTCTGCCCTTGATAATTAATATAATTTTTTTCCATATCTCTCCCATCTTGCATTTTTCTTGTAAATATGTTAATATATAATACAAGAATGCATATATTTATATGTTTTAAAGTGTACTATTTTCTGATTGGTCGTCGTTAGATAGTATACTTTTTATTTTGTTCTGTAGATTTTCTACACTGCCATATTGTTGCTTACTTACTGCTATCTTTATTTTTCTTAACTTATACCTTTGCTGTTGGATCAAATTGTCTTTCTCACTTATTGGCTTTATTTGAAAATACCATGATGTCGTTAGTCCTACAAATATACCTGCTAAACACCCAAATATTCCTTCCATTTAACATTCCTCCTCTCTAAAATATAATTCTTAATACAAACATTGTTGCGAATACTGCTCCTACTAGAATGCATCCTAGTACTTCACTTAGTTTTATGCTTTCTTTAGTATTCATTAACTTCACCTCCTTAACTAAATTTTCTAAAGTTATAAACATTGTTGTCTGATTTTCTTTGTTGTAATTCTTTTGCCTTTTCTAGCTTTTGTTTGTAATACTCTTCATAAGAATCTTTAAAAACATATATTGTATTGCCACGCTTTTCATATAGTAATGTTTTTGCTAATGCATATGCCGCATCTTTTCCGCATCCTTCCATCTTCTTTATGTCTTGTATTGTGTAATATCTTGTCTCCACCAGCTCATCTCCTCTCTTATATATTTTGTGATAGGTCGCATTATTTTTCTAATCTTTTATTAACAATCAATTACATCACCTCTTTCAAAAACTTATTTACAAAGTATATTTGACCTTTTCCGCGTTACTTTTGTGGTTGGTCTTGTAATTGGTGTTTCATCTGGTTTATTTATAACTGTTTTCTTTACTTCAAATAAACCTAATTCCATAGATTTCTGTGTAGGTAAATTCCAATTCTCACCTTTTTGTTTTATTAGATATCCATCATTTCTTAATCTTTCAAACAATCTGTTTTGTCCTATTTCAACACCGTTTTGCTTTAATATTTTTGCTAATTCATTAATCAAAACACTATTTTTAGAAGTTTCTACACTTTCTGCAAATAATACTTTTGGTTTTTGTTGCTCCAATTGTTCTGCTAACTCTGCCGCTTTTCTAAGTGCCTCTGGTAATGTTTTTGGAATCTCAAACATCTCTCTTGCTTTCTTTTCAACTTCTATAAAATATCTTCTTATTTTTCTTCCTTGCTCGTTATTTTCTACCATTGCAATTTCTTTTGCTGTATCTAATTTTAATATGTATTCTATTCTTGGTCGCCCTCCAGTACTTTTCAACAAAATTGTTGTAAAGTCTACATTCTCAATAAAATCATACTTTTCAATCCTGTCAGTAATCCAATTTGAAAAATCTCTTTTTGATTTTAGCTTTTCATGCAATTCTCTTGCATCTACTAATTGTTCTTGTCTCTCATTTTCATAAACTTTTATTAATCCATCCTGAAATACTTTCATATTATTCATTTAATTTCATCTCCTTTTGTTAACTGTGGTTAATGATTTTGGTAAAAAAATATACTTTCGAAAATCTAATTTATGAGTATCGCAATAAGTAATTAGTTTTCCCAAAAATTTAGCGCCTGCATTTCCATTGCCGTTAATAATTCTAAATATTTGTGCTGATGCAACTCCTAGCTGTCTACTTGCTTCAGCATAACTGGCATTAAAATCTGTATCAAATAATTTTATAAACATTTCTCTATTTAGTTCCATTTCACCACCTCTTTTCTTTTTGTTTTAACTACCGTTAATATTAACTGCTGTTAATATATAATATTTTTTATATTTTGTCAATATATTTTTTAAAAATATTGACTACAGTTAATAAAATATGCTATACTAAACTTATTATAGGAGTTGATAAATCAATGAATTTTGATAAAGAAAATTTTTCAAAAATTTTAATTAAGATAAAGGATACATATGGTTCTATAAATCAAATGGCAGAAAAAACAGGAGTAACTGCAGCTTATCTTTCAAAACTGATTAGATTAATGTACGATAAGGCCCCCTCTCCCGAAATCTTAAGAAAAATAGCAGATAATTCTAACGGTGTTATTTCATATTATGAACTAATGATTTTATGTGGATACGTTGATACAAATAATATTGATATTGATAAAATAATTGATGATTTTTTTGATGAAAATCCTGATATGCAATTTTCTATTAATTATGAAGATTTAAAAAATAGATCTCTCGATGAAAATATAGCTTTAAATAATCTTTTTAGAAATTACAGAAATATTGTTTTGCAATCAAAGGATCTAGGTCTTAGTTATAGCTTATTTGTTAATAATTTACCTAAATTTTCACAGGATAAAGTGGGCATTATTTGGGGAATTTATATTACCTACCTAACTAATCTTGTAAATAAATTTAATTCCACAGAGTTTGTTCATGACAATACTAATAATATCACAGATATTCATAAAATTTATATGTGTCCAGTTTACGGACGTATTGCAGCAGGAGAACCTAATTGGGCTGAAGAATGTATGGAAGGAAAAATGCCTATTGATCCAGAGCTTATGAATATAATTAACCCTGAAGAATGTTTCTTTTTAAAAGTAAATGGTGAAAGCATGAATAAAGTAATTAAAAATGGTGCCTTTGCTCTAATTAGAAAAACGGACTGGGTAGAAAATGGTGAAATAGCTGTAGTTCTTGTAAATGGTTTTGATGCTACATTGAAAAAATTTACAAAGCAAGGGGATTTAGTTATATTAGAGCCAATGAGTACTGACCCATCTTTTCAAACACAAGTCTATAATAAAGATACAGAAATAAAAATAATAGGAAAATATATTGGAAAAATGGAAATGAATTAATCTGATATTGACAAAACATTCGTTTTGATTTAATATATAAAAAAATAAAAAAGGAAAATGTGCATTAGTTTGCGACCTATCACATTTTCCCAACTCACAAATACCTTGAAAGATATTTGCATTTTTATTATATACTAATGTAAATCTCTTTTCAAGTGTTTTGTGGAATTTGAAGGGAGATTTTTATTATGAAAGTAAGTATTAGAAAAAATAAATTAAAAAAAGGATTTAGCTATACAGTATTTATTGATTATGGAGTAGTTAATGGAAATAGAAAAAGAAAGCCTCTTGAAACTTTTACCACAAAAAAATCTGCAGAAGATTATAAAACCAAAATACAATCTCAGGTAGATAATAATTCTTTTGTTTATATTCCAGATATAACTTTTTCCGAAGCAATCGATGAGTGGATGGAATATTACGTAAAACCTACTTTAGATGAAACTACTATTGTCGGATATAATGTTATTAATAATAAATATTTAAAGCCATGTTTAGGGCATATTCCTTTAAAAGTATTCAATACTCCAACAGCAATAAATATAATTAATGATTACTATAAATACTTATTATATGATTTAGAAAAAGAAACATATAAAACTAAATCAGGCAAATTAAAAAACAAAAAGAATTTATCTGTAAGTAGTATAGAACATCACAAAGCTCAAATCAGTGGCATACTTTCATATTTCATGAAGCAGGGAAAATTAGATAGAAATATATGTATTAATACTGTAATTCCCAAAACAACATCTACAGATATAATTGTTAATGATGTTTCTAAATATAATGAAGATGATCTATTTGAAGAAGAAGAAGAAGGATTAACTACAGAACAGGCTGTTATGATTTTAAATATATTTATGAATACTGAAATGATGTTACCAATTGCAATATCAATTTTTTTAGGATTAAGAAGAAGTGAAGTCTTAGGTATATTGAAAAATAGACTAAATAAAGATAAGAGAAAATTATGTATAGATAGTTCAAAAGTTCGTGCTGGCACAAAAATTGTTTTTAAACATAGAATGAAAAACAAAACATCACGTAGAATTTTATATTTGCCTAAAATATTGATTCGTATAATCGAATTAGATGAAGAAAGACAAAGAAAAAATAAAGAATTATATAAAGAAAATTATCACGAATCTCAATTTCTTTGTGTCATGGATAATGGTACTCCTATAAATCCAGATTATGTATCAAGAACATTTACAAGAAAGTTAAATGAATTTATTAAACATCAAAAGGAATTAAATAGAGACTTTACTTTCCCTCATGTCACATATCACAGTTTAAGACATTTTAATATTAACAATTTACTTGAAAATGGTGCATTGCTTATAGATGTTCAAAGAAATTCTGGACATGCTGATATTCATACAACAATAAAATATACTTATGATACACAACAAAGTAAATCTGCTATTGCAGAGAAAACAGATGAAATATATGAAAATCTAATAGAAATAGGATAATTCCCTATTTCTATTTTTTTCTATTATATACTGGTCATATGGACAAGTTTTGGACAAGTAAGCCATTTTTTTCATAAAAATAAGGCTTTCAAAAATGTCTGAAAGCCTTGGTATTACTGGCTGGGGTACTGTGATTCGAACACAGGAATGTCGGAGTCAGAGTCCGATGCCTTACCGCTTGGCGATACCCCAATATATGGAATACTTGATATAATAGATAAAACTATTATATCAAATATTCTTTATTAATGTGTATATTTTTATTAAATTATTTTATAGCTTTTCTACCTTTAAATACCGCTACATCTTCTAATTCATCTTCTATATTTAATAATCTGTTATATTTAGCAACTCTATCTGTTCTACATGGTGCACCAGTCTTTATTTGTCCCGCATTTGTAGCTACTGCAACATCTGCTAAAGTTGTATCTTCTGTTTCACCACTTCTATGTGATACAACAGCTGTATATCCTGCTTTATGTGCAAGTTCAATAGCATCTAAAGTTTCTGTTAGTGTTCCTATTTGATTTAATTTAATTAATATACTATTTGTAACACCCATGTCAATTCCCTTTTGTAATCTCTTAATGTTTGTAACAAATAAATCATCACCAACAAGTTGTACTCTATCTCCTATTTTATCTGTTAATACTTTCCATGACTCCCAATCTTCTTCTGCTAGTCCATCTTCTATTGAAATAATTGGATAGTTATTAGCTAAATCAACTATAAAATCTATCATTTCTTCTTTTGTCTTAAATTCTCCTGTTTTCCAGAAATAATATCCATCTTTTCCTATTTTTTTAGCTTCATCAAACATTTCTGTTGCTGCAGCATCCAATGCTAAGCATACATCTTTTCCTGGTTCATATCCAGCTTCTTTTATAGCTTCTAGAATTAAATCTAGAGCCTCTTTTTCGCTAGATACATTTGGAGCAAATCCTCCTTCATCACCTACAGCTGTTGATAAGCCTTTGCTTTTTAGTACTTTTTTCAAATTATGATATACTTCTGCTCCCATTCTTAAACATTCTTTAAATGTTTTTGCTCCTACAGGCATGATCATAAATTCTTGAACTGTTAAACCACTATCAGCATGTTTTCCACCATTCATTATATTCATCATTGGTACAGGTAATTCTTTAGCATTTACACCTCCGATATATCTATATAGACTCATACCTAAAGATGCAGCAGCTGCTTTAGCTACTGCTAAAGAAACACCAAGTGTTGCATTAGCTCCTAATTTCGCTTTATTATCTGTTCCATCAATGTCTATTAACATTTTATCAATTTTTACTTGTTCATAAACATTTTCACCTTCTAATTTGTCCGCTATTACATTATTTACATTATCTACTGCTCTTTGAACACCTTTTCCTAAATATCTATTTTTATCTCCATCACGTAATTCAACAGCTTCAAAGCTTCCTGTTGATGCACCAGATGGTACCATAGCTACTCCAGAAAATCCTCCTTCTGTAACTACCTCAACTTGAACTGTTGGATTTCCTCTTGAGTCTAATACTTCTAATGCTTTTACACTTTCAATTCCTAAATAGTCTTTCATACTGTAAACTTCCTTTCTTTATATTTTATAAAATAATAAGTAAAAGATAAATTATAAATGTTTTAATATTTGACTTTTTACTGCATTTCTTTGTTCTTCTATTTGCTCAATATATGTTTTAGGCTTTGCCTGTTTTTCTTGCTCTTCTTTTTGTAACTTTCTTACTCTTTTTTTACCTTTTATTTTATACACATTTCTTTGTTCTGCAAAATTTTCTTTTGCCTGTCTTTCCATTCTTTGAAACTCAGTTTCTTGAACATATTCAGTTTCTTTTCTTTCTTTATTATAATCTAATATCTTTTTTACTGGGTTCTTATATATAGATTCACTATAAACTTCTATATCTGGTTTAAAATATATATTTGCATTTATATAATCATTTATTAGTTTTTTCTCTTTTCTAGTAAAATATTCCAAAGGCAATTTTAAATTATGATATTTCCATATAATATGTCTATCAATGTTTGAATAATTTGAAGAAATCAAATCTTCATAATTATATTCAATTTCAAATTTAAGACCTTCTATCCTAATTGTTAAATTGCTCCACAGTCTATGACCATTTTTTTTGAAAATATCTCTTATTTTTTTTATCTCATTATATAATTTTTCAACCAATTTAATATATTCTTCTTCATTCAAACTAAATTTATTTGGTATTTCATAAACATTTATAGGGTTCTTCTTCAGTATTCCTTTAGGAAAATAGTAAAAGAATAGTTCCCCTGTCTCTAACCCTTGCATTTTCTCCTCTACAGAAGCATATAGATATATTCTATCCCATTTTTCTGGTATAAGATAAAATAATTGTTTCTGTAATTCAGAGTAAACCTTTCTTATCTCTGAATTTTCTATCATATATTCCTCCAGTTTTATTGTTTATCCTATTATAATACTTTCTCCTGTCATTTCTTCAGGTTTCTCTAATCCCATTATATTAAGCATTGTTGGTGCTAAATCAGCAAGCTTTCCTTCTCTTAATTTTGCATCATCTTTTCCTACTAATATTAATGGTACAGGATTTGTTGTATGTGCTGTATGTGGCTCTCCTGTTTTATTATCAATCATTTGCTCTGCATTTCCGTGATCAGCTGTAATTAGCATTACTCCTCCGTTATTTCTTATAGCTTCTACAACTTTTCCTACACAATTATCAATTGTTTCAATTGCTTTAACTGCAGCCTCTAAATTTCCTGTATGTCCAACCATATCTGGATTTGCATAATTTAATATTATACAATCATATTTCTTTGAATTAATTGCATCTATTACTTTTTCTGTTACTTCTGGTGCACTCATTTCTGGTTTTAAGTCATATGTTTCAACTTTTGGTGAAGGAACTAATATTCTATCTTCTCCTGGATATTGTTTTTCCTCTCCACCATTAAAGAAAAATGTTACATGAGCATATTTTTCAGTTTCTGCAATTCTTAATTGTGTTAATCCATGATTACTTATATACTCTCCAAAAGTATTTTTTAATGTTTCAGGCTTAAAAGCAATTTTTACATTTGGCATTGTTTCATCATATTGAGTAAAACAAACATAATTTAAGTTCATTTTCTTTGTTTCAAACTCATTAAAATCTTTATCTACAATTGCTCTTGTAATTTCTCTTGCTCTATCAGGTCTAAAATTAAAAAATATTACAGAATCATTTTCTTCTATTTTAGCTATTGGTTCATTATTTTGACAAATAACTGTTGGTTCTACAAATTCATCAAATACTTCCTTTTGGTAAGAGCTTTCTATAGCAGCAACTGCTGATGTAGCTTTTATACCTTCTCCATTAACCATAGCATCATAAGCTTTTTGTACTCTATTCCATCTCTTATCTCTATCCATGCTATAGAATCTTCCAGAAATACTTGCAATTTTTCCAACACCTTTTTCTTTCATTTTTTCTTCTAGTTTCATTATATAACTTTCCCCAGAAGTAGGTGGTGTGTCTCTACCATCCATAAAACAATGTACATATACATTTTCAAAATCTTTTCTTTTTGCAAGTTCAAGGATTGCAAATAAATGACGTATATGACTATGTACTCCTCCATCAGATAGTAATCCTAAAACATGTAATTTAGAATTATTTTTCTTTGCATTTTCAATAGCTTGAACTAATTCTTGATTACTAAAAAAGTCTCCATCTTCTATTGATTTTGTGATTCTAGTTAATTCTTGATATACAATTCTTCCAGCCCCTATATTAGTATGTCCAACTTCTGAATTTCCCATCTGACCGTCTGGTAAACCAACATTTAAACCACTAGTATACATTTTTGTTGTAGGGCATGTTTTCATAAGTTTATCTATATTTGGTGTATTTGCTATTTTTACTGCATTTCCTTTTTCATTTTCATTTATTCCAAATCCATCTAATATCATTAGCATTGTAACTTTTTTGTCCATATTCCTAATCTTCTCCATTTCTATTACAAATTTATTAATTGCTAATTATTAAAATTTACAATTTTGGCAAATTCTTCTGATTTCAAACTTGCTCCTCCTACTAATCCTCCATCTATATCTGACATTGAGAATAATTCTTTGGCATTTGAAGATTTTACACTTCCGCCATATTGTATTATAACTTTTTCTGCTACATTGTTTCCATATATATCAGCTATTTTATTTCTTATTGCTTTAGTCATTTCGTTTGCATCATCACATGTAGCTGTCTTTCCTGTTCCAATTGCCCAAATTGGTTCATATGCAACTATTGTATTTGTAACTTGATCTTCTGTTAAACCATCTAAAGCCTTTTCTATTTGATCTGTTACAATTTCATTTGCTTTTCCAGCTTCTCTTTGCTCTAGAGTTTCTCCAACACAAACAATTGGATTTAGTCCATATTTAAAAGCTGCTTTTATTTTTTTATTTACAGTTTCATCAGTTTCTGCAAAATATTGTCTTCTTTCAGAATGTCCTATAATAACATATTGAACTCCTATAGACTTAAGCATTTGTCCAGAAACTTCTCCAGTGTATGCTCCTGATTCTTCAAAATGCATATTTTGAGCCCCTATCTTTATATTTGTATTTTGAGCAACTAATAGACTATAAAATAGATCTGTGTATGGAACACATAAAATAACTTCATTTTCTGTATCTTTAACAAGTGGTGTCAATTCATCTATAAATTTTATAGCTTCATTTGGAAGCATATTCATTTTCCAGTTGCCTGCAATTACTTTTTTTCTCATAAACTTACTCCTTTTCTATATTATAAATAATATAACAGAGTTATTTCTAGGAAAGAAATATTTTATACTTATTTCTTTCCTAGAAAATTACTACATTAATATATTATTTTTCCATTCCTTCTTTATTAGAATTTACCATTTGATTTGTTTTTTTGCTCCCATCCATAGTCTTTTCTTCTTTGTCTGTTAAGCAAACAAGTCCAGGTAATTGTTTTCCTTCTAATAATTCTAAAGATGCTCCTCCACCTGTAGAAATATGACTAAATTTATCTTGTAATCCTAATTTCTTTATTGCTGCAACAGAATCTCCTCCACCTACTATTGAAATAGCATCTGGTTCTGCAGCAATTGCTTCTGCAACTTTTTCTGTTCCTATACTATATTTATCAAATTCACATACTCCAAGTGGACCATTCCATAATATTGTTTTTGCTCCATGTAATTCATTTGCAAACTTCATAAATGTTCTTGGTCCTATATCTAATCCTTGATATCCATCTGGAATATTTTTAGCATCAACTATTTTATCTGGTGTAGAATTTGAGAATTCAGTTGTTACACGTGTATCTTCTGGTAATACAATCTTAACACCTGCTTCTTTTGCTTTTCTCATAATGTCTTTTGCTTCATCTATTTTGTCTTCTTCACATAAAGAATCACCAATTGAAGCTCCATTAGCTTTTAAGAATGTATATGCCATTCCTCCACCAATTAAAATTTCATCTACTTTATCTAATAAGTTATTTATAACTCCAATTTTATCAGATACTTTTGCTCCACCTAAAATAGCTACAAATGGTTTTTCTGGATTTTCTAATGTTCCATTTAAGAATTCAATTTCTTTTTCCATTAAAAATCCTGCTACAGATTCGTCAACATGATGTGAAACACCCTCTGTAGAACTATGTGCTCTATGAGCTGTACCAAAAGCATCATTTACATAGATACCGTCTGAAAGTGATGCAAGTTCCATTGATAATGTATCATCATTTTTTTCTTCTCTTGGATCAAATCTAACATTTTCAAGAAGTGCAACATCTCCATCATTTAAACTATCAGTAACAGTCTTTGCACTTTCTCCTGTTACATCACTTGCAAATTTAACATCTGTAGATAATAAATCTGTTAATTCATTTGCAACTGGTTTTAAAGAATATTTTTCGTTAACTTGACCCTTTGGTCTTCCTAAGTGAGAACATAATACAACTTTTGCACCATGATCTTTTAAATATTGTATTGTTGGTAATGCTGCTGTTATTCTAGTATCATCTGTTATTCTTCCATTTTCATCTAAAGGAACATTAAAATCACATCTTACTAGAACTTTTTTTCCTTTAACATCAACATCTCTAACTGTCTTTTTATTCATTAAGCCTCATCCTTTCTCAATAAAAAATATTTATTTGGCTTTATTTTACTTAAATATTATGATTTAAAATTACTCGCTACACTATCGATTTCTTGTAATTCAAATCTATATTTTTGCTTTACATTTGGATATTTTTCATGGTCAACTTCTGATAAAAACATATCTATTGGTCTAATCCATAAACTATTATCTCCATATAAACGTCTATATACTACATATTTTTCTTTTGTCTCACTATGAGTTGCTACATCTTCTATTAAATAGTAATCTCCTTTAAAATGTTTATATATTCCGTGTATTTTTAGTTCTCTTTCCATATAATTTCTCCTACCTTTTTGAATATATTATTACTTACTATTTTTCAGAAATATACATAGCTAAATCAACTAATTTATTTGAGTAACCCCATTCATTATCATACCATGCAACTAATTTAACAAATGTATCTGTTAGTGCAATTCCTGCTGAAGCATCAAATATTGATGTATGTGGATCATGTATAAAGTCTGAAGATACAACAGCTTCATCAGTATATTCCATTATACCTTTCATTTCATTTTCACAAGCTTTTTTAACTGCATTACAAATTTCTTCATATGTTGCAGGTTTTGCTAAGTTAACTGTTAAGTCAACTACTGAAACATCAACTGTAGGTACTCTGAATGACATACCTGTTAATTTTCCATTTAATTCTGGTATAACTTTTCCAACTGCTTTTGCTGCACCTGTTGATGATGGTATAATATTAGCTGATGCTGCTCTACCACCTCTCCAATCTTTTTTAGAAGCTCCATCAACTGTTTTTTGTGTAGCAGTTGTAGAGTGCACTGTTGTCATTAATCCATCTTTAATTCCAAAATTATCATTTATTACTTTTGCAAGTGGTGCTAAACAGTTTGTAGTACATGAAGCATTTGATATAATGTTCATGTCTGGTGTATAAGTATCATTATTAACTCCCATAACAAACATAGGTGCATCTTTTGATGGTGCAGAAATTATTACTTTTTTAGCTCCTGCTTCTAAGTGTGCACTAGCCTTATCCATTGTTGTAAATACTCCTGAACATTCTAATACATAGTCTACTCCATCTTTTCCCCATGGAATATTCTTTGGATCCATTTCATTATATACTTTTATCTCTTTTCCATTAACTATTAATTTACCTTCTTCTGAAGCAATAGTTCCATTAAATCTTCCATGTACAGTATCATATTTAACCATATAAGCCATATAATCTGCAGCAATAAAAGGATCATTTATTGCAACTACCTCTACTCCTTCTCTAGAAAGTGCGGCTTGGAATGCTAAATTTCCTATTCTTCCAAATCCATTAATACCAATTTTAATTGACATATAAATTCCTCCTATCTATAATGCTTTATGCATCATTTTATTTAGTTTTTCCTAAACACTATCATTTTATATCAAAACCTCAAATAATTCAAGTACTTATCCATATCTTTATTGATAATTGTAAAAAAATACGATAGGTTTACTCTATCGTATTTTTATTTTCCACAATATTTTACATTTTTTTCTATATTTCCATCTGGCTTCCTAAAAAACTTGCAGCTGATTGTACAACTTTTTGTTCTACTTCAGACATTTTTGTTTCTTTATCTTTTGCTATTAGTATAACTGTTCCAATAGTATCTCCATCAGATATTATTGGATATACAACTTGTGAATTAAATTTTCTTTCCTTATTATCATTTTTCGTAATAGGAACTGATATATCATTATTTTCTTTGCTAGTATATCTTTCTTTATCTTCCATAATTCTTTCTAATTCACTACTTATACTTTGTTCTAAGAATTCTTTTTTTGAACCACCTGATACCGCTATAACTGTATCCCTATCTGTTATACATGCAATATGTCCAGTAGTTTTCGCAAGCGTTTCTGCATATTCTGTAGCAAACTCAGAAAGTTCTCCTATAGGAGAATACTTTTTTAATATAACTTCTCCTTCTTTATCTGTAAATATTTCTAAAGGATCTCCTTCTTTTATTCTTAAAGTTTTTCTAATTTCTTTAGGTATAACAACTCTTCCTAAGTCATCTATTCTTCTTACAACTCCTGTTGCTTTCATATTTTTCCTCCTTTTAATTTTTATGTCTATTCTTATTATTTCAAAAGAGGAAAATTTTATACATATTTTTATTGCTCTGTATTTGTCATACCATTTAATTGTGATTCTTCTGCCATTTTATATTCTTTTATTATATTTCCAAGTTCATCGGCAAAATCTTGTAATATAACTAATTTAATTGTAGGTTGCTTTCCACTAATATAATCATCTATAACTTGTTTTAATTTTTTTATATTAGGTAACTCTTCTTGTAAGGTTTCTCCATTTCTTTTTGCCCTATCTAATAGCTTTTCTTTAATTGTTACAATATCTTCATTGCTTGCACATGATATTCTTTGGAACATTTGAAAAACATCATAGTATTTAAATATTGGAATATTCATACATTCTCTATCAAACTTATCATAAAATTGTTCCATTCTCATTGGAATATATTTAAAAATTTCTTCTGCTTTTTCTTTAAGCATTTTTTCTCTTAATTGTTCATTTATATTATTGAAATATTGTAATATTTCTTCCATATCTTCAGATTTTTCTTCCTCAATTGCTAAACTAGAAAGCTCTTCTTCCACATTTGGACAATATGATGACGTAAGTGATGAAACATTCATTCCATTGAAGAATACACTTTTTATTGTTTTCATATCATATTTAATTAATCCTTTTTTTACAAAATGAGAAAAATATGCAAATAATTTTACTACATTTATTAATTCTATATTACCATTTTTTACATCATCTAAAACTTCTTGGATAACACCATCAAACTGATCATCTGCAATTTTCCAGTATTCTTCTGTAAGAAGTCTTTTATATCCTGGTAGCTTATCTGTATCTACTGTATTAATAATTGCTTCCATATCTCTTTTAAAGATTTTCATATCAAATATACGTGTTCTAACATATACTTCTATGAATTTAAAGAATCTATATTCAGCTTTGAAATTATAATAATAATTATTATCAAACTCTTTTATATAGAATTGTCTATTATCCATAAACACTCTTGATGAAACAAGTATTGCCTTATATTCCTCATTATCATTAATATTTACAAATTTATCTTTTGTTATTTTTCCGGCTTTTATTTCAAATGAAATTGCTATTGTAAATATAAGCATGGTTTGTAAAACTCTGTGATTTGTATTTGGATATGCTTTATTTACCATATCAAAGATCTTTTTAAAATTCGTTAACGAATGTTTTAAAATTCTTAAATTCCTTGTTCCACTTTTATTAAATGTCGATATAATTAGATTAGTATTTTCTCTTAAAAACCTAATTAAATCTGGACAATTTTCATATCTCATTAGAAGACCATTTATTATATAATTAAATTCAGGTGCATATTCAAATGTTTCACCTATTAGTTTTTCTTTAATTCTCTCATAGTCATTTGCTTTATCAAACACATATTCAATAGTATCTCTTATTCTTTCTACCATAGGTTTATCTGTTTTTATGTTTAATTTATTTTCTTTATCTAATAAGTATGTTGCTATAAAAGTCTTCATTTCCAAGTTATTATTCTTTAGCTTTGTTGATAATTCTTTTTCATTACATATAATTATTGTTTTTATATGATCATGTTCTACAAAGTTATTTATATATCCTAATATATCTATAACATCAACATTTGCTCTTTCCAAGTCATCAAAGCATAAAACTTTATCATCTGTTGAAAAGAATTCGCCATAGTCTATTCTATCTCCATTTTGTGTTACACCAAAAAAGTTAGCCATATCTAATCCAGTTTTAGCATATTCTGGAATATTTTTAACACCACTTGCGTCCATATATTTCTTTAAATTTTTATCCATTAACTGAGTAGTTTCTATAAATATTTTTTTGCTTATTTCCTCTAAATTTGATATTCCATATAAAGACATATAGATTGCTGTATATCTTTTACCATTTAATTGCATTGATTCGATTTTAGGTTTTATTTTATGATTCCAAAAATATGTTTTTCCGCTTCCCCATTCACCATTGATCATTATGGCATAATCTGTATAATCTGATCTAATATAATCTAAAATACTTTCTACTAAATCTTCCATGTTTTTCTCCTTTTACTTAATCTTTTGCAAGTATTAGCACCCCAATTTTATTTACGTTTGATTTTTTCAAAGTTTTAATACATTCATTTATCGTTGACCCAGTTGTATATATATCATCAAATATAATAATATTTTTATTATTTATTTTTTGCTCATTTATAATTTTATATGCATTTTTAACATTTTCTTTTCTTTCATTCTTATTTAAAGTACTTTGAACTTTATTATTATTTATTTTTATTAAAACATCACTATATGTTTTAATTTTTAATTCTTTTGATATTTCCTTTGCAATAAGTTCACTTTGATTATATCCTCTTTTACTTTTTCTTGCTTTATGGACTGGAACTGGAATTATTATATCATAAGATTTTATAAATTCACAAGCTTTTTTATCCTCTAGAATTATTTTGCTAAACATTTTATACAAATATGGTTTATCATTAAATTTATATTTAATGATATTTTTTCTTACTATTCCATCATATTTTAGAACAAAAAATTTTTTAATTCGTATATTTTCATTTTTATCACTTTTTTCTAAATTGATTAGATATCTTCTTATTTCTTTTCCACAATTTTTACACAGATATCCTTCTCCTAATTTGCTGCAAATACCACATGATGGTAAAAAAATATATTCGAGTATTTTTTCTAAGTAATTCAATATTTACCTCCTAAAAACCCCCGAATATATTAATTTTATTCTTATTTTAAATTCTATTACATTCAATCATCTTAAATGTTAATCCTGTATTTCTTTTTTTATTATCTGCATTATTTATCATAAAATCTATAATATTTTTATTTCCAATAATTATTAATAATTTTTTAGCTCTTGTCATTCCTGTATATAGCAAATTTCTTGTAAGTAGCATTGGAGCTGTTTGTGAAATTGGCATTATAACTACGTCAAATTCGCTTCCGTTGTGCTTTATGTACTGTTATCGCATATGCATGCTCTATCTGCTCCAATTCACTAAACCCATACCATACTTCTTTATCATCATCAAATTTAATTTTAATTTGTTTATTAAAATCATCTATTGTAGATATTGTTCCAAATTCCCCATTAAATACTCCACTTCCACATTCAAAAATTTTTCCCCTCTTTTCCCAATATATGTCATAATTATTTTTTATTTGCATTATTCTATCGCCTTCTCTAAAAATGCCATCTCCATATTTTCTTTCTTTTTTTGTTTCTGATGAAGGGTTTACTGTTTGTTGTAATATTTTGTTTAATTCTTTCGTACCTAAATCACCTTTTTTAGTAGGAGTAATAATTTGAATATTTTTTAAAAAATCGTAATCCCCATAATTTTTTAATCTATCACTACTTAATGTTAAAATATTATATAGTATTTTTTCTTTATTTTTTTCATCTATATAAAAGAAATCATCTAACAGTTCTTCTGTTTCTAAATCATTTATTTCTTCTTTTGAAATAAAAGTTTTACCTTCATTAACTCTATGAGAGTTAACTATTATTTTACTTTTAGCAGCTTGTCTAAAAATTTTATTTAAAGTTATTGTAGTAATTTGTTCTGATTCAATAATATCTTTTAAAATATTTCCTGGTCCTACTGATGGAAGTTGATCAATATCTCCTACAAGTACTAACTTTGTACCTTTATATAGAGCCTTACATAAATAATTCATTAAAAATAAATCAACCATAGAAGTCTCATCAACAATAACTATATCTCCATCAATTGGTGCAACAGATATATCTGTTATCATATTTTGATTCTCATCTGATATTTTTCCGATTTCTAATAATCTATGTAATGTCTTAGCTTCTTCTCCCGTTGCTTCTGTCATTTTTTTTGCAGCTCTTCCAGTTGGTGCGCATAAAACTGGTTTCATTCCATTTTTTATATATATATCAATTATTGTTTTAATAATAGTAGTTTTACCTGTTCCAGGACCTCCTGTTATTACACATACATTATTTTCATTAATTGCTTTAATTGCCTCAATTTGTTTGTCTGATAATTCAATATTAGAACTTTTCTCAAATGTTTTTAGTTCTTTATCAAATTTTTCTATTTTCTTTATATTTCTATAATTTTCAAGATCAATTAATGTTTTTGCAATATTTCTCTCTGCTCTATAAAAGGTATTTAAATATACCCATTCATGTTCATCTCTTTCCTCTATTACAATTTCTTCTTTAGCTTTCATATTAATCAAAGTATCTTCTATATCATCTTCACTTACTCGTAATAATTGTTTTACAAAATCAATCAAATTTTCATAAACTGTACAACAATGTCCGTTATATGTCATTAAATTAAGTGAATGTTTTATTCCACTTCTAATTCTTTTCTCATTGTTATAATCAATTCCTAATTCTAATGCAATTTTATCTATTTGATTAAAATTTACTCTTCCAGCTAAGTCTACTAATAAATATGGATTTTCTTCAATCTTATCAATTGCATTAACACCCAATTCTTTATATATTTTTTCCGCACTTTGTGGTCCTATTCCAAATTTATCTAAAAATCCAACAAGTTGCCACATTTCCCATTGTTCTATAAATGTATTTGCAATTTCTATTGCTTTTTCTTCTGTTATCCCTTTTATATTAGCAAGCTTTTCTGGTTCAAATTTAAAGACATTAACCGTATCTTCACCAAATGTATCTACAATCTTCTTAGCAGTAGCAGGTCCAATTCCTTTTATCCCACAATTTGCTAAATATCTTTCTAATGTTTTAACCGTTTTAGGCATCATTTTTTCAAATGTATCTACTTTAAATTGCCTACCATATTCTTGATGTTCAACAAATTTTCCCATAAGTTTAAGAGTATCTCCAATATTAATAAATGGTAGATACCCTACAATTGTTATTTCTTCATCATTTTCTGTATTTATAACAGCTATAACATAACTATTTAATTCGTTTTTATATATAATTTCTATAACTTCTCCACTTAGTTCCAAGTTTTTTACCTCTATAAAATTTATTATCTTTAATTTTATTTCGTAATGCTTTTTGCATTATATCACAACAATATTTAATTTACAACTTATTTTACTAAGCTAAAACTAGCTCTATGTTTGCATTATAGATATATTTATGGTATAATAAAATTTGTGTAAGTAATATTTAAATTACTTATTTTCCTAGTTACACTAAATTGGGAAACACCGTTCCAATTTAGTTTTATATATAGAAACTTTATTAACATTTGATTCAGATTTCTTCAGGAGGATGAACATATGAAGGAACGGTTAAAAAATTTATTTATTTTTATCGAAAGGCTTTTTAGAAAAAAAGACTTTCGACGGTCATTGTTGGTATTTATTTTTGTCGTTGCATCTGTGGTTGGCACTTTGGATGTAGGCAGTTTAGCCAATGAAATACTTAGGCTTTCAGATTATCAAATAAATGAAATATCATGTGCTGTGCAGGATCTCTACTATAGTGATCCAAGTGAAGATGCCAAAGAGGCCCTCATGCCTTTATATGATAAGTATGGAGATGATATATCCATTGAATTTAAGTCTCCCACTTTGGTATCTGCTGAAGTTTCTTCCTATATGACAGAGGTGAAAATAGACTTCACAAACAAAGAGAATCCAATAGTATCACATTCTCAGGACTACGGTTCTCTTGTTTATTGCACCGTGTTGACAGTCCTTATAGCATATGATTTACCACTTCTAGTTATCTATATCATTGGTAGACTAATTACCAGATGGTATAAAAATCATATTGCTGCTGAACTGGAAAGTTTCAAGCTTGAGCAGCATATCCAGAGAACTGTCGAGGAAGCCAAGTCTTTAGAAGACTGCAACAAATCTGATGATAAAAAGTAAATATCAACCCTATGCTGGTTTTAAGAGGAGGGCTTAGGCCTTCCCACCAGTATTTTTTTATTTTAATCAATTTGATTCCTTTATATTATCTATTACCTGTTTACAATCCTTCCAATTTACAAATTTAATATTACTATAGTCATTACTTAACCTTGATAATATTTTCATTGTTTCATCTGTTGAATCTAAATCTACTACTATTATATCTTTTATTTCTTCTTCTTTTCCATACATCATTCTAAAAAGAAATGTTCGTAAAAAACCTTCTATTGTATTTTCTTGATTTTTTGCAGCAACTATAACATAGATGCCGTCTGACTTAAATTTTGTGTATGTACATATATATATAATATTTTTTATAATCTCAAATAAACCATATAAAGCCAGTACCCAAAAAAAGCCATTAATTATAAAGTCCCACATACTATGCCTCCTTTTTATTTACTAAACTATATTATTATATGATTTATATTTCTTTTTGTTAAATTAAACATCGTTTATATATTAACCAAGTAAAAAAAATCGCTATAAAGTTTATCTTTATAACGACTTTTTTCTCTTTAAATATATATAACAAATTATATTAATTATTAAACTAATTGTAATATAACAACTTCTGCTGCGTCTCCTCTTCTTTGTCCAAGTTTAAGAATACGTGTATATCCTCCAACTCTTCCTTCATATTTAGGAGCTATTTCATTGAATAGTTTTGATACTAAATCAATGTTGTTTCCTTCTGCATCTTTAACTTTATTAACAGTTTTCATAATTTTTCTTCTAGCATTTAATCTTGATGGCATATCTTTTTGTCTTTTTTCTGTAGTTTCTTCTTTTACTACTCTTAGATATTCTTTACCATTTTTACTTTTTACTAGTTCAGTAACTTTATTTCCTTTACTATCTAGTTTTGCCTTATTAACTTTTACTTCAACTGTTTCAAAATTATCTTTTTCTTTTACAGCTAAGGAAATTAAACTGTCAGCTATAGCTTTTACTTCTTTTGCTCTTGCTTCAGTTGTTTCTATCTTACCATGTAATATTAAATCAGTAACTTGTGTTCTAAGCATAGCTAATCTAATATCTGTTGTTTTACCTAATTTTCTATTAGTTGCCACTTTGTATTCCCTCCTCTAACTCTAGCTTTATATTCTTTTTCATTAATCTTCATCTTTTCTAAAATTTAGACCTAAATCATGTAATTTATTTGTAACCTCATCTAATGATTTTTTACCTAAATTTCTAACTTTCATCATATCAGCTTCTGATTTATTTGTTAAATCTTCTACTGTAGAAATTCCGGCTCTCTTTAGACAATTGAATGATCTTACAGATAATTCTAAATCTTCAATTGACATTTCAAGAACTCTTTCTTTCTTGTTTTCTTCTTTTTCAACCATTACTTGAGTATTTTTAGCTGTTTCTGATAAGTCTATAAATAATTCTAAATGTCCAGTCATAACTTTTGCTGCAAGACTTAAAGCTTCATATGGTTTTAAACTTCCATCTGTCCATACTTCTATTGTTAATTTATCGTAGTCAACTCTTTGTCCAACTCTAGTATTTTCTACTGAATAATTAACTTTTTTTACTGGTGTATAGATAGAATCTATTGGAAGAACGCCTATTGCTTGATCTGGTTTTTTATTCTTTTCAGCATTATTATATCCTCTACCCATATCTGCTGTTAGTTCCATCTTTAGTGTTCCACCTTCTGAAACTGTTGCTATATGTAAATCTGGATTTAATATTTCTACTGTTCCATCTGTAATTATGTCTCCTGCTTTAACTTCACCTGGTTCTTTTACATCAATTCTTAATGTTTTCTCTTCATTTTGATCAAGCTTAAGTCTTACATTTTTTAAATTTATAATTATCTCTGGAACATCTTCTACTACGTTTGGTATTGTAGAAAATTCATGTAGAACTCCTTCTATTTTTACGCTTGTAATAGCACTTCCAGGAAGTGAAGATAGTAATATTCTTCTAAGTGAATTTCCAATTGTTATTCCATATCCTCTTTCCAATGGTTCACATACAAATTTTGCATAGTTACTATCATCGTCAATTTCTAAGCATGTAATATTTGGTCTTTCAAATTCAATCATTTTTACCTCCTAATTTTTTAGAAATCTCACTTCTCTAAAATCTATTATTTAGAGTAAAGCTCTACTATTAAGTGTTCTTCTACTGGTAAATCAACTTCTTCTCTAGATGCTAATCTTACAACTTTACCACTTAATTTTTCTGCATCTTTTTCTAGCCATGCTGGAACTGGTCTTGCTGCGTTTTCTTCAACGTTAGCTTTTATAGCTCCATTATCTTTTCTTATTTCTCTTACAGCGATTACATCGCCTTCTTTTACTAAGTATGATGGTATATCAACTTTATGTCCGTTAACTTCGAAAGCACCATGTGTTATAAGCATTCTAGCTTGTGCTCTTGAACTTCCATATCCTAGTCTATATACAACATTATCTAATCTACTTTCTAATATTTGAAGTAATACTTCACCTGTAATACCTTTTTCTGTTAAAGCCATTTCAAAGTATTTTCTAAATTGTTTTTCACTTACTCCATAGTAAGCTTTAGTTTTTTGTTTTTCTCTTAATTGAGTACCATATTCAGAAAGTTTTTTCTTCTTTTGACCATTTTGTCCTGGTGCATAATTTCTTCTTGAAATGCTACATTTGTCTGTATAACATCTTGAACCTTTTAAAAACAATTTTTGTCCTTCTCTACGGCAAATACGGCATTGTTCATCTTTATATCTTGCCATTTTTCAATTTCACCTTCCTATATTTTATTTTTATACTCTACGTCTTTTTGGTGGTCTACAACCATTATGTGGTATTGGAGTTACATCCTTAATACTACTAATTTCTAATCCTGCTGATTGTAATGACCTAATTGCTGCTTCACGTCCTGAACCTGGTCCTTTAACATAAACTTCAACTGATTTTAGTCCATGTTCCATTGCTGCTTTAGCTGCTGTTTCAGCTGCTTCTCCAGCTGCGAATGGTGTGCTTTTTCTAGAACCTTTAAAACCAAGTTCTCCGGCACTTGCCCAAGATAATACGTTACCTTGAGTATCGCTTATTGTAACTATTGTATTATTAAAACTAGAATGAATATGAGCCATACCTTTTTCGATATTTTTTCTATCTCTTCTTCTAGTTACTTTTTTTGTTACATTCTTAGCCATTTCTATTCTTCCTCCTTGCTATTTACTATTTACTATTTTTTGCTCTTGCTTACTAATTTTCTAGGACCTTTTCTTGTACGCGCATTAGTTTTTGTTCTTTGTCCTCTAACAGGTAAGCCTCTTCTATGTCTTAATCCTCTATAGCATCCTATTTCTGTTAATCTTTTAATATTTAAAGCAACTTCTCTACGTAAATCTCCTTCTACTTTATATCCTTCCATAGCTTTTCTTATAGCTTGTACTTGATCATCTGTTAAATCTTTTACTCTTATGTCAGGATTTACATCTGCTGCCTTTAATATTTTTTGTGAGCTTGCTAAACCTATACCATATATGTATGTTAGACCAATCTCAACTCTTTTTTCTCTAGGTAAATCAACGCCTGCTAAACGAGCCATAATTAATTTCGCACCTCCACTTTGTTTTCTTTTTAAATAATTAATTAATTTGATTTTTTTGTTTTGTTTGGACTTTATTAAAGGTGAAATGCATTGATATATGGAATAAATATACCAATCTTTAATATGTTTTCAAACAATATATTAGACACAAACCTGATATATAACTGTTAAAATAAAATTTAACAGTTATAGCCGCGAATCTAGATTTGTGTTATTAACTTTTTTTGTCTACTATCCTTGTCTTTGTTTGTGTTTAGGGTTTTCACATATAACTCTAATTACACCTTTTCTTTTTATTACTTTACATTTTTCGCATATTTTCTTTACTGATGGTCTTACTTTCATTTTTTACACCTCTTTACTCTAAAATCTATTTGTATATTAATATTGGGTTATATATTATTTACTTAGCTCTCCATGTAATTCTTCCACGATTTAAATCATATGGTGATAATTCAACTTTTACCTTATCCCCTGGAAGAATTTTTATATAATTCATTCTTAGTTTACCTGAAATATGAGCTAGAATTTGATGTCCATTTTCAAGTTCTACTTTAAATGTAGTATTAGGTAGTGTTTCAACAACTGTTCCTTCTACTTCTATAACATCTTCTTTTGACATATTACCCTCCATTTTTTCTTTTTTATAGTCAATTATACTATTATATAATAAAATACTTAAATATTATATAACAAAATTAAATCAATGTCAATATTTCTGGCTCTTTTTCTGTAATTAAAATTGTATTTTCATAGTGTGCTGATAAACTTCCATCTTCAGTTAATATTGTCCATCCATCATAATCTTGATATATTTCTCTATTTCCTGCTATAACCATTGGTTCAATAGCTAAAGTCATACCTGGTTCTAGTCTAATACCTCTTCCTGCTTTTCCATAGTTTGGTATTCCTGGATCTTCATGCATTTCTCTTCCAATGCCATGTCCTTGGAATTCTCTTACTACATTAAATCCATTGCTTTCAACAAACTCTCCTATAGCATGAGATATATCTCCTATTCTATTTCCTTTAACTGCATATTTTATTCCTTCAAAAAAAGCTTTTTTAGTTATATCCACTAATCTTTTTGCTTCTTCTGTTCCTTCTCCAACAATAAATGTTCTTGCAGCATCTCCATTAAATCCATCTTTATATACAACTAAATCAATGCTTACAACATCTCCATTTTGTATAATCTTTTTTTCTGATGGTATTCCATGAATAACCTCATCATTTATAGAAATACATAATGTAGCTGGAAATGGTGGTACTCCTTTCATACCACTTGGATATCCTTTTTGAGCAGGAATTCCTCCATTCTCCCTTATTATTTTATCAGCATATCTATCAAGATCCATAGTTGAAAGTCCTGGTTTAATATATTTTTCTAATTCTTTGTATACTAATCCTGTAACTCTACAAGCTTCTTTCATTAATTTAATTTCTTTTTCTGATTTTATAGTAACCAATTTTTTTACTTCCTTTTAATAACTTATAATAATTTTTAATAATTTTTATTATTATTTAATTTTATATTCTTCTAAAAAACTTTTTATATTTTTTACAGCCACGTCAAGCTCTTGTGGATAAATTGAATATAGTGCATTATTTGCTCTATAAAAATCAATTAAATCTTTTGAGTTTTGATGATATATATCAAGTCTTTTAGTTACAGTTTCTTTATTGTCATCATCTCTTCTTTTTAACTCACTTCCACAAACATCGCATATATTTTCTTTCTTAGGTGGCTTTGTTTCTTTATTAAATATTGCTCCACAAGATTTATTTGTACATATTAATCTATTAACAATTCTTTTTATTATTTCGTCATCAGGTACATCAAGTTCTATTGCAACTCTTTTTGCTCCTGGTTTATTTTCTTTTAAGAAATCTCTTAAAGCCTCTGCTTGAGCAACTGTTCTTGGAAACCCATCTAAAATTGCTCCATTTTTAACATCATCTTCTAACAATCTTGCTTTAACAGTCTCAATAACCACATCATCTGGAACTAAAGTTCCTTCTTCTAAATATTTTTGTATTTTCTTTCCTAATTCTGTATTTTTGTTTATTTGTTCTCTAAATATATCTCCAGTAGAAACGTGAACTAAATTTAAATCTGTTGATAAAATTTTTCCTATCGTTCCTTTTCCACTTCCTGGAGCTCCTAGCATTACTATGTACATCGCACTCACTACTCCTAATCACATTAACTTAATTTTGTTATATATTCATTTTTATTATATTTTTAATAAATGTATTTACACAAGTTTATCAGAGGAAAATTTAATTAGATATATAAATAACTCTCTACTATACTATTTCACTTAATTATAGATTATATAAATATATATATAAATTTATCCTCTGATTATGTGTATTTTTTTTTTTATTTTTATATTATTCTAAGAATCCTTTGTAATGTCTCATTACTAAATAAGATTCTAATTGTTTTATTGTTTCTAGTGCAACACCTACAACAATTAATATTGATGTTCCACCAAATGCTAAATCTACATTTGGTATAAATCTTACCATCATAGGAATAATTGCAATTATTGCTAGGTACAAACCACCAAACCAAGTAAGTTTACTTATTATAGATGATAAATAATCTGTCGTTGGTTTTCCAGCTCTAATACCTGGTATAAATCCACCATTTTTCTTAATATTACTTGAAACTTCTGCTGGATTGAATGTAGCATATGTATAGAAGAATGTAAATCCAACTATTAGTATTAAATATACTAATGCATTAGCTATTGTATATCCAAGTCCAACGCTTGAAGTTGATGAAGCTATAGAAAAATTATATATTGTTGCCCAAAAACCAGTTTGACTAGCTATATCTGGTACAAACATTTGAATTATCATAGCTGGGAATGTTAAGAATGATGATGCAAATATTATTGGCATAACACCTGCCATTACTAATTTTAATGGTATATTAGTATTTTGTGCACCTACCATTTTTCTACCAACTACTCTTTTTGAGTATTGTACAGGTACTCTTCTTTCAGCTTGTTGTACAAATACAACTGCAGTTACTAATATAATAGCTCCTACTATAATTGCTAAAGATATTAAAAGACCTGTTGTTGAAAAAGCTCCTGTTCCCATTATCAAGTTCCATATTGTTGTTATAGCTCCTGGCAAACCTGCAACGATACCAACAAATATAATTATAGAAATACCATTTCCTACACCTTTATTTGTTATTTCGTCACCTAACCACATAAGTAATGCAGTACCAGCCATTAATGATATAACAACTGTAAATCCTGTCATAAAATCATTACCCAAGAATATTCCTGATGATCTATATGACAAATATAAACCTAATCCTTCAATTAAAGCTAAGAAAACAGTAAGTATTTTTGTATATCTATTAATTCTCTTTCTGCCTTCTTCTCCACCTTCTTTACTTAATCTCTCTAAAGAAGGTATTACCATAGCTAATAATTGAAAAACTATTGATGCTGTAATATATGGACTTATAGACATTGCAAATATAGAAAATCTTGAAAAAGCTCCTCCTGATATTAAGTCTATAAGTGATGCCATTCCATTTGATGCTCCTGACATATATTCATTAAGTGATATTGAATCGACACCTGGAACAGTTATATAGCATCCTAATCTAAATACTACTATTAATAGTAGTGTATATAATAATCTTTTTCTTACGTCCGGTGTTTTTAGTGCATTTTTTAATGTTTTAAACAACTAAATCACCTCTGCCTTTCCTCCTAAAGCTTCTATTTTTTCTTTAGCAGCTTTAGTAAATCTTACAGCTTTAACTGTTAATTTCTTTTCTAAGTTTCCAGTTGCAAGTATTACTATTCCGTCATTTGTTTTACTTATGATACCATCTTTAATTAAACTTTCTCCTGTAACTACATCTGTTGTTGCTTTATTAAGCATTGTTAGAGTTACTTCAGTATAATTTTTTGCATGGATATTAGTAAATCCTCTTTTTGGTAATCTTCTGTATAAAGGAGTTTGACCACCTTCAAAACCTCTTCTTACTCCTCCACCAGATCTTGCCTTTTGACCTTTATGTCCTTTACCTGATGTTTTTCCAAGTCCAGAACCAATTCCACGTCCTACTCTAGTTCTAACTTTATTTCTTTGTGCTGGTTTTAATTCGTCTAATTTCATTTTGTCTGTACACCTCCTCTTTAATTATTATAATATGTCTTCTACTTTTTTTCCTCTTTTTTTAGCTACTTGTTCAGCTGTTTGCATAGCTTTTAATCCTTCTATTGTTGCATATACAACGTTTCTTGGATTGTTTGTTCCTAGTATTTTTGTTCTAATGTTTCTATATCCAGCAAGTTCTAGAACAGGTCTAACGCTACCACCTGCTATAATTCCAGTACCTTCTTCAGCTGGTTTTAATAAAACATTTGCACTACCAAATTTTCCAATATATTCATGTGGTATTGTTGTTTCAACAATTGGAACTTCTACTAAATTCTTTTTAGCATCTTCAATAGCTTTTTTGATTGCATCTGGAACTTCTGATGCTTTTCCGTTACCTACACCAACGTGTCCATTTTCGTCACCAACAACAACTACTGCGCTAAATCTGAATGTTCTACCACCTTTAACAACTTTTGCAACTCTGTTAATAGCTACAACTTTTTCTTTTAATTCAGATGTATTTTCTGATTGCACTTTAATTTCCTCCTTTTCTTAAAACTAAAGCTTCCTATATTCGTTTCTATTAGAAATCTAGTCCGCCTTCTCTTGCTGCTTCTGCTACAGCTTTAACAACTCCATGATAGATATATCCGCCTCTATCAAAAACTACTTCTTTAATTTTTAATTCAGAAGCTCTTTTTGCTATTAAAGCTCCAACTTCTTTAGCAGCTTCAACATTAGAATGTTTTGTTTTTACTTCTTTATCAAGTGTTGAAGCTTGAGCTAGAGTAACACCTTTAACATCATCTATTACTTGTACATAAATATTGCTGTTACTTCTAAATACACATAATCTTGGGCATTTTTCTGTTCCAGAAATTTTTCTACGTACTCTTGCATGTCTTCTTTCTCTTTCAGCTTTTCTATTTGTCTTTGAAACCATTACTTAAATCTCCTTTCCAACTAAAAGATTTTGCTCTTAGTTTATTTTTAGATTTACATTATTATTTTATCTATTAATTTCTATTAAATCAAGTATTACAGATTAAATATTTTATATTAAATTTTATTTTTTACCTGCTTTACCTTCTTTTCTTCTAATATGCTCTTCAGCATATTTAATACCTTTTCCTCTATATACTTCAGGTGGTCTCTTTGTTCTTATAACTGCTGCTGTTTGACCAACTAATTCTTTATCAATTCCTCTAACAACTATATGGTTAGCATCAGGAAGATCAAAAGTAATTCCTTCTGGTGGATCCATCTCAACTGGATGAGAATATCCTAAATTCATTACTAATTTATTTCCTTTCTTTTGAGCTCTGTAACCAACACCATTGATTTCTAGTTCTCTTTTATATTCATTAAGAACACCTTCAATCATATTGCTTATTAAAGTTCTTGTTAAACCATGTAATCCTCTGTTAGCAGGTTCGTCATTTATTCTTGTTACTGTTAAAACTTTATCATCTAATGCTATAGATATGTTTTTATGTATATCTCTTTCTAATGTTCCTTTTGGTCCTTTAACAGTAATGTGTTGTCCATCTATTTTAACTTCTACACCATCTGGTACATTAATAGGTTTATTTCCTATTCTTGACATTTTGGTTTTCCCTCCTTTAATTAATTATTACCATACGTAAGCAAGAACTTCTCCTCCTAGACCTTCTTGTCTTGCTTCTTTATCTGTTTTTATTCCTTTTGAAGTAGATATAAGAGCTACACCTAAACCATTTAATACTTTAGGTAATTCATCTTTAGATGCATATACTCTTAATCCTGGTTTACTTATTCTTTTTATTCCGTCAATAACTCTTTTTCCTTTTTCATCATATTTTAAAGTTATTCTTATAATTCCTTGACGTGAATCATCTATTTCTTCAAATGCTGCTATATATCCTTCTTTATATAGGATATCAGCTATAGCTCTTTTCATATTTGATGCTGGAACATCAACTGTTTTATGTTTAGAGCTGTTAGCATTTCTTATTCTTGTTAACATATCTGCTATTGGATCTGTTGTATTCAATTTGTTTTCCCTCCTTTTTATCTTTTATAAAAACAAAATATTACCAACTTGCTTTCTTAACTCCTGGGATTTCTCCTTTATGAGCTAATTCTCTAAAGCATACACGGCAAATTCCATATTTTCTAATATATGAATGTGGTCTTCCACATATTTTGCATCTATTATATTCTCTAGTCTTATATTTTTGAGCTTTTTGTTGTTTTACTTTTAAAGATTTCTTAGCCATTTTATTCTCCTTTCACTAATTTTTAATTCTTAAAAGGCATTCCTAATTGAGTTAAAAGCTCTTTAGCTTCTTCGTCAGTTTTTGCTGTTGTAACGAAGATTATATCCATTCCTCTGATTTTATCAATTTTATCATATTCTATTTCAGGGAATATTAATTGTTCTTTAATACCCATTGAATAGTTTCCTCTACCATCAAATGAATTGCTTGAAACTCCTCTAAAGTCTCTAACTCTTGGAAGTGCTACATTGAATAGTTTGTATGCAAAATCATACATTTTTCCTCTTCTTAATGTAACTTTACATCCCATATTAATTCCTTCTCTTATTTTGAAGGCTGCTATAGCTTTCTTAGCTTTTGTTATAATTGGTTTTTGACCAGTTATAATTGTAAGATCATTTATAGCATTTTCTAATGATTTAGGATTATCTTTTGTATCACCTAAACCTATATTTATAACTATTTTATCTAACTTTGGAACTTCCATAACTGATTTATAGTTAAATTTCTTCATCATTGCTGGTATAACTTCTTTTTCATATTGCTCTCTTAAAATTTCCATAAGTTTAAATAGTCCTCCTCTCTATAATTATTTTAATTTTGCTCCACATTTTCTACATACACGAACTTTTTCATCTTTTTCCATTTTATATCCAACTTTAACTGCTTTTCCGCATTTTGGACATACAACATTTACTTTACTGCTATGTATAGCACATTCAACTGAAATAATTCCGCTTTCTTCTCCTTGTTTTCTAGCTTTAACATGTTTTTTTCTAACATTAACGCCTTTAACAACGATTTTTTCAGTTTTTGGTATTACTTCTAAAACTTCACCAGTTTTTCCTTTATCATTTCCTGATAAAACTTTAACTGTATCACCTTTTCTTATTTTCATTCTTTCTTTCACCTCTTCTACTTAAAATTTATAGAACTTCTGGTGCAAGTGAAAGTATTTTCATATAATCTTTTTCTCTTAATTCTCTTGCAACAGGTCCAAATATACGAGTTCCTCTTGGTGTTCCATCATCTCTTATTATAACTGCTGCATTTTCATCAAATCTTACATAAGAACCATCTGCTCTTCTTGTAGGCTTTTTAGTTCTTACTACAACAGCTTTTACAACGTCACCTTTTTTTACAACGCCACCTGGTGTAGCTGTTTTAACAGAAGCAACTATTATGTCACCGATTCTAGCATATTTTCTATATGATCCACCTAAACATCTGATACACATAATTTCTTTTGCACCTGTGTTGTCTGCTACTTTTAATATAGATTGTTGTTGTACCATTTTAATTTTTCCTCCTTTTTAAAGTGTCAAGGTAATAATACCCTTATTTCTATTAAACTTCTATTTTATAATTGCCTTTTCTAGTATTTCAACTACTCTCCATCTTTTATCTTTTGATAGAGGTCTAGTTTCCATTACTCTTACTTTATCTCCTACTTGGCATTCATTGTTTTCATCATGAGCTTTTAATTTATATGTTTTTCTTTGAACTTTTCCATATGTTTTATGTTTTTCACTTGTTTCAACAGATACAACTACTGTTTTATCCATTTTATCAGATGAAACTATGCCAATCATTTCTTTACGAAGATTTCTTTCTTCCATTTTCTAATCTCCTTTCTTTAAACTTAGATTGGAATTTATATTCCATTTAAAGAATTACTTATTTTCTTCTAATTTTCTTTCAGTTAAAACTGTTTTTATTCTAGCTATGTCTTTCTTAACTTCTTTTATTTTCATAGGATTATCTAATCCGTGTGTTGCTAAACTAAATCTTAATTTGAAAAGCTCAGATTTTAATTCTCCTAATTCTTTTTCTAAGTCAGGTGAAGACATTTCTTTTATTTTATTTATCTTCATCTTTCTCACCACCTATCTCAGTTTCCTTTTGTAGAAATTTACATTTAACAGATAGTTTATTTGCAGCAAGTCTTAAAGCTTCTCTTGCAACTTCTTCACTAACTCCTGCTATCTCAAACATTACTCTACCTGGTTTTACATTTGCTACCCAAAATTCAACAGCACCTTTACCTTTACCCATACGAGTACCTATAGGTTTTCTAGTAACTGGTTTGTCTGGGAATATTTTTATCCAAACTTTACCACCTCTTTTAATATAACGTGTCATAGCAACACGGGCTGCTTCTATTTGGTTAGATGTGATTTGTCCAGCTGTTAAAGCTTGTAATCCGTATTCTCCATCTGTAACTCTATTTCCTCTTGTAGCTTTTCCTCTATTTCTACCTTTTTGTTGTTTTCTATATTTTGTTCTTTTTGGTATTAATGGCATTATTTGTCTCCTCCTTCCACTACTTTCTTTTTAGTAGGAAGAACTTCTCCTTTATATATCCAAACTTTTACACCGATTTTTCCATATGTTGTATCTGCTTCTGCAAATCCATAATCTATATCAGCTCTTAAAGTTTGAAGTGGAATAGTTCCTTCTTTATAGAATTCAGTTCTAGCCATATCAGCTCCACCTAATCTTCCAGATACTGCAGTTTTAATTCCTAAAGCACCTGATTTCATAGTTTTTTGCATACATTGTTTCATAGCTCTTCTGAAAGATATTCTTCTTTCTAGTTGTCCAGCTATATTTTCTGCAACTAATTGAGCATCTAAGTCTATATTTTTAACCTCAACTATATTTAAATTTACTTCTTTATTAATCATTTTCTCTAATTCAGCTTTTAAAGCCTCTGCAAGGTTTCCACCTTTTCCTATTATAATTCCTGGTTTTGCTGCATAAACATTAACTTTAACAAATTTAGCTGTTCTTTCTATTTCTATTTTAGAAATTCCTGCAGCATATAATTTTTTCTTAACATAAACACGGATTTTATGATCTTCAACTAGGTAATCACCAAAATCTTTAGAATTTGCATACCATTTTGAATTCCAGTCTTTAATTATACCTACTCTTAATCCATGTGGATCCATTTTTTGTCCCATTTTGTAAATGTCCTCCTTCCTTTCTATTAATCTCTCTCTCTTAATTTAATTGTTATATGGCTTGTTCTTTTTCTAATTCTGAATGCTGATCCTTTTGCAGCAGGTCTTATTCTCTTTAATGTTGGACCTTGGTTTGCATATATATCAGCTACATATAATTTTTCATGAGCCATATTATGATTGTTTTCAGCATTTGCTATAGCTGATTTTAATAACTTTTCTAATATTTCTGATGAAGCTTTTGGTGTGTATTTTAATATTGCTAAAGCTTCATTTACATCTTTACCTTTAATTAAATCTGCTACAATTTTTACTTTTCTTGAAGAAATTCTAGCATATTTAAGAGTAGCTTCTGCTTGTGGTATCATTTCTTGCTTTGCTTCCACTTTTAATTACCTCCTTAATTATTTTTTAGTTGTTGTCTTATCTCCTGCGTGTCCTTTGAATGTTCTTGTTGGTGCAAATTCACCTAATTTATGTCCTATCATTTCTTCTGAAATATATACAGGTACATGTTTTCTTCCATCATGTACTGCTATTGTGTGTCCAACCATTTGTGGATATATTGTAGAAGCTCTTGACCATGTCTTTATAACTTCTTTATTTCCACTTTCGTTCATTGCTTCAATTCTCTTCATTAATTCTGGAGCAACATAAGGAACTTTTTTGCTTGATCTTGACATTATCTTTTTTCCTCCTTTTTACAAGATATTATTTTCTTCTCTTAACTATAAACTTATCAGTTCTATTATTTTTCTTTCTTGTCTTATATCCAAGTGCTGGTTTACCCCAAGGTGTCATTGGTCCTGAGTGACCTACTGGAGCTTTACCTTCACCACCACCATGAGGGTGATCTACAGGGTTCATAACAGAACCTCTAACTGTTGGTCTCCATCCCATATGTCTTTTTCTACCAGCTTTACCAATTTTAACATTTTCATGTTCTTGGTTTCCTATTGTACCTATTGTAGCTTTACATACAGACATAACAAGTCTCATTTCTCCTGATGGTAATCTTACATGAGCATATTTTCCTTCTTTAGCCATTAATTGTGCTTCTTGTCCTGCAGCTCTAACTAATTTTCCACCTTGACCTGGATTTAATTCTATATTATGAATCATTGTACCTACTGGTATGTTTTCTATTCTCATACAATTTCCTGGTTTTATATCAGCTTTTTCTCCTGATACAACTTTGTCACCGTCTGTTAATCCAACTGGTGCTAATATATATGCTTTTTCTCCGTCTTCATATTGAATTAAAGCTATATTTGCACTTCTGTTTGGATCATATTCTATACCAATTACTGTTGCTGTCATATTTTCTTTATTTCTTTTAAAATCGATTATTCTATATTTTTGTCTATTTCCTCCACCTTGATGTCTAACTGTGATTTTACCTTGTGAGTTTCTTCCTGCTTTTTCTTTTTTAGTTGTTATTAAAGATTTTTCAGGAGTTTTTTTAGTAATTTCACTATAATCTAATACTGTCATATTTCTTCTTGATGGAGTATATGCTTTAAAATGTTTCATTCCCATTATTTTTCTCTCCTTTTATATATTTATTTTCCTAGTTTTATCTAGATAATTTTAAATAATTTATATCTCATTTATATATGAAACTTAAGTTAATTAAGCTCCCATAAATTCATCAATTGAATCATTATATTTCTTTGTTATTTTAACTTCTTTTCCACCTTTTGCTAAGTAAGATTTTTCTGAAGCAGCTGTATCTATTGTTACAATTGCTTTTTTCCAGTCAGAAGTTCTTCCTACATTTCTTCCTACTCTTTTTTCTTTTCCTTTAACTGTTATTGTATTTACATTTAATACTTTAACATTAAATAATTTTTCAACAGCTCTTTTAACATCTATTTTTGTAGCTTTCTTATTTACTTTAAAAGTGTACTTTCCATCTTGTATTTCAGTGCTACTTTTTTCAGTAACAACTGGAGCTAATATTATATCTTCTGCTACCATTATGCGTACACCTCCTCTAATTTCTTAACTGTATCTAATGTTACAACTAAGTTTTTGTATTTTAATAAATCATATACATTTATTGTATTTACTAGAGTAGTTTTTACTCCTTCAATATTTCTTGCTGATTTTTGTACTGTTTCATTTTTTTCTGGTAAAAGGATTAATGTTTTTCCTTCTACTTTTAAATTTGTTAAAGCATTTACCATTTCTTTAGTTTTGATTTCTTTTAATGGTAAGCTATCAACAACTACTAATTCTTTTTCTAATACTTTTGAGCTTAAGCAAGATTTTATTGCTAATCTCTTTTCTTTTCTATTTACACTATATTTGTATGAACGAGGTTTTGGTCCAAGTGCAATACCACCTTTAATCCATTGTGGTGCTCTTATGCTTCCTTGTCTTGCTCTACCTGTTCCTTTTTGTCTCCAAGGTTTTCTTCCACCACCAGAAACTTCTGATCTTGTTTTTGTGCTTTGTGTACCTTGTCTTTGATTAGCTAAAAAGTTAACTAAAACGCTATGTACAACAGCTTCATTTGGTTCAATACCAAATATTTCGTCTTTTAGTTCAACTGTGCTAACTTTTTTACCTTGTATATCATATACATCTATTTTAGGCATTTCGTTTCTCCTCCTTCTCTATTTTGATTTAACGCTTGATTTTAATTTTAGTATTGCACCTTTAACTCCTGGTACACTACCTTTTACTAATATTACATTTTTATCTAAATCTACTCTTACAACTTCTAAGTTTTGGATTGTAATTGTTTCAACTCCCATATGACCTGGTAATTTCTTACCTTTGAAAACTCTACCTGGAGTTGATGTTGGTCCCATTGAACCTGGTCTTCTGTGATACATAGAACCATGTCCCATTGGTCCTCTTGATTGTCCATGACGTTTAATAACACCTTGGAATCCTTTTCCTTTTGAAGTTCCTTGAATATCTAATTTATCTCCAACTGCAAATACATCAGCTTTTAATTCTTGACCTACTGTTAAACCTTCAACTGATTCTAATCTAAATTCTCTTAAATGTTTTTTAGGTGTTACATTTACTTTTGTAAAATGTCCTTTTGTAGGTTTGTTTAATTTTTTTTCTTTGATATCTCCATATCCTAATTGAACAGCTGTGTATCCGTCTGTTTCTTCTGTTTTAACTTGTGCTATTACACAAGGTCCAGCTTCTATAACTGTAACTGGAATAACTTTTCCAGACTCATCAAATATTTGAGTCATCCCGATTTTCTTTCCTATTAATCCTTTATTCATTGTTTCCTCCTAACTATTGGCTGATACATTGTATTGCATTTTTTTAAAATGTTATACCAGCTTGGTTTTGATTAATAACTTAATATTTAATTGTTTTTTGAAATTTTAATCTAGATTTATTTAGATTTTATGAAATAATTATAATTTGATTTCAATATCAACACCTGCAGGTAAGTCAATTTTCATTAAACTATCAACAGTTTTTTGTGTTGGGTAAAGAATATCAATAACTCTTTTGTGTGTTCTCATTTCAAATTGTTCTCTTGAATCTTTGTGTTTGTGTGGAGAACGTAAAATTGTTATAACTTCTTTTTCTGTTGGTAATGGAATAGGACCTGATACTTTTGCTCCTGTTTTTTTAGCAGTATCTACTATTCTCTGAGCAGACTGTTCTAAAACAACATGATCATAAGCCTTTAATCTTATTCTTATTTTTTCACTTGTTACTGCATTCTCTTTTTTTGCTGCCATTTAAAATTCCCTCCTTAAAATAAATATTGTTGGTCGGAAGTTATAAACGCACCCTGGTGTTTTGAATGTCACCAATATATAAACCCAAGTTTTGCATGATAATCTTGGGATAAGTGCTCTATTTTATACTTACCGCCTTGGTCTTTGCCACGACATACTCCATAAGAGTTCCCTCCATCAAAGCTATTAAAATAGCTCCGTGTAGCCACATCTTACTTCATCGCCAAATTCATGCTTAAATATTATATAATGAATAAAGTCAAAAGTCAACAGCTTTTAGTAATTTTTTGCTAATATTTACTAGTTTTTTTAGTTTCATTTAAATAATAAAAAAATTCCTTAATAATTAAACATTAAAATTTAATATTAAGGAATTATTATTTATTTTGTAAATCTTTCTAAAAATTTCTTTGTTTCTTCTTTTTTTGGGTTATTAAATATATCATCTGGAGATCCTTCTTCACAGATTACTCCATCTTTCATATATATAACTTTATCTGATACATCTCTTGCAAAAGCCATTTCATGAGTTACTATCATCATTGTAAAATTTTCTTTTACTAAATCTTTGATTACATTTAAAACTTCTCCTACCATTTGCGGATCTAATGCAGATGTTGGTTCATCAAATAAAAGTACATCTGGTTTCATTGATAAAGCTCTTGCTATCGCTACACGTTGTTTTTGTCCACCAGATAATTGTCTTGGTTTTGCATTTATAAATGGTAACATTCCAACTTTTTCTAAAAAATGCTTACTTACTTTTTCCGCTTCTTCCTTATTTAATTTTTGAACTTTAGTCAAAGCAATCATACAATTTTGAATTACATTCATATTTTCAAATAGATTAAAACTTTGAAATACCATACCTACTTTTGCACGATATGCTGGTATATCCTTTGAGTTTAATATATTCTCTCCTCTATATATAATCTCTCCTGATGTAGGATCTTCTAACAAATTTATGCATCTTAATAAAGTAGATTTTCCAGATCCTGAAGCACCAATTATACTTGTAACCTCTCCTTTGTTAACAGAAAAATTAATATCTTTTAAAACTTCATGGTCTCCAAATTTTTTACTTAAATGATTAATTTCAATTATCGGATTATTTTTCATTATTATGCCTCCTTTTTTTCCGGATATTTAAGCATTCCACTAGTATATGCTAAAGTATCTGTAGTAGACAAACTATAATCTTTTGGACCATTCAATTTCTTTTCTACTAATCTTAATAACCTTGAGAAGAAAATTGTCATACATAAGTACATAATCATAGCAATTGTATTAGCTTCAAAAACTGTATAATATGCTCCTGATACTGTTTTTGTTACAAAGAATAATTCTACAACTCCTATTGCTGAAAGCACACATGTATCTTTTATATTAATGATTAAGTTATTACCTATTTGAGGCATAATATTTCTTAATGCTTGTGGAATAATTATATAAAGCATTGTTTGAAAATGATTCATTCCCAAAGCTTTAGCACCTTCTGTTTGTCCTTCAGATATTGAAAGTATTCCTCCCCTTACCGTCTCTGCCATATATGCTCCTGTATTTATAGATACTATAAAATATGCAGCAAACCACATATCCATGTGTATATTAAATAATACTGCTGAACCATAGAATAGAAACATAGCTTGAACCATCATAGGTGTTCCACGAAATACTTCTACATATATATTTAATATTATTTTTACAATTTTTAATATTATTTTCTTTATAATAGAATCATTTTTATTTACTGGTATTGTTTGTATAACTCCTACTATAAAACCTATTAAGCAGCCAATTAAAGTTCCAATAATAGCTATAAGAAGTGTTGTTCCTGCACCTTTAAGCATAGACATACCATAATTTTGTATTATAAAAATAATTCTTCCAAAAAAATCTTCTGGTAATGACATATATTTCCTCCTATTATTCTGATAATGGTTGAACTTTAATTGCTTCGTTCATCATATTTTCAAAATCTTCTTTAGTATAATTTGCTAAAACATTGTTTAGTTCATTTAATAATTCAGTATTTCCTTTCTTTACAGAAATACCTATATTTATTTCTTCTTCTGAAACTTCATAATTATCTTCACTGTTTTCTGTAAAATCTAGTATTTTCATATTAGGATATACTTGAACTGCAGCAAGGGCAGTAGGCATATCTGTTACAACTAAATCAACTGTATTTGAATTTAATGCAACTAACATATTTGGTGCTGTTTCCATTGCAGGTAAAATATTGGCATTTTCAATTTGAGGTAAACAAGTATCATACCATACTGTATTTATTTGTGATGTACAAGTAGCACCTGACAAATCTGATACTCCTTTTGCATCAGCATATTTTCCATCTGTATTTACAAGTGTAACAATTGATGCATAATAATATGGTGTTGTAAAATCAACTGTTTCTAATCTTTCTGATGTAATAGATTGACCTGCTATAACACAATCTATTTTATCTGATTGAAGTGCTATAGGTAAGCTATCCCAATCTATCTGATAAATTTCCAAATCTCTATTTAATGATTCTGCCATTATTTTAGCCATCATTACATCATATCCATAAGCATAACTCATACTGTCTTTAATTTGTACAGCACCATTTGAATCATCTGGCTGTGACCAGTTATATGGTGCATATGCACATTCCATTCCTACTCTTAATACTTCTCTTTTGTTTGTTTCTCCTTGATTATTGTTTCCAAAGGCAAAAACACAAATTACTATTATAGCAATAACTACTATAATTCCAATAATAACTCTTTTCATAAAAAGTCCTCCTTATATTTATATATTTTAATTAATTATTTTGTCATATAAAAAACCATGGATTGGTTTCTTATATAGAACATATCCATGGTTATAATACAATATATAATTTTATAAAACACATATTATAATTCAAAGCTTTTTATGTATCTTAAAATATATACAATTTAAGTGCCAATATATAATTAGTATTTTCAATTAATGTATTAAAATATTAGATAGCGCTCCACATAAGTGACAGTTCATTACATATTCTGCAATGCCCCAGCAGTATTTAATTATAGGCATTTAAATACCACTTCGGCGACATTTCCTTTCAAATATTAAAGTTGCCTAATTCTAAAATATTTTACTATTAAATATCGCGACCTCTACCATAAGCGTCATTAATCTAATTAATGACAAAATATTTAATTGCTAAATAGTATATCATACCTTTTTATTTGTATCAAGTATTTTATTTAAATTTTATTCTACTTTATTTTTTATATAAATATTCCATTTTTCTAATATATAACTATTAAAGTATTGAAATTTTAGCATATCTCCTATATAATAACTTTATTACAAAATGGAGGTAGATTTTTTTATGGATAATGTTTTAGTAAAAGACTTATATAGAAACATTGATAAATATGATGGAAAAAAAGTAAAAGTATCAGGATGGATTCGTACATTAAGAGATTCAAAGAATTTTGGTTTTATAGAATTAAATGATGGTAGCTTTTTTAATAATGTTCAAATAGTTATAGATACAACTTTATCAAATTTTGATGAAGTTAGAAAATTAACTATAAGTTCTTCAATAATTGTCGAAGGTGATTTTGTAAAAACTGAAAATGCAAAACAACCTTTTGAAATAAAAGCTACAAAAATAGATATAGAAAATACAGCCAGTCAAGATTATCCTCTTCAAAAGAAAAGACATTCTTTTGAATATTTAAGAACAATAGCTCACTTAAGACCTAGGACAAATACTTTTAATGCTGTATTTAGGGTAAGATCTGTATTATCATTTGCTATTCATAAATTCTTTCAAGAAAAAGGATTCGTATATGTTCACACTCCAATAATTACAGGAAGTGACTGTGAAGGTGCTGGAGAAATGTTTAGAGTAACTTCTATGGATTTAAACAATTTACCAAAAACAGAAAATGGTGACATAGACTTTTCTCAAGATTTTTTTGGAAAATCATCTCATTTAACAGTTAGTGGTCAATTAGATGTAGAAACTTTTGCTCATGCTTTTAGAAATGTATATACATTTGGTCCTACTTTTAGAGCTGAAAATTCAAATACTGTAAAACATGCTGCTGAATTCTGGATGATTGAACCAGAAATTTGCTTTGCAGATTTAAAAGATTTTATGGATTTAGCAGAAGAAATGATTAAATACATTATCACATATGTAAGAGAAAATGCTCCTGAAGAAATGGAATTTTTCAATAAATTTATAGATACAGGATTGTTTGAAAAATTAGACACTATAGTTAATTCTGATTTTGGTAGAATCACTTATACAGATGCTATTAAAGAGCTAGAAAAAGTAAATGATAAATTTGAATTTCCTGTTCATTGGGGTACTGATATACAAACTGAGCATGAAAGATATTTAAGTGAAGTAATCTTTAAAAAACCTGTATTTGTTACAGATTATCCAAAAGAAATTAAAGCATTTTATATGAAACAAAATCCAGACGGAAAAACTGTTGCAGCAGCAGATCTATTAGTATCTGGTATTGGTGAAATAATTGGTGGTAGTCAAAGAGAAGATGATTTTGAAAAGCTATCTAATAGAATGAAAGAATTAAATTTATCAAAAGAAGATTATTGGTGGTATTTAGATTTAAGACGTTATGGAAGTTGCCCTCATGCAGGATTTGGTTTAGGATTTGAAAGAATGATGATGTATCTAACAGGAATCTCTAATATTCGTGATGTACTTCCTTTCCCTAGAACACCTAATAACTGTGAATTTTAATTCAATAAGAAAAAGTGAAAAATGTCGAATTTTATCATACGTTTTTCACTTTTTTTTATTGGCTTTTTTTGCATTTTTTTCCAATTAGTGATATAATAATTTGTGTCGTATTTGACTACTTTATGAGGAGGAAAAAAATGGAACCAGAAGTTTATACGATTTACTTGCCTATTTATAAGGCACCCACGCATCGGTTGCAGGAAGAACTTGATGAGCTGATGAGCTCTATCATTGTCTCCCCTGCTTTCCTCATGCAGATTGCCCCTGATAGGGGGAGAATTCAGTTCATCCCGTCTTGTGGTGATGCCGGAACCGTCTCGATTCCGATGAATTTCGTTATGAGGGATCTCAATTCCAAGAGCGAATTTAAGCGTCTCAGTAGCTTTTGCAGCAAGTTTAATCTGCTTGCGTCATTTTCTACTATGCCTAAAGCTACAAAGAAAACCAACTTTTTGTTGGAGATGAGCGATCCGAACGAAATGTTTGATGGAGCTATCAAGATGTTCGTTCTCACTTTCAAGGTGAGCGACCTTGCCATCAAGATCACCATCGACAATCTGTTCAATGTCATCGGCTAACAGTGTAATACTTTAAGCCAACGACAAAAAGGTCCCACGCGCTGCGTGGGGCCTTACTTTTTTATTTATTTATTATTCTGCTGAATTTGCTTCAGCTTCAGGAGCATCATAAGCTTCTAATATAGCTTTTTGAATTTTTTCCCTTGTCTCTGGATTGATTGGATGAGCTATATCTTTGAAATCTCCGTTTGGAGTTTTTCTGCTAGGCATAGCTATGAATAATCCATCTTGACTTTCGATAACTTTAATATCGTGTACAACGAATTCATTATCGAATGTTACAGAAGCAACAGCTTTCATTCTGTTCTCTGAATTTACTTTTCTTAAACGTACGTCTGTTATTTGCATTTTGTGCACCGCCTTCCAAAGTTTTAAAAATTTGTACATTGTCTTTTGTTTTATACTATGTACACTTATATTATTCGTCAAAAAAACTTTTTTTCCTTCTTTATTTTTAGTTTTTATTGTATTTTTAATTATACTTATTATTTTCATAATATCAATTCTAGCTAATAATTCCCATAAAATCTCACTAAAAACGCATTTTTATCATATATTATATTGAAAATATAATAAAAACAGTATATAATATTCACGATATAAGCAGTTAAAGGAGTGTGTACATTAAAATGGCAAATATAGATGAATTAAAACAATATAAACATATTCACTTAATTGGAATCGGTGGAGTAAGTATGAGTGGAATCGCAGAAATTCTACATTATTGGGGTTTTATAGTTACTGGATCAGATGCTTCACAATCTGAAGTAACTGATAAATTAATAAGAAACCATATTCCAGTAACAATTGGGCATGATTTAGAAAATGTGTCAAAATCAAATCTTGTAGTTTATAGTGCTGCTATAAAAAAAGATGACCCTGAACTTCAAAAAGCTAAAGAATTAAATATTCCTGTTATTGAAAGAGGTACATTTTTAGGTATTTTAACTAAAGCTTTTAAAAATACTATTTGCGTCTCAGGTACTCATGGAAAAACAACAACTACTTCTATGATTTCATTATGTTTTTTAGAAGCTTCTAAAGATCCTTCTATTCAAGTAGGTGCATATTTAAAACAATTAGATGGAAATTATAGGGTTGGTAATAGTGAATATTTTATTATTGAAGCATGTGAATATGTTGAAAGTTATTTAAAACTATTTCCAAAAACAGAAGTAATTTTGAATATAGACAATGATCATTTAGATTATTTTGGTACTCTTGAAAATATTATAAAATCATTTAAAAACTATGTAAAATTAATTCCAGAAGATGGTCTACTTGTTATAAATTGGGATGATCCTCATTGTAGAGAAATCACAAAAAATACTAATGCTAAAGTTTTAACTTACGGAATTGAAAGTCAAAATGCTAACTTTATAGCAAGAAATATTAATTTCAATAATAATGGTTTTCCAACTTTTGATGTATATTATAATAATAATTTTTATAAAACAATAACACTTTCAATACCTGGAAAACATAATATAATGAATGCATTAGCATGTATTGCAGTATGTCATCAATATGGATTAGAAAAAGAAGATATGAAAAATGCTTTATTAAAGTATACTGGTGCACATAGAAGATTTGAATATAAAGGTTCTTTTAATAATGTAAATGTTTATGATGATTATGGTCATCATCCAACTGAAATTTTAGCAACAGCTAATGCTTTAAAGCAGAAAAAATATAATAAATCTTGGGTTGTTTTTCAACCACATACATATAGTAGAACAAAAAATCTTTTAGATGATTTTGCTAAAGTTTTAACAAATTTTGATCACATTATTGTTACTGATATATATGCAGCTAGAGAAACAAATACTTATAATATTTCATCTAAAGATTTAGTTAATAAAATTAGAGAAATAGGATTCAAAGCAACATATATGCCTAATTTTAACGAAATTGCAAAATATATAAAAGAAAACGCAAAACCAAATGACATAGTTTTAACATTAGGTGCTGGTACAATTACTAACTTAGGTCCTATGCTTGTTGATTAATTATATAAATAAAAAGCTATTAATTACAAATATATTTAATAGCTTTTTTATTTTACAAAATTATTTTATCTTTTTTGTTTAATAATTTCTTAATAGACTTTTTCTATTTATGTGATATAATACTTGAATATAAAGAGGTGATATTTTGAAAGTAGTAAGAAATATATTATTAATAATATTACTAATAATTATTATATTCCGGTCTCATTCTATATGTAGCTGGAGATAATATGTATAATGATGCTTTAGATGGTAGGACATTATCAGAAGTAGTATCAGAGATTGAATCTGATCCTAATTATATTAAATATGATGATTTACCTCAAAATTATATAAATGCTGTAATTGCCGTAGAGGATCATAGATATAGAGATCATGGTGCAATAGATTTTATTGCTATTGGAAGAGCTATTTATATAAATATTACAAATTTTGAACTTCGAGAAGGCGGTAGTACAATAACACAACAAGTTGCAAAAAATATATTTTATATAGAAGAAACAAATCCTGTTACTAGAAAAATAGCAGAAATTATAACTGCATTTGATTTAGAAAAGAATTTTTCAAAGGATAAAATTTTAGAGCTATACGTTAATACTATTTACTTTGGAGATGGATATTATGGTATTGAAGAAGCTTGTCAAGGATATTTAGGTAAAAGTACTACAGAAATGACTTTAGAAGATTGCACAATGATGGCTGGTATTCCAAATGCTCCAAGTGTATATGCTCCTACAGTTAATCCAGATTTAACAAGAAGTAGACAAGAAAAAGTAATCTCTGAAATGAATAATAATGGTTATCTGTCAGAAGAAGATACTCAAACACTTTTAAATAATCTTGATAAATATTATGAGGATTTTGATTAAATCAAAATCCTCTTATTATACCTTATTATATCTTATTATTTTTATATAAATTCTTCCCATACTATATTTGCTAAATCTAACCCTTTACTAGTTAATTTTATATAATTTCCATCTATCTCAACTAAATCTTCTTTGATTAATTTATCCAATTCTTTTCTGAAAATATATAATGGATTTCCAAAAAATTTATTCTTAAATTTATCTATATCTATTCCTTCTATCTTTCTTAATCCTAAAATCATATATTCTTTTATTTTACTCTCATGATTTTGTTTTTCATGAAAAATAAGATTATCTATGTCTTTTCCAATTTCAAAATTATTAATATATTTTTCTATATCATCTATATTAGAATATCTAACATTATTAGTATATGAATGTGCTGCTGCCCCTACTCCAATATATTCTTCTTGATTCCAACATGCTAAATTATGTTTTGACTCAAATCCTTTTTTAGCAAAATTTGATATTTCATAATGTATATATCCTGCTTTTTCTAATTTTCTTTTTGTTTTCCAATACATTTTTCTTTCTTCTTCATCAGAAGGCATAATATATTTTCCATCATTAACTTCATTATATAATGCTGTATTTTCTTCTAATATCAGAGAATATATAGATATATGTTCTGGATTAAGTTCTATTACTTTTTCTAATCCTTCTTCTAATTCTCCTATCGTTTGCTTAGGTAATGCCAACATTAAATCTACATTAATATTCTCAAATCCTACTTTTCTAGCTAATAAAAATGCTTCTAAGAATTCTTCATATGTATGAATTCTGCCAATTCTTTTTAAAGTTTCGTTATTAGTTGATTGTAAACCTATACTTATTCTATTTATTCCAGCTTCTTTATAATCTTGTAATTTAGATTCATCTATAGTTCCTGGGTTCATCTCTAATGTTATTTCCACATCTTCACTAACTTTATAATTTTCTCTTACTTTCTCTAATATTTCTTTTATATATTTACTATCTATATATGATGGTGTTCCTCCTCCTATATATATAGTTTTTATATTTATTAAACTATCCTCCCCCATTTTATAAGCATTTGAATTAGAGATTCCTATATCTTCTATTTCTTTTTTTGAATAAAAAATATATTTTTGTATTCTATTATCTATATTAGAATATGATACAAAATCGCAATATTTACATTTTCTTTTACAAAATGGTATATGTATGTATAGTCCAATATTTTTCGTTTTCATTTTGTTACCTCTTTATTTTAACTTTTACTTATTACAATGATTTTTTTATTATTGTATTTAACCTATAATTTACTCCTGATTTTCCTATCGGTTCTTTTAACATTTTTCCTAGTTCTGTTAATGTTGCTTCAGGATTTTCTATTCTAAGTTTTGCTAACTCTTTTAAATTATCTGGAAGATTATTAAATTCTCCTGTTTCTTTAAGTCTTTTTATAGCTTCAATTTGCTTTACAGCTGCATTTACAGTTTTATTCAGGTTAGCAGTTTCACAATTCACAATTCTATTAACATTATTTCTCATATCTCTATATACTCTAATTTCTTCAAACTTTATAACAGCTTTATTTGCTCCAATAAAAGCTAGAAATTTTGATATTTCTTCTCCATCTTTTGAATATATAGATATTTTTGTTTTATTATTTAATAATTTTAATAATATTCCATATTTTTCTAATATTTTTATAATTATTTCAGAAATATCTATATTATTTAAAATAATTTCTATATGATATTTATTTTTTGGATTATTAATTGATCCGCTTCCTAAAAAAACTCCTCTTACAAATGATTTTTCAATACTTTCTTTTTCTGGCACAAAATAATTTTCATATATATTTTTTAAATTAGCCCTTTCCTTATTTGATATAAATATATTAAAATTTTTTCCATTTATATCTATATCATAATTTATTATATTAACATTATTAAGTAGCTTGCTAAATCTATTAATATTATATTCACTTTCTGTAGTAAATTTTAGTTTATTTTTAACTTCTGATACATTAACACTATTTAAATATCCGTATAGTTCTGCTTTGACACTGTCTTTATCTGCTAAATTGCTTAGTCTACTTAATTCTTCTTTTACATCTGTTGAAAATGACATTTTATCAACTCTTTTCTATTTTTATTACTCTATCTATATTAGATAAATCTTTAAATATTTCAATATTTTTATATTCATTCTTATTTTTAAATAATTCTGGTACAGATATATTTTGATTATATCCTATTTCCATCAAAATGTATCCTTTATCTTTCAAATACATATATCCTTTATCTGCTATTTTTCTATAATATTTAAGTCCATCTTTTCCCCCATCCAATGCTAATTTTGGCTCTGCTTGTACTTCTTTTGGTAGAGTTTCTAAATTATCTGTCTCTATGTATGGTGGATTTGATACAATTACATCAAACTTTAAATTTCTCATTTCATTAAATTTTTCAAACATATCTGATTGTATAAAATTAATATTTACATTATTATTTTTTGCATTAATTTTTGCTATTTCTAGCGCTTTACTACTTATATCAGATACATATACTATAGCATTTTTCATATACTTTTTTATTGAAATTCCTATTGCACCACTTCCTGTACATAAATCCAATACAGTAAGTTTCTCTTCTAGATTTGATTTTTCCTGTACTCTAGTACTTTTTTCTAATTTTTCTAAAATTTTTATTGTATTTTCTACTAATATTTCTGTGTCAGGTTGTGGTATTAAAACATTATCATCTACATAAAAATTTAGTTTCATAAATTCTTGATTTTTTATAATATATTGCACCGGTTTCCCTTTAATTATTTCATCTATATAATTAAAAAAACACTTTTCTTTTTCCTCGTTAATTACTTTATTATAATTTATTAGAAGTTCAATTTTATTCATATTAAAAATAAATTCTAATAATTTTTCTGATTTAACAATTGGATCTTCTATTTTCTGCTCTTTTAATTTTTTTATTCCTATATTTTTTAATTCTTGAATATTCAAATATATTCCTCCATTTATACAAACAAAAAACCCCACATTAGCCGCAAGATGAATGAAATTTTAAGAGCCTGCTTTCACAGGTGGGTGTCTTGTTGAATGCTCCTGGGTTTCTTACATAAATGTAAGCATACACGCCACATCCAAAGGCGGACTCCCTTTAATCTATTGTTGGTTCTAAAATTCCAGTCTACACGCACTACGCAGGGAATATTTATATACAAAATTTATTGTTTTTATTGTATATATATATTATCATATTATATTTTATTTTTCAACTACTATTTCTCTTTTTAATAAATTATTTATTATTTTTCCAATTCCTATAAATTCGTTTTTCTCATTATATATAGTATAATCTCCATTTTTCATGTTTTTATTCAGTTTTACTCCGTTTAAAAACATTTTTAATCTTTTATCATCTAATACAATTTTTTTAGATTTCTTATATTTTATAAAAAAAGTTTCAATATCTATAAAATGTTCTTTTAAAAAGTTCATATTATTTTTATTTTTTTCTAAATCTTCTATTTTTATACTATCTTTTATATTAAATTCTCCAACAATATTTCTTTTTAATTCTTTCATGTATCCAATTGTACCTAATTTAGTTGCTATATCTTCACATAAACTCCTTATATACGTACCTTTTGAACATTTAACACAAAATTTTATCTCTCTATTCTCACTAGAAACATCTATTAGCTCTATATTATATATTTCAATATTTCTAGGTTTTATATCAATCTGTATATTTTTTCTGGCATATTCATATAATTTTTTTCCATTTACTTTTATAGCAGAATACATTGGTGGAATTTGTTCTTGTTTTCCTATAAAACTCGTTAATACTTTTTTGATATTTTCTTTATCAAAAATATCACTCTTTACTAATTCTTCTTTTATTATTTTTCCTTCTGAATCAGCTGTATCTGTTTTGATTCCTAATCTTAAATCCACTAAATATTCTTTGTCATGATTAATTAAATATGCAGATAACTTTGTTCCATTTCCTATAAGTATTGGCAATAATCCTGTAGCATTTGGATCAAGTGTTCCTGTGTGTCCTGTTTTTTCATTGAATATATGTTTTATTTTATTTACAACGTCATGTGATGTATAACCTTTTTCCTTATTTACTAAAATAATTCCGTCTATTATTTTCACCTTCTTTTATTTAATTATAGGGATAAATCTTTTGAGAAAGTTAAATCTCTAGACTCATCCCTATAATTTTTTTGTAATTACTTATTAAATCTTATATTACACTTTTTAACTGTCTTAATATCTTTTCCTTAGCTTGTTCTATTGTACATTGTAACGTGCAACCTGCTGCGTGTATATGTCCTCCACCACCAAGTAAAAGACATACATCAGATACATTTACATATTCATTTGATCTCATAGAAACTTTGCAACCTTTATCGGTTTGTCTGATAAATACTGAAACTTCTACTCCTTCAATATCTCTTCCTGTTTCTACTATTCCTTCATGATCACCATTTTCAGCATTTACTTTTTCTTCATCTTCTTTAGTAATATATGTAAATGCTATTTTATTATCTTCAAAAAACTCTAACCTATCTGAAGCTATTCTAGTTAACTCAAAATTAGCTCTAGTTTTTGTTTGTAATACTTTTTTATATACCTTAGATACATTTATTCCTTTATTTAATAGTCCTGCAACAAATTCAAATGTTTCTGCTGTTACTCCTGAATATTTAAAACCTCCTGTATCTGTAATTATTCCAGTTAATATGCATGTTCCTATATCTTTTGTTACTTCCATATTAAAATATTCTAATACTATTAATAATATTTGTGCACATGCTGGTGCATCTGGACTAACATAGTTATAATCTCCAAACATAGTATTTGTACTATGATGATCAATTGATACTTTTACTTTTGCATCTTCAAAATAATTTGCAAATCCATTTAACATTTTTACTGTCGCACAATCTACTGAAATAGCCAAATCATATTTTTTAATATCTGACTCTTTTTTTATTTCATCTACACATGGTAAAAAATTAAATGTACGTGGAAATTCTGGTATTATTATATCAGGATTTTTTCCGTAATTTTTTAATGCATTATATAATGCAAGTCCTGAACCAATTGCATCTCCATCTGGATTTTCATGTGTTAATATAACTATTGACTCAGCTTTATTTATTTCTTCTAAAATATTATCTAATGTACTCATAATTATTCCTCTCTTATTCATATACTATCTGAATATATAAATAGTATTATTCTTTATTATCGTTGTTTTCTTTTTTATCAATGTTTAGAGTTTTTAATATAGCATCTATTTTTGCTCCATGTTCTAATGAATCATCTATTTCAAAATCTAATTCTGGAGTTATTCTTAAATTAACTGTTTTTGCAAGTCTCGATCTAATAAATCCAGAAGATTCTTTTAACCCCTCTAAAGTCTTCTTTATATTTTTTGAATTTAATATACTTATATACACTTTAGCATACTTAAAATCCGGCGTTATCTTTACTTTTGTTACACTAAGCATTCCTGTAACATTTGGATTTTTTAATTCATAATTTAAAACTTGGCTAAGTTCTTTCTTTAGCTCTTCGTTTATTCTGTTTAACCTAGTTTCGTTTTTAGGCACTAGTTTTTCCTCCTTTTAATTAGAGTATATTATAAATGCATACTTTATCTTTTTACTTCTTCCATTATATATACTTCTATAATATCTCCTTCTTTGATATCATTAAATTTCTCTATCTGCATTCCACATTCAAAGCCTTTAGTAACTTCTTTTACATCATCTTTGAAACGTTTTAATGAAGCAAGTTTTCCATCATGTATTACTACATTATCACGTATTACTCTTACTCCTGCATTTCTTTCAACTTTACCATCTAAAACATATGCACCTGCAATTGTTCCTACACTTGAAACTTTGAAAGTTTGTCTTACTTCAACATTTCCTATTACTTTCTCTTCATAAACTGGTGCAAGCATTCCTTTCATTGCAGCTTCAACATCTTCAATCGCATTATATATTACTGAATATTGTTTAATTTCAACTTCATCTTTTTCTGCCATATCTTTTGCAGCTAAGCTAGGTCTAACATTAAATGCAATAACTATTGCTTTTGCAGCTTTTGCGAGTTGGATATCTGATTCTGAAACTGCACCTACTGCTGAATGTATTACTCTTACTCTAACTTCTTCATTAGATAATTTTTCAAGAGACTGCTTTAATGCTTGTGCTGTTCCTTGTACATCTGCTTTAACAATAATATCTAATTGTTTTAGATTTTCACTTTCCATTCTTTCAAATAAATTACTTAATGTTACTTTACTTTGTTCTGCTATTGTCTTTTCTCTTTCTTGACGTTTTCTTCTTTCTATTAAGTGTTTAGCCATTTTCTCATCTTTTACTTCATAGAAAGTATCTCCTGCTTCTGGTACATTTGTAAGTCCCATAATTTCTACTGGTGTAGAAGGACCTGCTTTTTTTATTTTTTGTCCTTTATCATTTTTCATTGCTCTTATTCTACCTATTGAAGTTCCAACAACAATTGTATCTCCAACATCTAATGTACCTCTTTGAACTAGAATTGAAGCAATTGGACCTTTTGCCTTATCAAGTCTCGCTTCTATAACTGTTCCTTTTGCTTGTTTTCTTGGATTTGCTTTTAATTCTTTTACATCAGCTACTAATAATACCATTTCAAGTAAATTTTCTATATTAATATGTTTTTTTGCTGAGATTGGTACAAATATTGTATCTCCACCCCATTCTTCAGGCACTAATTCATATTCCATTAATTCTTGTTTTATTTTTTCTACATTTGCTCCTGGTAAATCAATTTTGTTTACAGCTACTATAATTGGAATTTCTGCAGCTTTAGCATGATTTATAGCTTCAATAGTTTGAGGCATTACACCATCATCTGCAGCAACAACAAGTATAGCAATATCAGTAATTTGAGCACCTCTTGCTCTCATACTTGTAAAAGCTTCATGTCCAGGTGTATCTAAGAAAGTTATTTCTCTACCATTAACATTTACTTTATATGCACCTATATGTTGAGTAATTCCTCCTGCTTCTCCTTCTATTACGTTTGTACTTCTTATAGCATCTAGTAATGATGTTTTACCATGGTCAACGTGTCCCATAACAACAACTACTGGTGGTCTTGGTTCTAATTCATCTGGTGAATCCTCTGTTTCATCAAATAGAATATCTTCTTCTCTAACTTCTTCCTTTTTATTAGCTGTTATACCAAATTCACTAGCTACTAAATATGCAGTATCAAAATCTACAGTATTATTTATTGTTGCCATAATTCCTAAATTAAATAACTTTTTAATAACCTCTGCTGTTGTCTTTTTCATTTCTTGCGCTAAATCTTTTACTGTAATACTTTCTGGAATAGTAATTTCTTTAAGTTCAAATATTTTTTGTTTATTTCTTTCTTCATCATTTTTTTGAACTTTCTTTTTATTTCTTTTTCCTCTAGCTGTAGTTAAATCATAATATTCAAGCATTCCACCATCTTGTTCAGTAAACATATTAGATAAGCTATCAACTTGTTTTAAGTCTTTTAATTTTCCACTATCAAATTCATCAAATTGATTATTTCTTCTTGATTTATTGGCTTTCTTTGCTCCTTTATTATCATCATATCTATTATTAGCTTTTTGTTTATCAATAGCTCTACTGCTATAATCTCTTTGAGATTCTTTTTCAACTATCTCTGTAGTCATTATGTTTTTAATATTCTTATCTATTCCTTTTTCATCAAGTGGTCTTCTTCCATTTCTTTGATTATTATTATTTCTATAGTTATTTGATGTATTGCGGTTATTAAATCTATCATTGTTATTTTGATTATTTTGGTTATTTCTATAATTGTTATTTCTTTCTCCTGATCTGAAATTATTATTTCTATAATTATTATTTCTTTGATTATTATTATTTCTAAAACCACTATTTTTATTATCAAAATTTTTATTTACAACTTTATTTTCTTTAACACTTTCCATTTTGCTTTCTTGTATATTATTTTTTTCTTCTACTTTTTCTGTAACTACTTCTGTCTTTATAATATTACTAACCTCTTCTTTCTTTTCTGCATTATTCTTAATTTCTTTATTATCTTGTTTATTTAATTCTTCCTTTTTCTCTTCTTTCTTTTCATTTTTTGGTGCTAATCCAAAAAGTTCACTTACGGTAAGAGGTTTTGTTTGTTTATTTCTATATACAATATTATAATCTTGTTTATTTCTTCTCTCTACAAATCCTACCTCTTTATGTTCTTTTGCTTTTGTATTACTATTTTTTGTAGAATTATCTTCTTCTGAAATTATAACTTCTCTTCTAATAATAACAGGAGTTTCTGTTTTTTTAGTTCCTGAAGAAGTAGAATCTTTTTTTACTGTCTTTCCAGAAGTTCCTTCTTTTTTATTCGCTTTTTCTTTAATCTTTGCTGCTTGTTCTTCATCTACAGCACTTAAATGACTTGTTACCTCTATTCCCAATTCATTTGCTATTTTTATTAAATCCTTACTAGTCATTCCTACTTCTTTTGCTATTTCATGTATTTTTATTTTACCCAATAGCTTCACCCCCATTAATTATTTTTTCTATTTCATTTGCAAAACTTAGATCTTTAATTCCTATTACTGCTTTATTGTTTTTTCCAATTGCATGACTCATTTCATCTATTGATAAATATTCAAATAATTTTATTTCCCTTGTTTGGCAAATTTCTTTAAATTTGTTTTTTGTTCTTTCTGATGCATCTTTAGCAATTATTAATAATTTTATTTTTCTTTTTTCAATTCCTTCTATACATGCATCTGTTCCAAATACAACTTTACCTGCACGTGTAGCTAAGCCTAATAATCCACATATTTTATTACTTGTCAACAATTACACCTCTTAAATTCTCATAAATTTCATCCGATATTTTAGTATCAAATGTTTTTTCTAACCTTTTACTTTTTATTGCTTTTTCTAAACATTGTATGTCATCACAAATATATGCCCCTCTACCATTTGCTTTTCCTGTTCTATCTATAAAAATATTGCCTTCTTTATTTTTTACTATTCTTATTAAATCTTTTTTATATTTTTGAGAATTACATCCTATACAAGTTCTTTGTGGTAAACTTTTCAAATTAATTCCTCTCCTTTATTCTATTTGAGTAATTATAATATTATTCTTCTGTTGTTTCAGTTTCTTCTGCACTTTTAGCAAGCATTTCTCTGAATTGTGACTCGCTCTTAATATCTATTTTCCAGTTTGTAAGTCTTGCAGCAAGTCTTGCATTTTGTCCAGCTTTACCAATTGCCAATGATAGTTGATCATCCCTTACTATTACTTGTGCAAATTTTTCTTCTGGTTTTACATCTACTGCCATAACTTCTGCAGGAAGTAATGCTGCTGAAATAAATATTGCTGGATCTTCTGACCATTCTATAACATCTATTTTTTCACCATTTAATTCATTTATTATATTTTGAATACGTATTCCTTTTTGTCCTACACAAGAACCTACTGGATCTATATTTTCATTTGGTGAATATACAGCTACTTTACATCTGTTTCCTGGATCTCTTGAAACACTCTTAATTTCAATTACACCTTCATATATTTCTGGAATTTCTAGTTCGAATAATTTTCTTACAAAATCCACATGTGCTCTTGAAACAATAACTTGTGGTGCTCCTTTTGCTCCTCTTTCTACGTCTAATATATATGCTCTAATCTTATCATTCACTTTATATTTTTCTGTTGGAATTTGTTCTTTTACTGGCATTACTCCTTCAAGTCTTCCTAAATCTAAAACAACAATTCCTCCATCTGATTTTTGAACTATTCCTGAAACTATTTCTCCTTTTCTTTCATTAAATTCATCAAATAAGAAATTTCTAGTAGCTTCTCTGATTTTTTGAACTATAACTTGTTTAGCTGTTTGTGCTGCAATTCTACCAAAGTTCTTTGGCACTTGCTCAATTTCTGCTTTATCTCCAACTTCTAATTTTTTATTTATTTTTCTTGCATCTTCTAATGATATTTGAAGTTTACTATTTTCTACATTCTCTGGTTTTTCTACTACATCTTTTTCTGCATATACGTGAATTTCTCCTGTTTCTCTATCCATTGTTATTTTTACATTCTCTGCAGAATCAAAATTTCTTTTATATGCTGTTACTAGTGCTGTTTCTATAGCTTCTAATAAATAATCCTTCTTTATACCATTTTCTTTTTCTAATTCATCCATTGCTATTATTAATTCTTTGCTATCTATAGCTTCAACATTTTTTTGTTTAGATGTTTTTTTCATTTTTTCTAACTCCTCCTTTAGATATTATAGATATTTATTCATATATATAATTAAATGCTATCCCAATCAAATACTGTTTTTATTTGAGAAATATTATTTCTTTCTACATTTAATTTTCTCTTATTTTCTAATTCTATGACAATTTCATTTTCATCAAAGCTTTCCAATTTTCCTTGTATTTCTTTTATTTTATTATTTCTATTCTTCTTGCTTTTGCTTTTTTTGTTATTTACTTCTTCACCATCATTTTCTATTTCAATAGGTTTAAAAAGTTTTATACTTATTTCTTCACCAATATTATCTTGTAAATGCTTATCTTTTCTTAAAACTTTTTCTAGTCCTGTAGAAGATACCTCTAAAAAATATTGTTCCTTTATATAATCTGCTTTATCTAATAAATCATTAATTTCATTATTTACTTTTTCACAGTCATTTAAATCAATAGTTCCGTTTTCTTTTTCAATAAATATTCTTAAATAATATTCTTGTCCTTCTTTTACATATTGAACATCATATATACTATATCCAATATTTTTTACTTTTTCTTTAATTAAATTTTCTACTTTTTCTTCTATATTTGCCATAGATTCTCCCTTTCATATATTACGTAAGGAAGAGCGGAATTTGTTTCCGCTCTTCTTTTCTCTTTATGTCGTATATATTATACACTAGTCTTTCAATAATTTCAAGTGTTTTACGCATTTTTATCAATATTTTAGCTGTTATTTATTTTTTACTTTTATATTTTTTATTATTTATTATTTTTTTACTGGATTGACTTTATATTCTTTTATTGCTAATATATTATTAAATTTAAATTATAAAATAATTTAAAATATAACAAATGATATAGGAGATGTACTAATGATATATTCTGATACTAATATTTCTTATGGATGTATTCTTCATCTATATAATAAGATTCAGAAAACATACACTTTAAAAGACATGCAAACAGAAATAATGTTTTCTACACTTTTAAAGTTTCATAATATGGGATTATTAACATTTAATAAAAAAACTATTATTTTTAATGAAGAAACAGTAGATGATATAAAAAAATTAGATTCAAATGAAAAATTAATATATAACTCAATTAAAAATTTATCAACTGAAGACAAATTATCAACTATTAGATTAATTGATGGATTTGGTGATCAATATCTTTTTCTAAGGGATAGGTTTGTTAGTATAGACTCAGCAATTGAAAATGATTTAATTACTAATGGATATTACAATTCAAAGAAAAAAAGATTTTTAACTATATCTACCTTTATATTAATTTTACTAAACATTCTTACTTTTGCAATGTTTATAATACATTCAAATTTTGCTTTTCTTATTCCTTTTATACTTTTTTTGCTTTTACTTTGTTTAAGTTCATATGAATTAATACCAATTAATCTATTAAGTAAAAAAAGTTATAGATATTATAAATCATTAAAAGCTCAATCTGTTTTATTAACTAATTTTTTAAAAGGAGAAAAGACTGATTTTTCTACACATGATTTAGAAAATTTAGCAAAAATTGCAATTACATTTGGTTATTATTCTGATTTTGTAATTGCTTTAAAAAAATATAAAATCAAAGCTGATGAAAATTCTTTTCTACCATACTTGAAATACTATAGTAAATTTATAAATGGTGAGGATTTAATGGACGAACAAGAATCAAAAATACAAGAAAAATTAAAAGGTATTCCTCCAACGCCTATAGAATTGTTCCTTGCATTTCGTCATGAACAAATGATGTCAGACTTTTTTGATTATCATGTAATACCATAAAATAACATAAGCTATTTAAATAGCTTATGTTATTTCTTTTTTTTGGTTTATACTAATACTTTATATTAATTTTATTTATAGTATTATATTTATTATTTTCTAAGCTCTGCGCCTATTTTTTTCTCAAGCATTTCTATTATTTTATTCAATGATTCATTTATTTCTTCATCTGTTAATGTTCTATCCATTTTTTCAAATGTTAATGAATATGCCATACTCTTTTTATTATCTTCTATACCTTTTCCTGTATATACATCAAAGACATCAATTTTTGATAAACTTGAGCCTCCTGCTTTTTTTATAACTGACATAATTTCTTCTGAAGTTATGTCTTTATTTACTACAACAGCTAAATCTTTTTTTACTACTGGGAACTTTGAAATTTCTTTATATTTCATTTTTCCTACTTTTTTACTTAGTAATTTGTCTAAATCAATCTCTAGAACATAGACTTCATCTTTTTCTATGGCTGGATGAACTCTACCAATAATTCCTATCATATCACCATTTAAAGATATCATTGCTGATTGTCCTGGATGTAATTCATCTGGCATTTTTTCCTCTTTTACTATTAAACTATATCTTCCTTCATATCCTAAATAATCTAAAATTTCTTCTAATATTCCTTTTACGATATAGAAATTAACTTGTTTTTTATCTAAACCTAAATAGAATTCTCCACTCATAAGTACAGCAAGCTTATTTGTCTCTCCATATTCTTCGCCATACTTATAAAATGATTTACCTATTTCAAATATTGATACATCTTTATTACTTCTTGCTTTATTATATTCATATATTTTTAAAAGTGATGGCAATATACTATGTCTTAAAGTATTTCTTTCTTCTGTCATAGGATCTAATAAACTTACAAGTTCTGATTCATCTTTAGTAAAGTAATTTGCTTCTTTATCATTTACTAGAATGTATGATAAAGTTTCATTTAGTCCTAAGTCTACCATTTTATTTCTTATTCCACGTGTTACTTTATCATATGATCCTTCTTTCATTGGCATCTCTGGAAGTCTTCCAACTATATTATCAACCCCATATATACGTCCTACTTCTTCTATCAAATCTTCTTTTATTGAAATATCTCCTCTACGTCTTGGAACTGATACAGTTATTTTTTCTATACTGTTTAGATCTTCTTCATTTTCTTTATATTCAGATTTTTTACCATTTATAATAGTATCAAAACCTAATCTTCTAAATACATCTAATACTGAAGTTTTAGGTATATTCATTCCTAAAATATTATTTATATTTTCGAATGTTATTTCAATTTCTCTGTTTTTTAAGTCCTCTTTGTCGTATTTAGCCATACCTCCAACGACTTCTCCATTAGCATATTCTTCTAATAACTTACATGCTCTTTCGATTGCCATATATGTTCTATTTGGATCTAATCCTTTTTCAAATCTAGAACTAGCTTCACTTCTTAATATTTCTTTAGCTGTCATTCTTACTTTTATTCCATCAAAGATTGCAGACTCAATTAACACATTTTTAGTCTTATCAGTAATTTCTGTATCAAATCCACCCATTACTCCAGCTAATCCTATTGCTCTTTTTCCATCAGATATAACTATATTATCTTTTGATAAAATTCTATCTTTTCCATCTAAAGTTTTTAAATTCTCTCCATCATTTGCCATTCTAACTTCAATCATTCCATTTAATGTATCAGCATCATAAAAATGAAGAGGTTGACCTGTTTCTAACATAACGTAATTACTAATATCTACAACATTATTAATTGGTCTTATACCAGATGCAATTAATCTATTTTTTATAAACGCTGGACTTTCTTTTATTTCTATATTCTTAACTTTTCTTGCTAAAAATATAGAGCAATTATCTGTATTTATTTTAAGCTTAAAACTATCATTTATATTCTCTTTGTTTTCTCCATGTTTTAAATCAATATCTTTAACTTTTTTATCATATATTGCACCAACTTCATATGCCATTCCAAGTATGCTTAATAAATCTCCTCTATTTGCTGTCAAGTCAAAGTCTATTACGCTATCATCCATTCCCATATATTTTATAGGGTCTTCTCCTATTGGTGCATCCTCTGGTAATTCATGTATTCCTGTCTTATCTACTTCATCAGCAAATTTATGTTCTAATCCAAGTTCTAGCATTGAGCAAAGCATTCCATTAGATTCCTGTCCTCTTATTATACCTTTTTTTATTGTTCCTCCTGGTAATACTGCTCCATCTAAAGCAACTATAACTTTTAATCCTTCTCTAACATTTGGAGCACCACATACAATATTTAATATTTCATTTCCAACATCTACTTTGCATACATGTAAATGATCAGAATCTGGATGCATTTTACATTCAATTACTTTCCCTATTGTCAATTTTGAAACATTTAATAATTTACCTGCTTCATCATATTCATTTCCTACTCTTGTCATATCTTCAGCAAGAGTTTTAATATCAACATCTACATCGACATAATCTTTTAGAAAATTAGTACTTAATTTCATTTCTATACCTTCCTTTATTATATATTTTTATTGTTCATTTTTTATCTATCTAACCTATCAAATTGATTTAAAAATCTTACATCATTTTGATATAGCAATCTTATATCTGTTATTCCATATTTAAACATTGCTAATCTATCTAATCCTGTTCCAAATGCAAATCCACTATATTTTTCTGGATCATATCCACCCATTCTTAATACATTTGGATGTACTATTCCAGATCCTAATACTTCTATCCATCCTGTTTGTTTACATAGATTACATCCTTTTCCACCACATTTAAAGCAACTTACATCAACTTCATAAGATGGTTCTGTAAATGGGAAATAACTTGGTCTAAAACGAAGTTTTAAATTTTCACCTAACAATTTTCTAACAAAAACTTCTAGAGTTCCTTTTAAATCAGCAAGCGAAATATTTTTATCTACAACTAACCCTTCAACTTGGCTAAATTGATGTGAATGAGTTGCATCATCATCTCTTCTATATGTTTTACCAGGACATATTACTCTTATCGGTGTTTTATCTTTATTGGCCATCATAGTCCTTGCTTGAACTGCTGATGTCTGAGTCCTTAATAAATATTCTTCAGTAATATAAAAACTGTCTTGCATATCTCTTGCTGGGTGTCCTTTAGGTAAATTTAATCTTTCAAAGCAATATTCATCAGTTTCAAGTTCTGGCCCTGTTACAACATCATATCCCATTGAAACAAATAAATCTTCAACCTCTTCGATTATTCTATTTAATGGATGTTTACTTCCTCTTTTTACTTTATCTGCAGGAAGCGTTATATCTATTCTTTCTTCTTTTAACTTTCTTTCTAATTCTTGTTTTTCAAATTCATTTTCTCTTTTAGTTATTAATTTTTCTAATTCATCTCTTACTTCATTAACTTTGCTTCCTATTATAGGTCTTTCTTCTGGTGATAAACTTCCCATTCCTCTTAAAATACTAGTTAATTCACCTTTTTTTCCTAAGTATTTTACTCTTGCATCATTTAATTCTTTAGCATCATTAGCACTAATAATATTTTCTAATGCTTCTTCTCTTATTTTGGAAATATTCTCTTCCATATTCTACCTCCTTGTAGTTTTATTATTAACTAAATTTATAAACAAAAAAGCTAATCTTCCTAAAAGATATAGGACGATTAGCTTTATATATCGTGGTACCACCTAATTTTATTAATTACATATTTTAAATAATTAACCTCATTTATGCTATAACGGGCTTTCCCGTCTTTTCCTACTATTAATTCAAAAAAGAACCTAAAAAGTGAAATTCAGTTTAATTAATATTAATAGGCTCTCAGCCTCTGACCTATTTTCTCTTAAATATTTTTTTATTAAACTTACTTTGCTTTATCAATGGCTTTATTTTTTATTCGAATAGTAATATTATACCACAAAACATATTAAATTCAATACTTTAAACAATATTTTTTTAATTAAATAGTATTTTTCATTTTTATTATTAAATGTTATTAAATTATTATTTATTGCGAAATAATTTAAATAAAAATAATATCTTGACTGTATGTACTTTTTATTTTACAATTTAAAAAAATATTATTATAAAAATTATAAAATAATAAAAGGGTAATGTATATGAATAAAAAAATTATTATAGGAATAATCTCTATTATTGTAATAGTACTTATAGCAATTATCGTTGTATTATTTACTAAGTATTCTGATAACGTAAAACCAAATGATACAATTAATAACACTGTTGGTAATGCTGTTGACAATACTATCAATAATACTATCGATAATAATATTAACAACACTATTGAAAATGAAGAAATATATGATGAAAATTTACAAATAGTCGAAACTATAAATAATAATAGTAATTTGCCATTAACTTATTTAAGCAAATATGATGAAACAAATGCCACTTTACAAAACTATGAAAAATTAATTAATTTTATGTCTATAGATTTTCATAATGATGATGTAGAATTTAGTTATTATGGTTATCCAAATGATGAATCAGAAAAATATTTAGGAAGCTTTTCTCTATTGACTAATAAATATAATATTCTTGGCATTACTATAGGAGATGATATTGAACAAGCAGTAACTAAATTTCAAGAATATGGATTTAAATTAGATCCAGACAGTAGCTACTATATTAGTTTAACATATGGAGATTTTATAATTGATATATCAGAAGACTTTGAAAATGAACAAGAAAATCATATCATTGGAACAATAAAATTATATGCTGAAAGTGAATATTTAGGAAATAATATCTATTAGTAAATATTAAAAGCATAAAAAAAGCTAAGTAAATTTATATAAAAATATACTTAGCTTTTTTACTCTTTATATTTATTCATTTTATAATTATATTTTACATTACTTACGATATTATTTTTGTGATTTTCTTATATGTTGAGTCATGAGCAATTCTTGCCCATTCATCCATTTCATTAGTTCTAAGTTGTATTTCTGCTTTATATGGTATAACAAATTTACCTAAATTCATATATTCTTTTAAAACTATATGATAACTCATATATCCACTTTTCTTTGGATGATTAATATAATCTTTTTCTAATATTATATTAAACTTCTTCTCATCTTTTATACAGTTTACTATATCATATACTTCTTCTACATTGTCACATACAATTCGTATTCCTACAATATCGTTTACATTTTCTATCATGCCATCTAAAGTTAAATCATATCCCCTATATTTCATTTTTTCAATTAGACTAGGATACGTTTTTATTCTAGACTCTATTTTATTTACTTCATATATTTTATTATTTTTCTCAATTATATCTTTTACTTCATTTAATATTTGCCTTCTAGTAAACTCTGCACTATAACATATTCTTTTATATATATTATAGTTAATGTCTATATTAAATTTCATTTTATTCATTATGTTCTTCTTTCCTCCATTCTTTTTATTTCTTTTGGTCACAAGATGTTATTATACCATTTTTGTTCAATTATTTCAATAGATTTAAAAGAAAAATTTACAAATATTGTATATTTACTTTACAATAATCTTTTATTTATTTAATAAACTACTTAAATATGTTTATTTTTAGCTATATTTTCAAAACAAATTATCTATGTTATAATATATAATATTATTTTTGGAGGAATATAATGAATACTAAATACTTAAAAATTTTAGAATATGATAAGATTATTGAAAATTTAAGTAATTATTGCAAAACATATATAGGAAAAGAAAAAGCTAAAAATCTTTTACCTTCTTTTTCTAAATTAGAAGTATTAGATTTATTGGAGCTAACAAACGAATCGACTAGTTTAATTTATAAAAAGTCAAATATTCCGCTTTCTGAGCTTCCAAATATCTCTCTATATATAAAAAGTTTAGAAAGTAATTCTTTATTAACTAATAAATCTTTGTTAGATATAGCTAGATTTCTAAAAATATCCAGAGAAGTAAAAGAATATTTTTTTAAAGATGATAATCTTAATTCTTCCGAATACGAATCATTGTATAGCTTTTTTAACAATATTTATACCAATAAATCTGTTGAAGATAAAATCTTCAGTATTGTATTAGATGAAAACACTATTGCAGATGATGCATCTCAAGTGCTTAGCTCATTAAGAAAACAGAGTAAAAAAATAGAACAAGCTCTTAGAGACAAATTAACTTCTTTTATTCACTCAAATACTTACTCAAAATATTTAATGGAACCAATTATAACAATTAGATCTGATAGATATGTAGTTCCAGTAAAAGAAGAATATAAATCTCAAGTAAAAGGATTTATTCATGACATTTCAAGTAGTGGATCTACAGTATTTATTGAACCTATTAGTGTGTTTGAATTAAATAATAATCTTGCAAATATAAAAGTCGAGGAAGATATTGAAATAGAAAAAATTCTTTCGAGCCTTTCTACACTACTTAACGAATATACTGATGAGTTAAAATATAATATAAACATACTTGGTGAACTTGATTTAATATTTGCCAAAGCTAATTATTCTATTGAACTTGATGGTATTAATCCTAATATAAATGATGAAAAATATATTGATTTAAAATCAGCAAAACATCCATTAATTCAAAAAGATGTTGTTGTACCTATAGATATTTCAATAGGAAAAGACTATTCTTCCTTAGTTATAACAGGTCCTAATACAGGTGGTAAAACAGTAAGTTTAAAAACAACAGGTATATTACTTTTAATGGCATACTCAGGTATATTTATCCCTGCAAAAGAATCAAGTTCTATTTATGTTTTTGATAATATATTTGCTGATATAGGTGATGAGCAAAGTATTCAAGAATCTTTAAGTACATTTTCATCACATATGTCGACAATTGTAGAAATTACAAATAAAGCAACTTCTAACAGTCTAATTTTATTAGATGAACTTCGGATCTGGAACTGATCCTATAGAAGGAGCAAATCTTGCAATTAGTATATTAAAATATTTCTTTGATTCTGAAATTATAACTATTTCAACAACTCATTATCAAGAATTAAAAAATTATTGCTTAGTAACAGAAGGCTTTCAAAATGCAAGTTGTGAATTTGATTTAGAACATTTAAAGCCAACATATAAATTACTAATAGGAATTCCTGGTAAAAGTAATGCATTTGCAATCAGCAAAAAACTAGGATTAAATGAAAAAATATTAAACTATGCAAATTCCTTAATGAAACAAGAAGATATTAGTATAGAAGAGCTAATGAAAAATATCTATGATGATAAATTAGAAATCGAAAAAGAAAAAGAAAAAATAAAACAAAATTCTTCGCAAATAGAAGATTTAAGAAAAAAATTAGAAAATCAAAATAAATTCTGGCAAGAAAAACAAAATTCTATTCTTCAAAAAGCGAGAGATGAAGCTAAAGAAATCTTAGCAGAAGCAAAATCAGAAGCAACTTCAGTTATAAATGAACTTAATTCTTTAAATAAATCAGATCTAGCAAAAGCAAATAATTTAAGAAATAAATTAAATGATAAATTAAAAGATGTTTCTGCAAATGATAATAACACTTTAAATTTAGATGCCTTAAAAGCTTTAAATAATAAATTTAGTCTAAAAAGTAATAATTTAGATAACAAAAAGAAAAATAATCATAATAAGTCTCATTCATCAGTTACATTCTCTAAAGGAACTAATTTTAAATCACAAAATATTTCTAGTGAAATTAATGTAATTGGAATGAATGTTGATGAGGCAGTTTTTGTTATAGATAAATACTTAGATGATTGTGCAATAGCTAAACTATCACCTGTTAGAATTGTCCATGGGAAAGGTACAGGAAAATTAAGAGAAGGAATTCATAAATTTTTAAAAAGCAATCCTCATGTAGATTCATATAGATTAGGTACTTTTGGCGAAGGTGAAATGGGCGTTACAATAGTAGAAATAAAATAGATATTTTCAAAAGAGGACGGGCTTGTTTTGTAAAATTTACAAAACAAGCCCGTCCCCTTTTGAAAATCCTCTTTTGAAAATTTCCTTTTGGAAATTTATTCTGCTATTAATTCTAGTTTATCTAATCTATTAATTTTAACTTTTTTTATCATATTATCTAACTTCTCATTTGTTTCTAATTTTACTACCATATAGTTTGTTGTATGTCCTTTCATATATCTTATTCCATTTTCTATATGTGGCTCTTCAAATAGTACTTCTACTTCTTTTCCTACATATTCTTTATTATATTCTTCTTCATTTTTATTGGAAAGTTCTATAATTTTTCTACTTCTTTGTTCTTTTATATTTCCATCTATTTGACTTGGCATTACTGCTGCCCTCGTTCCTTTTCTTTGTGAATATTTAAATACATGCATTTTATAAAATTTAATTTCTTCTAAATTTTTATATGTAGTACTAAACTCTTCTTCCGTTTCTCCCGGAAATCCAACAATTATGTCTGTAGTTAGAGAAACATTTTTGAAAGCTCTCCTTAACAATTTTACTGCTTCTTTAAATTCCTCTATAGTATACCTTCTATTCATTCTTTTTAATGTATCATTACATGCACTTTGAAGCGATAAGTGAAATTGATCACATATTTTATCTAATTTTACTAATCTTTCAACAAATTCTTCATTTATTAATGTTGGCTCTAATGATCCGAAGTCTTATTCTTTTTATTTTTTCTATTTTATTAATATCTTCAAGCAAATCAATCAATCTATATTTTTCTTCGAAATCTCTACCATATGAAGCTAAATGTATTCCTGTTATAACTACCTCTTGAATTCCTTCTTCTGCAATTTTAGTTATTTCACTAATTACACTTTCTTTTTTTCTACTTCTTATATGTCCTCTTGCAAATGGTATTATACAATATGAGCAAAATCTATCGCATCCATCTTGCACTTTTATAACAGCTCTTGTTTTTTCAGTAAAAGTAACATCTCCGAAATCACTATATATTTCTTCATGTAAAACATCTGTAATTACATCTCTTGTTTTATTATCTTTTTCTTCTATATATTTTTCTATATATTTTACAATTTCCTTTTTTTCATTTGTTCCAAGTATCAAATCTATTTCTGGTATTTTCTCTAATTCTTCTTTAGCAACTTGAGCATAACATCCACATGCAACTAGTATTGCCTTTTGATTTAATTCTTTTACTTTTCTAAGCATTTGTCTTGATTTTCTATCAGCCATATTAGTTACTGTACAAGTATTAACAATATATATATCTGCAACTTCGTCAAACTCTACTATATCATATCCTTTATTTTTAAATTCTTGTATCATTCCATTTGTTTCATATTGGTTTACTTTACATCCTAATGTGCAAAATGCTACTTTCTTCATTTCTAACTCCTTTAATATTTTTTTACATTTATATATTATTACATATTTTTGCTTTATTTTCAAGATATATAATACCGGAGGTGACAAAGTCTACCTCCGGCATAATGAGCTAATAGTCTATCGCATCTTCATTGTAACCGTTCATGTCGATGCTTTTGTCGAAATACGGATTTATCGAAAGCCAATGGCTTCCATTTTCGTCCTTGTACTCTAGACCGTCTTGCTCTGTGCCTCCATTAACAATAAACTCTACGAATTCACCTTTCAGCACAATTCGGTGCTGGCCTACAGTCTGGACAATTATATATCCGTTCCCTTTTTCATAGACTCTGAATGAACGGTTTTGCGCTACCTGCCGTACAGCATCTATTGGTTCAAGACCAAATGTCAGATACTCTACCTGGTCTTCGAGTTCAGATAACCTTTCTTCGGTATCTGACTCATCGTTTCGCACTTGGTTAATCTCGTTACTAAGCACACTATATGTGCTATTGATTCTCGTATCCAAGTTGGTCAATACATAATAAAAAAGACCTGTACATATTAATGCCACGATTCCAAGTACAACTGTTGCCAAGTTTCTAATTGTTTTTTCGCTCATTTTTTTCTCTCCTCTTCTCTACTCTTTTGGTTTTTTTGTTACTATATGTAAAATCGTTATTAAAACGATGAGAAGTTTTATGTTAGGTTATACCTAACATATATATTATACCATATTTATATATTTCTTTCAAACTTATGTTTCTACACAAAGTAAAATAATCCCAAATTACTAGTAAAATCTAATAATTTGGGATTAAAAATTATATTATCAGTTATTTTTTATTAATACATTCCACCCATTTGAGCTGCAGAGTCATCATTATGAGCACAATTACATTCTTTTTCTTTCTTATCAGTTACTAAACTTTCTGTTGTAAGTATCATTGATGCTATTGAAACTGCATTTTGAAGTGCACTTCTTGATACTTTAGTTGGATCTACAATACCTGCTTTTTTCATATCTACATATTTTTCTTCAGCAGCATCAAATCCTACTCCTGCTTCACTATTTTTTACTTTTTCTAGAATAACTGCTGGCTCTAATCCTGCATTAGTTGCAATTTGTCTTGCTGGCTCCTCTAATGCTCTTAAGATTATTTTTCCACCAATTTTTTCATCTCCATGAAGTTTATCAACAGCTTTAGCAACCTCTGGTATAATATTTACAAAAGCTGTTCCTCCACCTGCAACTATACCTTCTTCAACGGCTGCTTTTGTTGCAGATAAAGCATCTTCTATTCTTAACTTTCTATCTTTCATTTCTACTTCAGTAGCTGCTCCAACACCAATTACAGCAACTCCACCTGCTAATTTTGCAAGTCTTTCTTGTAAATTTTCTTTTTCAAATTCACTCTTCTCTTCTGCAAGTTGAGCTTTAATTTGGTTAACTCTTGATTGTAATTCGTTTTTATCTCCCATTCCATCAACTATTATTGTGTTTTCTTTTTGTACTTTTACTTGTCTTGCCCTTCCTAATTGCTCAACTGTAGTATCTTTAAGTTCCATTCCTAAATCTGAAGAAATAACTTCTCCTCCTGTAAGAATAGCTATATCTTGTAACATGTTCTTTCTCTTATCACCATATCCTGGTGCTTTTACTGCTACAACATTTAAAACTCCTCTTAGTTTATTTAAAATTAATGTAGATAAAGCTTCTCCTTCTATATCATCACAAATTATAACTAATTTTGCTGATTGTTGCATTAAGCTTTCTAATAATGGTAATATTTCTTGAATATTGCTTATTTTCTTGTCTGTAATTAAAATATATGGATTATCTACAATAGCTTCCATTTTTTCTGTATCAGTTACCATATATGGTGATACATATCCTTTATCGAATTGCATACCTTCAACAACATTTAATTCTGTTTGAGATGTTTTTGATTCTTCAATAGTAATAACACCGTCTTTTGAAACTTTTTCCATAGCTTCTGAAATAAGTTCTCCGACTTCTGTATTATTTGCTGAAATGCTTGCAACTCTTGCAATATCTTTTTTACCATTTACAGGTGAGCTTACTTTTTTTAGTTCTTCTACTGCAGAATTTACAGCTTTATCCATACCTCTTTTTATAGCCATTGGATCTCCTCCTGCAGCAACATTTTTTACACCTTCTTTTACCATACTTTGAGCTAATACCATAGCAGTTGTTGTTCCATCTCCTGCTACATCATTTGTCTTTATTGATACTTCTTTAACTATTTGTGCTCCCATATTTTCAAAAGGATCATCTAGTTCAATTTCTTTTGCAATTGTAACACCATCATTTGTAATAAGAGGTGCTCCAAATTTTTTATCTAAAACTACATTTCTTCCTTTTGGTCCCATAGTTACTCTTACAGTATCAGCTAATTTATTAACACCATTTAATAAACTTTTTCTTGCATCTTCTCCAAATTTTATATCTTTTGCCATTAAAATTACCTCCTAAATAATTCTTATGCAATTTATATTGCAAATCTATTTTTATTTTACTCTTTATTTAAAAAATATATATTATTCAGCTATAGCTAAAATGTCATCTTGTTTTACTATAATATAATCTACTCCTTCATATTTTACTTCAGTACCAGAATATTTATTAACTACAACTTTATCTCCTTTTTTCACAAGCATTTTTTCTAATTTTCCATCTACTTCTGCTCCTGGTCCTACTTCAACAACCTCTGCTATTTGTGGCTTTTCTTGTGCACTGCTTGTTAGTATAATTCCACTTTTTGTTGTTTCTTCACTTTCAATCATTTTAATTACTACTCTGTCTGCTAATGGTTTTAACATTTTTATCTACCTCCTTAAAAATTTATACCATTTATATATATTAGTATGTTCTAAAGTTCATTTATATGAGTTATTTTCTACTAATATATTTTTGTTTTAGCACTCTTTTGTTTTGACTGCTAAAAATATATACCCTTTTTATTTAAAAGTCAATACTAATTTTTAAATTTCACACAATATTCACATTTGATTTGAACATGCCTTTTCATATTGACAGATCTAAAAAAAAATGTTATTTTTTAGTTATATTTAAAAGGAGGAATAATCTATGGAACAAGAAACAGAGAAATCTTTAGAAACAAAAGGTATTGGTTGGGGTATTGCATCTTTAGTTCTTGGAATTATATCTATTATTTTCTTATACTATATAGTTATATCAGTTATATCTGCTGTATTAGCTGTTGTATTTGGAATTGTTGCATTATCAAAAGGTGATCATGCCCTTGGAAAAACAGGTTTAGTATTAGGTGTAATTTCATTAATTATCACATTTTTATTATTCCTATTCTTAAAAGTATTAGATGTTTCAATATTCATGATACCTGATTGGTATAAATTCTAGAAGAAAGATAATAATAATTAAAAATGAACTTTAGAGATTTCTCTAAAGTTCATATATGTAAGGAGGTTTTTATGACTATTCATTGTAATGCAAAAAAAGAAGATATAGAAAAAAATGTTCTTATGCCTGGAGATCCATTAAGAGCAAAATATATTGCTGAAAATTTTTTAGAAAATCCTAGACTCGTAAATACAGTTAGAAATATTCTTGCTTATACTGGGACATACAATAGAAAACCTATTACTGTATTTGCCTCTGGTATGGGCATGCCAAGTATTGGTATATATTCATATGAATTATATAAATTCTATGATGTAGAAAACATTATTAGAATTGGAACTTGCGGAACATACAATAAAAATATACATTTACTTGATACTATTTTAGTTGATAAGTCATATACGGATGGTAATTTTGCATATGAGTGGTCTACTAAAGCAGAACATATTTGTGAATCTTCAAATTGTTTAAATACCTCTATTGAACAAGCAGCCAAAAAGTTAAACATTAATTATATAAAAGGAAATGCATATTGTAATGACTGTTTTGATGGATATTTAGATGATATTAATGGGTTTATAGATAGACTTCCAAAAGATTTAAATATACTTGCATGTGAAATGGAAGCATTTGCTCTTTTCTACATGGCCAAACAATTAAATAAAAATGCAGCATGTTTACTTTCAGTTGTAGATGCATATTTTGAAAATAAAAGTATTAGTTCTGAAGAAAGAGAAAAATCTTTAAATAATATGATAAAAATTGCACTTGAAAGTCTATAAATATCAATCAATAATATATGAATATAGAGAAAAGACGAACTTTGTTTATAAAAACAAAATTCGTCTTTTTTTAGTTTAATTTTATAACCATTCTCCATATTTTTTAATATATCTTTTCTTTACAAATGTTGCTAAGAAACAATATAAAACTGGTACTAATAAAATTATTGAGAAATATTGTAATGGAATTGGTACAAGTCCTATTACTTTTCCTATAAATGTAAATGGTACTAGTATTGCAACAATACTTAATATTATAGATGTTATATATACTGGTTTTGATGCATTACTTTGTATAAACGGAGTTTTTCCTGTTCTTATAACATGTAATCCTACTAAGTTTGAAACTACTCCATAAGAAAACCATATTGATTGAAATAAAGCTGCATCTGGCATTCTTAAACCAAATCCAAACCATAAAATTGCAAACACCATTAAATCAAAAATTGAACTTGCAGGTCCCATATAAAGCATAAATCTTTTTATACTTTTCATATCCCATACACGTGGTTTTTCTAAATATTCTTTATCTACATTATCATATGGTACAGATAATTGACCTAAATCATATATTAAACTCTGAACTAATAACTGAATAGGTGTTATTGGGAAAAATGGTAATAATATACTCGCTATAAATACTGATAGAACTTCACCAAAGTTAAAGCTTACTGCCATTTTTATATATTTTTGTAAATTTCCAAATGTTTTTCTTCCTTCTATTACTCCATCAGTTAATACATCTAAATCTTTTTCAAGTAATATTATATCTGCTGTTTCCTTAGTAATATCAACTGCAGTATCTACCGAAATTCCAACTTCAGCATTATGCATTGATGGTGCATCATTAATACCATCTCCCATATATCCAACAACATTTCCTGCATCCTTTAAAACTCTTACAATTCTAGCTTTTTGAATAGGAGATAGTTTTGCATATACATTCGTTTTCTTTAAATGTCTTCTTAAAGCTGCGTCTGACAATTTTTCTACTTTACTTCCTAATATAATTTTGTCTGTATTTATATTTACTTTATCACAAATAGCTTTTGTTACATATTCATTATCTCCAGTTAAAACTATTACTCTTATTCCGTCTTTATTTAGTCTTTCGATGGCTCCTTTTGCACTTTCTTTTGGTGGATCTAAAAATCCTATAAATCCCATCAATACCATCTTAGATTCATCTTTCACACTAAATTTTTCTATTCCATTAATATCATTTTTTTGACAAATAGCTACTACTCTTAATCCATCCATATTTAAGCTTTTTGTCATTTCTAAAACTTCTTTTTTGATATCTTTAGTTAATTCTTTTACTTCACCTTTATAATCAACCAAAGTACATATGCTTAATATTTCTTCTACTGCACCTTTTGTAATTAATTGTTTTTTCTTTCCATCAGAAACAACAACTGATAATCTTCTTCTTGTAAAATCAAAAGGTATTTCATCTATCTTCTCATAATTTTCTTCTATTCCTTTTAGTTCTGTTCTTTTGGCTCTTTTTATAACTGCTTCATCAATGCTTCCTTCTAATCCAGTTTGAAAATATGCGTTTAAGAAAGCATGTTTTAGAACTCTTGTATCTTCTTCACCTTTTACGTTAAGATATTTTTCTAGAACTATTTTATCTTCGGTTAATGTTCCAGTTTTATCTGTGCAGAAAATATTCATTGCTCCAAAACTTTGAATACTATCTAATCTCTTGACAATAGTTTTCTTTTTCGACATTCTAGTAGCACCTTTTGCTAAACTAGATGAAAGTATAACTGGTAAAAGAAGTGGTGTAATTCCAATTGCAATAGCTACTGCAAAAGTAAAGGCTGTTATAGTTCCATGTTTTGCTGCATTTGCAATAAATGTAATCGGTATAATTACTGTCATAAATCTTATTAAAAGTTTACTTACATTATCTATTCCTTTTTGAAATGCAGTCTTTGGTTTTTCTTCAGTTATAGTATCGGCAACTTTTCCAAAATATGTTCCGTCTCCTATTTTAAATACAACACCTTTTCCAGAACCACTTACTACATTTGTTCCCATAAAGCATATTGTATCTAAATCTGTTATATCTTCAATCTTTCCATTTTGTTCTGATTCAGATACTTTCTTAACAGAATCACTCTCTCCTGTTAAAGATGATTGATTTATAAATAAATCACTTGATTCAATAATTCTTACATCTGCTGGAATTAAATCTCCTGCACTAAATAGTACTACATCTCCAATTGTTATATCTGATGAAGGAATTTTTGTTTCTTTACTATTCCTTAAAACTGTTGATCTTACAGATACAAGATTTTTTAATTTTTCAGCTGCTTTATTGGATCTATATACTTCAAAAAATTCTAGAAATGTACTTACTAAAATAAGTATCAATATAACAGATATATTTGCATAACTAGGTGGAGAAGTTAATATAACATCTGTATACAATAATACTAAAGCAATACCTAATAAAATTAAATTAAATGTGCTAAATAAACTTTCAAATAAATAATGATACCATTTTTTTGGTTTCTTTTGTTTCATTACATTTTTTCCATATTTATTTAAATTCTTTACCGCTTCACTTGATGTTAATCCTCTTTTTTTAAAGTTATTTTCTTTTAAAAATTCTTCTACACTGCTTGTACACTCTTTTTCGTACATTAATTTTACCTTCTTTCGTTCATTTTATATTTCAAATTATATCATAAAATTTTCATATTACCAGTTTTTAACTAAAATAAATTATTTTATTTTCTGGAAAATATTTTTTTAGTAAATTTTTTATATGTTCTTCTCCTTCTTTTCTTATTTCTTGTTTATATGTGTATTTTCCTTTTCCTCTGCCTGTCATTAATTCACTACTATATAAATCAATACTATTAGGGAATGCCTCTTCATTTATTTTTCTATGAATATAACTATAAGTCATAAAAATAACCTCAAAAAAAGTCTCTTTTTTTACATCTACACATAAATTTTCTTTTAAATATATAACTAAATCCTCGTATAACTTTTTCCAATTATCAACAAATATTACAGGTGCTATTATTATACCAACTTTATATCCATTTTCTGCAAGTTTATTTATAGCTTTTATTCTTTTTTCTAATGGTGATGTTCCTATTTCGATTTTTTGAATTATTTCTTTTGGATTTACACTCATCCTAATAATTATTTTTTCTTTTCCATATAGATTAAGAATATCATCAATCATATCAAATTTAGTTGGAAATGTTAAGTATCCTTTTTTACTTTCTTTAGCAAATTTTTCAATTGTCCATTTTAAATTTCCTGTAATACAATTTTCTAATATTAAATCACTATTACTTCCTATTTCAAATACTAATTCTGATTCACTCTCATTTGATGTTTTTATTATTTTTTCTAACATTTCTTCTCTATTTACAAACAATCTTAAATAAGAACATTTATTATAATTACATACTAGATAGCAATATAAGCACATTGCTATACAACCTGACGAAGTATATGGCACTAAGTAATTTGAAATTTTATTATTTGGCACAAATCTATGAGTCTTTCTTGTACCAATAATTAGATTTCTTTTCATATATGGAAATTCCTTATTACTTTTCTTTCTCATTTCTTCAATATTATTATGATTATCTATTATAAACTTAGGAATCGAACTATATTTTTCTAATAACTCTTTTCCTAAATTATAATTAACAATATCTTTTTCATAATATATTGCATCTGGAATAAATAATTTCATATAATTCACCTATATTTAAGTTATAAATAAAAAAATACTTTATTATTATATCTATCTATTTGGTTTCTATTCATTTATAAAACATAAACAATTCATAAATAGCATATTATATCTTAGGTGAATCTTATGAAGTTTTTGATTTTATCTTTTAAAAAGAATATTTTACCTACTATATTATTTATAACAACTATTCTACTAGTTATATTTTCGCGATCTAATTTAGATGCAACTAAAAGAGGATTAGAATTATGGGCTACTACTGTAGTTCCTGCTCTTTTTCCTTTTTTTGTTTTCACTAATTTACTTTTTCAAACAAAACTTGTAGATATTTTGGGAAAATTATTTGATAAAATAATGAGACCTCTTTTTAATGTTCCTGGAATTGGAGGTTTTGCATTTGTTATGGGATTAATTAGTGGATATCCTGTTGGAGCTAAGATTGTTTCTGATTTAAGAGAAGAAAAATTAGTTACTAGAAGTGAAGGAGAAAGACTTTTAGCATTTACCAATAATTCTGGTCCATTATTTATATTAAGTAGTGTTGGAATAGGTCTTTTTTGTGATACTAAAACTGGACTTCTACTTTTATGTACTCATATTTTATCATGCATTACTGTTGGTATTATATTAGGTAAATTTTCAAAAAAATACGATTCAGAATTTAAAAATATGGTTAAGGAAAAAAGTAGAAACACTTTAATTAAGAATAACAAAAATAAAGAAATTTGTATGAATAATTTAGGAGAAGCATTAGCTAGTAGTATTAATAGTTCAATTTCAACTATACTTCTTATTGGTGGATTTGTAGTTATCTTTTCTGTTATTATATCTATTTTAAACAAATCACATATATTAGATATATTTAGCAATTTATTAAAGCCAATACTACAATTATTAAATATGGATACAGATTTTGCCAAACCTCTAATCTCAGGTATTCTTGAACTTACAAACGGTGTAAAACAAATATCAGAAATTCATATAAAAGCTATATCTCAGAATATAATACTTTGTGCTTTTCTTCTTGGTTTTGGAGGTTTTTCTGTTTTACTTCAAGTATTTAGTATAGTTTCAAAGACTGATTTATCTATGAAAAAATATGTTGTTGGAAAATTTATGCAAGGTATATTTGCAAGCTTTTATACATTTTTAGCATTAAAATTTATTCCTTTTATTAACTTAGATATTATAGAAACATCTAATAATATTTCAAATACAATAAATTTGCAAACTAATAATATATCTTCTTTTTTCTATAACATAGGATTAATTACAATATTTCTTGCTTTAGCATTTATTATATTAAGATTATTTAATAAAGTCTATAGAAAACTAACTTAAGAAAAGAATAAATTATTTACTTACGAATATATTTAATAATATTAATAAATATATATATATTAATTTAAATAAGTTTGGAGTGATTTTTATGGATAGAAATATGGATAATATGAATAATTTTTATGGTATGCCACCTTTTAATTACGATAATAATTTTGACCCTAATATGAATGATAATCCTATGTTTAACCCTATTATGCAATATGAACAAGCATATATGTATTATAAATATATGACTCAACAAATAGAATATAAAATAAAATGTAAAGAATATGATAAATTATGTGCATCTAATAATAGAAATGATAGTCCAAGAAATAGGGAATAATTTAATATTAATTTATTTTACAATTTATTTTTATCTGGTATAATATACATATAATTATTTATATAATGGAGTAAAATAATGAGTAAAATAAAAAAAAGTAAACCTGCTATTTTTATGAATGTAGTAATTTTTATCACCTTTTTTATGAGTATTATATGTTTTTATTTATACTATGAAAATATATATCATAATGAAATTGTCTTGTGGACAGGAATAACTACCTTTACTATTATGTACCATTTCTGGGTTCGTATTATTATGGGAAATGTTACTAAATTGTTTAAAAAACATATACATTACAATCAATCTTTCTTTAAAGAAAGAAAATTTGAAAAAAAATTATATAAAATATTAAAAGTAAAAACTTGGAAAGGAAAAGCTTTTACATATAATCCTGAAACATTTTCACTAAAGAATAATTCATTAGAAGACATTGCTAATACTATGGCAAAATCTGAAGTAGATCATTGGATTAATGAAATAATTTCTATTTCTACTATTCTATTTTCTCTTATTTGGGGACATTTTTGGCTTTTCTTAATAACGGCTCTACTTGCTATGATTTTTGATGCACAATTTATAGTTATTCAAAGATATAATAGACCTAGAGTTCTAGTTGCTTTAAAAAAAGAGAAAAAGTTACAAGAAAAAGAAAAAATTTCTGTGTAATTTTATAAAAATAAAACTATTAAAGTATATAAATAAATAAAAATTTGAGGTAAAATAAATGGAAAAAATACGAGAAAAATATAAGAATACTTCTAATTTAAAACTATATAAAAAAGTTGAAAGAGCAAAATTTGGAGTTAATTTTGTATTAGTATTATCTTTTTTTATAATATTAGGATTTTTTGTATGGCCTATGTCCTTTATACCAGCAAATTTAAAAGTACTCAGTTTTTTATATAAAATTTTAAGTGCTATTATCCTAATCTTCATAGGTTTTAAATTAGATGAATTTTCCAAAAAAATAGAATTACCATGTGAGATAGAACAAAACTATAGGATTAGTCATATAAATCCAGATAATGTGATTGGATGTAAAACTATCAAGTCATTAAATGGCATAATAGATTTCAAAGTAAATGAAAAGATAAAGAAAAGATTAAAATATAAAAATATAGTAGCTACTTTTGGTGGCAAGATTGCCGTAGCCCTTATTATAATACTTTTTCTATTAACCATAACCTTGCCACTTTATATGTTAAATAACAAAGATTATATAGTTGAATCCTTGCAATTGATTGATGAAAATATAGTATATGTCATAATTGTAGGAATATTTATATTTTTTGCAGTATGTACTTTAATAGCAATAATATGTACATTTAAACAACGTATAAAAGTGGAAGATAATACACTTATTGATATTTTAAAAACAGACGGAAAATATTTAATCTATCAATATAGACTTGGTACTAAAAAATATGTTATAGATGGATATTATATTGACTTAATTGATTTATCAGAAGTTAATGCCTTCTATTATAAAAGTAATAAAAGTATCTTTATACAAGGTAAAATAGACGAAATTCATCTAACAAATCCAAAAGAAATCTCTAAAGTTAAAGACCAAAAATCTTTTTTAGAATTTGTAAATTATATAAAAAATGAAACTAATAAAATACAAAATGAAAAAAATAATAAAAAGAATAAAAATGTAAGAATAAGAATTTATAATTACTTTGAACCAAATTTAATAAAATTTTTTAATATAAACTAAATAATAGCTTGTATTTCTTAATACAAGCTATTATTTAATTTTTCATATTGGTAGCGAGAAATGGATTCGAACCATCGACCCACTGGGTATGAACCAGTTGCTCTAGCCAACTGAGCTATCTCGCCATTTCTGAACGCATTTAAAATTATAAATGTTTTTTTTATATTTGTCAAGTATAATATAAAAAATTTTATTGTATAGGATATCCTATACAATAAAACATATATACATATAATTATTAATCAACTATCTCTCTTCCTTGTTGCTTACTAGTTTTAGATTTTGGAGACTTAGCTTTTGGTGTTTTATCTAATTGTTCTTCTTTAACACCAACTTCTTCCAAAATCTTTCTTCTTTGAGCTTTACTAGATGATCCATAATCTTGAACTCTTGCATCTATACTCTTTTCTGATTCTGCAAGAATTTTTTCTGTTGGATTTTGTGAATCTATATTTAATCCAGCAAGTTCTTCTGTAGTATAATCAGCACCTAAAGTTTCATTCCAAAACTTGCTTAATCCTTTTTTTATTTTTTCTAATATATTCATAAAAATTACCTCTTTTTTCTATAAAATTACAAACCCATTATATATTCAATAAGACTCTATTATTATATTAACATAATTTTACAGAAAAATCAAGTTTTATCCCATATAATCTCTTAATTTCTTACTTCTACTAGGATGTCTAAGTTTTCTTAAAGCTTTTGCTTCTATTTGTCTTATTCTTTCTCTTGTAACATCAAATTGTTTTCCTACTTCTTCAAGTGTTCTTGCTTTTCCATCTTCAAGTCCAAATCTAAGTTTTAAAACCATTGCTTCTCTAGGAGTTAAAGTATTCATAACTTCTTCTAATTGTTCTTTTAAAAGTGTATGGGCAGCTGAGTCTTGTGGAGCTGGACTATCTTCATCTTGAATAAAATCACCTAAATGACTATCATCTTCCTCTCCTATTGGAGTTTCAAGTGAAACTGGATCTTGTGCTATTTTTTGTATTTCCATAACTTTTTCTGGGGAAATTTCCATTTCTTTTGCTATTTCTTCTGGTGTAGGTTCTCTACCATTTTGTTGTAATAATTGTCTTGATGTACGTATTAACTTGTTAATTGTTTCGACCATATGAACAGGTATTCTAATTGTTCTTGCTTGATCTGCAATTGCTCTAGTAATAGCTTGTCTAATCCACCAAGTAGCATAAGTACTAAATTTAAATCCTTTGTTATAGTCAAATTTTTCAACAGCTTTTATTAATCCCATATTTCCTTCTTGTATTAGGTCTAAAAAAAGCATTCCTCTTCCTACATATTTTTTAGCAATACTTACAACAAGTCTAAGATTAGATTCTGCTAATTTCTTTTTTGCATCTTCATCACCTTCAACGATTTTTTGTGCTAATTCTGCTTCTTCTTCATAAGTAAGTAAAGGTATTTTTCCAATTTCTCTTAAATACATTCTAACTGGATCGTCAACACTAACTCCATCTAAGTTAGTTACTTCCATATCTTCAAGTTTTATTTCTTCTACATTTTCTAAATCTTCTATATCAGGTTCATCTAAGTCATCATTTAAGTCTACACCCAAATCTTCAAAAGCATCAAAAACCTTATCAATTTCTTCAGGATTTGTATCATCTAATTCTGTAGCAAGTTCTCCATAAGTTATTTTTCCTTTTTCTTTTGCCTTTTCTATAAGTTTCTTTACTTTTTCATCAGTTGAATCTTTAGAATTATCTTTCTTTGAGTCTTTTATATCTTCTTTTTTTTCTACATTATCTTTTTCATTCTTTTCTTCTAATATTTCTGACTTTTCTGACTTTTTCATTATCTTACCTCCTACTTAACTTTAGCCAACTTTAAAATTGTTTCATTTAATTTTTCTTCTAATGCTTTTATCTCTTCTGTAGTCATATTATTTGTATTTTCTAATTTTTTTATTATACTATTTCTTGTATTTATTAGTTTTTCTTTATTATATATATTTAATAAATCTTCTATACATTTATTTATATCAGATATTCCAAAATCGTCAGCCATAATTCCAGATAAGTAATTCACAACAGCTTCTTCTTCAAATAAATCTATTATATTATTAAAACTTCCTTTTTCATATTGCTCATATATTTTAGATATTATTTTTTTATTAATATCTGATTTTATATCATCTACAGTTATCTTATCTTTTATCGAGCTATAACTTTCTTTTGGGTTATTAATTAATATATATATAACCATCTTTTCTCTTTTTATTATAGAGTCATCTATTTTTTCTTCTTGCTTATTTTGTATATAACTTTTTATAAGTGGTCTTTCTAATACCTTTTTTTCACTAGATTTATTATATATTAATTTATTAACTTCTCCATAAATTGCTTCTTTTGAAATACCATATTCTTTTGAAATTTTATCAACATATATTTCTTTTTCCATATTATTGTCAACTTTTGATAAAATTTTTGCAATTTCATTTAAGAATTTAATTTTGTCATTTACATTTTCAATATTTAAATTTTGTTTCAATATTTTTACTTTAAATTCAACTAACGATATCGCATTATCTACACATTTTTGAAATCTTTCTGGTCCATACTTTATAATGAATTCATCAGGATCTTTTGCACCATATATTTGAAGCACACGAATATCACACCCCATATTTTGAAGTATTTCTAAACCTCTTAATGTAGCTGCTTGTCCTGCACCATCAGCATCATATCCTATAATTACTTGTTCACTATTTTTTCTAAGAAGTCTTCCTTGTTGTTCTGTTAAAGCTGTTCCTAGTGAAGCTACAACATTTGTAATACCTCTTTGATATAGGGAGATTGCATCCATATATCCTTCGACAATAATTATTTTTTTAGTATCTCCTTTTTTTGCAATATTTAGTCCAAATAAATTTCTTCCTTTACTATACACAATATTTTCAGGAGAATTTATATATTTTGGTTTACTATCATCTAAGACCCTACCTCCAAAGGCGATAAATCTACCTGTTGTATCTTGTATAGGTATCATAAGTCTTCTTCTAAATCTATCTATGAATCTTCCATTATCTGTTTTATTTACTAAACTAGATGCAAGAATTTCTTCTTCTGTATAGCCTCTTTGTTTTAGCACTCTATACAGTTCATCAAAGTTTCCTGAATATCCTATTAAAAATGATTTTAAAGTTCTGTTATCAAGTTTTCTTTTCTTTATATAATTCTGTGCTTCTTTTGATGTAGGTCTATATAGATTTTCATGATAAAACTTAGCTGCTATTTCGTTAATTTCATAAACTTTAGATTTCAAAATAGCTCTTTTATTATCTTGATAACTATTATCTAGTGTTGGTAGAGTAATGTTTGCTCTATTAGCTAATAACTCAATTGTCTCTCTAAAGTCAATGTTTTCTATTTTACTAACAAAATGAATAACATTTCCTCCTACTCCACAACCAAAGCAATGAAAAATTTGTTTATCAGGTGAGACAGAAAAAGAAGGTGATTTCTCTTTATGGAAAGGACATAATCCAAAAAAGTTTCTTCCGCTTCTTTTTAAAATTACATATTGTGAAATTACGTCTACGATATCATTACTGTTTTTAATTTCTTCAATTAATTCTTCACTATATCTGACCAATTTTTTCTAACCTTTCTTTCATATACTTATTTTATTCGACATAAAGTCTTTAATTCCTTCTTACGAGTTTACAGTTTTTACCTACAATAAGGTCGTATCTTCTAGATACGACCTCTCTTTTGTAATATTTAAAAATTTTTTATTATAAATTTTCACTAGTTCCTGTTCCGTTAAAAGGAATAAATTTACTAACAATATTTTGATTAATATCAATATTTTCTTGTGGTAATTTATACTCGTCAAATGAGATATTTATTTTATTTTCTACAAGTTTCTCTACTTCATCTTGTGATGCATGCTCAGCTAAAACAAGTTCACTAACAAGAATTTGTTTTGCATTATTAAGCATTTTCTTCTCTCCTGTAGATAAACCTTTTTCTTTTTGTTTGAAACTTAAGTTTCTAACTACATCTGCAACTTCATAAATGTCTCCACTTTTCATTTTTTCCATATTATCTCTATATCTCTTATTCCAGTTTTGAGACATTTCTGTTTCATTCTCTCCTAAAACAGCCATAACTTTTGCAGCTTCTTCTTTTCCAATTATATTTCTAACACCAACTTCTTCTGCTTTGTTGGTTGGAACCATTACTTTTACCTCACCAGGCATTTTTATAATATAATAATTTTGTTTTTCCCCTAATATGTCTTTTTCTTCTATTGCATCAATTGTTCCTGCTCCATGCATTGGATATACAATTTTATCACCTATGTTAAACATATAAGGTCCTCCTTTCTAGTGTAATTTTTCTATAAAATACGAAGTTAAAGAAAGGGTTTGTTTCTCTTTTTCAACTACATTTCTATTATACTACAAAAACTGGCAAAAGTCAAAACTTTTACCAGCTTTTTTTATGTTTATTTCTTTTCAAATCCGCTTTTCTCTAAGTCTATAAGTTTTTTTATTTTTTTCTCTATTTACTAAATAATAATTCTTCTAAACTTTTTGCAATTTCTAATTTTGTCTCACATTCAGTAATAATTCCTTCTTTATTTATAATCATTGCCCAATGTTTTCCATTACCTATTTTAGATAGATCATTTGCTACAATATAATCAGCATCATTTTTTTCTCTTAGTTTTGAAGCAACTTCAAAAAGATGCTCCTTACTAACACCATCTAATAATTTAAATCCAACAAGTTTTACCTCTGGTGCCATTTCTTTTATCTTTCCTATTACTTTTGGTGTAAGTTTTAACATTGTCATTAAATGTGATTCATATGATGATATTTTTGTTTCATTATTACAAATACTTTTTGGATTTTCAAATATATTCATTAGCTTTCCTTTTGTAATTTCTTCTTTAGCTTTAGAATCTTGAATCATATCCCAAATCTCATCAACTAATTCTTCAGCTCTTATAACATATTTTCCACCATAATCACCAACAGCACATGAATGAATTATTATATCTATCTTTTTTTCGGAAAATATCTTTTCTAATGCATTAATTAAGTCTTCAGTAGATTCTATTGTCACATACCTAATTTTTTCACTATTACTTTTTGGTTTAAAAGTCATTTTAGTAGATATAAAATATATATTTTCTATTTCATTTTCCCTATCTGTTATTAAAGTATCTGCTATAGTACTTCCTAAAGACCCTGTCGACATATTAGTTATTTTCATAACAGAATCTATTTTTTCATTAGTTGGTCCCGCTGTAATTATTATGTTTTTCATTTATTATCCTCCTAATTTTTATTTAGTAGTTGATCCAAATCCTCCTACTCTTTCTCCTTCTGCTTCGTCATTATCAATTACAAGATATTTTTGAAATACAGCTTGTCCTATAGCTTCTCCTTTTTTTATAACTATATCTTCATCTTTGATATTAAAGAAAGAAAACATAAAATGTCCATCATTATCTGGATTTCCATAATAATCTTTATCAATAACTCCAACACTATTTGCCATAACTAAACCTTTCTTTTTAGGATTAGAACTACGATTATATAAAAGTAATACTTCATCGTCTTGCATATATACCTTTAATCCAGTTTTAACTAATGTAGGAGCCATTCCTTTTTTAAAACTTGGAATTACTGTATCTTCTGCAGCTTCTATATCATATCCTGCTGAATATTTTGTTTTTCTAACAGGTAAATTAATTCCTTTATCTTCCCATCCTTTTGCTATTTCAAATCCTCTTACTTTTTCCATTTATTTATCATCCTTTCTCTTGTTTTTTCATTGCTCATTATATTATATTTTAATTTTTTTATCAAGAACTTATTATAGTTTAATAAGATAAAAAGGGAGCATAGCTCCCTAAAAACCTTATCTCGTGATTTCAAACAATGATACAAGTTCCATTTCATCCATTGAAAACTCGCTTGGATTAAGTGTTTTACCTTTATCATCAGTAATTATTTGGACTTTTCCTCCATATCCGTCTTTTTCCGTCCAAAAACCTTCTCTTTCCTGTCTAATAAAATGAAAACTACCTTTTGAATTTATATATAATCCTACTTTATAACCTTTCCGTGAAACGTTTTCATTTTTTGTAATTTGGATCTTTCTGCCCATTGCTCTTACATCTTTCATGAACCTATTTATAGCAATCTTATCTGTAGATGCATCAAAATGACCATCAGTCCATCCGAGATATCCCCAGATTCTCTGATCTGGTATTGGAATATCAAACCCCATTGCATATGCATAGCAATTAAGGTACTCAATCTTAGCCATATCAGAATTCCACTCATTTATATCAAATTTGGGTGGAAAATCCATATGTCTCATTTTATTTCTTAAAATATTCCTTGCTACTTTCAGATCTTTTGAATGTTTATCCATAATTATGCCTCTCCTTATCTGGTCTTTTCAACATGCTTTCCATATGAAAGCAACATATTTTATAATAACATATTTTTAATTATTTTTCCACTAAATTATATAGAAAAATAAAAAGGAGAATATAATTTTAAAATAAATTGTATTCTCCCTCTATTTTTATTTATTATAAATCTCATTCAAATGATAATGTAATCATTGCTGCTAATATTAAACCTATCAAAATATATTGTTTTTTCTTTAATTTTTCTTTTAAGAAAATTCTTGATAATATAACTGTAACAATACTATATGCTGCAATATATGGTGAAGCAAGTGCTGCATCTCCAAAAGCAAAAGCATAAATATATGTATATTGTCCTGCAGTTTCCACAAGTGTTCCCACAAGTTTTAATTTGTTGTTCTTAAAATCAAATAATTTATATTCTTTATCTTTAAATTTAAGTACTATTAATGTAATTATACCTATTACTGCATATATTAATGAATATGCTATTATGACTTGTTCTGCTGATAAATCAGCCTCTAATGTATAATCATCCATAAATGATCCAATACCATCTAAGAACCAATATCCTAGTGCAAAAGCAATTCCTTTAATATATAATAAATATGCTCTTTTAGCATTTTTTTCATCCTCTTCTTTATTTCCTGACTCAATCCTTAATACTTCATCTTTATTAATAGATAATAATATCATACAAACAATTATAACTGCTATTGCAATCATTTGTGGTATTCCAACTGTTTGTCCTAGTAAAAATATACATAGTAAAGTTGTTATAGCACAAGATGAATTTTGAAGTGGTGATAATATTGAAACTTTAACCAATGTCATTGCTTTATATGTACAAAACATTGAAGCAATATATATTAATGCTATTGGAAGATATGTTATTAACATATCTATATTAATTTCAGTTCTGGTAATTAGCATAAATATTAATGCACATACTCCTAATATTATTCCATTAAATGATATTAATTTTAATACACTATGTCGTTCATGTGTAGATACTTTTTTAAATATTGTCTCTGATGTACCCCAAAGTAGTACAGTTAGTGTCGCAAATATGATCCACATTTTTTTATTCCTCCTATATAAATATATTTAAATTTTATTTTCTAATACATTTATATATTATGGACCATTAATATTTATTGCTGCAACAAGTAAAAGTTTACACATTCTTATTTTCTTTTTATACAACAAAAAATTATGCCTCGTATGTATATGCTCTAGTATAATATCTTTCACTTATTTCATCCCTTTCATTTTAGGCTTAGATTATATATTAATTACATCTATCTGTCAAATATATCGTTTATCTCAGGTTTTGTATTTGTCTAAACATTACTTGATTTGAATTTTTATGTTAATTATAGTATAATAAAGGAGTAACATAACATTAAAAGAGCGGGTGTACTCGCTCAAGATTCAAAAAAGAGAGAAAGGAACAAACCATGAAAAAAGAAGAATTAATGCGGAAAATTGATGAAGGAAAGGTCTCTTTAGAGGAGATCAAAAAAGAGGGTTACGATTTTGATGTGATCCTGCAGATGTTCAATTTCTGGATGGAAACGGAAGCAATGCAGCTTGCAACCCCTGAAGAGCAGATTTATATTCTGTCCAATATGGGGTGTGATAACGCCAAGCTGTACAGAACACTCGCACCTCACATAAAGCCGGAGGTGTGGGAAAAAACTGATATCGCATATATGGTATTATCCAGATGCGTATCAGAATTCGGTAATTCACCGGAATACGCAGCTACATTCAAAAAATATGTAAAATTCATTGACTCAGCTGAAGTCGGCAAGCTTGCATTACACAAGTTGTATGCCGGCAAACCTGAGGAAAAGGACGATGCATATTTTGTCATCTACATGATTCTTGACAGCCTCTCAAAAAAGGAGCCCTGATGGAGCTCCTTATTTTTTATCTTATTAAATTATCTTATAAATTATCTTTCTTTAGTTTATCTATATTCTCACATATATAATTATCGCAATATTTTGTAGCTATATTCATGTCTTCATTATCTCTAACAACCCATCCTAAAACAGGTTTATTTTTCCTAAATTTTTCTACCTTTTTATTTGGTAAATTCTTTATATTATATGAAATAAAATCTGGTTTTGTAATAAAATTAAATTTCATATTTTTTAAAAAGTATTTCAATACTTTATTTAACTCAAAAGTTTCAAAACTAGATACTAACTGTCCTCTAATTACATCTGGATAATTTTTCTTAAACCAATTTATGGTAAGTGGATTAAAACTTTTTACTACATATTTTCCTTTGTAATTATTTAATATTTTCATTGCTTCTTTTTCTAATCTCCCTACTTTTACATCATATTTAAATTCTATAACTAAAGGAACTTTTCCAGAGACGTATTCTAATACGTCTTTAAACAAAGGAATATGCTCATCAGTATTATTTAATTTTAAATCTTTTATCTCGTTATATGTGCTATCTTTTAAATCTTTATTTATTCCTGTTAATCTTTCTAAATTATCATCATGAATAACTACAATGTTATTATCTTTCAAAATATGTATGTCTAGTTCTATTATATAATTATTTTCAATTGCCTCTTTAAATGCTTTCATTGAATTTTCTGGTATTCCTCTTTCTATATCATGCATTCCTCTATGAGCTATTAAATTACTTTTTAAAAAACTTAAATCTTTCATTTTCTTGTTTTCTCCATTTCTTGTATTTTTCTGTTACTTCATAATCTTATTATTTATTATTTTATTATATGATTAAATCCTTTTCAAGTTTATTTTTATCCATGCTCATATATATGAAAAACTTTCAATACTATGATAATATTGAAAGTTTTTTTATCTTTATATTTATTTTTATACATAAATCTATATTTTTTAATTAAGCACTCTTAATCTCAAGTCTCAATTTATCAGCAATCATTGCGATGAACTCGGAGTTTGTTGGTTTGCCTTTACTTGCTGAAACAGTATATCCAAATATTCTTTCTACCGCTTCTTGTTTACCTCTTCCCCACGCAACTTCTATTGCGTGACGAATTGCTCTTTCTACTCTGCTTGGCGTAGTATGATATTTTATTGCAATATCGGGATATAATTGTTTTGTGATTTGATTTATCACCTCAATATCGTTGACAACCATTATTATAGCTTCTCTCAAATATTGATATCCTTTAATATGTGCTGGTACTCCAACATCATGTATAATATTTGTAACTAATGCTTCTAAATTTTCTTCATCATTTCTACTTTCAGGGGATATATCTATATACTTCGTTTTTATTTCTCTTGATATAAAATTTGTATTATTTTGTGTTGGTTGATAAAATTTCAAATCTTTAATTCTTTTAATTAATATCATTATGTCAAATGGCTTAACTATATAGTATTGAGCTCCTAATTCAATTGCTCTTTGAGTTATTTTGTCTTGTCCTACTGCAGATAAGATAATACAGATAGGTCTTTTTTCCAAATTATTACTAGAATTTAATTTTTCTAAAACTCCTAATCCGTCTAAATGAGGCATTATAATATCTAAAAGTGCAATATCCGGTTTTGTCTCTATGATTTTCTCATAAGCTTCCTCTCCATCTCTTGCTACTCCTACTACTTCAATGTCCTCATCTTCTGATAAATACTTTACTAATGTTTTTGCAAAATCTTGGTTGTCATCTGATACTAAAATTCTTATTTTTTCATTCAATTTTCTAATCCCCCTATCAAATTAATTGTAAAATTTTTACAATTTTGATTATATATCTTTTTCCAGAATTTTACAATAGTTTTTGATAAGTTTTTCATTTTATTTTTTCTTATCTATTAATTTTCTTCCTATTATTCTGTATTTCAAAATATTTATATTTATTTCGTTATATTTATTTTTTTCAAAAAATTCTTTTTTATCTTTTGTTACTAATATTCTACAAATAATATTCTCTAAATATGTAAAATCTATTATATCTATATTATTTTGATTACAATAATATTTTAACTTATCTAAATCTTGATAGTTTATTATTACCTCTATTTCATATCCTTCTTCTTTTTCTATAACATTAGTTTCATTTAATGCTTTTGTCGCAGCTTCTGTATATGCCCTTACTAGTCCTCCAGCACCAAGTAAAATACCTCCAAAATATCTAGTTACTACTATTAAAACATTACACAATTCATTTTTTTCTATTACATTTAAAATAGGAGAACCTGCAGTTCCACTTGGCTCTCCATCATCACTGAACTTTTTCTTTAGTATTCCTTCTTCTTCAACTATATATGCATAGCAATTATGTCTAGCATCATAATATTTTTTCTTTATCTCTTGAATTTCTTTTTCCGCTTCTTCTATGTTTTTAACTTTTATTATATTTCCAATAAACTTAGATCTTTTTTCCTCTACTATTGCTGTAGCATTATTTTCAATAGTTTTAAATTCCTTCATAAAAATCCTTTCTATATCAATTCATACCAGCTGTATAGCCAGTAGAATATGCTATCTGTAAATTAAATCCTCCTGTATATGCATCTACATCAATTATCTCTCCTGCAAAATATAGTCCTTTAATAAATTTTGACTCCATTGTTTTAGGATTTATTTCATTTGTTTTTATTCCTCCTGATGTAATTATTGCTTCTTCTATCGGCCTAAATCCACTTATATATATATCAAAATTCTTTAATAGCATTACTAAATTCTTTCTTTCTTCTTTCGTTACTTCATTTACTTGTTTATTCGGATTAATTTTAGACATCTTAATCACTACATCTATCATTTTTCTAGGTAATAACTTATTTAAACAATTTTTAAATTCTTTGTTTTTCTCTTCATTAAAATCTCTTAAGATTCTATCATCTAACTTTTTTTCTGAAAGTGCTGGTTTTAAATCAATTCTTAGAATAATCTTATTATTTTTTAACAGTTCATCTACATTTTTATATCTTAACAAATGAGCTGAGCTACTTAACACTGTTGGTCCGGACACTCCAAAATGAGTAAATAGCATTTCTCCAAAATCTTCATATATTAATTTATTTTTATCTATATCAATTAATTTCATAGCTATATTTTTTAGTCCTAATCCTTGCATTTCTTTACATATATTTAGGCTATTACCTTTTGATGTTAATGGAACTAAAGAAGGTTTTATTCTATTAATTGTATGTCCTAATTCTTCAGCCATCATATATCCATCTCCTGTAGATCCAGTTCCGGGATAACTTTTACCTCCAGTAGCTAGAATCACTTTATCTCCTTCTATATTCTTTTTTTCTCCATTTATTTCTACAGAAATACCATAAACTTCTTTATTTTTATTTACTAAAATTTTATTTACTTTACAGTTTGTTATAATCTTCACTCCATTTTTTTCAGCTTCTTTAATTAATGCTTTTTGAACATCTTGAGCTTTATCAGAAACCGGAAATATTCTATTTCCTCTTTCTACTTTTGTTTCGATACCTTGCCTTTTTAGAATTTCTAAAATATCTCTATTAGTAAAATTGTTAAAAGCACTGTATAAAAATTTACCGTTTCCAGGAACATTTTTTATAAAATCTTCCATTGGAAGACTACTAGTTATATTACATCTTCCTTTACCAGTAATTAAAATCTTTCTGCCCGGCATTTCCATTTTTTCTAATATTAAAACTTCATTTCCATTTTTTGATGAAGAAATAGCAGCTAATAATCCAGCTGCTCCTCCTCCTATTATTAATACTTTCATTTTATACTCCCATATTTTGTATTGCTTTTAATACACCAATTTTTCCATATTCATATGTAAGGCCTCCCTGCATATATGCAATATATGGATCTCTTATTGGTCCATCACATGACAATTCAATAGATGAGCCTTGTGTAAATGCTCCTGCCGCCATAATAACTTGATCTGTATATCCTGGCATATCCCATGGCTCAGGTATTGAGTCTGAATCTATTGGTGATCCCATTTGTATACCTTGACAATATTTTATAAGTTTTTCTCTATCTCTAAATATTATTGTTTGAACAATATCTGCTCTTTTATCATTATATCTTGGTTCAACATCAAATCCTAAGTCTTCTAAAATCTTGCTTGCAAATACAGCAGTTTTTAAACTACTTGCTACAACAGATGGTGCCATAAATATACCTTGTAAAAAAGATTTAGTTATACCTAAAGAAGGTCCTACTTCCTTTCCTTCTCCCGGAGCTGTTAATCTTTCAGCAGCCAAATTAACAAGTTCAGCTTTTCCGGCTATATATGCACCATTAGGAGCAATACCTCCTCCTAAATTTTTTATTAAAGAACCAACTATTACATCTGCTCCAATTTCAATAGGTTCTTTTGTATCTACAAATTCACAGTAACAATTATCTATCATTATAATTACATCTTTATCTATATTTCTTATACATTTTATTACTTTTTCTAATTGCTCTAAATCTATACTTTTTCTAGTACTATAGCCTTTAGATCTTTGAATTTCAATTAATTTTACTTTTCCTTTTTTTAATCTTTCTTCTATTTTTTCATAATCAAAATCATCATTAACTAAGTCTATTTTTTCAAAGTTTATTCCATATGATTTTAATGAACTTGGATTATCTACAATTCCTATTACTTCATCTAAAGTATCATATGGTTTTCCTGTTATGCTAAGCATAATATCTCCAGGTCGTAAAAAGGCAAATAAAGCTACTGTTAAAGCATGTGTACCTGAGATAAATTGTCCCCTAACAATGCAGTCTTCTGCTTTAAATATATCAGCAAAAACTCTTTCACATGTATCTCTTCCTATATCTCCATATCCATATCCTGTTGTTTGATTAAAATGCATATCAGATATTTTATTTTCCTGAAAAGCCTTTAAAACTTTTAAAGAGTTAATTTCACAAATTTCATCAATCTTCTTAAAAACTGGTTCCACTTTTTTTTCTGTTTCTTTTGCTAATTTAACTAATCTATCTGATATTCCAAGTTCGTTATACATTTTTATTTTCCTTTCCTATTTTATAATTATTCTACATTTTCTACATTTTCTGAATTATCTATTGTTACATTATCTTCATCAGCTTCACTACTATCAGTACTATCAATATTATCTGTATAGTAATCGTTTCCATACCATTCATCTGATCTATAATATTTTCCAATAAACTCTGGTGTTAAATTGTCTATATCATATACTGGTTCTTGAATAATTTTTCCTTCTGAATCAATAACTCCCCATTTACCATTTAATCTAATTCCAGCAAATCCATATTTATTTACTTCTGTTACCATATCATATTCGTTTGGTACAACTGTATTTCCATCTTTGTCTACAAATCCCCATTTATCATTTATTCTTTTTGCATAAATTTTATTATTAGGAAATACCTCTTGAGCCGTTAATTCTTTTCCTGTAAAATCAAAGTATTTCATATCTTTTTCTGAAAATACTCTTATATAATTATCAGCTATATCAATACCTGCATTATCCATTGAAACTATTACTTGCATATCTTTGTTTATTAAACTTACTGTATTTGTTTCTGATATATTTGCTTGAAGTAATTCTGTATTATCTATTTTAAAAATACTATTATATTTTAAATCAACAAGAGATTTACCTGTTAAGTCTATAATTCCGCTCTTTTGTGAACTAGAAACTATAAAATAATTATTATCTAATTCTTCTATATAGCTATATCCTTTATCTATTACAACATTACCATTATTATCAATTATTTTATATATATCATCTGCTCCATATACAATGCTATGCTTTCCATCTTTAGTTGGAGTTCTTGAAACATATCCATCTGTTACTTCATTTCCGTTAGCATCTATTATTGTTTGAACTCCATCTTTTTCTGCTTTTAAATAAATTCCTCCCCATATTAGTTTTGTATATTGAGGTTCTATTTTTATTTTTCCATCCATATCTACTAGTCCATATTTTCCATTTCTCTGAACTGTAAATACATTATTAGTTGCATTATATATTATACCTTCGTATTCGTGATTTAAAATTTGTTTTTTATTTTTTAAAACTCCAGCTTGTCCATCTTTATATGCAATTAAGTAAATATTATTATCGTCATCTATTTCTGTAATCCTAGATATTTCTGTATATTCTGTATCTAATATTACATCTCCTTTATAATCTATATATCCGTATCTATATCCATTTTCACCTATATTGCATACAATAAATCCAGTCTTTTGGTATTTAGAATCTACATTATAATAATTATCTACTGTAATATTATCATATTCTACATCAATAACATTTACTCCATTTAAATTGATTACTCCCTGTTTTTCATCTTGCTCTACTAAGAACATTCCTTCTTTATATATTACTGCTGATATCTCATCATAAATCGGATCTGTTATTTCTTTGCCGTCTAAATCTATTAGACCATATTTTCCATCTTTTTTATATTTTAGTACAGATTTTTCAAATGGAATACCATCTGCTGTTGTCTCTGTTGGAATTGCTTCTATAGTTTGATATCCTGTAAGTATTTGTTCTTTCTTATCATTTAGTATTTTAGTTTCATATTCTCCTGTTTCGGTATTATAGTTAGACATACAAATAAATATTGGCTTTGATGGATTAGGTATTTGTATAATATCATAAGAAGGATCTACTAATACGTTTCCTTTGTCATCTATTACTCCGTACCTATTATCTATACAAATAGTATTATATTTAATATCTGATACTGTTTCTATATCATAAACATATTTAGCCCTTTTACTAAAATGTAATACTAATACTGTTGCAATAATAGCAATTATAGCCACAATCATAATAATTATTATTAATTTATTTTTATTCATACATCTCTCTCCTTTGTTTTAATCTTTATCTTCTTTTTCTTCTGTGTCTTTATTTTTATCTATATTCTCATCTGCATCTTCCTCTTCTACTTCTTCTTTCAAATTTTTACATACTTTTACATATTTTATTCTTCTATCTTCTATTTCTTCTACTTTATATGTTAAATTTTCATCTTCTATAACTGGTTTTTCTGTTTCGTCTGGTATTCTACCTAATAAATCTAATAAATATCCTGATAAAGTCTCATAATCTCCTTCTGGTATTTCTACTCCAAATAGTCTATTTAATTCATATAGAGTAATAGTACCATTTAATAAATATGTGTTTTCATCTATTTTTTTTACGTCAATTTCTTCATCATCATATTCATCAAATATATTGCCTACGATTTCTTCTATTATATCTTCCATAGTTATAACTCCGGCAGTTCCTCCATATTCATCAATTACAACTGCCATTTGTACTTTGTTTTGTTGCATTTCTTTAAATAATTCATCTATATCTTTAGACTCTGGTATAAAATATGCCTCTCTCATTAATTTCTTTAAATCTATCTTCTTGTTATTTTTTAATGGTTTTATTAAATCTTTTACAAATAAAATTCCTTTTATATTATCAATACTTTCATCATATACAGGTATTCTACTATATTTATATTCATCAATTTTTTCTAATAACTTATTTATATCATCATTTATATCTATAGCATACATATCTGTTCTAGGTGTCATTATTTCAGATACTACAATATCATTAAATTGAAAAACATTATTTAATAATTGTTTTTGTTCCTTTTCAATCGTTCCTTTTTCTTCACCTTCGTCTATCATCATTTTTATCTCTTCTTCTGTAACAATTTCTTCTTCTGCTTCTCCTACACCAAATATTTTAGAAATCATATTTGTTGATATTGTAAGTAATTTTACAAGTGGAGCTGTTATTATCGAGATAGCTCTTATAACTCCGATTGTTGCATATGATATTTTTTCATAATATTTCATTGCTAATCTTTTTGGAACTAATTCACCAAAAACAAGTGTAAAGAATGAAAGTATTATTGTTATAAGTACAATTGAAATACCTCTCCAAACATCTATTGTAAAAAATGGCATTGCTTCACTTAGAACTGGTGCCAATTTGTCTGCAAATGCATCTGAAGCAAACGCACTTGATAAAAATCCTGCTAAAGTTATTCCTATTTGTATTGTTGATAAAAATTTGCTAGGAGTTTTCAACATCTTTAATATCTGTTTTGCTTTTTTATTACCGCTCCTTTGCTTCCCTTTCTATTTTTGCATCATTTAGTGAAATAAAAGCTAATTCAGTAGCTGCAAAGTATGCATTTACTAAAATTAAAATTGCTAAAAAAATAATTTGTGATAACATTTATCCATATCCTTCCTATGTAATTTAGTATAAAACTTAATATTTTTATTATATACTATTTTTTTATTTTTACATATATTATGATAATTTATTTAGTAAGTATTGTCAAGGATTCCAAAAGAAAAATAGACCAAAAAAGGTCTATTTTTTCAATAAGTTTTATTCTCATTATTTCACTATAATTTTTATTTATTTTACTAATATTTATATAATATAAATATTAGTATCCAGTTCTTGGAAGATTTACCTCTTTTTCACCATATGTAGTTAAATTACCATCTTCAACTTTTTTATCTTCATCTTCTGGTTTTTTATAATTATTTACATCAACACTATATTTTTGATTTAATTTAACGTCTATTTCAATTAATTCATCATATATGGTATATCCATCTGGTGATTTTATTTCTTCTATATAATATTTTCCTGGCAATATTCCTGAAATTTCAGCTTTTCCTTCTTCATTAGTTGTTATATCAGAATAAACTACTTCTTTATTTTCATTTAAAATATTAAATTTTGCACCTGCTAAATATTTACTAGTCTCCGCATCTTTTTTTATCAATTCTATTGTAGTTGTATTTTTTAAATAATTTACAACTAGTTTACTATTTTCATATTCATAGTCCCCTGCTGCTAACGCATAGCTTTGTTTGTTACTGTCAGGAGATTTACCATATAAAATAGGTCTTGTCTTCATATTAGCTATAACTTCTATTTCAAATTTTCCGTCTTCTATCAATTCTGTTATAGGTATTAATATCTTAAATTTTTCACTTGAACTAAATTCTTTTTTTTCATTATTATTTATATCAACAATTTTTACATTATTCAAATTAACATTTTTTAATTTTACTGAATATTCTGTACTCTCTACATTTGTATCAACTTCATACGTTTTTGATGCATAACTTTTATCAATATCATCTATTTTCCATGATTTATCATCTGTTTTTATCTCTATAATTGCTGATGGTTTGGTTTGATTTGATTTTCTTGCTGCATTTGATATTTTTATAGCTGCATTTAGCACTCTTTCTCCTTGTTTATTTAATCCTGAAAAATCATCCCAATCATAATTATACATCATATCATACACGGCCATTTTTGTTGCTGCAAAAGCTTCAATATCACTATTACAACCTAAGCTTTCGGCACTAACAAAGGGATATCCATTATTTACAGCCCTCCATATCTTTGAGTTATTTACTAAATCATCTACTTTAACAGTATATTCATCTGTTTCAGTTACTCCTGGTAAATTTCTATTTAAGCAATATGCTGGATACTCTATTCCATTTTTTTCATATACTACAAATTCTACTCCCACTTTAATATCCTTATACATTAAGCAAACTATTTCTCCTTTAGAATATAAATCTGCTTCATCTATTAAATATGTAGCTGCTTTAGATACATTTGAAAAAATGCATAATGTTGTAGTAATAAAAATTAAAATAAATGTTATTAATATTATCTTTTTTATTTGCATATATATAATTCCTTTCTTAAAATTTAATGCATTATTAATCTTATATAATTTATTAATTTTTTCTCATAATTTTATCTAAACTATTTAATCTCTATTGCTTGAATACATCTTCTATATTCATACATATTCTCTACACAAGTAATTAATGTAATCCTATTATCTTTTGTATTTTCTATATACTCCCAATTTGTTTGTTTAATGATTTTATTCATAATTACTTTATACTCTCTTTTTCCATATTTTGTCTCATAGATTATTTTATCTCCGAATTCTTAATTCTTTAATTTTCTGAAAAAAATTACAATCTATTCCTCTATTATGCCCAGCTAGTGCAACATTTCCATCCCATATTGGTGTTTCATTAAAATGTCCAACTGCTGTTGCTAAAATATTTTGTGATGTACCTTTTTCTATAGGAGCATCTATATTTATCTTTGGTATCTTTATTCTCCAACCATTTTCCTTATTTGCATTACTAATTATCTTATATCTTTCTTCATTTTCTGTATTTAAATTATCAGTCGCATATCCTATTTGCATTATTTCTGTACTTATTTTCTTTGAATTTATCAATTTGACTGAAATACTTTTATCTTTTATATATAAATTTTCTTTTACTTTATTTTGTTTAATTTCTATTTCTTCTCTAGATAAAATATATTTATTTTCATATATTTTAAAAACATATATATCTAGCAATACTATTAATACTATTAAACAAAAAGTTAAAACACTGAAAAAAATAATATTAATAGATCTTTGGTTGATTTTTAACACATATCATCCTCCTATTTTTTTATAAAAAACGTTTAATTTGTTACTTTGGATTTATATAATAAGAATCAAATGTTTTAATAAATTTTTTTAAATTAAATTTGAATTAAAATTAACTTTCTGAACTTTAAAAATAAATAATTTACAACCATTAATTAATTGATTAGATAAATTAATCTATAAATTGCAATTTTAGATTACTTTTATAGTACTACAATTTCCAAAAATTGTAAAGTATTTTTCATCGACATTTTTTGACATTTATATAGCACATAAAAAAAGCAATAATATCTTAATATAATATTATTGCTTTTTTCTTACACTCTAATTTTTATCCAAGTGATCAGTTTCTATTTTGTCTTCTTTATTTTCCTTACAATCAAGTTCAAAATAAAACTCTACTCCTTCTTCATGGTTTATTACTCCATACTCATTTTTATAATTATTCATTATAGCTTTAACTAATGCAAGACCTATTCCTGTTCCGCCATCAGCTCTATTTCGTGAACTATCTTCTTTATAAAATCTTCCCCAGATTTTGTCTATATTTTCTTCTGGTATTTTATCTCCTGTATTATATACAGAGACTCTTACTTTTTCATCATCTTTTGATTTTTCTGCTTTCACTATAATTTCTTTCTTATTATCTATTTTCTTTGCATGTTTAATAGCATTTGTTAAATAGTTAGTAACAACTTGTTCTATATAAAAATCATCTGCATATACTTGTAAATTGTTATCTGCTATAATTGTAACATTTATTTCATTTTCTTCAAGCATTACTTTTGATTTTCTAACTACTTCATTTATCAATTCTGTTAAATTAAAATATTTATTATTGAATTCTCTTTTTCCATATTCTAACTTCATAAGTTCTAATAATTGTTTAACTAATTTATCCATCTTATTTGATTCATCTAAAATTACTTCTGCATAAAATTTTTTAGATTCTTCGTCTGTATTTACATTTTCTATCAAACCTTCTGCATATCCCTGAATCAAAGCTATCGGAGTTTTTAATTCATGGGAAACATCTGAAATAAATTGCTTTCTCATTTCATCTATTTTAGATTTTTCTTCAATATCTTTTTCTAGTTCTGAATTATTAGTTCTTAACTGTTTTATTGTTCTTTCCAATTTATCTGACATTATATTTATATTTTTTCCAAGTTCATTTATTTCATCATCTGTTTCTACTATTTGATATTTTTGACTAAAGTCTAATTTCGCCATTTTGTCTGTAATATCATTAAGTTGAACTATTGGTGAAGTAAATTTCTTTGAAATATATGATGCAATAATTGCTGATATTATAATAATTATTATACCTATAAATACTAATGCTCTATTAGATATTTGAACACTTTCTTCTATAGGAACTGCAGGTATGCTTATATATAAATAATATCCATTATCTAAACTTCCAGATAATAATATATAACTTATATTGTTTCGAATATCATTTATTTTTCTAACTTCTATTTTTGAATCTGAATAAACTGGTTTTTCATTTTTATCATAATTATTGGCTTGTACAAGCATATTCATAGCAGAATACAAATCTTTATCTGTACTAAAAATTATTGTATTTGTATCAGTTTCTATAAATATGTCGAAATTATTATTGTATGCTATTCTTTTTAATTCTTCTTCAATATTAATATTCATATTATTAGAATTGTAGTAATCGTTTATTCTTGCATATAGTTGTTTTACAGTATTAGTTTTAGAATACAAATAAAAAGATTCTAAAACTACACTATTTATTATAACAAGTACTAAAATAATTATAGTTATAATAATACACATTGTAAAAAACAATCTAAATCTTACTGATTTAAAATTTCTTTTTATTTTTGACATCTTCTATTTTCCTTTATTAATATTTTTATTTTATTTCAAATTTATATCCAATTCCTCTAATTGTTTCTATATATTTTCCTTTTTTTCCTAATTTATGTCTTATTTTCTTTATATGACTATCAATAGTTCTTGAATCTCCATAATAGTCATAATTCCATACATTATTTAATATTTTGTCTCTTGATAAAGCAATATTTTTATTATCTACCAAATATTTTAAAAGCTCGTACTCTCTTAAACTCATTTCTATTTGTTTTCCATCAACTGTAACAGTTCTTCCTTCTGCATCTATAACTATTCCACCATAATCTTTTAACTTGCTTTCTTCTGGTTGAGTTCTTTTTAATATTGCTTCAACCCTTGCTACTAATATCTTAGGACTAAATGGTTTTGATATGTACTCATCTACACCTAATTCAAATCCAAATAATTCATCCTGCTCTTCTCCTCTTGCTGTAAGCATAATAATTGGAACTTTCGATGTTTGTCTAATTTGACGAAGTACAGACCATCCATCTAATTTTGGCATCATTACATCTAACAAAATCAAATTAATTTTATTTTGATTTTCTTCAAATACTTTTAGTGCCTCTTCTCCATCAGCAGCTTCTAATATTCCAAAACCTTTTTGTGCTAAAAAGTCTTTGATTAATTTTCTCATTCTTGCTTCATCATCTACAATAAGAACTGTTGTATCACTCATCTTTTTTCACTTTTCCTTTCTAATTCTCTTATATCATACTAAATTAGAAATTATTATACAATAGTATTGTGTCTTTTTTATGAATTTTTCATAAAAATCCCCGCCAGCACACTTGCTCTGCTGACGGGTAAGAAGCTTTACTTCACACTCCCATTGAGGAAGTAGTATGCCAAAAGGGCATACATTGAATGGCCGGACATTTCTATGCCATCTTTGAATGCTTCACCAGTTGCCATCTGTCTGCGAAGTCTGGTATAGACTTCATCGATATGCATCCACACGACGGATGCATCAATGGCTTCCTGGTCGTCCAGATGCCTCGCTGTCAAAGAATCCAGATTTGCCACTGCCACTCCATAGTCCTCATTGGACTTAGAGGGATCTAGCAAATTTCTGCACTTTGTCAACAGCTTGACATCTTTTGCCACGATACCAGTTTCCTCTTCCACTTCACGCTTCGCGGTTTTAAGGATATCCTCATTATCAAGTGAAACGCCTGCGGGGATTTCCCAGTGCCACTCTCCCGTGGTGGTTCGAAACTGACGGATCAAGGCAACTTCACGGTTCTCGTTCAAAACGATCACCGCAACCGACGGATTCGATTCGATAATCGTATGATTAAGCTCTTCACCGTCTTCCGCCTTATAAATTACGTGCATTATATCCATTCTTTTTGTGTGAAACCGCTTCTCTTTGTGAATCAACTGAAATTTCTTCATTGTCCTCTCTCCTTCACATTTATTTGGTTAATACCATATATATATTATACCACTTTTTTGTTTTTATGTAAAATAACGTAGGCTTTTAAGCAAAACAAAAACTCTTATATAATGCTACTTATATAAGAGTTTCTTGTTTTAATTATTGTTATTTTCTTGAATTATATTTTCTTTTTTATTTTCAGAATCATCAACATGATGTACATATACATTTTGACCAGGATATGCCATTTTTATTTCTTCAGATTCTAAGACTTTTAATATATCTCTATTAATTCTTTCTTTAAATGATAAAAATTCAGTATATGCAATAATATCTGTATATAAATATATATTAATATTTATATTATCTAATCCGATAGTATCAAAATGTACTTGTATTGTCTTTTGATCAACATCTTCATTATTATGTAATACAAATTTTATTCTATTTATTATTCTGTCTATTTTATCAGAATTAGTTTCAAGTGGTAATTTTAAATTAAGTAAAAATCTTCTTTGTTTTAATCTTGACCAATTTATTACATTATTAGTTGTAAATATTGAGTTTTGAATTGTTACGATTGAATTATCAGAAGTTTTAATTTTAGTTGATCTAAATGAAATTTCAAGTACTTCTCCTTCATTAACACCAACAGCAATCCAATCTCCAACTAAAAATGGCTTATCTGATATAATTGATATACCTGACATAATATCTTTTGCTATATCCTGTGCTGCTAATACTACAACTGCACTGACAACTCCAAGACTAGTAACTAGTCCTGATAAATCGATTCCAAATACATATAATATTAAAAATACTGTTATTATGTATATAATTACTCTTAAAACTCTGCTAGTAAAGCTAGCCATTGTTTTATTGCCATCAATCTTATCTTCATCTCTTAATTTTTTTACAATACCTTTTTTAGGATCAACAAAATTAACAGCAGCATTTGAAGCAATTAATATCAATATTATTTTAAATATTTTTGTGCAAATGTCCATTATATTTTGTGGTAACTTTACTATCATAACAGCTATATATACACCAATTATGATAAATAAAGATTTTAAAGGCTTATAGAAAGCATTACTTTTTATTACTTCTTTATCTTTTTCTCTAAACTTAAACATCTTAATAATAAGATATGATAAGAATCTGCTAATTATGAAAAATACAAATATAATTGCAAGTGCGATTCCATAATCTATTATTTGATTTTGAGTAATATTCCTAAAAAAGTCAATTATACCATTTATTGTATCCATAATTTTCTCCTTTGCTTATTTTATAAACTACTAGCTTTCTAAAGTTGCAATTAAAGCTTTTATTTTTATGCCTTGTTCAGTAAACATTTTTTCATGTTCTGTTTCAATGTTTTCCCAAAAACTAGTTTCATTTATTAAATCATATGTATATTTTTCTATTTTAAATCCTGAACTTTCAAAATATCTTATACTATCATTAAATAAGTCATCATCATCTGTTTTAAAGTATATGCTTGCATCTTCTGACAAAAACAATTTATATTTTTCAAGCTGTCTTATATGTGTAAGTCTTTTTTTTCTATGTTTACCTCTTGGCCATGGATTGCAAAAATTAATATATATTCTTTCTATATTGTCCTCTTTGTTAAGAATATTATCTATTCTTTCTATATCATATCTAGTAATATATATATTATCTATTTTCCTATTTGCCATTTTATATTCTTCTTCTATTTTTCTTTTTGCCAATCCAAGCATTGCATCAACTAAGTCTATTGCAATATAATTTATATCTGGGTTATATACAGCAAGTTGAGATATAAATCCTCCTTTTCCACATCCTAATTCTAAATGTATTGGATTATTATTTTTAAATAATTCTTTCCATTTTCCTTTATAATCCTCAGGATTATCTATATAAAACTCACTAGCCTCAAGTTCTGGTCTAGCCCACGGTTTAAATCTAATTCGCATTTTATTATCTATCTGCCTCCCTTTTTTTACGTTTGTATTATACCATTAAAAGTAAGTTCTCACAATACTTTTAAAAAAATTCTTCTATTTATTACAATTTTCTATTAAATATACTTTTTATTTTTGTTTATTAAATTAATAATTTCTTAAGTTTTTATTCCTAGTTTTTTAATATTTCTATGATATATTGTGAGCATAGAAGGAGGGATGATATGCAAAACTTAATTTTGAAATGTGAAAATTTGCATAAAAATTTTAGAAAAAAAGAAATCTTAAAAGGTGTTTCTTTAGAAATATCTAATGGTGATATTTTAGGTTTTATTGGTCCTAATGGTGCTGGTAAAACCACAACAATAAAATTAATATTAGGACTTCAAAAAATCAATTCTGGTAAAGTAGAAATTAATGGATTTGATATAAAAACTAATTTTGAAAAAGCAATTGCAAAAGTAGGAGCAATTATTGAAAACCCTGATCTTTACATGTATATGTCAGGTTTAGATAATCTTAAATTAATTGCTAATTTATATCCAAGTGTTACTGATAAAAGAATTTTAGAAGTTATAAAATTAGTAGGTTTAGAAAATAGGATTAATGACAAAGTCTCAAAATATTCACTTGGAATGAGACAACGTCTAGGTGTTGCTCAAGCAATTCTTCATAAACCTAATCTATTAATTTTGGATGAACCAACTAACGGTCTAGATCCTGAAGGCATAAAGGACCTTCGTAATCTTTTAATAAAATTATCTAAAGAAGAAAATATGGGAATATTAATTTCCAGCCATAATTTAGCCGAACTAGAAAGCTTTTGTAATAAAGTTTGTATAATAAAAAATGGAATAATAGTAGAAACTAGTGATATCGATACTGTAAAAAAAGAAGCCTCTGAAGGCAATTACATTATTGAATTAGATGATGCAAAAAGAGCAAGATTAATTATAGGTGATATATCAATTGCTAAAGATAATACTCATATATTAGTACATGCAATAAAGGAAGATATACCTAATATAGTAAAAAAATTAGTACTTCAAGATATACAAATTTACTCAATAACAGAAGAAATTATTAGTCTTGAAGATGCATTCTTAAAAAAGACAGGAGGTAATGTAATTGATTAATTTAATTGGTAATGAACTTAAAAAAATATTTAAGAAAAAAACAATATATATTTTGTTAATTATAACTATCGGTTATATGATTTTATCAAATGTAATGCTGAGAATTACTAATGATTCAATGTATTCATATTACTATTTCATGGATGGTGATATAGAATATTATGAAAATAACTTATCAGATTTAGATCCTAATAATGAATCAGAATTTTCAATGTTTTTAAATTCAAAAGTTCAAGTTGAATTAATAAAGCTCGCTGATGATTATGGTAATAATACATGGCAAGCATATATAATCTTTAATAGAGTTATAGATTATATGAATACTATTTTACGATATGAATATTCTGATGGAATAACAGATGAAGCTTATAAAGAAGCAAAAGATAATCTTAATTTAGCAATAGAAAAATTTAATACAAACGACTGGAGATATTTTGCAAATGAAGACTTAAAAGAAATAAATTCTTCTTTAGAAGAGCAATATAATTTCAAAAAACAAGCTGTCTCTCCTTCAGAAGAAGTATCTATTGATAGAGCTATTTCCTCTTTAAATATAGAAAAACAAGTTGCTGAATGGAGACTTGAAAAGAATATAGATTATGGTCCATCATTTTTAAATACAGCATTGAATGACTACTCATCTTATTCTACAGCTTTATTAGATTATGCTAATACTGATATTCACGAACTAGATTCTGATGAATTATCTCAATATAGATCTGCATTAGAAAATATGAATCTATCTAAATACTATATTGAGAATTCAATTTCTTTAGATTCACTAAGTAGGAACTCATTTATTAATTTATTTAGTAATTACGAATTATTCATACTAATTGTTGTTATAGTAATAGCTGGTTCAATAGTTAGTGAAGAATTTAATAAAGGAACTATAAAACTTCTTCTAGTAAAGCCATATAATAGATTTAAAATACTATTTTCTAAATTTGTTGTATGTTTAATTATATTACTTTTAACAATTGGAATAGTTTATATTTCTCAATTATTGATTGGAGGTATAATTAATGGATTTGATGCATTAAATACTCCTGCGATTGTTTATAATTTTGATACAAATCATGTCGAGGAAATAAATATCTTTGTGTATGTAATCATATTAGGTATCTGCAAATTACCAATGTATATATTATTATTAACACTTGCATTTGCTTGTAGTACAATTTTTGCCAATACTGCATTAGCTGTAGCTGTTCCTTTCTTAGGATATATAGCTTCTTCAATAATAAATCAATTTGCTCTTTTATATAAATTAGATTGGATTAAATATTTTGTAACTCCTAACTGGGATTTGTCATATTACTTATTTGGTGGTCTACCTTTATTTAAAGGTCTAACTGCACCATTCTCAATTTTAATTTGCGTATTATATCTTGCAATACTTTTAATACTTAGCTTAGTTGTATTTAAGAAAAGAGATATAAAAAATATATAAATATTAATTTTAGTTTCATAAAAAATAGAGAAATATATAAATTTCTCTATTTTTTACTATTATATTATTTTATATTTAAATTATTAGCCTAATATATATTAATCTCTTACATATTCGTTCATTGGTTTTACTAAATATTTTAATTCATCTAACTTATCTGTAGAAACATAACCTGATTTTCCATTTATAACATCTGGTATTCTATTTACTACTGTTGCACAAGTAAGTTCAACTGTACTTGGTCTTGAAACAACTATTGTAGTATTTGGTTCGCCTTCTATTGTCCATTCATTTTTATCGTAATCCTCTTTCGAATATACTTTTCCTATACATTGGGTTTCAAGTGTAATTCCTTCTTTAGTTTTTGTTGTTACAACTGCACTCATACCTGTTGCCATTCCTTTTTTTACTGTCATTCCTAAAGTTGATGATTCAATATCTTCTTTATATGTTTGAGGTACACATTTTTGAGTTTGACTTATTGGTGTTAATCCTAATTTTGAACATAACCATCCATTTACATTCCACATATATGAAGGAGCATATTCTCCTGCATTAATTACTTTTTGTCTTTCGTCTTCACTTATCTCATCTGCTGATGCTATTTTTTTGTCAAATTCCTCTAATGTAAGTCCTGCACCATGAGCTTCTGCTAGTGCTATTCCATAATCTTCTACATTATATGAAGAACTTCCTTTAATTTTTGTTATTTTTTGAGTAGATCCTGCAATACTACTAATTAATTGTCCCCAATAAACATCTTGATATCCGCTTCCTGTTATTGTGCAATTATTTGCTTTGGCTAACTTATCAATTTCATCTGTTACTGTTGGATTAGAATTAAATGGAAAAAATGCTTCTTCGCATGTAGATATTGCATTTATTCCTAGTTTTGCACAAAGCATAAATGCATCTTTTATATCATTTAATAAACTCATTGTTGTTACAATTACAATATCTGGTCTTAATTCTTTTAATAAGTTCTCAGCATCTTTTACATCTGTAACTGTTACTCCTATTTTTTCATTTCCTATAATTTCTCCAATATCTTTTCCTATAACTGCTGGATTTACATCTATAGCTCCTACTATTTCTCCTCCTTTTTCTAACACATATCTCATTGTATAAACAGACATCTTTCCTGTTCCATATTGTACCACTCTTACTTTTCTCTCCATATTACACTCTACCTCCTAATAAATTTATTTATACAGAGATTATATCATTAATTTTAAAAAAATATACAAAAAAACAAGAGAAATTTCTCTTGTCTTAGCTAAATATACCTGTTATAAAATTCCAAATACCTGAAAATATTCCTGTTATTATTGATATTATAATATTTATTAGAGTCTTAATTATTGGATTACTTTCATAAAAATTTATTAACCAATTTCTAGTTGGTGGAAATAGCCACATAAGAAATATAATTGCTATAATTATTGCTATCACAATTAATAAATCTCTAGTCTTTTCTTTCGTCCAACTTTCTTTTACTTTATATCCAAGGCTTCTTAAATAATCATTATATGCATTTGCATATTCTCTATTTAAATTCTCTTGCATTTTCATTCTTTGTTCTGCTTCTTCTTGTCTTAATCTTTGCTCATATTCCATCCTATCTTTTTCGTAATTAAATCCATTATTATTTTCTTTGCTTTGTACATTTTGGTTTGAATACGAGTTAGTATAATTTTGATTATTTTGAGAAAAAGTTGAGCTTCTTTGTCTTTCTAATTCTTCTTCTCTTCTTTCTTCTTCTAGTTCAATATCATAAGCATTTCTTTTTTGTTCGTTTCCAAGTACTTCATATGCTTCATTTATTTCTTTCATTTTATCTTCAGCATTCTTTTTTTCTTCAGCTGGTTGTAAATCTGGGTGATACTTTTTTACTAAAATTTTGTATGCCTTTTCTATTATTTCTGGCGAAGCATTTTCGCTTACCTGTAGTATCTCATATAATGTTTTTTTAGCCATATTTTTCCCCTTATTTCGTTCTAATTTTTTTCATTATACCATTAATATATTAAAAATGATAGTATTTTTATTATATTTATGATATAATTTTAATATATTTTTTTAAGAGGTGATAACTTTTGAAACTAACATCTAATGGCGAAACATTAGCAGAAAGCAAAGTGTTAATCTTATATATATTAAATAATGTAAAAAAAGCAATCAATAATAATACTTTATATAAAATTGTACTTTCTGTATTAGACATGAACTATTTCTATTTTCAACAATTTCTATTAGACTTGGTAAAAAGCGATTTTGTTTTAACATATGAACAAGAAGACCAAAATATGTATTTAATTACAGAAAAAGGTATTACAACACTTGAACTTACTGAAGATATTTTGCCAGGAATCTTAAAATTACAAGTAGATACAAATCTAAAATATACTCTTGATGATGTTGATGAAGAGAATTCAATAGTAGCAGAATACACTCCTGTTAATGAAAATTATTATAATGTTACATGCAAAATAATGGAAAATAATGAGTGTTTATTCGAAGTAAAAACATTTGCAGGTTCTAGAGAACAAGCTAAACAAATAGTGGAAAATTGGAAAAAACACGCTGGAACAATGTATCCAAATTTATTAGAAATTTTAACTCAAGATTTTCAAGATGATGATTTAGAAACTCCTTCAGAACCTATTAATGAAACAATAATTGGATCTCCAAGAGATGTATATAATTATGATGTAATAAATAGAAATTTTACAGATAACGAAGTAACAAATAATGATACTAACTCTGATAAAACTAATTTATCTACTAATAATTCATATGTTATAGAAGGCAATATGAGTCTTTTTGATTTTCTTGATAATACTCAGAATAATAATGATAATAAAAAATAAGCTATTCATAATCCAAAACTCCCTTCATTTTATATTATCTTTATGTGTCTAATCATACTGATTTTATATCATGAAGGGAGTTTTGTCTATTACAAAGCTAAAGCCTTCATTACTACCTGCATAGCCGGAAGATTATTTACAATAAAAAAAGCTAGCAACTTTATAACTTTTGCTAGCTTTTAATTTCTAATATTGTCTACCCCATACTACCATTTTTGTAGCTGGTTTTCCACAACATACACACTTATCATCTATTTTTTCTTGTTCAAAAGGAATACATCTTGATTTAGCACCAGTCATCTCGTGAATTTTATCTTCACACTCTGCATCTCCACACCACATTGTTTTTACATATCCTTGGTTTGTATTTAAGTTTTCTATAAATTCGTCCATATTTTTTGCAATAGTTGTTTTATCTTTTACTCTTTGCACACATATGTCATACATATTTTTCTGAATTGCTTCTAAAATATCACCTAATTTTTCTGATAATTCATCTAAATTAACTTCTATTTTTTCTAGTGTATCTCTTCTAACAACTACGCATTTTCCATTTTCTATATCTCTTGGTCCTATTTCTATTCTTACTGGTACACCTTTCATTTCCCAGTCATTAAATTTATATCCTGGTGAATATTGTTCTCTTAAGTCTAACTCTACTCTGTATTTTTCTTGTAAATCTTTATATAATTCTTCTGCTTTTTCTTTTACTCCTTCTTTATGAGCTGCAACAGGAACAATTACTACTTGAATTGGAGCAACTTTTGGTGGTAGTTTTAAACCTCTATTATCACCATGTGCCATTATAACAGCTCCTATAAGTCTTGTGCTTATTCCCCAAGATGTTTGATATGCATATTCTTCTTTTCCTTCTCTATTTTGGAACTTAATTTCAAATGGTTTTGTAAAGTTTTGTCCAAAATAATGTGATGTTCCACCCTGAAGTGCTCTACCATCATGCATTAAAGTTTCTACTGTATATGTAGCTTCTGCTCCTGCAAATTGTTCTGTTTTTGTTTTTCTTCCTTTTAGTACTGGAATCGCTAATAAATTTTCAATTACATCCGCATACACATCAAGCATTTCTAATGTAAACTTTTGAGCTTCTTCTGCTGTTTCGTGTATTGTATGTCCTTCTTGCCATAAAAATTCTCTAGAACGTAAGAAAGGTCTTGTTTCTTTTTCCCATCTTAGCACATTACACCATTGATTATATAAATATGGTAAATCTCTCCATGAACTTAACCATTTAGAATACATTGTAGAGAATATTGTTTCTGATGTAGGTCTAACACAAAGTCTTTCCTCTAATTCTTCTCCTCCTCCCATAGTTACCCATGCAACTTCTGGAGCAAATCCTTCTACATGATCTTTTTCTTTTTCTAATAAACTTTCTGGTATAAGAACTGGCATTGATAAATTCTTTACTCCATGTTCTTTAAATTTACTATCAGCATACTTTTGAATGTTTTCCCATATTGCATATCCATATGGTCTAATTGTTATAAAGCCTTTAACAGCTGTGTAATCAGCAAGTTCTGCTTTTAATACTATATCTGTATACCATCTTGCAAAGTCTTCTTCTATATTAGTAATTTCTTTTACAAATTCTTTTTTATTTTCATTATTTTTCATAAAAATCGCTCCTTTTTCACTTAAAACTTTACTTTTCTTCTTTATCTATTTCTTCTTTACCCATGCCTTCCCTTTCGGGCATTGGAGCCTCTTCTATGTTTTCAATAATTTCATCTATAACAATTTGTTTATTTTCATCTAATTTATATCTTGGAAGATCTGGTAGTTCTTCCAAACTTGAAATTCCAAACATTTTTAGGAATTCATTTGTAGTTTTATATGTAGTAGGTTTTCCTGGTGCATCAAGTTTTCCTGCATCTTCAATTAAATTATAGTCTAATAATTTATATATTGTTCCATCTGAGTTTACACCTCTTATTGATTCTATCTCTGCTCTAGTTATACGTGGATTATATGCGATAATTGACAATGTTTCTAATGCTGCATTAGATAAATTTGGCTTATTTCTTTTATCGAAAATAGGATAAATATATTCATAGTATTCTTTTTTGGTACATAATTGATATGCATCATTTAAATTAATTATCGAAAGTCCTCTTCCTTCTTTTTCATAATCTAATTTTAAACTTTCAACAGCATTAATAATATCTTCAGAACTTAATTCTAATGAAGACATTAATTCACTAATTTTAACTTCTCTACCTGCTGCAAATAAAATTGATTCTATTACTCCTTTAATTTTTTCTTTTTCCATTCCTATTTCCTTTCTTTTGCCTGTATGCTATCTATTTTATCATTTTTTTTATTTATTGTAAACAACTTGACTTTATTAATTCCAACATTTATAATAAAATTAGTTTTAAAAAGGAGGTTTTACATATGTACACATATAATAAGAATGATAATTCGTATACTTTTTCGTTTGATGAATTAGATATAGATGATATAATTAATTTAAAAGAAACTAGTGATGATCCAAATAAAAACAATGAAAATAATACTAATAACGATGAAAATGTAAATACAGATGATACAGATCATCCAGTACCACATAAAAAAATAGAAGTAATTAATGGTGGTAATGATTTAGATATATCTCCTGTTTCCGATTATATTGAAATAGAAAAACCTAAAAATGAAAAAATAGAAAATATTGTTATTCCAGAGGATAACAAATAATATATATGTAAAACAAAAAAAATTCAGGTAACCCTGAATTTTTTAATTTGGAATTTTTTATGTTTTATAAATTATATAGCTTCTTGATTTTCTTCTTTTTCTTCACTTTCGTCTGATTTTTTTTCAATAACTTCTAATGTAGATACTGAAACTTCATATGCAACTCTATTTTCTACAGTTCCATCTTCATGTTTTTTCTCATATTGTCTTGATTGTACTCTACCAACTACTTTTATTTCTGTTCCAACTGCAACAGTTTCACAGAATTTTGCATTTCTTCCCCATGCTATACATGGAATATAATCTGATTTATTGTATGATCTATTTACTGCAAGTAATACATCAGCAATTTCTCTTCCAAATGGTGTTTTTCTATAAATAGGTTTTCTACAGATATATCCATCTAAAGTAACTTCGTTTGTTATAAAGTCTTTACCTACAGGGATATCTGCTTCTTGGTCCTCTAAGAATTGTACTTCTTTTGCAAAAACTGTAAGAACTAATCTGTTTTTTTCACCTTCATAACTATTATATGATCTAAATTGACCTGTTATTGACATCTTGCTTTCTAAAGGTAAATCTCTTTCTGTAATTAATCTTTCTGAAATAGTAATTGGTATAATATCACAATTTCCACTTAAACGTGGCACACTTAAATTAAATACATAGAATTTTTCTCCATATATTTCATGGCTTAATTTTTTTTCGCTTGTTACCTTTCCCACTAGTGTGATGTGGTTATTGTCTAAATACATAGTATTCACTTAAATTTCCTCCCCCATTTGTTTCTTTTTTATATTTTTTCTAGTAACAAATTTAATAACGTTTTCTCACATTACCTATTATACTACGTTTTTTTGGCTTTGTCTACATAAAATGTTATTTTTTTGCATTTTTTTACTTTTCATATAATAATGAGTAGTTTTTATTTGTATATTATTTTTAATATTTCAGTTCCAATAATTGCATAATTTTCAGTGTTTTCGGAGTTTTTCACTTTATACTCTTGAGGTTCTATTATATTGTTATTTTTGTTAAAAATAATTCTTTGTAAACAAATTATCAAACTATTTTCTTCTATACTTGATATAGTAAATGTTGATTTACTGTTAAACCCATATGTTATTACTGGAATTTTTATATTTTCTAATATAGATTTATCAATAACTCTATCATTATTCAGTACTAAAAAATTACTATTTAATAATTTTTCTCTTATCTCTCTTTTTTTGCTTTTTATCTCTATATCTAACAATATTATTTCAAATTTTATTGCTTGCAAATTATCTATATTCTTTTCATTTATAAATATTATACTATAGTTAGTTTTAATACCTGATATTGACATTAGTTCTTTTTTTATATACATCTCGTTCTTTTGATTTGTAATAATTCCTATATATAACATAACAACTCCTATATATTAATCTATAAATTAAATTTATTATGTATTGATTACTATGGAATATATAATATAGTATTGATAGTTATTTATTATTTATGTATATATTTTCTATTTTATTATAAATTTATATTGTTTTTAAACTATATTATCAATATTCTTATTAACATTATTATCAATATAATTTTCCTGATTACTATAATTATCTTGATTTAGTGTGTTTAGTGTATTTGTACTTATAATATTTGCTGATGTACTAATCATTTCATTATTTTCTTCTGTCGTTGCTAACATAAACAGTACTACAACAGTACAAATTGCTAATATATATGATAATATTTTGGATTTATTTATAACTAAGAACATAAAAAAACCTCCAATTACAAGATATTAGATTATATGCTTGTAATTAGAGATTTATTCTTTATATATTTATATTTTAATTATCTTTTCCCAGTTTAGTTCATCTTTTCCAAAATGTCCGTAATTTGTTGTTTTTGAATAAATTGGTTTTTTTAAATCTAAATAATTGATAATTCCTTCTGGTGTTAAATCAAAATTATTTTTTACAACCTCTATAATTTTTTCATCACTTACTTTTCCTGTTCCGAAAGTGTTAACATATATTGATAGTGGATCTTTCATTCCTATCGCATATGATACTTGAATTTCACATTTATCTGCATAATTGTTTGCAACAATATTTTTTGCAATAAATCTAAGCATATATGCAGCTGATCTATCAACTTTACTTGCATCTTTTCCAGAAAAAGCACCTCCACCATGCCTTGCATATCCGCCATAAGTATCTACAATAATTTTTCTGCCTGTTAATCCTGTATCTCCTAATGGCCCACCTATAACAAATCTACCTGTAGGATTTATAAATATTTTTGTGTTTTCGTCCATCATATTCTCTGGTATTATTTTTTTTATTAATTCGCTTATAATATCTTTTCTTAATTCTTCTATTGATATATCTTCTGAGTGTTGTGTTGATATAAGAATATTTTCTATTCTTTTTGGTTTATCATCTTCATATTCTACAGTTACTTCTGTTTTTCCATCAGGTCTTAAATATGGCAATATATTATCTTTTCTTAATCTAGTTAACTCTTTAGATAATTTATGTGCCATATTTATTGCATAAGGCATATAATTTTCTGTTTCGTTACATGCATATCCAAACATTATTCCTTGGTCTCCTGCACCTCCACCATCAACACCACATGCAATATCTTGACTTTGTTTTGTAATATTTATATCTACTTTACATGTTTTATAATCAATATCAATTTCGCTATCGGTATATCCTATATTCTTTATAGCTTCTCTTACTAATTTTTCTATATCAACATTTCCTTTTGAAGTTATTTGTCCTGCAATTGTTATCTGATTCTTTGAAGCAAATGTTTCTACTGCCACTCTTGATTCACTATCTTGTTTTAAATATTCATCTAATATTAAATCAGAAATTAAATCACATAATTTGTCTGGATGTCCTTCTGTAACACTCTCTGATGTAAAATAATATTTGTTCATTTTTTCCTCCTATAATTTTAATGTATACAATTATATCATATATTTATGTATTTTTCCATACTTATACATTTTTTTATTAATTATCAAATCTTATTTATTTTAATATCATTTGTTTCTAATAATTTTTTTGCTATATTTATAAAATTACATTCAGTATCTGTTAATAATATTTTAATATTGTCTTCTTTTAAATTACTACATACATTTTCTAAATTATTGTTTTTTATATATTCAGAAAGCTCTCTGGCTACCATTTCGCCAGTATTTATTATCTCAATATTGTCATTTAATTCATTTTTTATCAAATTTTTAAATAATGGATAATGCGTACATCCTAAAATCAAAGCTTCTATCTCATAATTGTTAAAGTCTTTTAAATATTCATGTATTGTTAATCTAGCTATTTCATTTTCTGTCCATCCTTCTTCTGCCATTGGTGCTAGTAAAGGGCATGCTTTATTTATAACGTTAGCTTCATTTATATATTTATTTATATAATTTTTCCATCCATTACTTCTAATTGTACCTGCTGTTGCTATAACTCCTATTTTCTTTATTTGTTCTCTTTCTAAGTGTTTTACTGTAGGCTCTATTATTCCTATTATTGGAATATTAAATATCTTTTGCATTTCTATTAAAGCTTGACTTGTTGCTGTCCCACAAGCAATTACTATTAATTTTACGTCCATTTCTATTAAATTTTCTATTCTTTTTTTACTTAATTCTATGATTGTATCTTTTGATTTACTTCCATAAGGAAAACTTGCAGTATCACCTATATATATGTATTCTTCATTTGGTAATATTTTCTTTAATTCTTTTAAAACCGTTAATCCTCCAACACCAGAATCAAAAACTCCTATTGGTCTATTATCCACTTACTATTCATTCCTTTCTTATATTCTTTAATTAATTAGATATTTAATTATATTATTTATTACTTTTTATTTTTTACATTTATTTCGAAATTTTATAATTTTCAACATATACTATTATACTGCTTTTTTTCTAGTTTTTCTACATATTATTCACTTTTTTTTAACACTTTCATAAAATATATTAAGCTACAAGCTAATAAAATTGAAAGGAGTCCTTTATATGGAATATGAAAAAAATGTATGCCCAGTTTTAAATGTTGATGGAGTTTTAGCTACAGGAAAACAATTTGACTTAGAAATAAATATCCCAGAAGATAATAGAAATGTTATTTACGGTGTTGTTAAAGACTGTTGCCATGAACCAATTTGTGATGCAGTAGTTAAACTTATCGAAGTTATTTATGACTGTGGAAAAGAAGAAAGAAGACCTGTTTCTCATACTTTTACAGATAAAAATGGTGAATTTGTTTTTGGTCCTCTTTGTTCTAACAGATTCTATGAAATTCAAATTTGGGTAGATAAAGTAAAACATTGTAAAATTTGTACGAAAGCAGAACATGAAGGAAAATGTTTAAAAGGAATTAAAATGGACTGTAAAAAAGAATGTAAACCTTGCGAAATAAAAGAATATGACTCATGTAATGATAACGGCTGTCATGAAAAAGATGATAAAAAATGTGATGAAAAAAAAGAAGAATCGTGTGACAAAAAAAATTGCAAACCTGGCTTTAGACCATTTTAATAAAAAACGCTAGTAAATACTAGCGTTTTTTATTAAACAATTCCCATTTTTTTTGCAAACTGTCTACCCATTTTTACCATTTTCTTTTTTCCTGTTTCCATACTCTCTGAACATGCCATTGCTACACCTGCTGATATTAATCCTCCTACTATCATTCCTTTTATAAATTTCATATTCATTATATTCCTCCTTTTTGTTATTTTATAGTAGTATCTCTATTTTTTTCTTTTATATACGTTTTGATATAAGAATAAAGTTCATAAATTGCAACAAAAATTAAAAATATTCCAAAAACTTTTCTTAAAGTACCTACTTCCATATTTGTAGATATATTGGCGCCTATTATAGCTCCAATTATTCCACAAAGACAAATTGGTATTCCTAATTTATAATCAATTTTTCTATTTTTTATAAAAATAAAAATTGCTGCAATTGCTGTCGGTATAAAAAAAATCACATTCGTTGCTTGTGCTATGTGTTGCTCTATATTAGCAAAAAGAGTAAGAAATAATATTAATACAGTTCCTCCTCCCATTCCTAAACCACTTACTATACCAGCTACTAATCCAATTAATATTTCTAACATAATTACCTCATAATAAGATTAAAACCTGCATAAAATAAAAATAATATAAAAAATACTTGTAACATTTTATTAGAAATTTTATTTAACAATTTTCCTCCTATTATCCCTCCTATTACTCCTCCTATAGCACATGTTATACCAAGTTTCCAATCTAAAAAATTATTTCTTTTATATATAATTGCCGTAGTTACAACCATTGGCAAAATACAAAATAAGGTTGTGGCTCTTGCATTTTTTTCTTCCATATTAAACAAATATGTAAATATTGGAACTAATATTAGCCCTCCACCTGCTGAAAACAATCCACTTATAACCCCAATAAAAATTCCTATTAATATTTTTTTCATTTTCTCATACTTTCTTTTTTATTTAGTATGAGTTTATAGAAAATATTTATACATTATATTTCTTCTTTTTTAGCATTATTATATCCAAGTTTATAACAATCCCAAAATTTATTTTCTGCTACCTTTGTTAAAGTATTATCACATTTTTGCATTTGATATATAATAGTTTTTTTTAATATTTCATCTTCAATATTTTCAGCTTGATCTAGAAAAATTTGTAATTCTTTTAAATATATTTTATCTTCTTTCCAATTTCTATTTTCTTTTGATTTTTTTCGCATAATTTTCCTTTCTATTACTCTTAGAATATCTTTTATTACTCTTATCGTTATTTTTTGTGGTGCATGTGTAATTTTAATATATTGCATGTTAAAATACAAGTATATATAAACGACAAAATATGACAAATTTCTACCTTACATTGTTTATTATTTTAACGGAAGGTTGTGACATATGATTAGAATTAAATTATCAGACTTGCTAGGCAAACATAAAATGACTCAAGCAGCATTAGCCAAATCAGCTAATATACGACCAGCTACAATTTCAAAAATGTATTACGAAGAATCTAAAAGATTAGATGTATCACAATTAAATAGAATTTGCTCTGTATTTAATTGTGAAATATCTGATTTACTAGAGTATATACCTGATAAAGAAAACAAATATTAATCTATACATATTTGTTTTACTTATATATTTTTATCGAATTATACTATAAGTACTATCGTATATGCTAGTACTTATTTTCTTGTTTAAATAGTTAATATTCTATTTAATATAGACTTATCTGTATTTTTCTTTTATTTTCTTTTATTTACTATTTTTTCCAATTCGTTTATTAAAAATTCTACATCTTTTTTTGTATTATCTTTTCCAAATGTAATTCTTAGAGTATTTTCTGCTAGTTTAGAATTTAATCCTATAGCCATAAGGACATGCGACGGCATTGGATTAGATGTTGAACATGCTGATCCGGCGGATGCACATATTCCTCTTTTATCTAACTCATATAATAATTCTCCTCCGCTTATACTTTCAAAGCTTATATTAACATTTCCAGGTAATCGTTTTTCTAAGTCTCCATTTATTGTAATATTACTAATTTTAGATTGTATTTCACTTAAAAAATAATTTCTTAATTCCTTTAAATTTTTATTATATGCATCAAATTCTCTGTATATTAGCTCTATAGCTGCTCCCATACCTACTATTTCTGATACATTCTCTGTTCCGGCTCTTTTATTATTTTCCTGTTCTCCTCCATCTTGTATTTTTTCAAACTCTATTCCTTTTTTTACATATAATGCTCCCACACCTTTTGGTGCATAAAATTTATGTCCGGATAATGATAACATATCTATGTTTAATTCTTTTACATCGATTTTTACATTTCCTATCGCTTGAACCGCATCAGTATGAAATGTTATATTATGTTTTTTAGCAATAGTTCCTATCTCTTTTATTGGTTCTATCGTTCCTATTTCATTGTTTGCAAACATTATAGATATTAATATAGTAGTATTATCTATTGCATTTTCTAATTCATTTAAATCTATAAATCCATTTTTGTCTACATTTAAGTAAGTTACTTTGAAGCCCTGTTTTTCTAGTGATTTACAGGTATCAAGTACTGCATGATGCTCTATCTTACTTGTTATTATATGATTTCCTCTATTTTTATTTGCATATGCAAAACCTTTTATAGCCAAATTATCACTTTCGCTTCCACATGAAGTAAAATACACTTCGTTTGAATCAGCATTCAGTGCATGTTCTATTTTCTTTCGAGAAATATTCATTGCTTTTTTAGCGTTTCTTCCTAGAGAATACATAGTAGATGCATTTCCATATTGAATACCAAAATATGGTATCATCTCTTTTATAACTTCCTCTCTTACCGGAGTAGTAGCTGCATGATCAAAATATCTAACTTTCATTTATTTTCCTTTCATAAAATATTTTAAACAAAAAAATAAATCACATATATTTCTATTATATGTGATTTATTAAGATTTATTACTAACTTCTTTATTATTACTCCATCTATCTACTCTAATATTTTTATATGCATTTAATACTTGTGAATATTTTCTATATTCTTCTTCCCAAACCATATCTGGTATTTTATCAAAAGCTTCAAAAACTTTTTCAGCTTCACTTAAAAATATTATTTGTTCTTGTGCACTTAATTTTTGATATTTTTTAGAAAAAGCATATAATTTATCAAGCATTTGGTTTGCTTGTATAAAGCTCCAAAAGTCTTTTACTTTTATTCCTGCAACTCTTAATTGCATAATAGAAAAAGCAATTAAGCCGAATATTATCAGTATTAATAAATATATTATTACTATGGCTATTTCCATATTTCTTCCCTTCTTTAGTAAGTATATTGCTATTATATCATTTGATATTTTTTTATTCAATATTATTTTAATATATAAATTAAATATCTTCAAGTATTTATTATAAGATATTAAAATATACAAGGAGGGTGTCAACGCGTGACTCCCTCCTTGCTAGACGCTATGCGTCTACAATCTTGGAGAATGTTATCAGTCCTAACCACCCCTCTTCTAAGACGAAGTCGAACTCGTCCATACCAGGATCCGGTGCCTCGTTTGCATTATAGACAATGTAGTCAATCGTAGAAATCCACGAACCTGCATCTACCTTAAACCGGTAGTAAGCACCATCTATGTTGCAATAGTAGTAAATCCCAGCATCTGCCCACGATTTAATCTCGCAGGTAAGGTAGTCGTCTGTTACTTTTTCTCCAAAATGTTCCTCCACCGCTTCCCTCGATTGATCCTTGTAAGCTAAGACAAGCTCAGCATTAACAAGATCCTCGCCCTTTTCAGGACGGTTATTATCGTAGGTGCGCTGGAGAATGCTTGTGTCGTTCAAAAGAACGTAGCAAGCGACGAGCACAATGACTGCAATCGCAGCCTTAAAAACAAAGTTCTTGTGCTGCCTAATCCAAAAGCCCATGGTTGTTTCCTTTCTCTCGGGCCTCCAGGTTCTTTGACCTGCTTATTAATATTATATATTTTTCATACTCTTATGTCAACTTTATCATTTAGTTTAAAGTTTGATACTTAGATATATCTTCTATTCTAGCTGCGAAATATGGCATTTCTTTGTCTTCTTCTACCAAAAACATAGCAAATGTATCGTCAAAATTGAAATATCTTGGTGTTTCAATTTGAGGTTCTACCATAGCAGTAGTCTCAACTATATCCATGCCTGCTTCGCTTTTAATTTCTCCTCCATTTTCATCTATAGAAAATTTTATTGATTGTATAGCTTTTTGTATTCTTGCAACTTTTCTTTCTCCATCCCTAATTGTTTCAAATGGTCTATTTTCAAGTTCTTCATACTCTTTAGTTATATCAAAACTTATATATGGTATTTTTAATTCATCTATATTATTAAATTCTTTCGAACCAGTGTAATTACTTGATTTATTTCTCATATTATTAAGTATATCATTAAAACTATTTCCTTCAGGATTTTTGCATAATACTAAATTATCTCCAGATTTAGTATTTACTATAATTGCAAAATCATCTTCTGAATTATAGTATAATACTTGAACCTGATCTCTAACATTGTTGTCTGTATTTGAATTTATACCAAAGTATTGAACATTTTGGTATTTATCACCAAAATTACCATTTTCTAATTTATCAAATTTTGTATTAAATTCAAATTTTCTATAAAGCATTGAATATAGAAAATATCTATTTAAATTTCCATCTGTTCCATTTAAAGCATCTTCTGACCAATCAAATGAATCTAATATATCACTTGTTTGCCCAAATTTCTCATAAATTCCATTCTCTATTTCTTCTTTAAGTTCTAATGTTTTTAATCCATACTTTTTATAATAATATTCTTCTGAAATCATATCAGTATTAAATTCACCTAAATTTAAATTATTTACTTCTTCCATATCTTCAGCAAATTTAATATCTTGTCCTGCAATTTCATTTTTTAAATCATTCCATACTAGTTGAAATGTACCACACCATGCACTATCTGTCGTTAATCTGTCTTTCATAGTAGGTACTACTGAAATAGAAGTTGTTTCTTCTATTTGCTCATTTAATACTTCCTCCCTAATAATATTTTGTGTACTAACATTATTAGTTACTTCTTCTTCATCTGGTTTCTTAGACCCATTTACTATTAGTAATACAACTACTGCAATAATTAGAATGAACGCTAAAATAATTGCTACTAATGGTATTTTAATTTGTTTTTTCATTTGTTATCCTCCTTTTAAATTTTATATAGTACATTTTATCATACTTTATATAAATGTAAAATAAAAAAAGAAAAAGAAGTATTTTTTTAATACTTCTTTTTCTCTATTGTATTAAACTTCTCTTATACCTTTTAATCGTTCAGTTAATTTGTAACTTACTTTTAATTTAGTATTTTACAATTAATTATAGACTAAGCTCAACTGTATCGTTTGATATTATATTTTTATCCTTAAGCCATTCATCACTATTAACCATAGGTTCTGATATTGTTTCATTAGTTAACTGATTTTCATCAATATATGTAGGTCTAGATTGTACATCTAGCATTATATGTATAAATATTAAAATACTTATAATAATTATTTCTATTGCTATTATTATTGCTGAACTAGTTTTCATATTTTCACCTCGTATTTTTTATATTATTATTCTGGCAATGTATTTATTTGGTTATCAAGACTAATTGATGATTCTCCAGCCGCATCATCACCCACGCCAATTATATCCAAAACTATAGGCAATGCTAAACAAAGAATAATTATAAATAATACTATTATAATTATCAAATTAATTTTTGAACCTTTTTTCAAATTATCACTCCTTTTTTATTTTTAATTTTCCTCCTTTCTACTATATTTACTTTTTACTATAAGGATAATGTATCATATGGTATCGCTATTATCAATTATAATCGTATGTTATTTTTCTATCTTTTTCGACATTATTCGACAACTAAAATATTTTATCTCATCGTTACTGCATTACTATTGCATTACTTTTCAAAAAAAATAAGCTATGAAACGTTGATATCTCAACACTTCATAGCTTTTATTAATGGTGCAGATGGCCGGAGTCGAACCGGCACGAGGTTTAACCCTCGCAGGATTTTAAGTCCTGTGCGTCTGCCAGTTCCGCCACATCTGCATTTATTTGAACTGACAAGTGTTATTTTACTACTTTTATATGTTGTTTGTCAATACTTATGCAAAATTTTTTTCATTTTTTAGTTAATTTTTAATTTAAAATATATGATCAATTCTTTAATTGACTTTTATAAACATACAATCATTTAATCTTGACACTATAAAAATCTAAGGCTAAAATATATAATATGAAAATAAAAGGGTTTTATATAAATGAAAAAAATTATAGTTAATATTATTAAACTAATTTTAGTAACTATACTAATAAATATAGTCACTAATTTTATAGTAAATTTTGCACATATTGAAGTAACAGAACTTATTTCCTACATATTGTTTTTAATAAAACATGCTATTATTATATATATTGGTATAAACTTTTTTTGGAAAGATCTTGAATTAGAAGACGTAAAAAAAATTACTATTATCTTTATGATAATAATTATTGTATATAATATTTTTTATGTTTTAAAATCAATTTCAGATTATGAACAAAGTTTGTCTTTAGATTTTTCAAGTCAACAAATGCAGTATGATGATTCCTTATCTGAAAATCAACGTAGAAAATTAAATGAATTTACAGAGACAGTAAGAAAAGCAGGTGAAAATATACAAAAATATTTAGAAGAAAATAAAGATGAATATTATTCTCAACTTATTAGAGTATATATATTTATTGATAATATAATTGCAATCATTATATATTTATTGATAGTACCAAAAATGTTTACAAAAGAGTTAGAAAAAAGAAATCATACTTTTGATTTTTATAATGATTACAAATAAATTATAACTTCTATAATATTAATTAAATAATAAAAAAAATCAACTACAGTATAGATACTATATTATAGTTGATTTTTTATACTTTATTTTTATATTTTTCTCTTATTCTTCAACTTTAACAAAAGAACTTTTTGGTACACCACATAAAGGACATACCCAATCTTCTGGTAAATCTTCGAATTTAACTGCTTCTACAGCATCATCATAAATATATCCACATGCTAAACATTTATATTTATTCATAATCATACCTCCTATTTTTTTAATTATTTTATCATATATTAACTAATATATTCAACATATTTGTTTAATTTTATTATATCTTTTTTATTAAATAAAAAAGATATAGGTCTTCCCTATATCTTAATATGAATTCATATATTTATATATAAATCTTGAATTATTTTTTATTTACTAATTCTTTTAATGCTTTTCCTGCTTTGAATACAGGTGCTTTAGATGCTGGTATTTTTATTTCTTCTTTAGTTTGTGGGTTTCTACCTTTTCTAGCAGCTCTTTTTCTTACTTCGAAAGATCCAAATCCAACTAATTGAACTTTATCTCCTTTAACTAATGCTTCTGTTACAACATCTATAAAAGCGTTTAATGTTGATTCTGCATCTTTTTTTGTTTCTCCTGTTTTAGCTGCGATAGCTGCGATTAATTCTGATTTGTTCATTTTAATTACCTCCTATAAGATTTTCATATGTAGACCATAAACGCTATCTACTATTATCAATATTCTCCAAACTTCTAGAAAATCCTTCTTTTTTTTATTTTTTTTTGCATTTTACTTCATAAATTTAAAAATATATATTTTTAATTATATATTTTTAAAATTTTTAGAACTTTGTAGAAATAGTCTCCTTTTGGTAACATTCTGATTTCTTCACTTGAAAATGTTCTTAAAATTATTAAAAATATTATATAAACTGCTACTGATAATAATATTGATAATAGTATGCTCACTTTTATAGAAAACATGTATATCAATATATTGTATGAAAACATTAAAAATATTAACATTATTATAGTAGATATAATAGGTTTAATAAATCTACTTATTTTTATCCTTATATTTATATATTTTTTCATTATAATAAATTCTAAAATTGCTGTAACTATACACGAAATAGTATTAGCTATTGCTGCACCTTTTATTCCTCCAAATATAAATTTATTTGGATCTAAATCTAATAAAATAGTATTAAATATAACCTTTATTATAACTCCAATTATTAAAACTCCAATAGTTAAAACTGTTTTGCCCATTCCATGCAAAACTGCTGTCACATTTTGACTTATCATAGTAAATACTATAGATATTGCACTTATTTGTAATAAAATTGCCCCCTCTGGTTGATTAGGAAATAATAATTTTAATATTGGACTCGCAAAATAAATTATTCCAATACTAGCAGGAAGTCCTATTAAAATAGACATTAGTATAGAAAATTCTATCTTTTTATTTGCACTTTCATATCTTCCACTTGCTCTTGCAGAAGATACTGCTGGTATTAATATACTACTAAATATATTATTAAAAGATAATGGAAATGCTATAATAGTGTCAACTTTTCCAGTTAATATTCCATATTGAATTTTTGCTTCAGTATCAGTCATAAATTTTTTTAGACCTCTAACTATAGTTAGAGAATCTATGTTTTTATTTATCCCACCTAATATTGGTCCGATAGACATTGGTATTGATACAGAAAATATTTGTTTTAATATTTTTCTTCTACCTTTATATTTATAGTTTATACTTCTTCTAATTTCATTTCCTATCTCTTTCTTAATTTTAAAATAATATCTATATAAATATATAAAACAAATAATCTCTGAAATAGTAGAAGCAAGAGCTGCAGTCCCCGCCATTATTTTAGTATTAAGTCCCGTTATTTTAGAGACATACTCAATTAATATAAATGTAAAAAAAGTTCTAAACACTTGCTCTACAGTTTGTGAATTTGCCCCAACATTTAAATTTTCTCTCCCATTAAAATATCCTTTTATTACAGATGTAATAGAAACAAAAAATATAGATGGAGATAAAGCTTCAATAGCTAATTGTGCTTCTGGTATTTGTATTAATACGCAAGATATATAATTTGAAAAAATAAATAGTGTTATAGAACATATAAAACCTATCATTCCAAAAGTTATGACAGCAATTTTAAAAATTTTATGTGCTCCTTTACCATCACCTATTGCTAATCTTTCAGATACTAATCTCGATACAGCATTTGGTATTCCCATAGAAGAAATTGTTAAAAATAAAGCATAAATTTGAAAAGCACTTGAATATATTGCATTTCCTTCATCTCCGAATCCTTCTTTATTAGTTAAATATATTTTATTAATAAACCCAATTATCTTTATAAAAGTATGTGCTATAAATAAAGCAATTATATTTCTTGCAAAACTTGTTTTTTTAATTTTATAGTTATTTTCTTTCTTTTTTATATTAAATATTTTTTTCATATTTAATACTATTCTATATTTTATTTATTTATTCTACGAAGCTTAGCAAAAAATATCCATTTTTAGAGGTTTTTTATTAAAAAGTATTGTTTTTTTTTCCAATTTATAAGATAATATATATGTAGTATTTTATTATATTTGAAAGTGGTGAAATTATTGAAATATATAGATAATTTTCTTAAGTTTTTAAAAACAGATAGAAATACATTTGCAACATTTATTTTATCGCTAATTTCAGCATATGTATTAGTAGATAGATTAGTAGAATTAATGTTTATGATATTTACTGGTGTTTCATATTCTTATTGGGGACCTATTAAATATACATTAGCTTTTGCCGCATTAATATTTGCATATTATTTTTCATCAGCCTCAAAATTTGCAAAATCTGATGTTGATAAAATAAGGTATTTTAACACTTATATAATTTGTCTCTACATGCTAATAGTATCTTTTGTAGTACAAGGATTAAATTCAATTGCATGGACTGCAATTCTTTCTGTACCAAATTATGCAGAAATTGTAAGCGAATATTCTAATTTATTTAGACCTGCATTTACAGCAATATCACTTTATATTCCTATTGTAACGTTTTATAAAGTACTTAAATGGCTTACATTCTCAATTAATGATACAAAAGATATTAGAGACTCTATATCAGATTATGGAGGTATCAGTCTTTCAGGAAAACCAAAAGATACAGGAAAATATTCATGCGAAGTTATGCTTTGTGTAGATTCTGAAACAGGTGAAAACGTTGTTATCCCTGAAACTAAGAGATTAGAATCATTCTTAGTAGTTGGTGTTTCTGGTTCAGGAAAAACAACAATGATTTATGAACCTATGATTGCTAGAGATATGGATAGAAAATATTTCTTCAAAGAAATATCTAAAGAAATGGGATATACAGCATTAAGAACCGGAATTGCTACTTTAAATTGTCCATATGATAATGCGTTTTTAAATGAAAACTTTTCTTTAAATATGCTTACACCAAATCCTGATAAAGAAGACTTATATAAAGCATATATGAAGAAAATGATATTAAGTTCATCTGGTGGTAAATATGTTTATAGAAACTTTGGTTTAACATATTTATCTGCTGATTATGAATCTATTGAAAAAATGCAAAAAGTTGCTAAAAATTATAAATTAAAAGTTAATTTAATTGATCCAAATAACTCAGATTCACCTGGTATGAATCCATTCGTATATGATGATCCAATAAAAACAGGTGTAGCTATATCTTCTGTACTAAAAGGATTATATGCAACTAGTAGACCAGACTTACAAATGGCTTTTAGAGAAAATGCAGCAATTCAAATTATTGAAAACCTTTCAATTTTATTAAAGGAAATGTATCCTATTTTACATGAAGGTGACTTACCTAACTTAGAAGATTTACTTAATATGATGAATGACTTCTCTTTAGTAGAAGATATGTGTAATCAAATGAAAGAAATACCAGAACTTGCTAGTAAATATAAAATATTATTAAAATATTTTGAAAATAATTTCTATGCAGATGGTCCAGATTTAGCTAACACAAAAGCTTCTGTATTTAACGCATCTGCTGAATTAGATAATTTACTAAGATATCCTGGTGTTAAAAATATATTATGTAATAGAACAAATAATTTAGTATTTGATAAAGCTTTAGAAGATGGAGAAATTACATTCGTATGTACTAGAAGAGGTGATTTAGGAGCAAATGCTCATAAAGCATTTGGCATATTCTTCTTACTATTAATGCAACAATCTGTTCTTTCAAGACCTGGAAATGATAGTACTAGAATTCCACATTTCTTATACATTGATGATTTTCCAGAGTATTTGTGTAAAGCAATTGAACCAGTATTTACTGTATATAGAAAATATAAAGTTGGAAATATTTTATCTGCTCAAACATTATCACAACTTGGTGATGAGAAAGGTAATTTTAAAGATGAAATATTAGCTAACTGTGTAAATAAAGCTATATTTGGTAATGCATTACCTGAAGATGTTCAATGGTGGCAAACAGAATTACAAGATAAAAGGGAATGGACTTGGAATAATAATTACGAAACTGATCAAAGTAAAGACAATTATGGATATGATTCAAAATATGGTAATATCATATTTAAATGGAAACCTAATTATACAGCAGGAAAGATCATGGCTTTAAAAGGAAAACAAATTCTATTTAAAATTAAAGATAGTAAAGGAAAAAGCTATGTTGCTAAAGGAAAACTTGATTTCTTAGAAGCAAAATATAAAGAACCTAAAAAATTAAAAGAATACAATTTTGAAAAGTTTACTAACGGAATATCTGATGGACCTAAGAAGAGTTCATTTGCAGATAAATTCAGAGGAAACTTCGCAGCAGCTACTGCAAGTAATAACAATCCTAACATTGCATCCGAAAATGATCCAATACAAACAGATAGTACTGATTCAAAATATTTCTTAAATAATGGTGATGCAATAGTATTTGATTTAAATAAGAAAAAAGATAGTGACAAAAAATAAATAAAGAGGATGATTTAATTATCATCCTCTTTATTTATTTTATATTATCATATTTTATATTCCTAATAATTTTACTTCTACATTTTGCATTTTATATTTTCCATCTTCTAATTTAAATTCAACTAAAGTTCTATCTAGTGTTTCTTCATTTTGTCTTAAATCAGTTGAAAAATATAAATTAATTTTTGATATTTCGACTTTATTCATAATAATTGTTTTAAATGTTTCTGCCATATTTTTGTCATCCTCACAAATTAAGATTAATTGTGGCATTGAAGCAAATCCCGAATCTCCTGATACAAAATTATCATAAAAGTCATTATATAATCTCATTTTATCTACAAGTTTTTTCTCCCAATCTTCTTCTCTTCTTATAACTTCAAACAAAAATTGTATTGATTTACCATTTTTAGTTAATTTAACACTTCCACCAGTAGCTCTAAATGTTTTTCCCATTTGTTTAGCATTGATAGTAGGTTTTACATTATATGAATCAAAAGCTTTAACTTTTCTTAAATATGCAATAATTGTTTGATTTCCTGCTAATCTTTTCTTTATCATAGGAACTGGTTTTGTATTATCTGTTGGTTGCCATTTACATTCAATTCCTCTTGAATTTAGTAAATATTTTCCCATTTTTTCTAGACAATATATTCGATATATACCTTTCCCATCTTCCCCTTTAAAATAATATCTTGTAAGGATTTTGGCTTTTATTAATTGATCTAATTTATTATTTAATTTATCTTGAGAAGCAATTTCTACATTCTTCCATTGTAACATTTGGTATAATTGTCTTGAAGTTATAAATTCAAATTCATTGACTAATTCTAAAATTTTAAAATGTATATCATTAATATGACCAATATTTATTTTATGTATAATTTGGTTCATTGATACATATCCATCTTTACCATCAAATGTTTTTATTTCTCCTTCTCTAACTGCAAAAGGTGATACTACCGCCTTTATTTCATTATCTTCTACCATAATTTTCACAATCCTTTCAAAATTATCTTTATATATTTTATCATAATTTTTTAGTTAATACAATTATTTTTTAGTAATTTAGCCACTTCTTCGTTGGTTAAATATCTCCATTCACCTATTTTTAAATTTTTCACATCTATATCTTCTATTTTACTTCTATGCAGTGCTAATACTTTTTTTCCTATTGCTTTACACATTTTTCTAACTTCTCTGTTTTTTCCTTCATGTATTGTTATTTGAATCCTTGATATATTTTTTTCTTCATCTATTTTTAGTATTTTTACCTTTGCTTTACCTGAGATATAGTTTTCTATTTTTACACCTTTTTCCAAATTTGAAACATCTTCTTTTGTCACTATTCCTTTTACTGTAACATTATATGTCTTTTCTATTTCATATTTAGGATGTGTAACCTTATATATAAATTCACCATCATTAGTAAGTATAATAGCTCCTGAAGTATACATATCTAATCTTCCAACTGGTAATACTTTTTCTTTTACCTTAACTAAATCTAAAACTGTGTTTCTACCGAAATTGGTCTTTAGTAGTTGTTACATATCCAATTGGTTTATTTAATAATATATATACTTTTTCTTCTATTTTTCCCACTTTTTTTCCTTTAAAAGTTATTTCGTCCTTTTCCGGATTAACTTTAGCGCCAAGTTCATTAACTACTTTTCCATTTACTGTTACTAGTCCATTTATTATATATTCCTCAGCTTTTCTTCTTGAACATATTCCATTATTCGACAAAAATTTTTGTAATCTAACTTCTTCCAATTTCTTCTCCTTCTAGTATGTCTTTAAAATATTGTGGTAATTCCGCTTCTAAATGCATTTTTTTTCCTGTAATTGGATGTACAAAATCTAGGCTCTTTGCATGTAACATTTGACCTTCTACTCCAAATTCATTTTTTCCATTTGAATATACCAAATCTCCCACTACTGGATGTCCAATCTCAGCCATATGTACTCTAATTTGATGTGTTCTGCCTGTATCTATTTTTATTTCTAATAAAGTATATTTTGGAAATCTTTTTAGTACTTTAAAATGAGTTATCGCTGTCTTACCTTCTTTTCTAACAGCCATTTTCTTTCTATCTTTTGTACTACGTCCAATTGGCATATCAATAGTAGCCTCATTTTCACTAACTACTCCTCTTACTAACGCAATATATATTTTCTTTACTTCTCTATTCTTAATTTGATTACTTAAATTTATATGTGCTTTATCATTTTTAGCAACTATTAATATCCCTGATGTATCCTTGTCCAATCTATGAACAATTCCTGGTCTTATTTCTCCTCCTATACCAGATAAACTATCTTTACAAATTGCCATAATAGCATTAACTAAAGTTCCATCAGGGTTACCATTTGCAGGATGTACTACTAAGCCTTTAGGCTTGTTTACAACGATTATATCGCTATCTTCATAAATTATATCAATTGGTATATTTTCGGCCTCTAAATTCGTTTTCTTGGCTTCTGGCACATGTATAATTATCTCATCATTAATACATACTTTATATGATGTCTTTTTCTTTAATCCATTAACTAAAATTTCTCCATCTTCTATTAATTTTTGAATCATAGTTCTCGATAAATTATTATATTTTTTTACTATATATGCATCTAATCTTATATTTTCTTCATCAACAATAATTTTTTCCACTTTTAACCTCTTATTCTCTCTTATTCTACTGCACTTACTCTTTCATATAATATAAAGTTTTTATCATCATATAATGATTTATAGTTTATATCTCTTGATAAAAGTAAATTTAGTTTTGAGTTTTTACGTATCAATAAATGTGTTATATCATATGATTCGAACTTATTTTCATAGTATGTGGCTATACTTGATATATTTAAATAATCTGTAAATATATCTCTTCCTTCATATTTTCCTTCTTCATTTTTTACACCATTAAATTCAGGTGTATATAAATCTGCTCTCGAATCAATAAATACTGGTATTCCCCTGTATAACATATAACTACCATAGTTATATTCATTATATATTCTTATATTTTCTACATCTAAATTATTTAATATATAGTCACATGCTTCTACAGGATAAGATGACTCATTTACAATAGGAGAATTAATCTTACCTCTATATAACATAAAACTTATTAAAATTCCTAATAAAATAATAATTATTTGTCCATAAATTGTAGTCATAACAGTTATTAGTTTATTTGTTCCCTCTTTATCATATTTTTGTAATAGTGCTACTAAAAGTTTTGCAAATACTATTCCTCCTATAAGTACAAACATTGATACCTGTCTTCTAGACATAAATGCTAATAATACTAATCCTGATATCATAAATAAATCTCTTAATTTAATTTTTACATCTGTAAACATTAAAATTAATATAAATAAAACTATAACAACTAATGTTTTAATATCTTGGATAAGTGTCAATGGTAAATGTTCGCTAATATTTTCCATAGTATTTCCTGCCATTGTTTTTGGTAAATATGTATATGGAGTATCTCCTAATGGTGTAAGAAGTCCTGTAAAAGCACAAATTACCATTATTAATATAAGCCATTTAACATTATCATTCTTCTTTAATATAATTTTATAAGGATGACTTCTTCTTTCCTTTCTTTTTTCTTCTATTTCCTTTATTCTTTTTTGCAAACTATCTAATTTTTCTTTTGCTATTTTTATTTTTTCTACATACTTTTTATATTTTTCATTTTGTTCATTATCACTTATTTTATTTTTCTTATTTTCTAAATTAATTATTTCTTTTTTATAATATTTTAGTTTTAATTTTCTATATATATCTGCATCAGATAAAATTACTAAAATATATTCAACAATATATGGTAAATAAAGCACGAAATAAAATGGCCATACAGCTAAGTGTACATTAGCAATTATAATTGGAATAACTATTAATCCAATAGCATATCTTTTCTTTTTTGTCTCTAAAAATTTCTCGATAAATAAAATGGTCAATATAAATAAAATATATGTAACAAGTTGTGCTCTTGCTGTGATGTAACTCTTCATTAAGTACATCATTGCTAATGTTATAAAAAACGAAACAACTTCATTTTTGCAAATTTTATTTAATACTATATAAATTATTATTCCTAATGTAATTGAAAGCATTACAGTCGCTATATATATAGCTGTAAATCCACCTATTTGTATATTTTCACCAAGTTGATATACCAGATATGTTCCTACATCATATGCCCAATGTGGATATGTATATGGCAAATCTTCATGCCATGAAAACGGATCTTTCATATCTATACCATTTTCTAATATATGTTCTCCTATTGCTATTGTATAATATGTATCATTTTGAAGTGTTTTTGGTGTTATTGCAAAACAAAAAATTATTATAACAAATATCGCAAGTACATGAAAATTTATTTTTGTCTTTTTATCCATTGTATTAATATCCTCCTATATGTTAAATTCAGCATATATTGCACTATGATCAGATTTTGCTTCCATATCAATTGTTGTATATTTTAATAATTCTATATTATTAGAATAAAACATAGTATCAATACATCCTTGTCCTAATTTTGAAAACCATGTATCTTCTCTATTAGGAATACGTAATAGATTTTCTCCTAATATTTTATACTCATCATATTCTTTTTGCTCTTTAAAAGTATATTTTCCTTTACCTAGTCTTGTAACTCCTATATTAAAGTCTCCGCCTATAATGATAATTTCATTTTTATCTATTTTTTCAATAATTCTATTTAATTCCTTACATGCCAAAACTCTTTCATCATAATATGTTGATAAATGAACTGAGAATAAATTTATCTTAGCTGTCCCTAAAGATATTCTATTACATAATATTCCTCTTTGTTCATGATTTAAATCTGTTAAAGGCATTAAATAATTTACCGAAAAAGATATTGGAAATCTACTTATTATTCCATCTCCATAATATCCATCTTCTAAAGTTATATTACTTTCCATAGAACAATATGGTAAATATATTCTTTTACTAAATTCTCTTATTTGATTTCTATCTCCAGCTCTTTTAGTATACATATCAATCTCTTGTAAAAATACTATATCTGGTTTATATTTGTTTATAATCTCAGCTTGTCTTTCAATATCTACAATCCCATCTAGTCCCTTTCCATGAGCTATGTTTAAAGTAATTATCTTTATCAACATAAAAATCACATCTCCATATAAAATTACGTTATCATTATATCAAAAAAGGACTTTTTTATAAAGTCCTTTTTTATATATTATCCTTTTATTTGTTTTGCAACTTCTTCAGCAAAGTTTTCTTCTCTTTTTTCTAATCCTTCACCTTTTTCAAATCTTACAAATCTTATTATCTTAGCACCTTTATCAGCTACTAATTTTCCTACTTTAATATCAGAATCTTTAACAAATTCTTGTTCTACTAAACAAATTTCACTATAGAATTTTCCAAGTCTTCCTTGTACTATTTTTTCAGCTATTGCTTCAGGTTTTCCTTCGTTTATAGCTTGTGCTTTTAATATTTCCATTTCTTTAGCAAGTCTTGCTTCAGGAACAGAATCTTTATCTAAATATTCTGGTCTTGCAGCAGCTATTTGCATACAAATATCTTTAGCAAGATCTTTTGTTCCATTTTCTATTTCAACTAAAACTGCTATTTTTCCATCTCCATGGATATAGCTTTCTAATAGGTTATTTGTTTCAAATCTTTCAAATCTTCTTATTGACATGTTTTCACCTATTGTTGCAATTTTATTAGTTAAAACTTCTTGTACTGTTTTTCCTGCTTCTGATATAGATTCTTGAGCTAATAATTCTTCTACATTTGCTGGATTTTTTAATGCAACTTGTTTTGCAACATCTGCTACAAAATTTCTGAATTCTTCATTTTTAGCAACAAAGTCTGTTTCTGCATTAACTTCAACAACTACTCCTACTTTTCCGTCTTCTGATATATATGTTTCAACTAATCCTTCTGCTGCAATTCTATCTGACTTTTTAGCTGCTTTTGCAATTCCTCTTTCACGTAAAAGTTCAATTGCTTTTTCTTCATCTCCATTTGTTTCTGTTAAAACTTTTTTGCAGTCCATCATACCTGCACCTGTTTTTTCTCTTAATTCTTTTACTTGACTTGCTGTAATCATTAAAATATCCTCCTTTAAAAAAATAAGGAGATAGAGCAGATAATAAGCTCTCCTCCTTTTATATTATCTTATTTTATGTTTTTATTATTCTTCTTCAGAAGCAACTACTTCTTCGATACTATTATTTTCTTCGTTTTCTTCTACCATTTCTTTTTCAACGTTTTCCATTGATTCACCTTGTCTACCTTCGATAACTGCATTTGCCATACAATCAGCAATTAGTGATACAGCTCTTATAGCATCGTCGTTTCCTGGTATAGCATAGTCAACATCTTCTGGGTTACAGTTTGTATCAACTAATCCTATAACTGGAATACCTAATTTTCTAGCTTCTAATATTCCTATTCTTTCTTTCTTTGGATCTACTATAAACATTACTCCTGGAAGTTCTTTCATTTCTTTAATTCCTCCAAGATTCTTTTCTAGTTTTTCCATCTCTTTCTTTAATAGAATAACTTCTTTTTTAGGTAGAACTTCGAATGTTCCATCTTCACTCATTCTTTCAAGTTCTGTTAGTCTTTCAATTCTTTTTCTTATTGTTCCAAAGTTTGTTAATGTTCCTCCTAACCATCTTTGGTTAACGAAGTACATTCCACATTTTTCTGCAGCTTCTTTAACACATTCTTGTGCTTGTTTCTTTGTTCCAACAAAAAGAACTGATTTTCCATCTTCTGCTTGTTCCTTTAAGAAAGTATAAGCTTCATCTAATTTTTTTGATGTTTTTTGTAAATCGATGATGTGAATACCGTTTCTAGCTTGAAATATATATTCAGCCATTTTAGGATCCCATCTTCTTGTTTGATGTCCGAAATGAACACCTGCTTCTAGTAATTGTTTCATTGCAACTACTGACATATTTAATTCCTCCTTTTTTGTTTTACCTCCACTAAGCGTTAAGACATTTAAAAAGACTTGCTTTAAATAAAACAAGCACTCCTCTTTAAACTAGCTTGTGTGTGTATTTTTAACAGATAATATTTTATCACATATATGTACTAATTTCAAGTGTTTTTAGGAATTTTATTCCTTTTTTTAGTAGTATAAATGTAAACTCCTCATTGTTTTTGTCAAAATACTACTTTATTTAAAATTTTAATCTTTTTTATTCCTTTTTTTAATATTTTATGATAAAATTATTTCATAAAATTTATTTTTGCAAGAAAGGGTGAATTATATGCAATTTAATAAATGTTGTAGATGTGGATGTTTCTTTGTTAGTTCAGGTGATGTTTGTCCTAATTGCGCATCAAAAGATAATTTTGAAATGGAAAAATTAAAAAATTTTTTAGAAGACTCAGATAGTAATTTCTCATTAGAAAGTATTTCATATGATACTGGTATAAGTGTAAAAAATTTAAATAGATATCTAAAAAAAGATAGTTTTTCTGAGTTTAATAATATTATTACAAAATTATAATCTTATATAATCTTAATTTGTTATAAAAAATAAAAGATACAAAAGTTATTAATAACATTTGTATCTTTTTTCTTTATTCTATCCTATATATTTCTAATAATTTTTCTGAAGCTTCTTTTGCTTTTTGTTCATTATTAGAATGAATATATGCTAAAATATCACCAGTTTCAACATTGCTATCTACTTTTTTATTTAAAACTAATCCTGCTTCATAATCAATGCTGTCTTCTTTTCTTATTCTTCCTGCTCCTAAAAATACTGAAAGTTTTCCTATTTCTTCTGCCTTTAAACTAACTATCCTTCCACTCTTTTTTGCTTTTACTGGAACAATGTATTTAGCTTTTTTAAATTTATTTATATCTACTATATATGAGACATCTCCATTTTGATTTTTTACTAGTTGTTTTAATTTTTCTAAAGCTTTTCCATTTTTAACATTCTCTAACATCATTTTTTTATTTTCTTCTAAATCGTCACCTTTTCCTGCAAGTTTTATCATATTACTACCTAATTCTAATACGACATTTTCTACATCTTGTTCCATTCTTCCATTTAAAAATTCAATTGCTTCTATTACTTCCAAGCTATTTCCAACACATCTTCCTAGAGGTTCTTCCATAGGTGTTATTACAGCTACAGTTTCCCTATTTGCTAATTTACCTATTTTAATCATAGTGTTAGCTAATTCATTTGCCATATCTTTTGTTTTCATAAAAGCTCCGCTTCCATATGTTACATCTAATACAATCTTATTGGCTCCAGCTGCAATTTTCTTACTCATTATACTAGACGCAATAAGTGGAATACTTTCGGTAGTGCTTGTCGCATCTCTTAAAGCATATATTTTTTTATCTGCTGGTGCTAAATTTAATGTTTGTCCTATTAAACTTATTCCTATTTTTTTTACATTTTCAATAAATTCTTTTTCATCTAGATTTATATTATAGCCTGGTATAGATTCTAATTTATCTATTGTTCCTCCTGTGTATCCGAAGACCTCTTCCTGACATCTTAGCTACTGGAATTCCAAGTGATGCAATAATTGGAGCTAAAATTAATGTAACTTTGTCACCAACTCCTCCTGTACTATGCTTATCAACTACATTCCCTAATTCTGATAAATCAAGTATATCTCCAGAATTTGCCATTGCTAAAGTAAGATTTGTAATTTCCTCTTCATTCATCCCATTAATATATATTGCCATTATTAATGCAGAAGCTTGATAATCAGCTATATTTCCGTTTGTATATTCAGTAATAAAATAATTAATTTCATCTTTATTTAATATTTTTCTATCTCTTTTTTTAGCAATTATTTCCTGTATATTCATACACTCACCTTCTTTATTTATTAATTACAATGTTTTTAACAAAGCTTCTTCTATGCAAAGGGCATAGTCCATACTCTCTAATTGCTTCCATATGAGCTGCCGTTCCATATCCCTTATGCTTTGCAAATCCATACATTGGATACACCTCATCCCATTGTCTCATTATTCTATCCCTTGTGACTTTTGCAATAATTGAAGCTGCTGCAATAGAATAGCTCTTACTATCCCCTTTTATAATTGATCTATATGGAATATGATCCGTATCTATCTTTGTAAGTGCATCAACTAATATTATTTCAGGTTTCTCTATTTTCTGATTTTTTTCTTTTAAATTATTCTCCATTTCTTTTATAGCCTTTGTTAATCCCTCTTTTGTTGCATTTAAAATATTTATTTTATCTATTTCTTCTTGATTTATAATACCTACGCCATATGCAATACACTCATTTATAATTTCTTCATATAATTTTTCTCTCTTTTTCTCAGAGACTTTCTTTGAATCATTTACCCCTTCAATCATAGATTCTTTTGGCATTATAACAGAAGCTACTACAACAGGACCTGCCAGTGGACCTCTTCCTGCCTCATCTATTCCTGCTATACTTGTTATTCCTTCATTATATAAATTTTCTTCTATTTCTTTTATTGCTTTTAATCTCTCAAATTCTTTTTCTTTCATAACTACTTCCTATTCCATTTCTGACAATTTATACACTATATTTCCATTACTATCTTTTATTCCATATATATATATTACATCATTTTTCTTATAATCAATAATATAATAATCATCTATTTTTACATCATTTAACCCTAATTCACTTAAATTATTATTGTCAATGCAATAATAATTACTCTTATCTGAATCAATATCAATAACTTTATTATCTATGAGTTTTTTTATTTTCTCATCTTCCTTTTTTTCACTTATTTTTGTTCCAATATATTTTGCACCTTTTTCTTCTATATCAACTTTTTGAGCTATTAATTCTGTTTTTGCTTGTATTAATAACATATTTGTTTTTATTGTTTCAAATTCTTCTTTATCATATTCTTTATTAAAAAATTTAATCCCGAAAAAAATTATAACTCCTATAATAGCAATTACTAAGAAGATTTTTATATACGTAAAAATTACACTTTTTCTCATTGTTCACACCCTTCTTCTTTCCTTACTATTTTCATATTATATATTGATATTATAATTTTTGCAACATTATATTTCTTTTTTAATATATTTATAGACTAATTTTATTTCAATTCCATTTTTTTACACATATATTTCACATTTTGTACACAAATTTATTGTAACATTTATGTAGTTGTTATAATATATATTATATATTTTTAAAAAATGATATATAATATATGTATCATTTAGGAGGTATTAATTTATGGAAGAAAATAATAATACTCTAAATAATCAAAACAGTACTCCAAAAGTAGATAATACTAGTAGTAGTGTTAATAATAGTGAAAAAGTAAACAAAGAAATAAATAATAATTTTACCAAAGCCAAATCAAATACTAACTATACTTCATTTGAAAAAAACAAGTCAAATAAAAGTAAATCAGGTTTTGGAAAACTAGTTTTATTACCTTTCACATGTGGTATTTTAGGAGCTGCAATAGTTGTTGGTACTTGTTTTGGAATTCCTTCAATTAGAAATAATATTCTTACTGAATCAAATAATGAAAATGGTACATCTCAAATTAATACACAACAAATTTCTCTACTAGATTATTCAAATACTGCAGTCGGAGTTGCTCAAAAAGTATTGCCTTCAATAGTTGGTATAAATGTTTCATATTCAGTTAATTCATTATTTTATGGTGCAGGTGGTACTGCAGAAGCTCAAGGTTCTGGTGTAATTATAAGTGATAATGGATATATATTAACTAATAACCATGTAGTTAATTCTACTAGTACATCATCATTTTACGAATTAGGAAAAGCTACAAAAATTACTGTTACACTATATAATGATGATACAGAATATGAAGCTGAAATAGTAGGTACAGATGAACAAACTGATTTAGCTGTAATTAAAATTAATAAAGAAGGATTAACAGCAGCAGAGCTTGGTGATTCAGATTCAATACAAGTTGGAGAATTTTGTATGGCCATTGGAAATCCTTTAGGACTAGGTATTACAGTAACTGACGGAATTATTAGTGCAGTAAATAGAGAAGTTACAGATTCAGATAATAATACTTATACTGCAATTCAAACAAATGCTGCTATTAATTCTGGTAATAGTGGTGGTGCACTAGTTAATAGTCAAGGTCAAGTTATAGGAATTAACACTTTAAAAGTATCTGGTGAAGATGTTGAAGGAGTTGGATTCGCTATTCCAATTAATTCTACAAAAGATATTACTGATCAATTAATAGAATACAATAAAGTAAAAAGACCTTATTTAGGAATTGGTGGTATAGATGTAACTGAAGATATGGCAAAACAATATAATTTAACTGTCGGAATTTATGTAAAAGAATTAGAAAACTTTTCTGCTGCAGAAAGAGCCGGAATTAAAGTTGGAGATGTAATTGTTCAAGCAGATGGAAAAGATGTTGAAAATATGAATGAATTGAATGAAATTAAAAATAAGAAAGAAATTGGAGATAAAATAAAATTAACAATTTGGAGAAATGGCAAAACAGAGGAAATTGAAGTTACATTACAAGAACAACCTTAATTTAATTAATGTATATTATATGTAAAAAAACAAGAATTAAAATTCTTGTTTTTTTCAATTTTATCACATACAGTTCACACAATGGTCAAATTTCTCCTTTATAATAAGCTCATAGTTGATAAGAAGTTACTCCATTATCAACTATGTATAAGTAAAACATCCCCTTTTATTTTCAAAAGCAGCTGATAAAACAGCTGCTCTTTTTATTTTTATATAATTATTATATTTATAGAAAAGTTTAATAAAAAAGATGATTGGTTATGCCAATCATCTTTTTATATCATTTAATATAATTAAGCTAGTTCAACAACTGCTCCTGCTTCAGTAAATTTAGCTTTTAATTCTTCAGCTTCTTCTTTACTTACATTTTCTTTTATTGTTTTTGGAGCTCCATCAACTAAATCTTTAGCTTCTTTTAATCCTAATCCTGTAGCATCTCTAACTACTTTTATAACTTGGATTTTGTTTCCTCCAACATCTTTTAATACAACATTGAATGAAGATTTTTCTTCTTCAGCTGCTGCTCCAGCTGCTGCTGGTGCTGCTACTGCAGCTGCAGATACTCCATATTTTTCTTCTATTCCTTTAACTAATTCTGATAATTCAACAACTGTTAAACTATCAATTGTTTCTAATAATTCATCTATTTTTGCCATTTTTAAATTCCTCCTTTAATTTTTTTTTTTGCAAACTTGGCTGTTTGCGATTAAATAATTTATATTTCTATTTTTTCACCAAATAATATATTATGCATTTTCTTCTTTTTGAACTCTAACTGCATCAAGTGTAGCAGCAAGTTTTGTAATATTTCCAAGTAAAGCACCTGCAAGTTTTGCAAGAAGTTCTTGTCTTGATGGTAATTTTGCTAAAGTGATTATTTCTTCAGCTGTCATAACTTTACCTTCAATAATTCCTCCTTTTATTTTATAGAAATCATTATTTTTTGCAAAGTTATATATAGCTTTAGTAGCTGTTAAGAAATCATCCTTAGTTGTAATTAATGCTGTTGGTCCTTCTAGTAATTCATCTAGACCATTTTCACCATTTGCATTTAAAGCTCTTTTTATAATATTGTTCTTTATAACTCTGTATTCAGCATTTACTTCTCTTACATCGTTTCTTAATTTAGTAACATCTTCAACAGTTATACCTCTATAATCTACTAATAAGATTAAGTTAGCTTCTTTTAAATCTGCTGCTAAATTATTTACTAATTCTTCTTTTTGTTTTAATATTTTTTCACTAGCCAATTTATTTCACCTCTTTTTCTTAAATGATATATAATAAAAAATCTGTATATATAGCCAATTGCAAGGCATATATATACAGAAATAAAATCCGTACAATTCATACACCTCGGTAAGACTTATTTTATTGCTTACTGTCTTTGGCTATATATTTAATTTATTTTTGATCAATATACATACTTGGTCCCATTGTTGTAGATATAGCTACACTTCTAATGTATTGTCCTTTAGCTGCTGCTGGTTTAGCTTTTATAATAGCATTCATAACAGTTTCATAGTTTTCTAATAGTTTTTCTGTACCAAATGAAACTTTTCCAAAGCCTAAATGGATAATATTTGTTTTGTCTAGTCTATATTCAACTTTACCAGATTTAATATCATTTATAGCTTTTGTAACATCCATTGTTACTGTTCCTGATTTTGGGTTTGGCATTAAACCTTTTGGTCCTAATATTTTACCAAGTCTACCTACAACACCCATCATATCTGGAGTTGCAACTATTACATCATAGTCAAACCAATTTTCTTTTTCAATTTTTGGTATTAATTCTTCTGCACCAACAAAATCTGCTCCAGCTTTTTGAGCTTCTTCAGCTTTTGGTCCTTTTGCAAAAACTAATACTCTTAATGTTTTACCTGTACCATTTGGAAGTACTGTTGTACCTCTAACTTGTTGATCAGCTTGTTTTGAATCTACACCTAATTTAACATGTAATTCAACTGTTTCATCAAATTTTGGTTTAGGCATTTTTTGAACTAAATCTAGTGCATCTTTTACACTATATACTTTTGTTTTATCAATAAGCTTTTCTGCTTCTTGATATCTCTTTCCTCTCTTCATTATTTACCTCCTTTGGTTCTAACGAACAAATATATTGTTCTCCCATATTAAAATTATTCTTCTACTACAACACCCATAGATCTTGCAGTTCCTGCTACCATACTCATAGCTGCTTCTAATGATGCTGCATTTAAGTCTGGCATTTTTTGTTTAGCAATCTCTTCAACTTGTGTTTTAGTTAATTTAGCTACTTTTTCTTTGTTAGGTTTTCCTGAAGCTTTCTCTATTTTAGCAGCTTTCTTAATTAAAACAGCCATTGGTGGTTCTTTTGTAATAAATTCAAATGATTTATCTTTATATACAGTAATAACTACTGGAATTATCATTCCATTTAAGTTAGCTGTTCTATCATTGAATTCTTTTACGAATTGCATAATGTTTACACCACTAGCACCTAAAGCTGGTCCAACTGGTGGAGCTGGTGAAGCCTTTCCTGCTGGTATTTGTAACTTTATGACATTTCCTATTTCTTTCTCTGCCATCTAGTATAGCACCTCCTTTAACGTAAAATATGTATATTAATCTAAAATAGATTATTAACTAATTAATTTTTTGAACTTGAGAAAAATCCAATTCGACTGGAGTTTCTCTTCCAAACATTGATACAAGTACCTTTACTTTATGTTTTTCTTTATTGATTTCAATAACTGTTCCTATGAAATCTGTAAGAGGTCCATCTAATACTTTAACAGAATCATCAACATCATAATCAATGTTTACTTCTGTCACTTCAAATCCCATAGCTCTAATTTCATCTTCAGTCAAAGGAATAGGATCAGTACCAGAACCTACAAATCCTGTTACACCTCTTGTGTTTCTAACTATGTACCAAGTTTTTTCAGTTACAATCATTTTTATTAAAACATATCCTGGGAAAACTTTCTTTAAATTAGTTTTTCTTTTTCCATCTTTAATTTCTATTTGTTCTTCCATTGGAACAATTATATTAAAGAAATAATCTTCTAATTCTCTATTTTTTATTGTCTTCTCTAAATCTGTTTTTACTTTATTTTCATAACCTGAATATGTATGTATAACATACCATCTTGGTGTTAATTCTTTTTCATCTTGAGACATACTTCAGCCTCCTTTTTATTCTACATTATTAGCCTCTTCAGATACTGTATTCGCTTCATCTGCATTTGCATCTTCTTCTGTTGTATTTGTATCTTCAACAACTGCATCATCTAAATATGCTGCATCATTTGTAACAACAGAATTTGATGTATCAACAACTTCTTTTAATTTGTTGATACCATATTTATTCATGCTTTCAAAAGCAAAGTCTAAAACAAATACAATAGCAGCTGTTATAATTACAACTGTTATTACAGCAACTGTATTATTTAATAATTGTTTTGGTGTTGGCCAAATTACTCTTTTTAATTCTGCCTTAAAATCCTTCATAAAGTGCTTTTTTTCTTTGTTTTGCTTTTTATTTGTTCCCTTAGGCATTTATCAATTCCCCCTTAAAGGTTTTCTCTTATTTTGTTTCTTTGTGTGTTGTACGTTTTTTACAGTATTTACAATATTTAACAACTTCTAGTCTTTCTGTGTTGTTCTTCTTGTTTTTTTCTGTCATGTAATTTCTTCTTTTACATTCTGTACATTCCAAAGTTATTGGTTCTCTTGCTCCTTTTGCAGCCATTTCATACACCTCCAGATTTTATTTATGCTTAATTTTTTTTGCTTTTTAACTATTTATTTAAGCGTATGTTCCTACATACGCTTAAATATTTTATCATGTTTTTTATATATTGTCAACTATTTACTTAACTCTTTTATTGATTTTTTGGTGTTTTCTTGATATGTTATATTTTTAACTTTATCTTCCTCCAGGAGAGTCAAAATCATCAAATCCCGTATTCTTTCTATTTCCTGGATTAGAAGAATTATCATCAATTCTAGTAGACCTTATCCTTTTTAATCTATCATAATTATTTCTAATTCCCTCTATAACTGCGGTTAGTTCTGTAGCATCATATTTTAAAACATAATTATCATCAATTCTATATGTATATTCATCTACATCCTGTCTTTCAGTATGAGGTAAGTCTTTTGGATCTTGCTTCCTTCTTTTTTCAATTCTACCAATATATGATCCTACATTGGATTTATTAATATTTTCATCACTTAAAAGTTCTTCTAAGACAGCAGATCTATATTCTGGATCATCCATATCTGAAATAATTATAAGTGAAGTAACAATCTTAGAAGAAAAACTTCCATCATCTTGTTCTTTCCTTATTAAATATACAGGTAAGCTTGCTTTAACTCCACCCCATTCTTCATATTGTACTGATCCAAGATCATTAATTAAAACCATTTTTCCTTCTGAATTTGTATATTCATGTTTAGGGCATTTATGTGGTGGTCTAGTAAGTATATTTACGTTTCTTTTAGATGGATCTTCTCGAGAAACCGAAATTAAATCTCTTCTATATAAATCTCTCATATCATATTTTCTTTTATCCATATTTAAAACATCTTTTAATACCATTTCTTCTAAATCTCTTCTTGATAATTCTTTGGAAGCTATTCTATTAAGAACTTTCGGATCTTTAATATATTCAAAAAAAGAATCTACAATTTTCATAAGCTCAGCATATTTTTGCTCCTCTCCCTGATGTCTTTTCGATTCATTGTCAAGCATTTTCTTAAATGGTTCTTTCATGGAATCAAGTTTTTCAAAGTTAATGTTCTTCATTCTAGTAAAACATGTTGTAATCATAAAATTTATTAAACTACGTGGTGTCATTCCTTTTTTATTTCCTATATTACTACTATTCTGACTAGATAAACTATTCATATATTCAATATTTCTCCTTTTATATAAAAAATAAATTGTAATTCAAAAATAAATATGAAAATATTTAAACTAATAATAAATATTTACTTTTGAATAACAATTTAATTATACCATATTTACATAAAAAAGTCTAATTTAAAGTATTTAAGCAAAAAAAAACTGGCGACAACCTATTTTCTCAGCAGGGTAACCCACAAATATCTTCGGCACA